>Ga0209571_1000012_pt1 | contig 575797 bp, 550 predicted proteins | sample EBPBio102011_DNA_FD_185866 | JGI IMG/M metagenome (GOLD analysis project Ga0209571, IMG submission 185866) | Wastewater treatment Type I Accumulibacter community from EBPR Bioreactor in Madison, WI, USA - Reactor 1_1/10/2011_ DNA (SPAdes)... | ecosystem: Engineered > Bioreactor > EBPR >...
CGTTGTTCACTTCATAGTTCCAGTTGGCGCCCGTCGTCGACGACTCGGCGTTGATATCGTCGATCATGTGGTAGCCGGCGTCGATCGCGCCGTACCAACCGTTCGGTTCCGCCGACGCCGCGCCAGCCGACAGGGCCAAGGCGGCCGCTGCGCTGGAGGCCAGCACGATAGTCTTCATACGCATGGGGGTTAGCCCTCCGCCTGTTGATGTGGGGCGGATTCCACCGCCTAGATCGGGTCTTATCAGCGTTGCCTATGAAGGTCGAGGCGGAAACGTGGCGCTCTTCGGCGCTGCAACCTACACCGTGACCTTGATGATACAGGTGAATTTGCCGCACGACCCAATTCCAACTCGCCGAAGACGCAATCGGAACGGTCGTTGGAACGACAACCGATAGTTAGACGGCGATCATCTGCATGCCCAGCCATTCTGCGATGAGGGCCGGTTTGTCGCCGCCTTCGATCTCGACAGTCAGTTCGTGTTTGAGCAGCCAGCGGCCCTGGCCCTTGTCGTCAGCGGCCAGCAGCCTGAACCGGCCGCGGATGCGCGAACCGGCGGGCACCGGCGCCAGGAAGCGCAGCTTGTCGAAACCGTAGTTGACGCCCATCACCACGCCGTCCAGCGGCCGGACGGCGTCGTAGCTCATGGCCGACGCCAGGCTGAGGGTCAGAAAGCCGTGGGCGATCGTGCCGCCGAAGGGCGTGGCCCTGGCGGCCTCGGGGTCTACATGGATGAACTGATGGTCCTCGGTGCAGTCGGCGAAGGCGTCGATCCGGGCCTGCGTCACTTCGATCCATCGGGAGACGCCGACCTCCTGGCCGATCAATCCCTGTAGCGCGCTGACCGCCGTCATCTCGTCCTCCCGGTTCTGTTTGAAGCGAGCTTGTCCGAGGGACGGCGGGATGAAAAGCCCTATCCCTCGAAACGTCCTTCGATAATTTCGGCATAGAGGGCGGGATCGACATTGCCGCCGGACAGGACGATCCCCGTCACTCGATCGCGCGCCTTCGCCTTGCCTGAAAGCAGGGCCGCCAGGGACACGGCTCCGCCCGGCTCGATCACCAGCTTCAGATGTCGGAAGGCGAAACGCATGGCCTCGGCCGCCTCGGCGTCCGACACGGTTAGGGCTCCGGCCAGCCGCCGGTTGATCGGCCAGGTCAGTTCGCCGGGCATGGGCGCCATCAGGGCGTCGCAGATCGAGGGCGGGCCTTGCGGATGGCCGACCCGTTCTCCGGCCGCCAGGGACCGCGCCGTGTCGTCGAACGCCTCGGGCTCCACCACAAACACCTGGGTGTCGGGCGACCGCTCGGCCAGAACCAGATTGATCCCGGCGAGCAACCCCCCGCCCGAGGCGCCGCACAACAGCTGATCAAACGGCGCATCGGCCTGGTCCAGCATCTCCAGCGCCGTCGTCCCCTGCCCCTCGATGACGAAGGGATCGTCGAACGGCGGGACCAGGACCGCCCCGCGTTCGGCGGCGATGGCCGCTCCGATGGCCTCGCGGCTCTCGGTCCATCGGTCGTAGGTCCGCACCTCTCCGCCGAAGCCGATCACCCCTTCCACCTTCACTCGGGGCGAGTCCGATGGCATGACGATGATCGCCGGGGTACCCGCCAGGGCGGCGGCGGCGGCCACTCCTTGCGCATGATTGCCGGAGGAGAAGGCGACCACGCCGCGCCGCCGCTCCTCGGCGTTCAGTCGACTGATCCGGTTGTAGGCCCCGCGAAACTTGAACGCCCCGGCGCGCTGCAGCGTCTCGGCCTTCATCAGCACCCGACCGCCCACGACGGCGTTCAGGGCGGGGCTCTCCAACAACGGCGTGCGCACGGCGACGCCTTCGATCTGGTGGGCGGCGTCCAGGACGCCTTCATAGCTGGGCAGGCGGTTCATCATATGCTCCCCTTAGCCTGAACCGCACACGACGCCCAAGACGTCGATCGCCGACCGGGAGCGCAAACGCATGAGCCTGATCCTCGCCATCGACCAGGGCACGACCTCGACCCGCGCCATCGCCTTCGAAACACGCGACCAGGGTTTGACCCCTGTGGCGGTCAGCCAGATCGAATTGAGCCAGCACTTTCCCCGCTCGGGCTGGGTAGAACATGACGCCGCCGAAATCTGGACCGCCACCCTCCAGACCTGCCGGGAGGTGGTGCGCAAGGCCGGCGGGGTCGCCCGTTTCGCCGCCGTCGGCCTGACCAACCAGCGCGAGACCGCCGTTCTATGGGACGCGGCGACGGGCGCGCCCCTGCACCGCGCCATCGTCTGGCAGGATCGACGCACGGCCGACCTGACCACCCGGCTGATCGCCGAGGGGCATGAGCCGGCGGTCCAGGCGGCGACCGGCCTGATCCTCGACCCCTACTTCTCCGCGACGAAGTTCGCCTGGCTGCTGGACGCCGTGCCCGGGGCGAGGGAACGGGCGGCGAAAGGCGAGGTTCGGCTGGGCACGATCGACAGCTGGCTGATCTGGAAGCTGACGGGGGGCGAACGTCATGTCACCGACGCCTCCAACGCCTCGCGCACCGCCCTGATGGACCTTGAGACCGTCGAGTGGCGCGACGACCTGTGCGCACTGTTCGACGTGCCGCGCGCCGCCCTGCCCGAGATCCGACCCTGCGCGGGGATGATGGGCCAGACCGATCCCGCCCTGTTCGGCCGCGCCCTGCCCATCGCCGGATCGGCCGGCGACCAGCAGGCGGCGCTGGTCGGTCACGGGGCCCTGAACCCGGGCGACGCCAAGATCACCTATGGCACCGGCGCCTTTCTGGTGGCCAATGTGGGGGCCGCCCCCGTCGCCTCGACCCGGCGCCTGTTGGGCACCCTGGCCTATCAGGCCGAAGGGCGGACGGCCTATGCGCTGGAGGGGTCGATCTTCTCGGCCGGTTCGGCCATCCAGTGGCTGCGCGACGGCGCCGGGATGATCTCGGAATCGCGCCAGTCCGAAGCAATGGCGCAAGGGCTGCCGGACAACGGCGGCGTCTATCTGGTGCCCGGCTTCACCGGTCTGGGCGCGCCGTGGTGGGAGCCCGAGGCGCGCGGAACAGTCGTCGGCCTGACCCGCGATTCCGGTCCGGCCCATTTCGTCCGCGCGGCGCTGGAGGCCCTGGCCTATCAGACGCGGGATCTTCTGGACGCCCTGGCCGACGACGGCGCCCCGCCCCTGAAGAGGTTGAAGGTGGACGGCGGCGTCACCGCCAACAGCTTCGCCATGCAGTTCGTCGCCGACATCTGCGAGGTGGAGGTGGAGCGTCCGGCCTTCCAGGAAATGACGGCCTTGGGCGCTGCGCGTCTGGCGGCCCTGGGCGTCGGCCTGTTGAACGACCTCAAGGCCCGCCCGGCCGAGGCGCCGGCCTTGTGGAAACCCCGCATGGCGGCGGCGGAACGGGAACGGCTGCTTTCCGGCTGGCGTCGGGCGGTGAAGGCGGCCATCATCGCCGCGCCGGACCGGACGCAAGAGCCGGACGGCTGAAGGAAGCGATGGAGCCGCCCATGACCGACGCACCACTAGACGCCCAGGACGCCTTTTCCGGCACGCGCGAGGTCGATCCGCGCTACCGTCTGGACGAGGCCGCGCTGGATCGCTGGATGCAGGCCAATGTGGCGGACTACGCCGGACCGTTGACCATCAGCCAGTTCAAAGGCGGCCAGTCCAACCCCACCTACGCCCTGACCACGCCGGGCGCATCCTATGTGCTGCGCCGCAAGCCGCCGGGCGTCCTGCTGCCCAGCGCCCATGCCGTGGATCGCGAATTCAAGGTCGTCTCGGCCCTCTACGCCCAGGGCTTTCCGGTCGCCCGGCCTTATGCTCTGTGTACGGACGAAGACGTTATCGGCTCTATCTTCTATGTGATGGATCGGGTCGAGGGCCGTATCTTCTGGGATCTGAAACTGCCCGGCCTGACGCCGGCCGAACGCCGCGCGATCTATGAGGTCCAGACGGATACCCTGGCCCGGCTGCACGCCTTCGATCCCGCCGCTGTCGGCCTGGCCGACTATGGCAAGACCGGAAACTATTTCGCGCGCCAGGTCGGACGCTGGACCAAACAGTATCGCGCCTCGGAGACCGAGCCCGTCGCCGCCATGGACCGGCTGATCGCCTTCCTGCCCGACAGTCTGCCGCCCGAGGGGCCCAGCCGCATCGTCCACGGCGACTTCCGCCTGGACAATATGATCCTGGCGCCCGACGCGGTCCAGGTGCGCGCCGTTCTGGACTGGGAGCTGTCGACCCTGGGCGATCCGATGGCGGACTTTTCCTATCTGCTCATCGCCTGGGCCATTCCGGCCAGCCTGCGCAACGGTCTGGCCGGCGCGGACCTTGAGGCGCTGGGCATCCCCTCCGTCGAGGAGACGGTGGACCGTTACGCCGCCGCGACCGGCATGCGGCCCGCCAATCTGGACTGGCTCTACGCCTATAATCTGTTCCGCCTGGCCGCCATCTGCCAGGGGATCGCCGGTCGGGTCCGCGACGGCACCGCCGCCAGCGCCCACGCCAGGAGCATGGCCGCCCAGGTCGGCCTCCTCAGCGACGCCGCCTGGGGCTTTGCCAAAAAGGCCGGAGCCTGATCGTCGGGGATTTGGGCGTCCGAACTCCGCCAGACCGAGCCCTTCGCGGCCTCTAGGCCGAAGACCACGTTTTCAACGGAGGTCTTCATGTTCACCCTGATCGACAAGGTCGCCATCGTCACCGGCGCCAGTTCCGGCATCGGCGCCGCGGCCGCCCGCCTGTTCGCCCAGGCCGGAGCGGCCGTCGTCGTCTCGGCGCGCCGACAAGACCGGCTGGACGCCTTGGTTGAAACGATCCGCAGCGAGGGCGGCCAAGCCGTGGCGGTCGCCGGCGACGTCTGCGATCCCGACCTGGCGGACCGACTGGTCGCCACGGCGACCCAGGCTTTCGGCGGTCTGGACATCGCCCTGAACAACGCCGGGGCGGTCGGCGCCAATGCGCCGGTGTCGGAGCTGACGCTGGATCAGTGGCGCGAAACCGTGGACGTCAATCTGACGGGCGCGTTCCTGGGCGCGCGAGCGCAGATTCCGGCCCTGCTGAAGCGAGGCGGCGGGTCGCTGATCTTCACCTCGACCTTCGTCGGCCATCACATCGGCCTGCCGGGCATGGGCGCCTATGCCCCCGCCAAAGCCGGGCTGATCGGCCTGTCGCGCGTGATCGCGGCCGAGCACGGACCGCAGGGTCTCCGCAGCAACTGCCTGTTGCCCGGCGGCGTCGACACCGAAACGGGCCGGACCTTCGCCAGCACGCCCGAGATCGTCGCATTCGTCGAGAACATGCACGCCTTGAAACGACTAGCGACGCCCGAGGAGATCGCCCAGGCCGCCCTGTTCCTGGCGTCGGACGCCTCGCGTTTCATGACGGGCGCGGCGATGTGCGTGGACGGCGGCGTGACCATATCGAAGACCTGACGGTCGTCTATTTCCGGACGGCGGCGCCCAGGATGCGGCGGTCGCCCTTGGCTTGGATCAGGATCACGACCCCCTGACCCTCGGCGGAGGCGGGCAGGTCGAACAGGGCCGGGCGGCCGCGCCAGTCGCCCAGACGGACCACGTCGCGCACCACATTGACGTGGCGCACGGCCTGGCCCCTGTTCTCGCCGGCGCGCACCTGCACCACCTGCGCGCCGGGCGTGTAGGTGACGGCCAGAACCTCGGCGCCGCCGACAGGCAGGCGGCCGGAGCCGACGCCGACGCGGTCGCCCGTCTCGCGGAACTCGATCTGCGGGGGCCAGACGTGGCGATCGGCCTCCTCGCCGATGGCGGCCTCGAGCTCGGCGCCGCGCGCGCCCGAGACCTGGCGGCGGCCGTCGATCACCACTTCGGGGGTCGAGACCCCGCGCAGCCGCAGGGCCGAACGATAGGCGCGCTGGCGCTCGGCGAACTTCGGACGGGCGAAGGTGTCGTTCCAGCCCAGATAGTCCCAGTAGTCGACGCCATAGGTCAGGGCCACCACGCCCGGCTCGGCCGCCGCGCGCTCGACCACCGCATTGGCCTCGACACAGGCGGCGCAGCCCTGGGCGGTGAACAGCTCCACCACCACTGGCGCGGCCGGCGCGGACTGGGCCACGCGGCGCGGGGCGTGGGACGCCCGCCCGTTCGTCGGCTGGGCCGTGACGGCCGCCGAGGCGAAGGCGCACGCCGTCACCGCCGCCGCCAGCATCCAAGCCTTGCGTTTCATGCTCTCGTTCTTAGCGTCCGCGCCGGACGGCGTCGGTCATAAGTCCGTGAACCGACGACCGCCCGCCTCAGTCCATCAGCTGTTGCGACAGATAGACATAGTGGCGCGCCCAGCGGCGGGCGTTGGCCACCGGGTCGGCGTCGTTGGAGTGACCGCCCGCCGTGTCCTCGTAATAGAGGTGGTCATAGCCCAGGTCGCCCAGACGCGCGGCGAACTTGCGCGCATGGCCGGGGTGGACGCGGTCGTCGCGGGTGTTGGTGGTCAGATAGACGCGCGGATAGCCGGCGCCGGGCCGCAGCTGCTGATAGGCGGAATAGCGGGCGATGAAGGCGGCGTCGGCGGGTATGCGCGGATCGCCGTATTCACCGATCCACGAGGCGCCGGCCGGAAGCTCCTGATAGCGCAGCATGTCGACCAGCGGGCTTTCGATCACCGCCGCATTGAACAGCTCCGGGTGCTGGGTGATGGACACGGAGGTCAGGACCCCGCCGTTCGACCGGCCATAGATGCCCAGACGGCGCGGGCTGGTGACGCCGCGCTGCTCCAGATCGCGGGCCACGGCGGCGAAATCGTCGAAGGCGCGCTGGCGGTTCTCCTTCAAGGCGGCCTGGTGCCAGTCGGGCCCGAACTCGCCGCCGCCCCGGATGTTGGCCTGGACGAAGACCCCGCCCCGCTCCAGCCACAGCTTGCCCATCTCGGGCTTGTAGGCCGGGTTCAGGCTGATCTGAAAACCGCCATAGCCCAGCATGATGGTCGGGTTCGACCCGTCCAGCTTCATGTCGCGCGGATGAGTGATGAAATAGGGAATCTTGGTCCCGTCGGCCGAGGTCGCCTCATACTGTTCCGTCACGTCGCGCGAGGCGTCGAACTTGGCGGGCGCGGCCTTGAGTTCGATCAGGGCGTTCGACGTCGTCGACGCCAGGCTCAAGGTCGGCGGAACCAGGAAGCCTTGGGTGGAGACAAAGACCTCGCCGCGCGACTTGGACGAGTCGCCCAAGCCGACTGCGAGGTTTTCCGGCACAGCGATGGACGACGCCGTCCAGACGCCCCCGTCCAGGCGGAAACGCTTCAGTGCGCCCGCCACATTGTCCGTCACCGAGGCGACGATCTGGTCCGACAGGACGGCGACGCCCTGTAGGGCCTCACGCGCGGTAGGCTGGAAGACCAGAGCGGAGCCGCGGCCGATCTTGATGTCCTGCCGCACCTCGCCCAACACGCCCAGCGGCAGGGCCAACAGCGAGCCGGCGACATAATTTTCCCCGTCAAAGGTCCAGGCCTGGTCCGGCGAGAAGACCAGGCGGTCAGCGATCACCCCCGAGACGCTGACCCGTTCCGGCAGGTTCAGCTTTTGCGCCCTGCCGTCATGGCCCAGGCTCCACGTCTCGGACCGGAAGGTGTCCAGCGGGCGGGTGATGATGACAGCGGTGACCTTGCCGTCCTTGTCGCGATAGACGGCGGGGCTGACGCCATAGCCGCCGTCCGACTGTTCGCCACGATAGACCTCGGTGGCCTGGGCCAGGGTCTGGCCGCGCTTCAGCGTCTTGACGATGAAGGGATAGCCCGACTCCGTCATCGTTCTCGCGCCGAAGTCGGTGGCGACCAGAAGCGTGTCTCGGTCCAACCATTCGATCCGGTGCTTGCCCTCCGGCAGGCGGAAGCCGTCGTCGACGAACCGTTTGGCGGTCAGGTCGAATTCGCGCACGACCACCGCGTCCTTGCCGCCGTCCGACAGGCTGATCAGGCAGCGGGTCTCGTCCGGCGCCAGGCAGTCGGCGCCCTTGAACACCCAGTCCTTGCCCTCGGCTTTCGACAGGGCGTCGATGTCCAGCAGCGTCTCCCACCGGGGTGTCGCGGTGCGATAGGAGTCCAGCGTCGTGCGCCGCCAGACGCCCTTGGGATTATTGGCGTCCTGCCAGAAGTTGCCGATCCCGTCGCCCAGGAAGCTGGGCATGGGAATGCGATCGGTCGCAGTCAGTATGGCCTGGGCCTCGGCCCTGAAGGTCTCGTAGCGCGGGTCGCCGGTCAGGGCGGCCAGCGACTTCCGGTTCTCCTCGGCGACGAAGGCCATCGCCTCGGCCCCGTCCACCTGCTCCAGCGCCAGATGATCGTCGGCGGCCGCGACGCCCGCCGGGCTCAGGTCGCGAGGCAGATAAGGCGGCGCGCCCCTTTCGGCGGTTTGCGACAACGGGGGTTCGGTCGCGGCGGGCGCCGTGGCGCAGGCGCCCATCAGAAGGGCCGGAAGGGCGGCGGACAGGATCAGGTGACGCATATGACTTAAACTCTCCGCTCGGGTTACTGCTGCGCCGGCGTGTCCATCAGGCGGCGCGACAGATAGGTGTATTCCAGGGCCAGACGGCGGGCCGTCTCCTGAAGGTTCGCCCCCGCCGCGTGGCCGCCGTCTGTGTTCTCATAGAACAGGACCGGATAGCCCAGCGCTTCCAGACGCGCCGCCGCCTTGCGGGCATGGCCCGGATGGACCCGGTCGTCCTTGGTCGAGGTGTGGATGAAGACCTCCGGATAGGGCTGGCCCGCCCGCAGGTTCTGATAGGGGGAATACTGCTCGATCCAGGCGCGCTGTTCCGGAATGTCGGGATCGCCGTATTCGCCGATCCAGCTGGCGCCGGCCAACAGCTTGTTGAAGCGCAGCATGTCGAACAGGGGCACCTGGATGACGGCGGCGTTGATCAGGTCCGGGCGCTGGGTCAGCATCGCCCCCATGAACAGCCCGCCCTGAGAGCCGCCCATGATCCCCAGCCTGGGCTGGCTGGTGATGTCGCGGGCGATCAGGTCCAGGGCCACGGCCTGGAAGTCCTCGTGCGCGCGCTGGCGGTTCTGCTGCAGGGCCGCCTCGTGCCAGCGAGGGCCGAACTCGCCACCGCCGCGCGTGTTGGCGACGACATAGACCCCGCCCCGCTCCAGCCACAGCTTGCCGACCGTCGCCGAATAGCCGGGCAGAAGCGAGCTTTCGAACCCGCCGTAGCCGTACAGCAGGGTCGGGTTGGAGCCGTTCAGCGGCATGTCCGCCTTATGCACCACGAAATAGGGGATCATCGTCCCGTCGGCCGACCGCGCCTGGAATTGGTCGACCGTCATGCCCGTCGCGTCGAACTTGGCCGGCATGGACTTGACCTGATCGACCGCGCCGGTCGCCGCATCGGCCAGCCACAGGCTGGACGGGTTCAGATAGCCGGTGACGCTGACGAAGACCTTGTCGTCCCTTTCCGACGCCGAGCCGACGCCGACCGAGACGTTCTGGGGCAGGTCCAGGGTCGTGTGCGCCCACTCTCCCTCGCTTCCGCGGGGGCTGGGCGTATAAACCCTCACCGATCCGCGCACATTGTCGTACAGAGCCACGACCAGACGGTTGCGGGTGACGTTGACGCCCTCGATGGCCTGACGCTCGGTCGGGCGCAGCACCAGCTGAGCCGGGGTCTTGGAATCGGCCAGCCAGGCCTCCAGCGGCCAGGCGATCAGATCACCGGTCTTGAAGTCCTGACCCGAGGGCGCGGTCCAGTCCTGCTTCAACGACACCAGAAGCCGGCCGTCGACCAGGCCGCTGATGTCGGACTTGGGCGGCAGTTGCAGCTGGGTCAGGGCGCCGTCGTCGGTCACGCGCCAGGTCTCGGACGAATAGAAGTCCACCGAGCGGTTGATCAGGACCGCCTTCACCACCCCATCGGCGTCGCGCAGCGTATAGCCGGACACGGCGACGTCGGTCGGCTGGCCGGTGAACAGGGTCTCGGCCTGGTCCAGGCTCTGGCCGCGCTTCATCCGCTTGACCACCATCGGATAGCCCGAGTTGGTCAGGGTGCCGGGGCCGAAATCGCGCGAGACCAACAGGGTGTCCTTGTCGATCCAGGACGCGCCGCCCTTGGATTCGGGCAGGACGATCCCGCCCTCGACGAATTTGCGCTCGACGCTGTCGAACTCGCGCAGGGTGACGGCGTCCTTGCCGCCGTTCGACAGGCTGATCAGGCAGTAGCGTTCTTCGGGCTGCAGGCAGGTCGAGCCCTTGTAGACCCAGTTGGCGCCCTCGGCCGTCGCCAGGGCGTCGATGTCCAGAATGGTCTCCCACTGCGGCGTCGCGGTGCGATAGCTGTCCAGCGTCGTGCGCCGCCAGACCCCGCGCACATGCTGGGCGTCCTGCCAGAAGTTGTCGATGTGGCCGTCGTGGGTGAAGCCGGGCGATGGGATTCGGTCGCGCGACTGGACGATGTCCAGCGCCTCCTGATGCAGGGTGGCATAGCGCGGATCGCCCTGAAGAATCCCCAGGGTGCGGGCGTTCTGGGCGTGGACCCATTCCATCGCCCGCGCGCCGTCCACCTCTTCCAGCCACAGATAGGGATCGGTCTCGGCGCTGGTGGCGAAGCCGCCGGCCGGAACGGCGGGGGCGGCGGCGGAAGTCGTCTGGGCCATGGCGCTCGGTGTCAGGCTGGTGGAGGCGAGAAGGACCGCGAGGGCGGCGACGGACGTGCGGATCATGAAAGGCCCCGGTCGGATGAAGTCGGCGCACCTTAACGACGCGGCCCCGCGCGGCAAGCGAGGCGCCCGTTACCTTACGGCTTTGTCATGATCGGTCCTACAGACCCTCGTCCGGAATGCAGAGCAGATTGCCGCAGGCCTTGCAGTGCACCGCGTCCGGATCGTGCTTGCTCAGGCCGCAGCGATCGCAGGGGAAGCTGATCTTTGACGGCCGGATCAGAGCCTGGGCCAGCCGCAGGAACAGGGTGATGCCCGTCAGCATGATGGCGATCGACAAGAGCTTGCCCCAGGCGCCGGGCAGGGTCACGTCGCCGAAACCCGTCGTCGTCAGGGTCGCCACGGTGAAATACAGCGCATCCACATAGCCGCCGACGCCCGGCGTGCCCCGGAAGGTCGCATAGACGAAGCCGGTGGCCACGAAGACGAAGGTCACGAGATTGGCCAGCGCCCGCACGACCCCTTCGACCCGCGTGTCGTCGAACCTGTGGCCCACCGTCCGCCAGAAGAAGTCCGAATTCAGCAGGGTCCAAAGCCTGAGCATCCGCAGGAAGCCCAGGTTGAACAGCCAGGCGGGAAACAGCAGGGTCGCCAGGACGAACAGATCGACCCAGACGATGGGACGTTTCAGCCAGTCCCTGATGTCGGCATAGGCATAGGCCCGCGCCGCCAGGTCGGCCGCCAGGACCACGGCGATCAGATAGTCGATGACATAGAAGGCCCATCCCATGTTGCGCAGGATCGGCGCGGCCAGGAAGAAGGTGATGATCACGATGTCCACGCCGATCACGGCCAGACGAAACCGGACCGCCGGCGGTTGGGAGCCGTGATAGAGGTAGCGCAGCCGCGCGCGCAGGCGCAGGCCGTCCTCGCCCGAGACCCTGCGCGGGTCGTCCATCCTGTCCTTGGTCACGCGCCCCCTTCGTCCGGCGTTCCGGAACTCTACCGCCTGCAATCAACAGCCTGACGCCCGGCCTGTCCAACGGTTCCGCAGGCCGAAGCGCGAGGGTGACGATTTCCCCCGGCCCGATCCGCGCCTATATGGCGAGCCATGAGCCAGACCGCCGCCCCCAGGCCCTTCGTCAAGATGAACGGCGCCGGCAACGACTTCGTCGTCGTCGATGCGCTGGAGCGTCCGTTCCGCCCGACCGAGGATCAGGTCCGGGCGCTGGGCGACCGCGCGGCCGGCGAGGGATTTGACCAGTTGATCGCCATCGAACCGTCCGAAACGGCCGACGCCTTCATGCGGGTGTGGAACGCCGACGGCTCGATGGTCCAGACCTGCGGCAACGCCCTGCGCTGCGTCGGCTGGCTGCTGATGAAGGCGACCGGGTCGGATCGCGTGGTCATCGACACGGCGGCGGGACCCACGACCGCCAGCCGCGCCGGGGACCACCGCGTCACGGTGGACATGGGCCGCCCCCGCCTGGACTGGACCCAGGTGCCCCTGTCCGAAGACATGGACACGCGCGGGATCGAACTGCAGGTCGGCCCCATCGACGCGCCTGTGCTGCATACGCCGGGCGCCGTTTCCATGGGCAATCCGCACGTCGTCTTCTTCACCGACCGGCAGGACGACGGTTTCGTGTCCGGCTCGGGGTCCTTGGTCGAACATCATCCGCTGTTCCCAGAAGGCGTGAACGTGGGCTTCGCCGACGTGCAGGCGCGCGACCGCATCCGGCTTCGCGTCTGGGAACGGGGCGCCGGCCTGACCAAGGCCTGCGGCACCGGCGCCTGCGCCGCCCTTGTCGCCGCCGCGCGCCGCGGCCTGACCGACCGCAAGGCGGCCGTGATCGTGGATGGGGGCGAAATGGTCATCGACTGGGACCCCGACACCGACCATGTCCTGATGACCGGCCCCGTCGAGATCGAACGCGCCGGCCTGCTGCCGTTCTGAAGCCCGGCGACGGCGTCAGGCGAAAAGCCGCACGATCCAGTGCGGTGCGATCACCTTTTCCGCACGACGCGAACCACCCCGCGGTCTTTTCCGCCCTTCTCGCGCCCATCTCGCGCCAAGACGGCTGCGCGGTTGTCCCGCGCCGCCCAGCGCACTAGGAACGAGGGGACAGTCCTAGACGACGCGCCGGAAACGCCTGCTCCCATGCCCGACCAAACCGAAAAACAGACCTTCTCCGACCAGGAAGCGCTGGATTTCCACCGCCTTCCGACCCCGGGCAAGATTTCCATGAGCCCGACCAAGCCCATGGCGACCCAACGCGATCTATCGCTGGCCTATTCGCCGGGAGTCGCGGTGCCGGTCCTGGCCATCGCCAAGGACGTGGACGCCGCCTACGACTATACGGCCAAGGGCAATATGGTCGCCGTCATCTCCAACGGCACGGCCATCCTGGGGCTGGGCAACCTGGGCCACATGGCCTCCAAGCCGGTGATGGAGGGCAAGTCCGTCCTGTTCAAACGCTTCGCCGACGTCGACAGCTTCGACGTGGAGGTCAAGACCACCGACCCGCAGGAGTTCATCACCGTCGTCAAGAACATCGGCGACACCTGGGGGGGCGTCAATCTGGAGGACATCAAGTCCCCCGAATGCTTCGTCATCGAAAGCGAGCTTCAGGACCTGCTGGACATCCCCGTCTTCCATGATGACCAGCACGGCACGGCCATTATCTCGACCGCCGGCATGATCAACGCCGTCCACATCGCCGGCAAGAAGCTGGACGAGGTCAAGGTGGTGCTGGCCGGCGCCGGCGCCGCGGGCCTGTCCTCCATCGCCCTGATGAAGGCGGCGGGCGTCAAGGCCGAGAACACCGTGATCTGCGACCGTGACGGCGTGGTCTACAAGGGCCGCGAACACGGCATGGACCAGTGGAAGGCCGCCCACGCCACCGATACCCCCCTGCGCACCCTGGCCGAGGCCATGGTCGGCGCCGACGTGGTGCTCGGTCTTAGCGCAAAGGGCGCCATCACCAAGGAGATGGTCGCCTCCATGGCGCCCAATCCGATCATCTTCGCCATGGCCAACCCCGATCCCGAGATCACGCCCGAGGACGTGCAGTCGGTGCGTTCGGACGCCATCATCGCCACCGGCCGCTCGGACTATGTGAACCAGGTCAACAACGTCCTGGCCTTCCCCTATCTGTTCCGAGGCGCCCTGGACGTGCGGGCGCGCCGGGTGAACCACGAGATGAAGGTCGCCTGCGCCCAGGCCCTGGCCGCCCTGGCCCGCGAGGACGTGCCGGACGAGGTCGCCGCCGCCTATCGCGGCCGCAAGCTGAAGTTCGGCCCCGACTACATCATTCCGACCCCGTTCGACCCGCGCCTGATCTGGTACATCCCGCCCTTCATCGCCCAGGCGGCGATGGATACGGGCGTGGCCCGGGTCCAGATCGAGGACATGGACGCCTATCGCGACGCCCTGCGGTCGCGCGTCGATCCGTCCGCCGCCCTGATGCAGAAGATCAACTCGGCCGTGCGCGGCGGACCGGACAAGCGCATCGTCTTCGCCGAGGGCGAGGAGACCGCCGTCATCCGCGCCGCCTGGGGCTTCAAACAGGCAGGCCTGGGCACGCCGATCCTGGTCGGCCGCGAGGATCTGATCCGTCAGAACGCCGCCGAGGCGGGCCTGAACTTCGACGATCTGGACATAGAGATCACCAACGCCCGCGTCTCCGGCCACAATGTCGAAGACACCGAATGGCTGTATCAGAAGCTTCAGCGCCGGGGCTATCTGCGCCGCGACGTCCAGCGGATGATCAATCAGGACCGCAACTATTACGCCGCCACCCTGGTCGCCAAGGGCCGGGCCGACGGCATGGTCGCGGGCGTGACCCGCAACTTCAACATGGCCCTGAAAGAGGTGCAGCGCGTCCTGGACGTCGACGACACCCTGATCGGCCTGTCGATCCTGCTGGCCAAGGGCCGCACCCTGTTCGTCGCCGACACCTCGATCCACGAACTGCCGGACGCCGAGCAGCTGGCCGAGATCGCGGTCAAGGCGGCCGATACGGTGCGCAAACTGGGCCGCAATCCGCGCGTGGCCTTCCTGTCATACTCGACCTTCGGCAATCCGCCCGGCGACCGGGGCGAGAAGGTGCGCGAGGCTATCCGCATCCTGGACAAGATGGGCGTCGACTTCGAATACGAGGGCGAGATGCCGCCCGAGATCGCCCTGGATCCCAAGGGGCACCCGGCCTATCCGTTCAACCGCCTGTCCAAGCCGGCCAACACCCTGGTCATGCCCGCCATCCATTCGGCGGCCATCTCGACCAAGCTGGTTCAAGCCCTGGGCGGCGCGACCCTGATCGGTCCGCTGCTGGTCGGTCTGGAGAAGCCGGTGCAGATCGTCTCCCTGGGGGCCTCGGTCTCGGAGATCATCACCGCCGCCACCTTCGCCGCCTACGACGCCGGCCCCGCCTTCCAGGGTACGGGCCTGACCTCGGCGCCGCGTCCGCCGGCGGCCTCGGCCGTCGACCGCTGATTCCGGCTTGGACCCCGCAGCCCCGCCCCTGACGGCTCCCATGACGGCGCCCCCGCCCCGGCGGGTGGAGCCCGGCCTCTATCTGGTCGCCACCCCGATCGGCAATCTGAGGGACATCACCCTCAGGGCGCTGGACGTTCTGGCCGCCGCCGACCTGGTTCTGGCCGAGGACACCCGCGTCACGGCCAAGCTGCTGTCCGCCTACGGCCTGAAGGCGCGGCTGGAGCGGTGCGACGACCACGCCTCCGCCCGCGCCGCCGATCTGGCCGTGGAGCGCCTGCGCGAAGGTCAGGTGGTGGCCCTGGTGTCGGACGCCGGCACGCCGCTGGTCAGCGATCCCGGATTCGTCGTGGCCCGCGCCGTCATCGCCGAGGGCCTGCCGGTTCACCCGATCCCCGGCGCCTCCAGCCTGCTGGCGGCCCTGTGCATCGCCGGCCTGCCCGCCGATCGGGTCCTGTTCGCCGGCTTCCTGCCCCCCAAGACGGCCGGGCGACGCGCCGCTCTGGAAGACCTGAAAGGCCCGCGACAGACCCTGGTCTTCTTCGAAAGCGGCCCGCGCCTGAAGGACAGCCTGACCGACATGGCCGCCGTTCTGGGCCCCCGCCCCGCCGCCGTCGCGCGCGAGCTGACCAAACTCTACGAGGAATGCGTGCGCGGCCCGCTGGACGCCCTGGCGGTCGATCCGCGCCTGGACGGCCCCAAGGGCGAGATCGTCGTGGTGATCGGCCCCGGCGCGATCGAACAGGCCACGGAGGCCGAGGCGGACGCCGCCCTGGCCGAGGCCCTGGCCCGCCTGCCGACCGGGGAAGCCGCCGCCGAGGTGGCCAAGGCCCTGGGCCTGAACCGCAAGACCCTCTATCGGCGCGCCCTCGACCTCCAGGGCCGATGAAACCGCCTCGGCTGCCCCGTCCGACCTCGGTGCCGCGCCCCAAGGCGGCCTGGCGTCGGACGAAGGGCGGGACGGCCTTTCGCAGCGGCCACGCCGCCGAATGGGTCGCCGCCGTCTTCTTGATGGCCAAGGGCTACCGGATCCTGGGTTTCCGTTTGAAGGACCGGGTCGGCGAGATCGACCTCCTGGCCCGGCGCGGTCGCGTCCTGGCGGTGGTGGAGGTCAAGCGCCGCGCCACGCTGGAGGCCGCCCGCCTGGCGCTGAAGTCCGCCCAGTACGACCGGCTGGTCGCCGCAGGTCAGGCGATCCGCCGCAAACGCCCCGCCCTGCAATCCCTGGACTTGAGAATTGATATGGTGGCGCTGGCTCCGGGTCGGTTTCCGCGTCATCTTCGCGGCGTCGAACGCGGCGACTGAAGGACATTCATGACGCGGGATGAGGCCGAGGCCGTCCTGACGGCCGCTGGAGAGGCGAGCGATACGGGCTTTCCTTTGCTGGAGGCGGCGATCGCCTGCGCCGTTCACGACCGCCCGTTTCGCGACCCCGAACCCGTCCGCACCCTGGCGCGCAGCGCGTGTCTGCGCCTTCGGGAACGGATCGGCGGCGAAAGCGCCGACGACGCCCTGTCCGAAACCATGGCCGCCGATCTGCGGCTGAACGGCGACCTCTTGACCCACGACCTGGCGGCCAACACCGACGTGATCGACGTCGCCGAGCGGCGGCGCGGCCTGTCGGCGACCCTGGCGGTCTTCTATCTCCACGCGGCGGCGGCCGTCGGGCTGACGGCCGCGGGCGTCGACTTCCCCGGTCATTTCCTGGTGCGGGTCGAGACGGCCGAGGGACCGGTCGCCCTGGACCCCTTCAGCCACGGCCGGCTGGTCCTGCCCAGCGAACTGACGCGCCGGGCCCTGCGCGCCGGCCTGACGCCCCAGGTGGCGGATCGGCTGGACCTTCTGATGGCGCCAGTCAGCGACCGCCAGGCCCTGATCCGGCTTCAGAACGTGCTGTTCAGCCGCGCCCTGGCCCGCCACGACTATGAGGCCGCCGAACGCTCGGCCCTGCGCCGCGCCCTCCTGGACCCGGCGGACCACCGTCCCTGGCTGGATGTCGCCTCGGCCCGCGAGAAGCAGGGCGCCCTCGCCGGCGCCCTGGTCGCCCTGTCGCGCGCGCGCAGCCTGAACGGCGCGGAGGCCGTCTGGCGCACCGCCAGCTTCGACCGCGTGCGGATGCGCCTGAACTGAAGGCTGCTAGATTCAATCGACATTCAGCCTAATGACGTCATTCCGGGGCGTCCGAAGGACGAACCCGGAACCCAGGAGGCAGGCATCAGGCGTTGAATGGAGCCAGCAGCGTGTTCTTGGCCCTGGCTTCCGGGTTCTTCGCTGCGCTCAGCCCCGGAATGACGGGCCCAGAGACCTATTCTCACGAATGTCGATTGAACCTAGACCGGCTCGCCCCTTAGCAGCCGGGGCAGGTCGCCGGTGGCGCCGCCGGCCTCGTGCATGAAGGCGCGGCGCAGCGGGCCGATGCGGTTCACCGCCGCCATCCCCAGGTCGCGCGCCAGGCGCACCGGCGCGATGTCGTTGGAGAACAGGCGCACGAAGGCGTCGAAGCCCGCCGCCAGAGCCGCATTGTCGAACCGACGCCAGCGCGCATACCGCTCCAGCACCGTTTCGGCGCCCAGATCCTCGCCCAGACGGACGGCCTCGGCCAGGACCTCGGCCAGGGCGGCCGCATCCTTCAGACCCATGTTCAGCCCCTGGCCCGCCACCGGATGCACCCCATGGGCGGCGTCGCCGATCAGGGCGATGCGCGGGGCGACCAGCCGTTCGGCCAGGCTGAGCGACAGGGGATAGACGAATCGCGGCCCCTCGACCGTCGCCCCGTCCAGGAATTCGCCGAAGCGTCGCATCAGATGGGCGTGGAAGGCCTCGTCGGACGCGGTCCGCAGCGCCTCGCCCCGCCGCGTCGTCTCGGTCCAGACCAGGCTGGCGCGCCGGTCGGTCAGGGGCAGGATGGCGAAGGGGCCGCTGGGCAGGAAATATTCGTGGGCGACATTGCCGTGGTCGCGGCCCAGCCGCACCGTCGCCACCACCCCGCTCTGGCCATAGGTCCAGCCGACCGTGTCGATGCCGGCCGACTGTCGCACGGCCGATCCCCGCCCCTCGGCCCCGACGACCAGCGGCGCGGTCAGGACCGAACCGTCCGCCAGGGTCACGGTGGCCCGGCCCGCATCGGTCGCGACCTGCGCCACGGAGGCCGGCGCGCGGACCTCGATCCCGGCCCGCGTCACGGCCTCGGCCAGGGCGGCGCGGATACGGCGGTTCTCGACCATGTAGCCCAGGGGCTCGCCGCCCGTCCGGCCGCCGATCTCCTCGGCGTCGAACCGCAGGAAGGCGGGCGAGGCCGCACGGCTGGCCGCGCCGGGCCGACGTCCGTCCGTCACCAGAATATGGTCCATCCGGCAGGCGTGGGGCCGCAGCGCCTCGCCCAGACCCAGGGCGTCCAGCATGCGGAAGGTCGAAAAGGCGATGGCGGTCGACCGCCCGTCGAAAGTCGGCGCCAGCTGGGCGTCGAACGGCTGGGGGTCGACCATCACCACCCTCAGCCCGCCTTGCGCCGCCGCCAGGGCGAAGGCGGCCCCGGCCAGTCCGGCGCCGGCGATGACGATGTCGTAGGGTTCGGTCTCGGCCATGACAGGCTTGTCGCGCCGCCCGGCCGAAAGGTCCAGAGGCGTCCAAGGCCAAGCTGGTAAATGAGCTCTTAACCCTGTGGGTGCGACAAGGGCGGCCGAACGTCAGCCGTCCGGAAGGTCCCGTCCTTCATGTCCACCGCCCTCGCCGTCGGCCGCCAGGCCTGGATCAGCGCTCGCATCCTGTGGGAGGCACCCTTCGTCGTGCGGTTCCGGGGCGTGCTTCAGGCCCTCCTGGCGGTTCTGCTGCTGGTCGCCCTGGTGTCGTGGAATCCGCTGGACGCCAGCCTGAACGCCGCCTCCAGCATGGCGCCGACCAACTGGCTGGGCGCGAACGGCGCCCTGTTCGCCGACCTGTTCATGCAGTCGCTGGGTCTGGCCGCCTGGCCGGCCGCCCTGCTGGTGGGAGCCTTCGGCCTGGCCCGCGCGGTCGGCGACGCGCTTCAGCCCCGCCTGAAGCCCACGCCGGTCAAGGCCCTGGCGGCGACGGGGGGAACCCTGCTGCTGTCCGGCGCCCTGGCCGCCCTGGCCGCGCCCGCCGCCTGGCCCCTGGCGGCCGGACTGGGCGGCCTGTGGGGCGAGGCCCTGACCGGGCTGACGGCCAAGGGGATCGGCGCCCTGCACGTTCCCGGCGGACGGATCATCGCTGGTCTTGCGTTCCTGGGCGGGGGGCTGTGGCTGACGGCCTACGCCATCGGCATCCGGGCCTCGGACTTTCTGGACGCCCTGCACTGGGGCCGATCGCTGCGCGCCCCCGCCGCGCCGCGCCAGACCCCGCGCGCCGCGCCCAAGAAGACGCCGGCCAAGAAGACCCGGGCCGAACCGCGCGTGGCGGCGCCCGATGCGCCGCTGGACGTGGCGGCGCCCTTCGTGTCGCCGGAAACGGCCGCGACCGCTTACGACGACCTGCCCCCGTGGGAGGACGCCGAGGCCGTTCCGCCCCCGCCTTCCGCCTCGGCCGCCGCCCGTTCGGTCGAGCCGCGCGTGGCCGCGGTCAAGGCGCCCAAGGTCAGGAAGGACGACCTGGATCAGCAGACCTTCGACTTCACCCGCCCCGAGGGCGAGTTCGACCTGCCGCCCCTGGGCATCCTGGCCAAGCCGGGCCAGCGCACCGCATCGGTCGACGAGGATTCGCTGAAGCAGAACGCCAAGATGCTGGAAGGCGTGCTGCAGGAGTTCGGCGTGCGCGGCGTCATCGACCAGATCAGGCCTGGCCCGGTCGTCACCCTGTACGAACTGGTCCCCGCGCCCGGCGTGAAGCATGGCCGCGTCGTGGCCCTTGCCGACGACATCGCCCGCTCCATGTCCGCCCGCGCCTGCCGCATCTCGGTTGTTCAAGGGCGCAACGCCATCGGCATCGAACTGCCCAACGCCAAGCGCGAGACCGTCTATCTGCGCGACCTTCTGGCCAGCGCCGAATACGACAAGAAGGGCCATCTGCTGCCCCTGGCGCTGGGCGAGACCATCGGCGGCGAGCCCTACGTCGCCGATCTGGCGCGGATGCCGCACCTGCTGATCGCGGGCACCACCGGCTCGGGCAAGTCGGTGGGGGTCAACGCCATGATCCTGTCGATCCTGTATCGCCACAGCCCGGCCGAATGCCGCTTCATCATGATCGACCCGAAGATGCTGGAGCTGTCGGTCTACGACGGCATTCCGCACCTGCTGGCGCCCGTCGTCACCGATCCGAAGAAGGCCGTGGTCGCGCTGAAATGGACGGTGCGCGAGATGGAGGACCGCTATCGCCGCATGTCCAAACTGGGGGTGCGCAACATCGCCAGCTACAATGAGCGCGCCCGTGAGGCGCAGGAAAAGGGCGAGCATTTCGAACGCACCGTCCAGACCGGCTTCGACGATCAGGGCCGCCCGGTTTACGAATCCGAGAAGATCCGGCCCGAGCCGCTGCCCTTCCTGGTCGTGGTCATGGACGAAATGGCCGACCTGATGCTGGTCGCCGGCAAGGACGTCGAAGGCGCCGTCCAGCGTCTGGCCCAGATGGCGCGCGCGGCGGGCATTCACCTGATCATGGCGACGCAACGCCCGTCGGTGGACGTCATCACCGGCACCATCAAGGCCAACTTCCCGACCCGGATCTCCTTCCAGGTCACGTCAAAGATCGACAGCCGCACTATCCTGGGCGAACAGGGCGGCGAGCAGCTGCTGGGTCAGGGCGACATGCTCTATATGGCCGGCGGCGGGCGCATCACCCGCCTGCACGGCCCGTTCGTGGACGACAAGGAAGTCGAGGACGTCTGCAAACATCTGAAGGCCCAGGCCGAGCCCGACTACCTCGACCTCATCACCGACGAGCCGGACGGCGACGCCGACGGGGGCTATGACGAGGGCGGAAACGGCGGCTCAGGCGACGACCTCTATGACCGCGCGGTGGCCGTGGTCACGCGCGACCGCAAGGCCTCGACCAGCTACGTCCAGCGGCGGCTCCAGATCGGCTACAACCGCGCTGCTTCGCTGATCGAGCGGATGGAGCAGGAAGGCGTGGTCAGCCCCGCCAACCACGCCGGCAAGCGCGACGTCCTGGCCGGCCCGCCGCCGATGGCGTGATCCGAGGCCGACACGCCTCAGGCGTCGAGGACGGCGGTCGTGTAGTGGGAATGGAGCGCCCAGCCGAGAGAGGCGTACAGGGCTTGCCCTTCCACCGTGGCGACCAGCACGCCCTGGCTTACGCCCGCTTCCCTTTCAAGCGTGCGCATCACGCGACGACCGAGTCCCCGTCGCCTGTGACCGGGATCGACGGCTATCCGATCATAGACGGCGATCGCGCCGTCCACGACCACGACGCGCCCTCTCGCGGTCTCGATGTCTCCAGCGAACAGCCGACAATGAAGCACGGGTCCCCGCCGTTCCAGCGCGACCGTGTAGCCGGTTGCTTCCGCAGGGCCGACCGCCATCGGGCCGGAGAGAGTCATCATGAAGCCTGGCGGTCGCACCGACCAACCCGGGGGCAGCAGCGCCCGCGTCGTCGCCGCCTCGGCGCAGACCTTGAGCAGGACGTCGGACCGATCGATCCGCGCCGCTCGCCTCGCCACGGCGTCATCCGCATCGGCATGGACGTAGCGACGCAGCTGATCCGGTTCGCCCACCTCGATTCTCCACCCTCCCTCGTCCCATACGGGCGGCGGCACGCCGCGCGTCAGGGCCCAACCGCGGGCCCAAAGGGCAAGAAGCTCTGGATTTGCGCTCATGGGCGCGCACCATGACGCATCCGGACGACACCACGCAACGGACGGCCGATGAAGGCGTTTGCCTCTCCGTCATCTCTCGCAAGCTTCAGCATTTCGATGAACAGGGCTTCATCGCAGCGCCGGAATATGGTCAGGCTCGCGTCATTCTGACGCCAGAGCCGGACGCGAAGGTGCGGCATCGACAACCATCCCGAACGGGAGACTTGAATACCATGACCCACCGCGCCGTTTCCAAGGCCGTCGCCTTGGCCGACACCGACATCCAGCGCCGCCGCCTGCTGCTGGGCGCGGGCCTTTTGGCCGGCCTCGCCTCGGTCGGAGGCCTGGCCGCCCCCGCTTACGCCCAGGCCAATCTGTCGGCCGCCGACCGCGCCCTGGTCCAGCAGGCCCAGACCTATCTTCAGGGCCTGACCGCCGCGCAGGGCGCCTTTGTCGAGACGGGTCCGAACAATGTCGCGCGCCAGGGCAGTTTCTCCCTGCTGCGCCCGGGCAAGATGCGGTTCGAATACACCAATCCGGCCGGCCTGCTGGTCGTGTCGGACGGCTACAACGTCAAACGTTACGACCCCCGCCTGAACAGCTTCCAGCAGGTGCCGCTGGGCCGCACGCCCCTGTCGGTCTTTCTGGCGCGCAACGTGCGGCTGGATCAGGGCGTCCGCATCGACAGCGTCAACCGCATGGCCGGCGGCGCCTTCTCGATCACCGCCCGCGACAGCCGCCGCCCCAACGACGGTCAGGTGGTCCTGACCTTCGCCGGCTCGCCGCTGCGCCTGACGGAATGGACCATCACCGACGCCCAAGGCGCGCGCACCCGCACCCAGCTGACCTCGCTGCAACCGGCGTCGAATCTGTCGGCCCGTCTGTTCCAGCTCACGGACCCGACGCGCCGCCCCGGCCGCAACTGATCGGATTACGCCGTTCGGGCGTTGCTGTTCGGGCACGTCCAAGCGCGAATTGTGACAGTTTGACCTTTTCGCTCGGTCGTGACATTAGAACCACAGGAACGGCGGCGGTCGTTCCGACGCCAGGATGTCATCCCCCCTTCCCGGCGGCGAGAGAGACACCTTTTACAAGCCTGGCCCCCTGCGGCCGGGCTTTTTTTCGCGCGTGGGCCTGCTATGGCGGGCCATGACCCTTCGCCTCGCCACCTGGAACATCAACTCCGTCCGCCTGCGCATCGACCAGGTCGCCCGGTTCGTCGCCGAACGCGCGCCCGACGTCCTGATGCTGCAGGAGATCAAATGCACCACGGACCAGTTTCCGCGCGCCGCTTTCGAAGAGATGGGCCTGCCGCATCTGCGGGTGGCGGGTCAGAAGGGCTGGCACGGCGTGGCTATCGCCAGCCGTCTGCCGCTTGAGGACAGCGACACCTTCCAGGTCTGCAAGCTGGGCCACGCGCGCTGCGTTTCGGCCAGCGTCGCCGGGATCGACGTGCAGAACTTCTACATCCCGGCGGGCGGCGACATTCCCGACCGGGCGCTGAACCCCAAGTTCGATCACAAGATGGATTTCTACGAACAGCTGACCGGCATCGTCGCCAGACAGGACAGGTCACGCCCGCTGGTGATGGCCGGCGACTTCAACATCGCGCCGGGCGAAGGCGACGTGTGGAACCACCGCTACATGTCCAAGATCGTCAGCCATACGCCGATCGAGGTCGAGGCCCTGAACCGGCTTCAGGCCACGGGCGGTTTCGCCGACGCGCTGCGCGACCGTTTCCCCGAGCCGCAGAAGCTGGCCAGCTGGTGGAGCTATCGCGCCGCCGACTTCCGCAAGTCCAACCGCGGCCTGCGTCTGGACCACATCTGGACCTCGCCCGGCCTGACGCCTGCGGTGGTCAGGGACACGGCCCGCATCCACGACGACGTGCGCGAATGGGATCGTCCGTCCGACCACGCCCCGGTGACGGTGGATCTGGACGTCTGATCCGTCAGTAGACGATGCTGGGCCGGGGCGATTTCTCGAGTCCAGCCTTTCGCCCGATCCTGGCCGCAGCACGGGCCAGACGCTCCACCGCCCGATCCAACTGATCCTCGGACAGGGTGTAGGGCAGGCGCAGGCGGCGTTCGAAGGCGCCGTCCACGCCGAACCGAGGGCCGGCCGCCAGACGCAGACCTTCCGCCGCCGCCCGCGCCGTCAGGGCCGAACTGATCGGCGCGGGCAGCCGCGCCCACAGCGACAACCCGCCCGCCGGGCGCGGACAGACCCAGTCCGGCAACGCCTCGGCCATGCGTGCGCGCAGATGGTCCCGTCGCGCGCGCAGCAGCGGACGCCGCGCCGCCAGCGCCGCCCCACCGTCGTTCAGCAGTTCGACCGCCGCCAATTGTTCCAGGACCGGCACGCCCAGGTCGAAGCTGGCCCGGCTCTGGGCCAGGCGCTGGATAACCGCCCGGTCGGCGCGAATCCAACCGATTCTGAGGCCGCCCCAGACGCTCTTGGACATGGAGCCCAGCCGCACCACGCGCGGCGCGTCGACAGCCGAGGCGGTCAGGGCCGGCGGTCCACTCAACGTCAGGTCGACCAGGGTCTCGTCCAGCACAAGCAGGGTCTCCGATCCCTTCAACGCCGACAGCAGCCGGGCGCGGTCCGACCCTCGCATCATCCGGCCGGTTGGATTGTTGTGGTCGAGCACCAGATAGGCCATCGGCGCCCCGCCGCGCCGACAGGCGGCCGCCAGGCCGTCCACGTCCCAGCCGTCTTCGCCATCGCTGTCCGGCAGGGCGACCGGGACCGGCCGCGCGCCCGCCGACATTATGGCGTCGATCGCCTGCGGATAGGTGGGGTGGTCGAACACCACCGGATCGCCGGGTCGGACGATCAGCCGCAGCAGATGCACCAGGCCGTTGTGGGCGCCGTGGGTGATCAGAATCTGTCCCGCCGAGGTCGGCAGGCCGCGCCGTCGATAGGCCGCAGCGACCGTCTCGCGCAGTTCTTCCAGCCCCTCCCTCTCGTAGCCGTGGCCCGGCAGGCGGGCGGGAAGCCGCTCCAGCGCCCGCACATAGGCGGCGTGGACGTTGGGATCGGCCGGCAGGACGGCCGAGGTCAGGTCGATCACGTCCGATCGCGCGTCGCCGTTGTCGGCCTGGGGCCGGCTCGGCCCCGAACCGGCGGGCAGGCGGGTTCGCGCCGCTGCTCCCTGACCGCCCGTAAGAAATCCTTCGTCCCGCAGCCGTCCATAGGCGGAGGACACGGTGGTCCGGCTCACGCCCAGGGCCTGGGCCATGTCACGCTCTCCCGGCAGACGCGCCGCCAACGGCAGTCGTCCGTCCAGGATCAGCAGTCTTACCGCATCGGCCAGCTGGCGATAGGCCGGTCCCGCCCCCTGGCCGCGCCAGGCGCCCAGATGGCGGATCAGGGAGGCGGGGCCGACCATTCGTACGTTCATCGGTCCAGAATGCCATAACTGGCCCTTTTTTCGATAGCCAGTTTGGTCCAAATCGGCGCGCATGACCCGTCGCCTGATCCAGCTGTTCCTCGGCCTCGCCATCTACGGAGTTTCCATCGCCCTGATCGTGCGCGCCGATCTGGGGCTGGATCCCTGGGACGTTCTGGCCCAGGGCGTGTTCGAACGTTTCGCCGGTCCGGCCGGGCTCAGCTTCGGCCTGGTGGTCAATCTGATCGGTATGGCCGTGCTGTTATTGTGGCTGCCGCTTCGCCAGAGGCCGGGCGTGGGCACGGTCGCCAACGTTCTGGTCATCGGCACGGTCGCCAATTTCGGCCTGGACTGGATTCCGGCGGATCTGGCCCTCCCGGTTCGCGCCGGCCTTCTGGTCGCGGGCGTGGTCCTGAACGGCGTCGCCAGCGGGGCCTATATCGGCGCAGGCCTGGGGCCCGGCCCGCGCGACGGCCTGATGACCGGCCTGGTGGCCCGCACCGGCTGGCCAGTCAAATGGGTCAGGACCGCCATCGAGGTCGCGGTGGTCGCCGTCGGCTGGCTGCTGGGCGGATCGGTCGGCCTGGGCACCATCCTCTACGCCGTGGCTATCGGCCCTCTGGTCCACGTCTTCCTGCCGCTGTTCACGATCCGGAAGCGGGACTGAGGCCCTAAGGCTGAAGTCGATAGCCGCCCGCGTCGGTCAGCAGCAGGCGCGCCTGGCCGGGCTCAGGCTCGATCTTCTGGCGCAGGCGATAGATGTGGGTTTCCAGGGTGTGGGTCGTGACCCCGGCGTTATAGCCCCACACCTCGGTCAGCAGCTCCTCGCGCGACACCGGCTTGGCCCCGGCGCGATAGAGGTATTTCAGGATGTTGGTTTCCTTTTCCGTCAGCCGGACCTTCTTGCCCTTGGCGTCGGTCAGCACCTTGGCGGCGGGCCGGAACTCGTACGGGCCGATGGTGAAGACCGCGTCCTCGGACTGTTCGTGGCTGCGCAAATGGGCGCGGATGCGCGCCAGCAACACCTGGAAGCGGAAGGGCTTGGTCACATAGTCGTTGGCCCCGGCGTCCAGGCCCAGGATGGCGTCGGCGTCGGCCGATTGCGCCGTCAGCATGATGACCGGCGTGGACACACCGTCCTTTCGCAACAGACGACAGGCCTCGCGGCCGTCCATGTCGGGCAGATCGACGTCCAGCAGGATAAGATCGGCGCGCACTTCCCGGCCCATCCGAACCCCGTCGGTCGCGGTCGAGGCCTGCAGGGTGCGGAACTCCTCGTGCAGGTTCAACTGCTCGGCCAGGGCCTCGCGCAGGTCGTCGTCGTCGTCGATGATCAGGATGGTCTTGGGCGTGGGCATGGTTCAGACAATGGCGAGGCTTGGCCCCCGCGCCAAGGCTTGAGGGCGAATAATCACGTCGGGTTACGGCCTAGAGGCGGTTTAGGGCCGATTTCGTTCCCCGAACAGCGCCGTTCCGACCCGCACATGGGTCGCGCCGCAGCGGATCGCGGTCTCGTAATCGCCGCTCATCCCCATCGAAAGGACCGACAGGCCGTGGCGTTCGGCCAGATCGCGCAACAGGACGAAATGGGGCGTCGGATCCTGGTCCGCCGGCGGAATGCACATCAGCCCTTCGACCATCAGGTCGTAGGCGTCGCGTGCGGCGCGGATCAGGGCGTCGGCCTGATCGGGCAGGACGCCGGCCTTCTGCGGCTCGGCGCCGGTGTTGACCTGGACCAGCAGGCGCGGCGAACGGCCGCGTTTCATCGCCGCCTCGGCCAGGGCGCGGGCCAGCCGTTCGCGGTCCAGGGTCTCGATCACATCGAACAGATCGACCGCCTCGACCGCCTTGTTGGTCTGCAGCGGACCGATCAGTCGCAGCTCCAACTCTTCCACCAATCCTGGCCGGCGCGCGATCCAGCGACCTTGCGCCTCCTGCACCCGGTTTTCGCCGAACACCCGCTGACCTGTCTCCAGGATGGCGTCGATGGCCTCGGGCGTTTGCGTCTTGGACACCGCCGTCAGCACCACCGAGGCCGGATCGCGCCCCGCGGCGCAACAGGCGGCGGCGATGCGGGCCCGCACCTCGGCCACCCGTTCGGCGATGGACGGCGGGACGGAAGCGGGAGAAGAAGGGGTCATGAACCTGTCGGCCGGTTACAGCGCTGAGGCGCGCGCGCTCTGGGACGTGGCGACCGCTCTAAACCGCGCCGCCGCCGCTGTCAGCCCGCGCCCGGCCGCCTTGCCGCCCCTGCTGTTCTTCACCGACCCGGTGCGCACCCCGCGGCCTTGGGAGACGGCGAAGCGCCTGCCGGCCGGAGTGGCGGTCGTATTTCGCGCCTTCGGCGCCCCCGATGCGGTGGAAACGGGCCGACGCCTGCGCGACGCGACCCAGGCCGCCGGAGGGAAACTGCTGGTCGGGCTGGATGCGGACCTGGCCCGGTTGGTCCAGGCCGACGGCCTGCATCTGCCCGAACGGGCCGCGGCGCGCGCGCCTGCGATCCGCACGGCTTGGCCGGACGCCCTGCTGACGGCGGCCTGGCATGGAGCGGAGACGCCGGCGGTCGAGGGGCTGGACGCCCTGGTGTTGTCGCCCGTGTTTTCGGCGGGGGGCGCCTCGGCCGACAAGCCTCCGTTGGGAACCCAGGGTTTCACGGCGCTGGCCCGGCGCGCCGCCCTGCCTGTCTACGCCCTGGGCGGCGTCGACGCGAAGACAGCGAACAGGTTGACGGGCTCCGGCGCCTGCGGCCTGGCCGGGGTGGGGGCGATTCGATCGGCCTTCGCCGAAGCCGTCGTCAGAACTTGAAGATGGTTTCCAGACGCACGCGCGGCTGGGCGCGGCCGTTGGTTTCCGGGGCGCGGGCCGGGTCCGCCTCGGGCGCGGCGACCGCCGCGGCGGCGCCGACGCGCAGGCGGTCGTTCAGCCGATAATAGGCCCCGGCCTCCACGTCCCCCCAATCGGTCTCGCGGCCGACAGGCTGATTCAGGCTGAAGTCCAGGCCCCAGCGGCCGTGCTGGTCCAGGCGCAGGCCCCGGCGCTGCGGCGCGGGCGCGCTGCGCTGGGCCGCCTGGGCTTCGGACAGGGATACGGTCGGCGCCCGGCTTTGCGCCAACGCGGGCGCGCCGGCGGTCAGAACCCCCGTCGCCATCACCATCGCCAAGACGCCGCCGAAACGCATTCCAGATCCCTTGAACTCCGCCTCTGCGAGCGGACTTCGAAACACCATCCCCTGTCATATGGGTATGGAGGCGCGATTAGACACCGGGCGCCGACGGGGTCAACGTGACCGGGACCATAGAGTCGCATCCAGACGAATTGTTGCAGTGCGATGTGGCGCGAGCGTCACGGGAAATGTTCGAAAACGGGCGTCCGTACGACCGCCGGTCGTCCGACATCGGGCGATGGCGCCGACTTCGCCTTGTCATCGCCCCTTTTCGCCGTGTTATAGAGCGCAGCAACGGCCTTTGACGAAGCGCGAAGCCGTCCGCGCGTGTGGGCGAGGGCCCTCACGTCCCTGAGTTTACGGAGACTTCCTTGATGAGCCTCAACAAGGCCCTGGTTCGCGGCGTCGCGGTCGCCCTGGTCTCGGGCGTCGCCCTGAGCGCGGCGGGCTGTTCCAGCCTCCCCTTCGTCGGCGGCAAGAAGACGGCCCCCAAGACGAACGTGCAGCAAGGCATCGGCGTCAACGGCTATCTGTGGCGCGCCTCGCTGGACACCCTCAGCTTCATGCCCCTGCTGACGGCCGACCCGTGGGGCGGCGTCATCAACTATGACTGGTACATCAATCCCCAGGCCCCGAACGAACGCTTCAAGGCGACCGTCTTCATCCTGGACACGCGCCTGCGCGCCGACGCCCTGAACGTCACCGTGACCAAGGAGGTCAAGGGCGCCGACGGCCAATGGACCGCCGCCCCGGTCGCCGCCCAGACCGAGACGGACCTGGAAAACGCCATCCTGACCAAGGCGCGCCAGCTGAACCTGTCCAACGCGGGCTGATCGCCAGCATTAGGGTTTTGGGTCGGCGCTTTCCTCCCTCGGGCTAGTCGAGCGCCGACCGATCCAGTTTCGTCCGTCCCGTCGGGCCGGCGAAACGCATTACTTCTTGGGCGTTGTCGTCCTTCGGGCTAGTGGAGCCGGGAGGGCGTCAGCGCCCTTTTGACTTTCAGGACGACCGTGGCCCGTTACGACCCCAAGACCGCCGAACCCCGCCAGCAGGCCCGCTGGGCGGACGCCTCCGCCTTCGTGACCAGGGATACGGGTCGGCCGAAATACTATGTGCTTGAAATGTTTCCCTATCCGTCGGGCAACATCCACATGGGCCACGCCCGCAACTATGTGATGGGCGACGTGGTGGCGCGGTCCAAGCGCGCGCAGGGCTTCGACGTCCTGCACCCCATGGGCTGGGACGCCTTCGGCATGCCGGCCGAGAACGCGGCCATGGAGCGCGGCATCCACCCCAAGGGCTGGACCTACGACAATATCGCCAACATGCGCGAACAGCTGAAACTGCTGGGCCTGTCGCTGGACTGGTCGCGCGAATTCGCCACCTGCGACCCGGACTACTACGGCAAGCAGCAGGCCTGGTTCCTGGAGCTGTATCGGCGCGGCCTGGTCTACAGGAAGGACGGGATCGTCAACTGGGATCCGGTCGACAACACCGTCCTGGCCAACGAACAGGTCATCGACGGACGCGGCTGGCGCTCGGGCGCACCTGTCGAGAAGCGCAAGCTGAACCAGTGGTTCCTGCGCATCACCGACTACGCCGACGATCTGATCGACGGCCTGAAGACCCTGGACCGCTGGCCCGAGAAGGTCCGGCTGATGCAGGAGAACTGGATCGGCAAGAGCCAGGGCGCCACCCTGTGGTGGAAGGTGGTCGAGGCGCCGGCCTTCCTGCCCGACAGCCCGGCCGGCGAGCAGAACCACGCCCGCGATCCGATCGAGGTCTACACCACCCGTCCCGACACCCTGTTCGGGGCCAGCTTCCTGGCCCTGGCGCCCGATCACCCCCTGACCAAGGCCATCGCCGAACATCGCCCGGACGTGGCCGAGTTCATCAAGGCCTGCGCCCAGACGGGCACCAGCGAAGCCGAGATCGAGAAGGCCGAAAAGCTGGGCGTCGACCTGGGCGTCCGGGTTCAGCACCCGTTCGACCCGTCGCGCACCGTGCCGGTCTGGGCCGCCAATTTCGTCCTGTCGACCTATGGCTCCGGCGCCATCTTCGGCTGCCCGGCGCATGACCAGCGCGACCTGGATTTCGCCCGCAAATACGATCTGCCCGTCACCCCGGTGGTCATTCCCTATATCGGAGAAACGGCCAGCATCCTGCACATCGAGGGGGAAGCCTACACCGGCCCAGGCCGCATCGAGAATTCCGGCTTTCTCGACGGATTGGACACGGGCGAGGCCAGGGCCGCAGCGATCGCCCAGCTCGAGAAGTCCGGCCAGGGCCGCGCCGAGACCATCTATCGCCTGCGCGACTGGGGCGTTTCGCGCCAGCGTTACTGGGGCTGCCCCATCCCCATCATCCACTGCCCGACCTGCGGTCCGGTGGAGGTTCCGGCGGACCAGTTGCCGGTCGTCCTGCCCGACGACGTGACCTTCGACACGCCCGGCAATCCGCTGGACCGCCATCCGACGTGGAAACACGTCAAATGTCCGACCTGCGGCGAAGACGCGACGCGCGAGACCGACACCCTGGACACCTTCGTGGACTCCAGCTGGTATTTCGCCCGCTTCACCGACCCCAAGGCCGAGGCGCCGATCGACAAGGCCGCCGCTGACCACTGGCTGCCGGTTGATCAGTATATCGGCGGGGTCGAACATGCGGTGCTGCACCTGCTGTACGCCCGTTTCATCACCCGCGCCCTGACCGACGCCGGCCTGATGAGCGTCAAGGAACCCTTCGCCGGCCTGTTCACGCAAGGGATGGTGGTCCATGAGACCTATCGCCGCCCCGACGGCGCCTGGGTCGAACCCACCGACGTCGAACTGACCAACGTCGACGGCGTGCGCTCGGCCCGCCAGCTGTCCACCGGCGAGACCCTGATCATCGGCGACATCGAAAAGATGTCCAAGTCCAAGAAGAACGTCGTGGCGCCGGCGGAAATCCTGACCACCCACGGCGTGGACGCCGGCCGGCTGTTCGTGCTGTCCGACAGCCCGCCCGAGCGCGACATCCAGTGGACCCCCGGCGGGATCGAGGGCGCCAGCCGCTTCGTCCAGCGGGTCTGGGCCCTGTTCGACGGCTTCGACCCCGCCGCCCCCGGCGACGCCAAGGCCGACGCCGAACTGATCCGCGAGACGCACAAGGCGATCAAGGCCGTGTCCGAAGGGGTAGAAGGTTTCCGCTTCAACTCGGCCATCGCCAAACTCTACGCCTTCGTCGCCGTCATCCGCGACGCGGCCCAGGCGGGCGGCGAGGCCAGGCGGCAGGCCCTGTCGGCCCTGGCCCGTCTGATCGCGCCCTTCACCCCGCACCTGGCCGAGGAAGGCTGGACGCGGCTGGGCGAGGACGGGATGGTTCTGGACGCGCCGTGGCCCGTGTGGGACGCTGCGCTGGCGGCCGACGACGACGTGGTCCTGCCCATCCAGATCAACGGCAAGCGCCGGGCGGAAATCCGCGTGGCGCGCGGTTCCGAACCGGCCGAGGTCGAGGCGCTGGTCCTGGCCGACGACACCGTCAAGGCGCGGCTGGAGGGTCTGAGCGTGAAGAAGATCGTCGTGGTCAAGGACCGCATCGTCAATCTGGTGGCCGGCTGATGCGGGGCGCGGCGATCCTGTCGGCCCTGGCGGTCCTGGGCGCGGCCGCCGGGTTGTCGGCCTGCGGCTTCACGCCTCTGTACGCCGATCCGGCGGTCGGGTCGCCGCTGCGCCGCATCGCCGTGGTCGGCCAGGATGACCGGCTGGGCTATCGTCTGCGCGAACAGCTGGAAGACGCCCTGGCCTGGGACCGGTCGGCGACGCCGCTCTATCGGCTGGAGACCCAGGTGCGTCAGAGCCGCCGACCCTTGGGCCGCCGTATCGACGACACCGCCACCCGCTACGAACTGACGGTCAAGGCGGACTGGACCCTGACGCCCGCAACGGGCGGAACCCCTGTCAGCGGCAGCGAGACCGTCACCACCACCTACGCCGCCGCCGACCAGCCCTACGCCGCCATCGCCGCCCAGCAGGACGGCGAGGAACGCGCGGCCGCCGAACTGGCGCGTCTGATCCGTCTGGACGTGATGCAGGCCTTGGCGACGCGGTGAGCCGACCGCGATGATCCTGGCCAAACGTCCCGAGATCGATCGCTTCCTGAAGGCGCCCGACCCGGCCGTCCGTGCGGCGGTCATCCACGGCAAGGACCGGTCCGGGGTCGCCGAACGGGCCGAGATCCTGTGCCGCACCGTCACGCCGGACCTGAACGACCCGTTCAACGTCACCGTCCTGACCGACAGCGACATCGACAGCGACGAGACCCGGCTGGAAGAGGCCCTGACCGCCCTGTCCCTGATGGGCGGGCGGCGGCTGGTGCGGGTGCGCCTGTCGGCCGTGAAGCCCGGCGTGGACAAGGCCGTCGCCGCCGCCGTCAAGATCCACGCCGCGGGCGGCTACAATCCCGACGCCATGCTGGTGGTCGAGGCCGATCAGCTCGGCCGCGAATCCGCCCTTCGCAAGACCGCCGAGAAGGAAAACGGCGCGGTCGGCATCGTCTGCTACGAGGACGAGACGGGCGACGTGGCCCGGATGACGCGCGAGGCCCTGGCCGCCGACAAGGTGGCCCTGACATCCGACGCCCTGGATCGGTTCGTCGCCCGCCTGCCGCGCGAACGCGGCCTGATGCGCCAGGAGATCGAGCGGCTGGTCCTGTTCATCGGCCCCGGCTCGGGCCGCACCCTGGACGTGGAAGAACTGGAGCAGCATCTGGGCGTGGAGCCTGACGCCTCCCTGTCCGACGCCGCGCTTCAGGCCTTCGGCGCCCGGCCTGGCCCGGCCCAGTCCGGTCTCAGACGCGCCTTCGCCGAGGGCGAATCTTCGGTCCTGGCCGTGCGTTCGGCCGCGCTTCACCTTGGAAAACTACGCCGTATCAATATCTTGCAGGCTAACGGCGCCCACGCCAAGGAGGCGGCCAAGGCCGCCGGCGTCTTCTGGAAACAGGAGGCGGAAATGCTGCGTCAGGCCCGCGCCTGGCGGCTGGAGGCCCTGGACGAGGTGATGGACAGCATCAACACCGCCGATGTCGCCACCAAGACGACCGGCCTGCCCGACCAGCTGATCGCAGAGCGGCTGCTGCTGGAAATCGCGGGCCGCGCTCGTCGGCTGGGGCTCTAAAAGTTCGTCAGCCACGCTTGGACGCCCGGCGGAAGGCCGGCTTGGCCAAGGCCACGTTGCGCGCCGCGACCGCCTTCTCCTCGGCCTTGGCGCCCGGTTGGCCGTTGAAGCCGTGGCCCGTCTTGGCCTTCTTGGCCGCCAGGGCGGCCTTCAGCTTGTCGGCGGCGGTCGGGGTGTTCGGTTCGGTCATGCCGAACCCTTAGCACGTTCCGCGCCTCAACCCCGCATCAAACGCCGGCACAGATCGTCCAGCTGTTCCAGCGTGCCATAACGGATGGTCAGCTCGCCCTTGCCGTTCCTGTCGGTCAGCTGGACGTTCAGGCCCAGGGCGTCGGCCAGATCCTGCTGCAGCGCGACGACGTCGGCCGAGCCCTCGGCCCCGCCCTTGGGTCCGCCTGCCCGCGCCTTGGCGGGCTTGGGCCCATCGACGGCGCGCCGCGCCAAGGCCTCGGTCTCGCGCACGCTCAGCCCGTCGACGAAGGCGATGTCGGCCAGCTGGGCAGGGTCGGGCGTGTTGATCAGGGCGCGCGCATGGCCCGCCGTCAGCTTGCCCTCGCGCACATAGAACAGCACACGTTCGGGCAGTTGCAGCAGGCGCAGGGTGTTGGCCACATGGCTGCGGCTCTTGCCGACCACGCCCGCCACCGCATCCTGGGTCCGGCCGAACCGCTCCATCAGCACGCGATAGGCTTCGGCCTCTTCCAGCGGATTCAGGTCGGCGCGCTGGACGTTTTCGACGATGGCGACCTCGAACACCTCCACGTCGTCCATCTCGTGGACCACGATCGGCACCTCGGTCAGGCGCGCCGCCTGTGAGGCGCGCCAGCGCCGTTCGCCGGCGATGATCTGCCAGACTCCGTCCTCACCCGGCTGGGTCCGCACCAGGATCGGCTGCAGCACCCCCTTGTCGCGGATCGAGGCCGTCAGCTCCTCCAGGTCCTCCTGCCGGAAGGTCTTGCGCGGCTGGTCGGGATTAGGCTTCAGGCTTTCGATCGGCACGCGGCGCACGCCCGCCGGGGCCGGCGCATCCGACGCCACCGGCGCCTCCGCGTTCTCGCCCATCAAAGCCGACAGGCCGCGGCCCAAACCTCTGTGTCGTTCAGCCAAGATACTGTTTCCGTTTCTTCGTTGTTCAGGCGCCAGGGTCAGGCGGCCAGCTTCATCCGCTCGCGCTCGCGCTTCACCACTTCCCTGGCCAGGCGCAGATAGGCCTGACTGCCCGCGCATTTCAGGTCGTAGATCAGGGCCGGCTTGCCGAAGGACGGCGCCTCGGCCACCCGCACGTTACGGGGAATAACGCTGTCATAGACCTTGTCGCCGAAATGGGCGCGCACATCGTTCGCCACCTGACCCGACAGGGCGCTGCGGCGGTCGTACATGGTCAGGACCAGACCTTGAATCTCCAGCGCCGGGTTCAGGCTGTGCTTCACCATATCGATGGTCCGCATCAGCTGGCTCAGGCCTTCCAGGGCGAAGAATTCGCACTGCAGCGGCACCAGCACCGCATCGGCCGCCGCCATGGCGTTCAGCGTCAGAAGGTTCAACGACGGCGGACAGTCGATCAGCACATAGTCATACGCGGTAGGGCCGTCGTCATGAGCCCGCAGGGCGTCACGCAGACGATAGGACCGTCGATCAGCCTGACTCAGCTCGATCTCCACCCCTGACATGTCGGCGTCGGCCGGCACGATCCAGAGGCCCGGCACCGTGGTCTGCACCGCCGCATCGTCGATGGAGCGTTGATCCACCACCACGTCATAGATGGTGACGCGTCGTGTTTCACGTGGAACACCCAGGCCCGTGGACGCATTGCCCTGGGGGTCCATGTCCACGATCAGAACCTTCTCGCCGATGGCGGCCAAGGCGGTGCCCAGGTTGATGGCGGTCGTGGTCTTGCCCACCCCGCCCTTCTGATTGGACACGGCAAGCACGCGAGCGGGCTTTTTAGCGCGTTGTGCGGACACGGCGGAGGCTCCGGATGGATACGATGCGGCCGCGCGGGTCGCTTTGCGACGGGGCCAGTTCAGCATCGAAATGCCAGGATTTCCGGGCTTCGATCAACTCGGATTCGGCCTTCTCGCCCTTCAGAAACAGACCTTGTGCACCCCTTTCAAAGTAGGGCTGTGCATAACCCAGCAGCCGCTCCATCGGCGCCACGGCCCGCGCGGTGACGATGTCGCATGTCACGCTCTGCGCCTCGGCTCGGCCGTTCAGGACAGTAGCCGGAAGATCGAGCGCGTCGACGATCTCCTGAAGGAAACGGCACCGTTTGCCCAGGCTGTCGATCAGCCAGACGTGCGCGCCCGGCCGCCCCTTCAGCAGGATGGTCAGAACAACGCCCGGGAACCCCGCCCCCGCCCCCAGGTCGGCCCAGGTCAGCGCGCCCGGCGCATGGTTCAGCACCTGGGCGCTGTCCCAGGCGTGGCGGTTCCAGAAGTCTGGCAGGCTGTCCGGCCCGACCAGGTTCATCACCGCATTCGCCTCCGTCAGCCGCTCCCGGAAGGCCTCGAGATCGGCCATCTGCTGTTCGTCGGCGCCAGTCTTCGCCTGGAAGACGGCCTTCTCGGTCTCCAGCATCAGGCCGCCGCCACGGTGCGCGGAGTCCGTTTCACATGGGCCAGCAGCGCAGTCAGGGCGCCGGGCGTCATGCCCTCGATCCGGCCGGCCTGACCCAGGGTACGAGGCTGGACGCGGATCAGCTTCTCCCGGACCTCGTTCGACAGGCCGCCGATCGCGGCGTAGTCGAGGTCAACCGGAAGCAGAAGCCCCTCCTCCGTCCGCAACGCCTCGGCCTCCACGGCCTGACGATCCAGATAGTTGGCATAGCCGGCGTCGATCTCGATCTGCTCGCGGATGTCGGCGGGCCAGTCGGCGATGGCCGAATGGGCCCTCAGGAACCGATCCAAAGCTACGCCTGGGAAGGCCAAGAGCTCGCGCATCGAGCGACGGCGTCCGTCGGCGTTGACCGCGATGCCCAAGGCGTTGGCTTCGTTGGGCGTAAACAGGGTTTCACGTGAAACACGGTTGGCCTCCGCCAGCTGCTCAGCCTTGGTTTCGAAGCGCGCCTGCCGCTCCGGCCCCACGATCCCGAGTTCGATCCCCAGCGGGGTCAACCGCTGATCGGCGTTGTCAGCCCTCAGCGTCAGTCGATATTCGGCCCGGCTGGTGAACATGCGGTAGGGCTCGGTCACGCCCCGCGTCACCAGATCGTCGATCATCACCCCGATATAGGCCTGGTCCCGACCCAGGACGACCGCGTCCTGCCCCGCCGCTGCGCGCGCGGCGTTCAGTCCGGCCATCAGACCCTGGGCCGCCGCCTCCTCATAGCCGGTGGTGCCGTTGATCTGACCGGCCAGATAGAGGCCGGGACGTTTCTTGACCTCCAGCGCCGGGCTCAACTCGCGCGGATCGACATAGTCGTATTCGATGGCGTAGCCGTAGCGGAACACCTCCACGGCCTCCAGGCCGGGGATGGTCCGCAGAAAGGCCAGCTGCGTCGCCTCCCCCACCGAGGTCGAGATGCCATTCGGATAGACGGTCGGATCGTCCAACCCCTCCGGCTCCAGGAAGATCTGGTGGCTGGTCTTGTCGGCGAACCGCACCACCTTGTCCTCGATCGAGGGGCAGTAGCGCGGACCCCGACCCGACAACCGGCCGCCATAGACGGCGCTCTCGCCCAGGTTCTCGGCGATGATCCGGTGAGTCTCCTCGGTCGTATGGGTCACGCCGCAGGCGATCTGTGGGACGGTGATCCGATCTGTCAGGAAGGAGAAGGCGGACGGCGTCTGGTCCGCCTGCTGCATCTCCAGCCGATCCCAGGCGATGGTTCGGCCATCCAGGCGCGCAGGCGTGCCGGTCTTCAGCCGACCCATGGCCAGATCGGCCGCGTGCAGATCGGCCGCCAGGCCGGTGGACGGCGCCTCGCCGTGGCGGCCGGCCGCAATACGCTCTTCCCCCCGATGGATGACGCCGTTCAAAAAGGTGCCGGTCGTCAGGACGACGGCCCCGGCGCGGATCGTCTCCCCCGCCCCGGTTGTGACGCCGATAACCCTGTCTCCGTTCAGGAGCAGGCTTTCCGCCGTACCGGCCATCAGGGTCAGGTTGGGCGTCTGGGCCAGTTCGGCCTGCATGGCCTCGCGGTACAGGCGGCGGTCGATCTGGCTGCGCGGGCCGCGGACGGCGGCGCCCTTGGAGCGGTTGAGCAGGCGGAATTGGATGCCGGATACGTCGGCCAGCCGCCCCATCACTCCGTCCAGGGCGTCGATCTCGCGCACCAGATGTCCCTTCCCCAGCCCGCCGATGGCCGGGTTGCAGCTCATCTCGCCGATGGTTTCCAGCTTCTGAGTCAGCAGGACCGTACGAGCGCCGGCGCGCGCCGAGGCGGCGGCGGCCTCGCAACCGGCATGGCCGCCGCCGATGACCACGACGTCGAAGGAAAGATCGGTGGAGGAAGACATCGCCGCCCCTTAATCCAGATCGGGTCGTTTCGCTAGCTTGAGCGGCGAAAGAACGCCGGTCTCACTTTTGTGTTTCACGTGAAACGGCGGCCCTACTTGCCGATGCAGAAGGTCGAAAAGACCTGGCCGAGAATATCCTCGACGCCGATGGCGCCTGTGACGCGCGACAGGGCTTCGGCCGCGCGGCGCAGGTCTTCGCCCGCCATCTCCGGGGCGAGTTCCACCACCGACCGCGCCGCCTGAACCGCCTCCAGGGCTTCGGTCAGGCGCAGGCGGTGACGCTCGCGCGTGACGGCGGGAAAGTCCGCGCCCGACAGATCGCGCGCCAGTCTGGTCGCGATCCAGTCGTGCAGCGGCGCCAGACCCTCGCCCGTGCGACTGCTGACCGACAGGCTTTCCAAGCCGCCATCGACCGCGACTGCGCCCAGATCCGCCTTGTTGCACACCACCAGGTCGCCGGGCCGGGCGTAATCGGCGGCGACGCCGTCGGGATCGCCCGGGGCCCGAACCCACAGGCGCAGGTCGGCCTGCTCCGCGCGAAGCCTGGCGCGGCGCACCCCCTCGGCCTCCACCGGGTCGTCGCTGTCGCGGAGACCCGCCGTATCCGACAAGGTCACAGCATAGCCGCCTATGGTCAGGGCGGCGTCCAGCACGTCGCGCGTCGTGCCGGCGATGGGGGTGACAATGGCCGCCTCGCGCGCCACCAGGGCGTTGAACAACGAAGACTTGCCGGCGTTGGTCTCTCCGATCAGGACGATGCGATAGCCGTCGCGGACCCGTTCGCCCCGGCGGCCCGTCTCGACCGCTCGGGCCAGACCCTCGGCCAGCCGGTCCAGAACCGGCCCGGCGGTGCGGGCCAGATTGTCCGGCACCTCTTCGTCGGGAAAATCGATCTCGGCCTCGACCAGGGCCAGGGCGTGCAACAGATCGCGACGAAAGCCGGCGTAGGTTTCGCTGAGACGGCCATCCAGCTGCCCCAGAGCCTGTCGGGCCTGAGCGGCGGTTTCGGCGTCGATCAGGTCGGCCACCGCCTCGGCCTGGGCCAAGTCCATCCGTCCGTTCTGGAAGGCGCGGCGTGTGAATTCCCCCGGTTCAGCCGGGCGGACGCCCAGGGCGATCAAGGCGCGGCTGGCCGCCTCCACCACCGCCCGCCCGCCATGCAGGTGAAGCTCGGCGGCGTCTTCGCCCGTATAGCTGTTGGGCGCGATGAACCGCAGGACCAGGGCCTGATCGATCGCCGCACCGTCATGGGTCAGATCACGCACAGCCGCCAGACGCGGCTTCAATCGCGTCGCGCCCAGGGAAGCAAGAGCAGGCTCCACGGCGGGGCCGGACAGACGGATCACAGCGATGGCCCCCCGACCGGGCGGGGTGGCGAGGGCGAAGATGGTGTCGGTCATGATGGGCGACCCGCCTCCCCGCAAAACCGGCGAGGACCGGCGGGGTTCACTTGACTGCGGCTTCCATCAGACGTCGGAACTGATCCTGGGCCTGAAGGCCGAAGCTGGTCCAGGTCTTCATCAACTCCTCGGGCTGCATCGCCGCGACATTGGCCTGCATTCGCTTCTGCATCTCGGCCACCATCGCCTCGTTCAGCGGGGCGACGTCGGGCAGACCCAGAAAGGCGCGGGCCTCCGCCGGGGTGCAATCGACTTCGACATTGATCTTCATCGGCCTCAGCTCCGTTTCACGTGAAACAGAACGCCCGACGGCGGATGCCGTCTCAGGTGTTCATCGACTGGAAGAAGTCCGCGTTGTTCTTCGACTGGCGCAGCTTGTCGAGCAGGAACTCGATCGCGTCCTGCGGACCCATGGGGTTCAGGATGCGGCGCAGGACATAAGTCTTGGCCAGTTGATCCTTGGGCGTGATCAGGTCTTCCTTGCGGGTGCCGGACTTCAGCACGTCGATGGCGGGGAAGATGCGCTTGTCGGCGACCTTGCGGTCCAGCACGATTTCCGAGTTGCCGGTGCCCTTGAACTCTTCGAAGATCACCTCGTCCATGCGGCTGCCGGTGTCGATCAGGGCCGTGGCGATGATGGTCAGCGAACCGCCCTGCTCCACATTGCGCGCGGCGCCGAAGAAGCGTTTTGGCCGCTGGAGGGCGTTGGCGTCGACGCCGCCGGTCAGCACCTTGCCCGACGACGGGACAGTGGCGTTGTAGGCGCGGCCCAGGCGGGTAATGGAGTCCAGCAGGATCACCACATCCTTCTTGTGCTCGACCAGACGTTTGGCCTTTTCGATCACCATTTCGGCGACGGCGACGTGGCGGGTGGCGGGCTCGTCGAAAGTGGAGGCCACGACCTCGCCCTTCACCGTGCGCTGCATGTCGGTGACTTCTTCGGGGCGTTCGTCGATCAGCAGGACGATCAGGAAGACCTCGGGGTGGTTCTTCTCGATCGACTTGGCGATGTTTTGCAGCATCACCGTCTTGCCGACGCGCGGCGGGGCCACGATCAGGCAGCGCTGGCCCTTGCCCAGAGGGGCGACGATGTCGATGACCCGGCCCGAACGGTCCTTCAGGGTCGGGTCCTGGATTTCCATGTGCAGCCGCTCCTCGGGATAGAGGGGCGTCAGGTTGTCGAACAGGACCTTGGTCTTGACCAGTTCCGGGTCTTCCAGATTGATCGTGTCGACCTTCAGCAGGGCGAAGTAGCGTTCGCCCTCGCGCGGGCCCCGCACGGCGCCGTGGACCGTGTCGCCCGAGCGCAGGCCGAAGCGGCGGATCTGCGAGGGCGAGACATAGATATCGTCCGGACCCGGAAGATAGTTGGCGTCCGGGCTGCGCAGGAAGCCGAACCCGTCCGGCAGGATTTCCAGCACGCCGTCGGCGATGATCTCGACTTCCTCGTCCGACAGGGCCTTCAGGATGGCGAACAGCAGATCCTGTTTGCGCAGGTTGGAGGCGTTCTCGACCTCCAGCTGTTCGGCGAAGGCGACCAGGTCGGCCGGCGTCTTCTCGTTCAGTTCAGCCAGAGTGATGCGGCCGTTGGCGACGATGGGTTCGCCGTCCTCCTCGTCCTCGGCCGTGGTGTCCACGCCGGAATCGGCGCCGGCGGCCTCGCCCGGCGCATGGATGGCGCCGTGATGTTCGGCGGGTTCGAAGGCTTCGACCTCGGGGGAATCGGGGTCAGTGTCGCGGACGTCGGTCATGATGCAGGCTCGCGGGCGCGCACCGGGACGGTGCGGCGTCGGGTCTCGGGATGTCTGGCCCAGGGGCCGGAAGGGAGGGCGCGACGGGCTCCCGCCGGTCAAGGCCTGCGGGCGTCGCGAAGAGAGAGGGACCGCCAGCCGGGCCGGACGGTTCGCCGCCAGCGAAACCACAGGCGGCCGGACAGGTCAAGCGGCGCCGGAACAGACCCGGCGGAGGACGATCAACGGAAGGTCCATTCCGTCGTCACCGACAGGACCATGACGATGGCGAGAAGGAACGGAATCTCATTGGTCATGCGCCAGAACTTGCCGGAGTATTTCGACGTGCCGGCGGCGATCTTCCTGCGCTGACCCGCCAGGAAGCCGTGCCAGCCGCTGAGCAGGAAGACGCCGATCAATTTGGTGACCATCCACGGCTCGGCCAGAAAGCCCCAGCCGCGCGCGGCGACGTCCAGATGGATCAGCCACAGGCCGAAGACGAAGGTCAGGATCATCGCCGGATTGATGATGATGCGCAGCAGGCGCGTCTGCCACGTGCGCAGCAGGCCCTGCATCTCGCTGCGCAGCGGCTCGGGCTTGGCGTTCTGTTCGGCGTCGTAGGCGAACAGGCGCGGCAGGAACAGCATGCCCGCCATCCAGGCGATGACGGCCAGAATGTGCAGGCCCCGCGCGAGATCGTAGGTGTTCATGCCGCGTGTTTTCCATTGCGGTGAGGACAGGCCTTCCAGTCGGCCTTGCAACCAGGTCCGAAGGGCGCGACGCCGGTGCGGCCCAGGGCGGCGACGGCGGCGTCGGCCAGGGTCTCGATGAAGGGCGTCTGGACCCCGGCTGTAGGGACCCGAAAATAGGGGCTGGCCCCTTTTTCCAGGGCCAGTTCGGCGTAGTCGACATCCAGTTCGACCAGGGTCTCGATATGTTCGGAGACGAAGGCGATGGGGACGACCACCACCCCCTTGCCGTCGGCGCCGGCCTGTTCGACGGCCTCGGGCGTCGCGGGACCCAACCATTTCATCGGGCCGACACGGCTCTGGTAGCAGATGGCGTGGTCGATGGGACCGCGACGCGCCTGGACGGCGGCGACCACGGCGGCAACGGTCGTCTCCACCTGCTCCTGGTACGGATCGCCCTTGGCCGTCACCAGGCGCTCCGGAATGCCGTGGGCGGAGAAGAGGACGCGCATCGGCCGGTCGCCCGCCTGGTCCAGCCGGTCGCAGACGGCGTCGGCCTGAACCTCGATCCAGCCGGGCGCGGTGGGCCAGCAGCAGACGGTGCGGCTGACGCCAGAGCCCGCATAGACGGCGTTCCACAGCTTCAGCGACGATTGGGTCGTGGTGGTCGAATACTGCGGATAGAGCGGCAGCAGCACCACCTCGTCCGGGCCGAAGACGGCGACATCGGCGGCCGTCTCCTCGGTCAGCGGGCGCCAATAGCGCATGGCGATGAAGACCCGCACCTCGTCGTCCGTCAGTCGGGCGTTCAACCGCGCCTCCAGCGCCTCGGCCTGACGCCGCGTCTCGGGCAACAGGGGCGAACCGCCGCCCATCCGGCGATAGTTGGCCTGGGCCGAAGCCTCGCGGCGGCGGGAGATCAGACGCGCCAACGGCGTGCGGGCGAAATCAGGCAGGCCGATGATGGCCGGATCGTTGAACAGGTTGAACAGGAACGGCCTGACCGAGGCCTGATCGTCCGGTCCGCCCAGATTGAACAGGACCACGGCGATCCGACGGCCCTTCAGCCCCCCTCCGTAACCCGCTTCGACTGGCGCCTCCGAACTGGCGCCGCTCATTGGGCGCCGATCCGTTTCAGCACCCGTTCGACGTGGTCGATGGGCACGTCGGGCAGGATGCCGTGACCGAGGTTGAAGACCCAGGGCCCCTGGCCCCAGGCCTCCATCAGCTGATCGACGCGGCGATCCAGAAGTTCGCCCCCGGCGCGCAGAAGCAAGGGGTCCAGGGCGCCCTGGATCGGCTTGATCTGCTGAACCCGTTTGCCGACCTCCAGCGGGCAGGCCGTATCGAGCGCGACGGCGTCGACCTCGACGTCCTCGGCATACCGTTCCGCCAGCGCCGCAGAGCCGCGTGGAAAGCCGATCAGGGGCACATCGACACCCAGCTCCCGCGTGCGCCGCACCAGCGCCTGGTGTGGCTTCAGGACCAACCGTTCGAACAGGTCGTCGGGTAGACCCTCGGCCCAACTCTCGAAAATCTTCAACACCTGGGCGCCGGCGTCGGCCTGCATCTTCAGATAACGGGCCGTGGCCTCGACCAGAACCTCCAGCGTCTCGTCCACCCGTTTGGGGTCGGCATAGGCGTAGGTGCGGGCCTGGGCGCGCTCGCCCTTGCCGATGGTGCGGTGTTCGCCGTCCAGCATATAGGTGGCGACCGTCCAGGGCGCGCCGGCGAAGCCGATCAGGGTCCGCTCGGGCTCCAGGGCCGCGCGGACCAGGGACAGGGTCTCGCCGACCGCCGACAGATGGTCTCCCGCCGCGGGGGCCAGTTCGGCCATGCGACCCGGAATCGGCATTTCGCCCAGACGGGGTCCCTCGCCCGTTTCGAACCAGACATCCTGGCCAAGGGCGCGCGGGATCAGAAGAATGTCGGCGAAGACGATGGCGGCGTCGAAACCGAACCGGCGCATCGGTTGCAGCGTCGCCTCGGCGGCCATCTCGGGATTCAGGCAGAAGGCGATGAAATCCGGCGCCTCGGCGCGGAGACGACGATATTCGGGCAGGTATCGACCCGCCTGACGCATGAACCAGACGGGCGGCCGATCCAGGGTCTCCCCGGCCAGAGCCCGGATCATCCGGGGGACCGGCTGGGCTGTCGAGGTCTGGATCGCGTCGAGATCGGTCATGCCGGACGATTAAGGTCACAGCCCCCCGCTCTCAATCCCTAATCAAAATAAGAATTAAAAGATTCGTAGAGGCAGGTAGGGCCGTGGAAAGCCGGGGAAGACTCAAGGCTCGCCCCCGGAACAAAAGCGGATATCCCCGGCGGCCGGATCCTTAACGGGGATGGTCGCGCGGGCTGGTCCGTCGGTGGATAATCCTTAACGAAGCCTTAATGCGCCAGGCTTTGCGCGGCGCGAGGCTGTGAACGCGGTTAAGCGCCGTTAACCTCTCGTTAGGATTTTCCACAGCCGAGGCGAAACCGGCTGTCCGCCTTGGGATGAACGGGGCGTCCGCAGCGTGCGTCGCCCACCGTCATCCCCGCTCGCCCCCCGCCGGATCAGCCGCTATGGAGAACGGCGCCCCGGCCTCGCCGGATCGCCCCCACCCTTTCCACAGGGACCGGAACCTGTCCGGATCGTTCGAATGAGCCCTGCTCGACCGCTACGCCTGGCGACCTATTTCCATGTGCACCTGGTGTCGGATTCCACCGGCGAAACGTTGAACGCCATGGCCAAGGCGGTGACAGCCCGGTTCGACGGGGTCATTCCGATCGAGCACATCTACGCCCTGGTCCGGTCGTCCAAACAGATGGAGCGGGTGCTGGAGGAGGTGGCCTCGGCGCCTGGGGTGGTGCTGCACACCCTGGTCGACCGCGACCTGCGCGAACAGTTGGAAGAGGGGTGTCGTCGGCTGGACATGCCGCAGATCGGGGCGCTGGACCCGCTGGTCGGCGCCATGTCCCGCTATCTGGGGGCGGCCCTGTCGTCGCGCGTCGGCGCCCAGCACGCCCTGGACCACGACTATTTCAACCGGATCGCGGCCCTGGACTTCGCCATGGCCTATGACGACGGTCAGGGCACGCTGGAGCAGTTGGAAGGCGCCGACGTCGTTCTGTGCGGGGTCAGCCGCACCTCCAAGACCCCGACCTGCATCTATCTGGCGCACCGGGGCATCCGGGCCGCCAATGTGCCCCTGGTGCCGGGACAGGAGGACGGAGAGCGCCTGACCCAGCTGAAGAATCCGCTGGTCATCGGCCTGACGGTCTCGCCCGACCGGCTGATCCAGATCCGCCGCAACCGGATCGACAATCTGAACGCCAGCCAGGCGTCGAACTACACAGACCAGGACGCCGTGCGCGAAGAGACGATCAAGGCGCGCCGGGCGTTCGAACGGCGCGGCTGGCCGACCATCGACGTGACCCGCCGTTCGGTCGAGGAAACGGCGGCGGCCATCACCAATCTGCTCAGCGAGCACAGAAACCAGAAGATCGGGACGACCTGGTGAGCGATACGCACGAAACCCTGATCCTGGCGTCAAAGAGCGCCGCGCGCCGCGCCATGCTGGAAAACGCGGGCGTGCCGTTCGAGGTGCGCGTGGCGGGCGTGGACGAAGACGCCGTCAAGGCCGCCTCGCGCGACCTGGATGCGGCCGCCCTGGCCGTGCGCCTGGCCGAGGCCAAGGCCCTGGCGGTGTCGCGCGACGACGAGGCGGCCTGGGTTCTGGGCTCGGACCAGACCCTGGCCTTCGACGGCGGGCTGGTGTCCAAGGCGCCGACCTTGGAGGCGGCGCGCGACCGCCTGAAGGCCATGCGCGGCCGCACGCACCATCTGCACTCCGGCGCGGCCCTGGCGATCAAGGGTCAGGTGGTCTGGTCCGGCGTCGACACGGTGCGGATGCGGATGCGCGATTTCTCCGACGCCTTCCTGGACGCCTATCTGGACGCGGAAGGCGCGGCCTTGTTGGCCTGCGTCGGGTCCTATCGGCTGGAAGGCCTGGGTTCGCAGCTGTTCGAGGCGGTGGAGGGCGACTATTTCACCGTCCTGGGCCTGCCGCTGTGGCCCGTGCTGGCGGAACTGCGTCGCGCCGGAGTGCTGGCGGCATGAGCGCGCACAGAATCACGGGCGCGGCACAGGTCGCGGGCATCGCCGGCCGGCCGGTCGCCCATTCGTTGAGCCCGATCATCCATAACGCCTGGCTGGCTGCGGGCGGGATCGACGGCGCCTATGTTCCGCTCGCGCCGGCGGACGCGGCGGGATTCGAAGCCCTGGTCGCGGCGGGACGGGCGGGGTTGATCCAGGGGCTGAACGTCACCGCCCCGTTCAAGGAACAGGCCTTCGCCCTGGCCGACGAGGCCACCCCGGCGGCGCGTCTGACGGCCTCGGCCAACATTCTGACCTTCCACGAGGGCAGGGTGCGGGCCGACAGTTCCGACGGGATCGGCCTGATGCGCGGGCTGAAGGACCAGGCGCCGGACCTGAAGATCAAGGGTCGCGCCGTGGTCATGCTGGGCGCCGGCGGCGCGGCGCGGGCTGGGGCGGGCGCCCTGGTCGAGGCCGGCGCCGAGGTGCGGATCGTCAACCGTTCGCTGGCCCGGGCCGAGGCCCTGGCCGCAGATCTGGGGCCGTCGGTGCGGGTCGTGGCGGCGGACGGGGCGGCGAACGAGGCGTTCGAGGGCGCGGCCCTGGTGATCAATGCATTGAGCGTCCAGCCGGCGGTGGATTTCGACCGGATCGCGCCCGGCACGGTCGTGATGGACATGACCTACAAGCCGCTGTGGACGCCTTTCCTGACAGCGGCGCGGGCGCGAGGCCTGAAGACCGTGGACGGCCTGTCGATGCTGATCGGCCAGGCGGAGCCGTCGTTCGAAGCCCTGTTCCGTCGCCCGCCGCCGCCGCTGGACCTGCGGACCCTGTTGCTGGCGCATCTGGGCGAGGCGGCGACATGATCCTCCTGGGACTGACCGGCTCCGTCGGCATGGGCAAGTCCACGACCACGGCCATGTTCGCCGATCTGGGCGCGGTGATCTGGAACGCCGACGCCGCCGTGCATCGGCTCTACGCCCCCGGCGGGGCGGCGGTCGAACCGGTGGGTCGGGCCTTTCCGGGCGTGGTCGCAGACGGGGCGGTGGACCGCACAAGGTTGGCCGAGGCGCTGGGCCGCGACGACGACGCCTTTCGTCGACTAGAGACCATCGTCCATCCACTGGTCGCCGAGGGGCGGCTGGCCGATCTGGAGGCGGCGCGTCGGGCCGGGGTGCGCCTGGCGGTGCTGGACATCCCCCTGCTGTTCGAAACGGGCGGCGACAGGGCGGTGGACGCCGTCGTGGTGGTCACGGCCGATGCGGCAGTTCAGGCCGAACGGGTCCTGGCCCGCCCCGGCATGACGCGCGAACGGTTCGAGGCCATCCTGGCGCGCCAGCTGCCCGACGCCGAAAAGCGCGCGCGGGCGGACTTCATCGTCGAGACGGACCAGGGACTGGAAGCCGCCCGCACCCAGGTCGAGGCCATCGTGGCGACCGTGCTGCACCCGGACTGGTCGCCGCCTCGGCCCGGGCGATCCATCCCCCGCTGATTGCCTTCGACGGGCTTTCCTGACGGCGCGAACAGCCCCATTAAGACCGCATGGCGCGCGAGATCGTTCTGGATACGGAAACCACCGGTTTCGACCCCCGGACGGGCGACCGGCTGATCGAGGTCGGCTGCATAGAACTGCTGGACCTGCTGCCCACCGGGCGGACCTTCCACCGGTTCGTGAATCCGGAACGCTCCATCCCCGCCGACGCCATCAAGGTGCACGGCATCACCGACGACAAGGTGCGCGACGCCCCCAAATTCCACGAGATCGTCGACGATCTGATGGAATTCGTCGGCGATGCTCAGATGATCGCCCACAACGCCGCCTTCGACCGTAACTTCATCGATTTCGAACTGAACCGCTGCGGCCGGCCGATCACGGGCGAGCCGCGCTGGATCGACACGCTGAAACTGGCCCAGACGCGGTTTCCGGGCATGCCCAACTCGCTGGACGCCCTGTGCAAACGCTACAAGGTGTCGCTGGTCGAACGGACGCTGCACGGCGCCCTGATCGACGCCCGGCTGCTGGCCGAGGTCTATCTGGAGCTGCGGGGCGGCAAGGAGCGTGTGCTGGACCTGTCGTCGGGCGTGGGGGGGCGTGGTCCCGGCGGCCTGATCGAGATCGCGGCCTATGGTGCCCGCCCGCGTCCGCTGGCGCCCCGTTCGACCGAGGCGGAACACGCCGCCCACGTCGCCTTCCTGGCCTCGGTGCTGAAGGACCAGTCGCTGTGGCAGGCGCACGGGGTGACGTTCCTGGAGACGTCAGCGACCGAACCCGCGTGAAAAAGGCGGCCCCGCGAAGGGCCGCCTCGTTTCGTCGGTTATGTGGGCCGCTAGGATCAGGCTTGGCCGGTCTCGACCGGCTGCTGGGCGATCTGCTGCTGACGGGCGATGTAGATGGCCGCGAAGTCGATCGGGTCCAACTGGAACGGGGGATAGAAGCCGCCGTCCGCCGTCGCGCCGGAGACGATCTCGCGGGCGAAGGGGAAGAGGTAGCGCGGGCATTCGATCAGCAGCATGGGCTCGATGTCCTGCTCCTGGACATTGGCCAGCTGGAACAGGCCGCCATAGACCAGCTCGACGTGGAACACCGGCTGGTTCTCGTGCGTGGCCTTGATCGACAGCTTCAGGTCCAGTTCGAACAGGCCGTCGGGACGACCCTGGGCGGCCATTTCGACGCCAAGGTCGATGGCGGGCTTGCCGTCGATGCGCAGGGATTCCGGCGCGCGGGGATTCTCGAACGAGAAGTCCCGGACATATTGGGCCAGGATGCGGAAGCCGGGGCCGGCGGGTTGGCCCTGTTGCGATGGGTCGCCGTTGGGGGTTTCGGCGGGCGGTGCAGCGTCGGTCATGAAAGGCAGTCTTCGGATCAGGGGCCGGTCCGGCCGGGAATGAGGGGCCGCGACTACCATGCCGGGACGCTTCGCCGCAACGTCGGTCGCTTTCAGGGGGCGCGCCTTGCCTTGCTTCGCCCTATATGAGCCCCTAATCCTCCAGGGACGCGCCCGCGCGCGCCCGTCGCCGCTACAGGAATGTCGTCTTGAATCTGCCGGTCCAGTTCCAGATCGTCGTCTTCGCCGTGATCGCGGCCTTCGTCTTGTTCCAGCTGTACAATGTGCTGGGCAAGAAGGTGGGGCGTCAGCCGCAGGAAGACGCCAAGACCCCCCTGCCCGCCCCGACCGCGCCCGAGGCCGCCAAGGTCCAGCCGGCCGTGGACGCCGCGACCCAGGCCGCCATCGCCGGGCTGAAGGCGCGCGACCCAGCCTTCGATCCCGCCCGTTTCGTCGAGGGCGCGCGCCAGGCCTATGAGATCATCGTGCGCGGCTACGCCGCCGGCGACCGCGCCGCGCTGAAGCCGTTGCTGACCCCGGCCGTCATGGCCTCGTTCGAAGCCGGCATCGCGGCGCGCGAGGCGCGGGGCGAGACCGAGACGGCCGAGTTTCTGTTCCCGCCCCGCGCCGACCTGGAAGCGGCGACGGCCGAGGGCGACAAGGCGGTGGCAAAGATCCGCTTCCTGGCCGAACTGCGCAGCCAGATCGCCAAGACGTCGGGCGAGGGCGAACCCGTGATCGAAGAGCGCCGCACGGCCGAACACTGGACCTTCGAACGCGCCCTGGGCGCGGCGGACCCGAACTGGGTCCTGGCGCGCGTCGAACCGGCCAACGCCTGATGTTAGCCCGGGCCGGGCGCGCGCAGCGGCCGGGGCGGGTCGCCGCCCCGATAGCCTTGACCCTGACGGCCTTGACTCTGGCCGCCTGTTCGACCGGGCCGATGACCCCGGCGGCCCCGCCCGCAACCGGACAGACCGGCGGGCCTGTTCCCTATACGCCGCCGCCCTCGCCCCTGCCGGAACCGGGGCCGATCCGGCCGGGGGATGCGGTCAGTCCGGCGGTCCTGCCCGGCTGGAACGACGAGGATCATCTGGCGGCCTTCCGCGCCTATGTGGACGGATGCGGCGTGGCGCGAGAGGCGGTCGCCCGCGCGGTCTGCGGCCGGGCCAAGGCCCTGGCGGCGACCACGACCGTCACCCCGTCCGACGCCCGCGCCTTCTTTGAAGCCAGTTTCAGCGCCGAGCCGGTGGCGACGGCCGATGGTCGACCGGGTCTGTTGACCGCCTATTTCGCACCAGAATATCCCGCTCGACGGAGGCCCGACGCCGAATTCTCGGCGCCCGTCCTGCCCAGGCCCGCCGATCCGCGCAGCGCCGGCGACCGGGCGGCCATCGAGGCGCGCGCCTGGCCCGATCAAGCCCTGGCCTGGATGCGGGCCGAGGACCTGTTCTTCATGCAGATCCAGGGCTCGGGCTATCTGACGTTCGAGGACGGAACGCGCGCCCGGGCCGCCTACGCCGCCGACAACGGCAAGACCTTCGTCGGCATCGCCCGACCTATGACGCGCCAGGGCCTGCTGCCGGAGAACGGCACCTCGGGCGATGCGATCCGGGGCTGGCTGGCGTCGCACAGGGGCCCCGAGGCCCTGGCGGTGATGGCGTTGAACCCTCGCTACATCTTCTTCCGGCTGGACCCGGACGACAACGGCCATCCGCCCGGGGCGGCGGGCCTGCCCCTGACCGAGCGGCGCGCCGTGGCGGTCGATCCGTCACGTTGGCGCTATGGCGAACTGGTCTGGCTGGAAGCGGACGGGGGCGATCTGCGCGGGGCGACGGCCAGCTATCGCGGCCTGGCCATGGCGCTGGACACCGGTTCGGCCATTCGCGGGCCGGTGCGGGCCGATCTCTACATGGGACGCGGCGACCGGGCTGGGGCTGAAGCCGGCACGGTGCGCCATCCTTTGCGGATGTGGAAGCTGGCGCCGAAGGGCTGAGGTCCGGGGCGGTCCCTAGGCCAGATCCTCGATCTCGTCCTCGGTCAGTTCGCCCGGCACGATGGTGACGGGCAGCTTGCGTCCGCCGACCTGGGCGCCCTGTTTGATGATGGCCGAGACCAGCGGACCCGGCCCGCGCGAGCCGGCGCTGGCGGCCAAGACCAGAATCTTGATGTCCGGATCGGCCGAGACGACCTTCTTGATCGCACCCTGGACGTCGCCCTGCTCGATCAGGAAGACAGGGGGCGCGCCGGCGCGTTCCAGCACCTCTTCGCCCAGGCGGTTCAACAGGGCTTCCGCCTCCTCGCGCTGTTGACGCTCGATCTCCTCGCGGGCGCCGGACCAGTGGGCGTCGCTGTTGGAGGGCAGGACGCGCAGCAGGACGACATGGCCGCCGGTCGATCGGGCGCGCCGACAGGCGAAGCGCAGCGCGGCCTCGAACTCGGGACTGTCGTCGACGACGACCAGGAATTTTCTGGGCATGATGGCCTCCCCTGCCCGCCTATGGGACGATGAAAAGGCCGCGCGACGCCGGCTTCGTCAAGCGGTCCCGTCGCCTTGTCCGACTGCGCGGCCAGACAAGGCGACGGAAGCGGCTGATCAGAGGGCCGCCGTCGCCAGGTCGCGGATGGTGGCGTTGGCGATGGTCAGCTTGGCGAAGGTCCAGCCCGAGCCGGACTGCTCGATCTCGTCCACCGAGGCGCGGACGCCCTCCACCACCGCCTGTTTGGAGCCGATCCAGGCGTCGACGGCGGCTTCAGCCGCGTCCTCGCTGACGCCGACGGACGGATCCGACGCCTTGGCCACGGCCCGGGTCAGGGTCGCCTGCTCGTTCATCAGATCCTCGATCAGACGGCGCACGGCCAGGCGGTCGAAATGATCCGCCGAGGGGATGGAGCCGGCGGCGGCGCGCAGGCGGTCGAAGTCGAAGGCGGCCCCGACCTGGTGATAGAGGCGCGCCATGGCCGCGACCGGCCAGCCGGCTTCCTGCGCCAGATCGCCGACGTCGGAGGCGGCGACCAGGGGCCGCATGATCGAGATCGAGCGGGCCAGGTCCTCGGGCGCGCCCAGGTCGGCGAAGCGGCGCACGCGCTCCTCCAATCGACCCTGTTCGAAGCGCGACAGCACGCCCGGACCCTCGGCCTGAAGCGCGTCGGCGACGGGGCGATACTGGTCGATCAGGGCCTGGACCGTCATGCCCTTCTTGGCGCGGCGGGCCAGCCAGAAGGTCTGGCGACGCAGGACGACGGCGATCTCCTGATAAAGCGCGATCTGCGCCTCTGCCGAGATCTTCAGGTCCAGGGCCGAGACGGCGTCCCAGGCCTCGTCCAGACGGAAGGCCCGGCGGGCGGCCTCGAAGGCGATGATCAGGGCGGTGGTGTCGCATTCCGCCGAGCCGCGCAGGCGGTCGGGGAAGGTCGGGCCGCACATGTTGACCACCTCGTTCGACAGGACGGTGGCGATGATCTCGCGCCGCAGCCGGTGGCTCTTCATCTCCGGCTCGAACCGGGCCAGGGCGTCAGGGAAATAGCCCGTCAGGATGTGCTCGAAGAAGGGGTCTTCCGGCGCTGCGGAAGCGACGATGTCGTCCGACAGCTCCAGCTTGCCATAGGCCATCAGCACGGCCAGTTCAGGCCGGGCCAGCGGGATGTTGGCCGCCATCATCTCCTTGATGCGCAGGCTGCTGGGCAGGCCCTCGACCTTGCGGTCCAGCTTGCCCCGCGCCGACAGGGTCTGCATGAACCGCTCCTGGGCGTCCAGGGCGCCGACGCCCTCGGCCTGCTGCAGGCTCAGAGCCAGGGTCTGATCGTAGTTGTGGGCCAGGACCTTATGGCCGACCTCGTCGGTCATGGAGGCCAGAAGCGGCGCCCGCTCCTCCATCGGCAGGACGCCGTTGGTTATGGCCGAACCCACCAGGATCTTGATGTTGACCTCGTGGTCGGAGGTGTCCACGCCGGCGGAGTTGTCGATGGCGTCGGTGTTGATGCGTCCGCCGTTCTGGGCGAACGCGATGCGGCCCGCCTGGGTGAAGCCCAGATTGGCGCCCTCGCCCACCACCTGCACCCGCAGTTCGTCGCCGTTGATGCGCAGGGCGTCGGTGCCCTTGTCCCCGACCTGGGCGTCGGTCTCGGCCGGCGACTTCACATAGGTGCCGATGCCGCCGAGATAGAGCAGTTCGACCGGCGCCTTCAGGATGGCGCGGATCAGGCTGACCGGGTCCAGTTCGTCCTCGGCGATGTCCAGCACGGCCTTGATCTGCGGCGTCAACTGGATCGACTTGGCCGCACGCGAGAAGACGCCGCCGCCTTCCGAGATCAGGCTCTTGTCATAGTCCTGCCAAGACGAGCGTTGCAGGTCGAACAGGCGTTTGCGCTCGACCCAGCTGGTCTCGTGATCCGGGTTCGGGTCGATGAAGATGTCGCGGTGGTCGAAGGCGGCGACCAGGCGCGTGGCCTTGGACAACAGGGCGCCGTTGCCGAAGACGTCGCCGGACATGTCGCCCACGCCCACCATGGTGAAGGGCTGGGTCTGGATGTCCTTGCCGATCTCGCGGAAGTGGCGTTTGACCGCCTCCCAGGCGCCGCGGGCGGTGATGCCCATCCCCTTGTGATCGTAGCCGACCGAGCCGCCGGAGGCGAAGGCGTCGCCCAGCCAGAAGCCGTAGGAGGCCGAGACGCCGTTGGCGATGTCCGAGAAGGTCGCCGTGCCCTTGTCGGCGGCGACGACCAGATAGGGATCGTCCCCTTCCCAGGCCACGACATGGTCAGGCCGCGTCACCGAACCGTCGGCGGCGATGTTGTCGGTGATGTCCAGAAGGCCGGACAGGAAGGTGCGATAGGCGCGGATGGCTTCGCCCTGAATGGCCTCGCGGTCCGTCGTGCGGGGCAGTTGCTTGGGATAGAAGCCGCCCTTGGAGCCGACGGGCACGATGACGGCGTTCTTGACCTGCTGGGCCTTCACCAGACCCAGGACCTCGGTGCGGAAGTCGTCGCGGCGGTCGGACCAGCGCAGGCCCCCGCGCGCCACGGGGCCGAAGCGCAGGTGCACGCCCTCGACATGCGGCGCCCACACGAAGATTTCTCGATAGGGCTTGGGCAGGGGCAGGTCTTCCAGCTCGCGCGAGGCGATCTTGATCGAGATGTGCGGCTTGGGCTGGCCGTCCGCATCGAGCTGGAAATAGTTGGTGCGCTTGATCGCGCCGATCAGGGCCGCGATCCGGCGAAGCGCCCGGTCGTGGTCCAGGCTCTTCACGCCCTGAAGCAGGGCCACGATCTTGGCGTCCAGCTCGGCGACCTGGGCCTGACGGGCCTCGACAGCGCCGCCGGTCTCGTCGAACTTGGCCTTGAACAGCGACAGGAGGGCGCGCGACACGTCGGGATATTCGCGCAGGGCCTCTTCCTGCACCGCCTGGGACGGGTCCAGGCCCGTCTGCTGGCGATAGCGGGCCAGGGTGCGGATCAGGGCGGCCTCGCGCCATTCCATGCCCAGTTCGATGACCAGGCGGTTGAAGCCGTCGCTTTCGGTCCGGCCGTTCCAGACGGCGGCGAAGGCGCGTTCGAACGGCGCCTTGACGTCGGCGAAGACCAGGTCGCCGCCGCGCGGATCTTCCATCAGGAATTCGTGGACGTGAATCTCGTCCCCGCCCGCCGGACGGATCGGATAGCCGTATTCCTCAAGCGTTTTCAGGCCCATGTCGGCCATGATCGGCAGGACGTCCGACAAGGGGACGGCTGGGCCACGGCGATACATCTTGAAGCGGAACTGCAACGGGTTTTCGTCGTCGCGGCGGAAGGCGCGCACGGCCACCGGCTCGCCCGCTCCGAGACGGCCGTCGGCGTTCAGCCGATCCATCTCGCGCAGGTCGATGGCGGCCTCGTCCGCGTCATAGCGGTCGCGGTATGCGGCGCCGAAGGCCCGGGCCCAGCGGGCGCTGAGCGGCCCCACCTCGACATCGTCGATATCGGCGCGACGCAGGGCGGATTCGAACCGGTCGACCCAGCCGCGACCGGCCTCGGCCACATCCTGCTCCAGCTGGACGGGATCGGGGATCGGGTGGTTCCCCGGCTCTACGCCGATGATGTAGTGAACGCGGACCAGCGGCGCGTCGGACAGTTGCGGATACCAGGCCGAGATGCGGCCGCCCCAGGCGCGGGCCACGATCTGGCCAATGCGTTCGCGCACCGCCGCGTCGAACCGTTCGCGCGGGATGAAGCACAGGACCGAAACGAAGCGGTCGAACGGGTCCTGACGCGAGAACAGGCGAATGCGCGGCCGGTCGTAAAGGTGAAGAATGCCCAGGGCGATGGACAACAGCTCGTCCTCGCTGATCTGGAACAGCTCGTCGCGAGGATAATTCTCCAGGATGTTCTTCAGCCGCTTTTCGTTGTGGCTGCCGGGGGCCTTGTCGGCGCGGGCCAGGGCGTTGGCGACCTTGCGCCGGATCAGCGGAACCTCGTTGGCCGCCTTGTCGTAGGCTTCGGAGGTGAACAGGCCGACGAAGCGGGTCTCGCCCGTCGCCTTGCCGTCGGCGCCGTAGCGTTTGACCCCGACGTAATCCATGTAGGCGCGTCGATGGACGCGCGAGCGGGAATTGGCCTTGGCCACCGTCACCGGTTCGGACAGGTCCAGCTGGCGGCGCATCTGGCGGGTCAGGACGGCCGGCTCGGACGCGCGGCGCAGGATCGTGCGCTCCGGATCGGCCAGGATGCCCAGGCCCGCGACGGACTGGCTGAGGGCGGCCTCGGCCTCATAGTCGCCGTCGGCGGCGCGGGGATAGTCGTAGTCGCGCGCGCCCAGGAAGACGAAATGATCGCTCTTCAGCCACTTCAGGAAGGCGATGTTCTCGGCCAGGACGGCGGGATCGACCGGCGGCGGCGTTTCTTCCAGTCGTTTGACGGCCTGGCGCATCAGGCCGGTCATGGCGTCGTGATCGGCGACGGCGGCGTGAACGTCGGCCAGGGTCTGGGCCAGCCCCTCGCCCAGGACGTCGCGGCGCTCCTGGGGCACGGGGTCGATCACCAGCATGATGACCGACAGGCGACGGCCGTTCATCTCGACCAGGGGGTGGAACAGGGCGCGGACTGAAACGCCGGCTTCGGCCAGCACGCCCATGACGCTGTCGACCAGGAAGGGGGCGTCCGCCTGGACGATGCGGATCAGGTCATAGTCCAGCGCCTGGCCGTTCGCACCCGTCAGGGCGCCCACGGTGATCAGGGGAGCGGCGTTGGCCGGATAGGCCTTGGCGGCGTCCCACGAGGCGGCCAGCAGGGCGGCCAGATCCTCGCCGCCCAGTTCGGGCGTCTCGTCGGCGGCGTAGTCCTCGTGCGCCTGAGCCAGGAAGGTCTGTTCCGCCGCGCCCGGACCCGTGCCCACGATCTTGGCGAAGGCCGCCTCCAAGGCGGCCTTGGTGATCGGCTGAACCGGAACGGGGCTCGGATCGAGGGCGGTCATGGACAAGCAGTCTCGGGCGACGCGGCAGGGCCGCAAGGGATGCGGCGCGACGCAGCGCCACATCTGCTGACTAGGCCAGGTCCGGTCGCTCGGGAAGCCCTTGCGGATCGATCATTGTCATGAACGTCGATCACCTTGGAATTATTGTGCGGCGCCACAAAAGAGAAAGCCGCCGGACTGGGGGAGTCCGGCGGCCTGCGCGGACCGACGTTGGGGAGGGGAGGGGCGTCGGCCTCGCTGTCGTCACGGGTTGGAGGGGGGAGAAACCCGTGCCGTCCGACCCAAGATGGGAAGGAGGCGTCGCGGTTCAAGGCCCCCGTCGCCGCCTTTGTGCAGGACAAGACGCCGCAGGCGCGCAGGCGCCGAAACCAGGCTGGAAATGACCGCCGCTTCGGGGGACAAGAGGGGCGGCGCGCGCGTCGATCCGCGTGGGGCCATGAAGCCGGAGAGCCCTGGGTTGCGTCGCTTTTTCTTCTGGTCCGTGTTGTCGGCCCTGATCGGCGTGGTCCTGGCGGGGGCCGGTTTCGGCGCCTATTGGGCGCTGCATGTCCGGTTCCAGCCCGTGACCCTGGACCGGGAGGCCGACGAAACCGTTCAGGGCCTTCTGGACGAGGCGTCCTGGGTGTCGGACGGGGCCGGGGGGCGCCCGGTCTATGTCGTCGGCTGGCGCGACGGCGCGGCGGTGGAGACCTTCATGCGCGAGGAGGCGCCGCGTCTGCGCGCCGCCGGCGCCGAGACCCGGTTGATCCTGTTCGCCCGCCCGGATCAGGACGGGGCGCCCCGCTCCACGGCGACCGAACGGGCCACGATCGCCGAACTGTGGTTGAGCCGCGACTGGACCCTGTATCGCCGCTGGGCCGAGACGCCGTCGCGCAGCTGGACGGCGGCGGGTCTGCCGCGCGCCGACCACGATCTGTCCCGCGCCGCCATGGTCGAGGCGGGGCGGCGGTTCGACGCGGACCTGACCGGCCGGTTGCGGGCGGCCGGGGTCGTGATCCGCTATCCGCTGATCCTGTGGCGGGACCGAAACGGGAGGCTGACGGCCTGCGGCTGCTCCGACAGCCGGTCGTGGAAAAGGATCGAAGACGATCTGGGATCGGCCCAGGCGCCCAAGCCTGACGTCCGTCCCGCGTCCAAGGCGGAGGACTCGGCCGCCGCCGCCGCTCCCGGACGCCCGTCCCTGGCCTATCCGGAACTGCCGCCGCCCGCCAGGCCGGCCCCTGCGACCGGTGCGCCGGCGCCTGTGTCGCCTCCCTCGCCGGCCGCGCAGCCTCGGACACCGACGGCAGAGCCTCCCCGCAGCCGACCGCCGGCGGGCCGAACGCCGCGCCCGGCGCCCCTGCCCCGACGCGAGGAGGACACGACCTTCTTCTGAGGCGCGATCAGAGGGTGCGGCAGGCGGCGATCAGGCGATCCACGTCTTCCTGATCCTGATAGAGGCCGAAGCCGAAGCGGATCACGTCGTCGCGTACGTCGGAGACGACGTCCGCCGCCAACAGCCTGGCGCGCCAGGCTGGCGCCTCGGGGTGGCGCAGGGCCAGGAAGCGGGCGCGGGGACCGTCGCCCTCCACGGGATTGAGAATTTCGGCCTGGGACAGGGCCCCGGCCCTGCCGTCGGTCAGCGCCGCCTGGAACCGGGTCGCCAGGCCGCGTGCATGTTCGGCCGTGTCGGCGGTGGTCAGGCCCTGATCCTGCAGCATCCGACGTACGGCGTTGAATCGGTACAGCGCCGAACAATCGAAGGTCGCGCCCCAGAAGCGGCCGCCGTCCCGGCGATACCGGACCCCGCCGGGCGGGCCCTCCAGATCGCCGAATTCGGCGAACCAGCCAGTGACGACCGGACGCGGACCGAACCCTTCCGGCGCATGCAGGAAACAGGCGCCCTCGCCCGCCATGGCGTATTTGTAGCCCCCGGCGACGTAGAAGACCCGGTCCGCCACCGCCGACAGATCGGTCGGCACGGCCATGAAGCCGTGATAGCCGTCCAGCGTGATCCACGGCCCTTCGGGGCGCGCCAGGGCGGCGAGGGCCTCGATCCTGTCGAACAGGCCGCCGGTGCGGAAGAAGACCTGGCTGACCAGGATCCAGTCGTGCCCGCCCGCCTGCGCCGCCTGGACGAAGCGGTCGGAGAAGGTGTCGAACGGGGCCAAAGGCACGCGCGTGACGACCGCCAGACCGTCCTCTTCCCAGCGTTGGGCCTGGCGGCGGAAGGAATGGAACTCTCCGTCCGTGGCCAGGATGCGCACGGGCCGTCGCTCGAACGCCGAGAAGATCCGCAACAGGAAGTCGTGGGTGTTGGAGGAAAAGACCAGGCCGTCGGTCGTCGGCAGACCCAGTTCGGCCGCGACATGGGCCTGAGCTTCGGGGATCACTTCGCCGAAGACCAGGTCCCACTTCTGGTCGGCGTGGGCGTTGGCGTCCAGCCAGGCCTGCTGCTGGGCCTCGAAACTGACGTCGGGCCACAGATGATGGCTGTGCGCCGCGAAATGCAGCCGACCGGGCGCCGCCGCCAGGGCGCGGGAGAAGAGGGACTTGTGGCTCATCCCTCCCCCTTTAGGCCATCTCACCCAGCGCTCAAGCCGCGCGTGACGCGCCTCAGATGAGCGCGCCGTGGCAGTGTTTGAACTTGCGGCCCGAACCGCAGGGGCAGGGGGCGTTGCGGCCGGTCATCTCCCAGCCGGGCGGCAGGGCCTCGATCGGCAGCTTGGAACGGTCGTCGCCGATCAGCGTGCCTTCCGGGTTCTGAGCGGCCGGATCGGCCATCTCGTTCTCGCCGGTGCCGGGGTTCAGGTGGATTTCCTGGAACTCGGGCATTTCGGGCGGCGGCTGGAAGCGGAACTCCACCGTCATCAGCCAGCGGGTGACGTTGTGGCGAAGGTCGTGCAGCAGGCCCTCGAACAGGTTGAAGGCTTCGGTCTTGTACTCCTGCAGCGGATCGCGCTGGCCATAGCCGCGCAGGCCGATGACGCCGCGCAGATGGTCCAGGTGAACCAGGTGTTCGCGCCACTGCATGTCGATCATCTGCAGCAGGAACTGCTTTTCCAGACCGCGCGTCTGCTCGGCGCCGATCATCTCTAGGCGTTCGGCGGCGCGGGCGTCGGCGGCTTCCAGCAGCCGCTCCTCGATCTCCTCGTTCGACACGCCTTCCTCGGCGGCCCAGTCGTGCAGCGGCAACTCCAGACCCAGGGTCGAGCGGACCTTTTCGTCCAGGCCGTCGATGTCCCACTGCTCGGCGTAGGCCTTGGGCGGCATGTAGCGTTCGACCAGGTCGGAGACCACGTCGCGGCGGAAATCGCCGACCAGTTCCGACAGGTCCTCGGAGTCCATGAACTCCTGGCGCTGCTCGAACACGGCCTTGCGCTGGTCGTTCACGACGTCGTCGTACTTCAGCAGGTTCTTGCGGATGTCGTAGTTGCGGGTCTCGACGCGCTTCTGGGCGGTCTCGATGGCGCGGTTCAGCCAGGGGTGGGTGATGGCCTCGCCTTCCGCGACCCCGAAGGTCTTCATGATCGAGTCCAGACGGTCGCCGGCGAAGATGCGCAGCAGATCGTCCTCGCAGGACAGATAGAATTTCGACACGCCGGGGTCGCCCTGACGGCCGGTGCGGCCGCGCAACTGGTTGTCGATGCGGCGGCTCTCGTGACGTTCGGTGCCCAGGACGAACAGGCCGCCGGCGGCCAGGGCCTGTTGCTTCAGGACGGCGATCTCGGCCTTGAATTCGGCCTCCTTGGCCGCTTCCATTTCCGGCGTGACCTCGACGGCCATGTTGCGTTGGTCCAGCAGCCACTTCTGCATCTTCATCTCGAGGTTGCCCCCGAGCTGGATGTCCGTGCCGCGGCCGGCCATGTTGGTGGCGATGGTCACGGCGCCGGGCAGGCCGGCGTCGGCGACGATATAGGCTTCCTGTTCGTGCTGGCGCGCGTTCAGGACGCTGTGCGGAACGCCGCGCAGCCTGGTCTCGTAGGTGATGTCATAGGCGGCGTCGCCGACCTTTTCCGCCTCCTTGGCCTTGCCCTCGTACTGGGGCTTCAGCTTGCGCGAGACCTCGACCTTGTACTCGTAGCGGTTCAGCAGGTCCGACAGCTGTTCCGAGCGTTCGATCGAGACCGTGCCGACCAGGATGGGCTGGCCCGCCAGGTGGCATTCAGCGATCTGGCGCGCGATCGCCTGGTTCTTCTCGTCGTGGGTGCGATAGACCTCGTCGTCGTAGTCCTTGCGCTGGATCGGGCGGTTGGTCGGAACCTCCAGCACGTCCATCTTGTAGATGTCGCCGAACTCCTGGGCCTCGGTCGCGGCCGTGCCGGTCATGCCGGACAGCTTTTCGTAGAGGCGGAAGTAGTTCTGGATCGTCACCGAGGCCAGGGTCTGGTTCTCGGGCTGGATCTTGACGTCCTCCTTGGCCTCGATGGCCTGGTGCAGACCTTCGGACAGGCGGCGGCCCGTCATCATGCGGCCGGTGAATTCGTCGATCAGGACGATCTCGCCGCCCTTGATGATGTAGTCCTTGTCGCGCTGGTACAGGGTGTTGGCGCGCAGCGCCTGGTTGGAGTGGTGGACCAGGGTGATGTTGGCCGCGTCGTACAGGCCGGTGGTGTCCTCGGCGAAGTGGCCGCCCTTCTCCAGCGCCTCTTCCAGCCGTTCCGAGCCCAGTTCGGTCAGCAGGACCTGCTTCTGCTTTTCGTCCAGTTCGAAGGTTTCGGGATCCTTGATCAGCTCTTTGATCAGGGCGTCCAGAACCTTGTAGAGGTCCGAACGGTCCTCGGTCGGGCCCGAGATGATCAGAGGCGTGCGCGCCTCGTCGATCAGGATGGAGTCGACCTCGTCGACGATGGCGAAGTTGTGCGGGCGCTGCACCATCTCGCGCCGGTCGTAGACCAGGTTGTCGCGCAGATAGTCGAAGCCGAATTCGTTGTTGGTGCCGTAGGTGACGTCGGCGGCGTAGGCGGCCTGGCGCTGTCCCTGGGACAGGCCGTTGACGATGACCCCGACCTCCAGGCCCAGGAAGCGATAGACCCGGCCCATGGTCTCGGCGTCGCGCCGGGCCAGATAGTCGTTGACGGTGATGACGTGGACGCCCTTGCCCGCCAGGGCGTTCAGATAGACGGGGGCCACGGCGACCAGGGTCTTGCCCTCGCCGGTCCGCATCTCGGCGATGCCGCCCTGGTGCAGGATCATGCCGCCGGCCAGCTGCACGTCGTACTGACGCTGGCCCAGCACCCGCTTGGACGCCTCGCGCACGACGGCGAAGGCTTCGGGCAGGATCTTGTCCAGCGTCTCGCCATTGGCCAGACGGTCGCGGAAAGCATCCGTCATCATGCGCAGTTCGTCGTCGGACAGGGCCGCGAACTTGGGCTCCAGCGCATTGATGCGCTGGGCATGATCCTGGAAGGCCTTGACCTTGCGATCGTTGGAAGAGCCGAAAAGTTTCTTGGCGAAGCCGAGCATGGCAGATCCGGTAAGGGTCGAGCGTCGTTTCGAACGGCTCAGAAATCCCGAGAAGGGGCGGCGAGACTGAACGCCGCGAGAGAGGCCCTGAACGGCGCCGGCCCCTTGGACGCCGCAACGGGCGCGCGCGAAGGGCCGCGCAGACGATCAAAACCCCTCGACTTGGGCGCAGGCGGGACTTAAGCACCGGCCTAACCCCTGTCAACGCGAGGGGCTTTCGGCCGCCTTCGACGGAGCGCCCCCTTGATCCCAATCCGGCGACCCTTCGGCGTTCTCACGGCGGCCCTGATGATCGCCAGCCTGGCCGTATCGGCCTGTTCGCGCGGCGGCGGCGACCACGCGCCCGAGGCCGGCGACAAGGCGGTGGCCCGTGTGCAGGACGCGACCATCTGGGCCTCGGACGTGCGACGCGAGGCGGTGGCCCAGGGGCTGATCGGCGAGAACGAACCGCTGGATGCGACCTCGGAGCTGTTCCGCCGGGTGCTGGACGAGGTCATCGACCAGAAGCTTCTGGCGCGCGAGGCCGAACGGCGCCGGCTGGACGCTTCGCCCCTGGCCCAGCGCCGGCTGGAGGCCACGCGCGAACGCATCCTGGGCGACATGCTGGTCGAGAACGTCGTCGACGGCGCGGTGTCCGACCAGGCGGTGCAGACGCTTTATAACGAACAGCTTCGTCTGGCGAAGACGTCGGAGGAAATCCGCATCCGCCTGATCCTGACCCGCACCAAGGCCGAGGCCGACGCCGTCCTGGGCATCCTGCGTCAGGGCGCCGCCTTCGAGGCGGTGGCCAGCGAACGCTCCATCGACGAGGCGACCCGTTTCTCGGGCGGCGACCTGGGCTATTCCACCCTGGACGTCATGCCCCAAAGCTACGCCGCCGCCCTGCGCGACAGGCCGGCGGGGTCCGTCGTCGGCCCGTTCCAGACCGAGGGTGGCTGGGCCGTTCTGCGGGTCGAGGATCGGCGCAAGGAGACCCCGCCCACCCTGGAACAGGCGCGTCCGCAGATCGTCCGCTACCTGACCTATGACGGGGTGCGCCGCCTGTTGGAGCAATTGCGCGGCAAGTCCAAGGTGGACGTCCTTCTGCCCGCCTCGCCCGCCGCTTCCGCCCCGCCGACACCCGCGTCGCCGTCTTCCGCCCCCGTACCGGCCGCCTGACATGAACAAGACTCCTTCCACCACCGGCCAGAAGATCGAACAGGCGCTTGAAAAGGCGCTGGATCCGTTGGCGACGGCGTTGAAGCGCGCGACCCGCCCGTCGGGGACCGAAGCCGCGGCGCCCTCGCCGCCGGCCGGCAAGCCGGGCCTGGCCATCTCGCCCCTGGCCGTGCCGTTTCCGACCATTCCGCCCATCGGCGGGGTGGAGATGGCGACGGCGCGGGCGGGCTTCTACAAGCATGAACGCGACGACCTGGTGGTGTTCCGCTTCGCGCGCGGAACCAGCTGCGCCGGGGTCTTCACCCGTCACAAGATCGGCTCTGCCCCCGTGGACTGGTGCAAGAAACAGCTGGCCGCCGGCGACGGCAAGGACGTGCGCGCCCTGGTGATCAACGCCGGCTGCGCCAACGCCTTCACCGGCAAGGCCGGGGCGGACGCCGCCCGGCGCACGGCGACCGAGGTCGCCAAACGCTTCGGCTGTCGCCAGCGCGACGTCATGCTGGCCTCGACCGGAGTGATCGGGGTGGTGCTGGACGAAAAGAAGATCCTGGCCAAACTGCCCGAGATCGAACACGGGCTGGTCGCCGACGCCTGGGCCAAAGCCGGTCGCGGCATCATGACCACCGACACCTTCCCCAAGGGCGCCTACGCCGAGGCCGAGATCGAGGGCTACAAGGTCCGCATCGCCGGCATCGCCAAGGGCTCGGGCATGATCGCGCCGGACATGGCGACCATGCTGGCCTTCATCGTCACCGACGCCGACATCCATCCCAGCGTGCTGCGCGCCCTTCTGGGCCTGCATGTGCGCACCACCTTCAACTCGGTGACGGTGGACGGCGACACCTCCACCAACGACACCTGCCTGCTGTTCGCCACCGGCGCCTCGGGCGCGCCGCGCATCGGCCGGGTCGGCGACCGGCGGTTGAAGAGCTTCTCGGCCGCCCTGGACAAGGTGATGCTGGATCTGGCGCACCAGCTGGTGCGCGACGGCGAGGGCGCGACCAAGTTCGTCAAGGTGACGGTGGACGGCGCGGCTTCGCCCGCCTCGGCCCGCAAGCTGGCCAAGTCCATCGCCGACAGTCCGCTGGTCAAGACCGCCATCGCCGGTCAGGACGCCAACTGGGGCCGCGTCGTCATGGCCGTGGGCAAGACAGAGGAGCCGGTCGATCGCGACCGCCTGGCCATCCGTTTCGGCCCGCACCAGGCCGCCCTCGACGGCGCCCCGGCCCCGACCTACGACGAGGCCAAGATGACGGCCTATATGAAGAACCCGGAGATCGACATCACCGTCGACGTGGGCGCCGGCCGCGCCTCGGCCACCGTCTGGACCTGCGACCTGACCAAGGGCTACATCGAGATCAACGGCGACTATCGCTCGTGACCGACGCGCCCCTGCCCACCGTCCTGGTCGTCGCCGTCGCCCTGATCGACGTGGACGGTCGCGTGCTGATCGCCAAACGGCCCGAGGGCAAGAAACTGGCCGGGCTGTGGGAGTTTCCGGGCGGCAAGGTCGAGCCGGGCGAACGGCCCGAACAGGCCCTGATCCGCGAGCTGAAGGAAGAACTGGACATCGACGTCAAGGAAAGCTGCCTGGCGCCCTTCGTCTTCGCCAGCCACGCTTACGATTCCTTTCACCTCTTGATGCCACTGTATCTGTGTCGACGGTGGGACGGCGTGGTCGCCGCGCGCGAGCATGACGCCCTGGCCTGGGTGAAGCCGAACAAATTGTCGGACTATCCCATGCCGCCCGCCGACGAACCGCTGGTCGCCTGGCTACGCGACCTCTTGTGACCACCGCCGACCAGGGAGGCCGGCCATGCGACGCTTCATCGCCCGGTTCCTGCGCGACGACGACGGCGCCACGGCCATCGAATACGGCCTGATCTGCGCCCTGATCTTCCTGGCCATCGTCGGTTCGATCAGCGCCCTCGGCAATACGAACACCGGCGGTTTCGCCCGCACGGTCGAGAAGCTGAGCACCGCCATTCAGGCGGCGATCGGCGGCTAGTCGGCCTCTTCGCCGGTTCGTTCCTTCACGCCCAGGGCGTCGGCCAGACGCATCTTGGCCGATCCGCGCGCCAGGGGCTTCTGCTGGCTTTCGTGCGGCTTCCAGCCGGCGACGTGGATGATCTCGAACGTCGCGGGAATGCGGCCGTCGGCGTCGCCGTGCCGCTGGGCGTAGAGATCGGCCGCCCGCGCCACCATGGACCGGGTCAAGGGCCGGATCGGGCCGTTCAGCACATTGGTCTCTCCCATGGCGCGCAGATCGCGGACCAGGGCGAACAGGTCCGGATAGCGGACGGTGAAGCGATCCACGTCCGAGACGGGCAGGGCGAAGCCGGCGCGTTGCAGCAGGGCCGCCCCGTCATGGCCGTCGGCGAAGGGCGAGATACGCGCCTGGGCGCCTCCGCGTTCGGCCAGTTCGGCCTCGGTCAGGACGCCGCGCAGCTCCTTCAGCGTGCCCGCGCCGAACAGGGCGCCGATGAACAGACCGTCGGGCTTCAGGGCCTGGCGGATCTGGGACAGGGCGCCGGGCAGGTCGTTGGCCCAGTGCAGCGACAGCAGAGACACGATCAGATCGGCGCTGTCCGCCGCAAGCGGCAGGGGCGCGGCGCCCGGTGCGGCGCGCTGATTCACGGTCAGAGGCGTTGCGACAGGTCCGACCCGTCCGGCCGCGTCGCTGGCGCGCACCGCCGCCTCGAACACGCCAGGGTGGGCGGAGGAATCGACCGTGACGGGAAAATCGCGCAGGATGGCTTCCAGGCTTTCGGCCGCGTTCTGGGCGGCGCGGGCGTGCAGGAAGTCGGCCTGATCGAACCTTGGGGCCGACCGGGTCAGACGCGCGGCGCGGCGACCGGCGTCGAAGATCAGCGGCGGGCCGTCGGCCTGAGGCGGTGACTGGAGCGGGGAGGGGGCCATGGCAGGGCAGAATGGGGTCTGGCGGCGCGCCTGGGAAGGGGCGGAACGGGGTTTGCGCCAGGGTCCCGGCTTATGGGTGCGGGGAATGGCCGACCTGATCCTGCCGCCCATGGCCCACGACAGCCGCGAGGCGACGGCCGCCGCCGGCCTGACGCCCGACGCCTGGAGCCGCATCCGGTTTCTGGAGGCGCCGGTGTGCGACGGCTGCGGCGCGGCCTTCGAGATGGACGGGGGCGACTTCGCCGACAGCCGCTGCGCCGCCTGTCTGGCTCGGCCCTACGCCTTCGAACGGGCGCGGGCGGCCTGCGTCTATGACGAAGATTCGCGCGGTCTGATCCTGCGGTTCAAACATGGCGACCAGCAGCAGTTCGCGCCCCTTTTCGCCCGCTGGATCGGCCGCGCCGCCGCCGATCTGATCGCCGAGGCGGACGTGGTCGCGCCCGTGCCGCTGCATCCGTTTCGACTGTTGTCGCGCCGGTTCAATCAGGCGGCCGAGATCGCCCGGCCCCTGGCCCGCGCGTCGGCCCTCGACTATGCGCCCGACGCCCTGGTCCGGATCGGCCATACCGCCAGCCAGGGCGGGCGAAGCCGGCGTGGACGACGGCTGAACGTCATGGCCGCCTTCGCCGTGACCGAGGCGGGGCGGCGCCGCATCAAGGGACGACGGGTGCTGCTGATCGACGACGTCCTGACCACCGGGGCGACGGCAGAGGCCTGCGCGCGGGCCCTGACGGCTGCCGGGGCGCGTGCCGTGGACCTGGCGGTGGTGGCGAGGGTGCGAAACGCGCGCGAGATCGTTATGTAGGCTCCAACCCCAATCTGGAGACCTGCTTTGGCCGACGTCGTCATCTACACCAAGCCCGGCTGCCCCTACTGCTTCAGCGCCATGAGCCTGCTGAAGAAGAAGGGCGTCGACTATGTCGAGATCGTCGCGTCCAACGATCCCGAAAAGAAGGCCGAGATGGTCGAACGTTCCGGCGGACGCATGACCTTTCCGCAGATCTTCATCGAAGGCCGCCATGTCGGCGGGTCGGACGATCTCCACGCCCTGGACAGCGAGGGCAAGCTCGACCCCCTGCTGGCCGCCTGACGCGCCTTGGGCGAGACGCTGGACATCGCCCTGATCCAGACCCGCACGCCGGCGACGGCGGCGGGCGGGTTGGCCCATGTCTCGCCGCTGATCCGGGAGGCGGCGGCCGGCGGGGCGAAACTCATATTGACGCCCGAGGGGACCAATCTGCTGGAACAGCGCCGCGCCCTGCGCGAGGCCGTTCTGGCGGACGAGGAAAATGACGTCGCCGTTCTGGGCTTGCGGGCCCTGGCGTCCGAACTGGGCGTCTGGCTGCTGATCGGTTCGGCCCTGGTGCGGTCCGATCAGCCCGGCGACGGCCGGGCGGCCAACCGGTCGTTGTTGATCGATCCGACCGGCGCCGTCGTCGCCCGTTATGACAAGCTGCACGTCTTCGACGTCGATCTGCCGAACGGCGAGACCTATCGCGAAAGCGCCACGGTCCGGCCCGGCGATCGGGCGGCGATGGCCCAGACGCCCTGGGGCGGCCTGGGTCTGACCGTCTGCTACGACATCCGTTTTCCGCATCTGTATCGTCAGCTGGCCAAGGCGGGGGCGGCGATGATCGCGGTTCCCGCCGCCTTCACCGTCCCGACCGGAGAGGCGCACTGGGAGATCCTTCTGCGCGCCCGGGCCATAGAGACGGGCGCCTTCATCCTGGCCCCGGCGCAGGGCGGGACGCATGAGGACGGCCGCCGGACCTGGGGCCGTTCCACCGTCGTCGGGCCGTGGGGGGAGATCGTCGCAAAGGCGGATCACGACGACCCCTGCGTCCTGCCGGCGACCCTGGATCTGACGGCGGTAGCGCGAGCGCGCGCGGCAGTGCCCGCCCTGACCCACGACCGCGACTTCAGACCCGTTTTGGACCCCTCATGATCCGTTACGCCCTGAAATGCGATCAGGCCCATGGTTTCGAGGCCTGGTTCGGCTCCTCCGCCGACTATGACGACCAGGCGGCGCGCGGCCTGGTCGAATGCCCTTTCTGCGGCTCGCACGCGGTGGACAAGGCCGTAATGGCGCCGGCGGTCGGCGGCGCGCGCAAGGCCGATGCGGCCATCGATGCGGCGACGCGCATGCACACCATGATGATGGAGGCGGCCCGCGAGGTGCGCGCCCATGTCGAGGCCAATTTCGACTATGTCGGCGACGCCTTCGCGCGCGAGGCCCGCGACATCCACGAAGGCCGGTCCGAAAAGCGCGAAATCTACGGCGAGGCGACGCCGGCGGAGGTTCGCAAGCTGAAGGACGACGGGGTCCCCGTCGCTCCCCTGCCGTCTGCGCCGCCCGAGCCCGGAAAGGTTCATTGATGGCTCTGACCTGGCGGCTGATGCGGCCTGACGACATCGATGCGGTGGTCGATGTGGCGCGGCTGTCGTTTCCCGATCATTTCGAGGACCGCGCCTGTTTCGAGAACCGGCTGGCCCTCTATCCGCGCGGCTGTTTCGTGCTGACCGAGGCGGAGGGGCCGGCGCGCGGCTATCTGATCGCCTACCCGTGGAAGGCCGACAGCGCGCCGCCGCTGAACACGGTGATCGAGGGGCTGCCGGCCGAACCGGCGCTGATCTATCTGCACGACCTGGCCCTGCATCCCGAGGCGCGGGGCGGCGGCGTGACCGGCGCCATAGTCGAGCGTCTGGCCGAACAGGCGGCAGAGGACGGCTGGCCCGCCGTGGCCCTGGTGGCGGTCAATGACGCCGCCGACTTCTGGCGGCGTCACGGATTTCAGGATCGGGCCTCGGACGCCCTGGCCGAGAAGTTGGCCAGCTATGGACCCGACGCCCGCTACATGGTGCGCCCGCTCTGAGGTGACGTCAGGGCCGGTTCAACGCCGTCCGGCCGCCGGCCCGAACGAAGTCGACGCGATGGACGCGTGGAATGGCGTTGACCGCGCGCCGCCGCATCTCCTGCTCGCAGACGCGCGGATCCCCGATGGAATCCGGCGTCAGGAACGCCCGGTTCACGGCGCACCAGTCGCGGCTGGCGACGCGAATGCGCTGGGCCAGGATCAGGGCCTCGTCCCGCCGCGCCAGGTTCAGGCCCCCTGCCTGGACAGACATGTCCGGCGCCGGTCCGGCCAGCAGGGTCGTGGCCAAGGTCAATCCAGCGATCAGGCTCATCGTCGTCTCCATTGCATTCGCCGGGTCGGCGTCTTGCGAACAGGAGGCGGCCTGCGGGGCCTGCGGATGCGGCGTTGCGGATGAAATATCGGTAAGGCGCGCCGGAGTGGGGGCCGGGACCGCGTGGCGGGGCGAAAACGCCCGCTCTGGCGTTTCGGCGCTCTTGCCTGTAAGAGGCGCGCGAAACTCTCTCCCCCCAATGCCTGCATCCCTTGCAGCGGCGCGGATTCTCCGCGACCGAACACAGTCCGCCCGAGCCCGACATGAACCTGCGTAACGTCGCCATCATCGCCCACGTTGACCACGGCAAAACGACCCTGGTCGACCAACTCCTCGCCCAGTCCGGCGTGTTCCGAGCCAATGAGGCGACGACCGAGCGCGCCATGGACTCCAACGACCAGGAGAAGGAACGCGGCATCACCATCCTGGCCAAGTGCACCTCGGTGCTGTGGAACGGCAAGGCGGGCGAGACGCGCATCAACATCATCGACACCCCCGGGCACGCCGACTTCGGCGGCGAGGTCGAGCGCATCCTGGGCATGGTGGACGGCTGCGTCATCCTGGTCGACGCCGAAGAGGGCGTCATGCCCCAGACCAAGTTCGTGCTGACCAAGGCCCTGAAGATGGGCCTGCGCCCGATCCTGTGCATCAACAAGGTCGACCGCGCCCACGCCGACCCGGACCGCGTCCACAACGAGACCTTCGACCTGTTCGCCGCCATCGGCGCGACGGACGAGCAACTGGACTTCCCGCACATCTACGCCTCGGGCCGCAACGGCTGGGCGACGCTGGACCTGAACCAGCCCAACGACAACCTGGCCCCGCTGTTCGACCTGATCGTCGACCACGTGCCGCCGCCCGCCGTTCAGGCCAACAGGGACAAGCCGTTCCGCATGCTGGACGTGCTGATCGAAAGCGACCCGTTCCTGGGCCGCCTGCTGACCGGCCGCATCGAGAGCGGCAAGGCCGTTCCCGGCATGGCGATCCACGCCCTGGACCGCGAAGGCAAGGAAATTGAACGCGGCCGCATCACCAAGGTGCTGGCCTTCCGCGGGCTGAAGCGCCAGCCGCTGGACGAGGGTTCGGAAGCGGGCGACATCGTCGCCATCGCCGGCATGTCCAAGGCGACCGTGGCCGACACCCTGTGCGCCATGGAAGTCACCGAGCCGCTGGACGCCCAGCCGATCGATCCGCCGACCATCTCCATGACCGTCTCGGTCAACGACAGCCCCCTTGCCGGCCGCGAAGGCGACAAGGTCCAGTCGCGCGTCATCCGCGACCGCCTGCTGAAGGAGGCCGAGGCCAACGTCGCCATCCGCGTCACCACGACCGAAGGCGGCGACGCCTATGAGGTCGCCGGCCGTGGCGAACTGCAGTTGGGCGTTCTGATCGAGAACATGCGCCGCGAAGGCTTCGAGGTCTCGATCTCGCGCCCGCGCGTGGTGTTCAAGGAAGGCGAGAACGGCGAGAAGCTGGAGCCGATCGAAGACGTCATGATCGACGTGGACGACGAATTCACCGGCGTGGTCATCGAAAAGCTGTCGGCCCGCAAGGCCGAGCTGGCCGACATGGGTCCGTCCGGCGCCGGCAAGACCCGTATCAGCCTGAAGGCGCCGTCGCGCGCCCTGATCGGCTATCAGGGCGAGTTCCTGACCGACACGCGCGGTTCGGGCGTTCTGAACCGCGTGTTCAGCCACTATGAGCCGCACAAGGGCGCCATCGCCGGCCGTCTGAAGGGCGTTCTGATCTCGAACTCGGACGGTGAAACCGCCGCCTTCGCCCTGTGGAACCTGGAAGACCGCGGCGTCATGTTCGTCGGCGCCGGCGAAAAGACCTATCAGGGCATGATCATCGGCGAGAACGCGCGTTGGGACGACCTGGACGTCAACCCGATCAAGGGCAAGCAGCTGACCAACGTCCGCGCCGCCGGCAAGGACGAGGCCGTGCGCCTGACCCCGCCGCGCCAGATGTCGCTGGAACAGGCCATCGCCTATATCGACGACGACGAACTGGTCGAGGTCACGCCCAAGTCCATCCGCCTGCGAAAGCAGGTGCTGAACCCCTCGTTCCGCAAGAAGCGCGTTCGCCCGGAATAATCGCTGACTGACGCGGCGAGGGTTTGAGGCCTATATCGGCGCATGACCCCCGCTCCGCCCAGCCTGGACGACCGACTAGACGAGGCCGCCGCCGCGCAGGATCCGCGCGCGGCGGTCTCTTTCGTTCTGCGCGAGGCCTATGACGCCGCCCGCACCCGCGCCGAGCGCAAGCTGGACGCCGGTTCGAAGGGGCGCGAGGTCGCCCGTCTGTACGCCGCGGCCGCCGACGACATGCTGAAGGCCCTGTGGCGGGTGGCGACCGAGACCCTGTTTCCCGTCTCGCCGGTCGAGAGCGAACGTCTGTCGCTGGTGGCGGTGGGGGGCTATGGGCGGGGCGTCCTGGCGCCCTTCTCGGATCTGGACCTGCTGTTCCTGCGCCCGGCCAAGGCGACGCCACGCGGGGAGAGCGTGATCGAATTCGTCCTCTATGTGCTGTGGGATCTGGGGGTGAAGGTCGGGCCGTCGGTGCGCTCGGTCGAAGAATGCCTCAGCCTGTCGCGCACAGACATGACGGTGCGGACCACCCTGCTCGAAGCGCGGCCGTTGGCGGGCGATCAGCGCCTGGCCGAGCTGATGATCGGTCGGTTTCGCGAGATGGTGTCCAGGTCCGACCCGCGCCCCTTCATCGCCGCCAAGCTGGAAGAACGGGCTGTGCGGCACGAGAAGGCCGGCTCGACGCGCTACAAGGTCGAACCCAACGTCAAGGACGGCAAGGGGGGCTTGCGCGACCTGAACACCCTGTACTGGATCGCCCGGTCCCTGGCCCCGGAAAGCCGGCTGGGCGCGACGGTGATGGACGAGCTGTTCACCCCGCGTGAGCGGCGCACGTCTGACGAGGCGTTCGACTTCCTGTGGCGGGTGCGAATCCACCTGCACCTGATCGCGGGGCGCGCCGAAGAGAAGCTGACCTTCGACATGCAGCCCGAGGTGGCCCGGCGCATGGGCTGGCGCGGGCGGGGCGACGAGCCAGCGGTCGAGCGGTTCATGCGCCGATATTTCCTGGTCGCACGCGACGTCGGCGCCCTGACCCGCGCCATGTCGGCCAAGCTGGAGGCGCGCCACCAGAAGACGGCCCTGGGTCTGTCGCGCCTGATCACGCCCTTTCGGCCGGCGCGGCGCAAGCTGGAGGTCGAGGGCTTCTGGATCGACCAGGGCCGCCTGTCGGTCGAGAGCGCCGAGGTCTTCGCCGCCGATCCGACCAAGCTGCTGAAGCTGTTCGTCTGCGCCGACCGGCACGATCTGGACCTGCACCCCGACGCCTTTTCGGCGGTGACGCGGTCTCTGTCGCTGGTGACGCCCCGGCTGAGGCGCGACCCCGAGGCCAGCAAGGCCTTCCTCAGCATCCTGGCGCATGGCCAGCGGCCCTACCGCGTTCTGACCCTGATGAACGAGACGGGCCTTCTGGGTCGCTTCCTGCCGGAATGGGGCCGGATCGTCGGCCAGACCCAGTTCAACATGTACCACGCCTATACGGTGGACGAGCATACGCTCCAGGCCATCGGGGTCATCAACGACATCGCCCGCGGCAAGCTGCGGGACGACCACCCGATGGCCTCCGAGATCGTGCATCTGATCTCGGACATGGAGGCCCTGATGCTGGCCATGCTGCTGCACGACGTCGGCAAGGGCGGCGAGCGAGGTCAGCTGGAGGACGGCGCCATCGCCGCGCGCCGCGCGTGCGAACGGCTGGGCGTCGATCCGCGCCGGATCGAACTGGTCGTCTGGCTGGTTCGCAACCATCTGGCGCTGAGCGATCACGCCCAGAAGCGCGACCTGTCCGACCCGGCCACCATCCGCGCCTTCGCCGAACTGGTCGGCGATCCCGAGCGCCTGCGGATGCTGCTGGTGCTGACCGTCGCCGACATCCGCGCCGTGGGGCCGGGCGTCTGGAACGGCTGGAAGGGGCAGCTGATGCGCACCCTCTACAACCAGGTCGCCGCCCTGTTCCGGGGCGAGGACGTGGCGCGCGCCGATCCCCTGGCCGAAGAGGCGGAACTGGTGGCGCGGGCGCGGATCGAGGGGGCGGCGGCCCGGGCGCGGGCGACGCCGGCGGTGGAGGGCCTGCCGGTCCAGACCACCGAAATCTCCATCGCCGCCGCCGACCGTCCCGGCCTGTTCGCCGACCTGGCCCAGACCATGGCGGCCCTGGGGGCGGACGTGACCGACGCCCGCGTCGCCACCAGCGATCAGGGCGTCGTCCTGGACGTCTTTCGCGTTCAGGACGGGGCGGGACTGCCCTACGGCCAGGCCGAACCCCGTCGCCTCAAGGCCATGGTCGAGGCGCTGGAGCGCGCCGCGCGGGGGGAAGGCCGCATCGGCAAGGCGCCCGAACCCGCCGGCAATGCGCGAAAGGCCGCCTTCGAGGTCCGCCCCGTCGTCATGGTCGATCATCACGCCAGCGAGACCGCCACGGTGGTCGAGGTGTCGGGCGCGGACCGCCCCGGCCTTCTGGCGGCCCTGTCGCGCGTCTTCAACGACGAGGGGCTGAGCATCCGCTCGGCCCATGTCGCCAGCTTCGGCGAGCGGGCGGTGGACAGCTTCTATGTCGTGGACCGCAAGGGACGCAAGGTCGCCTCGGAACAGCGGATCGAGGAGCTGAGGCGCGCGCTGGAGGCGGTGCTGGACAGCCGCGCGCCCGCGCCCGCCGGCCGCAAGGTGGCCTCTGCCCGCGCCAGCGCCCGCGACGTATCCGAACTGGGCCGCCGGGCGCGCAAGCCTGTATCGCGGGGACCGGAAGCGCGCTAAGCCTCGCACCCCTCCTTCGACCTCGCCGAACGTCCGCATGAGCCTCGCCCGCAACACCCTGGTTCAATCGAGCCTGACCCTGGGCAGTCGTATTCTAGGCTTCGCGCGCGACATGGCCCTGGCCGCCCGGTTCGGCCAGGGGCCGATGATGGACGCCTTCACTACGGCGCTGATGCTGCCCAACATGTTCCGGCGCCTGTTCGCCGAGGGGGCCTTCGCCCAGGCCTTCGTGCCGGTCTACGGCGGGGTCAAGGCGCGCGAGGGCGATGAAGCCGCCGCCGTGACGGCCTCGGAGGCGCTCAGCTTCATGCTGGCGGTGGTCGCCGGCTTCTGCGTCCTGTTGCAGGTCGTCATGCCCTGGATCATGCCCTGGCTTCTGTCGGCCTATCGCGGCCAGCCGGAAGTGCTGCGCGCGGCCGTGATCGCGACCCAGCTGGCCATGCCCTATCTGGCCTGCATGACGGCCGCATCCCTGTTGTCGGGAATATTGAACACCGGGGGGCGGTTCGCCCTGTCGGCCGGCGTGCCGGTCTTTCTGAACCTGTGCACCCTGGCGGCGCTGGTTCCGCCCATGCTGCTGCCGATTCCGCAGGAGACGGTGCTGATGATGGTGACGGCCGCCGTCACCGTGTCCGGCGTCATCCAGGCCGCACTTCTGTGGTGGGGCGTGCGACGCCTGGGCGTGCGCCTGAAGCTGGGCCTGCCGCGCATCACGCCCAACGTCAAAAGGACGCTGAGCCTGGCCGTGCCCGGCGCCCTGGCCGGCGGCGCCTTGCAGATCAACTCCCTGGTGTCGCAGTTCCTGACCGGTTCGGACGAGGGCGCGCGCTCGGTCCTCTATAACGCGGACCGTCTGTATCAACTGCCGCTGGGCCTGGTGGGGGTCGCCATCGGCCTTGCCCTGGTTCCGCGCCTGACCAGGGCCTTCGTCGCCGGCGATCACGAAGGCGGCCAGCGCACCCTGGACGACGGCATCAATCTGGCCATGGCCTTCACCCTGCCGGCGGCCGTCGCCCTGTTCGTCATTCCGTTCTTCGTCATCGACGCCACGGTGACGCGCGGAGCCTTCACCTCGGCCGACGCCGCCCGCACCGCCGACGTGCTGCGCCAGTTCGCCTGGGGCGTGCCGGCCTTCGTCCTGGCCAAGGTGCTGACGCCGCCCTTCTTCGCCCGCCAGGACACGCGCCGGCCGATGATCTTCGCCGTCGCCAGCGTGGTCGTGACCGTGGTTCTGGGTTCGGCCCTGTTCTTCTGGTTCCGTAGCCGGGGCTGGGACGGCGTGCTGGGTCTGGCGGTCGCCACCAGCACCGCCGCCTGGGTCAATGTCAGCCTCCTGGGCGGGGTGTTGATCCGCGAGAACAGCTGGCGGCCGTCGCCCGCCTTCCTGTCGCGCATCGGCCGCGTCGTCGCCGCCAGCCTGGTCATGGCCGCCCTGTTGTTCGCCGCCAGCGTCGAATACGCCCTGTTGAGCCGGGTGTTCCTGGCCAAGGAGATCGCGATCCTGGTGGTCTGCGGCGTCGGCGCGGCGCTTTACGGGTTCTGCCTCCTGCTGTTCCGCGCGGTCACGCTGGGCGAGCTGAAGGCGACGCTCCGCCGCGAGCCGGGCGTCGGCGGCGTCTCCGGTCTGGACTGACGGGCGACGAACCGATAAGCGCGAGGCCATGATCAATTCGGGCCCTGTTCTTGATCGGCGATGGCGCGGCTGACCGCCGATCGCTTCGTCACGCCTGCCCCTGTATTTTCGAGACCCGACCTCATGACTGATCAGACCCCGGCTCCCGCCGCCCCGGCCTATGACGGCCCGCGCCGCATCCTTTCCGGCATCCAAGCCTCCGGCGCCCTGCATCTGGGCAATTATCTCGGCGCGCTGAAACGTTTCGTCGAGCTTCAGGACCAAGGCGCGCCCCTGTTCGTCTTCGTCGCCGACATGCACGCCATCACCGTCTGGCAGGACCCGGCCAAGCTGACCGCCCAGACGCGCGAGATCGCCGCCGCCTATCTGGCCTCGGGCCTGGACCCGGCCAAGGCCGCCATCTTCCCCCAGTCGGCCGTGCGCGCCCACGCCGACCTGGCCTGGATCTTCAACTGTGTCGCCCGCCTCGGCTGGCTGGACCGCATGACCCAGTTCAAGGAGAAGTCGGGCAAGCACAAGGAACGCGCCTCGGTCGGCCTCTACACCTATCCGGTGCTGCAGGCGGCTGACATCCTGCTGTACAAGGCGACCGAAGTGCCCGTCGGCGAGGACCAGAAACAGCATCTGGAGCTGACCCGTGACATCGCCCAGAAGTTCAACAACGACTTCGGCGTTCCGGGCTATTTCCCCGTGCCCGAGCCGCTGATCCAGGGGCCGGCGACGCGTGTCATGTCCCTGCGCGACGGCGCGGCCAAGATGTCCAAGTCGGATCCCTCGGACAACAGCCGCATCAACCTGACCGACGACGCCGACACCATCGCCGGCAAGATCAGGAAGGCCAGGACCGACCCCGCGCCCCTGCCCGAGACTCTGGAGGGACTGGACGACCGGCCCGAGGCCAAGAACCTGGTCGCCATCTACGCCGCCCTGGCCGGGCTGACGCGCGAACAGGTGATCGAACAGTTCGGCGGTCAGGGCTTCGGCGCCTTCAAGCCGGCGCTGGCCGATCTGGCGGTGTCCAGCCTGGCCCCCGTCACGGCCGAGATGCGCCGCCTGATGGCCGACCCGGCCGAGATCGACCGTGTGCTGAAGGACGGCGCCGAGCGCGCCGCCGCCGTCGCCGATCCGGTGGTGGACGAGGTCAAGAAGATCGTCGGCTTCTGGCGCGCCTAGGCGTCCGGCGGCCGTGAGCCATCCCCTCGACCGGGCTGTCTGGAACGCCCTGACCACCCGTCTGTCATCCTTCGCGACGCCGGATTCCAACGTCCGTGCCGTCCGCATCGACCCCGAGGTCGGCGTCTTTCTGGCCTGCGCCGATGACGCGCCCGACAGCGTGGCGGCGCTGAGCGCCCTGGCGCGGGCCTATCCCGGCGCCGGCCTGATCGAGGTCGAAGGATCCCCTGTCGCCGATGTCTTGCCGGACGGGGTTGCGGTCGCCGGTCGCATCCCCCTGGTGCAGATGACGGCGCAGGCCCTGACCGCAGGCGGCCGTACGGTCGATTACGAGGTTCTGACCGAGGCCGACGCCCCGGCCATGATGGCCTTGGCGGGCCTGACCAGGCCGGGCCCGTTCCGGTCGGCGACGCGTAAGCTGGGTCCTTTCATCGGGGTGAAACAGGACGGCGTCTTGATCGCCATGGCCGGGCGGCGTCTGCGGGTCGACGGCTTCACCGAACTGAGCGGCGTCTGCACCCATCCCGACCACCGGGGCCGGGGTCTGGCCGCGGCGCTTTCCCGTGCGGTGGTCGCCGACATTCTGGCCGGCGGAGAGACCGTCTTCCTGCACGCCTTCGCCGATCATCCTGCGACCATCGCCTTCTACCGCACCCTGGGATTCGAGGTTCGGGGGCGGATGACCTATACCGTTCTGACCGACTGACAGGAGGGCGTCATGAGCGTCTATGAGGCGAGGATCGACTGGCGACGCGGCGACCAGCCGTTCGCCGACAAGCGCTACAGCCGCGCCCATGTCTGGACCTTCGACGGCGGGGCGATCGTACCCGCCTCTTCCGCTCCGGCCAGCGTGCCCGTGCCGATGTCGGACCCGGCGGGCGTCGACCCGGAAGAGGCGATGGTCGCCTCCCTGTCCAGCTGCCACATGCTGTGGTTCCTGGCCTTCGCCGCCAACGCCGGCCTGGTGGTCGATCGTTATGTCGACGAGGCGGGCGGCCAGATGGGCAAGGACGAGGCGGGCCGGCGCTATCTGGCCCAGGTGATGCTGCGCCCGGTCACGACCTTCGTCGGCCGCCAGCCGGACCAGGCCGAACTGGACGCTCTTCACCACCAGGCCCACACCCACTGCGAAATGGCCCATTCGGTCAAGGCGACCATCGCCATCGAGGCCGCCATCGCCTGACGGCGGCCGTCAGGCGGTTTCCTCCTCGACAAGGGAGCGGAACAGGGCGTGGCCCGCTGTCAGGCCGTCCGATGTCGACAGGGTGATGTTCGAGGCCGCCCGCGCCAGGTCGCCGGCGGCGAATACGCCGGGCTGGGATGTCTGCTGGGCCGTGTCCACCTTGACGAGCCGCCCCACCGGCGTGTCGGTCATGTCGCAGCCCAGGGTCTCGGCGAAGGGACTGGCGACCCGGACGGCGGCGCCGACGAAGATGGCCTTCAGCGGCACGAACCGCCCATCGGTCAGACGGGCGCCGGGGCCGCCGCCGACCTCATAGCCATGGCGCCAGGGACAGTGCAGGGCCGTGCGGCCCCAGCGTTCTTTCACGCCGGAGATGTCGGCCAGCACATCCTCCACCCCGTGCGCCAGCACAAGCCGCCGGCCAAGGGTGCGCGTTCCGTCGGCGAAGACGACCGAGAAGCCGCCGTCGATACGGGCCACATCCACCGCCTCGGCCATGCGGAAGGCGGCGGTCGGGTGTCTAGTGCGCCTCGTCCCAGTTGGCGGCGGCGCGGGCGTCGACGACCAGCGGCACCGTCAGGGCGACGGCGGGGTCGGCGGCGGTCTCCATCACCCGTTTTACCAGTCTGATGGCGTGTTCGGCCTCGGCCTCGGGGGCTTCGAAGACCAGTTCGTCGTGGACCTGCAGCAGCATCCGCGTCTTCAGCCCGGCCTGTGCCAGGGCGTCCGGCATGCGGATCATGGCGCGGCGGATGATGTCGGCGGCGGCGCCCTGGATTGGGGCGTTGATGGCCGCGCGTTCACCGAACTGACGCTCGGCGCCCGACTTGGACAGGATGGCGGGGATATGGATGCGCCGGCCGAAGACGGTGGAGACGAAGCCCGTCTGGCGCACCTCGGCCTTGGTCTTGTCCATATAGGCGCGGATGCCGGGAAAGCGCTCGAAATAGGTCTTGATATAGGCTCCCGCCTCGCCCTGATCGATGCCCAGCTGGGCGGCCAGGCCGAAGGCCGAGATGCCATATACGATGCCGAAATTGATCGCCTTGGCCCGGCGACGGGTTTCCGAGGGCATGCCCTCGACCGGCACGCCGAACATTTCCGAGGCGGTGGCCGCGTGAATGTCCAGCCCGGCCTTGAAGGCGCGCTTCAGCTCGGGGATGTCGCCGATATGGGCCAGAAGACGCAACTCGATCTGGCTGTAGTCCGCCGAGATCAGCACATGGCCCGGCGAGGCGATGAAGGCCTGGCGGATTTCGCGGCCCGTCTCGGTGCGGATCGGGATGTTCTGCAGGTTCGGGTCCGACGAGGCCAGCCGCCCGGTCGAGGCCGCCGCCAGCTGATATGAGGTGTGGACCCGGTCGGTCTTCGGATCGGCGGCGGCGATCAAGGCGTCGGTGTATGTGCCCTTCAGCTTGGACAGCTGGCGCCAGTCCAGAAGGACGCGCGGCAGGTCGTGGGTGAGGGCCAGTTCCTCCAGCACGCTGGCGTCGGTGCCCCATTGGCCCGAGGCGGTCTTCTTGCCGCCGGGCAGGTTCAGCTCGCCGAACAGGATGTCGCCGATCTGGCGGGGCGAACCGATGTTGAAGGGGCGGCCTGCGATCTCGTGGGCCTTGGCCTCCAACTCGGCCATGCGCAGGCCGAACTCGCTGGACAGGCGTTTCAGCCGCTCGGGGTCGATGCGGACGCCGGCCCGCTCCATTTCGGCCAGGACCGTCGGCATCGGCCGTTCCAGCGTCTCATAGACGGTGGACAGGCCCTCGCGCGCCAGCCGGGGCTTCAGCAACCGCCAAAGGCGCAGCGTGACGTCCGCGTCCTCGGCCGCATACTGGGTCGCGGGCTCCAGGGCGACGTGCTTGAACGACTTCTGGCTCTTGCCCGTGCCCGCCACCTTCTTGAAGGGGATGGGATCGTGGCCCAGGTGCAGTCGCGCCAGATCGTCCATGCCGTGTCCGTGCAGCCCCCCCTCCAGGACATAGGAGATCAGCATGGTGTCGTCATAGGGCGCGACCTGCACGCCCCGGCGCGCCATCACGGCGATGTCGTACTTGCCGTTCTGGACGACCTTCAGCACCGACGGGTCTTCCAGCAGGGTCTTCAGCCGCGCCAGGGTCGTCGTCTTGTCCAGTTGATGGATCGGTTCGCGCGTTTCGCCCGGTTCTCCGAACAGGCCGCCTTCGCCGTCCTGCGGCTCGTGTTCGTGGGTCAGGGGAATGTAGCAGGCGTCGTTGGGTCCGATGGCCAAGGACACGCCGCACAGGCCCGCATGGGTCGCCGACAGGGCGTCGGTCTCGGTGTCGAACCCGACAACGCCCGCCTCGGTCGCGCGTTCGATCCAGCGCTCCAGGGCGTCTTCGGTCCGGACGCATTCATAGGCGCTCAGGTCGAAGAGGTGCGGCTCGGCCGGGGCGACGACTTCCTTGGGCGCATAGCGGGGCGTGGCCACCGGCGCGGACAGGTTGGGCGCGCGCTTCGGCGCGAAGGCCGAGGTCTCGCTGGGGCCCGCCTTGCCGTCGCCGACCCGCCGCGCCAGGGAGCGGAACTCCATCGTCTCCAGGAAGGCGGAGAGGGTTTCGGGGTCGGGATCCCTGACGACGAAATCCGCGATCGGCTCGGGCGTCGGCGCATCGCAGGTCAGGCGCACCAGTTCGCGCGACAGGCGGATCTGATCGGCGAAATCGATCAGGGTCTGGCGCCGCTTGGGCTGTTTGATCTCGTCGGCGCGGGCCAGAAGCGTGTCCAGATCGCCATATTCCTCCAGCAGTTGGGCCGCCGTCTTGGGGCCGATGCCGGGCGCGCCGGGGACGTTATCGACGCTGTCGCCGATCAGGGCCTGAAGATCGACCATCTTCTCAGGCGCCACGCCGAACTTCTCGAACACCTCCGGCTCGGCCAGACGCCGGTCCTTCATCGGGTCCCACATGACCACGCCGCCGCCGATCAGCTGCATCAGGTCCTTGTCGGATGACACGATCACCGCCTCGCCGCCCATGTCGCGCGCCTTGCAAGCGTAGGTGGCGATCAGGTCGTCGGCCTCGTAGCCGGGCAGTTCGACGCAGTGGACGCCGAACGCCGCCGTCGCCTCGCGCACCAGCGGAAACTGCGGGATCAGGTCTTCGGGCGGCGGCGGACGGTGGGCCTTGTATTGATCATACAGGGTGTTGCGGAACGTCTTTTCCGAATGGTCGAAGATGGCGACCAGATGGGTCGGGCCGTCCGCGCCCTTCATGTCCTTCAACAGCTTCCACAACATGTTGCAGTAGCCCTGGACCGCCCCGACCGGCAGGCCGTCCGACTTGCGCGTCAGGGGCGGCAGGGCGTGATAGGCCCGGAAGATATAGGCCGAGGCGTCGATCATCCACAGACGCAGCGCCGGCCCGTCCTGGGTCAGCGGGCGTTCCTGAGTGTCGGCGGCGTCGGGGGCGGAAGCGTCGGTCATGGGCGGAACATAGGCGGCCGAAGCCCCCGCGTCAGCCGTCAGAATTCGGTCCAGCTGGAACCCGGGTTACGGCGGCCCGGTTGGGCCTGCTGCTGGCCCCAGGTCACGATCATGAAGAGCTTGTGGCTGCGGATGCGATACTGGCCGATCATCGGCAGAACCGCGCCCAGGGGCGCCCCGGTTTTCGCTTCGTAGAGAAACCCGGAGAATTCGGCGACGCCGGCGCGGTCCCGATTGCTGTAGACTGACAGCTCCGGCAGCGAAACGACGTTCAGGTTCTCGTTGATCGGAATCCGCATTTCGGGGATGCCGACCACGCGACGCATCTGCTCCAGGGCCAGGGCGCCGGTGCGGAGTTCGAACACGGCGTCGGCGTCTTCCTTGTTGCGGGTCAGTCGATAGCCGGCGTCGGACAGGGCCGCGCGGATCGCGCTGATAGCGTAGCGGGAGTTTTCGGCCTGGAAATAGGTCTCGTCGACGAAGATGGCCGAGGCTGTCGGCAGGGGCAGAGACAGACCCTCAACCGCCTTGTCGGCGGCCCGCGCCAGCAACAGTTGCTCGGTCGCCGTGCGGCCGATGTTCGATTCGGTCGTCGAGGCGCAGGCCGACGCCAGGATGACCGTCGTCCCCAGCGCGGCGGCCATGCGCGCCTGCGCGGCCCCAAACCGAACCATCACCAGCTTCCCGTATTGGGCATGGAGGCCCAGGGTTCGGCCGGCGCCAGGGCGTCGCCTTTCTGAAGCAGTTCGACGGAGACGCCGTCCGGCGACCGGACAAAGGCCATATAGCCGTCGCGCGGCGGACGGTTGATCGTGACGCCCCCGTCCATCAGTCGGCGGCAGGCGGCGTAGATGTCGTCGACCTCGTAGGCCAGATGGCCGAAGTTGCGGCCGCCGGAATAGTCTTCCGGATCCCAGTTGAAGGTCAGTTCCACCTCGGGCGCGTGCTCGGCCTGCGACTGATCAAGGTTCTTCGGCGCCGCCAGGAAGATCAGGGTGAACCGTCCCGCCTCGTTCTCGGTGCGACGCACCTCCTGAAGGCCCAGAAGGTCGCAGTAGAAATGCAGCGAGGCCTCAAGGTCCTTCACCCGGACCATGGTGTGCAGATAGCGCAAGGGGTTCGTCTCCGTCCGAACGGCGTGTGCGCGGTCTATACGCCGCCGACCACGCCCAGGCGACTGAACTGGCGTTACGGCCCTGGCGGGCCTCGTCCTAGTGGGCTTCAGGCGCGCGGGCCGCCGGGCTCAGATATTCGTTCTCGTCGTGCGGATGGGCCGACAGGACGAACCGGCGGTCGCAATAGGAGCACTCGATGAAATCCTCGCCGCCCATGTCCAGATAGACCAGCGGATGGCCCAGGCCGCCGCCGCCGCCGTCGCAGGCCACGCGCTTGGTGGAGACGACGACCTCTTCGGGCGGAAGGATCAGGGCTTCGGGATGGCGGGGAGGCATGGTCCGGTCCGGGGCTGGAGGGCTTGCGCGTTCCTAGGCGGACCGGACCCGCGCGTCAAACCTCGGCCGAGGCGGCGGGGCGCCGGCGCAGCAGACGGTCCAGCATCGCCTTGCGCTTCTTGAACAGGGTCAGACCCAGGCAGGCGGCGCCGACCCACAGGCCGCATTCGCCGATCAGGGCCAGGACGGCGAAGGCCAGGGCCGCCGTGGTCATGGCGATCTGGTCGGTCTTTCCGGCCAGCAGCGCCAGTCCGGCGCCGGCGTAGCCCAGGGCGCACACCCCCATGGCGACGAAACCGATCAGGCGGGTCTTGGTCAGGCGGCGAACTTGGGTCATGGCGGGCTCCATCAAGCAGGTTTGACGTTATGACAAGTATGCTAGACACAACAAACCACACAGTCAAGCGTCATTGACATCAAGACAAGGATGCTTACCCAACGCCTCGTCGCCGACGGCTTGGCGAACCCGCCCATGCGCCCTACCTATGCCGCCCGACCTTCCTTGAGCGCCCCTGCCCATGTCCCAGACCGCCGCCCTGCCTGAAAACGCCATCGAGGTGCGGGGGCTGAAGAAGACCTACGCCGGGTCCAAGAAGGCGCCGCCCAAGACGGCCCTGCGCGGCGTCGACCTGATCATTCCGCGCGGCTCGGTCTTCGGTCTGCTGGGGCCGAACGGCGCCGGCAAGTCGACCTTGATCAACATCCTGGCCGGGGTGGTCAAGAAGACGGAAGGCACGGTGAAGATCTGGGGCCGCGACATCGACAAGGAGCCGCGCGACGCCGCAGCGGCCCTGGGCGTCGTGCCGCAGGAGATCGTCGCCGACGTCTTCTTCACCCCGCGCGAATCGCTGGAGGTCCAGGCCGGCTTCTATGGCGTGCCCAAGGACGAGCGCCGATCCGACGAACTGCTGGCGGCGCTGGGCCTGTCGGACAAGGCCAACGCCTATGTCCGCGCCCTGTCCGGCGGCATGAAACGTCGCCTGATGGTGGCCAAGGCCCTGGTCCACAATCCGCCCATCCTGATCCTGGACGAACCGACGGCCGGCGTGGACGTCGAACTGCGCCGTCAGCTGTGGGCCTATGTCCGCCGCATCAACGAAGAGGGCGTGACCATCGTCCTGACCACCCACTATCTGGAAGAGGCGCAGGAGCTCTGCGACACCATCGCCATCGTCAACCGGGGCGAGGTGGTTGCCTGCGAGCCGACGCCGCAACTGTTGCGCCGCCTGGACAGCCGCAACGTCGTGGTGACGCCCGAAACGCCCCAGGCGACGCCGCCGGTTCTGGCGGGCTTCGAGGTCACGCCCCGGCCGAGCGGCGCCTTCGCCGTCGCCTACAAGAAGGGACAGTCGTCGGTGGAGCAGGTCATCAACGCCGTGCGCGCCGCCGGCGTCACCATCGCCGACATCACCACCGAAGATCCGGACCTGGAAGACGTCTTCCTGGCCCTGACCTATGGCGACGCCTCCCGGGAAGACCCCACTAAATATTGACGCCTCTTGTTGAACGAGGGAAGTTGAACCGAAAGCGTCAGACGGGGATCATATGAAGTTTTTGGCGGTTCTTGGAGCTTTTGCCGTCGTCGCCTGCGCGGCTCTTCCTGAGGAAGTCTCCGCCGTCGTCGAATGCGATGCAGCGCCCGATGGAACGGTGGCTAACTGCATTCTCATCTCTGAAACTCATCCTGGCTCCGGGTTTGGAGGTCAGGCTGTGGAGACGGTGTCGCGGGGCAAGCTCCGCCCCTTCGACAACCAGAAAGATCTTCGGAAATTCCGCACCACGGTTCGCGGCCGTCTGTAAGCCTGATCTCGGTCAGTCAATTTCCGCCAGGAATTCGAAGATGGCCGCCTTGGCCTCCGGCTCGTCCAGCATGGGGGCGTGGCCGACGCCTGGAACTTCGACAGAGACCATGCCGGGCGCGGCTTTTTGCATCCGTGCGGCGATGTCGGCGCTCAGCAGGTCCGAGGTCGCGCCCCGCACCAGAAGCGTCGGCTTCTTCTTCGCCAGCCGCCGGAACATGGGCCACAAGTCGGGGACCAGGGCTTTGGCCCCCGCCGCCCGGATCGGCACGGCGATGTCGGGATCGTAGTCCAGGTCGATCCTGCCGTCCGGTTGCTGGCGGAAGATGCGGTGGGCGAAGGCGTCCCAGTCCGCGTCCGTATAATGCGGGAAGGCGACGGCGTTGATCCGTTTGGCGTAGTCCGCCGCGTCGGTCCATGAGCCGATCTCGACCGGCTGGCCGCTATAGGCGGCGATGCGGGCCAGGCCTTCCGGCGCGACCTCCGGGCCGATGTCGTTCAGGATCGCCGCGACCACGGCCTTGGGCCGCATCGTCGTCAGGGCCATGGTGATCAGCCCGCCCATGGAGGTGCCGACGAAGACCGCGCGGTCGACGGCGGCCTGATCCATCAGGGCCAGGATGTCGCGGGCGTAGACGTCGGGCGTATAGGTCATGGGATCGGGCGCGCGGTCCGACAGACCCCGGCCGCGCACGTCCACCGCCAGCACACGCCGACCGCTCTGCGCCAGCAGGGGCGCGATGGCTTCGAAATCGGCGCTGTTGCGGGTCAGGCCGTGGATGGCGACGACCGGCGGGCGGGCCGGTCCCGCCGCTGGCGCATAGTCGCGGGCATGGAGGTTGAGCCCGTCGGGCGAGGTCCAGCGGCGATCGACGAAGGCGGATGTTTGGGCGGTCACGGGCGGTTTCCTCTGTCTTTTGCATCAGAGTAATTCATCGCCTGCGGAATTGCGATGTCCGCAGTCAGCCCTGGCCGAGGACCGCGTCGCGCACGAAGGCGTCCAGATCGCCCCCTTCGAACAGATGACCCGCCACGCCCGCGCGGACGCCGGCCTGAAGGTCGCTGTCCTTGTCGCCGATGATGAAGGACCGGGCCGGGTCCAGCCCGTGATCGGCGATGGCCCGCAGCAACATGCCGGGATTGGGCTTGCGGTCCGGATGGTCGGGATGGCGATAGCGGGCCTCGACCGCTTTCTCGTGGAAGGGGCAGGCGTAGACGGCGTCGATCACGGCCCCGTCCTGGGCCAGCCGGGCGACCAGTTCGGCGTTGAAGGCGTGCATCCGCTCTTCGCTGAAAAGGCCGCGCGCCACCCCCGACTGGTTGGTGACGATGATGGTCCGATAGCCGGCGTCCTTCATCCGCCGCACGGCCGCCGCGGCGCCGGGGATCAGCTTCAGATCCTCGGGTCGATGCGGATAGCCGCTGTCCTCGATCAGGACGCCGTCGCGGTCCAGGAAGGCGGCGGGTCGGCCGGTCATGCGTCGCTCCCCAGCAGTTCGGAAAAGGCGGTGGTCAGGTGATAGAGGCTGGAGGCGGGCGCCGCCCGGTCCGCCGAGCGGCCGTCGGCCTCGTAGCTGTCGATCCACAGGCCGGGGATTTCGGTCGCCAGGTGGGTCTCGAAGGTTCGGGCGATCAGGTTCGGCGTTTCGGGATCGTTGAAGGCCAGGCCCGTCCGGATCGCCTCGGTCTGGGCCCACAGGCGGCGCCCCGCGTCCAGGGGCGACCCGTCCGCCGCCATCTCGCGGATCAAGAAGCCGTCGCGCCGGCCGTGCGTCAGGGCGCGGCGGTGCAGGTCGGTCGCCGCCGACCCGTCGTTCAGGCCCAGCCTGGTCGCCTGCATCAGGAGCCAGGCCCATTCCTCCAGGTGGCCCGGCTCGATCACCTGGCCCGTCGCCGGATCGGGCGCCCAGTCGGCGGTGAAATACTCCCGCACCGCGCCATCGACGATCAGCCGTTCGTGGGCCAGGTCCAGGACGGAGCGCGCCGCCGCCTCGAACGCGGGATCGGGCGCCGTCGCCTGCCAGGCCAGCAGGGCCTCCAACATATGCATGTGCGGGTTCTGGCGTCGCGGCAGGCGAGGCGGCAGGGCCTCCTGCCAGCCGCCATGGGGCGCGGCCATCCGCGCCTGGATCGCGGCCAGCGTCTCCAGCGCCAGGTCACGGGCGCGGGCGTCGCCCAGCCCCCGGTGCGCCGCCGCCAGGGCGAACAGGACGAAGGCCAGGTCATAGAGGTCCGGCGTGGCGTCCAGCACGGCGCCGGCGTCGTCCGTGGACGTGATCCACAGGCCGTCGTCGCGGCGATAGTCGGCGATCAGACGGTCCAGGCCCCGTTCCGCCACCGCGCGGCCGGGCGTCCAGCCCAGGGTCGTCGCCTGGCAGAAGACATAGACCTGACGCGCCTGGACGCGGGTGCGCCGGGGACGGCCCGTGACCGGCCGGCCGTCGAAATCAAGCTGCTCGTAGAAGCGGCCCTGATCATCCACGCCGCGACCGGACCACAGCGGCAAGGCCTGGTCGAACAGCCAGGTCCGAACTCGGTCTTTGGCGGCGGAAAGCGTCGTCATGGCCTCGGCTTAAGGCGCTGGGCGGCGGGCGCCAAGGGCCAGTTCCAGGGACCAGGCTCCAAGCGGGGCGCCGTTGCAAAGGGCAACGCGAAGTGAGGGCGCCGGATTTGGCCCTCGCGTCCGATCTTGCTAGGAGGGCCTCATGTTCCGGGCCCGGCCGCGCCGCCGCCCGACCCTGCCCGCCCCAGTTCCGGAGAGCGCGACCCATGATCCCCTTCATCGACCTTCAGGCCCAGCGGCTGCGTCTCGGCGGCAAGATCGAGGCCGCCGTTCAGGAGGCCGTCGTCGGCGGCGCCTGGGTCATGGGTCCGCAGGTGCGCCAGTTCGAGGCCGATCTGGCCGCCTTCGGCCAGGCCAAACATGCCCTGGGCTGCGCCAACGGCACCGACGCCCTGGCCCTGCCGCTGATGGCCTGGGGCGTGGGACGCGGCGACGCAGTCTTCGTGCCCAGCTTCACCTTCGCCGCCACCGCCGAGGTCGTGCCCTGGTTCGACGCCGAGCCGGTGTTCGTGGACGTGGACGCCGATACCTACAACATGGACCCCGCCGCGCTGGACCGCGCCATCGAAGGGATCAAGGCCGAGGGCCGTCTGACGCCGCGCGTGGTCATCGCCGTCGATCTGTTCGGCCAGCCCGCCGACTATCCGGCGATCAAGGCCGTTTGCGACAGGCATGGGCTGAAGCTGATCTCGGATTCGGCGCAAGGCTTCGGCTGCACCATCGCGGGCGAGCATCCGCTGAAATGGGCAGACGTCACCACCACCAGCTTCTTCCCGGCCAAGCCGCTGGGCTGCTACGGCGACGGCGGGGCGGTGCTGACCAATGACGACGAACTGGCCCAGCTGATGGATTCCATCCGCGTCCACGGCAAGGCCGTCGCGGTGGACCTGAAGGACCGCACCTTCGACCACGACCCCAAATATCTGAACATGCGCATCGGCCTGAACAGCCGTCTGGACACGATCCAGGCCGCTGTCCTGATCGAGAAGCTGAAGGTCTTCGCTCAGGAGATCGAATGGCGAAACGCCGCCGCCGCCCGTTACAACGACGGATTGCGTCCCCATGTCGCCAAGGTGCCGGACGTGCCGGCCGGAAACATCTCCAACTGGGCGCAATATACGATCGAACACCCGAACCGGGATGGTCTGGCCGCGCACCTGAAGGCCAACGACGTTCCCACGGCGGTCTATTATCCGATCCCGCTGCACCTGCAGCCCGCCTATGAACACTATCCGCGCGGCGCGGGCGGCCTGCCCGTGACCGAGCGGCTGAAGGACGTGGTCGTCAGCCTGCCGATGCATTCCGATCTGGACGCGGCGACCCAGGATCGCATCGTCGCCGCCGTCGCCAGCTTCAAGGGTTAAGCCATGCCGATCACCGCCCCCCTCAAGATCGGCGTCGCTGGCGCAGGCGTCATGGGCCGCAACCATGCGCGGGTCGCCTCTGAAATGCGCGAGTTCGAGCTGACGACCATCTTCGATCCCGACGCCGTGACGGTCGAAGGCGTGGCCGCCGCCTATGGCGCGCAGGCCGTCACGACGGCCCAGGCCTTCGTTGAAGCGGGGCTGGACGCCGCCGTGGTCGCCACGCCCAACCGCTTCCATGCCGAAGTCGGCGTGGCCCTGCTGGAGAAGGGCGTCCACGTTCTGGTGGAAAAACCCATCGCCGCCACGGTCGCCGACGCCCAGCGCATGATCGACGCGGCCCGCGCCAACGACCGCGTCCTGATGGTCGGCCAGGTCGAACGGTTCAATCCGGCGGTCGAGACGGTCAAGCGCGCGGTCGCGGACGACGAGATCATCTCCATCCAGATCACCCGCGTCGGCCCCTTCCCGCCGCGCATGGGCGAGGTCGGGGTGGTCATCGATCTGGCCGTGCACGACATCGACATCATCCGTCACCTGACCGGGTCCGAAATCACCGAGGTCCAGCCCCAGCTGGCCCGCACCCGCGCCGACCGCGAGGATACGGCCCTGCTGCAGTTCCGCCTGGACAACGGGGTGATCGCCCACATCACCACCAACTGGGTCACGCCCTACAAGACCCGGACACTACAGGTCGCCACCAAGACCAAATTCATCGTCGCCGACCTGATCACCCGCCAGGTGACGGAATATTTCGGCCAGCAGCCGGACGGCTCCTATTCCACGCGGATGCTGAACAGCTGGCCCGCCGAACCGCTGAAGAAGGAACTGGAGGCTTTCGCGCGCGCCATCGTGATAGGCGAAACCCCGGCGGTGACGGGCGAGGACGGCCTGCGCAACCTGGAAGTCGCCCTGCGCTGTCTGGGCGAGGGCTGAGCCGCTTTGTCGCCGCAAAGGCCGGGAAAGGAAGACTGATGCGCCGCCTTCTTCTCTCCGCCGTCGTCGTCTCGGGCCTGATGTCGGCCGTGGCCGCCGCGCCCGCCCGGGCCGACACGCGCTACTACGCCTACAACGCCTCGGACCGGATCACCCAGGCCCTGACCAAGGGGGTGACGCTGCAGGTTCGGCGCGGCCTGTTCGGGGCGGTGACGGTGGAGCGGCTGTTCTCGACCACTCAGCGGGGCACGGCGGGCTTCGTGCGCCGCGGGCCGGGCGAGGCGCTTCGCGTCTTGCCGCAAGGCGCCGAGGAGCGTGATCTCTACGCCATCGACCCGGAGGGCGACGGCCGCGGCCTGTCGCGCGCCCTGTGCCCCGGCGCCGACGAGGTCTGGCTGGCGATGGGGCGGGTGCGCGCCCCGCGCCCCCTGACGATGCAGGCGGTCGGCCGCTGGAGCGACGGGACCTTCCGCCATTGCGTCACCCTGCAATACGACTGGCGCGGAGAGTGGCAGACCGCCCCGGCCGGACCCGCCCCCCGCGCCGACTGACGACGGATTCGACCCTCGACGCACGGCGTTCTAGATTGGCCGCATGAGCGTGTCCGAAACCGCCTATGACGCCCCGCCGCCGACCTGGATCCTGGCCGCAATCGGCCTTTGCGCCTTCGTCTGCGTCCTGATCGGGGCGGTGGTGGTGGAGCCGGCGCTGCATCGCCTGAGTTTCGCCGGCGTCCTGCCGCGTGGCCTGCCGTCTCTGGCGCCCGACCGGGTCGAGGTCGGCGACCCGGTCCTGGCCGGCGCCTATCGCACGGCCGACGGAGCCGTGACCTTGGCGTTCGACGGGGCGACGGTGACGCGGCCGGGCGCGGGAGGTCTGGAGACGGCGCCGCATCGCCTGGTTTCCGCCGACCAGGCCGCCAGCGCGGTCCGCACCTTCGCCGAGGTCCTGCAGACGCCGCCCGCCGCCCAGATCGAGGTCCGCCGCGTCGTCGCCGACCGGGAGTCGCGCCTGTGCGCCGGCCATGCCGTGGGATGGCTGGCCCTGGCCGTTCATCGCCATGGCGTGATCGTCATGCCGGTTCGCCAGGGACCGCCGCCGGGAAGCCTGGCGACCGACGACCGGCTGTGCGCCGTCGTCGCCCTGAACCGCTGAAGGGCCGATCCGATGAGACGGGGTCTGATCCTGGCGGTCGTTCTGGGCGTTTCAGCCGCGCTTCTGACCTGGACGACGCCGGGTCGCTCCATGCCTTCCGACCCGGGGGCGGAGCGGATCGCCGCCTATCTGTTGGACAATGGCTTCCATACCGATCTGGTCGTTCCGCGCGCGGCCCTGATGCGGCGCGGCGGTCCCCTGGCCCAGGCGGTCGCCGAACTGGCGCCGGGCGATTGGATCGTGATCGGCTGGGGCGATGCGAAATTCTACGTCGATCAAAGCCCGATGGGCAGCCGCCTGCCCGACGGCGCGCGGGCCTTTTTCCGGCCGGGCAATCCTTCCGTCCTGATGCTGGACCCGGAGGTGGAGGACCCTCGGACGCGCTACGCAGCCGACGGCCGCGCGGCGCTGATCCTGACGCGGCCCGCCTTCGACCGGATGGCGGACCGGATCGAGGGATCGCTGGACCTGTCGGGCGGCGGGCCGCGTGTCGCGGCGGTCCGGCCGGGCGACGACGCGCGCTTCTTCGCCAGCCGCGAGACCTTCTCCATCCTGCATCTATGCAATCATTGGAGCGCCCAGGTTCTGAACGCCGCCGGCCTGCCGATCCGGCCGGTCCGGTCGATCGTCTCGGCCGAGGTGCTGCGGACGGCGCGTGGTCAGACCCCGGCGGAACTGGACACGGCGGCGCGAGGCGACTAGACCGCCCGGCTTCCGCCAGTCCGCCGGGTCCGATCCCCGGTCGCGCCGATGATCGGCCGTGTGCGATGAACCAAGGAGCGGCCCATGTCCCGCAAGCAACACACCCGCAACGCCTCCGGTCCCGCCGGCCCCAGCCAGCGCCAGCTGCGCGCCGGGGAACTGATCCGTCACGCCCTGGTGGACGTCTTCCGCGAGGAGGAGATTCACGACGAGGCCCTGCGCGGCGTCTCGGTCACCGTCACCGAGGTGCGGCTGTCGCCCGATCTGAAGCACGCCACCTGTTTCGTGGAGCCCCTGGGCGCCGGGGTCGACGCGGCCGAGACCACGGGTCACGAGAGCGAGATCATCAAGGCCCTGAACGCCCATGCCAAATTCCTGCGCGGGCGCCTGGGTTCCAAGCTGGACATGAAGTTCACGCCCGATCTGCGCTTCCGCCACGACGAAAGCTTCGACGCCGCCAGCCATATGGACCGCCTGTTCGATGATCCCCGCGTCCGCGCCGACCTGGACCGCCGCGACGACGAGGACGACGTTTGATGGCCCGGCCTCAAGCAGCGCGAAGCGCGATAGGCCAAGCGTTCCGGCCTCAAGCAGCGCGAAGCGCGGTAGGCCAAGCGTAATGGCCCGCAAGAAGAAGGGCGAGATCGTCGACGGCTGGGTATGCCTGGACAAGCCGTTCGAGATGGGATCGACGGAGGCCGTCAGCCGCATCCGCCGCCTGTTCAACGCCCAGAAGGCCGGCCACGCCGGGACGCTGGACCCGCTGGCCAGCGGCATCCTGCCCATTGCTCTGGGCGAAGCGACCAAGACCGTGCCGATGATGATGGAGGCGCAGAAGGTCTATCGCTTCACCATCAACTGGGGCGTCTCGACCGACAGCGTGGACCGCGAGGGCGAGATCATCGGCCGATCCGACGTGCGGCCCGACGTGGAGCAGGTGAAGGCGGCCCTGCCCGCCTTCGTCGGCGAGATCGACCAGACGCCGCCGCGCTTTTCCGCCATCAAGGTGGACGGCGCCCGCGCCTATGACCTGGCGCGCGACGGGGTGGAGTTCGAGCTGCCGTCGCGGCGCGTGACCATCCATTCGGCCAAGGTCTCGGACGCTCCCGACGCCGATCACGTCGAGATCGTCATTCGCACCGGCAAGGGCGTCTATGTGCGGTCGCTGGCGCGCGACCTGGCGGCGGAGCTGGGCGCCGAGGGCCATGTCAGCGCCCTCAGGCGCGAGCGCGTCGGCCCGTTCAGCACGGAAAACGCCGTCACTCTGGATTCTCTGGAGGAAATGGTGCATAGGGGCGCCGCCTCGGAAGGCTTGCTTGCCGTCGCGACCGCTCTGGACGACATCCCGGAACTGGCCGTGACGGATCAGGACGCCTTCTCGCTTCGGCAGGGACGCCCGATCGTTCTGCTCCCCCGTCAGGTGGAAACCCTCAAAGACCGTCTTTCGGATGGTTCGCGCACGGTTTCAGCCTTTCAGGGCCAGACCCTCGTCGCGCTGTGTCAGTTGCGGGCCGGCCGGTTAGAACCCGACCGCGTTTTCAATCTTTCCTGATCGCCTGATCAGGGGACTCCAACCCGGCCTCAAGCAGCGCGACGCGCGGTAGGCCACCAAGGGAGACTTTCGATGTCGGTTACTGCTGAACGCAAGCACGAGATCATCGCCGATAACGCCCGCTCCGCCGGCGACACCGGCTCGGCCGAGGTTCAGGTCGCGATCCTGTCGGAACGCATCGCCAACCTGACCGAACACTTCAAGACCCACAAGAAGGACAACCACTCGCGTCGTGGCCTTCTGAAGATGGTGTCGCAACGTCGCCGCCTGCTCGACCACCTGAACAAGGTCGACGCCGGCCGCTACCAGGCGCTCATCGCCAAGCTGGGCCTGCGCCGCTAAGGCGCCGGACGAGTTTGATAACGCTTTCGAGGCGCGGGCGGTCACGTCCGCGCCTCGTTGTGCGACTAGACACGACCGCGCGCCTCGGACCTAAGGCGCAGCTGCGAGGGCCAGGCGGTCCTCGACCGGGTCGTTCGCGATGGCGCGGCGACCCACGGACCTCGGGACTGAACGCCCCGCGCTCCACCCCATGATGGGACCCCGCACGGAATACGCCGTCCGGGATAAGAAAGACGAAATATGTTCGATATCAAACGCAAGACGATCGAGTGGGCCGGACGCCCGCTGACCCTGGAGACGGGCCGTATCGCCCGTCAGGCCGACGGCGCCGTGCTGGCGACCTACGGCGAGACCGTGGTTCTGGCCACCGTCGTCTATGGCCGCGCCCCCAAGCCAGGCCTGGATTTCTTCCCCCTGACCGTCAACTATCAGGAAAAGACCTTCGCCGCTGGCAAGATCCCGGGCGGCTATTTCAAGCGTGAGGGCCGTCCGTCGGAGAAGGAGACGCTGGTTTCCCGCCTGATCGACCGTCCGATCCGCCCGCTGTTCGTCAAGGGCTTCAAGAACGAGACCCAGGTCGTCGTCACCGTGCTGCAGCACGACCTCGAGAACGATCCCGACGTTCTGGGCATGGTCGCCGCCTCGGCCGCCCTGACCATTTCGGGCGTGCCCTTCATGGGCCCGATCGGCGCAGCCCGCGTCGGCCTGATCGACGGTGAGCTGGTGCTGAACCCGACCATCGACCAGATGCCGTCCTCGGATCTGGACCTGGTGGTCGCCGGCACGCAAGACGCCCTGATGATGGTCGAATCCGAAGCCAAGGAGCTGTCGGAAGACCTGATGCTGAAGGCCCTGATGTTCGCCCACGCTGGCATGCAGCCGGTGATCGACGCGATCATCGACCTGGCCGAACACGCCGCCAAGGAGCCGTTCGACTTCCAGGCCGAAGACCACTCCGACGTGGTCGCCTCGATCAAGTCGCTGGTCGGCGAGGACATCAAGGCCGCCTATACCCACCCCGGCAAGTACGAGCGCCGCTCGGGCGTCGACGCGGCCAAGAAGACCGCCGCCGCCAAGTTGGTGAAGACCGACGAGAACCCCGACGGCGTCGACGGTTCGAAGTTCTCGGCCGCCTTCAAGGAATGCGAAGCCGAGGTCCTGCGTCGCGACATCATCGAAAACGGCCACCGCGTCGACGGCCGCGCGCTCGACAAGGTTCGCGCCATCGTGTCGGAGGTCGGCGTCCTGCCGCGCACCCACGGTTCGGCCCTGTTCACGCGCGGTGAAACCCAGGCCCTGGTGGTCGCAACCCTGGGCACCGGCGAGGACGAGCAGTACATCGACAGCCTGACCGGCACCTACAAGGAGTCGTTCCTGCTGCACTACAACTTCCCCCCCTATTCGGTGGGTGAAGCAGGTCGCATGGGCTCGCCCGGCCGTCGCGAGATCGGCCATGGCAAGCTGGCCTGGCGCGCCATCCGTCCGATGCTGCCGTCGCGCGAAGACTTCCCCTACACCATCCGTCTGGTGTCGGAGATCACCGAGTCGAACGGCTCGTCCTCAATGGCCACGGTCTGCGGTTCGTCTCTGGCCCTGATGGACGCCGGCGTGCCGTTGGCCCGTCCGGTCTCGGGCATCGCCATGGGGCTGATCCTGGAGCCGTCGGGCGAGTTCGCCATCCTGTCGGACATCCTGGGCGACGAAGACCACCTGGGCGACATGGACTTCAAGGTCGCGGGCACGCGCGAAGGCATCACCTCGCTGCAGATGGACATCAAGGTCCCCGGCATCACCGAGGAGATCATGAAACAGGCCATCGCCCAGGCTTCGGCCGGCCGCCTGCACATCCTGGACGAGATGGACAAGGCCATCGACGGCGCCCGCACCGAGCTGGGCGAGTTCGCGCCCAAGATCGAATCCGTCAAGATCGCGGTCGACAAGATCCGTGAAGTCATCGGTTCGGGCGGCAAGGTGATCCGCGAGATCGTGGAAAAGACCGGCGCCAAGATCGACATCGGCGACGACGGCACCATCAAGATCGCCGCCAACGACCAGGAGAAGATCGACGCCGCCAAGGCCTGGATCCAGTCCATCGCCTCGGAACCGGAAGTCGGCACGATCTACACCGGCAAGGTCGTGAAGGTCGTCGACTTCGGCGCCTTCGTGAACTTCTTCGGCGCTAAGGACGGCCTGGTCCACGTGTCCCAGATCGCTCTGGAACGCGTCGCCAACCCGGCCGACGTCCTGTCGGAAGGCCAGGAGGTCAAGGTCAAGTTCTTGGGCTTCGACGATCGCGGAAAGACCAAGCTGTCGATGAAGGTCGTCGATCAGGAAACCGGCGAGGACATCACCGACAAGATCAACGCCGAACGCGCCGAACGCGGCGAGGCCCCGCTGTCGGAAGACACCGGCGGTCGTCCGAAGCGCGAGGGCGGTGATCGCGGCGGCGACCGCGGCCGTCGTCGTCGCGACTAGGCGACGGCGTCACCCCTGACGAAAGAGGCCCGGCGGAGCGATCCGCCGGGCTTTTTCGCGCCGCCCGCTCCGGGCGCGCCGCCTGTCGCGGATTTCACTTGCGGGCGTGACGCGGGGGGTCTCCATTGCGGCGTCATTTCGTGGGGAGAAGTCCATGCTCGATCGTCGCCGCCTGCTTCAGTCCGCCGCCCTGGGCGCGGGTCTCGCCGCCGTGGGCGGGTCCGCCTTGGCCCGCATCCAGACCGCCACCCCCGTCGAGGGCGGACCGGTGGATGCGACCTTTCGCGCCTTCATGGACCGGGCGTTCGAGGAGACGCTGGACCGCGCACCCGAGGTCGTGACCATGTTCGGCCTGGACAAGGGCGCGCGCGCCGCCGCCAAGTCCCAGCTGACCGCCCCGACCCGACAGGAGGAGGACGACCAGCGCGCCTTCGTTCGCCGCCAGGCGGCCGAACTGGCGCGGATCGACCGCGCCGCCCTGACGCCGCGCAACGTCAACTATTACGACAGCCTGAAGTCCAATCTGGATGACGTGATCGCCACCTACGCCATCCCCTACGGCCAGGGCGGCTGGCCCAATCCCTATCGTGTCAGCCAGCAGGGCGGCGCCTATCAGTCGACGCCCGACTTCCTGGCCAATCAGCACACCATAGAGACGGCGGCCGACGCCGACGCCTATGTGGCCCGCGTCAACGCTTTCGCCGACGTCCTGACCGCCGAGACCGACCGGTTGAAGGAGGAGTATGCCCTGGGCGTCGTCCCGCCCGACTTCATCCTGGCCAAGGCGGTGCGCCAGCAGGACGGTTTCCTGGCGACGCCTGTCGCGACCTCGCCCCTGACCCAGTCGGTGCGCGACCGGGCGCGCGAAAAGGGTCTGAGCGGCGACTGGGACGCCCAGGTCGAACGCCTTCTGACCGAACGCGTCTATCCGGCCCTGGCCGCCCAGAACGCCGTGCTGAAGGCCGCTCAGCCGGGCGCGACCCATGAAGCGTCTGTGCGCCGTCTGCCTCAGGGCGAGCAGTACTACGCCAACAGTCTGAACTACATCACCACCACCCGGCTGACGGCCGAGGAGATCCACCGCACCGGCCTGGCCCAGATGGCCGAACTGACCGCGCGCGCCGATGAACTGCTGAAGGCGCAGGGGATGACGCAGGGTTCGGTCGCCGACCGCTTCAAGGCCCTGGGAGACGATCCCAAATACATCTATCCGAACACCGACGCCGGCAAGGCCGAGTTGATCGCCAAGCTGAACGCCCAGATGGCCGACATGCAGGCCCGGCTGCCCAACGCCTTCGGCCGCCTGCCCAAGGCCAAGGTCGAGATCAAGCGTGTGCCGCCCGAGATCGAGGCCGGGGCGCCGATGGGCTATTACAACTCGGCCAGCCTGGATGGGACGCGGCCCGGCATCTACTGGATCAACCTGAAGGACACGGCGGAATGGCCGTCCTGGTCCCTGCCGACCCTGACCTATCACGAGGCGACGCCGGGCCATCACCTGCAGATCAGCCTGCAGCAGGAAAGCCCTTCGGCGCCCCTGCTGATGAACCTTCTGGGCTTCTCCAGCTATGTCGAAGGCTGGGGGCTCTATGCCGAACAGCTGGCCGACGAACTGGGCGCCTATGAGAACGATCCCGTGGGTCAGATCGGCTATATCCAGTCGCTGATGTTCCGCGCCGCACGCCTGGTGGTGGACACGGGCATCCATTCCAAGGGCTGGAGCCGCGAACAGGGCATCCGCTACATGATGGACGCCTATGGCGACCAGGAGGGGGCAGCGACGTCGGAGGTCGAACGCTACTGCGGCTGGCCCGGCCAGGCCTGCGCCTACAAGGTCGGGCACAACGAATGGGTCCGGCTGCGCGAACAGGCCAAGACGACCCTGGGGCCGAAGTTCGACATCAAGGGCTTCCACGACACGGCCCTGGCCGCCGGCGGCGTGCCGCTGTCGGTGCTGGAGCGGATCGTGAACGGATGGGTCGCGGCCCAGGCCTAGACTTACTCGGCTCGTCATTCCGGGGCCGAGCGGAGCCAGGAACCCGGAACCCAGGGCTACGGTCGCGCTGCTGAGAACATCCGATAGTTGATGCTCGCCTCCTGGGTTCCGGGTTCGTCCTTCGGACGCCCCGGAATGACGTCAACGGGCTGACGGTCGATCAAGCCCGGTCGGCGACGGCGGCCCTCACCGCGTGCGCCAGGCGACGGGCCACAGGTCGGCGGGCACGCCGGCGCATTCGCCCATGGTGCTTTCGCGCGTCAGGACGAAGCGCTGGCCGGTCCAGGTCCAGGTTTGGGCCGAGCCGCAGTCGCCGATGCCGCGCCCCTTGGCGAAGGCGGACAGGGTGCGGGTCTTGGGATCGTATTCGCCGTTGACGGTGGCGTTGTCGGGCGAGGTCGGGTCCGCGCCCGGGCCGGCGGTCCCGATCAGGGCGGCGGGGCGAGGGTCGCGTCCGCCGGGGCCGGTCAGATACCAGTTGTGGGTGACGTTGTAGGCCCCCGCGCCGCAGGGCACGGCCCACAGCTCGGTACGGGCGTCCAGCCGGGCGGACATGACCATGTCGCTGACGGCCGGCATGGCCGATTCCTTCAGGCAGTTTCCAACCTCGGCGCGCGCGCGAAGGGCGGCAGGCACGGTCTGGTTCGCATCGCCGAATCCGGTCTGATCGACGGCCGGCGCGGCGGCGACCATGGGCGGTTGCGGGGCGACCGGCACGGTGGAGGCAGGCTTGTCGCCGCGTCGCATCAGGGCCGTGGACGTATCCAGGCGGCCCTGTTTCTCGTCGATCCACAACAGGGCGGCGGCGGCTCCATGCAGGGAGACCTCCTGGGTCGAGGCGCCGCGAATGATCATGACCTTGCCCTGGGCCAGGGCGTCGACCACCGGCCGGGCGTCGGTGCGGATTTCGCCGACGGGGGCCTCGGCGTCGCCCGTGTCGCTGAGCGAGGCGGGGAAGGCGCGGCCGTCGATGGTCAGCGCGATCTGACTGGACGCCTTGGCGTCGCCGTCTGGCCAATAGCCGAACAGGATGCGGGGCTGGGCGTCCGGACCGGCCGCTCGTTCGATACGGACCCAGCCGGCGGCATACTCGGGCGCGAAACCGAAGGCCCAGCAGGTTCCGTCGTTGCCGCAGGTGGCGCTCCAGTCGCGGAACTGCTTCGTCTCGCTTGTGATCTGAAGCACGGGCGCGGCGGCGCCGGGCGCCATGGTCGCGGCGGCGGCCGGTTGGGGCGCGTCGGTCTTCCTGGCGGCGTCCTTCTCGCCGCAGGCGGCCAGGGCCAGAACTGAGGCGAGGGCGGATACGGCGACGGCGGCCGTCAAGCGTGGATCGATCATGCCTTGTTCAACTCCGACGGCGTGTGCGCCGCGCGTGCGCCGGTCCTGGCGCTGCTCCCTGCGGCTCCGCTTGATGTTCAGCGATCAGTCGGCGCATCAGTTCCACGTCGATCACCGGCGGCGCCTCGCAAAAGACCAGGATCCACTGCTCGATCAGGTCGCGTTCCTCATCCGTCATTCGGTCATCTGTCGTCTTCTCGGGGCCTGACGGAATCCGAAGGGGCGCATCGGGTTCAGCTTGACGGCGGAAGGCTTTTTCCGGGCAGGGTTAACGGCGGGCCGGGGTTTGCGTGAACGCGCGGCCCCGCTATACCGCCGCCACGATATTCCTTCCCCAAAGCTCATAGGCGGACACGCGCATGGCCAAGATCAAGGTCGAAAACCCCATCGTCGACATCGACGGCGACGAAATGACCCGCATCATCTGGCAGATGATCAAGGACAAGCTGGTCTTCCCGTTCCTGGACCTGGAGCTGGACTACTACGACCTGGGCATGGAGCACCGCGACGCCACCGACGACCAGGTGACCATCGACGCCGCCCACGCCATCCAGAAGCACGGCGTCGGCGTCAAATGCGCCACCATCACCCCGGACGAGGCCCGGGTGAAGGAATTCGGTCTGAAGAAGATGTGGAAGTCGCCGAACGGCACCATCCGCAACATCCTGGGCGGGGTGGTCTTCCGCGAGCCGATCATCTGCTCGAACGTGCCGCGCCTGGTGCCGGGCTGGACCCAGCCCATCGTCGTCGGCCGTCACGCCTTCGGCGACCAGTACAAGGCCACCGACTTCCTGGTCCCCGGCCCGGGCAAGCTGACGATCAAGTTCGTTGGCGACGACGGCCAGGAGATCGAACACGAGGTGTTCCAATTCCCCGGCTCGGGTGTGGCCATGGGCATGTACAATCTGGACGCCTCGATCCGTGAGTTCGCCCACGCCAGCTTCGCCTATGGCCTGGCCCGCAACTATCCGGTCTATCTTTCGACCAAGAACACCATCCTGAAAGCCTATGACGGTCGCTTCAAGGACCTGTTCCAGGAGGTGTTCGACGAACACTACGCCGAGGAGTTCAAGGCGCGCGGCCTGACTTATGAACACCGCCTGATCGACGACATGGTGGCGGCCGCGATCAAATGGTCGGGCGGTTTCGTCTGGGCGTGCAAGAACTACGACGGCGACGTGCAGTCGGACGTGGTGGCGCAAGGGTTCGGCTCGCTGGGTCTGATGACCTCGGTGCTGATGACGCCGGACGGCAAGGTGCTGGAGACGGAAGCCGCCCACGGCACCGTGACCCGCCACTATCGCCAGCATCAGAAGGGCGAGGCCACCTCGACCAACTCCATCGCCTCGATCTTCGCCTGGACGCGCGGCTTCAAGCACCGCGGCAAGCTGGACGACAACCAGGCGCTGGTGGCGTTCGCCGACACCCTGGAGAAGGTCGTCGTCGATACGGTCGAGGCCGGCTACATGACCAAGGACCTGGCGCTGCTGGTCGGCGATCAGCAAGGCTGGCTGACCACCGAAGGCTTCCTGGACAAGGTCGCCGAGAACCTGAAGGCCGCCCTGCCGGACGTCGGTTAAGGCGTTCCCGTCCTCAAGCAGCCAAGCGTTAGGACGACAAGGAACGTCCTCAAGCAGCGCGAAGCGCGATAGGACGACAAAGAACTCTAGCCCCGCCGGATCGCTCCGGCGGGGCTTTTCGTTGTGCCGGGGTGAAAGCCGTGCATGATCGCTGTCATGAGGGAGTTCGGGTGAGGCGCCTGTTCGCAAATCTGCTGTTGGCGGCGGTCGTTCTGGCGACCGTGTCCTTCTTCGCCGCGCCGGGGGTGGCCTTCTTCGCCATCCGTTCGGCGGCCGAGGCCAGCGACGTCCAGGGGCTGTCGCGGCTGATCGACTTCTCGGCCGTGCGTCAGTCGCTGCGGCCGCAGCTGGCCGGTCGGCCCGAGGCGATGGCGCCCGCGCCGTCCTTTCTGGAAGACCCGATCGGCGCCTTCCGCCACCAGTTGCAGCAGAACCCGATTATCCGGCCGCCGGATGTGGACGCCTATCTGACGCCCGCCGCCCTTTCGGCCCTGACAAGGGGCGAGGGACGCTACGCCAGCCAGTGGACGACCACGGCGGCCACCGACGCCCGTGTGGACAAGCCCTGGCCCCGGCTCGTCTTCTGGGGCGTGAACCGGGCGCGTTTCGCAGTTCGGGATCGGGGCGGATCGCGCACCGTCTTCACCTTCGAGCGTCGCGGACCCTTCGCCTGGACCCTGGTTCAGATCGGCCTGCCCGACGGCGCCGCCCCCTCTGCTCCAACCTCGCCTGCTTCGACCCCTCGCTCCGCCCCGCGAAAGGACACGCCATGAACCGCTCCTCGACCAGAAAGCGCCTTTGGGGGGCGGTGATCGTGGTGGCGGGGGCTGTGTTGATCGCCCTGTTCGTCTCGCCCTTCTTGGCGGCCCAGGGGTTGATCCGGGCGGCGCGGGCGGGCGACGCGGCCCAGTTGGAGCGGCGCGTGGACTTTCCCGCCTTTCGCGCCAGTCTGCGCGAGGAGCTGAACGCGCGCGCCACGATGGAAATCCGCCAGCGGGCCAAGGGCGACGCCGGCCTGACGGCGCTGGGCATGCTGCTGGCGCCGTCCCTGGTGGATGGAGCGGTCGACAATCTGGTCACGCCCCAGGCGGTCGCCGCCATGGTGCGGTCCGCAGAAAAGCCCGAGCCGGAACGGCCCGCGCCGTCGCCGGATACGCCCGCCGCGCCCAAGGACCGCCTGCATCAGTCCTGGGCCTATCGCGGGCTGAACACCTTCGCCGTCACCCTGACGCGCGAGGATCGGCCCGACGACGCCCTGGTCCTGCTGATGAGCCGGCGCGGGCCGTTCTCTTGGAAGCTGTCGGGCGTGGACCTGACGCCCGATCCGATGGCCTGATCGCCCGGCGAAATCGCACGGTCCGCTCTTCGGCGCCGCTGGGTCTCAGCCCGCCAGGGCCGCCCGCACCGCCGCCAGACCGTCATCGGCCTTCGACCCGTCCGGGGCGCCGCCCTGGGCGAAATCGGGCTTGCCGCCCGCGCCTTGGCCGCCCATGGCGATGACCGCCGCCCGCGCCAGATCGGCGGCGTTGACGCGGTCGGTCAGGTCCGAGGTGACGGCGACGGTCACGGCGGCCTTGCCGTCCGTCACGCCGATCAGGGCGACGACGCCGGTTCCGACCTGTTTACGGAAGTCCTCGGCCACGCCGCGCAGGCCCTTGCCGTCCACCCCGTCCAGAACGCGGGCGATCAGCTTGACGCCGTCGATCTCCTCGGGCGCGGAGGACGCGCTCGAGCCGCCGCCCAGGGCCAGCTGCTTCTTCAGCTCGGCGACCTGTTTCTCCAGAGTCCTGACCGACCCCTGCAGGGTCTCGACGCGGGCCGGGACGTCCAGCGGCTGGATCTTGAAGTCTCGGGCCAGGTTGCGGGCGACCCTGGCCTGGCCTTCCAGATACAGGCGGGCGGCCTCGCCGGTCAGGGCCTCGATGCGGCGGACGCCGGCGGCGACGCCGGTTTCCTGAACCACCTTGAACAGGCCGATGTCGCCGGTGCGGGCGACGTGGGTGCCGCCGCACAGTTCGACCGAATAGGGGGCATTGTCGCTGACCAGCGAACGGCCCAGCGTCAGGACGCGGACCTCGTCGCCGTATTTCTCGCCGAACAGGGCGATGGCGCCGGCCTCGATGGCGTCGGCGGGGGCCATCAGTTTTGTCTCCGCCGGGACGTTCTGGCGGATCACGGCGTTGACCTCGGCCTCGATGGCGGCCAGTTCGTCATCGGTGACGGGGGCCGAATGGCTGAAGTCGAAGCGGGCGCGCTCGGCGTCCACCAACTGGCCCTTCTGGGCGACCTGCGGGCCCAGCACATTCTTCAATGCGGTGTGCAGCAGGTGGGCGGCGGAGTGGTTGGCGCGGGTCGTCGTGCGCTTGTCGGCGTCGACCGATTGGGCGATGCGGGCGCCCATCTCCAGCTTGCCGGCCGTGATCTGGACCGACAGGACGTGCAGGTCGCCGGCGTGTTTCTTGACGTCCAGCACCTCGGCCGCACCGCCCGGCCACTCAAGCACGCCTTGGTCGCCGGTCTGGCCGCCGCTTTCGGCATAGAAGGGGGTCGTGTCGAACAGGACCTCGACGATCTCGCCGGCCTCGGCCGCCTCGACGGGCGCGCCGCCGTTCATGATGGCCAGGACCTCGCCCGAGCCTTCGATATTGTCATAGCCGGTGAAGACGGTCGGCCCCATCCGGTCGCGCACGGCCAGCCATTCGCCGGCGTTGGCCGACTGGCCCGAACCCTTCCAGTTCTCGCGCGAACGCTGGCGCTGTTCGGCCATGGCGGCCTCGAAGCCGTCGACATTGACCGAGAAGCCGCGACGGCGGGCCTCGTCCTGCGTCAGGTCCAGCGGGAAGCCATAGGTGTCGGACAGGGTGAAGGCGGTCTGGCCGTCCAGCATGTCGCCGGGCTTGAAGCCCTGAACCGCCGTGTCGAACAGGGTCATGCCCCGGCCCAGCGTGGTGCGGAAGCGGATCTCCTCCTGCTTCAGCGTGTCCTCGATGAAGGGCTGGGCGCGGGCCAGTTCGGGATAGGCGTCGCCCATCTGCGCCACCAGCGTCGGGACCAGACGATGCATCAGCGGATCGGTCGCGCCCAACAGGTGGGCGTGGCGCATGGCGCGGCGCATGATCCGGCGCAGCACATAGCCCCGGCCCTCGTTCGACGGGGTGACGCCGTCGGCGATCAGGAAGGACGACGAGCGCAGGTGGTCGGCGATGACCCGGTGACTGGCGGCGCGCTCACCCTCGGATCGGGTCGAGGTGGCGTCTTCGGAGGCCGCGATCAGGGTCTTGAACAGATCGGTCTCGAACACCGAATGCACGCCTTGCAGCACGGTGGTGATCCGCTCCAGACCCATGCCGGTGTCGACGCTTGGCTTGGGAAGGCTGCGAACGATCTGATCGTTCTCCTTCTCGAACTGCATGAAGACGTTGTTCCAGATCTCGACGAACCGGTCGCCGTCTTCATCGGGCGAACCGGGAGGGCCGCCGGCGATCTTGTCGCCGTGATCCCAGAAGATTTCGGTGCAGGGGCCGCAGGGGCCGCTATCGCCCATGGCCCAGAAGTTGTCCGAGCCGGCGATGCGGATGATCTTGTCGTCGGAGAATCCCGTGACCTTCTTCCAGATCGCGGCCGCCTCGTCGTCGTCGATATAGACCGTGACCAACAGGCGCTTGGGGTCCAGGCCGAAGCCGTCCGTGACCAGCTTCCACGCCTGGTCGATGGCGTGTTCCTTGAAATAGTCGCCGAAGGAGAAGTTCCCCAGCATCTCGAAGAAGGTCAGGTGGCGGGCGGTGTAGCCGACGTTGTCCAGGTCGTTGTGCTTGCCCCCGGCGCGCACGCATTTCTGAGAGCTGGTCGCGCGCGGATAGGGCGGCTTGGCCGCGCCTGTGAAATAGTCCTTGAACGGCACCATGCCCGCGTTGACGAACAGCAGGGACGGATCGTTCTGCGGCACCAGCGGGGCCGAATGCACCTTCTCGTGACCGTCGGCCGCGAAGAAGTCGAGGTAGGTGGCGCGGATCTCGTTCAGGCTGGGCATTCGTCGTGTCTTCGGCTGGGGCGGTCGCTAGGAACCGGCGTCATATAGGGTTTTGGCGGCGAACGCATCCCCGCCGCCGGGCCGGTCCTAGACGCGCGGCGGCGGGCCGAACTTGCCGGACTGGTAGTCCTGGACGGCTTGGATGATCTCTTCGCGGGTGGTCATGACGAAGGGGCCGTGGCTGAAGACCGGCTCGTCGATGGGGCGGGCGTGGCCCAGCAGGACGACGGCGTCCGATGCGGCCGCGATCTCGACCGCGTCGCCTTCGCCCAGGGCGGCCAGGTTCCATTGCGGCACGGGGGTTCCGGCGACGGAGACATCGCCCTTCACGACATAGAGGAAGACGTTGCGGCCGGGCGCTACCGGCGTCTGGAACTGCGCGCCGGCGGGCAGGCGGACGACGGCCAGATGGATGTCGATCAGGGACTGGATCGGCGCGGTCACGCCCAGCCAGTCGCCGGACACCGGTTCTACGATCACGCCGGCCTCGGTCGTGAAAGTCGGAATGTCGGCCTTTTGCAGGCCGACGTAGTTCGGCTTGGTCATCTTCAGCCGGGACGGCAGGTTGACCCAGAGCTGGAGGATTTCCATCGGCCCGCCGTCGCGCTTGAACGACGCGGGCGACAGTTCGGCGTGGATCAGGCCCGAGCCGGCGGTCATCCACTGGACGCCGCCGGCCGCGATGATGCTCTCGCCGCCGCCGGAATCGTTATGGGCCAGTTCGCCGTCCAGGATGAAGGTGACGGTCTCGAAGCCGCGATGCGGATGCGGCCCGAACGGCAGGCCGGCGTTGTTCGGCCCATAGGTCTGGGGGCCATGGTGGTTCAGGAACAGGAAGGGGTCGATCTGCTCCACATCGGGGCCGGGCACGGGCCGGCGCGTGATCAGATCGCCGATGTCGTCGCGATAGGCAGGGTGCAGACGGAGAACGGGGCGGTGGGTCAGGTCTGGCATCCGCTACATATAGGGTGGCGGTTTTGCGATGGCGAGCGGGCGAAACCGGGCGCCGAGCGGACGATGTTTTCCCCAGTCCGTTGACACCGGCCCCTTGGGGTCACAAAAGCCTTCGCAACCGCACACGGCGATTGAATTCATTCGTCTTTGAGAACGATTCGCATGACTCAGCCCAACCCGACCCGGCGGGGCGCGCCGGTCGATCCGACCGGTCGCTACGTCATCCAGCCCAACGGCCATGTCACGCCGATGTCGCCCTTCATGGAGATATGGCGCTGGCACGTCACCATGGCCGCCTCCATCCTGTTCCGCGCCACCATCATCGCCGCCAGCGTCGGCGCCGTGATCATGGTCGGCTGGCTGGGCGCCCTGGCGTTCGGACCCGAACACTACGCCTGCTTCCTGTCGCTGGCGGGTTCGCCCCTGGGTCTGCTGGTCGGGTTCGGCCTGACGGTGGTGGTCCTGTCCTTCGTGCTGAACGGCGGGCGCCACCTGATCAACGACACCGGTCACGGCCTGACGCTGAAGGCGGCGACGCTGATGGCCAATATCGCGGTCTGGGCGCCGGTTCCGCTGGCCGTCCTGTTCTGGGTCGTGCTGTTCGCTTCGGGGAGGGTCGCGCTGTGAGCAGCCCGGTCAAGTTCAAGAACCACGTCAAGGTCTCCGAGCGCCACGGCGCGTCGGAGTGGCTCAGCGAGCGGGTCTTGCTGCTGGGCCTGATGCCGTTGGGCCTGTGGGTCCTGTCGACGATCCACACCCTGGCCGGCGCCGGTTACGGCGCGGTCGCGGCCTGGTTCGCCAATACGCTGAACGCCGTCCTGGCGGGCCTGACGCTGGTGGTCTTCTGCGGTTTCGCCAGCCTGGCCTGGAAGGTCATCCTCGAGGACTATGTGCCCCAGGCGGGCGCGCGGCGGGCCCTGGTCCTGCTGGTCAATCTGATCTGCCTGGTGCTGGCGGCGGCCGGCGTCTTCTTCATCACGCGGATGGCGCTGGGATCCGCGCCGCTGCCCGCCGGCTTCGGAGCCTGATCGTCCAATGGCTGCTTACGAACTCATCGATCACGAATACGACGTCGTCGTCGTCGGCGCCGGCGGCTCGGGCCTGCGCGCCGCGCTGGGCGCCGCCCAGCAGGGGCTGAAGGTCGCCTGCGTCACCAAGGTCTTCCCGACCCGCTCGCACACCGTGGCGGCGCAAGGAGGCATCTCCGCCAGCCTGGGCAACATGGGCGAGGACAGCTGGCAATGGCACATGTACGACACCGTCAAGGGGTCGGACTGGCTGGGCGACCAGGACGCCATCGAATATCTGGTCCGCAACGCCCCCAAGGCGGTCTATGAGCTGGAACACTGGGGCGTGCCCTTCAGCCGCACCGACGAAGGCAAGATCTATCAGCGCGCCTTCGGCGGCATGACCCGCAACTTCGGCGAAGGCCCGGTGCAGCGCACCTGCGCCGCCGCCGACCGCACCGGCCACGCCATCCTGCACACCCTTTACGGCCAGTCGGTCCGTCGCGAGGTGAAGTTCTTCATCGAATATTTCGCGCTGGACCTGATCATGCAGGACGGCGCCTGCACCGGCGTCACCGCGCTGCAGCTCGACAACGGCCAGCTTCACCAGTTCCGCGCCAAGATGGTGGTTCTGGCGACCGGCGGATACGGCCGCGCCTATTTCAGCGCCACCTCGGCCCACACCTGCACCGGCGACGGCAACGCCATGGTGCTGCGCGCCGGCCTGCCGCTGCAGGACATGGAGTTCGTCCAGTTCCACCCGACCGGCATCTATGGCGCCGGCTGCCTGATCACCGAGGGCGCGCGCGGCGAGGGCGGTTATCTGACCAACTCGGAAGGCGAGCGCTTCATGGAGCGCTATGCGCCGACCGTGAAGGACCTGGCCCCGCGCGACATGGTTTCGCGCTCCATGACCATCGAAATCCGTGAAGGCCGAGGCGTGGGTCCCAAGAAGGACCACATCTTCCTGCATCTGGATCACCTGGACCCGAAGATCCTGCACCAGCGCCTGCCGGGCATTTCCGAAAGCGCCAAGATCTTCGCCGGCGTGGACGTGACCAAGGAGCCGATCCCGGTCCTGCCGACCGTCCACTACAATATGGGCGGCATCCCGACGAACTATCACGGCGAGGTCCTGACGCTGCGCGACGGCAACCCCGACAGCGTGGTGCCCGGCCTGATGGCCGTGGGCGAAGCGGCCTGCGTCTCGGTTCACGGCGCCAACCGCCTGGGCTCCAACTCCCTGACCGACCTGGTGGTGTTCGGCCGCGCCGTCGGCCTGCGCTGCGGCGAGGTGGTGGACAAGGCGTCCGCCGTACCCACAGCGCCCCAAGGCCAGATCGACGCCCACATGGCCCGGCTGGACCGCTTCCGCTACGCCGACGGTTCGACCCCGACCGCCGAGCTGCGCCTGTCGATGCAGCGCGCCATGCAGGCCGATGCGGCGGTGTTCCGCACCGGCAAGACGCTGGAAGAAGGCGTTCAGAAGCTGCGCGCCATCGACGCCGCCGGCGCCGACATCAAGACGACTGATCGCGGCCTGATCTGGAACACCGACCTGGTCGAGACGCTGGAATACGACAACCTGATCGCCCAGGCGACGGTGACGATCGAAGGCGCCCTGAACCGCACGGAATCGCGCGGCGCCCACGCCCGCGAAGACTATCCCGAGCGCGACGACGTCCACTGGATGAAGCACACCCTGGCGTGGAAGCGTCCGGGCGAAGGCGTCCAGATCGATTATCGTCCGGTGCACGACTACACCATGACCGACGACGTCTCGTACATCGAGCCCAAGGCGCGGGTTTACTGATCCGCCATGGCCCTGCCCCCTTCAGACGTCCAGCCTGATCCCGCTTCGCCCTTCGAGGTCAGCGCGGCGACGGCTGCGCGCCTGGCGGCGGCCCGGGCGACGCCCCGGCGTTCGCTGGGGCTGAAGCTGCTGCTGGTCTGCGCCCTGGCGCTGCTGATGAGCATTCCGGCGCTGTTCGTCTTCGGCCTGTTGATGGATCGCAGCCACCGGGCGGAACGGGTCGCGACCGAGGTCGGCGACCTGATGGGCGGCCAGCAGACCTTCCTGGGGCCGGTGATCGCCGTGCCGTACAGCCGGATGGCCAGCGGCCCGTCGAATGCGCCGGGCGGGCCGGTCGTTCAGCCGAACGTCCCGCGCCTGGAGACCGGCGTCTGGTACGTCTTCCCGACCCAGGGAAAGATCGACGTCGATACCGATTCCGAGGTGCGCAAACGCTCGCTGTTCCGCGTCGCCGTCTATCAGGCCCAGGTCGTCTATTCCGGCCAGTTCGACCTGGCGCGCGCCGGGTCCGAGGCGCCCAGCGGCGCCGTGCTGGACTGGAGCCGGGCCGAGATCGTGGTCGGGGCGTCCGACGCGCGGGGCGCACGCTCCGACATCGTCCTGAAGATCGGTGATCGCACCGTCGCCCTGACCCCGTCCACCCTTGATGCGTCCGTCAGCCTGGTCGGCGATCCCAATGTCGATCAGCGCGCCGGCCCGCGTTCGGTGCTGAAGCTGTTCGGGGCGCCGTTGAACCTGACCGACCGTTCGGGCGTCCTGCCGGTGTCGGGCCGGGCGACCTTCTCCGGCGCCCAACGGGTGTCGGTCCTGCCGTTCGCGGGAACCACCGAGGCGGGGATCAAGGGCGACTGGCCGCATCCATCCTATAACGGCGGCTTCCTGCCGACCAAGCGCGAGGCGAGCGCCGGGCGGTTCGATGCGAACTGGAGCGTGCCCTTCGTCGCGCGCGGCATTCCGGCCGAAGGCGACGCCAGCGCCCTGGCCCGACTGGGCGCCGCGGACCTGGCGGTCAGCTTCGTGGAGCCGGCCAATCCCTATCAGTCCGTCAGCCGGTCGCTGAAATACGCGCCGATGTTCATCGGCCTGGTCTTCCTGGCCTTCTTCCTGTTCGAGACGACCACGGGCCGCCGCGTCCACCCGGCGCAATACATCCTGATCGGCCTGGCCCAGGTCATCTTCTACATGCTGCTGTTGTCCATCGCCGAACACACCGGGTTCGACATCGGCTTCGCCCTGGCGGCGACGGCGACGGTCGTCCTGATCTCGGCCTATGCCGGATGGACCTTCGACAGCCGGCGGCAGGGCGTGCGCGCCCTGGTCGCCTTCACCTTCCTCTACGGCCTCATCTATGTGCTGATGCGGCTGGAGGATTACGCCCTGCTGGTCGGCGCCCTGGCCAGCTTCGCCGCGATCTTCGCGGTCATGTATTTCACCCGCAAGCTTGATTGGTACGGCATCACCGGCGCCGCGACCAAGGACATATCCTGATGGTGCAGCTCACTCTCCCCCGGGGTTCCAAGCCCAGCAAGGGCAAGGTTCACAAGGCGCCGGCCGGCGCCAAGAACGTCAAGACCTATAAGGTCTATCGCTACGATCCCGAGGTGGACGCCGATCCGCGCTGGGACGTCTATGAGGTGTCGTCCGACGATCACGGGCCGATGCTGCTGGACGCCCTGATCCACATCAAGAACGAGATCGACCCGACCCTGTCGTTCCGCCGATCGTGCCGCGAAGGGATCTGCGGCTCCTGCTCGATGAACATCGACGGGCGCAACACCCTGGCCTGCACCAAGGGCTGGGACGAGTGCCAGTCGTCCGACATCACCATTTCGCCCCTGCCGCACCAGCCGGTGGTCAAGGATCTGGTGACGGACCTGAGCCTGTTCTACGCCCAGTACGACTCGATCCAGCCGTATCTTCAATCGGACGAGCCGGACCCCGAGAAGGAACGTCTGCAGACCCCGGCCGAGCGCGAGAAGCTGGACGGCCTGTACGAGTGCATCCTGTGCGCCTGCTGCTCGACCTCGTGCCCCAGCTACTGGTGGAACCAGGAAGAATACCTCGGCCCGGCGGCCCTGCTGCAATCCTATCGCTGGATTTCCGACAGCCGCGACGACGCCACGCAAAAGCGTCTGGACGACCTGGAAGACCCGTTCAAACTGTATCGCTGCCACACGATCATGAACTGCGCCCAGGTGTGCCCCAAGGGTCTGAACCCGGCCAAGGCCATCGCCGAGACCAAGAAGCTGATGGTCTCGCCCGAGCGCAGGAAGCAGGCGGCCTGAGGATTCGGCGGTGGAGGCTTGCCTCCGCCGCGCCCTCGTCTAAGAGCGGGCCATGGCCAAGATCACCTACATCGAACATGACGGAACCGAACACGTCGTGGACGTGAAGCCGGGCCTTTCCGTCATGGAAGGCGCGATCCGCAACAATGTGCCGGGCATCGACGCCGACTGCGGCGGGGCCTGCGCCTGCGCCACCTGCCACGTCTATGTCGACGAAGCCTGGCGCGAGGCGACGGGCAAGCCCAGCGCCATGGAGGAGTCCATGCTGGACTTCGCCGAGGAGGTCGAGCCGAACAGCCGCCTGTCGTGCCAGATCCGCGTGTCGGACGCGCTGGACGGTCTTGTCGTGCGCTTGCCGGAAAACCAGCACTGAGATGGTCGGGGTCGATCCTGCGCTGATCGACTGGATCGGCCGCTGGATCGAAACGGCCGATCCGGTCGCGCCACCGCCGATCCTGGGGATCGCGGGATCGCAGGGCAGCGGAAAATCGACACTGGCCCGCGCCGTCGCCCAAAGGTTCGGCGGGGCGGCGCTGTCTCTGGACGACGTGTATCTGACGCAGGCCGAGCGGGCGGCGCTGGCCGAAAGGGTGCATCCGCTGTTCGCCGTGCGCGGGCCGCCGGGCACGCACGACCTGGCCCTGCTGAACCGCCTGCTGGACCGGTTGCGCGCTGCGGGTTCCGACGAGGAGATTCGCCTGCCGCGTTTCGACAAGCTGGCCGACGAGCGGGCGCCGGAGACGGATTGGGCCGTGGTGCGGGGACGTCCGCGCCTGATCGTGCTGGAGGGCTGGTGTCTGGGCGCGACGGCGCAACGACCCGAGGCGTTGACGGCGCCGGTCAACGCGCTGGAACGTGAGAAGGACTCCGATGGGGTCTGGCGACGGGCGGTCGATGCCGCCCTGGGTGACGGCTATGCCAGCTTGGCCGCGCGGCTGGACGCCCTGGTGTTTCTGAAGGCGCCGGGGTTCGAGGTGGTGCTGGACTGGCGTTGCCAACAGGAGGCCGGACTGCTGGGCGTCGCGGCCGTGTCGCCCCAGCGTCGCGCGGCCCTGGCCGACTTCATCGGTCACTACGAGCGGATCACGCAGCATATGCTGGCGGGCGGGGTTCGTCCGGACCTGACCGTCGAACTGGACGCGCGACGTCGGATCGTTGCGTTGCGCCCGGGCGTTGAGACCGCATGAGCCTGTTCAAATTCAACGCCGCCTCCGGCGAAGACCGGCGAGGAACGCCCCGTCGGCCGATGAACGCGCGCGGCGTCGTCTGCGCGTCGGGGATGGAGACGGCCTGCGTCATCGTCGATCTGTCGGACGGCGGGATGCGGGTGCGGCTGGACCGTGGCGCCGCCCTGCCGCGCGAAGTGGTGGTGGTCGATGTGGCCGAGGGCGTGGCCTATCCGGCGACGGTCGTCTGGCAGAAGGGTCACGAGGCGGGACTGAAGCAGACCGGCGGCAAATCCCTGCGCGGTCTGGCCCCGGCGCGTCTGATCGAGGCGCGGGCCGCCTGGCTGAGGGCCGGCGGCCGCTAGGCGTCCGACGGCATGGAACCGGCGTTGATGGCGATGCGCCCGATCAGGCCCTTGACGATCAGGTCCAGGGCCGAACCCTCGCGGTAGTCGGCGGCGGCGACGAAGTTCACCCGGTCCTCCGAGATCAGGGAATAGACCTTCTTCTGATCCTTCTCGTTCGAGCGCGGGTCGTAGACGGCGATGGAGAAGCCGCCCTTGGTGTGCATCATCTTCATGGTCGGCACGTCGGTGTCGCCGTCGCCGATGAAGATCATCCGCTCGAACGGCACGGCGCGTTCGTCGTCGGGGATGAAGTGGTTGATGCGTTCGTGCTCCCAGTGGTTCTTCACGCCCTTGTTGATGCGGAACAGATACTGGGTCTTGGTGGTGTAGTTGACGCCGACCGCCGGCCAGGCCGCCTCTCCCTTGTCGTCATAGACGTAGTGGGAGGCGAAGACGTGGGTCAGGGCGGGGCGGATCGGCGTGCCGTCGATCATCTCCTCCAGGCCGGCGGAGACGATGTAGTGTTCGATCTCCAGGCCGTAACGGGCGCCGAATTCGTTCATCCGGTCGAACCAGCTCAGGTCCTTCAGTCCCTCGAACAGGGCCACGGCCTCGCCATGTTGGCGCAGGGTGTCGCGCGTGACGGGCGATCCGTTCTGGCGCGCATGGTGCAGCATCAGTTGCATGTACATCAGGATGCCGTCGCCGTCGGCGTCCTTGGTAAGGCGTTCGGCCTCGGTCCAGAAGGCGCCGATGTCCATCCCCACCGAGGGGATGAAGCTGACCTCCTGCATGTTGCCGCGCGCCAGGGTGCCGTCGAAATCGTAGATCAGGGCGGTCTTCAGCGGCGGGGTCGAAACGGCCATGGGGGGAATCCTGGATTGATCCCGCCCGTCTATATCAGCCGGCCGCGTCCGTCGATTGGCGCCGCCGGCCGAAGGTGGGCGCAGCCGCCTTCTGTTCTGCCCAATAGGCCGCGCCGGTCGTGGGCTTGAACATGGTGCGGGGCGTACCGTCGCGCGCCACGACGGCGAAGGTGTTGGTCGAGGCCTGATAGATCAGGGTGTCGCCGTTGGGCCGCTTGACCGTTTCGACGTCGCGCGGCGGCTTGGCGGTGAAGGCCTCCACCTTGGCCAGATAGTCGTCCGGCGTGCGGGCGTCGAAGGCGGCGCCGTTGCGCTCGAACAGACGGGCGACCTTGGCGTCCGTCGTCTCGCGCCGGTTGGCGGTCAGGACGGGCTTGGGTGCGGCCGCGCCTCTGTTTTCGGCGCTGGCCGCCTCGGGCGTAGAGGCCAGGGCCATCGGCGCGTCGGCCGACGCCCGTTCCCGAGTCTCCACCGCAGACGGCCGGTCACAGCCCGCCAGCGCCAGCAGGATCAGCGCCGTCGCCGTCCCCGCCGATCCCAAACTCGTCGATCGCAGTCCCATTCGTCCCTCCCGACACCCGTGTGACGAGAGGAAACCACAACTTGATTGTTCCTGCAATGTTCTTGTCATCCGTCTCGACGCCGTCGCGCAGGGCCGCTAGAGCGAGGATATGGACAGCCGATCCCTTTCGAACCGCAAGGTGCTGCTGATCGTCGGCGGCGGAATCGCCGCCTACAAGGCGCTGGAGCTGGTGCGGCTGATCGCCCGGGCGGGCGGCGAGACACGCGTCATCCTGACCGAGGCGGGGGCCGAGTTCGTCACCCCCCTGTCGCTGGCGGCGTTGAGCGGCCATCCGGTGCGGGCGGGCCTGTTCCATCCCGACGACGAGACCAGCATGGGCCATATCGAACTGTCGCGCTGGGCCGATCTGGTGGTCGTGGCCCCCGCGACGGCGGGGCTGATCGCCAAGGCGGCGAACGGCCTGGCCGACGACCTGGCCTCCACCACCCTGATCGCCACGGACAAGCGGGTGTTGCTGGCGCCGGCGATGAACGTGCGGATGTGGCTGCATCCCGCCGTCCAGGCCAATGTGGCGCGGCTGAAGGGCTTCGAAGGCTTCCACGGCGTCGCCGTGGTCGGACCCGATGTGGGCGAAATGGCCTGCGGCGAACATGGTCCGGGACGAATGGCCGAACCCGCCGCCATCCTGGAGGCGATCGAAGGTCTGTTGGCCGGCGCCGCCGGACGGCCGCTGACGGGGCGCCGCGCCGTGATCACGGCGGGACCGACCTTCGAGCCGATCGACCCGGTGCGCGGTCTGACCAATCGGTCCAGCGGCAAACAAGGCTACGCCATCGCCGCCGCCCTGGCCGACCTGGGGGCCCAGGTGACGCTGATTTCCGGTCCGACGGCCCTGGACGCGCCGACGGGCGTGACGCGCATCGATGTCGAGACCGCGCTGGAGATGCAGGCCGCGACGCGCGCGGCCCTGCCCGCCGACATCGCCGTCCTGTCCGCCGCCGTGGCCGACTGGCGCGTGGACACGGTCGCGGGGGGCAAGATCAAGAAGGGGCCGGGCGGCCCGCCGACCTTGGCCCTGATCGAGAACCCCGACATCCTGGCCGGGATCGCCGCGCCGGGCCCGGATCGGCCGGCCCTGGTCATCGGCTTCGCGGCCGAGACCTCGGACCTGGAGGCCAACGCCCGAGCCAAGCTGTCGCGCAAGGGCTGCGACTGGATCGTCGGCAACGACGTGTCCGACGACGTGTTCGGCGCGGACGGTAACGCCGTGCTTCTGGTCTCGGCCGATGGAACCGAAGCCTGGCCGCGCCAGTCCAAGACCGCCGTGGCCCGCGCCCTGGCCGCCCGCATCGCCGACCATTTCAAGGACCCCGCATGACCCACGCCCCGCTCGCCGTGCAGATCCAGCGCCTGCCCCACGCCGAGGGCCTGCCTCTGCCGGCCTATGAGACGGCGGGATCGGCGGGCATGGACCTGCGCGCCGCCGTGCCCGAGGATCAGCCGCTGACCCTGGCGCCGGGCCAGCGGGCCCTGGTGCCCACGGGGCTGAAGATCGCCGTGCCGCTGGGCTATGAGGCCCAGGTGCGTGCGCGTTCGGGCCTGGCGCTGAAGCACGGGATCATCTGCCCCAATGCGCCGGGCACCATCGACAGCGACTATCGTGGCGAGTGCGGGGTCATCCTGGCCAACATCGGTCACGAGCCTTTCGTCGTCCGCCGGGGCGAACGCATCGCCCAGCTGGTGATCGCCCGCCACGAGCGCGCCGACTGGGTCGAGGTCGAGGAACTGGATGTGACGGCCCGCGGCGCGGGTGGGTTCGGATCGACGGGGCGGTAAATCCTCGGCGCAGGAGGCTGGAAGACGATGTACTTCATTTTGAAGGCCGTGATCTCAGGCTTGCTCATCGCCGCGGCGTCCAGTCTCGCCAAGCGATATCCGGGCCTGGGCGCCCTGGTGGCCTCCTTGCCGTTGGTTTCGGTGCTGGGCATGGTCTGGCTGTGGCGGGACAGGCCGGACGCCGCCAACATGGCCGCCCATGCCGGGGCGACCTTCTGGTATGTCCTGCCCTCGCTGCCGATGTTCCTGCTGATCCCGGCCTTGTTGCGGCACGGCGTGGGGTTCGGGATGTCGTTGGCGGCGGGATGCGCCCTGACGGTCGGTCTGTATGTCTTGATGACCTGGCTGGGTCCGCGTTTCGGGCTTCAGCTCTAGTCGAGGGCTAGACCGGCGGCGCGGTCGGCTGGATCAGGCTGTCCTTGCGACGGACGTGTTCGCGCCAGGCGGTGTAGAGGCCGCTGGAGGCGATCAGGGCGCCCCCCGCCAGGGTGTTCAGGCTCGGCGGCGTGTGCAGCAGCCACCAGCCGAAGACCACCGCCCCGATGATCTGCAGATAGTCGAAGGGCGCGACAACCGCGACCGGCGCCTTTTGCAGGGAGGCGGTCATGAACAGCTGGGCCAGGCCGCCCACCACGCCCGAGGCGATCAGCAGGGCCAGGGTCTGGGGCGAGCGCCAATGGCCGACGAAGGGCAGCAGGATCGCGCCGACGATCGACGAGGCGACGAAGAACCAGAAGACGATGGCGGCGACGTGTTCGGTGTCGCGCAACTGGCGCAGGGTGATGGTGACGGCCGCCGTCAGGACCGCCGCCGCCAGGCCGAAGCCGATGCCGACCAGGGGCACGGCGTGATCCCCGCCGCCCGGCCGCATGACCACGGCGACTCCGACGAAGCCCAGGGCCACGGCGGCCCAGCGACGGGGCCCCACCGGCTCCTTCAGGATCAGGAAGGACAAGAGGGTGGCGAAGACCGGGGCGGTGAAGCTGAGGGTCGTGGCGTCGGCCAGGGGCAGCAGGGTCAGGGTCTGGAAGACGCACAAGATCGACAGGATGCCCAGGGCGCTGCGCCCGACATGGGCCCAGGGCCGGCGCGTGGTCAGGGCCTTCAGGCCGTCGGGGCGGCTCAGCACCCAGATCAGCACGACCGGCAGGCCGAAGAAGGCGCGGTAGAACAGCATTTCCGGCGCGCCGACGCCCTCCAGCGACGCCAGTTTCAGCACCGCCGCCATGATCGAAAAACAGCCGGCCGCCGCGATCCGCAGGGCGATGCCGTTGGCGATGGTCTCCGCGCCGGTCCGGACGGTCATGGGGCCTCCGCTCACGCCTTGTTCGCGGGCGCTGCTCTCACCGCCGATGCGGCGCGGACCGTCACGCCTGCCTGAAGCCCAGCACGTCCTGCATGTCGTAGAGGCCGGGGCGGCGCGCGCGGACCCAGGCGGCGGCGGCGACGGCGCCCTTGGCGAACAGGGAGCGGTCGATGGCCGAATGGCTGAGGGTGAGGACCTCGGCTTCCGAGGCGAACAGGACCGAATGTTCGCCGATTATGCCGCCGGCGCGGACGGAGGCGAAGCCGATCTTGCCGGGCTGGCGCTCGCCCTGAACGCCGTCGTAGGGCGGGCTGCGCAGGTCGGAGAGTTCCGCGAAGCGACCCTCGGCGGCGGCCTCGCCCAGCATCAGCGCGGTGCCGGAAGGGGCGTCGACCTTGCGGCGATGATGGCTCTCGGTGATCTCGATGTCCCACTCCTGGGCGTCCAGCCGTTGCGCCGCCTGTCGCACCAGCCCGATCAGGACGTTGACGCCCAGGGAGAAGTTGCCGCTCTTGACGATGGCCACGGTCTCGGACGCCTTCAGGATCTCGGCCTCCTGTTCGGGCGTCATGCCGGTGGAGCCGATGACCAGGGCGGGCGCGCCGCGCGCCGCCGCCGCCTGGGCCAGGGCCACCGAGGCGTCCGGCGTCGAAAAGTCGATGATGACGTCGCACAGAGAGATGTCGGCCGTCTCGCCCCAGTCGAAACGGGCGGCGACGACCACGTCGTCGCGCGCATCCAGCACCTGGGACACCGCCCGACCCATTCGGCCGCGATAGCCGGATATGCCGGCGTGGAAGATGGCGCTCAAACCGCGTTCTCTTTCGACCCGTCCGCGTCCTGACTGCCCAGGATGTCGGCCCAGAAGCGCTTGGCCTTTCCGGCGAAGCTGGAGTTCCTGGGGTTTTGCGCCTCCCCGAACGACAGGGCAAGCTCCTGCAACAGTTCCTTCTGGCGCGCGGTCAGGTCGGTGGGGGTCTCGACGAACAGCTCGACCACCAGATCGCCCCGGTTGCGACCGTTCAGGTGGGGCATGCCCTTGCCCTTGATGCGGACGGTCTTGCCGGTCTGGGCGCCGGCCGGCACCTGGACGGCGGCCTTGCACCTGCCGTCGCAGGCGTCCGAGACCAGGCAGGGGGCGTCGATCTCTCCGCCCAGGGCCGCCACCGTCATCGGCACGGGCACGGTGACCAGCAGATCCAGGTTGTCCCGCTCGAACAGGTCGTGGGGCGTGACCGACAGGAAGACATAGAGGTCGCCGCGCGGTCCGCCGCGCTGGCCGGCGTCGCCTTCGCCCGACAGGCGGATGCGCGAGCCGTCGTCCACGCCAGCCGGAATCTTCAGGTTCAGGGTGCGGTTTTTACGCACCTGACCCTGGCCGTGGCAGGTGGTGCAGGGATCGGCGATCATCTGGCCCGCGCCATGGCAGCGGGGGCAGGTACGCTCCACCTGGAAGAAGCCGTTGGCCTGACGCACCCGGCCTGCGCCGTTGCAGGTGGTGCAGGTGACGGGCTTGGTGCCCGGCTTGGCGCCCGTGCCCTCGCAGGTCTCGCAGGTCAGGGTGGAGGGAACGGCGATCTCGACCTCGGCGCCCTTGTAGGCCTGCTCCAGGGTGATCTCCAGGTCGTAGCGCAGGTCCGAGCCGCGACGCGGACCGCCCTGCTGGCCCCGGCCCTGGCGGCCGCCGAAGGCGTCGCCGAACGCATCGCCGAAGACCTGGGAGAAGATGTCGTTAATGTCCGAAAAACCCTGGCCGCCCTGACCGAACGGGTTGCCGCCGCCGCCGCCGTTCACGCCGGCGTGGCCGTAGCGGTCGTAGGCCGCGCGCTTCTGGTCGTCGGACAGGACGCTGTAGGCCTCGGAGATTTCCTTGAACGCCACGACGGAGTCTTCGGAGCCGCCGTTGCGGTCCGGGTGGTGGATCATCGCCAGCTTGCGATAGGCCGCTTTCAGACCGGGGGCGTCGATGGTGCGTTCGACGCCCAGAACCTCGTAATAATCACGCGCCATAGGGCGTTCGTCCTCATACTTCCCCTGACGTTCCGCCGCGTCTCTTTGTGAACGCTGGTCGAAAACGCTGTCCCGGCTGACATGGGGGCCGGGACGGATGATGCAAGCGTCAAGAAAAGGCCCCGCCTATCGCAAGACAAGCGGGGCCGTTCCGTTTCAGCCGCCCGAACCGATCAGGCGTTCTTCTTGTCGTCGTCGTCCGAGACTTCCTCGAACTCCGCATCGACCACGCCGTCGTCGGCCGACTGGCCTTCGGCGGCCGCATCGCCCGAGCCCTGCTGGGCGGCGTACATGGCCTCGCCCAGCTTCATCGACGCCTGGACCAGGGTGTTAGTCTTGGCGCGGATGTCCTCGGCGTCGGTTCCCTCGCGGGCGGTCTTCAGATCGGCCAGGCCGGTCTCGATGGCGGCCTTCTCGTCCGCGCCGACCTTGTCGCCGTGGTCGGCCAGGGCCTTCTCGGTCGAGTGGATCAGGCTGTCGGCGGCGTTCTGGGCCTCGACCAGATCCTTCTTGGCCTTGTCGGAGGCGGCGTTGGCCTCGGCTTCCTTGACCATCTTGTCGATGTCGGCGTCCGAAAGGCCGCCGTTCGCCTGGATGCGGATCGACTGTTCCTTGTTGGTCGCCTTGTCCTTGGCCGAGACGTTGACGATGCCGTTGGCGTCGATGTCGAAGGCGACCTCAATCTGGGGCATGCCGCGCGGTGCGGGCGGAATGCCCATCAGGTCGAACTGACCCAGCATCTTGTTGTCCGACGCCATCGGACGCTCGCCCTGGAAGACCCGGATCGTCACGGCCGACTGGTTGTCGTCGGCGGTCGAGAAGGTCTGGCTCTTCTTGGTCGGGATCGTCGTGTTGCGTTCGATCAGGGGCGTGAAGACGCCGCCCAGGGTCTCGATGCCCAGGGTCAGGGGCGTCACGTCCAGCAGCAGCACGTCCTTGACGTCGCCTTGCAGAACGCCAGCCTGAACGGCGGCGCCCAGGGCCACGACTTCGTCAGGGTTCACGCCCTTGTGCGGCTCCTTGCCGAAGAACTTCTTCACCGCTTCCTGAACGGCTGGCATGCGGGTCATGCCGCCGACCAGCACCACCTCGTCGATGTCCGAAGCCTTCAGGCCGGCGTCGGCCAAGGCCTTCTTGCACGGCTCGATGGTGCGCTGGATCAGGTCGTCGACCAGGGATTCCAGCTTGGCGCGCGTCAGCTTGATGTTCAGGTGCAGCGGACCCGAGGCGTTCATGGTGATGAACGGCAGATTGACCTCGTACTGGGTGGTCGAGGACAGCTCCTTCTTGGCCTTTTCAGCCTCTTCCTTCAGGCGTTGCAGGGCCAGCTTGTCCTGGCGCAGGTCGACGCCCTGCTCCTTCTTGAACTCGTCGGCCAGGTAGTCGACCAGACGCAGGTCGAAGTCCTCGCCGCCCAGGAAGGTGTCGCCGTTGGTCGACTTTACCTCGAAGACGCCGTCGCCGATCTCCAGGATCGAGACGTCGAAGGTGCCGCCGCCCAAGTCGTAGACGGCGATCTTCTGGCCGTCGTTCTTTTCCAGCCCATAGGCCAGGGCCGCCGCCGTCGGCTCGTTGATGATGCGCAGGACTTCCAGTCCGGCGATCTTGCCGGCGTCCTTGGTGGCCTGGCGCTGGCTGTCGTTGAAATAGGCCGGGACGGTGATGACGGCCTGCGTCACCTTCTCGCCCAGATAGCCTTCGGCCGCTTCCTTCATCTTCTGCAGGATGAAGGCCGAGATCTGTTGCGGGGAATAGTCCTTGCCGAAGGCGCGCACCCAGGCGTCGCCGTTCGGGCCCTTGACGATGTCATAGGGCACCATGCCCTTGTCCTTCGCCACGACGGGGTCGTCGAAGTTACGGCCGATGAGGCGCTTGATGGCGAAGAAGGTATTGGCCGGATTGGTCACGGCCTGGCGTTTGGCAGGCTGGCCCACCAGGGTTTCGCCGCCGTCCTGGATGGCGACGACCGAGGGTGTGGTGCGGTTGCCTTCCGCGTTTTCGATGACCTTGGGGTTCTTGCCGTCCATGACGGCGACGCACGAGTTGGTGGTGCCGAGGTCGATGCCGATGATCTTGGCCATGCGCGTTCTGTTCTCTTTCCGTATCGGCGGGCGATGCGGCGGCCTTCGATGAAGCGCCGCGCGTGACCGCCCCCAGTGGGTTGGCGTTGAAGTTGATCGGATAGCCCCAGTTTTCGCGGGGTTTCTCCGAAGCTGGCCCCGATATGGGAAAGACCCCCCGGCTCGCAAGGGCGATCTGCGATTCCCGGTGCGATTCAGGCTTCGAGATTTTTCGGGTGCCGCCTGCGCGGAATTGACGCATAACGTTGTTCGTCGCAGGGGAGCGGAGAAGAGAGGGACCCATGTTCAAGGTGTTTTTGAAGAGCGCTGCGTGCGCTGTCGTTCTGGTCGGCGCCGTGGCGGCCGCCCCGGCCCCGGCCGTATCCGTGGCGTCGAGCGCCAATCTGGTCGCGGGTCCGTCGCGCGACGGTTATGATCGTCGCGTCCTTATCAAGAACCGCACGGGCTGGACCATGTTGCGGTTCTACGCCTCGGATTCGCGCACCGACGACTGGGAAGAGGACATCCTGGGCGACAGCGTGCTGGCAAACGGGCGCGATCTGCGGATCAACATCGATGACGGCTCCGGCGCCTGCATCTATGACTTCAAGGCCGAATTCACCAATGGCCAGGAGTTGACCCGTTTCCGCATCAACGTCTGCGAAGTCAGCGAATACACCTACACCCGCTGAGGTCGGAACCGCGTTGCCGGGCTTTCGGCTGTGGCCGGAAGCCCTGGACGCCCAGGCCCAGGCCGAACTGACGGCTGACGTTTTCGCGCGTCTGGAAGCGGCGCCCCTCTATCGGCCGGTGACGCCGGGCGGACGACCCCTGTCGGTTCGGATGAGCAATTTCGGGCCGTTGGGCTGGGTCTCCGACCGGCGAGGCTATCGCTATCAGGCGATCCATCCGGAAACGGGGCAGGGCTGGCCCGATATTCCGCCCGTCCTGCTGGACCTGTGGGCCGCGACGGTCGGCGGGCCGACGCCGGACGCCTGTCTGGTCAATCTGTACCAAGACGGCGCGCGGATGGGCCTGCATCAGGACCGGGACGAGGCGGACCCGTCCGCACCGGTTCTGTCGGTGTCCCTGGGCGATACGGCGGTGTTCCGCATCGGCCCGGCCCAGCGCGGACCCACCACGACCCTGAGATTGGAGAGCGGCGACCTCTGCGCCCTGACCGGTCCGGCGCGCCTGGCGCGGCACGGGATCGACCGGGTGCTGGAAGGGTCGTCGCGTCTGATCCCCGGCGGCGGGCGTCTGAACCTGACGCTGCGCCGGGCCGGCCTCAGTCCAGACTGATCTTTTCGCCGCCCGCCGCGTCCCGACGCCAATAGCCGGCCGCCTTCATCGCCCTGGACGAGAAGCCGAGGTCGAGCGCGCGCGCCCGCAGCGCCTTGGCCGCCGTCGCCTCGGCGGCGATCCAGACATAGGCGTCGGCCGGATCGACCCCGGCCAGGGCGGTTTCGGCCGCCTTCAGCAGGGCCTGGCCCTCGCCACGCGGGGCGCCGTCCCGCATGGCCCAGGTCACGGTCGCCCGTGCCGGACTGTCCAGGGCGATCCGGTCGGCGAAGGTTCCGACCTCGATCACCGCATGGGCGCGGGCCTGGGGCGGCAGTTCCTCCAGCCGTCGAGCGATGGCGGGCAGGGCCGTCTCGTCGCCGATCAGCACATGGTCGGCGTAATCGGTGGAAACGACGAAGGAGCCGCGCGGCCCGCCCACCCCCAGGGTCACGCCGGGCCGTGCAGCCATGGCCCATTCCGTGGCCGGGCCGCCGTGGCCCGTCACGAAGTCCAGCGTCAGCCGGTTGGTCGTGGGGTCGAAGGCGCGGGGCGTATAGTCGCGCATCGCCGGGCGCGGTTCGGGAAAGATCGGCCCGTCCGGCCCCAGGGTCGGCAGGACCGCGGCCTCGCCCTCGGCGGCCGGGAAGATTTTCACATGGTCGTCGAAGCCCAGGGAGACGAAACCGTCCAGTTCCGGCCCTTCCAGCACCACGCGCCGCAGCGACGGCGTTAGGTCCTGGACGGCAGCGACGGTCAGGGTGCGGAACCGCAGGTCGTGCCGCACCCGCTGGATGTCGCGCGCGCTCATGCCTTTTCCACCGTGTCGGCGGCGGCGGCGATAGCGGCGGCGATGGCCTCCACCTGGGCCTCGGTCAGGGCGGTCTCGCCGGTCAGTCGGGCGTGAACGGCGTGGCGCAGACGGCCGATGGCGTCCTGGATCGCGGCGGGGCGCAGGGCGCGGGCCGCGAACTTGTCCATGGTGGCCTCGGCTCCGCGCAGCACCTCGGCGTTCTCGGCCAGCAGGGCGCGACCGGCTTCGGTGATGGAATACAGCTTCTTGCCGCCCTGGGCCTCGGATTCCAGGGCGCCCATCTCCTCCAGCAGGGTCAGGCTGGGATAGATGACGCCGGGGCTGGGCGAATAGGCGCCGCCGAGTTTCGTTTCGACCGCCTTGATCAGCTCATAGCCGTGGCTGGGCTTGTCCGCGATCAGCGACAGCAGCACCCAGCGCAACGTCCCGTGGTCGAACAGACGGCCGCCGCCGCGCCGGCCATGACCGCGTCCCTCGTGGCGCGCGCCCCAGCCGGGGCCGAAGCCGCCGCCCCGCATGCCCCGGCCGAAACCGAACCCTCCGAAGCCGCGCCGTCCATGGCTTCCGTCGCAGCCGTGGCCGCGACCGTGAACATATTTGTCGGACCGCATTGTCCATTCCTTTTCGATATATCTAATCATGTTGGTTCAGATATATCGAAATATCGAAATGCGCAAGGGGTCGATCTTTGGGGGCTGGCGTTCGCCCCCGCCTTGCGGCCTAAGAAGGGCATGGACGATCTGAAACGCCGCTGGGAGCGGCTGGCGCCCCATGTGACCGTCGTCGGTCCGGACGACGACAGACCCCGCCCGGCGGTGCTGATGTTTCATGGCTGCGGCGGATTGCGCGAACATCTGCCGCGCTACGCCGAGGCGGCCAGGGCGGCGGGATGGCGCGCCTTCGTCGTCGATTCCTACGGGCCGCGCGGCTGGGGTCGGGCCTTCACCCTGACGACGGTCTGCACCGGCCTCGTGCTACGCGGGCGTGAGCGGGCGGGCGACGTCCTGGCGGCGATCCAGGCGGTGTCGGCGCGCCCCGACGTGGACGAGACGCGGTTGGCCCTGGCCGGCTGGAGCCACGGCGGCTGGTCGATCATGGAACTGATGAGCGGCGAACGGAGCCCCGGCGCCATGGGCGTCGCCGATCCCCAGGCCGCCGATCTGTCGGGGATCAAGGCTGTGTGGCTCATGTATCCCTACATCGGCCCGTTCGCCTTCAACCGGATGAAGCCGTGGCGGTTGTGTCCGCGCGTCCTGGCCGTGACCTGCAAGCGCGACCACCTGACCACGGTGCGCAACGCCGAACAGGTGAACGCCATGATCCGCAACTGCGGGGCCGAGGTGGAAAGCTGGATCGCGGTCGGCACCCACGCCTTCGACGAGGGAACGAACAACGGGCCGATGCGACACGACCCGGCCCTGACCGAGGAAGCGTTGCGCCGCTTCAAAGCCTTCCTGACGGATGTCTCTCCGCCGTTCTGAGCCTTGTCTTGGGGGCTTGGGGAATCAGGCGGCCAGGGCGCCGGGGATGGCGTCGGGAAATTCGCCCCGACCCAAAAGGCCCGTCTCGAAGTCCATGAAGATGTCCATCAGCTCCTCGACGTTCGCGGGGGGCGCGCCGGGGGCGAAACGGAAGCGCCAGTAGCTGACGATGTGTTGGACCGCGCCCAGCTGGTCGCCCAGCTTGGCGAACATGGCCGGCGCATCCAGCAGGAAGTCGCGGAAGGCGGTCGGCTGGCCCTCGCGCGTCAGCTTTGAGTAGGCGTCGTCATAGACGCGCAGGGTGCGGCTGACCTCGTCGCAGGTCTTGATGATCCGGGCGCGCAGGACGTCGCGGCTGCGGGTCAGGAATTCGCGCGCGGCGTCGTCGGTCTTGCCGATAGGCTTGATGGTGCGCACGGCCTCGGCGACGGCGGCTACGTCGCCCAGCAGGGCCGACAGGGTCCATTTGTAATAGAGGAAGCCCTTCCAGCAGAAGACGCCCTCCTGATACTGCTCGGGCGCCAGGCGCAGGGTCAGGCGCAGGGCGTCCAGCTGGTCGCCGGGCGTATTGGACAGGATCTTCGCCGCCATGCGCGAGGCGGAATCGGAGGCCACGGCGATGGTGTCTCCGCCCAGGCTCAGCGTGACCAGGGGTTCGATCTCGGACCGCACGAAGGCCAGCATCCGCTGCAGGTCGCTGTCGCTGATCGAGAAGTAGCAGGGCGACGGATCCAGCCCGCCGCGTCGCAGCTGCTCTCGCAGCAGGAAAGGATCCAGCGACGGCAGCTTGTCGATCAGGCGCAGGGTTTCCAGGTCCGGATGGGACGACGGCACGCCGAACGCCTCCATCATCATTCGCTCGAAGCCGATCTGGTTGACGAAGAGATAGCGTCCGCCGGTCTTCAGATCATCCTCGTCGATGGGGATGATCACCTTGGTGGCGACCTGGCGGCGGCCGGTGAACAGGTCCGTCTCGTTGCGGCGCAGCCGGTGCTTGATGAACAGGGCGCGGTTCAGCGCCGTGGTGCGGAAGATGGGGCGCGCGGCCCAGTCGGGATTGCGCACGGCGCCGTCGGCGCGGCTGTCGCCGTTTTCCTCCCACACGCGCAGCAGGTTCAGGACCCGGGCGGTGGAGGCCGACCCCTTGAGGTGTTCGAGACTGCGGACGGCGCGATCAGACATGCGGCGCAATCTGCCACGGCAATGATGACCAATGGCTTAGCTTTGCGGGAAAAGAACGGGGATCGCCGGAACGATCCCCGTTCGTCGGGCGCAAGGGCCGCGGATCAGAAGGCGGCGGTCACGGAGACCCAGAGACGGCGCGGCTCCTGGTTGTTGGCGTATTCCGGCGCATAGGCGACCGGCGTCCCATAGGGCAGCAGGCTGACGAAATCCTTGTCGAACAGATTGTAGACCGCCGCATGGATGGTCAGGTGGTCGTCCACCCGATAGGCGCCGCCCAGGTGGAACAGGCTGTAGGCGCCATAGTCGCCCAGCGCGTCCTGGGCCGCGCCCGCGCCGCGATAGCGTTCCGACCGATACTCGCCGCGCAGCCACAGATTCATCCGGTCCGTGGCCCGCCAGCGCAGTTGGCCGTTGACCATGTGGCGCGGCGTGTCGGTCAGCGGCGCCCCGGCCGCCGCGCCGGACTTCTGCTCGCTGTCGGTGAAGGTGTAGTTGCCCTGGACCGTCCAGGCCTCGGCGAAGCGATAACGGGCGGTGGCCTCGATCCCCTGCGTCACCGCCTCGTCGATGTTCACCGACTGACCGAAGCTGGCGACGGTGGAGATATAGGGGGTGTAGAAGCCCACGTCGTAGCAGCCCGAGGTGTTGTAGCCGCCGGCCGAATACTGGGCGGCGGTCAGGCCGAACAGGCAGTTGGCGATGGGCACGCCGGTGGCGATCTTGTCGTCGAACTGGTTGTGGAACAGGGTCAGGCCGGCCCGCAGGCGGTCGTGGTCGTCATAGAGAACCGCGAACTCGGTCGAGGTCGAGGTCTCGGGCTTAAGGCCGGGACTGCCCAGGAGGGGCAGGCGGCCCTGGGCGCCGAAGCCGTTGATGCCCGAAGCCAGCTGTTCCAGCCGGGGGGTCTTGAAGCCCTGACTGACCCCGCCCTTGACGGTCCAGACCTCGGACGGGTTCCAGACCAGATAGGCGCGGGGGCTGAAATGGGCGCCGAAGGTCGAATGGTCGTCGTGGCGAGCGCCGACCGTCAGGGCCAGGGCGTCGGTGAACCGCCATTCGTCCTCGGCGAAGACGGCCCATTGGGTGTGGCGGAAGGCGCCGGACACCACGCCGTCGGTCATCTCGGCTTCCCAGTGCTGGCCGCCGATGGTGAAGGTGTGCGCCCCCCACTGCGAGAACAGCTTGCTGTCGAGGATGCGGTTCTCGCTCTCAAGGGTGCGGGGACCGCCCGCGCCGGCTACGCCATTGGGGATGATGCGGCCCTTCGTTTCCGTCCGGCCCACCGAATAGTTGGATTCCAGCACGCCGAAGGGCAGGCGCCAGTTGTGGGCGATGGCGAACTGGTCGCGGTTGAACTCCAGGAATTTGTCGTAGCCGCCGGCGGTGGTCGCCGTGCCCATCTGGCCCTTGGAGTTGTCGTACCACTGACGCGCCACATCGGCGTCGATCCACAGGTCGTGGTCGGGGTGCAGGTCGAAGGCCAGGCGGGCGCCGGCGGACCAGATCCGGTTGGCGGTGGCGCTGCGGCCGAAGCCGGTCACGGGCGCCTCGGCGCCGGAAACGTCCTGGAAGGTCAGGCGCGACTGCTCACGCTCCGAGCGGGAGGCGCGCAGCGACAGGCCGACGCGGTCCTTGATCAGGGGGCCGGCCAGATAGAGGTCGCCGCCTCGGATCGGGCCGAATTCGTCGTCGCCCTGGACGGTGTAATGGGCGGTCGCCGCGCCGACCCAGCGGTCGCCGATCTTGCGCGTGATGATGTTGACCACCCCGCCCATGGCGTCCGAACCGTAGAGGGTGGAGACGGGGCCGCGCACCACCTCGACCCGTTCGATGGCCGATACGGGGGGCAGGAAGCTGGTCGCGGTCTCGCCGAAGCCGTTGGGCGTGACGCTGCCGGCCGTGTTCTGGCGGCGGCCGTCGATCAGGATCAGGGTGTAGTCCGAACCCATGCCCCGGATGTTGATGGTCTGGCCGCCCGACTTGCCGACGGCCGCGCCGGTGTCGACGCCTTCGACGGTGTTCAGGATCTCGGCGATGGAGACCGCGCGCGTCTCCTCGATCTCGGCGCGGGGCAGGACGCTGATCGAGGCCGGGGCCTGGTTGATCCGTTGCTCGAATCCGGCCGCCGTGACGACCACCTCGCCCAGTTCCGCCACGGGCGCCGCTGGTCCCCGTGACTGGTCGTCGGCCGCCGGATTCGCCTGGGCGGCGACGCCGGCGGAGGTCAGCATGAGAACGAAGGCGGCGCCGGACAGCAGCCGGGCGCGGGTCGAGACGGTCATAAGCAAAAAGGCCCCTTAGTTGCGAGCGCCTCTCAACATCATTCGCAAGCTTGGCCAAGGGGGGTGCGCCCATCGGTCGCAAGGAAGTCGGCATAGCTGCGCCGCTGGTCAGGACGGCGGGGCGGGCCTAGAAGGACGACATGCAGTTGATCGACATCCTGATCGCCCTCGCCATCCTGGCCGTGACCGTCACCCTGGGGCTGGGGCTCTATTCGCTGTTTCGAGGCGGCGACTATGCGCGGACCCATTCCAACCGGTTGATGCGGTTGCGCGTCGCCCTGCAGGCCGTGGCGGTGCTGCTGCTGGTCGGCGGCATGGTGTGGAAGGCGACCAGCGGAGGATAGGTCATGGTGACGCTGAACAAGATCTACACCCGCACCGGCGACGAGGGCCGCACCCGCCTGGTTTCCGGCGCGCCCGTGTCCAAGACGGACCGCCGGGTCGAAGCCTATGGCGCGGTGGACGAACTGAACGCCGTCCTTGGCGTGGCCCGGCTGAACAGCGGCCAGAACGACCGGATCGACGCCATGTTGAGCCGCATCCAGAACGAGCTTTTCGACCTGGGCGCCGACCTGGCCACCCCGCTGGACCCGCCGCCCGCCTGGGAGGCGCTGCGCATTCTGGACAGCCAGGTCGAACGGCTGGAGCGCGAGATCGACTGGATGAACGAGAGCCTGAAGCCGCTGGACAGCTTCATCTTGCCGGGCGGTTCGCCCCTGTCGGCCCACCTTCACGTCGCCCGCACCGTTTGCCGCCGGGCCGAGCGCGAGGCCGTGCGCCTGATGGAAGGCGGAGTCGAGGTGAACCCGGCGGCGGTGAAATATCTGAACCGACTGTCCGATCACCTGTTCGTCGCCGGCCGTCGCGCCAACGCCAACGGCGCCGACGACGTCAAATGGAAGCCCGGCGCGACGCGCTGATCGTCCCGGTCAGGTCGCCGGGCGGGCGGCGGCCAGGGCGGCCTTCTGGCGTTCGACCTCGGCGGCGCGGGCGCGGTCCTGGGCGGCCAGTTCGCTTTCTATGCGCACCAGTTCGCGGTTCTTCTCTTCGGAGGCCTGGGCGCGCGAGACGCCGATGGGCCGGCCGGTGATCTGGGCGATGGAGATGGGCTGGGCGCAGATGCGATTGTCCATGTCGTACCATTTGCCGGCCGCCTCGCAGCGTTTGCCGGGCGCGACCCAGTAATCCTGCAAGGCGAAAATGCCGATGACCGCCAGGCCGAAAACGCCCGCGAACAGCATCGCCAGGCGGGGAAAGGTCAGAAAACGCTTCATGTCTCGGTCCGCTGGGGCGGGTCCGGCCTTGAAACCTGACGCCGCGTTACATTGACAGGCCTTCGCGACCGCTCCATGTCCTCTGCCCACACATTCAGGCGATTTCACGGATAGACCCATGAAGGTACTCGTCCCCGTCAAACGGGTGATCGACTATAACGTCAAGGCCCGCGTCAAGGCGGATCAGTCGGGCGTCGATCTGGCCAACGTCAAAATGAGCATGAACCCCTTCGACGAGATCGCGGTCGAAGAGGCGGTTCGTCTCAAGGAAGGCAAGGAGCATCATGCCGCCGGAACCGCGACCGAGATCGTAGTCGTCTCCATCGGCGTGACCCAGGCCCAGGAAACCATCCGCACGGCCCTGGCCATGGGCGCGGATCGCGGCCTGCTGATCCAGTCGGATACGGATCTTGAGCCGCTGGCGGTCGCCAAGCTGCTGAAGGCGGTGGTCGACGAGGAGAAGCCCGATCTGGTCCTGATGGGCAAACAGTCCATCGACGGCGACAACAATGCGGTGGGCCAGATGCTGGCCGCCCTCTTGGACTGGCCCCAGGCGACCTTCGCCGGCAAGCTGGTGATCGATAGCGGCAAGGCCACGGTGACGCGCGAAGTCGATGGCGGCCTTCAAACGATTGCGGCCGACCTGCCCGCCGTGGTGACGGTGGACCTGCGTCTGAACACGCCGCGCTATGCGTCGCTGCCCAACATCATGAAGGCCAAGAAGAAGGAGATCGCCGTGAAGGCGGTCGCCGACTACGGCGTCGATGTCGCCGATCGTCTGAAGGTCGTGAAGGTCACCGAACCGCCCAAGCGTTCCGCCGGGGTCAAGGTCGCCGACGCCGCCGAACTGGTTTCCAAGCTCAAGTCCGCGGGAGCGCTGTAACATGGCTGTCCTCGTCATCGCCGATCACGACGGTTCGACCGTTCGCGACACCACCAACAAGACCGTGACCGCCGCTCTGGGCCTGTCGTCCGACGTGGACGTTCTGGTCGTGGGGCAGGGGGCTCAGGCCGCCGCCGACAGCGCCGCAAAGATCGCGGGCGTCCGCAAGGTGCTGCTGGCTGAAAGCGCCGGTCTGGGCCACGGCCTGGCCGAGGCGGTTGAGGCGACCGTCGTGCCGCTGGCCGCCAACTATGACGCGATCCTGACCCCGGCCTCGACCGACGGCAAGAATTTCGCGCCGCGCATCGCCGCCAAGCTGGATGTCGCCCCGATCTCCGACATCGTCGAGGTCGTGTCCCCCGACACCTTCGTGCGGCCCATCTATGCGGGCAATGCGCTGGAGACGGTGCAGTCGTCCGACGCCAAGAAGGTCATCACGGTTCGTCCGACGGCCTTCAACGCCGCCGCCGAAGGCGGTTCGGCCCCGGTCGAGTCCGTCGCCGGCGCCGATGCGCCCAAGACCGCCTTCGTCTCGGAGGAAATGGTCAAGTCGGATCGACCCGAACTGGGCGCCGCCAAGATCATCGTTTCGGGCGGCCGGGCCCTGGGTTCGGCGGAGGAGTTCCATGCCGTCATGGAGCCGCTGGCCGACAAACTGGGCGCCGCCATCGGCGCCTCGCGCGCTGCCGTGGACGCGGGCTATGCGCCCAACGACTATCAGGTCGGTCAGACCGGCAAGGTGGTCGCGCCCCAGCTCTATGTCGCCGTGGGCATCTCGGGCGCCATCCAGCACCTGGCGGGCATGAAGGACTCCAAGACCATCGTGGCCATCAACAAGGACCCCGATGCGCCGATCTTCCAGGTCGCGGATTACGGTCTGGTCGCCGACTACAAGACCGCCGTGCCCGAACTGATGGCCGCACTGGGCTGAGGCCCGGCCCGCCAAGTCGATAAGGAGGGGCGCGACGTCGGACGTCGCGCCTTTCTTCGTCTGTGAAAGCGCTCATGGCCCAACTGCCGATCAAGCTTCAGCCCGGCGCCGCCGCCGACCGGATCGACGGCTGGGACGCCGATCCCGACGGTCGGCGCGTGCTCAAGGTGCGCGTGCGCGCCCGCCCGGTGGACGGAGAGGCCAACGTCGCCCTGATCAAATTGCTGGCCAAGGCCCTGGGCGTGCCCAAGTCGTCGCTGACCCTGGCGCGCGGCGGCCAGTCACGCCTGAAGATGATCGCAGTCGACGGATTGGACGAGGCCGCCCTGGCCGAGCGCCTGAACGGGATCGCAGGCGCGGCCTAAGCGTTGTCCCAGGCGAAGGCCGCAAAGGGATCGCCCATGACCGAAGTCCTCCACGCCCGAAGCGGCGTCGTGCTCGAACACCGCGACGACGGTTATCGTCTGACCAGTCTGCGCCTGGAGAACCCGCGCGATCTCGACGATCTCACCACGGCCGAACAGGCCTTCGACGCCGAGGTCCGCGCCTCCGAGAACGACCCCGAGATCGTATCCCGCCTAGGCGGCGCCTGAAGTGGCTGCTGCGAGGAGAAATGGCGCACCCGACAGGATTCGAACCTGTGACCTCTGCCTTCGGAGCAATTTAGGCTGCCTATCCGAAATGCACGATAGAGCACGCTAGGCTACGATAACCCATTGAAACCACTGGACTATGGGGTTTTCTACGCCGAAATGTCTATCGAAAATTTCGCTCCGATCTTCATCCGGCTGCTTCCGTGGTGCTTCCGCGGAAACAGCCCCTCTCCAGCAGAGGAGAAGCCACATGGCAAAACTGACCAAGCGCATAGTGGACGCCGCCGACGTCCGTGAAAAGGACTACTTCATCTGGGACGACGAGCTGCCCGGCTTCGGCCTTCGCGTTTTCGCCTCGGGCAAGCGTAGCTACCTCATCCAGTATCGCGCGGCCGGCCGGACGCGACGCTTCACCATCGGCCTGCATGGTATCTGGACGGCAGAGACCGCCCGGCAGGAGGCTAAGGTTCAGCTTGGTCGCGTCGCCAAGGGCGAGAACCCGTCCGAGGAACGCCAGCTCGACCATCAGGCCATCACCGTCAAGGAGCTATGCGCCCTCTATGTCGCCGACCTGAATGCGGGACTGATCCTCGGCAAGGGCGGTCGTCCCAAGAAGCCGTCGACCATCGTCACCGACGCCGGCCGCATTGAGCGGCACATCATCCCGCTGATCGGCACGCGGCGGGTGAAGGATCTTGTCAAGGCCGACATCAACAAAGTCCTCAAGGACATCATGGCCGGCAAGACGCGAGTCTCTGTCAAGACGAAGAAGCTGCGCGGCAAGGCCATCGTGCGCGGCGGCGCGGGCACGGCGACCCGCACTGTCGGCCTGCTCGGCGGCATCCTCACCTATGCCGTCGAGGCCGGCATCATCGACCGCAATCCCGCCCACGGCTTGAAGAAACCGAAGGACAATGTGCGCAACCGCCGTCTGACGGAGGCCGAGTATCACATCCTGGGCAACATTCTGCGAAACGCGGCCGAGACCGAGAAATACGCGATGACCGTCGACATCATCCGCCAGATCGCCATGACCGGCTGCCGCCGCACCGAGATGATCCGGCTCATGCGGACCGAGGTGGACGCGGCGGGCAGTTGCCTGCGCCTCGTCGACAGCAAGGAAGGCGCCTCCGTCCGCCCCATCGGGCTTCCCGTCGTCGAATATCTCGAGGAACGCTGCAAGGACCTGACCGGCACCTATGTCTTCCCCGGCCAGGGCGAGGACAATGCCTTCGGCAGCTTCCCGAACCACTGGGAGCAAATCTTCAAGGACACGTCGCTGGCCGATGTCACGCCGCACGTCCTGCGCCACAGCTTCGCCAGCATCGGCAACGATCTCGGCTTCACCGAGGTCACAATCGCGGCGCTGGTCGGCCACTCCAAGGGGTCAGTGACGAGCAAATACATCCATAGCCTCGACACTGCGCTCATCATGGCCGCAGACACCATCTCCGGCTACATCAAGGGCCTTCTAGACGGCGTCGCCTTCAAGCAGACCGCCTATGCCCTCGACCGAGATTCCCGGAAGGCGGCGCTGGCGCGTTTCCTCCAATCGGCGGTCGCCAACGAGCAGGAGGAGCTGCCTCTTGCGGCGTAACCGACACCATCAGGGGGTTTCAGTTATTGCAGTTGGAGCCAGCAACGACTATATTGGCTGGTCAGGAGAACCCATCATGGCCAGCCAAGTCGTCAAATTCGCCGGTCTCTCGGACCGCGACCGCAAGAAGGTCTCGCCTCTGCCCAAGCTGGCGGAGGGCGACCGCGTCGAGCTGCGCGTCCGGCGCCGCGACGGTCACGATGAGACCCTGGCCCTGCCGCCCGCGGCGGCGAGCGCCGTCGAGGCCCTGATAACGCACCTGCTCAGCGGCGAGCGCGTGGCGGTTCTTTCCGAGGATCAGGAGCTGAGCCCCACCGAGGCGTCCGAAATCCTCGGCATCTCGCGCCCGCTCGTCGTGCTGCGCATGGACCGGGGCGATCTGCCCTTCCGTTATGTCGGCAAACACCGCCGCGCCTCGCTCAAGGACGTGCTGACGCTGAAGGCCAAGCTCGACGTCCGGCGCAAGGCCATGCAGGACCTCGCCGCCGACGCCGAGGATCTCCATCTTCGCTATGGCGTTTAAGTCCGCCGTCGCCATCTACGATGCCTGCATCCTCTACCCCTTCCATCTGAGGAATGTCGTTGTGCAGGCGGCGGTCGACGGTCTGGTCGATGCGCACTGGACGGAGGCGATCCATGACGAGTGGATACGCAACCTACTGGCCAATACGCCGGGTCTTCCGCCCGAGCACCTGCAAGCCACCAAGCAGCTCATGAACGTCGCCGTGCCGGAGGCGACCATTACCGGCTATGATCGGCATATCCACACCGTGAGCCTGCCCGATCCCGATGACCGCCACGTCGCGGCGGCGGCGATCGAGGCTGGCGCGTCGATGATCGTCACCTGGAACCTGCGTGACTTCCCCGTCGCCGAGTTGAGGAAGCATGGTCTGGCGCGGCAATCGCCGGACGCCTTTCTCGTCAGCCTCTACGAGCAGGCTCCCGATATGCTGCTCGCCTCGCTGGCGAATGCGCGCAGCAATCTCAGCCGGACGCGCGTGTCGGCCGCCGATTTCGTCGGCATCCTGCGCGACCAGAGGCTGGTCAAGCTCGCGGCGCAGATCGAGAACCACGTCAGCGACCTCTAGGGCGGCTTTCCGGGTTTGCTGAAACCCGGTTCTCCAGCTCTACGGGTTTACGGATTTACGATGCGAGGCTGTTCCTCAGTGCCCCTTGCGCTCACCAGGTGGGCAGGCAACAGCATCGTAATAGAATATAATTGTAGTTCATTTCAGAGGGATGTTTCCGCGAACATGGCCAAGAAAACGGTCGAAAGACTTAATCCGACACCCTCCACCGTAAAGAAGCTCTTCGCCTATAGCGGAAACCAGTGTGCCGTCCCCGATTGTCAGGAGCAGCTTGTCGACGTAAGCGGCGCCATGCTGGGCAAGGTCGCCCATATCTGCGCCGCCGAGAAAGGCGGGCCGCGCTTCGACGTTGACATGAGCAACGAAGACCGCCGCGCCTTTGAAAACCTGCTTCTGGTTTGCGGCAAGCACCATGACATCATCGACCATCAGCCCAATGTCACGACCTACACGGTCGAGGTGCTGCGCAAATACAAGGCCGATCACGAAGATCGTTTCAAACGGGCGGAGCTACAGCTCATCGCGCAGATCACGGACACGACCCAGGCCAGGCTGCCCACCTATCCGGAAACGCTGAAGCGGTTCGGAGAGGTCTTCGATGTCACCGACTCGATGAATCTCGACGAGGAAGTCGCCGGGCTGACCACCTTCATCGGCAGGCTGAAGGAGCTTCCCCTCGAAGAGCGGGCATTCGCCATCAAGCTGGCCGAACGCATGAGACGTCGGGACGTCGATGACCTGCCGGCCGAAGACGTGGTCGGCGCGTTCAACCTTGGAAAAACCAGGCTGCGTCAGCATATGACTTTGCTGGAGCATCACCTGCTTGGCGATATCACCGAAGGGCATGGCTACCAGCAATATATCGTGCGGCTGTGTGACCGCGATCCCGGCGGCAATCCCTGGATAGAGATGCTGGAGTTCTGCGAAAAGACGGGCATCACCATCGACAGCCTCCTCTATGATCTCAATTTCGCGCAGTACGACGGCTGACGGCAGTATGGCGGCGCGGTCGCCTCCAACAGCCTCACGGCATCAGGACGGTTGATCGGTTTGCCCGGCAGGGCTCGCAACCATCGTTTCCACGACTGTCTGCATTTTTGGCGGGGGAAAGCCTTCCCCCTGGCCGGCACTTCGTTGCCGGCGCACCCCCTTCTGCGGGGAGACCCCCAGGCCGTGCAGAAACTCCTGTCGCGACCGAGTTCGGCGACGGAGATTTGAGCCAGCCGAACTGGATATTCAGCCCCGCGAGACCAGCGCCTCATATCCGAAGGCGTTCGAGGCGTGGATGATGTTGAATGCCAGAACCGATAGGGCTGCTTCGGCTTTGACGTGCCGCAATCCGCGCGTCAGGAATCGTCCTCCGCCCGACATTCGCTTGATGGTGCCGAATGGATGTTCGACCGTGCAGCGGCGGATAGTCATGAGATCAGGGTTCTCATGGACACGACGCTCCATTCGATCGAGCGCGCCCTGATCTACAAGGCGATGGATCGTACGCTGATATCCTGGCGTGCAATGCTGCTTGATCTGACAGGTCTGGCAAGCAGGAGTTCGGTAACGGATTGCTCGATTTCGAGTGTGCTTTCCCTTGGGATGCAGGGTTTCACCAGCCGGACAGCGGATTGTATCCGTTTCCTCGTCGTGGACGAACTGCACGGGTCGGAAGTATTGCGCACTCATGGCACCTCGCTTGATGGGCGCCGCGACTCGGACCCCGTCTTGTTCACAACGAGCCACTTCCTGCGCATTCGAATAGCCTCCATCCGCCAGCACTTCGAGTTCGTCGACTTCGAGCACTTCCTTTGCTGCGATCGCCATTGGATGCAGCAACTGGCTGTCATTGGCTTCGTTTGCGACGTCATTGTGAATAATCAGGCCGCTTCCAACGTCGACGACACTCTGAAGATTATAGGCCGGGAACTTTGGTGCCCGGCCGTAGCCCATTGGTCGAGCATCCGGCTCACCGAAGACCACGACATTCGTATCGTGATCTGCGAGTTCGGCTTGCCGCCTCTCCAACCTTTGTTTGCGTCGCTGAAGCGAGGCAATCGCGGTGGCAAAAGCCACACGATTGGCTGCCTGATCGCCCCCGTGCTCTGCATGTTTATCTGCTATATTTAGGCGGTCGAGATAATAGGCGATCTCCGTTTCAGTGTGGGCAATGTCACGCGCGAGGCGGTCGGCTCCGGCGATGTTTTTGGAACTGGCAACGGCCCGCATTTTGGTGCCGTCCAACGCCACTTTGCCGGGAGTGACAAGACCATTCTCGCGACAGAAGTTGATGAATGCGGCCCCTGTGCCGATGATGGCCTCGGGATTATCCTGCCTAAACGCAGCGATGGTCCGATAGTCAGGCGTCATGCGCCGCATCAACCAGATGGCTTCAAGGTCGCGATTACACGCACGCTCCAACTGCCGCGAGGAACGCAACTGATTCAAATAGCCCCAGATGTAAAGTCGCAGCATGTCGCCAGGATAATAGCCCGGCCGGCCTGTGGCGGCCGAGATAGTGCGCTCGAAACCGAGAGCCGTGAGGTCGAGAGTTCCGACGAATGCATCGACGACACGAACAAGAGCCTCTTGTGGCACATAATCATCGACATGAGCAGGCAATAAGAACGACTGATTTCGGTCGTCACCTTCTAAAAACCGCCCCATCATGCCCTCCGATCCGCGGATAGTTCCAGTATATTGTCGATCTGGGAGAAATCATAGTAAGTAACTGTTATTTCATATGAATTCTTTGTGTTTCTGTGAGGCAAAGCGCCTGTTTTCTGAAAGCCATAGCTGGTTAGATGATTGGCAGGGAGGTGACTTCTCAATTTTGGGGGGTGTCGCGCCTCAGCAGTCTCCTCGCCACTGACCCGGCAACTGCCGGTCGTTCGGGCCGATCTCGCCTAGACACCGAAAGATATGTCGATTAGTCTCGACATATGGAATCAGAAACCGCCATCCTCGCGTTCGCCGCGCTCGCGCAATCGACCCGCCTCGACGTGTTCCGCCTGCTCATGGAGCATGAACCGGACGGATTGGCCGCCGGTGACATCGCCCGCAGGCTGGATGTTCCGCACAACACCATGTCCACACATCTGGCGACGCTGACCCGCGCCGGTCTGATCGACGCAGAGCGGCACAGCCGGTCGATCATCTATCGGGCCAGGCTCGAGGCCGTGCACGCGCTCACCAGCTTCCTCGTCAAGGATTGCTGCGGCGGTCGCCCCGAACTCTGCGCGCCGCTGATCGCCGACCTTTCCCCCTGTTGCCCGCCGCAATCGCTCGCCGCCAAGGAGGCCGCCCATGACTGACCGCATCTACAATGTCCTGTTCCTCTGCACGGGTAACTCGGCCCGCTCGATCCTCGCCGAGAGCATCCTGACCAAAGACGGCGCGGGTCGCTTCCGCGCCTTCTCGGCCGGGAGCCAACCGAAGGGCGAGGTCAACCCGTTCGCCTTGAAGGTGCTCGGAAGCTTCGAGTATCCGACCGAAGGCTTCCGTTCGAAGAGCTGGGAGGAGTTCGCCCAACCCGGCGCACCCGTCATGGATTTCGTGTTCACCGTCTGCGACAACGCTGCCGGCGAAGCCTGCCCGGTCTGGCCGGGCCAGCCGATGACCGCGCATTGGGGCATTGAAGACCCCGCTGCCGTCGAAGGGCCGGACATCGAAAAGGAAAAGGCGTTCGTCGCCGCCTTCCGCTATATGCGGAACCGGATTTCCGTCTTTACGGCTCTGCCCGTGGCAAGCCTCGACAAGGCCGCGCTTGGCACCAAGCTGCGCGAGATCGGCCGCAGCGAAGGCGCAACGTCCCCGCGCCCTGACGTCGCGTGAGGCCGGTCATGGACGTCATCATCTATCACAACCCCGATTGCGGCACCTCGCGCAACACGCTTGGCCTGATCCGCAATGCCGGTGTCGAGCCGCATGTCATCGAATATCTCAAGACGCCGCCGAGCCGGACCATGCTGGAGCTGCTCATCGCCCGCATGGGTATCCCTGTCCGCGCCCTGCTGCGCGAGAAGGGTACGCCCTATGCCGAACTCGGCCTTGGCGATCCGACTCTGAGCGACGCGCAGCTTCTCGACGCCATGATGGCGCATCCCATCCTCATCAATCGTCCGATCGTAGTCACACCGGAAGGGGTGAGGCTGTGCCGGCCGTCCGAGGAAGTGCTGGACCTGCTGCCGCCGCAGCGCGGGGCCTTCGTCAAGGAAGACGGGGAGCGGGTGATCGACGAACACGGCCGCCGCGTCGCGGCGGCTTGAGGAAGACCATGTCCAACTTTGAACGCTATCTCACCCTCTGGGTCGCCCTGTGCATCGTCGCGGGCATTGCGCTCGGCCACCTCATGCCGGGCGTCTTCCATGCCATCGGCGCGGCCGAGATCGCCAGGGTCAACCTCCCGGTGGCGGCGCTGATCTGGCTCATGATCGTGCCGATGCTGGTCAAGATCGACTTCGCCGCCCTCGGTCAGGTCAGGGAGCATTGGCGCGGCATCGGCGTCACTCTGTTCGTCAACTGGGCGGTCAAGCCCTTCTCGATGGCGGCGCTCGGCTGGCTGTTCATCGGCTATCTGTTCCGGCCGTATCTGCCGGCCGAGCAAATCGACTCCTACATTGCTGGCCTCATCATCCTTGCTGCCGCACCCTGCACGGCCATGGTCTTCGTCTGGTCGAACCTCACCAAGGGCGAGCCGCATTTCACGCTGAGCCAGGTCGCGCTCAACGACACCATCATGGTGTTCGCCTTCGCGCCGGTCGTCGGCTTGCTGCTTGGCCTTTCGGCCATCACCGTGCCTTGGAACACGCTGGTCCTGTCCGTCGCGCTCTATATCGTCGTGCCGGTGATCGCCGCGCAGATGCTGCGCCGCCGGATACTCGCCAATGGCGGCGAAGCGGCGCTGAAGCGCTTCCTTGATCGCCTTCAGCCGCTGTCGCTGGTGGCGCTGCTCGCCACGCTCGTCCTGCTGTTTGGCTTCCAGGGCGAGCAGATCCTTGCCCAGCCGCTGGTGATCGCATTGCTCGCGGTGCCGATCCTGATCCAGGTCTATTTCAACTCGGGGCTCGCCTATCTCCTCAACCGCCTGACCGGCGAACAGCATTGCGTCGCCGGCCCATCGGCGTTGATCGGGGCATCGAACTTCTTCGAGCTGGCCGTCGCCGCCGCCATCAGCCTGTTCGGTTTCCAGTCGGGCGCGGCGCTCGCCACCGTCGTCGGCGTGCTGATCGAAGTGCCGGTGATGCTCTCCGTCGTCTGGATCGTGAACCGCTCGAAAGGCTGGTATGAGCGCGGCGAGAAGCCCAGGGCCGTGGCCGAGGCGAAGCGCTGATGCTGCGCGATCTGCCAAACATCGATGGCGCATGCCTGGACGTGCCGACAATCGACCGGCTCCGGGCTGCGCCTTCGACCCATCCGCCGCGCATCCTCTTGCTCTACGGCTCCCTGCGCGAGCGCTCCTACAGCCGCTTCCTCACGCTGGAGGCCGAGCGCCTGCTCAATCACTTCGGCGCGGAAACGCGCATCTTCGATCCGCAGGGCCTGCCACTGCCGGACGGCGCCGAGGCCAGCCATCCGAAAGTGCAGGAACTGCGTGAGCTCTCGCTCTGGTCGGAAGGCCAGGTCTGGACCAGCCCGGAGCGCCATGGCGCGATGAGTGGCGTGATGAAGGCGCAGATCGACTGGATTCCGCTTTCCGTCGGCGCGGTGCGGCCGACGCAGGGCCGCACGCTCGCCGTCATGCAGGTGTCCGGCGGCTCGCAGAGCTTCAACGCCGTCAACCAGATGCGCGTGCTCGGCCGCTGGATGCGCATGGTGACGATCCCCAATCAGTCTTCTGTCGCCAAAGCCTTTCAGGAGTTCGACGAGGCCGGCCGGATGAAGCCTTCCTCCTTCTATGATCGGGTCGTCGACGTGATGGAGGAATTGGTGAAGTTCACGCTGCTGACGCGCGATGTCTCGTCCTACCTGACGGATCGCTATTCCGAACGCAAGGAGAGCGGCGAAGCCCTGATGCGGCGGGTCAATCTGAGCGCCGCGACCTGAACCATCTAACGATCTGGCGTCATCGACCACGAAATGACCCAGCCAATGAGGTCTCCTGAATGGATCACTGCCCAGAGCAGTCAAAGGCAAGCATCTCGGAGGTATTCCATGTCTTCCTGAAGCTGGGGCTCACCTCCTTCGGTGGCCCGATCGCGCATCTGGGCTATTTCCGCGACGAACTGGTGACGCGGCGAAAATGGCTGAGCGAAAGCGCCTATGCCGATCTGGTGGCGCTATGTCAGTTCCTGCCCGGTCCCGCATCCAGCCAGGTCGGCTTTGCGCTCGGCCTGACGCGGGCGGGTTGGGGCGGCGCGTTTGCGGCCTTTGTCGCCTTCACCTTGCCGTCGGCGCTGATCCTTCTCGCACTCGCCATGACGGCGACGCGTCTGGAAAGTCCGCTGGCGCTGGGCGTCCTGCATGGCCTCAAGATCGTCGCCGTCGCCATCGTCGCCCAGGCCGTGTGGGGCATGGCGAAAAACCTCTGCCCCGATAAGGAGCGCGCCACGATCGCCGTCGTGGCCGTGCTTCTACTTGCCTGGGCGCCGGGCGCCATCGGGATGATGTCCGCCATATTGCTGGGCGCAATCGCCGGGCTGGCCCTTGGCAAGGGACAGGTCAAGGTCGGCGACCATCTGCCGGTTCCGGTCTCACGCAAAGCCGGACTGACGGCCTTCGCGCTGTTCGTCGTCTTGCTGATTGGCCTGCCGATCCTGGCCGGACAAGCGCAGGGATGGACGCTGGCCGATAGCTTCTACCGCGCCGGCTCGTTGGTTTTCGGCGGCGGGCATGTGGTGCTGCCGCTGTTGCAGGCAGAAACCGTTACGCCGGGATGGGTGTCCGAAGACGCCTTCCTAGCGGGCTATGGCGCAGCGCAGGCCGTGCCGGGACCGCTCTTCACCTTCGCCGCCTGGCTCGGCGCAGTCATGGGACCGGCGCCGAATGGCATTGCCGGCGCGGCGATTGCTCTGGTCGCCCTTTTCCTTCCGGGCTTCCTCATCCTGATTGGTGCGCTGCCGTTCTGGGATCAGTTGCGCCGCACGATATGGGCGCAATCGGCCATGCAGGGCGCCAATGCCGCGGTGGTCGGCATTCTCGGCGCCGCACTTTATTCGCCGGTCTTCACCAGCGCGATCGGCGGTATGCCGGACTTCGCACTGGCCCTGATTTGCTTCGTGGCGCTGATGGCCTGGAAAGCGCCGCCATGGGTTGTCGTATTGTTGGCGGCAGTGGGCGGAACCGCCCTTGCCTTGATCACGTAAGGCGGATTCGAAAGCCGTCGGGTGCGACTCTGTCAGACTAGAGGGCTGATCGAACCAAGCTGAACAAGGTCGCGCCACATCGCCGCTAGCGAGCAATATCTAAGGCCAGCGGCATCGGGAGGAGTTTCTGCACAGCCTGCCCCGCAACGCCCCCTTTAGAGTGAGAGTGCGGACCGGGTTTGCCGTGACGGGTTGAGGGCTGGAGAAGAGGTCTCCGGCGCCCGTCGCGGAGAACCGCGATGTCCAGACAGGATCGCAGCGCGCGCCCCGGCTCGGATCGGGCGAGCCTTTACGACGATATCACAAACAAGATCATCGGCGAACTGGAGGCCGGCCGCTTCCCTTGGGTTCAGCCCTGGGGCTCGGCCGCGGTCAAGGCGCCGCTCGCCATGCCGCAGAACGCCGCCACAGGCCGGCGCTATTCGGGGATAAACGTCCTCATCCTCTGGGGCGCCGTCATCGAGCATGGTTTCCCCGGCCAGAGCTGGCTCACCTTCCGCCAGGCGCTTTCCCTCGGCGGCAATGTCAGGAAGGGCGAGCGCGGCACCACCGTCGTCTATGCCGATCGTTTCACCCCCGAGGACGAAAAGCGCCGCGCCCGCGAGGCCGGCGAGGACGCTCAGGCGATTCCGTTCCTGAAGCGCTTCACGGTCTTCAACGCCTCTCAATGCGACGGCCTGCCTGAAGAAATCGCCGTCGTCGCACCGCCGCCCGAACCGGGCCTGATCGAGCCGCGCGTCGAGGCCCTGATCCGGGCGACCGGCATCGACTTCCGCATCGGCGGAGACCGCGCCTTCTATGTCCCGACGCATGACTATGTCGTCGTTCCGCCGCCGCAGGCGTATTTCGAGCCGATCAACTGGCACCGTACGGCCCTGCATGAGCTCGGACACGCGACGGGCCATCCCTTGCGCCTCGGCCGTGATTTCTCCGGCTCCTTCGGCACCAAGAGATACGCCTTCGAGGAGCTGATCGCCGAGATCAACGCGGCCTTCTGCTGCGCCTCGCTCGGCATCGCTCCGACCGTCCGCCATGCCGACTATATCGGCTCCTGGCTCGACGTCCTGCGCGAGGACAATCGCGCCATCGTCCGAGCCGCCTCCCAAGCCAGCAAGGCGGCCGACTGGCTTCTCAGCTTCCTGCCGGATGCCGGCAGCATCGACCAGAACGATGACGAGCGGGAGGCGGCGTGATGAACGCGCTCGCCTTTCCGGGTTTCGTCCCCGACCCCGCGCAGTCGGCCGACATCCGCCTGCGCGTCCTCAGCCTCGGCGCCGGCGTCCAGTCCACGACGCTGGCGCTGATGGCGGCGCATGGCGAAGTCGGCCCCATGCCCGATTGCGCCATCTTCGCCGATACCGGGTGGGAGCCGCAAGCCGTCTATGACCATCTCGCCTGGTTGCGGTCGCCCAATGTCCTGCCGTTTCCCGTCCATATCGTCTCGGCCGGGGATCTGCGCGCCGACCTCATCGCCGGCGCACAGGGCGAGCGCTGGGCCTCCATTCCAGCCTTCACCCGCACCGTGACGCCTGCCGGGAGCGAGCTTCCCGTCTATGACGAGGACGAAAACGGCGATCTCGTCGTTGTCGGCTCCCGCATCGTGGCTACCGAGCGGGCCAGCATCGGCATGATCCGCCGCCAATGCACCGGAGACTACAAGATCGTGCCGATCAGGCGAAAAGTGCGCGAGCTGCTCGGCATCGCCGGGCGGCGCTCGCCCACGTCGCCGGTCGCCGAGCAATGGATCGGGATTTCGCTCGACGAGGCGCTTCGCATGAAACCCTCTTTCGAGAGCTGGCAGGTCAACCGCTGGCCCCTGATCGAGCGGGGCCTGACCCGACAGGACTGCCTGCGCTGGCTGGAACGGCACGATTATCCTCTGCCGCCCAAAAGCGCCTGCATCGGGTGTCCGTTTCATTCCGACGATCACTGGCGACAGATGCGCGACCATGATCCCGAAGCCTGGGCGGACGCCGTGTCGGTAGACGCCGCCATCCGCACCGGTTTCCGCGGCATCCGCGCCGAAGTCTATCTGCACCGCTCCGCCGTGCCGCTCGACCATGCCGACCTATCGACGGCCGCCGACCGCGGCCAGCTCGATCTCTGGCCGAACGAGTGCGAGGGCATGTGCGGGGTCTGATTCCCTGAAAGCCGCAAAGGCGCAAAGGCGCAAAGCCGCTTCTCCGGCTTTCCGGGTGTCCGCTTCTGCGTTTTCCCGCGTTTCCGGTTCGTCAGCTTGCAGCCTTGCGCCACGACGCTCAGCCTACCGGCCGTCCTTCATCAACCCTGCCCAGACAGCGAGAATATCGCCTTCGGCCGCGTTGTCCTCAGCGACAACCACGCTGAACACGGCGAGCGTGCCGGCGAACTCCTCCATATCCATCACGCCCCGTGCGTGAAGCATTGTCGCCAACAGCATCAGTGCCTTGCCTTGTGCGGTAATGACGGCCCGGTCCGCCTCGGAAAAGCGGACATGGCGGGCTGGCGACGCCCCCAGCCATCGGCGCAGAACACGCGCCAAGTCCGCCCAGGGCGGATTTCTCCAGCCAGAAATCATAGCGTCCATAGACAATTCCCCGCCGCCCCGACTGGCGCCGGGACGGTTGAACACGCGTGAACACTGGGAACCGCGCCCCACGTATTTCCCACGCCGGGCAAGCCCGACGCCGATGGGTATTCTATTCCGTGGGCCGCCCGACATAGTCGGTGACCCAGTGTTCAAACGCTTGATGCGATCGATGCGGTGTTCAAGCCGCAGGCGATGCAATCCCTATGGCACAGGAAGACAGTCCTGAACATCGCTGTTCCATTCTCGCCCCTGGCCAGACGACAGGGTCCGACCAGCAGAGTGAGAGGGAGGTGGGGATTTTCGTGACGGGTTTGGGTCGAGAGAGAGGCTCTCGGCGCCCGTCGCGGAGACTACCACGATGGCTACTGCCGCCCAGAAAATCATCCTGTCGCCTTCCCGCGACATCCCCTTCAACAAGCTCGTGCTCAGCCAATCGAATGTCCGACGCGTCAAGGCCGGCGTCTCGGTCGAGGAACTGGCCGAGGACATCGCCCGCCGAGGCACGCTCCTCCAGAGCCTCAATGTCCGCCCGGTCCTCGACGCCAGGGGCGATGAGACCGACATGTATGAAGTTCCCGCCGGCGGTCGCCGCTATCAGGCGCTCGCCATCCTCGTGAAGCAGAAGCGTCTCGCCAGGACCGCGCCTGTGCCCTGCGTCGTGCGTGATCCCTCCACGTCGATTCTCGCCGAGGACGACAGCCTCGCCGAAAACACCCAGCGCGTGCCGCTGCATCCTCTCGATCAGTTCCGGGCCTTCTATGACATGCGCCGCAAGGGCATGAGCGAGGAGGAGATCGCTGCGGCCTTCTTCACGACCGCGCAGGTGGTGAAGCAACGCCTGCGTCTGGCCTCTGTCTCGCCCACGCTCCTCGACATCTATGCCGAGGACGGCATGAAGCTCGAAGAGCTGATGGCCTTCACCGTCAATCCCGACCATGCCCGCCAGGAGCAGGTCTGGGAGACGGTCCAGACCTCCCACAATCGCCAGCCCTGGTATATCCGCCAGTTGCTCACTGAAACCACGGTGCCGGCCACCGACAAGCGCGCCCTCTTCATCGGCATCGAAACCTATGAGCAGGCGGGCGGCAGCGTGCTGCGCGATCTCTTCCAGACCGATGGAGGCGGCTGGCTTCAGGACCCCGCGCTTCTCGACCGCCTGGTCGCGGAGAAGCTCAAGACCCTCGCCGAGGAAATCGCCGCCGAGGGCTGGAAGTGGATCACCGTCGATACCGATCTGCCCTATGGCTACGATCAGGGGCTGCGGGCGCTCGACTTCACCCTCGTCGATCTGAACGATGACGAGCGCGCGGCCCGAGAAGCCCTGCGTGAGGAATACGAACGGATCGAGGCTGAATACTCGGAAGCCGATGAGCTGCCGGACGAGATCGACCAGCGTCTCGGCGAGATCGAGACGGCGCTCGAAGCCTTCGAGAAGCGCCCGGTCATCTACGATCCGGCCGACATCGCGCGTGGCGGCGTCTTCATCAGCGTCGACCGCAATGGCGAGCCCGTCGTCGATCGCGGCTATGTGCGCCCGGAGGACGAGACGCCGGTCGGCGTCGAGGACCCCGACGGCGAGGCCGAAGCCACCGGTACCGAAGTCGCGGCATCCGGCACCGTTCAGCGCGCCGTCATCACCATCGGCGGCCAGTCGGCCGAACCGGAGGATGACGACGAGGAAGACGTCATCAAGCCGCTGCCCGAACGGCTCGTTACCGAGCTGACTGCGCACCGCACCCTGGCGCTCCGCGATGCCGTGGGCGCCAATCCCCAGGTCGCGTTTACCGCCTTGCTGCACAAGCTCGTGCGCGACACCTTCCAGCGGACGGCCACCTCCGGCGCCAGCCTGCAGGCGTCCGTCAATCACGTCTTCTTCCGCGAACAGGGCAAGGATCTCGCCGAGACGGCCTATGCCAAGTCCGTCATCCAGCGGCATGAGGACTGGAAGGCTGACCTACCAGCCGATGAGGATGCGCTGTGGGACTGGCTCGCCGTGCTCGACGACGCCAGCCGCATGGCGCTGCTCGCGCATTGCGTCAGCTATGGGATCAACGCCCTCTATGAACGGCCCAATCCCTACAGCGGCAGCGGCGTGTCGCAGTCGGGCCTCGACCGGCGTATGGCAGAGGCCGATCGACTGGCCCGCGCCACCGGCCTCGACATGGTGGACGTCGGCTTCCGACCCACGGTCGAGAACTATCTCGGCCGCGTCACCAAGCCCCGCATTCTTGCGGCCGTCCGCGAAGGCGCGGGCGAACGCGCGGCCCAGCTCATCGACCACCTGAAGAAGGGCGACATGGCCAAGGAGGCCGAACGCTTGCTGGCCGACAGTGGCTGGCTACCGGAGCCGCTGCGCCTGATCGACCATGACGAGCCGACCACGTCCGATATCTCGGAAGGCGAGGCCGAGACGGCGCTCCCAGCCTTCCTTGCCGGTGAGGACGAGGACGAGGAAACCGCCGAAGACCCGGAAGCCGAGGCGCCAGCGATGATCGCCGCGGAATGACGCCAAACCCCGGCGGGCGGTCGAAGCCGCCCCGCCGTCCTCATCTTCAGCTTCAAGGCCCGGCGATCCGTCGTCGGGCCTTTTTCATTTTCAGGGAACACCCACCTCCGACATTTATGTACCAGCCGGCCGGTTCGAAGCTCCTGGACTGCTGACCCTGACGATCTTTGAAACGGAAAGGCGGTTACGGCTTCGGTCGATCTCAAGCTCGAAAGAAACGGCTTGGCCGCTCGTGAGGTCCGTCAGGCCAGCACGTTTCAGCACCCTCGCGTGGACGAATACGTCCTTGTCGCCGCCTTGCGGTGTGATGAAGCCGTAGCCCTTGCCGAGGTCGAACCACTTCACCACACCAGAGCCTTGACCAGCCTTTTCCAGCTTGCTTCCGCCTCGAAGCGGCCGCCCGCCAGAGTGGCCGCCCGAAGATTGCTCCGCCTTGCGCAGCAATCTGACCCTCGTTGCAAAGATTCGCTCGCTTTCCGCTGATTTTCCCAGCTCAAACTCCACGAAATCCTGCTTGTTCAGCTTGGTGACTTCGGAGCCTTCCAGGGATGACATGTGCACGAAGATATCCGGCCCGCCGCTATGCGATCCGATGAAGCCAAAACCCTTCTCGGTATTGAAAAACTTCACGAAACCTTTCTGAATCTCCCCGACTGGAAAGTTGCTCACGATCTGTCTCGTCATATCCACTCCAACAAGCGGGCCACTGTGAACACAGCCCCGCCAACAAGCACAAACATGATCACCGCCATGACGGCGACGAACTTCTGGTGATTTGTGAATCTCATCAGTCTTTTTTAGAAATGCCGGCCAACGGTTCGCTTCCGACCAGTCTCGGCAAACCCCTAGTCGGTTCTCCTCTCAGTGGGTTTTCCGTTCGTAGACGTGATTGAGGTTATCGGCTTGGTGCTGGAGGCTCCTCGCCACCGTTGCAGCCGCGGCCCGGTTCGGAAACGCCCCTGTTGTCATCCCGTTCAGGCTTACGCACCAGCCATCGGGCTTCTCAATGACCGTATAACGCCGTCGCTCTCCACCGACATTGGCGGACTTACCCGTCAAATAGCCACTCATCATGAGCGTCGATCTCCTCGTTGTTTCGGTGTGTCGGACTTCGTCCAAACCCCAAAGGCCGCTCCGATAACCGTCATCGCCATACGCCAGGATGATCGGCTGCTCTTGTTCGTCTTCATCGTTGCCCGCAAAAGTGCATTTCTGCTCATGGTTTCACCTCAACAAGAGGCCGCATCAAAGCTTCGAGCGCGTATGAATTCCATCCTGACGAAACCGGCCGCTCATAGTATTCTCATCAATTCGACCGGTGGACCTCGGCGCCATGCAACGCCATAGCGGGCCAAGCTCGTGCCCGGACAGCTCAGACCCTCAAACATCTTCGCTTCACCATTAGGCGGGAAGTGCGGGGCAATGGCATCCCTTTAGATTGATGATCCGGCTGCTGTCTGATGCCGGACACCATCCCGCTTCCATTCGCAAACCTTGGTCCGATCCGTCTCCTTATCAATCAACCCGCAAGGGGTCGGCTTACGCGCGCGTGCCGCCCTCGGGGTTTCGGAAAAGGTCCGAACGCCCGAGGGTGATTGCAGAGCCGGTCAGACACTTCGGGCGCCTGTCGCGCGGGGGATGGTCCCCCGCCTCCCAAGACAGGAGCCGGAACCATGTCCTATGCAGATGCCACCGCTTTCGCCGCAAGCCTAGCCACCACGCTGATGGTTTCGATCATCGTCTTCCAGGCCGGGGACGGCACTCACGGCGCCATGCCCGCCGACGAATTCGATGGCGACGAAGAAATGGTCAGGCTGGAACTTGATCCCTTCGGCTGAGGCGCGACAGCGCCTCACCCCGACGGCTCGGAGCGCAAGATCGCGTCCGGGCCTTCAGCGCTGCGCTACCGCTCATCGCCGGCAGCAGCGCCGGCTCATGCCCCGGCAAGGGAGAGTGAGAGTGCGGACGGGTTTTCCGTGACGGGTTGGTTGCCGGAGAGAGAGCTCCCGGCGCCCGTCCTGGAGCATCCTGCGATGGCCCTTGCACCTCAAACCACCTTCGCCCCGATCGGCGACATCCTCGCGCATCAGATCCTGCCCCGGCTGCGCCTTGCCTCAAAGCTGCCGCTGCGCATCACCTGCATCGGCACGGCCCGCTATGTCGGCACCGACGAGGCCGACAGCTTCGACCGCAGCGTCTTTCTCGGCGACCGCCCGTCGCTGGAGAACGCCACCAGCTTCGCGGCCGTTTCGGTCAGGCGCGGCGGCATTGGCGTGGGACAAGATAAGACGCTGCGCTTTCATCCACGCTTCGCCGTCATCCAGGACAACGATCAGAATCTGGTTCTGGCCGGCGAAATCCGCGCCGGGATCATTCTCTGGCAACAGCCCGTCGCCAGCGACGGCGAGGCCCGCCGGATCGTGACCGAAGCCAGCCGCCTGCGCGGACTGGCTTTCGCCGCCTCCGGCCGGGGCGAGCAGCGTGCGGCCCGCAATCATCGCCACCAGGCCGGCCTGCTCGAAGCACGCCTGGTCGACCCCTTCTGGCGCGAGGCCGCCGCCGATCTGCTCCGGCTGCCACAGGCCGCCTGATCCCATCCCCGATTTCCACCCATCCGACCCGGCGCTTCGCTTCGCCGGGTTCTCACCTATGGAGTTTTTCCCATGCCGAAATTCGTCGTCAGCAAAGGCCACGACGCCTTCGTCTATTACGAAACCGTCCTAGAGGCCGACACGCCCGAAGAGGCGCGAAGTCTCGTCCGGAGCGTTCATTACGAAGGCGCATGGCTCCCCACCGGCTATGTGCAGGAGTTCGACGATTACGAGATCGACGAGCATAGCGGCGTTCGCCTCCTCGAAGACGGTGAAGCCGTAGAGGCGTTCCTGACCATCGGCGTCACCTCCCAGGAGCGCGACGCCTTGCTGGCGGGGTTGCGCCTTCTCCAGCTCGCCCTTGGTCGCGGCGACCTCGAACCTGCGCTCGAAAACATCGTCACCAATGACGGTGCGCATACCGGCCTCGATCCGACCCGTATCGACGCTCTGTGCGAACGCATAAACGTCTAGGTGGCGGCGATGTATGCGACCTACCTGCGCCTCGACATCCTGGTCTGGGACAGCGAGCGCGCCGTAATCCGCGCCGCGCGCTGCAAGCTGGCTTTATCGGCCCGGCGCGATCCCGCCCTGCGGGGCGCGCGAAAGCGGTTCTATCTCGACATGCTGCGCCACCATGCCGATGCCCAGCGGCTTGTGGCGCAGTTCCGCCTCTGACGCTTCCGCACCGCGTCCATCCCTTGAACCTCGCCCGGCCATCGCGCCGGGCTTTCTCGTTTCAGGAGCCTGACATGGCCAACTACTTTACCCATTTCTCGTGCCTGCTTGACGTCGGCACGCCCGATAATGCCGCCCGAGCGCTCGACCTCTACAACAAGCTTTCGGAGGAAGGCGCTTCCGACGAACCGCCGTCCGAGGGGTTTCTCCTATCAATCCAGCCGGAGCACGGGGGTGCCCGGCTCTGGATGCGCGATGACCAGACAGGCGATCCCGAGCGTCTGCTCCAGTTCGTGAAGATCTGCGCGACCGAGTTCCGCCTCAGTGGTCTCTGGGGCTTCCAATGGGCCAACACCTGCTCGCGGCCGCGCCTCGACGGGTTCGGCGGCGGCGCTCATGTCCTCGACCTCGCCACCGGCGAGACGGTGGCATGGACCTACACCGATGGCTGGCTCGCCCAGGTTCTCGATGGAGGCGGCTCAGATGAGTAAGGTCATCGAAACCACGGTCTATCAGCTCGACGAGCTTGCTGACGCCGCCAAGGAGAAGGCGCGCGATTGGTATCGCGAAGGCGGCTTCGACTACGACTGGTATGATGCCGTTTACGAGGATTTCCAGCAGATCGCGGAAATCCTCGGCCTGCGGCTCAAGACCCGCAGCGTGCGACTCTACGGCGGCGGCTCCCGGCAGAAGCCCTGCATCTGGTTTCGGGGGTTCTGGAGCCAGGGCGACGGCGCCTGCTTCGAGACCTTCTATTCCTACCGGAAAACCGCCCCGCGCCGCATCAGGGAACACGCGTCGCAAGACGCCGAACTGCACCGCATCGCCGATGCACTTCAGGCGGTCCAGCGGCGTAATTTCTACCAGCTTAGCGCCGAGGCGAGCCATCGCGGTCACTACTACCACGAATACTGCATGACGATCTCGGTCGAGCGCGACAGTCCAACCTATCAGGATATGACGGCCGATGCGGAAGACGCCGTGGCCGAGGCGCTGCGCGACCTGGCCCGTTGGCTCTATCGGCAGCTCGAACGTGAACACGAATATCTCACCTCGGACGAGGCCGTCGATGAGGTCATCGCCGCCAACGAATACACGTTCACGGCAACGGGCAGTCGCTTCGGCTGAACCCGGCAAGCGTCCTGCCATTCGGCAGGGCGCTTTTTGCATGCCAGCCACGGCCCACCTTTCGAGAGTCAGAGGAGGCCGGGACGGGTTTGAGCCTGTGCGGTCGAGAGAGAGCGCTGCGCGGCTCAATCCTGTCCTGCTCTCCCGAGGTCTCCTCCATGAACATGATTTCCGCATCTGCGGCGGCATCGGTCGCGGGGCCGCTTCCGCTTGTCCCCGACAGCCATGCCGCCACGTCCGTCTTTTCGGCGGCAGGTCTTCTTCTGCCTCACCTCGAGCGCGGCCAGCGCATCGACGCCGCCACGCTTCGCAGCGCGATGGAAACCGCCTTCGGCGCGTCCGATACCGCTGGCGCCTGGGACTGGAAAACCGCCTATGACGCCTGCGAGGCCGCGATCGTCCTGTTCCTGCGCAAGTACGGAAAGGCGCTTTTCCGTAAAGCCGGTTCGCCAGCCGATACCCTGCCGCTGCTGACGCGGATCGCCGGGCTGCTGCCGACCCATACACGCCGCTCGGAGGAGGCGCAGACCTTCCAGCAATTCTCCACCCCGATCCCGCTGGGGCTGGCAGCGGCGACCGCCGCCGCCATCACGCCCGCCGACCGGGTTCTGGAACCCTCGGCCGGGACCGGACTGCTCGCCATCCTGGCCGAGATCGCCGGCGGCGCCATCGTCCTCAACGAGCTGGCCGAGATGCGCGCCGGTCTACTTTCCTCCCTCTTTCCCGCCTTGTCCGTCACGCGTTTCGACGCGGCGCAGATCGACGATCACCTCGATCCTGCCCTGGTCCCGTCCGTGGTGCTGATGAACCCGCCGTTCTCGGCGCTGGCGAATGTCCAGGGCCGCGTCACCGATGCCGCCTTCCGCCACGTCGCTTCGGGGCTTGCGCGCCTTGCGCCCGGCGGGCGGCTGGTGACGATCACCGGCGCGAGCTTCGCCCCCGATAATCCTGCCTGGACCCCGGCCTTCGTCCGGCTGCAGGAGCGCGGTCGCGTGGTCTTCTCCGCCGCAGTCGATGGTTCTGTCTATGCCAAGCATGGCACGACGATCGATACCCGGATCACCGTCATCGACAAGCTGCCCGCCGACGATCCGGCAGTCTTCCCGACCTCTCCCGGCGCCGCACCGGATGCCGCCACCCTGATGGCCTGGATCGGCGCGAGCCTGCCCGCGCGGCAGCCTGTCGATCCTTCAGTCGTTGTTCCGGTTGCCGCAGCGCCTGCGCCTCGCACCGTGCGCGGCTATATCGCCGCCACCGCGAAAGCCGCCCGCCCGGCGCCGCAGACCGAACCGGAAGCCGCACCGCTCGACTATGAGATCGTCGATTGGCAGCCGGCCGAGGGCGGCCACATCACCGACGCTATCTATGAGGAATACGGGCTTCAGGTCATCCGTATTCCCGGCGCCCAGCCTCATCCAACCCAGCTCGTCCAGTCGGCGGCGATGGCGAGCGTCGCCCCGCCGAAGCCCAGCTACCGGCCGCATCTGCCGAAGACCATTCTCGGTCTTCTGTCCGACGCGCAGCTTGAGACCATCATCTATGCCGGCCAGGCCCATGCCGACCATCTCGCCGGGGCCTGGACCGTCGACGAGACCTGCGATGTGGTCAGCGCGGCGGCCGAGGACGCCAAGAACGCCGTCCGCTTCCGGCAAGGCTTCTTCGTCGGTGACGGCACCGGCGTCGGCAAGGGGCGGGAATCCGCCGCCATCATCCTCGACAACTGGATGCAGGGCCGCCGGAAGGCCGTCTGGATCTCCAAATCCGACAAATTGCTGGAAGACGCACAACGCGACTGGTCTGCGCTCGGCATGGAGCGCCTCCTGGTTACGCCGCTGTCGCGCTTCCCGCAGGGCAAGCCCGTGACGCTGCCCGAAGGCATCCTTTTCACGACCTATGCCACGCTACGCTCAGACGACCGCGGCGATAGGGTTTCACGCGTCAAACAGATCGTCGAATGGTTGGGCGAGGATTTCGATGGAGTGATCATCTTCGACGAGGCGCATTCGATGCAGAACGCCGCAGGCGGCAAGGGAGAACGGGGCGATGTCGCTGCCAGCCAGCAGGGCCGAGCCGGGCTTCGCCTCCAGCACGCCCTGCCGGATGCCCGCATCGTCTATGTCTCCGCGACCGGCGCCACTACGGTCCACAACCTCGCCTATGCCCAGCGCCTTGGCCTTTGGGGCGGCGAGGATTTCCCATTCGCCACGCGGGCCGAATTCGTCGAGGCTATCGAGGGCGGCGGCGTCGCGGCGATGGAGGTTCTGGCCCGGGACATGCGCGCCCTCGGCCTCTACACCGCCCGGTCGCTGTCCTTCGCCGGCGTCGAATACGAGCTGGTCGAGCATGAGCTGACCCCCGAACAGACCCGCATCTACGATGCCTATGCCGGGGCCTTCGCCATCATTCACAACAATCTGGATGCGGCGATGGAAGCGGCCAATATCACCGGCAGCACCGGCACCCTGAATGGGCAGGCGAAATCCGCCGCGCGCTCGGCCTTCGAGTCGGCCAAGCAGCGGTTTTTCGGCCACCTCCTGACCAGCATGAAAACCCCGACGCTGCTCCGCTCCATCGCATCCGATTTGGAGGCGGGCCATTCGGCCGTGATCCAGATCGTCTCGACCGGCGAGGCGCTTATGGAACGCCGGCTGGCCGAGCTGCCGACCGAGGAATGGAACGACGTCCGCGTGGACATCACCCCGAGGGAATATGTCCTGGACTACCTTGCCCATTCCTTCCCGGTGCAGCTCTACGAGCCGTTCACCGACTCGGAGGGCAATATGTCGTCGCGGCCCGTCATGCGCGACGGCCAGCCCGTCGAAAGCCGTGAAGCGGTCGCCCGCCGCGACGAGCTGATCGCAAAGCTCGCCAGCCTGCCGCCGGTCCCCGGTGCGCTGGACCAGCTCATCCAGCATTTCGGCACCGATACCGTGGCTGAAGTGACGGGCCGGTCGCGGCGCATCATCCGCAAGGCTGGCAAGGGCGTCACTGTTGATCGCCTTGTCGTCGAAAACCGCGCAGCTTCGGCCAACCTGGCCGAAACCCAAGCGTTCATGGACGACGGCAAGCAGGTTCTGGTGTTCTCCGACGCCGGCGGCACAGGCCGCAGCTATCATGCCGAACTGTCGGCACGGAACACGCGGCTGCGCGTCCATTACCTGCTCGAAGCCGGATGGAAGGCCGATACTGCGATCCAGGGGCTTGGCCGAACGCACCGGACCAACCAGAAGCAAGCGCCCCTGTTCCGGCCGATCACCACCAACGTCAAAGCCGAAAAGCGCTTCCTCTCGACCATCGCCCGCCGTCTCGACACCCTGGGCGCGATCACGCGCGGCCAGCGCCAGACCGGCGGTCAGGGCCTGTTTCGGCCCGAGGACAATCTGGAATCGCATTACGCCCGCGACGCGCTGCGCCAGCTCTACCTGCTGCTGGTCCGCGGCAAGGTCGAGGGATGCACGCTCGACCGCTTTGAGAGCGCCACCGGCTTGAAACTGATGGACTCCAACGGCATCAAGGATGACCTCCCAGCCATCACGACCTTCCTGAACCGGCTGCTGGCCTTGACGATTGAGCTTCAGGGCGTGCTGTTCACCGCCTTCGAGCAACTTCTGACGGCGCGCATCGAGGGCGCCATCGCGTCGGGCACCTATGACGCCGGGCTGGAGACGCTGCGAGCGGAGAGCTTTGTCGTCACCGACCGCCAGACGATCTATACGCACCCGCGCACCGGCGCCCAGACCCGCCTGCTGACCATCACCGAGCGCAAGCGCAACCATCCGGTCACGCTGGCGGAGGCCATAGGCAACCTGGACGATCCGCGCGCGGTCCTGTTGGTCAACGAGCGGTCGGGCCGCGCCGCCGTGCAGGTTCCGACCACCAGCGTCATGCTGGACGATGGCGAGATCGAGCGCCGTGTCCGGCTGATCCGGCCGATGGAAGGGCACAACATCCCGGTCAAGACCATGCCCGAGACCCATTGGGTCGAAGCCGACCGGGACGCCTTCGCCTCTGCCTGGAACGCCGAGATTGCCGAGGTGCCGGAGTTTTCCGACAGCACCCTGCATATGGTGACAGGTCTCCTGTTGCCTATCTGGAAGCGGTTGCCGAACGAATCCACCCGCGTCTATCGGCTCCAGACCGATGCTGGCGAGCGGATCATCGGCCGCCGCGTTTCGCCTGCCTGGGTTGCCCACGCGACCGCGATCGGCGTCGCGTCGATCACGCCGGAGGATGCCTTCACCGCCCTTATGGACGGAAAGACGATCCTCGATCTCGCCGAGGGCCTTCAGCTTCGCCGGGTCCGCGTCATGGGCGCGCTGCGCATCGAACTCACCGGCTTCACCGACACAATGCGCCAGCGCCTCACGGCCTATGGCCTCTATCACGAGATCATCTCGTGGAAGCTGCGCTTCTTCGTGCCGGTGGACGCTCAGGGGCCGGTAATCATCGGCAAGCTCTTCGACCGCTGGCCGGTCCAACGCATCGGCGAACGGGAGGCCGCATAAATGGCTTCGCGTCACGCCTCGGAACTGGCGCATCGCCTCGGCCGCGAGGCCGAGGCGGTCTGCCGCGAATACCTGTCCTCCGGTCGGAGGGCAGGCAATTACTGGCAGGTCGGGGACGCGCAGAACAGCCCCGGCCGCTCCCTCTATGTCCGGCTCAGGGACACCCCCAAAGGTCCGGCCGGGAAATGGACCGACGCCGCCACCGGCGACCATGGCGATCTGCTCGACATCATCCGCGAGGCGCTCGGCCTCGTCGATTTCAAGGATGTGGCCGAGGAAGCGCGCCGTTTCCTCAGTCTCCCGCATCCCTCGCCGGAACAGACAGGGACACCGACCGGCAGGACATCGAGCATTGCCGTCGGTTCGCCCGAAGCGTCGCGGCGGCTGTTCGCCATATCGCAGCCCATCCCCGGCACGCTCGCGGCGACCTACCTCAGCGGGCGGGCAATCACGTCGCTCATCGGCGGCACCGCACTGCGCTACCATCCCCGGTGCTATTACCGGCCCGACGAGCATTCGCCCACGGAGATCTGGCCGGCGATGATCGCGTCCGTCACCGACCTTGACGGGCGACAGACCGGCGCGCACCGCACCTGGCTCGCCCCGGACGGGTCGGGCAAGGCGCCTGTCGAAACACCGAGGCGGGCGATGGGCGACCTTCTCGGACACGGCGTCCGCTTTGGCGTTGCCGGCGATGTGCTGGTCGCCGGAGAGGGCATCGAGACCGTGCTGTCGCCCCGTCAGGTTCTGCCGCACATGCCGATGCTGGCGGCGCTCTCGGCCGCACACCTCGCCGCCATCCTGTTCCCGGCGACGCTGCGCAGGCTCTATGTCCTTCGCGATCGTGATCCCGCTGGGGACGGCGCGCGAGACAGCCTGATCGCCCGAGCTGCGAGCGTCGGGATCGAAGCGGTTGCGATGTCGCCAACGCGCGAGGACTTCAACGAGGATCTGCGCTGGCGCGGCGTCGATGCCCTCCGGGCGGCCCTGAAGGATCAGCTTCATCCCGTGGACGTCAGCCGGTTCATGGAGGGGTGAAAGGATCGGCGGGGGGATGGGGCAAAGCTCTGAATGGCTCCGCCTGCCGTCTCCACTCATCATCGGGAACACCCTTCCCGCGTCGGAGAGGGCGCCCACGGCCTTCTGAGAGGGCGATCGGCTCACAAACGGGCCAGCCGGGCAATGGCGCTGCGCTGTCGGCTATTTTCCGCCGGCGGGGCAAGCCCCGCCTTTGCATCGCGAAGCAAAATAGCCGGCTTGGCCATCAAGGCCCTCGCGGGAGCACGAGGGCTGCCAGGCCGTCCCGCCCGTGAGCTTCGACGCCTGCGAAGGCCGCGATGGGCGCGGTCTCCAGACGAAGGATGCTCCCGATGATGAACGAAGACGATGACGCAGGCTTCGAGCCGTTCCACACCTCATCCCCCACCGATCACGTCCTCACCGAACTCCAGCTCTATGGCTACCGCCCCTTCCACGACGAACCCGATCCGCGTCCGCTGCCGGAGGGCAACACCGTCGCCGCAGCCGTCGCAGACATCTTCGACGCCCTCGTCTCGACGCTCGGCGACACCCGCCTCGAACCCGATCTCGACGATCTCCTCTGGTCGACGGTCAATCTCTTCCATCGCGCCGCCGACCGGGTCGAACGCGAACTCGACGACAACGAGCAGGGGCAGCGCCGCCTCCAGCGGGAACAGGATGGCAGCGAGGTCAAGAGCGTCGAACTCGAACGCCTCACGGCGGAGGGACAGACCCTGGTCGAACGGCGCAACAGCATGGAACTCTTCCGCGACCTCTCGGCGGACGCCTTCGAGCACCACACCGGCACGCCCTGGCGGCCGCGCAGCGGTTCGATGGTCAACCATCGCAACCTCACCTCGGCAATGATCGACAGCCGCGATTTCCTCGCCGCTAAGCGCCGGGCCGAGACCGAGGTGCTGCTGCCCGCCGGTCCCAGAGTCGCCGTCACGGGCGGTGCGGACTTCAACGATCACAACCTGATCTGGACGAAGCTCGATCAGGTTCATGCCAAGCACACGGACATGGTGCTCCTGCACGGCGGCTCGCCGAAGGGCGCCGAACTGATCGCCTCCCGCTGGGCTGACAGTCGCAAGGTGCCGCAGGTCGCCTTCAAGCCCGACTGGACGAAGCACGCCAAGGCCGCGCCCTTCAAGCGCAACGACGCCATGCTCGATGTCCTGCCGGTCGGCGTCCTGGTCTTCCCCGGCACCGGGATTCAGGAGAACCTTGCGGATAAGGCGCGCAAGCTCGGCATTCCAGTCATGAAGTTCGACGGCGGCGCGTAAAGCGCCGCCGCTCGGCGGCCTGCCAGCCGCCTCTACTTGACTGAACACGAGGTTGATGGCTTTCTTGAAGAATATTTGCAGCAACGGCGAACTGGCATAGTCGCAGGCGGAGCGTATTATCCGGCAGCCTGTGGTGATCCTCAATCGTTCATGCGGAGGCTGCCGTGACCCTCATCCTGCTTGCTATCTCCCTGACGATCGCGCTTTGCGTCATCGCCTACAACTTTGCCATCTACGCCTTGCCGTTCATGGTCGGGCTGACGGCCTTTCAATATGTCTATGGAATGGAGGCCGGCTTCCTGCTGTCGGCGCTCGCCGCCCTCGGCGCGGCGCTGCTATCCGTGGCGCTGGTCATCGCCGTCGTAGGCTTTGCCAAGAACCCGGCCTTGCGGCTCATCGCCCTCACCATATTCGCGGTGCCGGCGATGATCGCCGGTTATGCGCTCGTGCATGGCGTCACGAAGAACTTCGTTGATTCGACGATTATGCTGAACCTGCTCGGCGGCGCGGGCGGTCTCTTCATCGGCATAGCGGCGATGCTCAATCTCAATGCGCTCGGCACAGGTGTCCTGTCTCGCTGATGCGATCGCGAATCGCCGCTGGTCACGAAGAAATCTGCGCCGGCTTGCACCGTCGGGCTCCCGGCATCCTGCTCTGAGGAATGGCGTCACCAGCGCTGTAACGGCCAGGGTCTTCGCTCCGATTGGCACCGCTGTGGAAGTCGGTCATCGGCTGATACCCTCCCAGCCTTAGCAAGGTCGCCACTCTCTGCTTCGTTCCCCTCCGTATCGTGGCGTCCGCGAACACCTTCATGCTCTCCAGCCCTGCAATTCACTAGATCGCACCTTCGGCCGACGGGGTGGAACAACGCCATACATCCTGGAGCCCAATAGCCGTTCGTCCTGGTCCCAGCTCGCCTTCCGACTGGCGGCGTGCTGTGGCTCGTGACGGCGATCCCGGCGGCGCGCACCCCGCTCTGATGCGGGTTTCATATCGGGGCCTGTAGCGCCCTCGTTGCCGGGAAGGACGAACGGTTCTGCTGTGCGTCCCCGGTGTGAGCTTTCCGAGGCGCCAATCCCTCCGACTGACTGATCCCCTAAGTCCGTTCGGTTTCCGACCGCAACCCCCGCGGCTCCGGACCGTGTTGCCGCGCAAGCGCGGCTGCCCGCTCCACTCCGGGCCTTAAGGGCGAGGTGCCGCCAAGGCGGCACTTGCTGGCGTCTCCCGACGGCCTTGGCCGGGTCTCGTCGGAGGGATGGTCCCTTCGAGAAGCAACGGAGACTTACAATGCAGAACATCGTCATTCTTGCCGGCAACATCGGCCAGGACCCCGAAACCCGCAACACCCAGAGCGGCACCTCGATCACCCACTTCACGCTGGCCACCTCGCGCCTCCGCTACTCGGAAGGCAAGGTTGTCCGAGACAAGGACGGCTATCGCGTCCAGGACACCGAGTGGCACCGGATCACCGCCTTCAACGGCCTCGGCAAGACGATCCAGCAGCATTGCGAGAAGGGCATGAAGGTTCTGGTTCGCGGCCGCATCCACTACACCAAGTGGACCGATCAGCAGGGCGTTGAGCGCTACGGCTGCGAGATCATCGCCGAGACGGTGGACTTCCTCAGCCGGGCAAAGCAGACCCAGAACGAAGACGGCAAGTTCATCGACGACGATGACATCCCGTTCTGAGCGGGATACCGGGAGCCCGGCGGCGTAAGCCGCCGGGATTTCCTAATTGTCTGGCGTTCCTTGCATGAGTCGTCGTCTCCCGGCAGCACGATAAGCCTCGAACAATCTCTTCTGCTCGCCTTGGCTTGCGGAGAGAGAACCCAGCACTTCCCGAATCGCCCCCGCCACTGACTCCACGTCAAATCTCTAGGAACACCGATTCTGGGTCGCTTTCCACTCTAACTCCGTCTATAATAGCCGTAGTTCTGGCGTGACGTTGACGCACGGTGGGAGGTGATCATGCATGATCACTTCCCGACAAACACGGGCCGCGCGCGCATTACTGGGTTGGACACAGGAGATGCTCGCTGACAAGGCCAAGGTTTCGCTGACGGCGCTCAAGCGCATGGAGTCGGCCGCTGAACTGCGTGTGTATGAAAGCACCAGCGACCAGGTCCGCAGAGCGCTTGAGGCCGAAGGAATTGCCTTCATCAGATCGGGCCGCAACGAAGGGGTTATGCTTGTCGATGTGCACGAAGCAGCCGAACGCAGCAGAGTCCGGTAATTCCCACCTTCCCACCGCCTCCCGCTTGTCATCGTCGCGCTGTAATGGTGCTTAAGAATAGCAACCGCCATCCCAGAGTGTCACGTGCCGACTAATGACCACAATTGATTTCCTCGACGAAGCCCCTTCCATGCTGTCGCTCACCGAATATGACCGACAGCACATCAAACTCTATGCTCGTCTGCTGGACGCAGAGGCAGATGGAGCAGACTGGCGGGAAGCGGCCGAGGTTCTTTTCGGCATCTGTCCAAGGACTGAGCCGGACCGCGCTCGCCGCGTCCACGACAGCCATCTGGCTCGCGCACACTGGATGACCGAGCATGGCTACCGGCAGCTCAGGCGCGGCCGGCCTCATTAGATCCCGTGTTGTCTCAAGTGCAACGCCTGTTGCGCCTTGCAACCTTCCCAAGAAATAGAATCCCCGGAATCAATTCGCTCTGTACGCGTATTCGCTGAACGGGGAGGATTAAATGACGCCCGATACAAGAGAATGGCGATCATCAACGACATACGACTATCTCGATCGGGCAGATGTAGATGCACTGGCGTGGGAGTGCCTTCGGCGCAATCTCGATTACCAGCGCGACTACGCAAACTCCATCCGCACGGCCTCCGAACTCGGGCCTGAAACCGAAGCGATCGGCGATCGCTGGGGTCTCCGATTTCCCCGCCAGGCCCAGCCTGAATGCACTCGAACAACCTGTTTTCTGGACGCCGGAAGCTGACACCAGCGTAGTCCATATCGGACCCGCCCCGGAAATTGAGCAGGTCAGCCCTCGCATTTTCGAGGATATTCGCTCGGAAATCACCCGCAGTTCAGAGGAAGGACTGCATATATCGGTTCTCACCGGAAGCGGTCGCCTGCACCTTGTCGCGAGAGCGGGTCTCGAGCCGAGGCAGTCCATCGCCGCCATCATTCCGCTCGACGCCCACAGCCTGGATCGTGTCCAGTCACTGATCAGACTCTGGCGAAGCCTTCACGGCCTGCCTGTGCCACAGGACAGCCGGATGACGGCGCAGCAGCGCCGTCGTCTCAAAAACATGCTGCGCGCCGCTGACGGCCGTTTGCACAATGCCGACTATCGCGAGATCGCCGAAGCGATTTTCGGCGTTGAACGCGTTGCCAGCGACCCCTGGAAAACGTCCGCGCTCCGGGACGCTGTCCTCGATCTGGTCAAGGACGGCTTCGCGATGATCGACGGCGGTTACCGCAAGCTTCTTCGCCACCGCCGTCGTTCGTAACCTGCGCTACTAGGGCAAGGTGTGCGAATTAGGCCCCCCCAAGTTCGCACTCCCCCTTCGCTATTCTTCTTCGCCACCGTGGCCTTCGTTCGCCGCTGATCGCCAGCGGCTCCCGCGAAAGCCACGGAGGCCACCATGAACGCCAATCTCGCGACCCTGCCGCCGCGCTTCCTCCGCACCAAGGAAGCCGCCGAATTCCTCAGTCTCTCGGCCCGTACCCTCGAAAAGCACCGGACCTACGGCACCGGGCCGGCCTATCGCAAGCTTGGCGGGCGCGTCGTCTATTCTGTCAATGAGCTTGAGGCATGGGCTGAACGCGGCGCCGTGACGTCCACCTCCGATCCGCGGGGCAGCGTGCTGCCCGCGAAACGCCATGAGCCCGCACCGGCATCCCATGCCGGCCGTCACGCCCGCTGATCCGCGCGGTCTTTTCAATGACGACGCGGCATCGCCCATCTCCGGAGCGCGGACAACTCGATCTGTTCCACGCGCTCCCTGGCGATTTCGCGCCCCGCGACGCGCAGGACCTCATGGCCTATCCGTTCTTCTCCCTCTCCAAGTCACACCGCACAGCGCCGATCGATTTCGTCGCCGGCGACGTGAGCATCCGCGTCGAGGCGGTTCCCGATCATGGCATGGCCACAATCTGGGATGCCGACATCCTCATCTGGGCGGCGAGCCAGATCGTCGAAGCGCGCGACAAAGGTCTTCGCACTTCGCGCCTGATGGCCGCCACCCCCTACGAGATCCTCAATTTCATCGGCCGCGGTGTATCGATGCGCGATTATCAGCGCCTCAAGGCTGCCCTCGACCGGCTGCAGTCGACCACGGTCGCAACCTCGATACGGCAAGCGGCCGAAGGCCGCCGCCACCGTTTCTCCTGGATCAATGAATGGCAGGAGCGCACCGATCGCCAGGGGCGTCCCGCCGGCATCGAGCTGATCGTGCCGGACTGGTTCTACCGCGCCGTTCTCGACGATGCGCTCGTCCTGACCATCGACCGGGACTATTTCGGTCTCACTGGAGGCCTCGACCGCTGGCTCTACCGCATTGTGCGCAAGCATGGCGGCAAACAACGCAATGGCTGGCGCTTCGACTTCCGCCACCTGCATCAGAAATCCGGCAGTCTTTCGCCATTCAAGCGCTTCGCGTTCGAGCTGCGCGACATCATTCGCCGCCAGCCATTGCCCGGCTACTCGCTGTTCCTTGAGGTCGAAGTCGGCGGCCGGTTGCTGCTTGCTTTCGAACCATCGGCGGCCTGTGGACAACCTGTGGACGGCCTCGTGCTATCAGGAACCCGACCTATCGTGCTATCGGGAACCGGAGGCTCGTGCTATCGGGAACCGAAACAGGGTGTAAGCTCTGGAAACAAAAAGCGAAATCGCGCCCTTAACTTAGAGTCTAACCAAGAATCTAACTTTGAAGAGCGCGCGCGCGATGTGGAAAACATCGCCGGAAGGCGGCCGAACCAGGCCAAAAAGCCATCACTTCAAGCGCATGTAACCGATCAGGCTCTTCGTAGCTCCGCCTGTACGGACCGCTCTTCCGGCCACGCGCATCGCACCGTCGGCGACGAGCCTGGAGGCGCGAAATGATCGTCGCGCTTCTCAATCAGAAAGGCGGCGTCGGCAAAACGACGCTCGCGCTGCATCTTTCCGGTCAATGGGCGCGTGAAGGCAAGCGCATCACCCTGATCGATGCCGACCCGCAGGGATCGGCGCTCGACTGGTCGCAGCAACGCACCCGCGAGGGCCTGCCTCGCCTGTTCGGCGTCATCGGCTTGGCGCGCGACACACTTCATCGCGAGGCGCCCGAGCTCGCGCGTGACGCCGATCACATCGTCATCGACGGACCACCGCGCGTTGCAGGTCTTATGCGTTCGGCGCTGCTCGCCGCCGATCTTGTCCTGATCCCTGTGCAGCCGTCACCTCTCGATGGCTGGGCCTCGGCCGAAATGCTGGCGCTGCTCGCAGAGGCCCGAATCTATCGGCCGCAACTCCTCGCCCGCTTCGTACTCAACCGCTGCGCTGCACGCACCGTCATCGCCCGCGAGACCGCCGAGACACTGGCCGATCACGATCCGCCCCTGATGTCGGCGACGATCGGCCAGCGTGTCGCCTTTGCCGACCTGGCGCAGTCCGGACGCCTCGTTTTTGAGGCCGACGACAATAGCGCGGCCGCGCGCGAGATCGCCGCCCTGACTGCGGAAGTCGGGAGGTTGGCGCCATGACCAAAGCCAGCGCCCGGCGCGGCTTCGTCGCCCGTCCTTCCGACCCAGACGACTGGATCAAGTCCGCTGAACCGGGGTCGCCCGGTCCAGCTTCCAGCACGGGCTTCACCGCAAGGCTGACCATCGACGTTACGCCGGAGGTGCGCGGTCGCATCAAGATCGCCGCCTTTCAACGCGGCGTCACCGTCGCCGACATGCTTCGCGAATTGCTCGCGCGCGAATTCCCCCAATCGCCAGGAGACCCGTCATGACCGGCATCGCGGCCCCCCGCATGCGCGGCGGCTCGATGCCGTCGTCTTTCCAAACCGACCGTCTCACCCACGTCGAGCTGACATGGGTGGAAAAGCAGATCGAATACTGGATCAGGTTCGGTCAAGACGTGCAGGAGACGATCCTTGATCGCCGCCGCCGAGTCCTCTCCTTCAGGCCCGGCACGACTTTCGCCTTCGTCCGGTGGGCGTCCAACGACTTCGGCACGATCATCTCGCGCATCGATATCGTGCGCGCCATCACGCCCGGCGAAGCCTATCAGACGCTGCCCTTTGTACGCCCCGGCGGCGACATCCTGCTCAAGATCGAAAGCTGGCCGAAGGTCGAACGCGTGCTGCAGCTCATCGACGCGATCGAGACCCTTTCGCTCGATCCGGCCGAAGCCGCGCCAGACTATTGGCGGCATGTACACAACCGACTGAGCGCCGGCCAGGACGCACGCCGCTACTCGCGCGATCAGCACCAGGCGTGGCTTAAGCGTCGGAGGATCGCGCCATGACCGACCTCAAATGGGCCATGGCGACGTTCGTAGCGTCCAGCGCGATCGCCGTGACGACCTGGATCGACGCCCCCACCAAACTCATCTGGAATGCCTCGGCCAGCACCCCGATCGGTTTCTATTCGGTCGAACCTGCAAAGCGGCTCGAAGTCACCGATCTGGTCGCCGTCGCTGCGCCGGAACCGATTGCGAGCTTCCTCGCCGATGGCGGATACCTGCCGCGCGACACGCCGCTCCTGAAACGGGTCCTTGGCCTTCCCGGGCAGACCGTCTGCCGCTCCGGCGTCCTGATCAGTGTCGACGGCGTCGCGATGGGAACGGCACTCCAACGCGACCGCATCGACCGACCGCTCCCCGATTGGCAGGGCTGCCGCATCGTCGCGGACGGCGAGATCTTCCTCATGAACTGGGACGTTCCCGACAGTCTGGACGGCCGCTATTTCGGCCCGATCCCGGCCAGCGCCGTCATCGGCCGCGCGGTTCCCTTGTGGACCGACGAGGACGGCCACGGCCGCTTCGAATGGCGGGCGCCAACGCGGTGATCGCCCAGCCTGAGGCGGGCGTGGTGCTCGCCCAATCCTTCTCCACCGCATCTTGAAAGGAAACCGCCATGCCGCAAATCGGCGAATTCACCCGCGAGGAATCCGGCTTCACCGGCCGCATTCATACGCTCACCTTGTTTCGCGAGATCACCATCGTTCCCGTCGATCCTTCGGACGTCGAGAACGCGCCGAGCTACCGCGTCCACCACGGCGCGGATGACAACGCACCGGAGATCGGCGCGGCCTGGACGGAGTCCAGCGACAAGGCTGGTGAATATCTCTCACTGCTGATCGACGACCCCAGCTTTGCGCAGCCGATCCGTGCCCGCCTGTTCCAGAACGGGGCTGATACGACCTCTTGGTCTTTGCACTGGAGCCGCCCTCAGAAGCGCGGCGAACGGGAATAGCGCATGCGGATCGCTCGCACGAACCCCGCATCGCCGATGTCAACCGGGCGGCCTCGCGCTGCCCGGTGCATCATCCTCTTCCTCCTTTCCGGCCTGTCTGTTTCCGCCGCGCCGCCGCTCGACGTACTGGCGCAGAGCGCTCCGTCGATCGCGCAGCCAACCCACGATCTTCACGCCGCCTTCGTGACCGAGGCCTCGCAGCGTTTCGGCATTCCCGAACACTGGATCAGGTCGGTGCGCCGCGTCGAAAGCGCCGATGACGCGCGCGCCGTCTCATCGGCGGGAGCAATGGGACTGATGCAGGTCATGCCCGCCACCTGGGCGGAATTGCGCGTCCGTTATGGCCTTGGACGCGATCCGTTCGACCCGCGCGACAACATCATCGCTGGTACGGCCTATCTGCGCGAAATGTACGATCGCTACGGATCGCCGGGCTTTCTTGCAGCCTATAACGCTGGACCCGGACGCTATGAGGAATACCTCGCGGGCCGCCCCCTTCCGGCAGAAACCCGCGCCTATGTCGCCACGCTCGCGCCATTGATCGGCGGGGCTCACCTGTCGCCACCCGCACCGGGGACCGTCGCTGTTGCCGCCGCCGATCCGCACGCTTGGCGACGAGCTCCGCTCTTCGTCACGCCGTCAGCCCACGGTCTGGATGCGCGCAAAACGGTATCCGAACCGCAAGAAAACGACGCCCGGACTGCGCCGTCATCGGGCGAAGGTCCCGCCAATTCTGTGCAAAGCGGCAGCATTTTCGTTGCCCGTGCCGACGATGGAGACCCGCAATGAGCCGGTTCGCATCATGGCGCAGCTTGGCGTGTTCCAGAGAGCGTTGTGCGCGAGGGTGGGAGGAGCAGAGAGCAACGACAGCAGGACGGCGAGATAAAAGGGCCTCGCCATATTCGCACAAGCCATTGACATGGCTTGGCTTTTGGCGTGCCGGTCGGTCGGGTCGCGTGCCGCGACTGCTGTTTTACCCAGCGATTTCAACAGTGTTTTCGGCACTGTGCGCCTTCGCGCCGTCTCGGGAGGCCCTCCCATGAGCGAGGGCGACAGCGATTTCCGCGTCCGCCCAGGACGCATCAAATCCACGCGCGCACCCAAGTCCAAGAGCTTCATCAATCAAGTGCTGAGGGCCTCGAAGAAGGCCGGGCACAGCTCAGGCGAAGGGCAGACCGCCAAGAGAAGCGCCGGCCGTGGTCATTCAACCTTCGGGCGTGGACGAACCAGCTTCAGCCGTTCGCGCATATTCAGTGCTTCGCGCCGTGTCGTCATCAAGGCGCGCGTGGTCCGCCATCAGGGCAAGTCTTTCCGCTCCGCGCCACTCTCGGCTCATGTGTCCTACCTGAAGCGCGAAGGCGTCAGCCGTGATGGGGAGAAGGGGGTCTTGTTCGACGCGACGAACGATCTCGCCGACGATCTCGCCTTCTCCGACCGATGCAGGGATGACCGGCATCATTTTCGATTCATCGTCTCGCCCGAAGACGCGGGGGACATGACCGATCTGCGAGAGTTCACCCGCGACCTCGCCAACCAGATGGAATCGGATCTGGGCACCAAGCTCGACTGGGTCGCCGTCGATCACTGGAACACCGACAATCCGCATGTGCATTTGCTTGTGCGCGGCGTCGACGAGACCGGCGCCGATCTGGTCATCTCGCGCGATTACATCAGCCGCGGCCTGCGCTCCCGCGCCGAGGATCTTGTCTCCATCGAACTCGGCCCCAAGCCCGAACATGAAATCCGCAACGCGCTGGAAAAGGAAGTCACCGCCGAGCGCTGGACACGGCTCGATGTTGAAATCCGCATCGCCGCCGACGAGACCGGCTTTATCGACCTGCGCCCCGAGGCGAACGGCAAGGCCGATCCCTCGCTGCGCCGCCTGATGATCGGCAGACTCCAGCATCTCGAAAGGATGGAGCTCGCGGCGCAAGGCGCTCCAGGGGAATGGACCGTCGGGCTGCAGGCCGAACGCACACTGCGCGATCTCGGCATTCGCGGCGACATCATCAAGACCATGCACCGCGCCTTCACCGAGCGTGGTCAGGATCGCGGCGTCAGCGATTACACGATCGACGGCAGCGGGGCGGGTTCACCCGTTATTGGCCGCCTGGTCGATCGCGGCCTGCATGACGAGCTGACCGGCGAAGCCTATGCCGTGATCGACGGTACGGACGGCCGCGCGCACCATGTCCGCTTCCGCGGGATCGAGGCCTTCGAGCATGCGCCCCCGATTGGCGGCATCGTCGAGGTACGTCGCTTCGGGGGCCCCGACGATCCCCGGCCGACGCTGGCGCTCGCCAACCGATCGGACTTCGATCTCAACCGCCAGATCACGGCGCCGGGCGCGACCTGGCTGGATCATCGCCTGGCTGAGCGCGAGGCGATGCCCATGTCGATGGGAGGCTTCGGCGCTGAGGTGCGCGACGCCATGCAGGCGCGCGCCGAGCATCTGGCCGATGAAGGCCTTGCCCGCCGGCAGGGCCAACGCATCCTGCTGCAACGCGATCTCCTCAATACGCTGCGACAGCGCGAGCTCGATGCCGTTGGCACGAAGCTCCAGAGCGAACACGGACTGCCGTACCAGAAAGCGCAGGCCGGCGAGCATGTCGCCGGTGTCTATCGCCAGCGTATCGCGCTCACCTCGGGCCGCTTCGCCATGATCGACAATGGGCTCGGCTTCCAGCTCGTGCCCTGGACACCGCCGCTCGAAAAGAAGCTCGGCCAGCATATCGCCGGCGTCGCCAAGGGGCATGGCGGCATCGAGTGGAGCCTGGGCCGCCAGCGCGGCCTGGGCCTCTAGCACCACAAGCAGCAAGAAAGGACCCGGCGAATGTCCGCCACCAAAATCCTCTGGGGCCAGATCCTCACCGTCTTTCTGATCATCCTCCTCACCACCTGGGGCGCGACGCAATATGTCGCCTGGCAACTTGGCTATCAGGCCCAGCTCGGCACACCATGGTTCGAGCTTGCCGGGACGCCGATCTATTATCCCCCTGCGATCTTCTGGTGGTGGTACTTCTTCGACGCATATGCGCCGGGCGTGTTCGCCAAGGGCGGCGTCATCGCCGCATCAGGCGGCTTCATCGCCATCGCGGTCGCCATCGGCATGTCGGTGTGGCGCGCCCGCGAACAGAAGAACATCGAAACCTATGGCTCGGCTCGATGGGCGAAGCCGCAGGAGGTGAAGGCGGCGGGGCTGCTCAACCCTGACGGCGTCGTCCTTGGCAAGCTCGATCGTGACTATCTTCGCCACGACGGACCGGAGCATGTTCTGTGTTTTGCTCCGACCCGATCCGGCAAGGGTGTCGGCCTCGTCGTCCCAACCCTGCTGACCTGGCCGGGCTCCGTCGTCGTCCACGACATCAAGGGCGAAAACTGGCAGCTCACCGCCGGCTTCCGCTCGAAGCACGGTCGGGTGCTGCTGTTCGACCCCACCAATCCGAAATCGGCCGCCTACAATCCTCTGCTCGAAGTGCGGCGCGGCGAGTGGGAGGTGCGCGACGTCCAGAACGTCGCTGACGTCCTGGTCGACCCCGAGGGTTCGCTGGAGAAACGCAATCACTGGGAAAAGACCAGTCACTCTTTGCTGGTCGGCGCCATCCTTCACGTCCTCTATGCCGAGAAGGACAAGACCCTCGCCGGCGTCGCAGGTTTCCTGTCCGACCCGAAGCGCCCGATCGAAACCACGCTGGCGGCGATGATGACCACGCCACATCTCGGCGAGGCAGGCCCGCACCCCGTCATCGCTTCAACGGCCCGCGAACTGCTCAACAAATCCGACAACGAGCGCTCCGGCGTCCTGTCCACCGCCATGTCCTTTCTGGGCCTGTACCGCGATCCCGTCGTCGCTGAAGTGACACGCCGCTGCGACTGGCGCATCGCCGACCTGATCGAGGACGCGCGGCCGGCCACCCTCTACCTGGTGGTCCCGCCATCCGACATCTCGCGCACCAAGCCGTTGATCCGGCTTGTGCTCAACCAGATCGGTCGCCGCCTGACCGAGGATCTGCACACCAAGGCCCGGCGGCACCGCGTGCTGATGATGCTCGACGAGTTTCCGGCTCTCGGCCGCCTCGACTTCTTCGAAAGCGCGCTCGCCTTCATGGCCGGCTACGGCATGAAAGCCTTCCTCATCGCCCAGTCGCTCAACCAGATCGAAAAGGCCTACGGCGCCAACAACTCGATCCTCGACAACTGCCATGTCCGCGTGAGCTTCGCGACCAATGACGAGCGCACCGCAAAGCGCGTCTCGGATGCGCTCGGCACAGCCACCGAAATGAAGGCGATGAAAAACTACGCCGGGCACCGTCTGTCGCCCTGGCTCGGTCATCTCATGGTGTCGCGCTCTGAAACCGCGCGTCCGCTGCTGACCCCCGGTGAGATCATGCAGCTTCCGCCCAACGATGAAATCGTCATGTTGGCGGCGACCCCGCCGATCCGGGCCAACAAGGCGCGCTACTTCGAGGACAAGCGCTTCGTCGAGCGCGTACTGCCCCCGCCGGACCCGGCTAAAACCAGTCGCACGACGCGCAAGGACGCCTGGACAGAGCTGAAGCCGCAGGCGCCGGACGCTGCGCTGCTCGCCGAGATCCAGAAGGCCGAGCAAGACGCGGCCAATAGCGGCCTTCGTCGAGAACCCGAGCTTCCCGATCATGTCGCCATCGTCAAGGAAACGACCGATCCGAACCCTGCCGACGAGTTCAAAGCTCTGCTCGACGACGAACCCGAGGACGCCGCGCGCCAACGGCAAGCGCTTCGCCGCCACATGACTGGAATCGCCCGCCAGGTCGCCATGGACCCCAACGACAATATGGAGCTCTGAGCCATGCGCGACCGCATGAATGTGTACTTTCCGCCTGAGATGCTGCGCCAGATCGCCGACCTCGCGGACCGCAAGAAGATCTCGCGCTCGGCGATCGTCGAGGCTGCGGTCGCATCGTTTCTTTCGCCTGATGGAGCAGACAAGCGCGAAGCCGCCCTCACACGCCGTCTCGACCGCATGACCAGGCAGATCCAGCGCATCGAACGCGATCTCGGCATCACGGCCGAGACGCTTGCCCTATATGTTCGCTTCTGGCTGTCGGTCACGCCGCCGCTGACCGGCGACGCCAACTCAGCTGCGCAGGCGAAGGGCCGCGAACGCTACGAAGGGTTTATCGAGACGATCGGACGGCGCCTCCAACAGGGTCAGAGCTTCTTGCGTGAGATACCCGACGATATCGGTTCGGACGATCAACGCGAGAGCTGAAGAGTGGCGGGGCGGCAGCGACGGCTTTTGAGCACTTTGCTGTCATCTGGCTTGGTTCAGCTTTCTCTCGATAAAGTCGATGGCGGCCGCGACCCCATCCTCGGCACGGATAGCTGTTCCAATTTCGGCGGCACGGGCGCGCATGCCGACATCGTCCATCGCCAGAAAGGCGGAAGCCAGGTCCTCGGCTGTCATCGCATCCTTGACGAGGGGCTTTGGCCCCACCCCAAGAGCAACGACGCGACGCGCCCAGAAGGGCTGATCACCGAGAAATGGACAAATGGCCGTGGGGTTGCCCGAACGCAAAGCAGCGCCAGTGGTCCCAGCACCGCCGTGATGTAGCGTTGCGTGCATAAGCGGAAGGAGCCGGTCGTGCGGAGCGCCCGAGATGACATGGATATGCCGACTCGGCTCGATCTGCCCGAGCGCACCGCCCGCGGTCGCGAGCAACCCCCGCTTGCCCGCTCGCTTCAAACCGTCGACCACGAGACTTGCCAGCCGTTGCGGATCAACACCGGGCATGCTGCCGAAGCCGATATAGATCGGCGGATCGCCAGCCGCGAGGAAATCAGCAAGCTCCGCGTCGGGCTTCCAATCCGGCGTATCGAGGAACCAATAGCCGGTCACTGCAACGTCTGCGCCCCAGTCTTTCGGCTTTTGCAGTACGTGCGGACTGTAACCATAGAGTGTTCCACTCAGCGGAGCTGATTTGCCGCGAGCAGAAATCCCCAGCGCCTCAGCTCGCCATGCCCGGATTGTCTTTGCAAACAGGATGCGTCCGCCGTGGATCATCAGCGCATGACTTACCCGATTGAGCGGTCCAAGCGAACCGAACGAAAGGATAGGTGTTGGAAAGGCCGACGTGTAGGTGAAGCCCGGCAGCGGAGATGCGAGGAAGAGCGGAATGTCGAGCTTCGCCGCGATATGGGGTGCGCCGAGCGCCTTGGGGTGGAACAAAATCGCTTCAGGAGCGAACATACGAGCGGCATCCCACTCGGCATCAAGCAGCTTTTGGCCTATCTCGCGATAGTACCGCAGCAGCTTGAAGCCGGCTCCAAAACCAGCGCCCGAGCTGCCGATAGCCTTTTTCGCTTCGGCGGTTTCGAGCAGCTCTAGGAACTCAGATGGCAAAGGCGCAAACGCAACGCCTTCGGCCGTTGCCATCTCGGCGAACTGGGCAGGCGCAACAATCAGCACCTCATGCCCGCGCGCTTTGAGCCCACGAGAAAGCGCGAGATAAGGCTGAATGTCGCCGCGCGTGCCGAGCGTGTGGATGGAAAGACGCATCCTCTTATCCCTGTAAAGGTCGCCGATAATGCAACGTATTGAGTGTTACGATTTGCGCTCCAACGACGTGGCCAAGGCGGAACTCGCCCGCCTGCGATTAGAAATCCTCAGGATGAAGTAACCCGCCAATCCGGCGATCAGCGAACCAAACAAAATCCCGAACTTGGCGCGGTCCTGTAATGCAGGATCGTCAAACGCCAATAAGCCGATGAACAGACTCATCGTGAAGCCTATTCCGCATAGCAGCGCAACGCCAAGCGTCTGCCCCCAGCTTGCGGCGGCAGGGAGATCGGCAAGCCGGGCTTTTACCAGAATGGCTACGGTACCGAACACGCCGACCACCTTCCCGACAACTAGACCAGCCGCCACGCCGAGTGTGAGCGGCTCGATCAAGACCCCCGGCGTCACGCCCGCGAAGGAAACCCCAGCATTGGCAAAGCCGAAAATCGGGACGATCAGAAAGGCGACCGGCTTTTGCAGAAGATGTTCGAGCTGATGCAGAGGGGAAGCCGACGGCGAGGCTTCAGGGGTTCCGGGTGTGAGGCGGATGGGAACGGTCAACGCCAGTACAACGCCAGCCAGGGTGGCATGAATACCTGAGCGCAGCACCAGCACCCAGAGCACGGCCCCAAGAATCAGATAGGGCCAAAGGCGCATGACGCCGGACCTGTTCATCACAGTCAGCGCACCGACAACCAGCATCGCACCGGCTAACGCGGGAAGACTCAAATCGGCGGTATAAAACAGGGCAATCACGATGACGGCCCCGAGATCGTCGATGATTGCGAGCGCCGCGAGGAAGATTTTCAAAGACGCTGGCACCTTTGGCCCGAGCAGCGACAGCACACCGAGTGCAAAAGCTATATCGGTTGCGGCCGGGATCGCCCATCCACGCATGGCGGCAGTGTTGCCGAGATTGAAGGCAACATAGATCAATGCGGGAACAGCCATTCCGCCCGCGGCCGCAGCGCCGGGAAGCAGCCTCCGGCTCCAACTCGACAATTGCCCGTCCAGCATCTCCCGCTTGATCTCAAGCCCGACCAGCAGAAAGAACACGGCCATCAGCGCGTCGTTTATCCAGTGCTGAACGCTCAATGGACCAACATAGGCGCGTAGCGCGGCAAAGTAGCTCTCGGCGACTGGCGAATTCGCCGTCAGGATGGCGAGCGCTGCAACGCCCATGAGAATGATGCCGCCAGAGGCCTCATTGTCGAGAAACTGCCGAAGCGTGGAATTGATACGCCCGCGATTGGGGCTGACAGGCTGCGTTGAGGCCATAGGGCTGCGTCCTCTGGGTAAGAGTTGTTCTCTTCTCCGTATGAGGGCGAGACCCTAGCGCACGCAGCACACGCCATGGTGTTCCTATCATACCCAAACCATCCGGTATCGCCAGCGAAACCGTGTCGATTGCGTCGCATTTTTTGGATTCGCCTCGCGACCACTCCCTGACCGCACATGCTTTTCAGTAAAGCAACGTCCGCCGTTCTCCTGTATTTGCACGCCACGCTACTACTCCGACAAAGACTTGTTGAATCAGCCCAACTTCGGGCTCTTTTAATCGTCCCCGATCCAGGGCCGGCTGAACGGTCCCTGGCCGCAAGGGGACGACATGGCGGCATCTCACCAGAAATCGGAAGCGATCACGCGCGGCGCGCGCATGCTGCGCACGGCCCTTGGACCGGCCATCGCGCGGTTTCTGGAAGATCCGTCGATCGTCGAGGTGATGCTCAATCCTGACGGCCGGCTCTGGATCGACCGGCTGTCCGAAGGACTGTCCGACACAGGAGAGCGTCTGGCGCCCGCAGATGGCGAACGGATCGTGCGACTCGTCGCGCATCATGTCGGCGCCGAGGTCCATCCGGGCAATCCGCGGGTGTCAGCCGAACTACCCGAGACGGGGGAGCGGTTTGAGGGTCTGTTGCCCCCAGTTGTGGCGGCGCCGGCTTTCGCGATCCGCAAACCTGCTGTCGCAGTCTTCACGCTCGACGACTATGTGGCCGCCGGAATCATGTCGGCGGACCAGGCCGAGACGCTTCGCGGGGCGGTCGCCGCCCGGGCCAACATCCTTGTCGCCGGCGGCACCTCGACCGGAAAGACCACACTCACCAATGCGTTGCTCGCCGAGGTCTCCAAGACCACGGATCGCGTCGTCATCATCGAGGACACGCGCGAGCTGCAATGCTCCGCTCCCAACCTGGTCGCCATGCGCACCAAAGACGGTGTCGCCACCTTGTCGGATCTGGTGCGGTCCTCGCTGCGATTGCGCCCAGACCGCATTCCGATCGGAGAGGTCCGCGGCTCCGAAGCTCTCGACCTGCTCAAGGCCTGGGGAACGGGTCATCCGGGCGGCATCGGCACCATCCATGCCGGCACAGGGATCGGTGCGCTGCGCCGCCTCGAGCAACTCATCCAGGAAGCCGTCGTCACCGTCCCAAGGGCGCTGATCGCCGAGACCATCGACCTCGTCGCTGTTCTCGCTGGTCGCGGCTCGCAACGCCGGCTCGCCGAACTTGCGCGCGTCGATGGCCTCGGCCCGGACGGCGACTACCGCGTCACTCCCGCAACCTCAGCCTCAAGCCCAACAGGAGATCCCTCATGATCCGTCACGCCCGGCGCATCCGTCGCCATGTCACGGCGGCAGCAGCCGTCACCTATGCGACCCTGATCCTCACCCCGGCCGCTCACGCTTCCGGTTCGTCCATGCCCTGGGAAGCGCCGCTTCAATCGATCCTGCAATCGATCGAGGGCCCGGTCGCCAAGATCGTCGCGGTCATCATCATCATCGTTACCGGCCTCACACTGGCCTTCGGCGACTCGTCCGGCGGGTTCCGCCGTCTGATTCAGATCGTGTTCGGTCTGTCGATCGCGTTCGCCGCATCCAGCTTCTTTCTCTCCTTCTTCTCGTTCGGCGGCGGGGCGCTTGTGTGATGGCGGGGAGGCTGGAACAGCTCGACGAGGTGCCGGGCTTCACCGCGCAGGTCCACCGGGCGCTAACCGAGCACATCCTGCTCGGCGGCGCACCGCGCTCAATCGCCATCATGAACGGCACTTTGGCCGGAGCCGTTGGCCTCGGTCTGCGCCTCTGGCTTGTCGGTCTCGCCATCTGGGTTGTCGGCCACTTCGCCGCCGTCTGGGCCGCCAAGCGCGACCCGCTCTTCGTCGAGGTCGGCCGGAGGCATCTGCGCATCCCCGGCCACCTGTCGGTCTGAGGGAGCACCGCCCATGATGAACCTAGCTGAATATCGCCGCACTGCCAGCCGCCTGGCGGATTTCCTGCCTTGGGCGGCTCTGGTGGGCCAGGGCGCCGTCCTCAACAAGGACGGTTCGTTCCAGCGCACCGCACGCTTCCGCGGCCCTGACCTCGACAGTGCCGTTGCGGCCGAATTAGTCGCGGTCGCGGGACGCCTCAACAACGCCTTCCGTCGGCTCGGCTCCGGCTGGGCGATCTTCGTTGAAGCGCAACGGCACGAAGCCTCGACCTATCCCGAGAGCCGTTTTCCCGATCCAGCGTCGGCCTTGGTCGATGCCGAGCGCAAGGCGGACTTCGAGGAAGCCGGCGCCCATTTCATTTCCGGCTACTTCCTCACCTTCACCTATCTCCCGCCGGCCGAAGATGCGGCGCGGACTGAAGCATGGCTCTATGAGGGACGCGACCGAAGCGGCGTCGATCCGCATGAGGTCCTGCGCGGCTTCATCGATCGCACCGACCGGGTGCTGTCGCTGCTCGATGGTTTCATGCCGGAATGCGGCTGGCTCGATGACGCCGAGACGCTGACCTATCTGCATTCCTGCGTTTCAACCAACCGTCATCGGGTGCGGGTCCCCGAAACGCCGATCTATCTGGATGCGTTGCTCGCCGATCAGCCGCTCACCGGCGGGCTTGAGCCCCGTCTGGGACATTCCAATCTGCGCATCCTCACTATCGTCGGCTTCCCCACCGCGACGACACCCGGAATCCTAGACGAGCTGAACCGTCTTGCATTCCCCTATCGCTGGTCGACACGGGCAATCCTGCTCGACAAGACCGACGCCACCAAGCTGCTGACAAAGATCCGGCGGCAATGGTTCGCCAAACGCAAATCCATCGCCGCAATCCTGAAAGAGGTCATGACCAACGAGGCGTCCGCCCTCGTTGACACCGACGCAGCCAATAAGGCCGCAGACGCCGATCTCGCACTTCAGGAACTAGGGGCCGACTATGCCGGCCAGGCTTATGTCACGGCGACCATCACCGTCTGGGACAACGACCCGCGGATCGCTGACGAAAAGCTGCGTTTGGTCGAGAAGGTGGTGCAGGGCCGCGACTTCACCGCCATGCCCGAGACCATCAACGCCGTAGACGCATGGCTCGGCTCGCTGCCGGGCAATGTCTACGCCAATGTTCGGCAGCCGCCGATTTCCACGCTCAATCTCGCCCACATGATCCCGCTTTCAGCGGTGTGGGCGGGGCCGGAACGGGACGAGCACTTCGGGTCGCCCCCCTTGCTGTTCGGCAAGACCGAAGGAAGCACCCCGTTCCGGTTTTCCCTTCATGTCGGAGATGTCGGCCATACGCTCGTCGTCGGTCCGACTGGCGCTGGCAAGTCCGTGCTGCTGGCGCTGATGGCGCTCCAATTCCGCCGCTACGAAAACTCACAGGTTTTCGCTTTCGACTTCGGCGGCTCCATTCGGGCCGCCGCATTGGCAATGGGCGGCGATTGGCACGACCTTGGTGGTGACCTGACAGACGGCGCCGAATCTTCCGTGTCGCTTCAGCCCCTCGCTCGTGTCCATGACGTTCCCGAACGCGCCTGGGCCGCTGACTGGCTCATCGCCATCCTCATGCGCGAAGGCATCCAGATCACGCCGGAGGTCAAGGAACACCTCTGGTCCGCCTTAACGTCGCTCGCCTCTGCCCCTGTCCAAGAACGGACCATCACCGGCCTGTGCGTGTTGCTGCAATCGAACGATCTCAAGCAAGCCTTGCGGTCCTATTGCGTCGGCGGGCCTTATGGTCGGCTTCTTGATGCCGAGAACGAGCATCTTGGGTATGCAGCAGTGCAGGCCTTCGAGATCGAGGGCCTTGTCGGCACAGGCTCAGCGCCCGCCGTTCTCGCCTATCTCTTTCACCGCATCGGCGACCGCCTCGACGGATCGCCCACACTGCTGATCATCGACGAGGGCTGGCTCGCCCTCGATAACGAAGGATTCGCGGGTCAGCTCCGCGAATGGCTGAAGACCCTTCGCAAGAAGAACGCATCGGTCATCTTCGCCACCCAATCCCTCAGTGACATTGATGGCTCGGCGATCGCCCCGGCCATCATCGAAAGCTGCCCGACGCGGCTGCTGTTGCCTAACGAGCGGGCGATCGAGCCCCAGATCACCGCAATCTATCGTCGCTTCGGATTGAATGATCGGCAGATCGAGATCCTCGCGCGGGCCACCCCGAAGCGAGACTATTACTGCCAGTCGCGACGCGGCAATCGCTTGTTCGACCTGGGCCTCTCCGAAGTGGGGCTCGCGCTTACCGCAGCTTCTTCCAAAACCGATCAGACGGCCATCGCCAGGATTTTCGCCGAGCATGGGCCGGACGGATTCCTCCCCGCATGGCTGCGCCTGCGCGGCGTCGACTGGGCCGCCGACCTTATCCCCGACCTCGCCAATCTCGTTCCCCCAGCCCCCAAGGAGACTACGTCATGACCATCCATCGTTCCCGCTCGCGCGCACTATTCATGGCCGCGACAATGCTGGCGATGCCTGTCGCCCTGTCGCCGATCTTCATCTCTCCGGCGCATGCTCAATTTGGCTTCGGACGGATCGTCTATGATCCGTCCAATTACGCGCAGAACGTTCTCACTGCCGCGCGCACGCTGGAGCAGATCAACAACCAGATCACACAGCTCCAGAATGAAGCGCAGATGCTCATCAATCAGGCGCGCAATCTCGCGAGCCTGCCGCATTCCTCGCTCCAGCAGCTTCAACAGGGCTTTCAGCGCACGCAACAGCTTCTGAGCCAGGCTCAGAACATCGCCTTCGATGTTCAGAGCATCGATCGGGCCTTTCAGCAACAATACGGCAATGTCTCACTGTCGACGACGGAACAACAGCTCGTCGCCGATGCGCGCTCACGCTGGCAGAACACCGTGGGCGGACTGCAGGACGCCATGCGCGTCCAGGCCGGCGTGGTCGGCAACATCGACACGAACCGCGCCGAAGTTTCGACGCTGGTCGGCCAAAGCCAGGGGGCGACAGGCGCGCTCCAGGCGACCCAGGCCGGCAACCAGCTTCTCGCTCTCCAGTCGCAGCAGCTCTCCGATCTTGTCGCATTGCTTGCGGCCGATGGACGTGCCGGGGCGCTGACCGAAGCAGAAAGGGCTGCCGCAGCCGAACAGGGGCGCGAACAACGCCGCCGGTTCCTGACGCCTGGCTCCGGCTATCAGCCCGGCAACGCCCAGATGTTCAACAACGGCAACTGAGGGCGCGAGCATGGATGGCAAGCTGCTGGCACGGCTCGGCGCGGTCGTCTTCGTCGCCATCGCGATCACTGCGACGGCGATCGAGATGACCCGGAAGGAGGAAGCTCCCGCAGAGGAGCCCGCGCGTCTCGCAGAGCCCGTGCGCGATCCCCTGCGCGAGGCTCGACGCCGGTGCCAGCAGCTTGGTCAGAGCGCCGCAAGCGATGCGGACTGCATGCGCGTCTGGGCCGAAACCCGCGACCGCTTCCTCGGCCGTGCGCCGGCGCCCACAGCCCCACCTCAGAATCAAGGACAGTGATCCATGGGCGGCACCGGCGTCATCGACACATTCCTCGGGACCTTCACCCGCTACATCGATTCCGGCTTCGGCCTGCTTGGCGGCGAAGTCGCCTTCATCGCCACAACCCTCATCGTCATCGACGTGACGCTGGCAGCGCTCTTCTGGTCCTGGGGAGCTGACGACGACATCATCGCGCGCCTTGTAAAGAAGACACTTTTCGTCGGCGCCTTCGCCTACATCATCGGCAACTGGAACAATCTGGCGAACATCGTCTTCGACAGTTTCGCCGGCCTCGGTCTGAAGGGTTCGGGCACCAGCTTCACCGTTCAGGATCTTTTGCGCCCCGGCAAGGTGGCGCAGACCGGCCTTGATGCCGCCCGTCCACTGCTCGAATCCATTTCCGATCTGATGGGGTGGATCGCCTTCTTCGAGAACTTCATCCAGATCGCCTGCCTGCTGTTCGCATGGGCTCTGGTGCTTCTCGCCTTCTTCATCCTGGCCGTGCAGCTCTTCGTAACGCTGATCGAGTTCAAGCTCACGACGCTTGCCGGCTTTGTGCTGATACCCTTCGGGCTGTTCGGCAAGACCGCCTTCATGGCCGAGCGCGTGCTGGGCAATGTCGTGTCATCCGGCATCAAGGTACTTGTGCTTGCCGTCATCATCGGCATCGGATCGACCCTCTTCTCCCAGTTTACCGCTGGCTTTGGCGGCGAGACCCCTACGATTGACGAGGCCATGGCCGTGGTCCTCGCTGCGCTTTCGCTGCTCGGCCTGGGAATCTTCGGTCCTGGCATCGCCAGCGGCCTCGTCTCAGGCGGTCCGCAGCTCGGCGCCGGCGCCGCAGTCGGCACGGGGCTTGCCGTCGGCGGCGCGGCGCTGGCCGCAGGTGGTGCAGCGGGCCTGGCCGTCAAAGGCGGCGCCGCCGCCATGTCCGGTGGAGCCGCCGCCGTGCGTGGTGGCGCTGCCGCTGCCGGCGCTGCATCCTCGGCCTACAGTCTCGGTTCTCTTGGTCAGACTGGCGCGTCGGGCGTGGCCTCGGGCCTCGGAGGCGTCGCACGCGCAGCAGGTTCGGCTGCCGCATCGCCGCTCAAACGCGCCGCAACGAAAGCTGGCGAAAGCGTCAAGTCCAGCTTCGCCGAAGGCGCGAAGGCCGGTTTCGGAGCCACCGGCGGGTCCTCGACCATGGGGCCCATCGGCGGCGCCGACGCTGCCCACGCTTCCGCCAGCCCTCCGCGAGATGGAGCCCCTGACTGGGCGAAGCGCATGAAACGCAGCCAGGCCCTCAGCCACGGCGTCTCAGCGGCCGGTCACGCCGTGCGCTCCGGCGACAGCCATGGCGGCGGCTCTTCCGTCAACCTTTCTGAAAGTGATCGCTCATGAGCCTCTTCAAACGACCCGCTACCCACTATGGCAAGACACCCGAGCCTGAAACACCATATCAGAAGGCTGCTCAGGTCTGGGACGAACGCATCGGCTCGGCCCGCGTGCAGGCGAAGAACTGGCGCTACATGGCGTTCGGCAGTCTGATTCTCACAGCGGGGTTTGCCGCAGCCCTGGTCTGGCAGTCAGCACGCGGGACCGTCGTGCCTTGGGTCGTGCAGGTCGATAATCTCGGCCAGGCGCAAACCGTCGCGCCAGCCTCCGCGGACTATCGGCCCAACGACCCTCAGATCGCTTTCCACCTTGCTCGCTTCATCGAACAGACCCGCGCGATTCCGTCTGACGCCATCATCGTGCGCCAGAACTGGCTTCGCGCTTATGAATGGACCACTGATCGCGGAGCCGCAGCGCTGAACGATTACGCCCGCTCCAACGACCCCTTCACACGGGTCGGCCGCCAGCAAGTCGCCGTAGAAGTCTCAAGTGTGATCCGGGCTTCCCCCGATAGCTTCCGTGTCGCCTGGACAGAGCGTCACTATGAAAACGGCCAGCTCGCCCGAACGGAACGCTGGACCGCCATCCTGACCATCGTCATCCAGACGCCGCGCGACGCAGAACGCCTCCGCGCCAATCCTCTGGGCATCTATGTCAATGCCATCAACTGGTCGCGGGAGATGAGCCAATGAGCCGCCCTCCGATGAGCAAATCCGCGTTTCAGGTTTTATCCAGATCTGGCCTCGCGATCGTTTTGCTTTCCGCGACCGTACTTGCCGGTTGCGCGACCAATCGGCCGCCGCAAATCAGTTACGACTCGAACGTGCCGCCGCTGCCCGCCGTGCCGGCAGTCGTCACGGACGCGCAGCCGAGGCCATTGCATGTCCCTCCGGCATGGACGCCGGCAAGAGGGGGGACAGCCGCCAACACCCCGGAGGGGCGCGTCCAGAACGCCAACTCGGCCGCCCGCGTTCAGCCTCGCCGCGAAGGCTATTTCAACTCGATCCAGATCTATCCGTGGAGCGAAGGCGCGCTCTATCAGGTCTATGCCGCGCCCGGGCAGATCACCAATATCGCGCTGGAGCCAGGGGAGAGCCTGACAGGGGCCGGCCCCATCGCCGCTGGCGACACGGCACGATGGATCATCGGCGATACCGAAAGCGGCAGCGGCGCGACCCGTCGCGTCCATATCCTCGTCAAACCAAGTCGCGCTGACATCACGACCAACCTCGTCATCACGACCGATCGGCGGGTTTACATGATCGAGCTGCGCTCCGGCGAAGCGCCGTATATGCCCGCCGTCGCTTGGGCCTACCCGCAGCCGCCCGCAGGTCAGAGGCAGAGCGTCCCGGCGACGCCCGTCATCCCCGTCGCCTCGGCGCGCAACTATCGCTACGGCTTGACCGGCGATTCACCGCCCTGGCGGCCGGTGTCGGTCTATGATGACGGACGGCGGGTCTATGTCGAGTTCCCGCGCGGCATCGTCCAGGGCGAGATGCCGCCGCTCTTCGTCATTGGTTCCGATGGCGAAGCGCAGATCGTCAACAGCCGCATTTTCCAGCACATCCTGATCGTCGATCGCCTCTTCGGCGCGGCCGAGTTGAGACTTGGCAGCGGCGACCGCCAGCAAACCGTCAGGATTGTCCGTACCGACGGGAGGCCAGCGTCATGAGCAACAAGGAAGATAACCGCGATGATAGCCTGGCGCCCGCCGGTCCCACTGTCGAGTCAACCTCGACCATGCGGCTGCGCGCTGAGCCTCCGCGCGTCACCCGGCTGTCCCGCAAGGTATTGGCTGGTGTCGGCCTCGTCGCCAGCATCGGCATCGGCAGCGCTCTGATTTATGCGTTGCAGACGCGCCAAGGCGGGCCTGGCAACGAGGAGCTCTATTCCACGGAGAACAGAACTACTGCCGATGGTCTTGCGGGACTGCCGCGCGACTATACCGGACCGGTCCTCGGCCCGCCTTTGCCGGGCGATCTCGGCGGTCCGATCCTCGACGCCCAGAACCGCGGCCAGCCCGTCGTGCCGCCAGCAATGGTGACACCTCAGGTCGATCCCGAGGAGCAACGTCGTCTCGCCGAGGAAGAAGCTGCCCGAACGAGCCGGGTGTTCTTCCAAACCGGACCCGGAACGGGCGCGCCGCCCGCAAGCCCCGGCATGAGCAATCCGTCACTGGCGGGCCTCGGTCTGCCGGGGCAGGTTGGAACGCCAACCGCCCAAGACCGGCAGAGCGCTTTCCTCAATGCCGCCGTCGATCGGCGAACGGTGTCGCCAGATCGCGTCATGGCGCCGGCATCTCCCTATGTGCTTCAGGCCGGCGCAGTGATATCCGCAGCCCTCATCACCGGCATCCGCTCCGACCTTCCCGGCCAGATCACCGCCCAGGTGACCGAGCACATCTATGACAGTCCGACCGGCCGCACCCTGCTCGTCCCCCAGGGCACGCGCATCATCGGCGAATACAGCAATGATGTCGGCTTCGGACAGCGCCGCGTGCTGCTGGTCTGGAACCGGCTGATCTTGCCGAACGGGCGCTCTATCGTCCTGGAACGCCAGCCCGGCGCCGACACGCAAGGTTATGCCGGCCTTGAGGACGGCGTCGACTACCATTGGTGGGACCTTGCGAAAGCCGCCGGGTTGTCGACACTTCTCGCCGTGGGCGCCGAGCTCGCGGTCGATGATGAGGACCGCCTGATCCGCGCGATTCGCGACGGAGCCCAGGACACCATCAATGACGCGGGCCAGCAGATCATCCGTCGTCAGTTGCAGGTCGCGCCCACGCTAACAATCCGGCCGGGATTCCCGGTCCGCGTGATTGTCACTCGCGACCTGGTGCTCGAACCCTACGGAGCAGCGCAATGACCAAACTGAAGCTCGGCCCAATCGAAGAGGATAAGCCGGTGAAGATCACGCTCGACCTGCCAGGCGCTCTTCACCGTGACCTCAGTGCCTATGCGGAGGCGCTCGGCCGTGAATCGGGCCAGCCCGTCAGCGACCCCAAAAGACTCATTGTACCGATGCTTGAGCGGTTCATGGCGACGGACCGGGGGTTCGCCAAAGCGCGCCGAAATCGCGAGTGATCGCGGCACCGACTGCGGTTAGGCGAGATCAGATGAGCCGCCGCGGACGTTCCCCAGAGTCTTTGGACGCCAGTCTCGAGGCCAGCGAGAGAAAACGCCGAAGTGACGGGTTATCCCGGCCGGGTGCCCAAACTGCGCTGAACGGCACTATGTCTTCGTCCTCGACCAAAGGTCGCAGTACGAGCCGAGGGATAGAGACAAAGCGCCAACCGGCCGACACAACGGTTATGCCCCTGCCGATTGCGACCATATTCATCAAGGTCTCCTGGTTGCAGGGCATGATCTCGATCGCAGGATAGGTGCTGTAGTCCGCCAGCCTACGAACGATGTAATCATGCACTTCGAGCCCCGGCGCGCATTTTGTCGCTAGGAATTTCTGGTCGCGGAGCCACGACCATTCGACCGATTCACGCTCGGCTAGATGATGATCCGCCGAGAGCGCAACATGCACTCGTTCCTGCCAGAGTTCGGCTGTTTCACAATCGGCGATCGCGCCATTCCCGGTGATAAAAGCGATATCCAGTTGTCGCGCCCGCAGTGCGGCGACGTGTTCAGCCCGTCCCCCATCTCTGATCTCTATGGCCACCTCTGGATGTAGCAAGGCATACTTTTCGATGAGCTCCCTCAGAAACCCGCCCGCAAGCGACGTCAGAACACCGATGCTCAGGCTGCCGTTTTCGCCGCGACCCGCCGCGCCGGCGGTTTGGGTCGCTCGCATGATCTGGTCAATCGCTGGACGGACGGCGGCGACAAATTGCTCTCCGGCATGCGTCAGGCGAATCCCGGAAGGGCATCGCTCGAAGAACGAAACGCCCACCACATCCTCAATGCGTTGCACGCCCCGGCTCACTGTCGCCGGATACTGGCCCAACGCCTCCGCAGCTCGCCGAAAGGAGCGGTAGTCCGCCGCCGCCACGACATACTGAAGCGAGCTCAGGTCAAACGGGATCTTCGCGGACACAGGAGGAAAAGAAGGCCCCTCTGAGTCCTGGTTTTCCTCCTCCATCCACTCGACCTTCAGTCTGTCGGCGGAGGAAGCGATAACTCCCTCAAGACCATTGGCCTTGGGCAACGGTCCCCTTTGAAAAAGACAACTACGATCTGTCCCGGTCCCGCCTTTCGGGCGAAGCCAGCGACTTCCGCGACCTCTTGTCGATCCGGTCGTCGGAAACTCCTCATACCGGCTGCTCTACCAGGACCGAATACGCGGCAGTCGCGGTCTTCGCGCCGCGCAGCATTTTCATGACCTGCTCATCGCGGGTCCGGCGTGCGACCGCGGCGAGAATCTTCAGGTACTCGTTGCTGCCTTCGGGGGCCGAGAGCAGGAGAAAGACAACGTCGACCGGAAGGTCGTCCACTGCCTCGAATTCAATGGGCTTCTTCAGCACCATCAGCGCGGCGAAGGATGCCTGAAGTCCCGGAACCGGCGCATGAGGCATGGCGACGCCATGGCCGATGCCGGTCGAACCCAGACGCTCGCGCCCTAGCAAAGCTGTATGGATCGTTTCCTCAGTCAGCCCGGTGCGGGCGGCCGCATGCGCGGCCAGCTTCTTGATCAGGACGGCTTTTGTCGAGACGGATAGATCAAGGATCACGTCCTCTGGTGCGATGGCAGATGACAGGTTCATAGGAGTACTCACGTTAAGTCGCCCGCCCGTGGACGAGCGCGCGTGGTCACTGCTCCGGCTCACGGAGGCGGTAACCGACACCAGTTTCAGTAAGGATATATTGCGGCTGATCGGGCGTGGCCTCGATCTTCTGCCGCAACTGGCGGACATAGACCCGCAGATATTGGACATCGGTCGAGCCGCCCCACACATGCTTGAGGATGTGCTGGTGCGTGATGACCTTGCCAGCGTGCTGCACGAGAATGCGCAGGATTTCGTATTCCTTTGGTGAGAGCTTCACCTCCTTGTCTGCGACCTTGACGATCCGCTTCACCAGGTCGACCGAGAGATCGCCGACCTGGAATATCGGGCGTTCGCCCTGCTGCTGGAGCTTGTGCCTGAGCGCCACCCGAATGCGCGCCGCCAGCTCGCGCATCCCGAATGGTTTGGTGAGATAGTCATCGGCACCCAGTTCCAGCGCCTTGACGATGCCCGTTTCATCGGTCCGGCTGGAGAGGATGACGATCGGCAGTTCGACAAGCTCGTCCCGCCACCGTTCAAGCAGCTCATGGCCGGAAATATCGGGCAGCCCGAGATCAAGCAGAATGAGATCGGGCTTTTCCTCTGTGAGCAGCGCGACGGCGTCCTCGCCGTTTGCAGCCTCGACCATGGCATAGCCCTCGGCTGTCAGGCCGACGCGCAGAAGTTTCCTGATCGGCGGCTCGTCATCGACGACGAGAATCTTGACTACGGACGTACTCATATCCTTCCTTCCAAAGTCGAGGGCTCCGGTCCGATCGGAAACCGCAGCGTGAAAATGGCGCCGGGTCTGTCGGCCCGGTTGGTCGCGAAAATCGTTCCGCCCATCGCCTCGACAAATCCCTTGCAGATGGAAAGTCCAAGCCCGGTTCCAGCCTGGACGTGGTCCTTCTTCCGGACGCGATAGAAACTGTCGAAAATCCTGGTTAGATCGTCGGGCGGAATGCCGGGCCCTTCATCGACTACCTGCAATGTGACGTGGCTCTCGTCGGCCCACGCCCGAAGCCCGATCCGCGACCCTGACGGTGCGTATTTGCGGGCATTGTCGAGCAGATTGAACAGCACTTGCTCGAACAAGACCGGATCGAGCCGGACCATCGGCAGATCGGGCGGCACGGCAAGGTCGACCCTATGGAGAGCCAAAATCTTCTCAGCTCGGCGCAGGGCGCTGCCGACGCTGTCGCCGATGAACAGTGGCGTCAGCGATACCGCCGCAGCGCCGGATTCCAGCCGGGTCATGTCAAGCAGGTTCGCGATGAACCGATTGAGCCTTTCGGCCTCTTCGACAATCGTCGTCAGCAGTTCCACCCGGCCGGAGTCCGTCAGGGATGTCGAATAGTCTCTCAGCGCTCCCGCCGAACCGAGGATCGACGCCAAAGGCGTCTTGAGGTCATGCGATAGTGACGTCAAAAGCGCGGAGCGCAGCTTGTCCGCCTCGGCGGCCAGACGCGCATTGTCGACATCCGCGACAAGTTGGATCCGCTCGATCGCCAGAGCAGCCTGATCCGCCAGAGAATCGAAAAGCCGCTGTTCTGCGGGCGTCAGAACCGGCCCTTGCTTGTCATTGTCCAGACCGATGACGCCGACCCGTGTTCTGCCGGTCTTCAGAGGGAGGTAAAGGCGCTTCGCTCCCGGCAGCGTATCCGCCCCACGCCCTGCAGGCTTGTCATGCTCCCAGGCCCACTGGGCCGCCGCAATATCGGCATCGTCGAGCGTGTCATCGGGCGGGAAACCCGCCTGGACCGCGATACGGCCGTTCTCAGGCAGCAGAGCGACGACCCTGACCTGAAGCATGGAAGCGATCTGATAGACCGTGGCCCAGAGAACGTCACCCAAGGTCCCGGCGCCGGCGAGCTTCTTGCTGAAGAGATAAAGGCCCTCGGTCGTTTTGGCCCGCTGGCGCGCCGTCACGGCTTGCCTTTGCACCCGGCCCGCCAGATTGCTGGCAACAACCGCAACGCCGAGAAAAAACGCGAAGGCCACGACGCTCTCGGGATCGCCGATATCGAGCGTGTAGCGCGGTTCGAGAAAAAAGAAGTTGAAGACTAGCGCGCCCAATACGGAAGCGAACAGCGCCGGCCAGAGGCCGCCGCCCATCGCCGAGGCCAGCACGGCCATCAGAAAGACGAGGGCGATGTTGCGGACATCCAGAAAGCGCGACAGCGCCGTTCCAATACCCAACGCCATGGCGACGTAGAGCGAACTCCACAGATAGTTGCCGAAGTCGACTCGTCGTTTGGGCCGCGCGCTGACTGTCGCTGGAGATCGCGTTTCCTCGCCGTTGCCCGGCGAGATGACATGAACGCTCACATCCGTCTTGGCGCGGATCAGATCATGCGAAACGGAGCCCGCGAAGATCTCTCGCCACCTGGGCGAGGTCGGCATGCCGACGATGACGTGTGTGTAGTTGTTGGTGGATGCGTAGGTCAGAATTTCTTGCGCGACGTTCTCGCCGGGCAAGGTAACCGCTTCGGCTCCGAGCTGCTCAGCGAGACGCAAGGCGCTGGCAATCTTGTCCTTATCCTGCTCGGAGAGTCGGGCGTCCTTGCTCGTCTCGACGTGAACCGCGGCCCATGGCGCACGAAAGCGGTCCGCCTGACGCCGGCCATAGCGCACAAGCGCCATCGCTCCAGGGCGTTCGTTGATGCAAACCAGGACGCGTTCGCCGGCCGACCACGGCCCGGCGATCGCATGCGCCTGCATGTGCGTCACCAGTTGATCGTCAACGCGCTGCGCTGTCCGCCTAAGCGCAAGTTCGCGCAGCGCGGTCAGGTTGCTCGGCGAAAAGTAGTTCTGCGTCGCACGCTTCGCGGTCTTGGGCAGATAGACCTTGCCCTCGTTCAAGCGCTTGATCAGGTCGCCCGGCGTGATGTCGATGATTTCGATATCGTCGGCGCGGTCAATGATCGAATCCGGAACGGTCTCGCGCACCCGAATCCGTGTGATCTGCGCCACCACGTCGTTGAGGCTTTCGACGTGCTGGATGTTGAGGGTGCTGTAGACGTCTATGCCGTTCGCGAGCAGTTCCTCGACATCGAGATAGCGCTTCGGATGGCGACTGCCCGGCGCGTTGGTATGGGCGAGCTCGTCCACCAGGACCAGCGCCGGCTTGCGCGCCAGAATTGCGTCGATATCCATCTCATCGAGCACATGCCCTCGATACGGCACAGTGCGGCGCGGAACGATCTCGAACCCCTCGACCAGAGCCTCGGTCTCCGCCCGCCCGTGGGTCTCGACCACCCCGATGACAACATCGACGCCGTCTGCGCGCTGGGCCCGGCCCGACATGAGCATCTCGTACGTCTTGCCCACACCCGGCGCCGCCCCAAGAAAGATCTTGAGGTGGCCGTGCGTCTCCCGTTGCGCACTTTCCAGCAATGCATCGGGCGATGGACGGCTCTGCTCTCGTATTGGGTCGTCAGACACTTCATGACTCCGGATCAACGGTCAGGACGGCTATTATAGCCGTCCTGACAACTTCATTCAGCCTCTATTGGCGCTGTCGAGCGCCAGGTTCAGCTTGAGAACGTTGACCACGGGTTCTCCCAGGAAGCCGAGTATGCGCTGCTCGACGTGCTGATCGACCAGTACGCGCACCGTGGCCTCATCGATGCCGCGCGCTCTGGCGACACGGCCCACCTGGAAGTAGGCGGCCTCAGGCGTAATATGGGGATCGAGGCCGCTGCCAGAGGCCGTAACAAGGTTCATGGGGACCGCTGCGCCACCGTTCGCGGCCCGCTGAGCCTCAGTATCGGCTGCGACGCGATCACGAAGCGCCTGGCTGGTGGGGCCAAGATTGGAGCCGCTGGAAGCGCCAGCATCGTAGCCATCTGAACCGGCAGCCGAAGGACGCGGGTGGAAGTAGCGCTCGCCGGCAAAGTTCTGGCCGATGAGTTCGGAGCCTATGACCACGCCTTCACGTTCAATGAGGCTCCCATTGGCCTGTTGGGGGAAAATAGCTTGCGCGATACCGGTCACGCTAAGGGGGTATATGAGACCGGTTATGACGGTTAGTGCGACAATAAAGAAAATCGCGGGTCTGATTTGCTTGAGCATCGTTTCTGTCCTGAATGGTCCGCTGCTGATGGATATCGCTTCGCGGATTGTGTCTCTGGTGACCGCTTTCGACTAAACGAGGCCAGCGGCTGTGATGGCCATGTCGATGAGCTTGATACCGGCGAAGGGCACGAGAATGCCGCCCAGCCCGTAAATCAGGAGATTCCGGGACAGCAGCGAACCGGCTCCGATCGCACGATACTTCACGCCTTTCAGCGACAGCGGGATCAGCGCCACGATGATAAGGGCATTGAAGATGATCGCCGACAGGATAGCGCTCTGCGGTGAAGCAAGGCCCATGATGTTGAGCGCACCAAGCTGCGGATAGAACGCCAGGAACATCGCCGGGATGATCGCGAAATACTTCGCGATATCGTTGGCGATCGAGAACGTCGTCAGCGCGCCGCGCGTCATCAGCAATTGCTTGCCGATTTCCACGATTTCGATCAGCTTGGTCGGATCGCTGTCGAGATCCACCATGTTGCCGGCCTCGCGGGCGGCGACCGTGCCGGTGTTCATGGCGACGCCGACATCCGCCTGGGCGAGCGCCGGGGCGTCATTGGTGCCGTCGCCGCACATGGCGACCAGCTTGCCCTTGGCCTGTTCCTCACGGATCAGCGCCAGCTTGTTCTCCGGCGTCGCCTGCGCCAGGAAGTCGTCGACACCGGCTTCGGCAGCGATAGCCGCCGCGGTCATCGGGTTGTCGCCGGTGATCATCACCGTGCGAATGCCCATGCGGCGCAGCTCGGCGAACCGCTCCTTGATGCCGCCCTTGACGATGTCCTTGAGATAGATGACGCCGAGGAGGCGGCCATCCTTCACCACGGCAAGCGGCGTGCCGCCTGCCTTGGCGATCTCGTCGGCGATAGCCTGGAGCTCACGGACGCTCTCACCGGACGCACGCGGGCTGCCGGTCGCGACCGTGGAGAGTTCCACATGCTTCAAGACCGCATCGACCGCGCCTTTACGGATGGACGAGCCCTCCAGGTCGACGCCGCTCATACGGGTCTGCGCCGTGAACGGGACGAATGTCGCGTTGAGGCTCGCCATGTCGCGTGCGCGGATGCCGTATTTTTCCTTGGCGAGCACGACGATCGAGCGGCCTTCAGGGGTCTCGTCGGCAAGCGAAGCAAGCTGCGCTGCATCGGCGAGTTCCTTTTCGGTGACGCCCCGGATCGGCCGGAACTCGCTCGCCTGACGGTTGCCGAGCGTGATCGTGCCGGTCTTGTCAAGCAGCAGCGTGTCAACGTCGCCGGCGGCTTCAACGGCGCGGCCGGACATGGCCAGAACATTGAAGCGGACCAGACGGTCCATACCGGCAATGCCGATGGCCGACAGCAGCGCGCCAATGGTGGTCGGAATCAGCGTGACGAACAGGGCGACCAGAACGATGATGGGAACATACCCGCCCGCATAGGTCGCGAAGCTCGGGATGGTCACCACGGCCAGTACGAAGATCAACGTCATTCCCGCAAGCAGGATGTTGAGCGCGATCTCGTTCGGCGTTTTCTGGCGTTCGGCGCCTTCGACCAGAGCAATCATCTTATCGATGAAGGTCGAGCCGGCCGCAGCCGTGATCCGGACCTTGATCCAGTCGGAAAGGACCTGGGTGCCACCCGTGACGGCAGAGCGATCCCCGCCAGACTCGCGGATGACCGGAGCTGACTCGCCCGTAATCGCCGCTTCGTTCACCGAGGCCACACCCTCAATGACTTCGCCGTCAGATGGGATGATGTCGCCCGGTTCAACGAGAACGACGTCACCGACCTTCAGCGTGGCGCCCGGCACCATTTTGTAGTCGGAGCCGCCGTTCGAGAGCAGCTTGGCCTGGGTCTCCGTGCGGGTTCGCCGAAGCGATTCAGCCTGCGCCTTGCCGCGTCCTTCGGCCACGGCCTCTGCGAAATTGGCGAAGAGCACGGTGAACCAAAGCCACAGCACGATCTGCAGAGAGAAGCCGACGCTTTCGGCTCCTGTAGCAATGTCCTTGAGCAGAAGCACCGTCGTCAGGACCGACACGACGGCGACGACGAACATGACCGGGTTTTTAGCGAGGCTTTTCGGATTCAGTTTCCGAAACGCATCCCCTATGGCCGGAACGAGTATGCGAGCGTCCAGCATGCTCGCGGATTTGGACTGGTTCATAAGAAACTCCAGCGAGTTTGTTCTTGGGGGCCAACCACTCGGTCACGCCGCCGCGAGCAATTCAGTGATAAGTTTGGCGAGGAGCACCACGCCCCCCAAAGCCAGTGTCATGCCGAGAATGATCGTCGATGCCCTGGGCGGTCTGGCCGCCCCTCGCTCCTGAAGCCAGGAGCGAGGGTTCACGACAAATCGGATCGATCTCAGCCATTTGGCCGTCATCGCGGTTCTCAGAAAGTCTGGCCCGCCAACATGGCGAAGTGCTCGACGATCGGACCCAGCGCCAAGGCAGGGAAGAACGTCAGGCCGCCGACGATCAGGATCACGCCCACCAGAAGACCGACAAACAGAGGCCCGGTCGTAGGCAGGGTGCCGCTGGACTCGGGAACCGTTTTCTTGGCGGCCAGGGAGCCAGCGATAGCCAGCGCCGGAACGATCACCATGAAGCGTCCCATCAACATCGCGAGGCCAATCGTGATGTTGTACCAGGGCGTATTGGCAGAAAGACCTGCAAACGCCGATCCATTGTTCGCCGTGCCGGATGTGTAGGCATAGAGAACTTCGGAGAATCCGTGTGGACCTGCGTTCGCCATCGAAGCCACGCCCGTGTCGAGCACTACGGCAATCGCGGTGAAGCCAAGTATTGAAAGAGGCAGGCACAAGACAGCGAGCATGGCCATCTTCACTTCCTTCGCCTCAATCTTCTTGCCGAGATACTCGGGTGTCCGCCCGACCATAAGCCCTGCAACGAAGATCGCGACGACGACGAACAGGATGATGCCGTAGAAGCCTGCGCCGACACCGCCAATGATGATTTCGCCGAGCATCATGTTGATGATCGGGATCATCCCGCCCAGCGGCATGAAGCTGTCGTGCATGGCTATGACGGCGCCGCACGACGCAGCGGTCGTAACGACTGCAAAGAGCGCCGACGTGACGATACCGAAACGGGTTTCCTTTCCTTCCATGTTGCCGCCCTCAAGGCCAAGCGAATGGAGAATCGGATTGCCCGCAGCTTCGGCCCAATAGGTGATTGCGACACCGGCGAGGAACAGGACGCCCATGGCGGTGAAGATAGCCCAGCCTTTTTTCTCGCTGCCGACCATGCGACCAAACACGTTGGTCAGAGCAGCGCCGATGGCGAAGATCGAGACCATGTGGATGAGGTTGGTGAAGGCATTCGGGTTTTCGAACGGGTGCGAAGCGTTGACGTTGAAGAAGCCGCCGCCGTTAGTTCCCAGATGCTTGATCATCATCTGAGATGCGACCGGACCCTGAGCGATGGTTTGCTGCGCGCCTTCAACGGTTGTTGCGATGGTGTACGGGTTGAGGTTCTGCGGAACGCCCTGCCAGACCAGAACCAGGCTGCCGACGAAGCAGATGGGCAGCAGGACGTACAGCGTGATCCGGGTAAGATCGACCCAGAAATTGCCGACTGATTTGCCTGATGCCCGGGAAAACCCGCGTATCAATGCAATTGCAATCGCGATGCCCGTCGCTGCCGACAAGAAGTTCTGAACAGCCAGACCTGCCATCTGGCTGAAATAGCTCATGGTGGTCTCGCCGCCATAGCCCTGCCAGTTGGTATTGGTCATGAAGCTGACAGCGGTATTGAAGGCGCTGGTCGGCTCAATCGCTCCCAGTCCCTGAGGGTTGAACGGCAACCCTCCCTGGAGGCGTTGAACAAGATAGAGCATCACGAAGCCGGCGAGGTTGAAGAGCAGCATGGCCAGCGCATAGGTCGTCCAATGCTGCTCCTCTTTCTCATTCGTTCCAGCGACACGGTACAGTCCCCGTTCGAGCGGCCCAAAAATGGCCGAAAGGAGTGTACGCTCGCCGTTCAGGACGCGGGTGAGATAGCCGCCGAGCGGCTTCACCAGCGCGATGATGATCCCGGCAAAGACCAGGATCTGTATCCATCCATTTATTGTCATCGGTGGTTTCTTTCCGAGCTACTGTCTTGATCAGAACCGCTCGGGACGAGCGAGGGCATAGAGCAGATAGCCAGTCACAAAGACCGCGACGGCTGCTCCGAGGAAGTATTCCAAGATCATGATTGATTTCTCCCGGTCAGAGCTTTTCGCAAACTCTGATGTATCCAAACATCAGTGCGAAAAATCCAACACCTATTGCCAGCACAATAACGTCCATTGCTTTCGCCTCCGGCGCCGCAGTTGATACGAATGGCCAGCCAAGACGGAAAACCTGGCAAGCCACAGCTATAATTCTTCCAGCGCGTCCAAGCGTAAGCACGGGTGCCGGAGGAGGAATTTGGCGGAAATATGGACGCGAACCGCATATAGGTTCGAGAGAGGACGGGGCCTCAAAAAATAGGAATCTAATAGTTATTTTGGCGGCACGCATAAAAATTCCATAGGAATTTCCGCTAACCGCCCATTAGCAAGCAAAAAGCCCGCCGACTCGGTAGAGGCGGCGGGCTTTGCTTATCTCAACTGGGAGAGTTACTTTCCCATCGCCATCATCGCGATAAATTCAGCGAGTGTGAGGCGGCTCTGTCGGATCGATGGCAACCGGCTAGGCGGCGGCCCGGCGTCCAAACAGCGGGTCAAGGCTCAGGCGCTGGCTTTCGGCCATGCAGATCACAGCCCCCGGCGCGTTATTGGTTTCCTGACGGGCGAAGTGAATCGCCGCATCCTTGCTGACAAAGCAGCCGCCGACGAGGTTACGCTCATCGCGGACGGTCCAGCATCCTCGGTTGTCCTGGCCGACGAAAAAATGGTTCAGAGGTTGGGGAGGCTCTTTCGGCTGAACGGCACTTGCCATGATGGATGATCCTGATTGTTCGTTGAAGAGTGAGCTGTGGACGTCGTTGGCGCGCTAGCCAGCCAACGCGGTGACTGTGGCGACGGCCGCAATCACGAGGGCCATCACGACTCCGAGCCGCAGGAACATTCCAACGTCGGCCATCGGCTCATCCGAGCGCACGGCAACCTTGGCTTCGCCATCCGTCCGCCCAGGGTTGGCCTTGTTCTGTTGTTGCATCGCATAGAAATAGTATCCGCGAGGGTGCATTGCAGAGATCCTTTCTTAGTATCGGCAGGCCATCCCACTCGTCGAGTCAAATGATGCCTTTTGCCAATACATTGAATTTAAGGATTTCGGGATTTGTTCTCCATTTCACGGACAACCGGATTTCATAGTATTTTCATTGGAGAACACAGCAGCATCATGCTGTTCTTATAAGGACGACCCAATCAGGCCGAGAGGGGGACGAGAGACCTCTCGGCGACCAAAGACGTATCGATCTCCAGGGAGTCGATCTCCGCCACGGCAGCGCGTATTCTTGCTGCGGCGCCTTCAGTGACCTCGACCAGCGGAAGGCGGACGACGGGCGAGTATCCGCGCGCGCAATGCAACGCGAACTTGATCGGGCATGGATTGCTTTCAAGCTCCAACGCCTCGATCAGCGGGAAAAGATGAGCGTTGATGCGCCGAGCTTCCAGATAGGCACTCTTTCGCACCGCGCCGATCATCGCCACGGTCAGCATCGGAGCGACGTTCGACACGACCGAAATGGCGCCATCGCCGCCAGTCGTCATGAAAGCCAGCATCGATCGGTCATGTCCGGAAAGCTGGGTGAAACGATCGCCAAAGCGGAGGGCCATCGTGCTTACCCGCGTCGGATCTCCGCTTGCGTCCTTGATGCCGACAAGACCGGGCAGGTGCGCAAGGCGGTCAAGCGTTTCGATCCTGATATCGACGGCCGTCCGGGAAGGCACGTTATAGATGATAATCGGCAGCTCGGCAGCTTGCGCGACGCTTTCGAAATGCCGGAACAGGCCCTCCTGGCTCGGCCGACTATAGTAAGGCGTGACGACCAAAGCTCCGTCCGCGCCAAGGCGAGCCGCCTCGCGGGTCAACTCCACGGTACGCCGGGTGTCGTTGGTGCCCGAGCCGGCGATCACCGGCACACGGCCATTGGAGACCTCGACGCACAAACGGATCACCGCCGCCCATTCCGGATGAGACAGGGTCGGCGCCTCGCCCGTGGTGCCGCAGGCGACAAGCCCCTGTACGCCCTGGTCGATCTGCCAGTTGGCGAGCTCCGCCAAGGCGTCGAAATCGATAGCGTCACCCCTAAACGGAGTGACAAGCGCGGTCATCAGACCGCCAAATAAGGGAGGGTCGCCACTGGGTTTCATGCTGCCTCTTCTCCACGTTTCGAGAGTTCTTTCGGCCGGCGCTGGCGACGGCCGAGGGAGCTCAGCAATGCGATCAGCATGGCAGCCGCCAGGTCATCGTGTCGGCCCATGCACCTGCGCAAATTGCCGCGATCGTTCCACGCCACGCGACAACGCCAACGATCTCCCGAGCGGCCCATCGACCAAGGGTGGCGTGTTGGCTGCAGATGAGCTCCGAGTTCGATCACCGCTTCAAGCAACGCATTTGCTTCGAGCAGATCACGGAGCCGGAGGTGCCGTCGAAACTGCGGCTGGTCTTCGCGCTCCTCGATAATCCTCACAGCCAGCCAGACGTGGTGCTCCTTGAGGACTCTGGCCATTTCCAACTGCGTCCTCAGGCCTGGCAACTCAGCCAGACGGCTTTCACCAATAGCGCGCCTTCGGTCGTCGGGTTGGAGAGCGGGAGCAGCAGGGCGTGTCATGCCGCTCTCAGAAAAACTATGGCGACGACCTGCACAGCAGCACAGCTCGCCGCAAACATCAGGAGCAGGTATTCCGATCTACGGCGTCGCTCGCGTTTGCTGAACTTCGGTTTCGCTCGTGGCGACCTGGGGCGAGCAGGACGGCCTGCAACTCTGCATTCAGCCGCCATTGCTGAGCACCAGATAGAGGCTGGGGCCTGCGGCAGCAAGAACAGCGCAACCGGCGATCACCACCAGAACGATGATCTCCACGCCGTAGCGGAAGAGGTGTCGGGAGACTTGGCGCTTGCTTGGTACAGCCTGGCTCAATTTTCGCCCTCGCTCCCCATCTGACGCGGCTCGCGCCGCCGACTGAGGTTCATCATCTCCAGGCAGAAGCGACCGTCTGTCAGTTGAAGATAGAGACGATAGCAGCCGTAACTCTCGCCTATCAGCCTCGCGGCACCGACCGCATCATTGCGCGTGGGGTGGCACCACTCGGAGTCTTCACCTTCAAGATGCACCGTCCAGCGATCATCATAGTTCCGATAGACCCAGAGAACGGGCAGGACCGGATACACAGTCGCTGTGGCTTGAGGAGCCTCCAATTTCGATATGATCTGTTCCAAACCCATGTTTCACCTAAGCTCGCAGAGCGTCTGCGGAGCCGGTGGCCCCGCATTTCCGCCCGCGCCCGTCCTAGAAAAGCACCCCAGCTTCAAACATCCCGCGAACCTGGTCGCGTTTGTCGAAGTTGGACCCAAAGCCGTAGCCTTCGGTGACCCGGTCAATGCGGGTGTACGAGAGCTCGGTGCGCGCGAAGAAAATCCCGCGCTGGTAGGTCGGCGTAACCGTCAGCGACCACGCCCTGCTTTTCGGCCCGTAGAGCAGATTGGTGGGGGCGCAGTCTGCGGCGACGCCGCAATCTCCTCCGCTTGAAGCGATGTACTCGGCGCGTCCAACGATCGAGAAATTCTCATTGATGGCATATCGAGCCAGCAGCGCTCCGCCGAATGTTTCGGCCGAGCGATCAATCCCGATGTCCCTGTTCGAGCGGACCGTTGTGTATTGCAGATAGGGCTGGAGCGTCAGCGGGCCGTCGACATAGGTGTAGATCACATTGAAGATGCTGCTGTTGTTCTGCGCCAGAGGCGTCGCCGCGCCGGTCTTGCCGGACTCTGCAAAATTGCCTGCGGCGACAAGCGTGATCGTGCTCGACGGCGTCGCCGCATAAGACACCAGACCGGATACCCAGTTGTAATCCCCTGAAGAGAAACCATCATTGACCGACACCGAGGCGTTGACCGGTCCATTGCTATAGTTCACCTGAACACCGCGGCTGATCGCCGGCTCCTGGTTCCAGAGCAGGCCGCGCGCGATATTCATATTCTGGAAGGTGAAGGTCGATTCCGCGCCGATCAACGTCGGCAGCAAACCCGCCTGCACTGAGAAATTCGGCGACAGCTCGAGCTTGCCATAAGCAACCGGCACCGGCCCGTACAACTGATCGGTGACGTCGGTTGCGCGGGTGTAGGCCGAGCCCAAAGAAGGCAGCGAGTAGACACCGCCCTGAACGAAGAACGTCAAAGGCGCCCCGGTTGTCTGCACCTGAATCTGGGCATTGCCGATATCGACGAGGGGATCTGTCGTTCGGGGATCGACGCCGGGAATGCCGTTCGTCTGCGCATTGCCGATGCCTGTGAGCTGGCCGGTGATATGAAGCCGGCCAAACACGCCCGCATCCATGCTCATCGGATCGGGGTTCGGGCGCAGAGGACCACCAAAGCTCGGCGCGCTCAGGGGTTCCGCCGCTGCCTGGCCAAGACCCATCATCGAACCGGCCATGATCGCGACCGCGCCGACCGCGTCCCGGCAAAGCGTCCGCCGACGCCCAGACCCCGGTCTTGTTGGACGACCGGCCTCGGCTGTGGCCGTTGCGGCGGGTGCGAGGGACGGTTTAAGCGGCTTCATACCTTCAGATCCTTCCGGTTTGGTGGGACCCTCAAGCTAAATAGAGCCGCATATTATTTCGACGGGATCTCAGCCGCGCTGCGATAGTATTTTCATAAGAGAAAGCCCTGACAAAAATATACGTACTCATATAGTCGGATTTTTATTTGACTGAGCACGACTTTGCGCCCTCTCTCGCGCGGGAGTGTGCTTCTATGATTGACCAGAATTTCGACTATCTCGCTAACTTGCTTTGCCAAAACCGTCGGCAGGGAATTACCTCAGATATCCCGTTCGATCTGCTTCGAAGCGAGGATGACGCCTGGGCGGTGCAGTCAGCAGCAATCTCGGCCTTCGCCAATGACGCGGTAGGCTACGCCCTGATAGGCACTTGCCCCGCCATCCGCGGCACGCTTGGCCTTGCCAGTCCCATCTACTGCCCGATCCCTGTGGGAACAGTTCTTCAGGACTCCCACGGGCCGTTCCGGCTTCCCCAAGGCTTCATCGGGGCACAATGCGAAATCGTCTTTACGATCGGAGGTCCCTTGGGGGCGGACCATTGGCCCATCACTCGCGATCAATTTTGTAAGGCAGTCCTGAGCTACCAACCGGCTATCGGTCTTGTCGGGCGACGTGGTCACCTGACTGGGCAACCACACCTGGCCGCCATCGCTGACTATGCGTTCCATGTTTCGACGATCGTCGACAAATATCATGAGCCAACAGGCCTGGAGGCCATGGACACAATCGACATGCGAGCGTCGATCAACAACGTTCCAGTGTTTCAGTCGGCATCGGGAGAGGGGCTGGTTGATCCGATTAACTCTGCGCTCTGGCTCGTGAATGACCTGATCGCCAGAGGCAATTATCTCAGCGCCGGCGATATCGTTGCAACCGGATCGATCATCCCGATGCTGCTGCAAATTCTTCCTGGTCAGGAACTGAAGGTGGAGTTGTCAGGCGTTGGCGACGCATCCGCACGGTTTCTTTGAACCAACAAAAGCAGCCGATCAGACGGCCAACTGATGGCCACTGAAAATGTAGAGGCCCAACGCCGTCACCGCCAACCATAGAGCTTCATCCCAATAGGTGAAGCTGGTCTTCCCGAATCGTTCGCCGCGATGAACTGCGTAAGCGACGGCCATTACGCCGTATATGCCGGTCCACAACGCAAAGGTTGCAAGGAAGTTCTCACTCTTCAGAATGTAGGCGATTGCCGCGGCGACGACCAGCTTGATGCCATAGCGCCCAATGTGCTCTCGCGACTGCTCGTCTAACCGCATAACACGCCTGGATCGTTCTTTAGATCAGGCCGAAGACGAGAGACAGCCGGTAGCCGACATACCCGACGCCGATTGCCGTAATTGCCAGGATAAGCAGCAAGCCAAGCCCGCCGTTCCCCGGCTCTTTCTGAGGGCGCGGCGCCTCGTTCTGATTCTTCCGGACCCTATCATTTCCAGCCATTTGCGATGAGCGCTCCCTCGGCGCTCCAGTGCGCAGCTCTTTCTAGGATGCTGCTGCATAGGAATTCGAGAGGGACGGTCCGCAAGCTGCATAAGCGGATTTTATTTCGGAGCTTGAGGTGCGTTGCTAGGTGAACTGCATCACGGGGTCAGGATCGAAAACCTTACTCCCCCGCTCCACTTCGATCTTGGGAACAGCGGCAGAAGTGTTCATGTTTCTGGTATGAAATGGCGCGCCCGACACGATTCGAACGTGTGGCCTCCACCTTCGGAGGGTGGCGCTCTATCCAGCTGAGCTACGGGCGCATCGATATTCAGATAGTGTCCGAGACCGAACGGGGTCAATCCCGAATCGAACAAATGCATCGACGGCAAACGGGGCGGGTCCTGAACCTGCCAAATTTCGCCGTTCGTCCTCTACAACCTCCTCTCAGTTTGCTTCCGTGGCGCTTCCGCGACCTTTGGATGCGACTTCATGTTTCCGTCTAGTTCCGCCAAAGCATTGGTTTTGCTCGTATTTTTCGACCCGCACACACATCAAAAAGAGCTTGCCTTTGCCTTCGGAGGGCAGCACTCTATCCAGCTGAGCTACGGGTGCGTGCGCGGCGTGACGCCGGAAAGGGCCGCTTACAGCATGGCGCGGGCGGCCTCAATCCTGAATAAGCGTCCAGCGACCTTTCATGGCCTATTGGTCGAAACGATCCAGCCTCAAGAAGCGCGATAGGCCAAAGGAAACCAATAGGCGGCTTGGCCGCCTATTGGGCCGTCATGCCGCCGTCGATCTTGAACTCGGACCCGGTGACGAATTTGGATTCGTCCGACGCCAGATAGAGGACGCAATAGGCGACGTCGTCCGGCTCCCCGATCCGTTTCAGGGGGATGCCGCGCGCCAGGCGTTCGGCGGCCTTGTCCGGGTCGCCCCCGGCCATGGCGATGAAGGGGTCCAGGATCGGGGTCTTGATGAAGACCGGATGGACCGAGTTGCAGCGCACGTTCCAGTCGGCCTTGGCCGCCTCCAGCGCCAGGGTCTTGGTGTACATCCAGACGCCGGCCTTGGTGGCGTTGTAGGCGCCCATGCCGGGGGCGGCGGCCAGGCCGGCGATGGAGGATATGTTGACGATCGAGGCGGGGGCGGCGGCGCGCAGATGCGGCAGGGCGTGTTTGGCGCCCAGCATGACGGATCGCAGGTTGATCTCGTACTGACGCTGCCAGTTCTCGACCGTGTCCTGTTCGACGAAGGCCAGGGGGCCGCCGACGCCGGCGTTGTTGACCAGGACCGACAGACCGCCCAGGTCGGCCGCAGCGGCGTCGACCACGCGGGCCCAGTCGTCCTCGCTGGCGACGTCGTGGGCGTAGGCGAAGGCGGAGCCGGGGGTCTGGACGTTGACGCGCCAGGCCAGGTCCGCCACCCGGGTCTCGTCGATGTCGGTGAGGGCCAGGGTCGCGCCCTCGCGCGCCATCATGAAGGCCATGGCCTCGCCCAGGCCGCCGGCGGCGCCGGTGATCAGGACCTTCTTGCCGGCGACGCGGCCGGGACGGTGTTCGGCGCTCATGCGCGGGCTCCGGTTTCAGCGGCGGCCCGATCGATGAAGCGGGCCAGGGCGACATCCTTGTCGGTCACGCCGTCGGCGTCGTGGGTGGTCAGCAGCACCTCCACCCGGTCATAGACGTTCGACCATTCGGGGTGATGGTCCATCTTGTCCGCCGTCAGGGCGACGCGGGTCATGAAGCCGAAGGCGGCGTTGAAATCGGCGAAGCGCAGAGTGCGAGTCAGGGCCGGTCGGGCGTCGTCGGCCACACGCCAGTCCGGCAGGGATTTCAAGGCTTCCGCAAGGTCAAGGCGGGCGTCGGTCATGGGCGTTCCTCTTTTGCGACAGGGCTAAGGCGCCCGGACGACGACGGCAAGCGGCGGAACGGGGCCTCAAGCTTGGCGTTGAGAAAGCGTCGCCGTTGGAGCCGAGAGCGCCGGATGAGAAACAATCTTTGGATCGCCGACCTGGACGCCGAGGATCGGGCGCGGATCGAACCCCATCTGCAATCCCGCGAGATGGCGCGCGGACAGGTGCTGTTCGACGCCGGGGAGCCGGTGGATCAGGTCTGGTTCCCGCTGAAGGGCGTGGTCTCCCTGATGACCCTGCTGCCCGACGACAAGGCGGTGGAGACCGCCGCCATCGGGCGAGAGGGCCTGGTCGGGGTGACGTGCGGACCCATGAACGCGCGCGCCGTCAGCCGGGCGGTCAGCCAGCGTGAAGGCCTGGCCGCCTGTTGCGACGCCGAGGTGTTCGGCGCGGCGCTGGAGGCCAGCGAGAGCCTGCGTCTGGCCCTGTCGCGCTATACCGAAGGATTGATGGCCCAAGTGCAGCAGGCGGCCGCCTGCAACGCCCAGCACACCCTGGACGAACGGCTGGCGCGTTGGCTTCTGGTCCTGCACGACCGGGCCGAGGAGGATCGTCTGGACCTGACCCAGGCCGATATCGCCGGCATGCTGGGCGTGCGACGCGCCACCGTGTCTGAGGTCGGGGCGGTGCTGGAGAACCGAGGCCTGATCGAGCGCGGTCGCGGCTGGGTGCGCGTCGCGGACCGCGACGGGCTGGAGGCGGCGTCGTGCGGCTGCTACGGCCTGATGCGCGAGGTGGCCAGGGAACTGCATCTTCCGCGTCCCCAGGCGGCGTGACGCGGCCGTCGCGACGCGCTAGACCGTCGCCATGACCGACGCCTCCCCGCACGGCCCGCATTCGCAGGGCGACCGCTCTTCCTTCGGCTTTCGCGACGTGGACGCGCGCGAGAAGGTCAGGATGGTGCGCGGGGTGTTCGATTCCGTCGCCTCGAACTACGACGTGATGAACGACCTGATGAGCGTGGGCGTCCACCGCATCTGGAAGGATATCGCCGCCGCCAAGCTGAACCCCCGTCCGGGCGAGACGATACTGGACGTGGCGGGCGGCACGGGCGACATGGCCCGGCGCTATTCGAAGATGGCGCGCGCGGCGCAGCAGCGGCGCGGGGGCAAGGACGCCTCGGTCATCGTGCTGGACTACAACGCCGAAATGATCCTGGCGGGCGTCCACAAGGGCGGCGAGCCGGAGATGAGCTGGACGGTTGGCGACGCCATGAACCTGCCGCTGCCGGACGCCTCGGTCGACGCCTATTCGATCAGTTTCGGCATCAGGAACGTGGCCCATATCGACAAGGCCCTGGCCGAGGCGCGGCGGGTGCTGAAGCCCGGCGGCCGGTTCCTGTGCCTGGAGTTCTCGCGCCCCACGACCACGCCGATCCGCAAGGTCTATGACGCCTGGTCCTTCCACGCCATTCCGCGCATCGGCGGCTGGGTCGCCAAGGATCGCGACAGCTATCAGTATCTGGTCGAGAGCATCCGACGTTTCCCCGATCAAACGGCGTTCAAGCGGATGATCGAACAGGCGGGTTTCAGCCGCGTGTCCGTGACCAATCTGTCGGGCGGGATCGCCGCCATCCACCACGGGTGGGCGATCTGACCAGCCGGATCTATCGCACGGCCCCGCCGCCGCCCGCGACCGTGGCGGTGCAGCACCCGGTCGCCGCCTTCCTGCGGCTGATGGGATGGCTGTGGGTGTTGGCGCGCCATGACGCCCTGATCCCGCGCGAGGTCACGCCGCTTCTGCCGGCCTGGACCCGGCCCTTCGCGCGGTTCGTGCAACTGCTTTCTGGAAAGGCGGGCCGTCAGGGCCGGCCCGGCCAACGGTTGGGCAAGGCGTTCGAGCATCTGGGGCCGGTGGCGATCAAGCTGGGCCAGGTGCTGGCCACGCGCGCCGACATCTTCGGCCTGGAGTTCGCCCGCGACCTGGGGCGGTTGAAGGACGCCCTGCCGCCCTTCCCCGAGGATGTGGCGCGGCGCGAGATCGAACGGTCGCTGGGCCGGCCGGTCGATAGCCTGTTCATCGGCCTGGGGCCGGCGGTCGCCGCCGCCTCCCTGGCCCAGGCGCACCGGGCGACCCTGGCCGACGGCCGGGCGGTGGCGGTCAAGGTGCTGCGGCCGGGTGTGGAGCGCCGGGTCGCCGACGGGCTGGAGTCCATGCGGCTGGGCGCGGCCCTGGTCTGGCGTTTCGTCCCGGCGGCGCGACGGCTGGAGCCGCAGGCCTTCGTCGAGACCATCGCCCGCTCTCTGGATCTGGAGCTGGACATGCGGCTGGAAGCGGCCGCCGCCAGCGAAATGGCCGAGGTCATGGCCAAGGACGGCTATATGTCCGCCCCGCCGGTGGTCTGGGACGGGGTGGGCAAGCGGGTCTTGACGTTGGAATGGGCGCCGGGCGTGCCCATGACCGACCCGGCCTTGCGCGATCTGCCGGGCCTGGACGTGGACCTCTTGGCCGACAATGTGGTGCGCGCCTTCCTGGTGCAGGCGCTGGATCACGGGGCCTTCCACGCCGACCTGCACGAGGGCAATCTGTTCGCCAGCGCCCCGGCCCATCTGACAGCCATCGACTTCGGCATCGTCGGGCGGCTGGGTCCGGCCGAGCGGCGCTATCTGGCCGAGATCCTGTGGGGCTTCATCAGCCGCGACTACGACCGCATCGCCCGGGTCCATTTCGAGGCCGGATATGTGCCGCCGCACCATTCGGTCGAGACCTTCGCCCAGGCTCTGCGCGCGGTGGGCGAGCCGGTGATCGGCCGCGCCGCCAGCCAGGTCTCGATGGGCCGGCTGCTGGGCCAGTTGTTCGAGATCACCGCCCTGTTCGACATGCGGCTGAGGCCCGAACTGATCCTGTTGCAGAAGACCATGGTGTCGGTCGAGGGGGTGGCGCGGCGCCTCAATCCCGATCACGACCTGTGGGCCGCCGCCAAGCCGGTGGTCGAGCGCTGGATCCGCCGCGAACTGGGGCCTCAGGCCCAGGCCCGCGACGCCCTGAACGAGTTGATCGCCGCCGCCCGCGCCATCTCGCGTCTGGTCCAGGACCCGCCGCAGCCGACGACAGTGGTCATGGAAAAGTCGGGAACTCCAGCTTGGCTGGCGGTTTCCGTCACCGTCGCGACGATCGCGGCCCTGGCGGCCCTGGGCCTTTCGCTGTGGCCCTATCTGCATTGACCGGAGCCTTCATCATGAAGACGACCCTGAAGACTGTTTCCCTTGCGACCGCCCCTCTGGCCGCCGCCCTCCTGCTGACGCCCGGCCTCGCCCTGGCCCAGTCCGGCGCGGCCGCCGGCGCCGTGCCCAACAGCTTCGACGCGCCGGCCCAGACTCAGGGCCAAACTCGGGGCCAAGCTCAGGGTCAGACCCAGACCGTGCGTCCCGGCTCGGCCGCGTCCGACGCCCAGGCGCCCGACGTCGCCCGCTCTCAGGAAGCCTTGCGCGGCGTCATCGCGGCGGCGCAGGGGGCCGGTTTCGACTATTCGGTCTTCACCCCCGACCTTGCCTCCAAGATCCGCCAGCAGGCCGCTCAGGTCACGCCGCTGATCAAGAGCTTCGGCGCCCTGAAATCCGTCGACTACCAGCGCCAGGAAGGCGAGGCCCAGCTGTTCAAGGTGACGTTCGACAATCAGGTCACTGAGTGGATGATCGGCTTCGACGCCGACGACAAGATCGCCGCCCTCCTGTTCCGCCCCGCGCAAGACTGACGGCGCGGCCTTTCGGCTTTTTGGTCATTGCGGGTTCGTCCTGTCGGACGCCCCGGAATGACGACGCGGGCGTCCTAAGGTCGAATGTCGATGAACCCTAGTCGATCCTGGGCTTGCCCCGGCCGGACTTGATGGCGGACCGGCTGGTCTTGGCCTGCAGACGCCGTTCCTTGGAGGCGCGGGTCGGACGCGTCGGGACACGAAAGACCGGCTTGATCGAGGCGGCGTCCACCATCTCCTGAAGCCGGGCCATGGCGTCGGCGCGGTTGCGATCCTGGGTGCGGTGGCGCACGGCGTTGATCAGGATCACCCCGTCCAGCGTCAGGCGGCTGCCCGCCAGCTTCATCAGCCGCGCCTTGACCGGTTCGGTCAGGGAGGGTGAGTTCCTGACGTCGAACCGCATCTGCACGGCGGTGGAGACCTTGTTGACGTTCTGCCCGCCGGGTCCGCCGGCGCGGTAGAAGCGGAATTCCAGCTCCTCCTCGGGTATGGTCGTCATGGAACGGCCTTGCGCGCCTTGACCACGGCCTGATCCAGCGCCTGCAGAAAGCGCGAGCGGTCGGCGGCCGAAAAGGGCGGCGGGCCGGAGGTCGCCACGCCGATGGAGCGCAGGTGCTCGCCCACCATCCGCCCCGCCAGGGCGGATCCGATCGAATCCGGGGTGAAGGGCTGACCATTCGATTTCAGCGCCTGGGCGCCGGCTTTCAGACAGCGGTCGGCCAGGGGGATGTCGGCGGTGATCACCACATCGCCTGGTCCGGCCCGCTCGGCGATCCAGTCGTCGGCGACGTCGGGCCCGGCGTCCACCACCACCTGTTCGATCAAGGCTTCGCGCGGAACCTGCATCCAGCCGTTGGAGACGACATAGGTCTTAAGCCCATAACGGCGCGCCACGCGATAGACCTCCTCCTTCACCGGGCAGGCGTCGGCGTCGATGTAGAGGGCGGTGGCCATGACGCCGGACCTAGCGCGTCCCGTCGAAAAAGAAAAAGCCCGGAAAAGCCGACAGGCCTAGAAATCGACCGCCAGGCCCTTCTTTTCCCAGTCGCCATAGCGCGTCGGTTCGGGCCCGCGGGGGCCGCCGTGTTCGGGCTGGGCGTCCGGCGTCGGTTCGGCCGCGCGTCGTTCGGCGGCCTCCATAAGGGCGCGGCGCGCCGTCTCCGACAGCGGGCGCTCCGGCGTCGCGTGGGGCACGTCGGTGTTGAAGGCCGGGGCGTGCGGGCCCTGCGCCTCGGTCGGCTGGGGCGCGGGGGTGGGCTGTTCGGTCACAGGGCGGCTCCCTTGAGCGCGGGATCGGGCCGCCTCAAATAGGCGATCGAACGCGCGACGCCAACGCAGCGAAGGATCGGCCCGGCGCGCGCGAAACGGAAGAGACGATGAACCACCTGAAGACCTTCGTGCTGCTGGCCGTCATGACCGCCCTGTTCATGGGGCTTGGCTATCTGATCGGCGGCGTGACCGGCATGGCGATCGCCCTGCTGTTCGCGGGCGGGATGAATCTGTTCAGCTACTGGAACGCCGACAAGATCGTGCTGAAGATGTATCGCGCCCAGCCGGTCGACGAGCAGCATCCGAACGCCGTGGTCAGGAACTATGTCGCCGATGTGCGCCAGATGGCGCGGGACGCCGGCCTGCCCCAGCCCCAGATCGCCATCATTCCCAACGACCAGCCCAACGCCTTCGCCACCGGTCGCAATCCGCAGAACGCCGCCGTCTGCGCCACGACGGGCCTTCTGGACATGCTGACGCGCGAAGAGGTGCGCGGCGTGATGGCGCACGAACTGGCCCATGTGAAGAACCGCGACACCCTGACCATGACGGTGACGGCGACCATTGCGGGCGCCATCGCGGCCCTGGCCAACTTCGCCCTGTTCTTCGGCGGCGGAGAGGACCGCGAACGGCCGGGCGGACTGATCGGAACCCTGGCCCTGATGATCCTGGCGCCCATGGCGGCCGGCCTGGTGCAGATGGCGATCAGCCGGGGTCGCGAATACGAGGCCGACCGCGTCGGCGCCGAGATCGCCGGCGATCCCCAGGCCCTGGCCAGCGCCCTTCAGAAGATCGAGGCCTACGCCAAGCGCATCCACAATCCGACGGCCGAGCGCAATCCCGCCTCGGGCCAGCTGTTCATTATCAACCCCCTGGCCGGGCGCGGCGCGGACAATCTGTTCTCGACCCATCCCGACACCGGCAACCGGGTCCGCGCCCTGATGGAACTGGGCGCGCGGATGGGGCTGCGCCCGCGCCCGGTGGTGGAGGCCGCGCCTGTCGCGCCTGCGCCGGCGCCGTCTTCATCTGCGGCCCCAATCACCACGGGCGTGCCCGTCACCGCGCCGCCGCGCGGACCGTGGGGCTGATCCGGGTTCTTGTTCCTTCTCGAGGTTTGCACTCGACGGCCGGATTCCTTCAGATAGGGGTCTGTTTCGTCCTTGGGGGTTTAATGTCGCGTCTGCTCGCCTTCGTCTGCGCCTCGGCGCTGCTCGCCACGCCGGTCGCCGCCCAGTCGGTGGACCGCGTCGCCGTCAACGGCATCATCGATCAGGGGCTGAACCACAGCCAGGTGATGCAGACCGCCGCCTATCTGACCGACCGGATCGGCGGACGGATGACCAATTCGCCCCAGATGCGCGAGGCCGAACGCTGGGCGCAGCAGCAGTTCCGCGACTACGGCCTGTCCGACGTGCGCGCCGAGGGTTTCGAGTTCGGCCGGGGCTGGTCCATCGTCCGCTCCAGCGCCCGCATGACCGCGCCGCGCCCGCTGGATCTGCGCGCCATTCCGGTGGCCTGGACGCCCGGCACCAATGGGCCGATCAGCGCAGGCGTGATCGTCGCGCCCCTGTCCAAGGTGGAGGATTTCGACAAATGGCGCGGCAAGCTGGCGGGCAAGATCGTCATGATCTCTCAGCCGGGCACGGGGTCGGAGCCGACCGAGCCGGCCTTCCGCCGCTGGACCAGCGCCGAACTGGCCGAGCGCAACACCTATAACCAGCCGCAGTATTCCCCCGCCGCCATCCGCAAGTCGCTGGAGACCGCCGATTTCGCCTCGAAGATGGACGCCTTCCTGGTCGAACAAGGCGCCCTGGCCTGGGTGCGGATCTCCCAGCGCGACGGCGGCCTGCTGCACGGCACGGGCTACACCTATCAGGTCGGCGCCACGCCGAAACTGGCGGGGATGGAGCTGGCGGCCGAGGATTATCGTCGTCTGGCGCGTCTGGCCCTGACCGACGCCCCGCCGACGTTGGAGCTGAACAGCGAGGTCCGGTTCCACGACGAGGACGTCAACGCCTACAACATTCTGGCCGACATTCCCGGAACCGGCCGTACCGGCGAATACGTCATGGCCGGCGCCCATCTGGACAGCTGGGTCGCCTCGGACGGCGCTGTGGACAATGCGGCGGGCAGCGCGGTCGTTCTGGAGGCGGCGCGTATCCTGAAGGCCCTGAACGTGCGGCCGAAGCGCACCATCCGATTTGCTCTGTGGAACGGCGAGGAGCAGGGCATCCTCGGCTCTCTGGCCTATGTCGACCGGCATCTGGCGACGCGCGCGTCGTCGAACGATCCGGCGCTGGCGGGCCTGTCGAACAATCGCACCTGGCGCAGCCGCTGGCCCGTCGAGCCGCGCGCCGGCTATCGCGATCTGGTCGCCTATTTCAATCTGGACAACGGCTCGGGCAAGATTCGCGGCATCAACGCCGAGGGCAATGTCGCCGCCGCACCGATCTTCCAGGACTGGCTGGCGCCCTTCGCCAGCATGGGCGCGACCAGCGTGTCGCTGCGCAACTCGGGCGGCACCGACCACGTCTATATGCAGACGGTGGGCGTGCCGGGGTATCAGTTCATCCAGGACCCGCTCGACTATTCCAGCCGCCTGCACCACACCAGCATCGACAGCTACGACCATCTGAAGGTCGAGGATCTGCGTCAGGCGGCCGTCATCCTGGCCAGCTTCCTTCTAAACGCCGCCAACCGCGACGAACCCCTGCCCCGGATGCCCCTACCGACCCAGCCGACACCCAGCGATCCGTTCGAATATCCGGCGGATTGAGGCACGGTCGGCATGAACGTCATTCCGGGTTCGTCGCTTCGCTCGGCCCCGGAATGACGGTTTAAGCGTTCGCGCGCTCGACGCACATCGCGACGCCCATGCCGCCGCCGATGCACAGGGTCGCCAGACCCTTTTTCGCACCCGACCGTTTCATCTCGAACAGCAGGGTCGTCAGGATGCGCGCGCCCGAGGCCCCGATAGGGTGGCCGATGGCGATGGCGCCGCCGTTGACGTTGACCTTGGCCGGGTCGAGGCCCAGTTCCTTGACCACGCACAGGCTCTGGGCGGCGAAGGCCTCGTTGGATTCGACCAGGTCCAGGTCGGCGACGGCCCATCCCGCCTTCTCCAGCGCCTTCTTCGACGCCGGGATCGGCCCCGTGCCCATGATCGACGGATCGACCCCGGCCGTGGCGTAGCTGGCGATACGGGCCAGCGGCTCCAGCCCGCGCGCCCTGGCCTCGTCCGCGCTCATCAGCACCAGGGCGGCGGCGCCGTCGTTCAGGCCGGACGCATTGGCGGCCGTGACGCTGCCGTCCTTGGCGAAGGCGGGACACAGCTTCTGCATCGCCTCGATGGTCGCGCCGTGACGGATGTATTCATCCTGATCGACGGTCACGTCGCCCTTCTTGCCAGGGATGACGACGGGAACGATCTCATCGGCGAACCGCCCCGCCTTCTGGGCGGCCTCGGCCTTGTGCTGGCTGGCCACGGCGAACTCGTCTTGAGCCTCGCGGCTGATCGACCACTTGTCGGCGATGTTCTCGGCGGTCTGGCCCATGTGATAGCCGTTGAAGGCGTCCCACAGACCGTCCTTGATCATGGTGTCGACGAAGGCCACGTCGCCCATCTTGTGTCCGTTGCGCAGTTGCTGGGCGTGCGGCGCCTGACTCATGCTTTCCTGGCCGCCGGCGACGACGATCTTCGCATCGCCCAGGGCGATCTGCTGGGCGGCGATGGCGACGGCCCGCAGGCCCGAGCCGCAGATCTGGTTCAGGCTCCAGGCGGCGGCTTCCTTTCGGACGCCCGCGCCGACGGCGGCCTGACGCGCCGGTCCCTGGCCGGCGGCGGCCTGAAGCACATGGCCCAGGATCACCTCGTCCACCTCGTCGCCCGAAACACCGGCGCGCTCCAGCGCGGCCTTGATGGCGATCTCGCCCAGCTTGGCGGCCGGCAGGGACGACAGGGCGCCCAGGAAGGACCCGACCGGCGTGCGGGCGGCGGAGACGATGACGACCTCGGTCATGGGATTTCACTCTCTGCGGAATAAAAGTCGTGGCCGTTCTGCCGCATTGCGCGGGTTTCGTCACCCCGAGGCGCGTGGTCGCATGGCGATTCAGCCAATTGTCACCCTCTGGGCGCATTGTGGCGGGAACGATGGCGGCGATCCGGGATTGGAAAGGCCATGCTGCGCACCTTGAACCGTCTTGTCGCCCACGTCTGCACGCCGGACGAACTGGACATGATCGACCATTATCAGACGCGGGCCGAACGACTGGCCGATCTGTGGGTCCATGTGGTGGGGCTGATGCTGGCGGCGGTGGGCGGCGTCGTACTCGCGGGGCTGGCCGGCGTCTATACGGGCATCGGCGGGGTGATGGCGACGGCCATCTACGCCCTGTGCCTGGTGGGGATGCTGACGGCCTCGACGATCTACAACTGGACCACCCCATGCGCCGCGCGGCCGGTGCTGCGTCGGTTGGACGAGGCGGCCATCTTCCTGATGATCGCCGGCAGCTACACCCCCTTCACCACCCAGCGGTTCGAGGGGGGCTGGGCGGCGGGCTTCACCGCCCTGATCTGGGCCCTGGCCTTCGCCGGCGCCGGGATCAAGCTGTTCGCCCCGCGCATTTCGGACCGGTTCTGGAGCGCGGTCTATGTCGTCTTCGGCTGGCTGGCGGTCGCGGCCTTGAAGCCCATGGTCGAGACGGTGCACCCGGTCGCCCTGGCCCTGTTGGTCATAGGCGGCCTGATCTACACCGCCGGGGTCTTCGTCTTCATCAGCCCCAAGGTGCGCTTCCGTCGCGCCATCTGGCACGGCTTCGTCGTCACCGGCGCGACGGTCCACTGGACGGCGGTTCTGGTGGGCGTGGTGCTGGCGCCGGCGATGGCGCACGGTTGAGCGTCGCCCCTGCGCGGTCGCGCCCTCTGGCGCTTCGTGTCGCAACGGACGATAGTGACGCCTTGCAACATCGCGAGAACAAGCGTGGCTGACGAAAAGACCAAGGGCGGAAAAGGCGGCGACACCGATGTGATCGTCATCAAGAAGTATGCGAACCGCAGGCTCTACAACACCCGAACCAGCGCCTATGTGACGCTGGAGGACCTGGCCGCCATGGTGCGCGAGGGGGTCGAGTTCGTGGTCTATGACGCCAAGACCAACGACGACCTGACCCGCCAGATCCTGACCCAGATCATCTTCGAGGAGGAAAGCCGGGGCGAGGCCCTGCTGCCGGTCCAGTTCCTGCGCCAGTTGATCGGCTTCTACGGCGGATCGATGCAGGGGGTCCTGCCCTCCTATCTGGAGATGTCCCTGGCCAATTTCAGTCGCCAGCAGGAGCAGTTCGCCAGCCAGATGAGCCGCGCCTTCGGAACCGGTTCGGGCGCGACCCTGATGGAAGAGGCCGCCCGCGCCAACATGGCCATGTTCGAACGCGCCCTGCAGATGTTCCCCGGCTTCGGCTACGCCCGCGCCGAACCGGCCGCGGACACAGCGACCCCGCCCAAGGACAAGGCCGTCGATCCCCCGCCTGCGGCCGAGGCCCCCGACGCCCTGGCCGAAATGCGTCGCCAGATGGACGAGATGCGCCGTCAGATCGACCGGTTGGCGGGCGGCAAGTCCGAATGACCGACGGCGTCCGTCCGGTCGGCGGACCCGAACGGGTCGAACGCCGCGAGAGCGAGCGCCGTCGCCGCGACCGCCGCGCCGCCGCCCGCGCCCTGGTTCCGGTCTCCGAGGTCCAGGCCGAGGACGCCGCCGCGCCCGACCCGGCAAGACCTGCCGTCCACACGGCGCCGGAACCCGTCGCCGCCGCCTTCGTCGCCCAGCAGATCGGTCAGGGCGGCCACAAGCGGGGTTTGCGCGGCGGCGCGCCCGTGCTGGACGCGGCCCGCGCCGCCTATCTGGGAACGGAATATTCCGGCGCGGCCGAGCGTCGTCCGCCCGCCGGAAAATCGACCAAGACCGAGATCTGATCGCGCGGCACGGGGCTTGCTGGGAGGGGGCGACGCCGCTTCTTTCCGGACACGCCCATGCCCGCCGCCTTCAGCCTCGCCGCCAAGGTCTTCGACGTCGCCGTCGTGGCCCTGATCTTCAGTGTTTTTTCCTAGGCCTATCGGCCTTCGGCCAGCATTGCCGGGCCCGCGCTTCGCGCGACTTGGGGCCGTGAAGCGTGACCAGCGCTTCGGAGAGACGTGACAAACGGTCTTAGTTGCCGAAGTCGAAGTCCTTGCGGGACGCGATGATGGTCACGATGAAACCGGCCAGCACGTCCAGCAGGATCATCACCACGATCAGGAAGAAGGTCGAGGTGGCGAAGCCGCGCAGCAGCAAGAATTCGATCAGCACGGCGATGAACAGCACCATCGACAGGGCGTGGTTGACGATGGCGACCCGCTGGCTGGACGTGGACTTGATCAGTTCGAAGAACAGCAGGATCAGCCCGACGAACAGGATCAGGTCGCCCCAGCTGACGCCCCATTGCGCGCCCGAGGTCATGGTCACGGAAAACAGCGGATCGTTCAGCAGGGCGTCCGCCTGGGTCGCCCCCTCGGTCAGCACCAGGATGTTGTAGAGCACAACCGGAATAATCAGCAGGGGGATCGCGATCAGCATGGGTCCGGTCTTCTTCGCGCGGCGCGTCCGGGGCCGTCGCGTCGGAGTGACGATAGCGCGCTTCGCCGCCGCCCGCCACGGTCAAGCCTGGGGCGGGGGCTCACCCCTTGGGAAAGCCGCCCGCGCGGCTCAGCGCCGAGGGGGCGGGCCGGCCGATCGCCGCGCCGATCCAGCGCGCCGTGGCGATCAGGGCCTCCAGATCGTAGCCGGTCTCGAACCCGGCCCGCGACAGCATATAGACCAGGTCCTCCGTGGCGATATTGCCCGTGGCGCCGGGCGCGAAGGGACAGCCGCCGATGCCGCCGACCGAGGCGTCCAGCACGTCGACGCCCGCCTCCACCCCGGCGTAGGCGTTGGCCAGGCCGGTGTTGCGCGTATCGTGAAAATGCAGGCGCAGGCTCGCGTCCGGCGCGGCCTTTCTGGCGGCCTCCACCTTCCTTGTCACCGCCCAGGGGTCGCCGGCGCCGATGGTGTCGGCCAGGCCGATTTCGGCTATGCCCATTTCGCCTATGGCCCCGACCATGTCCGCGACCTGCGCGACCGAAACCTCGCCCTCGAACGGACAGCCCCACACGCAGGAGATCGTCGCCGACAGCGACGGTGCCCCCTCGGACGCTTCGGCGTTGTGCCGCCGGGCCACGATTTCGCCCAGCATGGCCAGCTGGTCCTTCACCGCCAGGCCCTGGTTCTTCAGGCCGAAACCGTCGGTGGCGGCGACCGACACATTGACCTCGTCCACCCCGGTGGTCAGCGCCCGGTCATAGCCCTTGCCGTTCAAGACCAGGCCGATGCGACTGCGTCCCGCCTGATGCGGCAGGGCGGCCATGACCGCTTCGGCGCCAGCCATCTGGGGTACATATTTCGGATGGACGAAGGAGACGGCCTCGATGCGTCTGGCGCCGGCCGTCTCCAGCCGTCGCACCAGATCGGCGCGCATGGCCGGCTCCAGAACGGCCTTCTCGTTCTGAAGGCCGTCGCGCGGTCCGACCTCGACGATCTGGATGAAGCGGCTCATCGGTCGGCGCCCGAATCGGCGCCCGCCGCCGCGCCTGAAACGGGTCGGGGCGGCGGGGCGTAGACCGTCAGGCTGACGTCGTCGCCTTCCGAATAGTTGTGGCCCCGCACCGTGCCGACCGCCCGACCCGATACGCCCAGCCGGGCCGAGGCGGCACGGAAGGCGTCGGCGTCGCGCGCTTCCACGATGGCGGGCCGTCCTTCGGCCAGGGCCTCGGCCGCCCCTTGCGCGTCGGTCAGGTCGGTGTCGCGCCCGGTCAGGAAGACGAAACTGGGCTCATGGAAGCCGGTGATGGCCACCGGTCCCGGCGTGCGGCCCTGGCGGGGATGCAGGTCGGCCGCCTCCAGCGTCTTTTCCAGCTGGGGCGCTATGGCCAGGGGACGCAGCTGGCGAATGGTCCCCGCCAGGGCCGCATGGGCGGTGATCCCGAAAACGAGCGAGGCCAGCAGCGCCGTGATCGACGCCCGGTTCAGCAGCAGGAAGGCCCCCACCAGGGCCGCCGCCGCCGCCGTCCCGATGGTCAGGGCCGCCCAGGTCTGGGCCGTGGAGGTCCCATAGACCGTCAGCCCATAGACGGTGACGCCGATGATCAGCACGGCCGCCAGAACCGCCAGGATCGCGCCGACGATCCGCGACGCGGTCCCGATCGGGCGGGCCAGGGCGGCCGCCGCCAGCAGGGCCAGGGCGCCGAAGGTCGGCAGGGTGTAGTGCCACAGCTTGGTCGGGGCCAGTTCGAACATCAGCCAGCCAGGAACCAGCCAGCAGACCAGGAAGCGGATCGCCGGCTCGGCCCGCCGGCTCCAGCCCGTCGATACGGCGGCCGGCAACAGCAGGGTGGACGGGAAGAACAGCAGCGGCGCCAGCAACAGATACATGCCGGGGAAACCCGAATGGCTCTCGTGCGCGCCGGCGATCTTGGGCGCCAGGTCGCCGCCTATGGCCTCGCGCCAGAAGCCGCCGTCGGTGGCGATGGTGATGGCGATGGCCCACGGTCCGACCATCAGGGCGACCAGCGGCAGGCCCCAGCCCCAGCCCAGCCGGCCCAGCCATTTGACGTTGCGGTCCCAGATCGACAGGGCGATGATCGCCAGGGCCACGATCAGAAGACCGATCGGCCCCTTGATCAGGATCGACAGGCCCAGACCCAGCCAGAACAGCAGCTTGTGCGGACGGATGGGCCGTTCGCCCGCCTGGGTCGCCATATAGATGCGCGCCAGGGCCGCCATGGCCAGGGTCGTGGCCCCGCACAGGACGGCGTCGGTCTTGGCGATGCCCGCCTCGGTCGACAGCAGGAAGGTGGTGCCCAGTATGGCCCCGCCCAGAAAGCCGACGCGATTGCCGAACAGGGCCGTTCCCGCCCAGGCGGCGGCCCAGGCCGCCAGCGCGGCCCCCAGCAGGGACGGCAGGCGGTAGGGGGCGATGTCCCGATCCTCGACGTCGGAGGTCAGGGCCACGGCCGCCGCCTGCAGCCAATAGATGCCGACCGGCTTCTTCCAGCGCGGATCGTCCTGGAAGCGGATGTCGACGAAGTCGTGGCTTTCCAGCATCTGGGCCGTGGCCTGGGCGAAACGGCTCTCGTCGCGGTCCAGCGGCGGCAGCAGCATCAGGCTGGGCAGGCCCGCGACCAGGGTCAGGAGGGTCGCCAGGACCGGGCCGCGCCAACCGGCGATGAGGTGATCCAGGTTCGGAAGGGTCATGCGGCAGTCGTATCACGCCATCCGGCCCCGCCGGAAGCGGTCCTGATCGCGCGCGCGTCGCCGTTTCGCCGCGCCGGACGATGCGCTACAGAGCCGCGATGACCGACGCCGCCGTCTCCCCGCCCGAAACCGCCGCCCTGGACATCTCCGTCGTGGTGCCGGTGCACAATGAATCGGGGGCCGCCGTGCCCCTGGCGCGCGAAATCGCCGCCGCCTTCGCAGGCCGCTCCTATGAGATGATCTTCGTCGACGACGCCTCCAAGGACACGACCCTGGCCGAACTGAAGGCCGCCATGGCCGACCTGCCGCGCCTGCGCGTCCTGGCCCATGCCGCCAATGCGGGCCAGAGCCGGGCCGTGCGCACCGGCGTCCTGGCCGCGCGCGCGCCCGTGGTCGTCACCCTGGACGGGGACGGCCAGAATCCGCCGGCCGACGCGCCGCGCCTGGCGGATGCCCTGATCGCCGCCCCCGCCGACGTGGCCCTGGTCGGCGGCCGTCGCGCCAAGCGACAGGATTCCAACGCCAAGCGCCAGGCTTCGCTCTGGGCCAACCGCATCCGCCGTCGCTTGTTGGGCGACGACGCCGACGACACGGGCTGCGGGCTGAAGGCCTTCCGCCGCGACGTCTTCCTGCGCCTGCCCTACTTCGATCACATCCACCGCTATCTGCCGGCCCTGATGATCCGCGAGGGCTATCGCAATCAGTATCTGGACGTGGATCACCGCCACCGCGAGACGGGCCAGTCGAAATACACCAACTGGGGCCGCCTGCGCGCCTCGGTCTCGGACCTCCTGGGCGTCATGTGGCTGAAGACCCGCGCGCGCCAGCCGGGCGCGATCTCGGAGTTCTGATCGCGCCGTCTCGTCGGCGGGAAGGCGGCGACCAAAAGAAAAGGGCGGGGCCTTTCGGTCCCGCCCTTCTGCGTTTCAGCGTCGGATGGCCTGGACTTAGAAGTCCATGCCGCCCATTCCGCCCATGCCGCCCATGTCGGGGGCGCCGCCGGCCGAAGCCTTCTTCGGCGCATCGGCGACGGCGGCTTCCGTGGTGATCAGGATGCCGGCCACCGAAGCGGCGTCTTGCAGGGCGGTGCGGACCACCTTGGCGGGGTCGATGACGCCCATCTTGACCAGGTCGCCGTACTCTTCGGTCTGGGCGTTGAAGCCGAACGAGGCTTCACCGTTCTCCAGCACCTTGCCGACGACGATCGAACCTTCGACGCCCGCGTTTTCCGAGATCTGACGGATCGGAGCCTGCAGGGCGCGACGGATGATGTTGACGCCGGCGTTCTGGTCGGCGTTGTCGCCCTTGACGTCGGCCAGGATCTTCGAAGCCTTCAGCAGGGCGATGCCGCCGCCGGGAACGATGCCTTCGTCAGCCGCGGCGCGCGTGGCGTTCAGGGCGTCGTCGACGCGATCCTTCTTTTCCTTCACTTCGACTTCGGTCGAACCGCCGACGCGCAGAACCGCGACGCCGCCGGCCAGCTTGGCCAGACGTTCCTGCAGCTTTTCCTTGTCGTAGTCCGAGGTGGTGTCTTCGATCTGGCGCTTGATCTGGGCCACGCGGGCTTCGATCTCTTCCTTGCCGCCGACGCCTTCGACGATGGTGGTGTCGTCCTTGGTGATCGAGACCTTCTTGGCCTTGCCCAGCATGTCGAGCGTGACGCTCTCCAGCTTGATGCCCAGGTCTTCAGAGATGACCTGGCCGCCCGTCAGGATGGCGATGTCTTCCAGCATGGCCTTGCGGCGGTCGCCGAAGCCCGGAGCCTTGACGGCGGCGACGCGCAGGCCGCCACGCAGCTTGTTGACGACCAGGGTCGCCAGGGCTTCGCCTTCGATGTCCTCGGCGATGATCAGCAGCGGACGGCCCGACTGCACCACGGCTTCCAGGATCGGCAGCATGGCTTGCAGGCTGGTCAGCTTCTTCTCGAACAGCAGGATGAGCGGCTCTTCGAGGACAGCCTCCATCTTGTCGGCGTTGGTGATGAAGTAGGGCGACAGATAGCCGCGGTCGAACTGCATGCCTTCGACGACGTCGACGGTGGTGTCGGCGGTCTTGGCTTCCTCGACGGTGATGACGCCTTCGTTGCCGACCTTGGCCATGGCCTGGGCGATCAGCTCGCCGATTTCGCTATCGCCGTTGGCCGAGATGGTGCCGACCTGGGCGATTTCCGAGTTGTTGGAAACGGGCTTGGAGTTGGTCTTGATCTCTTCGATGACCAGGCCGACGGCCTTGTCGATGCCGCGCTTCAGATCCATCGGGTTCATGCCGGCGGCGACGGCCTTCAGGCCCTCTTGCACGATGGCCTGGGCCAGAACGGTGGCGGTGGTGGTGCCGTCGCCCGCCTTGTCGTTCGTCTTCGACGCGACTTCGCGGATCATCTGGGCGCCCATGTTCTCGAAGGCGTCTTCCAGTTCGATTTCCTTGGCGACCGACACGCCGTCCTTGGTCGAGCGCGGGGCGCCGAAGGACTTCTGGATCACGACGTTGCGGCCCTTCGGACCCAGGGTCACCTTGACGGCGTCAGCCAGGACGTTGACGCCCTTGAGCATCTTGTCGCGGGCGTCGGTGTTGAACTTTACGATTTTAGCGGCCATGCGGGCTGCTCCTGTCTAGAGGATTTGACTGAGGAAACGGGACGTCGGCGCTTAGGACAGCACGCCCAGGACGTCGGATTCCTTCATGATGATCAGGTCTTCGCCGTCGATCTTCACTTCCGTGCCCGACCACTTGCCGAACAGGATGCGGTCGCCGGCCTTCAGTTCCAGGGCGTTGACCTTGCCTTGATCGTCACGGGCGCCGGGGCCGACGGAGACGACTTCGCCTTCCTGAGGCTTTTCCTTGGCGGTGTCGGGGATGATGATCCCGCCCTTGGTCTTGGATTCTTCTTCAACGCGCTTGACCAGCACGCGGTCGCCGAGCGGACGAAACGCCATCGGACTTCTCCCTCTTAACCCCCGAAGCGGGGCGTTCTGAATACGGTGAGCGGCGCTCTCGCGATCGCTGTTTTGGCAGACGACCGGCAAGAGTGCTAACGCGTTCGGCAAGTAGGAGGGCCGAACCGGGGCGTCAAGGCGATCCCGACGAACAAAAATCGCATCCGCGCGGCTGGGCGCGATGAACCCCCGATGAACGGCGGCCTCCTGACGCGTTCAGGCGGCGCCCCCTAGAACGGTCTCCAACGTCATCGGGAAACCCGGCCGCCGGCCGGTTCGCCCCCGGAAAGAGGAGACAGCGTATGAAGACCTTCAGCAAGATCGCCGCGACCGCCTTCGTGCCGCTCATGGCCGCCACCGTGATGGCCGCCAGTCCGGCCGACGCCCAGAGCCGCCATCGCGACCATGATCGTGGCCGTGACGATTCGGCCCGCAACGCCCTGATCGGCGCCGCCGTGGGCGGCCTGGCCGGCGCCCTCTATGGCAACGGCGACGGCAACTATATCGCCGGCGGCGCCCTGGCCGGCGCGGCCTTGGGCGCGGTCGCCTCCAATCGCGGATCGGGCTGCGAATACTATCGCGGCGGCCAGTGCTACCGGAACCAGGGCCACTGGGAACGCGAGCACGGCATCAACAGCCGCGACTACGGCTACGACTACCGCTATGGCGGCCGCCAGGATTATCGCGACTACCGCGATTATCGCCGCGACCAGCGTTACGATCGCCGCAACTATGATCGCGACTATCGCTACGACCGCCGCTGGTAGGCGATCCGATCCCGCCAACCGAAAGGCCCGGTCCTCCGACCGGGCCTTTTGTCATGACGGACGGGTCTTTCGAGCCCTGTCGATCGGGCCGAGATGGGTGATCCCGAACGCCTCGGACGATTTCAGCCCATAGCCCAGCATCCGGTCGAGCCCGATATGGGCCAGCCAGATCAGGGCGATCCCGGTCACAAGCAAATGGCCCATCACCAGTCCCGCGCCCGCCAGCACGAGGGGCCGATCAGGCTGTGCGCCAGATTATAGATCAGTCCCCCGATCCGCGGACGGGCCAGATAGCCGAAGAAACTCAGGTCCGGGACCAGAAACAGCACCGCGAACACCAGCCAGCCCTGTCCCGTCCGCCCATAGGCCAGGGCGGCGACAGCCAGAAGGGCCAGCCCCTCCAGCCGCTGCCAGCGCCCCGCAATCACGCTCATCGCATCAGCCGTGTCATCAGGGCGGCGGTGGACGGGTCCAGATCGGCGGACGGGCCGCCGTCGTGAACATCCTTCAGGATCGCCTTGGCCAGCACCTTGCCCAGTTCCACGCCCCACTGGTCGAAGCTGTTGATGTCCCAGATCACGCCCTCGACGAAGGTCTTGTGCTCATAGAGCGCGATCAGGGCGCCCAGCGTCCGGGGCGTCAGCCGTTCCATCACGATGGCGGTCGACGGGCGGTTTCCGGTGAAGGTGCGGTGGGTCGACAGACGTTTCGCCTCCTCGGCCGAAAGACCCTGGGCCAGACCCTCGGTCTCGGCCGTCTCGGCGGACTTGCCCAGCATGAGGGCCTGGGCCTGGGCCAGGGCGTTGGACCAGAGGGGCGCCTCGGGCGCATCCTCATGGGTGCGGGCCACGATCACGAACTCGGCGGGCACGACCTGCGGCCCCTGATGGATCTGCTGGAAGAAGGCGTGCTGGCCGTTGGTTCCCGGTTCGCCGAAAACGACGGGGCAGGTCTGGCGCGTCACAGGCGACCCGTCGCGATGCACCCGCTTGCCGTTGGATTCCATCTCCAGCTGCTGCAGGAAGGACGGCAGGCGGCGAAGCGCGTGGGCGTAGGGCGCCACCGTCCGCGCCCGCCGGTCCAGGCCGTCCACGTTGAACACCTGGGCCAGGGCCATCAGCACCGGCGCGTTCTTTTCCAGCGGCGCCGCGACGAAATGGTCGTCCATCGCCGCCGCCCCGGCCAGCATCTGTTCGAACGCCTCCCACCCCAGGGCGATGGCGCACGACAGGCTGACCGCCGACCAAAGGGAATAGCGCCCGCCGACCCAGTCCCGGAACGCGAACGTCCGGCCGCAGCCGAAGGCCCGCGCCTTGTCCGGCGCCGCCGTCACCCCGATGAAGTGTCTGGCCAGTCCATCGGCGGGCAGGGCGGCGGCCAGCCAGGCCTTGGCCGCCTCGGCGTTGGCCAGGGTTTCCTGCGTCGTGAAGGTCTTGGACACCACCACCACCAGGGTCGTTTCGGGGTCCAGGCCGGTCAGGGCCTCGGCCATGTCGCGCGGATCGATATTGGCGACGAAGCGCAGGTCGATGGCCGGATCGAGCGGCCGCAGGGCGTCCCACACCAGGCGCGGCCCCAGGTCGGACCCCCCGATGCCGACATGGACGATGGCCTTGAACCGCTTGCTCGTAGCTCCCGTCTCGGCGCCCGACCGCACGGCGTCCGCATAGGCCTTCATCTCGGCGCGGACGGCGTCCACCTCGGCCGAGACCGGCTCTCCCAAGGCCTTGAAGTCGGCGCCGGGCGCCGCGCGCAGGGCCGGGTGCAGCACGGCCCGCCCCTCGGTCAGATTGACCGCCTCGCCCGCGAACAGGGCGTCGCGGCGGCCCTCCACGTCGCAGGCTCGGGCCAGGTCCAGGCAGGCGTCAAACGCCGCGCGGGTCCAGCTCTGTTTCGACAGGTCGACATAAAGACCCGCCGCCTCGACCGACATCCGATCCAGCCGGTCGGGGTCGGCCGCGAACTGGTCCACGATCCGGCTTTCGCCGGCCTGGGCGGCGGTCAGGTCGAAGCGCGTCCAGGCGGCGTCGCGGGTCATCGGCGGTCCTCGTCAAACAGGGTAAACACTCGTTTACGGTCGGGGCGTATGCAGGTTCAACGTCCCAGCGGACGCTGAAACAGGAAGTCACCTCATGTCCTGCGGCCTTGCTCTCACGATCGCCCTGTCGATGTCCAATCCCGCCGTCGCCCTGGCGGCCGAACAGCCTGCGGCGGTTCCCGGCGCGCCCGTCTCAGTGGCCGGGGAGCCGCTGTTCGCCGACATCATCGCCCGCTCGACGCGGCTGAAGACGATGGTCGACGGCTGGGCCGCCGCCAAGGCCGCGGACGACGCCGCCTTCTTCACCAGTCAGGCCTTCACCGGCTTCAAGGCCCAGGCCGACGAACTGGCGGCCCTGGACATGCAGGGCCATCTGATCCTGAAGGAACGCGGCACCGACGGCGATCTGAAATGCATCCTGCGCGGCATTTCCGAGGACATGCCCAAGAAGGTCGCGGCGGTTCAGGCGGCGGCCAATCCGGCCGAGCGCGCCACCGCCCTGTCGGAACTGTCCTATCTGCTGAACGACAATGTCGAGGTCATCACCGCCCCGCCGAAGCCGGAAGTCTGACGGCTCAGCCGCCCTTCAGCGCCTCGATCACCACCCCTTCGGTCAGCAGTTGGGGCAGGATCTCAGGCTCGGCCCGGCCGGGACGATAGACCAGATACAGCGGCACGCCTGAGCGGCCGTGCGCCTGAAGTTCTCGGGTGATGGCGTCGTCGCGCCGGGTCCAGTCCCCCACCAGATAGACGGCGTTCGCCGCCCGGATCGCCTCGGTCACGCGGGGCGACGACAGGGCCGCCCGCTCGTTGATCTTGCAGGTCACGCACCAGTCTGCGGTCAGATTGACCAGGACGGGTCGGTCGGCGGCCGTCGCCTGGGCCACGGCCTGGGCCGACCAGGGCTGGGAGGCCAGGGCGGTCGCCGCTTCGGCGGGTTCGATGACCGCCGGTCGCTCTCGCGCCGCCATGGCCGCCGCCCCGGCCAGCATCAGGGTCAGCAACAGCGCCACGGTCGCGGTCACGACGCCGGCGACCGCCTGCCGACCTTCGGCCCGGCGGGCCTGCACGCGGCCATAGGTCCAGCCGGCGAAGGCCAGCAGCAGGCCGGCGGCCAGAAGGCCGGCCAGGGCCTGCCCCCCGCCCTGCTGGCTGAACACCCAGGTCAGCCACAGGGCGGCGCCGTACATGGGAAAGGCCAGGACGCCTTTCAGCGTCTCCATCCAGGCGCCGGGGCGCGGCAGGCGCGCCAGAAGTCCAGGCGACAGGCTGATCGCCACATAGGGCGCCGCCAGACCCAGCCCCAGGGCCAGAAAGACCGCCAGAGCCAGAGGCCAGGGCAAAACGAGGGCCGCCCCCAGGGCCGCCGCCATGAAGGGGGCTGTGCAGGGCGCCGCCACCACCACCGCCAGAACCCCGGTGAAGAAGGCGCCGGTCGCGCCGGGCAGGCGGGCCAGAGGACCCGACCCCGCGCCCTGCAGGCCGGCGCCGACATGGAAGACGCCGGACAGGTTCAGCCCGACGCCCAGCAGAATCAGGGCCAGGGTCGCGGTCACACCCGGCGACTGCAGTTGGAAGCCCCAGCCGACGGCCTGACCAGCGGCCCGCAACGCCAACAGGATTCCCGCCAGCGCCAGGAAACTGACCAGCACCCCGGCCAGGAAGGCCAGGCCGTCGCGGCGCGCGCGGGCCGGATCGTGGGCGGCGGCCGACAGGGCGGCGGCCTTCATCGCCAGCACGGGAAAGACGCAGGGCATCAGGTTCAGCACCAGCCCGCCCAGCAGGGCCAGGCCCAGGACGTGCAGCAAGCCCAGGCCGGCGGGTGCCGAAGCCGACGCCTTGGTCGCTTCGCCTTCGGGCAGGGGCGCAAGCGGGCCCTTGCCCGTCGCCCCGGCCAGCGGCGGCCCCGGCTCGGCCGCGATCTCCCAGGCGCCCTTGTCGGTGGCCAGAACGCCCGATAGGGCGCCGTCCGCCGTCTCCCGCCCCGGCGCCAGCCTCAGGGTCAGGCCCTCGGGGCCAAGCTGACCCGACTGGCCCGCCGCGTGGTCGAGGCGACCGGCCTCGAACGGGAAGAAATAGGCCGCGCCAACCGTTCCGCTCGCCAGCGGCCCGCCCGACGCGGTCAGGATCAACCCTTGCCCGTCACGCGTCACATGGGCCTTGATCCCGGCCGGCCGCGGCGCCGTCTCGACCGTCTTGCGGATCGCTTCGCCCCAGGGCCGCGACAGGGGCGCGGTCCCCTCGCGCACCGGCAGGGCCAGCGACAGGGTCAGGGGTTCGGGCACGCACATCCGGTCGCTGCACACCAGGAACAGCGCCTGGGCCGTCAGGGTCAGGATTTCGCCCGGTCGGGCCGACGCAGGAACCTGGATCGGCACGGGCAGGAAGACCTCGCCCGAATAGCCGTAATTCATCAGGCCCAGCAGTCTCTGGCGCGTCGGCAGGGGCCAAAGGATGGTATCGGCCTTCACCCCGGCCGGCAGGGTCCAGTCCAGGGTGGTCGCCCCGCCGGAATCACCGGGATTGCGCCAATAGGTATGCCAGCCCGGCTGAATATCCTGGCGCACCGCGACGACCACGGTGGAACCGGGCGTCGCCCACTGGGTCATGGGGACCAGTTCCGCTGCGATCCGTTCGGTTCTCTGGGCTCCGAAAGCCGGCTCGACCGCCGCCGAGGCGTGAACGGTCGGCGCCAGGACGGCCAGGATCAGGGCGACGAGAAGGGCGAAGGGACGCAAGGCGGGCATTCCGAAAGGCGCGAGAAGCCTGCGGACCTTAGGCGCTTGCGTCCCCTTTCGCCATCACGCGCGGCTGCGCGCGATCAGCGCGGGGCGACTTCGACGATCACCTCGGTGCGCCGCCGCAGCAATTCGTCCTGGCCCGAGGGCGTGACCGCGCCGGCGTCGCCGGCCGCCGCCACCTCGAACACCGGGGCCGGCATGCCGGCGCGGGTCAGGGCCTGGGCCACCGCGCGGGCGCGCTGCTGCGACAGGGTCATGTTGGCCTCCGACGCGCCCGTGGCGTCCGCCAGCCCCAACACCCGCACCTTGGCGACCCGGCATTGGCGCGCCTTTTCGGCGGCCGTGGTCAGCAACAGCTGCGCCGCATCCGTCAATCGCGCCTGGTTCTCCACGAAATAGACGTCGAACCGGCCCGACTGGCACCCGCTCTCGCCGACCACGAGGGACGACCGTTTCGGCGTCTGTGCGCACCCGACCACCGCCAGTCCGATCGCCGCCGCAACCACGCCCGCTTTGAAGACCTTCATGACCCCCTCCTTGAAACTGCCCCTCGGACACGAAAGGGGCGGCCCATCCTTCGACGCGCCGCCCCCGGAACTCAAGCCCGGTCGCGCATCCGCGACCGGAAACCGGCGTCGATCAATAGCGACGCTGGCCGTTATCCCAGTAGCACTCGTCCTGGCGATTGTCGTAGCAGTAGTAGTACCGGCCCTGGCTGTCGCGGTAACGCTGCTGGTTGTTGCGGTCCTGGCTGGAGCCGCGGATCGCGCCCGCCGCGCCGCCGACGGCCGCGCCGATCAGGGCGCCCGTGGCCGCATTGCCGCCGCCGACATTGTTGCCGACGATGGCGCCGGCGACGGCGCCCAGGCCGGCGCCGATGGCGCCCTGACGAACCGACTGGTTCGGGCCGCTGTTGTAGCCATAGGGATCGCTGGCGCAGGCCGACGCCAGCAGACCGGCGCCCGCAATTGCGATGATCGCTTTGTTCATGATGAAATCCTCTTTGTCCCTGGGGTCGTCCCGAGTTTCAAACGTCACGATAGGGTTCAGGTTCCGCCGAAGGCGGGGATCGAACAGGCTGTTCGTCCCGAACCGTATCGCCTTGACCACTGTGCGAACCATTGCGGCCGAAATACAGCCACGCTTCCGGAACGGGCGACGAGACGAGACGTTCCGTCGCCCATGAACGAGCTTGCGCGCACCCCGTCCCATAGTCCGCCTTCGCCGTCGGCAGATGCGTCCGACGCGCCCGCGCATGTCCTGACGCCGCATGTGGCGCTGAAGCGGGTGGTCATGCTGGTCAATCCGCTGTCGGGAAGCGTCGGCCCGCGCGCGGCGGACGAGGCGCGGACCTTGCTGGAGGCCTATGAGCTGGAAGCCAAGGTGATCGTCCTGTCCGGCGATTTCGACGCCCATGTCGCCGAAGCCTTCGCCGACAAGCCGGACGCCATCCTGGTGCTGGCGGGCGACGGCACGGCCCGGGCGGTGGCTGCGCGCGCCCGTTCGGACGGGCCGATGATCGCGCCGCTTCCGGGCGGCACCATGAACATGTTGCCCAAGGCGCTTTACGGCACGGCGGACTGGAAGCTGGCGCTGAAGCGGGCGCTGGAGGAAGGCGCGCCCCAGCCGGTTTCGGGCGGCGAGGTTCAGGGCGAATATTTCTATTGCGCCGCCATCCTGGGTTCGCCCGCCCTGTGGGCGCCGGCGCGCGAGGCGGTGCGGACCGGCAAGCTGAGACTGGCCTGGCAATATGGCCGCCGGGCTTTCAAGCGAGCCTTTTCCGGCCGGCTGCGCTTCACCCTGGACGGGGGCGAGAAGCGTCGCACCGAAGCCCTGGTCCTGATCAGCCCGATGATCTCCAAGGCCATGGAGGAGCCGGTGGGGCTGGAAGCCGCCGCCATGGACCCCTCGGACACCACCCAGGCCTTCCGCCTGGCGGCCACCGCCCTGTTCAGCGACTGGCGTCAGGATCCGGCCGTCTCCACCCGGCCGGCGCGTCTGATCGAGGTGCGGGCCCGCTCGCGCATTCCCGCCGTGATCGACGGCGAGCCCCTGCAACTGAAGCCCGAGGCGGTCATCCGCTTCGTGCCCAAGGCCTTCAAGGCCCTGGCGCCCTTGCCGCCCTCGGCCGAGGACAGCGTCTGATGGGGCGGCTGCTTCAGTTCTCCGACGTCCATTTCGGCTGCGAGCACAAGCGCGCCTGCGCCGCCGCCCTGGACTACGCCCACGCCACGCCCAACGACCTGATTCTGATCACCGGCGACATCACCCAACAGGGCTTTCCCGACGAGTTCGAGGCCGCCGCCGCCTGGATGCGCGCCATGCCCGAGCCGCGCTTCGTCATCGTGGGCAATCACGACGTGCCCTATTGGGACGCCGTCGCTCGCGTCTTTCACCCGTGGCGGGCGTTCGAGACGGCGACCGGTTTTCCGGCGCACGACGGTCAGTTCCGCAGCGACGCCCTGATGGTGCGCGGCGTCGTCACCGCGCGCGGCTGGCAGGCGCGGCCCAACTGGTCCAAGGGCGTCATCGACCTGGACCAGACGCGTCGCGCGGCCGAGGCTTTGCGCCAGGCGCCGATCGGGGCGCTGCGCATTCTGGCCTGTCACCATCCGTTGATCGAAATGGTCGGCACGCCCATGACCGGCGACGTCAAGCGCGGCGACGAGGCGGCCCTGATCTTCGCCGAGGCGGGGGTCGATCTGATCATGACGGGCCACGTCCATGTGCCCTTCGCCATGCCCATTCCGTTGGCGGATCATTGCTCCTACGCCGTCGGCTGCGGAACCCTGTCGCACCGCGAGCGCGGCTCTCCGCCCGGCTTCAACCAGATCGACTGGGACGCCAGGACCATCACCGTCACCGCCCTGGCCTGGGACGGCGAACGCTACAACTCCCACCAGGTCTGGCGTCTGCCGCGCCGGCAGGACACGCGAAAGGCCGCCACGGCCCCCAGTCCGGACAGGCCCGGCGAACTGGAGAAGGCCGTGGTCGCCCCCGCGTCCTGAGGGCGGCGACTTAGCGGAACGGCGGCTCGTCGAAGGCCCGCAGCTTGCGCGAATGCAGGCGCGATCCTTCCTTGCGCATCAGATCGACCGCCTGGATGCCGATCTGCAGGTGTTCGGAGATCGAGCCTTCGTAGAAGCGGTTGGCCTGGCCCGGCAGTTTGATCTCGCCGTGCAGCGGCTTGTCCGACACGCATAGCAGCGTCCCGTAGGGCACGCGGAAGCGATAACCCTGGGCGGCGATGGTGGCGCTTTCCATGTCGATGGCGACGGCGCGGCTCTGGTTGAAGCGCAGGGCCGACTTGGAATAGCGCAGCTCCCAGTTCCGGTCGTCGGTGGTGACGACGGTGCCGGTGCGAAGCCTCAGCTTGACCTCGTCGCCCGGCATGCCGCTGACCGACTTGGTGGCGTCGTACAGGGCGCGCTGGACCTCGGCGATCGACGGGATGGGGATGTCCGGCGGCAGCACCGCGTCCAGGACGTGATCGTCGCGCAGATAGGCGTGGGCCAGCACATAGTCGCCGATGGTCTGGCTGGCGCGCAGGCCCCCGCAGTGACCGATCATCAGCCAGACGTGCGGGCGGGTGACGGCCAGGTGATCCGTGATCGTCTTGGCGTTGGACGGGCCGACGCCGATGTTGACCAGCGTCACGCCCTTATGGCCCGGCGCAGTCAGATGATAGGCCGGCATCTGGTGCTTCTTCCAGGCCGTGTCGCTGATCGCCGCGTGGGGGTTGGGCGTATCGCGCGTGATGACCACGCCGCCGGCGCACGACAGGGTCTCATAGGGCGAACCCGGCGTCTGAAGCTGTTCGATGGCCCAGCGCACGAACTCGTCGACATAGCGATTGTAGTTGGTGAACAGCACATAGGACTGAACGTCGTCGACCGGCGTGCCGGTGTAGTGTTTCAGCCGCGCAAGGGAGAAGTCGGTGCGCAGTCCGTCGAACAGCGACAGGGGCAGGTCTTCGGTCGTATCGAACAGGCCGTCGGCGATCTCGTCGCCGATATGGGCCAGGTCCGTCGTCGGGAACCAGCGCGCCAGAGCGGCGGTCATCGACCGATCCAGCGCGACTTCCAGCCCGTCGGTCACATAGGGGAAGGGGATTTCCTGACGGGAGATCTCGACCTCGAAGGTCGCGTCGTATTCCCGTTCCAGCAACTCAAGCTGTTCGGTCAGATAGGGGCGGAACAGGTCCGGCCGGGTGACGGTGGTCGCATAGACCCCTTGCTTGGCCAGCCGGGCATAGGCGCGCGGCTCAAGGTCCTGGGGGCGATCCCCGTCCCAGCGGATGCGAAGTTCGGGATAGGCGAACACCCCTTCGGCGCGTTTGAGCGGATCGGGCCGCGCGCCGGTCTCGACGAAATCTCGCACGGCGTCGCGCAGGTTGGTCACGGATTGGGTGTAGAGGGTTTCGAGGCGGTCCAGCGCCGCCTGTGCTGTCATCTGTTTTGTCATGACTTCCTCTAGCGAAGCTTCTTGTCTTTGGCGAGGCGCCGTCCGGTCAATCTCGATTTCGCTGCATTGCAGCAATTTATGACAGGCGCACGGTTGCGGATCGAGGCGCGACGACGCATCTGGTCCCAATGTCCATTTCCGCTGCGTCAGCCCCCGCCAAGAAAGAGCCCGGCTTCGTCGAGTTCGTCTGTCTGATCGCCCTGATGATGGCCCTGAACGCCCTGGCCATCGACTCCATGCTGCCGGCCCTGCCCCACATCGGAGCGGATCTGGGCGTCGCCAACGAAAACGGCCGCCAGTGGGTGGTGACCGCCTATCTGCTGGGCTTCGGCGGGGCGCAGTTGATCTACGGACCTTTGGCCGACCGGTTCGGGCGCAAGCCCGTCCTGATGTTCGGCGTCGGCGTCTATGTGCTGTTCAGCCTGCTGGCGACCCTGGCGCCGACCTTCGACACCCTGATCGCCGCGCGTGTCGGCCAGGGCCTGGGCAGCGCCTGCACCCGTGTTCTGGCCGTTTCCATCGTGCGCGACCGCTACGAGGGGCGAACCATGGCGCGGGTCATGTCGTTCAGCTTCCTGGTCTTCCTGGGCGTGCCCATCCTGGCGCCGTCGTTGGGCCAGCTGATCATGCTGGTCGGCCCCTGGCGCTGGATCTTCGCCGGACTGGGTCTGGTCGGCGTCGGCCTGATCGTCTGGGCGGGCCTTCGCCTGCCCGAGACGCTGAAGCCCGAGGATCGCCTGCCGATTCAGGTCAAGCGTCTGGCCTCGGCCTACCGGGTCGCGCTGACGGACCGCACGGCCGTCGGCTATACGCTGGCCATGACGGCGATCACCGGGGCGCTGTTCGGCTTCATCAACTCGTCCCAGCAGATCTTCGCCGACGTCTTCCACGCGGAGGCGGCGTTTCCGGCCGTCTTCGCCCTGATCGCGGGCGGCATCGCCGTGGCCTCCCTGGTCAATGCACGGCTGGTGGTCAAGCTGGGGTCGCGCAAGATTTCCCACACCGCCCTGATCGGCTTCACCAGCATCGCCGCCGTGCACGCCGCCGTGGCGATCAGCGGCCATGAATCGATCTGGACCTTCGCCGTGCTGCAGACCCTGACCATGTTCTGCTTCGGTCTGATCGCGGGCAATTTCGGCGCGATGGCGATGGAGACGATGGGCCATATCGCCGGCACCGCCGCCTCGATCCAGGGCTTCGTCTCGACCATCGTCGGCTCCCTCCTGGGCTTTGCAGTTGGCCAGCAGTTCAACGGCACGACCGTGCCCATGTCGGTGGGCTTCACCTGTTTCGGCCTGATCGCCCTGGGCTGCGTCCTGTTCGCCGAACGGGGGCGGCTGTTCCACGCCCATCATGCGCCGGTTCGCGCCGAGGCTTGATCTTTTTCGCGTTTCCGCGCGTTCTCCGGCCAATCGCAAAGATCAGCTCGGGAATACCTCGATGACGCGCAAAGCGCTCGGCCTCGTCTTCGCCCTCGCCCTCGCTTCGGCCATGGGCCTGTCCGCCTGCTCCACCCCCACCGGCGGCGCCTCGCTGGCCCCGCCCGCCGTCGCCCCGGCGCCGGGACCCGAAGCGGTGGATGTCCACACCCACGCCCGGCCCGAGATCGCCCGCGTGGTCGACGTGGCCCTGGACCTGACGGCGAACTTCCAGGCCAAGACCCTGTCGGGCACGGCGACGCTGGACATCCTGGCCGTTCCCGGCGCCAACGAGATCGTGCTGGATATCCGCGACCTGGACATTCAGGACGTGCGCGACGCCGCCGGCCAGCCGCTGCGCTATGTGGTGGGCGACAACGATCCTATCCTGGGCCAGCCGCTGACCGTCTATTTTCCGGCCTTCGCCCCCGATGAGCGGCGCAAGATCACTATCCGCTATTCGACCCGCCCCGACGCGGCGGCGCTGCAATGGTTGAACCCCAGCCAGACGGCGGGCGGTCAGAAGCCCTATCTGTTCAGTCAGGGCCAGGCCATCCTGACCCGCACCTGGGTCCCGACCCAGGACAGCCCCGGCATCCGCCAGACCTATTCGGCCCGCATCACCGCGCCCGAAGACCTGACCGTGGTCATGAGCGCCGATCATCTGACGCCGAACGGCGAGCCGGCCGCCGCCGGGATGAAGACCTGGCGCTTCCGCATGAACAATCCGATCCCGCCCTATCTGATCGCCATCGGCGTGGGCGACATCGCCTTTGCGCCGTTCGACGGCCGCACCGGGGTCTGGACCGAGCCCAGCCGCCTGCGCGCCGCCCAGTGGGAGCTGGAGCCCACCGCCCAGATGGTGACGGCGGCCGAGCGGCTGTACGGCCCCTATCGCTGGGGCCGCTACGACCTTCTGGTCCTGCCGCCCTCCTTCCCGTTCGGCGGGATGGAGAACCCCAAACTGACCTTCGCCACCCCGACCATCATCGCCGGCGACCGGTCGCTGGTGTCGCTGGTCGCGCACGAACTGGCGCACTCCTGGTCGGGCAATCTGGTGACGAACGCCACCTGGAACGACTTCTGGCTGAACGAGGGTTTCACCACCTATTTCGAGAACCGGATCATGGAGTCGATCTACGGCCATGACCGCGCGGTTCAGGAGCAGGTGCTGAGCTGGGACGGCCTTCAGGACGAACTGAAGACCCTGGCCGCGCCAGACACCCGCCTGCATCTGGACCTGAAGGGCCGCGATCCCGACGACGGGATGAACACCATCGCCTACGACAAGGGTTCGGCCTTCCTGCGCACCATCGAACGGATCGTGGGCCGTCAGAAGTTCGACGCCTGGCTGCGCGGCTATTTCGACCGCAACGCCTATCGCCCGATGACCACGGCCATGTTCCTGGACGACATCCGCGCCAATCTGGTGAAGGGCGACGCGGCGCTGGAACGCGAGCTTCAGCTGGACGCCTGGGTCTATCAGCCCGGCCTGCCTTCCAACGCCGTCGCCCCCGTGTCACATGCCTTCGAGCCGGTGGACGCCGCGGCGGTCGCCTTCTTCAAGGACAAGGGTCCGGCCTCGGCCATTCCCTGGGCGAACTGGAACACCCAGCAGCGCCAGCGTTTCCTGGGCTGGCGTCCCGACGGCCTGCGCGCCGGCGCCGACTGGCTGACCAATGCGCAGCTGGCCGATCTGGAGCGGACGCTGAACCTGGCGAACGAGGGCAACGCCGAACTGACCTTCGCCTGGCTGCAGATCGCCCTGGCGCATCGCTATCAGCCGGCGGTCGCCACGGCCGAGAAGTTCCTGACCAGCCAGGGCCGCCGCAAATTCGTCCTGCCCCTGTTCCAGACCCTGTGGAACGAGGGCGACTGGGGCCGGGCCAACGCCCGCCGCATCTACGCCGAGGCCCGCCCCCTGTATCACCCTGTCACCGCCGGATCGGTCGACCAACTCGTCGGTCGTCCCTGAGGGCTGAAGACCGCCTGCGTCCTCGACCGGATCGCAGGCGGTCCGCCCTAAAGGTCGATCACCGCCGCGCCGGTTTCTTCGGACAGCCGTTCGGCCAGGACGGCGCGATGGCATCCGGCGTGGTCGGCCTCGAAGCACAAGAGGGCCACGCGCGTCTCGCCCGCCAGCGCCTTCAGCCGTTCATATTCCAACTGGGCCTGCGGTTCGGCCAGGTGGTCGGCGAAGATGGCGCGCATCTCGCCGACGCGGCCTTTGCGCGCTGCGTCCCGTCCGGCCTTGGGCGTGCCCAGGCCTCGCAGATGGACGTAGTCGACCCCCGCCGCCTTCAGACTTTCGCCCAGAATCGTCTTGGAAAAACCGGCGCGGCGCGAAGCGGCGACCGCGCGCACATCGACCAGGGTCCGGACCCCGGCCGCCTTCAACCGCGCGATCACGTCCGCCTGGGTCGCGCCTTCGTAACCGATGGTGAAAACCTTCATCCTTCCCACATGGCGATAAACCGGCGAATCGCCAGGGTCGCCGTCGAACGCCGCGTTGCGGTGCGGCGCCCCATCGGCTATCCCGCCCTCACTGCATGGACTGGAGTTTCTGATGGCTGATCTGGCCCCCGGCGTCGTGACCGTTATCGGTGGATCGGGCTTTATCGGATCGCAGGCGGTGCGCGCCCTGGCGCGTCGCGGCTGGCGCATCCGCGTCGCCGTTCGCAATCCGGTTCTGGCCATCGAGGTCCAGACCGCCGGCGACCCCGGCCAGATCCAGTTCACCCGCTGCGACGTGACCGATCCCGACGATGTCGCCGCCGCCCTGCGCGGCGCCGATGCGGTGGTCAATCTGGTCGGCGTGCTGCACGACGGACGCGGCAAGCGCGGCTTCGACACGGTTCACGTCCAGGCCGCCAAGATCGTCGCCGAGGCCGCCCGCGCCGCCGGCGTCAAGCGTCTGGTGCAGATTTCGGCCATCGGCGCCGATCCTCTGTCCAAATCCGCCTACGGCCGTTCCAAGGCCAAGGCCGAGGACGCCGTGCGCGCCGTCTATCCCGACGCCGTCATCCTGCGGCCGTCGCTGGTGTTCGGGGCCGACGACGGCTTCTTGAACCGGTTCGCCGCCCTGGCCGCGATGTCGCCTGTCCTGCCCCTGATCGGCGGCGGCGAGACCCGGTTCCAGCCTGTCTATGTCGGCGATGTCGCCGAGGCGATCGCCCGGGCCGTGACCCGCGCCGACGCCGCCGGCCGCACCTATGAACTGGGCGGCCCGCGCGTCTACAGCTTCCGCGAGATACTGGAGCTGGTGAACCACGAGACGGGCCGCAATCGCCTTCTGGCGCCCTTGCCCTTCTTCGTCGCCAAGCCTCTGGGCGGCCTGTTGGAACTGACGGGAATCGTGGGCGTGACCCCGCCCCTGACGCGCGATCAGGTCTTCATGCTGGAGCATGACAACGTCGTCGCCGACGGCGCCGCCACTCTGACGGACCTGGGCGTCCAGCATCCGAACGGTATGGAGGTGATCGCCGCCTCCTATCTGTGGAAATACCGCGTCGGCGGACAGTTCGCCGAATCTCCCGCGCTTTGAGCCTTCAGGCTTCGCAGGTCGAACGCCCGACGCTGGACGACGCCCGCGCCCTGTTGTCGCGGGTCTGGGGCCATGCCGATTTTCGTGGGCTTCAGGGCCAGGTGGTGGAAACGATTCTGGACGGCGGCGACGTTCTGGCCGTCCTGCCGACCGGCGGCGGCAAGAGCGTCTGCTATCAGATTCCCGCCATCCTCCGTCCCGGCCTGGGTCTGGTCGTCTCTCCGCTGATCGCCCTGATGACCGACCAGGTCGAGGCGTTGAAACAGCAGGGCGTCGCCGCCGCCCGGCTGGATTCCGGCGTGTCTCTGGACGAGCGTTCGGCCATCTGGCGCGCGGCGCGCTCGGGCGAGCTGGATCTGCTTTACGTCTCGCCCGAAGGTCTGGCGGCGGGGGCCATGATGGATCGTCTGGCCGAACTGCCCCTCAGCCTCATCGCCATCGACGAGGCGCACTGCGTGTCCCAATGGGGTCACGATTTCCGCCCCGATTATCGCAATCTGGGCCTGCTGGCCGAGCGGTTTCCCGATACGCCCCGCATCGCGGTGACGGCGACCGCCGACGCCCGCACCCGCGACGACATCCTGCGCTCGCTCCGGCTTGAGGAGGCGCGGGTCTTCGTCGACAGCTTCGCCCGTCCGAACCTGCAACTGTCGGCCGCGCGCAAGGAGAACGCCTCGCGCGCCAGGACCGACGCGCGGGTCATCGAACTGGTGCGCGAGCGGCGGGGCAAGTCGGGCGTGGTCTATTGCGGCAGCCGCGACGGCTGCGACCGCGTGGCCCAGGCCCTGCGCGACGCCGGAACCAACGCCATCGCCTATCACGCCGGCATGGACACGAAAGAGCGCGACCGGCGGCTGGAACGCTTTCTGGCCGAGGAGGGCGCCGTGATGGTCGCCACCATCGCCTTCGGCATGGGGGTCGACAAGGCCGACGTCCGCTTCGTCATCCACGCCGATCCGCCCGGCAGTCTAGAGGCCTATTGGCAGGAGATCGGCCGCGCCGGCCGCGACGGCGAACCGGCCGAGGGGATCACCCTTTACGGCCCGTCGGACATCGCCTGGTCTCTGCGTCGTCTGGACGGCCGCCCGATGGCCGAGGAGGTCAAACAGGTCCAGGTCCGAAAGACCCGCCAGCTGTTCGCCATGCTGGACGGCGCCGTCTGTCGGCCCCAGGCGGTGCGCCGCTATTTCGGCGAGCAGGACGCAGGCCCCTGCGGCGTCTGCGACATCTGCGGGGATCCGCCCCAACTCTATGACGCCACCGTGCCCGCCCAGAAGGCCCTGGCGGCGGTGCAGCGCCTGGGCGGCCGCTTCGGCCGAGGCCGCGTGGTCGATCACCTGACCGGCCGCACCAAGGACGTCCAGCCGTGGGAACAGGCGCTGTCGACCTGGGGCGTCGGCGCGGACATCTCGCCGAACGGCTGGCGCGACATCGTCGACCACCTGCTGTTCGAGGGGCTGCTGGTCGAAGATCCCAACGACGGCAAGCCGCTGGTCGGCCTGGGCGATCCCGAGGCCGTGCGCGCGGTCTACAAGGCCGAGCGGCACATCGAGGTCCGCCGTGCGCCGCTCAGCGCCGCCGCGTCGACCCGCCGCCGCGACCGTTCGGGCGAGGGTCGCAACGCCGCCCTGGAGACGATGGACGCCGACGTCCGCGCCCGGTTCGAGGCCTTACGCGCCTGGCGCCGCGACCGGGCGTCGGAACAGCATGTCCCGCCCTATGTCATCTTCCAGGACAAAACCCTGCTGGAGATCGCCCACGCCGAACCGGGCGACCTGATCGCACTCGGCGCCGTCTCCGGCGTCGGCCAGTCCAAGCTGGACCGTTACGGCAAGGGCGTGCTGGAGACGCTGGCCGCCGCTTCCTGATCGGGCCGCGTCGGGTCGTCGCCCAGGCCCGGCGCCACGAAATAGGGAAAGGCGCACCCTGTGGGCGGGCCGCCGGGCGCCATGCCCGACACCATCTGCCGCTCGCCGCTCAGCACCTCGCCGATCAGGGTCTTGATCTGGTCCAGGCCCGGCCGCGTCGTGCCCTTGGGGAAGTACATAAAGGTCGAGCGCCCGTCGCAGCGGTACTCGTCCAGGAAATAGACCGGATCGCCCCCGCCCATCGGGTCGGGCGAGGTGGTCAGCCAGAAGGTGCGCGGCGCGGCCTTGGGCTCGGCCGAACGGACCACGCCGACGACCAGTCCCGTCAGACCCGGATGAAGCACCGTCCGCCGCTCGAACAGGTCGACGGTGTAGGGCCCCTGTTCCAGCTGACCCAGGGCCGTGGTCGCCTTCTCGATGGTCAGGGCCTGGATCGCCGCGCCCAGCACCGCGTCGCGCTCCTTCGCATAGGCCGCCCAATCGTCGCGTTCGGCCTGGGCGGCCATGGCGACGAAGCCGACATAGCCGCCGATCGGCGCCGGGGCCGGGCGCGGAATGGGGGCCAGCAGGGCCACGGCCCTGTCCGGGTCCTCGTCGCCCATGGCCAGAAGGGCGCGCATGATCCGCGCGTGCCAGGACGGCTGGGTTTCGCCGCACAGGGCGATGATCCGGTCGGTCGCGGCGACCGCGTCGTCTTCCGCTCCCGTCTCGTACCGCACGACCGCCGACGACCAGAGGCGATCGACGTCCTCGCAGCGCGCCACGCTGGCCGGGTCGACCACTGTCGCGGACAGCATCATCTCCGAGCGCACCTGCATCGCGCCGGGCAGGAGGTCGGCATAGGCGTCGGGCGAGCCGCAGACCTGCCCGCCCAGGGCCGGCATGGCCGTCAGCAGCACCATGCCGCAAAGGTCCAGCCGCCGCGCATCGGCGTCGCTGACGCCGGGGTCGGCGATCTGCACGTTCAGGATCGTGCCCGGATTGCCGTTCACGCCCGGCTGATAGATGGGCATGGTGCGGCTGCGCGGCGCGCCGGCCGAGGCTCTCAGACTTTCGGCGCCCACGGGATCCGGCGCCACGCCCCGCAGGCCGACCTTCTTTAGAAACGAAAGCGCATACTGGGCCTGCCGGTCGCCCTCGGCCGCCTTGGCCTCAAGCGACGGCACAGGCTCCGTGAAGGCCAGCTTCAGCGGCGCATTGGCCGCGATGGGATCGACCGCCGTGACGCAACCGGCCAAAAGCGCGCTGACGGCGGCGACGACGCCGAACCTTCTGAACATGATCCACCCCCTCGTGAACCCTTGTCGTGCCAAGGCGGGAGGGGCGCGTCCAGCGGTTGCGGATTTTGTCACGCCGGTCAGCTCAGGAAGCGTTCCACCACGTTCAGGAAGCGGGCGGGCTGGTCGGTCATGACCTGGTGTTCGGCGCCTTCGATCCGTTCGAACCGGGGCGGATCGGGCAGGGCGGCGAAGCCGTAGCGATACAGGCCCTCCAGCCGGTTGCGGGGATTGTCGGGATCGGGCGTCCAGCCATAGACGACGGTGACGGGCGCGCGGATGCGGCCCAGACGCGGACGCAGATCGACGGTCAGGGCCTCGTACAACCCTTGCGCCAGGACGCGCCGGTCGCCGCCCTGCAGGTTCAGGCCGCCGAACACCATGTCCCCCGCCAGGCCCAGGTCGCCGCCCATCCCGGCCACCTGCGTCTTCAACGCCTGATCGCCGAACAGCATCAGGGCCTGATAGCCCAGGCGCGCCAGGGGCTCGATCTCGGCGGGTGTGACACGAGAATCGACCAGGGCCGGAAAGAAGGGGGCGGAATCCACCACCATGACCCGTCCGACACGGTCGCCCAGGTCGGAGGCGACGCGGAGGGCGATCTGGCCGCCCAGCGAATGGCCGACCAGGGCCGGGCGCACCAGCCCCTGATCGCGGATGTAGCGTTCGATCTCGGCCGCCGCCGGGGCCGACAGGGCGCCCTGGGCGTTGGCCTGCGGATCGGTGCGGCCGAACCCGCGCAGGGTCACGACATGGACCCGGTAACGTCCCGCCAGCCGTTCCGCCGTCGGTCGCCAGGCGTCGCCGGTGGAGCCCAGACCCGGAATGAAGATCACGTCCGGCCCCCGCCCATAGGCGTCGACCAGGATGCGGTTCGACTGGAAGGCCGGCTTGACGGCGGTGAAGGGCAGGGTCGGCGGCGTCTGGGCGCAGGCGGGCAGCGCGCTCCCCAGGGCCAGGGCGGCGGATAGGACAAGGGCGGGCGGAAATCGGCTCATCATCCGCCCCTAACGCCGGATCGCGGCGATCGGTTGACGCCCCTGCGACTTCGACCCGGCGTCAGCGACCCTTGAACTCGGGTTTGCGCTTTTCGACGAAGGCGGACATGCCCTCCTTCTGATCCTCGAAGGCGAACAGGGAGTGGAACAGGCGGCGCTCGAACTGGACCCCCTGCGTCAGGGTCGTCTCCAGCGCTGCGTTGACCATTTCCTTGTTGGCCATGACCGCCAGCGGGCTTTGCGCGGCGATCTTGGCGGCAATCTTGCGCGTCTCGTCCAGCAGGGTCTCATGGGAGAAGACGCGGGAGGCCAGACCGGCGCGTTCGGCTTCTGCCGCATCCATCATCCGGGCGGTCAGGACCATGTCCATGGCCTTGGACTTGCCCACCAGACGGGTCAGGCGCTGCGAGCCGCCGATGCCGGGCGCGACGCCCAGATTGATCTCGGGCTGGCCGAACTTCGCCTTGTCGCTGGCCACGATGAAGTCGCACAGCATGGCCAGTTCGCAACCGCCGCCCAGGGCGAAGCCGTTGACCGCGGCGATGATCGGCTTCCTGAACCGGGTGATGCGGTCATGGCCGAGAGCGAAATAGTTGCCCGTGTACATCTGGGCGTAGGTCTGGTCCGCCATCTCCTTGATATCGGCGCCGGCGGCGAAGGCCTTTTCGCCCGCGCCGGTCAGGATCAGGCAACGCACGCTGTCGTCATGCTCGACGCTGTCGAGGAAGTCGGCCAGATCCTTGAACAGGGCCGCGTTCAGGGCGTTCAGCGCCTCGGGCCGGTTCAGGGTGACGACGGCGTATCCGTCGGCGTGGCGTTCGATCAGCAGGTTGGCGTAGGCATCGGCCATGGTCGGTCTCCTTTGACGACGGTCATACAGGGGCGTGGTCGGGCGATCCAGCGCGCGGTCTAGCGACGGGGCATCAGGGCCAGGGTCAGGGCGGCGCGCGCCAGTTCGACGACCACGACCATGGCCAGCAGCAGATTGGCGGCGATCACCTGACCCCGCGCGTCCGACAGGTCCAGCGTCCAGCCGAACACCGAGGACAGGGCCAGAACCAGGGCCGAGATCAGGACCAGGCCGACCAGCAGCATCAGGGCGACGTGACCCGCCTTCAGCGCCGCCTGCAGCGTCGGCCCGTCGTCCAGCGCCCGCGCACGGCGACGAAACAGGCGTGCGATCAGGCCGGTGGCGGCGGCCTCGGCGACAGCGGCGACGACCAGGGCCGCCACGAACCACCAGACCAGATCGCTCAGGTCGCCGTCGCGCAGCCCCTGAACGAAGTGGGCGAAATAGGCGCCCCAGACCAGGACGCCGACCACCAGACTGATCCAGAGATGAATCTTGCGCATCGTGTCACGCCTTCTGGCAGGAGGGGCAGTAGAAGGTGGAGCGGCCGCCCTGGACGATCCGGGCGACGACGCCGGTGCATTTGTCGCCGCGACACGGCTCGCCTTCGCGGCCATAGACGTCGAACCGATGCTGGAAATAGCCTTGACCGCCCTCGGCGTTGGCGAAGTCGCGCAAGGTGGAGCCGCCCGCCGCGATGGCGTCGTTCAGCACGTTGCGGACCTCGCCCGCCAGCCGTTCCAGCCGCGCCCTGGACACCGATCCGGCCGCAACGAGGGGCGAGATGCGGGCGCGATACAGCGCCTCGCACACATAGATATTGCCCAGACCGGCGACGATCCGCTGGTCCAGCAAGGACACCTTGATGTTCTGTTTCTTGCCCGCGAAGGCCTCGACCAGGTGGGCGCCGGAGAAGCCGTTGCCCAGAGGCTCAGGCCCCAGACCCGCGAACCAGGGATGGGCCTCGATCAGGTCGGTCGCGATCAACCCCATGAAGCCGAACCGGCGGGCGTCGGCGTAGCCGATGCGGGTCGCGGCGCCGTCGCGGATGGCGCAGCCGCTGAAATGTTCGTGCTTGCCAGCGATGGGCGCCGTCTCCTCGAACTCGCCCAGCAGGGTTCCGTCCAGGGTGAAGCGGCCGGTCATGCCTAAGTGCGTGATCCAGGTCTCGCCGGTGGACAACGGCATCAGCAGATATTTGGCGCGCCGGTCGATCCGCAGCACGGTCGCGCCGTCCAGCCGTTCGACGAACCGCTCGGGAAAGGGAAACCGCAGGTCCGGCCGGTTGATCCGGACGCGCGACAGACGCGCGCCCTCCAGCACCGGCGTCAGGCCGCGTCGGACGGTTTCGACCTCGGGAAGTTCGGGCATGGCTGGGGTTCGACCTTAGCGCCGCATCCCTTTGGAGGCGTCGCGCGCCGGGCCGAACTCGGCGCCGGGGTTCCAGTCGGGCCATTGATCGCTGTCGGCCAGTTCGCGGCCCACGGCGTAGATCAGGGCGACGTCTGCGGCAGCGGCGTCCATACGCCAGGTCTGGTCCCATTCGTCCGTAGGCTGATGGTAGCGGTTCTGGACATAGTCGCGGCTGGCCGCGCTGGCGCCGGTGAAGCCCGCCGCCGGGAACAGGGCCGGCACCCCCTCCAGCGCCAGGGGGAAGTGGTCCGAGCGGTAGAAGGCCCCCGCCTGGGGCGCCGGATCGGCGATCAGCACCCGGCCGGTCGCGGCGGCGTGACGGGCCAGAATGTCGTCCAGCTGGTTCTTGCCCTTGCCGATGACGACGACGTTGGGATCGACCTCGGTTCCCGGCAGCAGGCTGTCGACGTTGATATTGGCCACCGTCGTCTCCAGCGGCCAGACCGGATTGGCGGCGTAGTAGGTGGAGCCCAGCAGGCCCGCCTCCTCGCCTGACCAGGCGGCGAAGACGACGGACCGTTTGGGACGCGGCCCCTCGGCGAAGGCGTGGGCCAGTTCCAGCAGGGCGGCGACCCCCGTCGCATTGTCCACGGCGGCGTTGTAGATCTTGTCGCCCTGTGCGTTGGGCGTGCCGACGCCGTAACCATCCCAGTGAGCGCCGTACATCACCGTTTCGTCCGGATGCTCCGAACTCGGAATGCGGGCCAGGACGTTCTTGGTCTCCACCCGGTCGGCGACCTGACCGAAATCGACGCTGAGGGTCAGGCCCGGCAGCACCACGGGGCGGAAGTCGGCGCGGCGGGCGCTGTCCTTCAGGGCGGCGAAGTCCAGGCCGGCGGCCGTGAACAGCTGTTCGGCGCTGGCCCGCTGGATCCAGCCCTGGAAGGGCGCGCGTTCGGCGTCGGGGTCGGCGCGCACGATGTCGAACTTTGGCGCAGCCGACGAATTCTGGAGCGTGGACCAGGGATAGCCGGCCCCCGCCGTCTCATGCACCACCAGGACGCCCGCCGCGCCACGACGGCCCGCCTCCAGGAATTTGTAGGTCCAGCGGCCGTAGAAGGTCATGGCCTGGCCGTCGAACATCCCCGCGACGGGATCGCCCACCGCCGCCTCGAAATCCGGGTCGTTGACCAGGACCACGATCACCTTGCCGCGCACGTCCACGTCCTTGAAGTCGTCCCACTGACGTTCGGGCGCGGTCGCCCCATAGCCGACGAAGACGACGGGGGCGTCCGTCACGGTGATGTGGCTGACCGGCCGGTCGCTGGAGACCAGGACGTCCGGCCCGCGCACCAGGTCGATCGCCCGCCCCCCGACATGGCCCCCGCCATGGCCCCCGACATGGGCGACGATGGTCGCCGGGCCGTCCTGGCGCGTGCGCGACAGATGGGCGACCTGGACGAACGACCCGTCCGGCCCGCCGCCCTCGGCGCCGGCGGCGCGGAACTGTTCGACCAGCCAGGCCACCGTCTTCTCCTCGCCCGCCGAGGCGGGGGCGCGGCCTTCGAATTCGTCCGAGGCCAGCACCCGCACCGCCTGGTTCATCCGTTCGGCGTCGATGGTCGGCGTATCGCCGGCCCAGGCGGGCGAGGACAGGACCAGCGACAGGCCGGACAAGGCGATCAGGGAAGGGCGCATCAGGAACTCCGGGACGATGGAGGGACAGCCTGCCCCGCCCGGCTCCGGCTGTCGAGCCAGTCCAGGACGCCGCGCGCCGCCGCCACCCCCGAGGCGAAGCTGGCCTGGAGCAGATAGCCGCCTGTCGGCGCCTCCCAGTCCAGCATCTCGCCGGCGAGGAAGACGCCGTGGACGGTCTTCAGCATCAGTCGTTCGTCCAGGGCGTCCAGCCGCACGCCGCCGGCCGAGGAGATGGCCCGTTCCAGCCCCTGCATACCGATCAATGTCAGGGGCAGGGCCTTGATCCGTTCGGCCAAAGACTGTGCCGCCTCGGGCGGCGGCCCGGCTTCGCGCAGCAGGGCGACGGCGGTCGCATCCAGCCCGGCCGCCTTGCGCAGATGGTTGGAGACGCTGGCCTTGCCGCGCGGCCGGGCCAGCCGTTCGGCCAGGCGCGCTGGGGTCAGGTCGGGCTTCAGGTCCAGGATCAGCTCGGCGCGGCCTTCCCGTTCCAGCGTCCGGCGCAGGTCGGCCGACAGGGCGTAGACCGCCCCGCCCTCGATCCCATAGGCGGCGATCATGGCCTCGCCCCGCACGGTGCGTCCGGCGTGGGTCAGGGCGACTCCCTTCAGCGGCCGTCCGGCGAAACGCTCTCGGAACAGCGGCGACCAGGCCAGGTCGAAGCCGGCGTTGGCGGCCCGGAAGGGCGATAGCGTCGCCCCCAGGGCCTCGACCTCTCCGGTCCAGGCGCCGTCCGAACCCAGACGCGGCCAACTGGCCCCGCCCAGCGCCAGGACCACGGCGCCCGGTCGCTCCATCCGCTCGCCCTCGGGCGTGTCGAACATCCAGGCGCCGTCGCGCCGCCCGACCCAGCGCGAGCGGGTGCGCACCTCGATCCCCAACCCCTCCAATCGCGCCAGCCAGGCGCGCAACAGGGGCGAAGCCTTCATCGTCCGGGGAAACACCCGCCCGCTGGACCCCACGAAGGTCGGCTGACCCAGCCCCTCCACCCAGGCGATCAGATCGCCGGGGGTGAAGGTCGCGATCCAGTCCGTCGCCGTCGCCTGGGCCGCGCCATAGCGGGGCAGGAACCGGTCCATCGGCTCGGAATGGGTCAGGTTCAGCCCGCCGCGTCCGGCCATCAGCAGCTTGCGCGCCACGGACGGCATCCGCTCGTGCACGACGACGCGCAGGCGCGCGTTCGCCAACCGCTCGGCCGCCATCAGCCCGGCGGGACCGGCGCCGATGACATGGACGGAGGGGGTTTCGCTCATATCCCCGCTTTGCCCGCTCGCGGTCGCGCTGGCTATAGCGGGCGGCGTCGCTATGTTCCGTGTCATGAGCGTCGCCTTCACCCGAGAGGAAGATCTGGAAGCCACCGCCGCCGACCTGGCGGACCGGCCGATCTCGCCCCACCCCAACCTGGTCACGCCCCAGGGTCTGGCCCTGATCGAGGTCGAACTGGCCTCGGCGCGGGCGGCCTACGCCGCCGCCCAGGTGAAGGGCTCCATCGACAGCGACCGCACAGCCATGGCCCGCGCCACCCGCGACCTGCGCTACTGGTCCGCCCGCCGCGCCTCGGCCCAACTGGTCGAACCTGGGGCCTGCGACGGCCGCGTGCGCTTCGGCGGAAGCGTCGGCGTCGAACGCGAGGACGGCCGCGTCCAGACCTGGCGCATCGTCGGCGAGGACGAGGCGAATCCGGCGCAGGGATCCGTCAGCCACGTCTCCCCCCTGGCCCGGGCCGTGCTGGGCAGACAGATCGGAGACGAGGTCCGGATCGCCGGCCAGACCGCAGAGATTGTCGCGGTCGACTAGGCTTTAGGCGTCGTTGTCGGCCCCGTCGTCCAGCATCTCGCGCATGATCTGCACGACCGCCTTCTGCTTGCGTAACGGCAGACGCGGGGCGAGCTTGCTGATCTCCAGGCTGTGTTTGGTCAGGGGGAAGTCATGCTCGAAGGCGGGCGCGGTCTCTTCGGCCAGGCCGGGTCGCCGTGACGAATAACCGTCGAAGAAGAAGGCGATCTCCTCTCGCATGAACTCGGCGATCTCGAACAGTTTGGAGGCCGAGACGCGGTTGGTCCCCTTCTCGTACTTCTGCACCTGTTGGAAACTGACGCCGACCGCCTGGGCCAGGGCGGTCTGGCTGAGGCCCAGGCCCAGGCGTTTTTCCTGAACGCGGCGACCGACGTGGCGATCGACCGGATGGATATCCTCTTCCCCGCTGCGCGCCACGGCGTTCCCCTCAGCTCAAATCACGGACGACTCCAGGCGAACCTTAGATCGCAGGATCGACGGCCACAAGGATAGGGCGCAGGCCGCCAGAAGAGCGATAAAAAAGGGCCAGTCGCCTAGTCGGCCATAGGGGGTCACGTCGGTCGGGCGCGGCAGGGGGGCGTCGATCACCCCCATGACGCCGGGCTCCAGCTTCTCGCCGTCCACGATCCGGCCCCAGGGGTCGATCATGGCCGAAATCCCCGTCGGCGTGGCCCGCGCGATGGGCAGGCCGGTCTCGATGGCGCGATAGCTGGCCAGATTCAGATGCTGGCGCGGCCCGGATGTGGCGCCGAACCAGGCGTCGTTGGAGGCGTTGACGATCCAGTCCGGCCGCCCCGCCGCGCCGGGGGTGAAACCGGGATAGAGGCTTTCGTAGCAGATCAGCACCTGGGCGGGCGGCGCGCCGGGCACGGCGATGGGGCTGGGCGTCGGCCCGGCCGAGAAGTCGCTGGGCATATGCACCAGGCTGCGCAGGCCGATGGCGGTCATCAGCGACCCCAGGGGCAGATATTCTCCGAACGGGACCAGCCGATGCTTGTCATAGACGGCCGCGACACGCAGGCCCGCCGTCCCCTCGCTGCGCAGGGCGAACAGGCTGTTGTAGTAGCGCGCGCCTTCGGGCGCCGTCAGGTCTGGCTCGCCGCGCGCCAGGCCGATCATCAGGGTCTGGCCGGGCCGGACGGCGGCCGCCAGGGCCTGGGCGTCGGCCGAGGCGAAGACGTCGTTGGCCGAGGCGGGAAGGGCGCCCTCGGGCCAGACGACGACGTTCGGGACGCGCCCGCCCGGCTCGACCGGCGCCTGGGCCGTCAGGGCCAGATAGCGATCGACGATGGAGCGATAGGCCTCGGGCGACCATTTCGTCTCCTGTTTCACATCGGCCTGGACCAGGCGCACGACGGTGTCGGTGAAGGCCAGATGCGCCTGGGCCAGGCGCGCGGCGCCGAACAGGCCGACGGCCAGCAGCGCGCCGAGCCCCAGCCCGGCCGAGATCAGCCGCCCACGCCGCGCTCCGGGCCCAATCAGGGGCGCCAGCGCCGCCGTCGCCCCGACCGTGACCAGGCTCAGCCCATAGACGCCTACGACGGCGGCGAACTGCGACATGCCGCCGCCGGCGCGCCAGGTCGCCCCGGCCGGGTTCCACGGAAAGCCGGTCAGCACATGGCCTCTCAGCCATTCGAAGGCGCAGAACAGGGCGGCGAACAGCAGGACCCGCACCGCCCCAATAGGAGCGAAGCGGCGATACAGGGCGCAGGCCCCGCCCCAGAACAGGCCCAGCCCCGCCGGCAGAAGGCTGGCGGCGAAGGGCGCCATCCACGCCTGTTCGGGATTGACGAAGAAGGCCTCGGCCACCCACCAGCAGCCGACGAAGAAATAGGCGAAGCCCGCCAGCCACCCCATCCAGAAGGCGCCGCGCGGCCGGTCGGACCGCTCCGACAGGATCATCAGCAGCGGATACCCCAGAAGGCCGATCAGCACCCCGAAAGGCGGGTGGGCGAAGGCCGCGCCTGCCCCAGCCAGCAGGGCCAGGACGATGCGGATCGCCCGCCACGTCCAGGCGCGACGCCGCTCGGGCAGGGCGCGGATCGGGGTCGCGAAACGGTCTAGCAGGGCGTCTGGAAACATCGGTCAGTCCTGCTCGGATGCGTAGGGGTCGGCGACGCCGATCCCGGCCAGAATCTCGCGCTCCTCGGCCTCCATCTCCTCGGCCTCGGCGTCGTCCTCGTGATCGCGGCCCAGCAGGTGCAGCACGCCGTGGACGACCAGATGGCTGAGATGGTCAGCCAGGCTCTTGCCCTGGGCCGTCGCCTCATCGGCGCAGACGCCGTAGGCCAGGACGATGTCGCCCAGATGCGGCTCGGCGGTTTCGGGCGCCGGAAAGGACAGGACGTTGGTCGGCCGGTCCTTGTCGCGGAACCGGGCGTTCAGGTCGCGCACCGCCCCGTCGTCGGTCAAAAGGACGACGAGATCGCCCGCGACGGTTCCCAGCGCCGCCGTCGCCGCGCGTCGCACCACCGCCTCGGCCTCGGGTAGAGCAGCGGTCCAGGCGTCCGCCTCGATCTCGACTTCGATCGTTCCCGGGATCATGCCGGGTCTTCGAGGTCCGGCGTGGGACGCCCGCGCGCGGCGTCGGCGTCATAGGCGCGCACGATCCGCTCGACCATGGCGTGGCGCACCACGTCGGCGGCGCCGAACTTCAGCACGCCGACGCCCTCTACGCCCTCCAGAATCCGCAGGGCGTGGGCCAGGCCGGAATCGCGCGGGTTCAACAGATCGACCTGGGACGGATCGCCCGTCACCACCATCCGCGCGCCTTCGCCCAGACGGGTCAGCACCATCTTCATCTGAAGGCGGCTGGTGTTCTGGGCCTCGTCCACGATGACGAAGGCGTGGCTGAGGGTGCGGCCGCGCATGAAGGCGATGGGGGCCGCCTCGATCTCGCCCTTGTCGCGCCGACGCTGCACGTCCTCAGGCCCCAGGATGTCGTTCAGCGCCTCCCAGATCGGCGCCAGATAGGGATCGACCTTCTCGTTCAGGTCGCCGGGCAGGAAGCCCAGCTTCTCGCCCGCCTCGACCGCCGGGCGGGTGATGACCAGCCGGTCCACCTGTCCGCGCCTGAGCAGGGAGGCGCCATAGGCCGCCGCCAGAAAGGTCTTGCCGGTGCCCGCCGGACCGACGCCGAAGGTCAGTTCGCACCGCCCCAGCATGTCCAGATAGGCCGCCTGCGCCTTGGTCTTGGGCACGATGGCGCCGCGCTTGCCGCCAGGCAGGGACACGCCCGCCGCCGCCATGCCGGGCGTCCCCTTGCCGCCGCGCGCCAGGCCCAGGGCCGCGCGCACGTCGGCCTCCGTCACCTCGGCGCCCAGGGCCGCGCGCTTGGCCAGGTCCTCGACCACCCGGCGGGCGTCGGACCGGTCGCGCGTGCCGCCGTTGATCGACACCCCGCCGCCCGGCGCCTCGATCAGCACCTTGAAGGCGTCTTCGATCAAGGCGACGTGCCGGCTGTTGGGGCCGACGACGGCCCGCAGCTCGGCATGGTTCAAGGGAACGAAATCGGACTCGCGCGCCACTAGGCCGCCTTTTCTTTTTGGGCTAACGCCGCGCCCGCGGGGCTCGGCTGCTTGAGCCCGGGGTTTTGGGCCGCCGCCTCGCCCGCGGGGCGCGATTGATCGAGCCCGTCGGGGATCAGTTCGCCGGTCAGGCTGTTCTGTTGCCCGCTGACGATACGGACCGGAACGATCCGCCCGATCAGATGATCCGCGTCGTCGACATGGACCGACTGCAGATAGGGCGAACGGCCGATGGCCTGGCGACCGTGACGGCCTGTCTTCTCGAACAGGACGTTCAGGGTCCGGCCCGCCTGGGCGGCGTTGAAGGCGACCTGCTGTTCCAACAGCAGGGCCTGCAGGCGATGCAGCCGCTCCTTCGACACCTCGGCCGGCACCTGCGCGCCCATGCCGGCGGCAGGCGTTCCGGGGCGCGGCGAGTACATGAAGGAGAAGGCGCTGGCGTAGTCGACCCGCCGCACCAGATCCAGGGTGTCCTCGAACTCCCGATCCGTCTCGCCGGGGAAGCCGACGATGAAGTCGCCCGACAGCGCCATGTCCGGCCGCGCGGCGCGGATGCGGTCGATCAGGTCGAAATATTTCTGGCGACCGTGCTTCCGGTTCATCAGCCGCAGGATGCGGTCCGAGCCCGACTGAACCGGCAGGTGCAGATAGGGCATCAGGGCGTCCAGATCGCCATGGGCGGCGATCAGGTCGTCGGACATGTCGTTGGGGTGGCTGGTCGTATAGCGGATGCGGTCCAGGCCGGGGATTTCGGCCAGGGCGTAGGCCAGTTCGGCCAGGGTCGCCTTCTTTCCATCCGACCGTTCGCCGTCATAGGCGTTGACGTTCTGGCCCAGCAGGGTGACTTCGCGCACGCCGCGATCGGCCAGGGCGCGGGCCTCCTCCAGCACCGCAGCCAGGGGCCGCGACCATTCGGCGCCGCGCGTATAGGGCACGACGCAGAAGGTGCAGAACTTGTCGCAGCCCTCCTGCACCGTCAGGAAGGCGGTCGGGCCGGTAGTCCCGCGCGTGGTCGGCAGGGCGTCGAACTTGTCGTCGGGGGCGAAGTCGGCGCCGATCCGCTCGCCCCGCGCCCGCGCCGTGCGGGTCAGCAGTTCGGGCAGCTGGTGATAGGCCTGAGGGCCGACGACGATGTCGACCGCCGGCTGGCGGCGCATGATCTCTTCGCCCTCGGCCTGGGCGACGCAGCCGGCGACGGCGATGGTCATCGTCGCGCCGGACGTCTCCGCCTTGGCCTCTTTCAATTCTCTCAGCTTGCCCAGTTCGGAATAGACCTTCTCGGCGGCCTTCTCGCGGATGTGGCAGGTGTTCAGGATGACGAAATCGGCCTGGGCCGCATCGTCGGTCGTCGCATAACCCAACGGGCGCAGGACGTCGGCCATGCGCTCGGAGTCATAGACGTTCATCTGGCAGCCGTAGGTCTTGATGAACAGGCGCTTCTCGGGCGCGCGTCCAGCCTCGGCGGTCTCAAGGGTCTCGGTCATGAAGGGCTTTTTAGTGCGCTATCGCGCTTCGCGCTACTTGAGCGCGGTTCCGGCGACCGAAAGCCTTGCAGACGCGCGGCCTGGGTCAGGCGGCGGTCTCGGGATCGACGCGGGCGGCGTGGCGGGTGAAGATCAGGCCCTCGCGCTTGGACGGTTCGGCGCCTTCGATCGGCACGCCGTAAAGCTCCAGCTTGTGGCCGATCAGTTCGAAGCCCAGCCGTTCGGCGATCTCGGTCTTCAGACGCTCGATCTCGGCGTCGAAGAATTCGATCACCTCGCCCGACTTGGTGTCGATCAGGTGGTCGTGGTGGTCGTCGCCCGCCTCTTCATAGCGGCTGCGGCCGTCGCCGAAGTCGTGCTTCTCGACCACGCCCGCCTCTTCGAACAGGCGTACGGTGCGATAGACGGTGGCGATGGAGATATGCGGGTCGATGGCCGAGGCGCGGCGATACAGCTCCTCGACATCGGGGTGGTCTTCGGCGTTCGACAACACGCGGGCGATCACCCGGCGCTGTTCGGTCATGCGCATGCCGCGGTCGGCGCAGAGTTTCTCGATCCGGTCCATGCGCCTAGAATAGGGGTTCGGATCGCATCAGGGAAGCGGGACCGTGTCGGGATTCGCCGCAAGGTCCAGTCCCAGCACCAGGGCGTCCGTCCGACCGCCGTCCGGCGCGGCGTAATAGGCCTTTCGTCGGCCCAGGGAGCGAAAGCCGGCGCGGGCGTAAAGGGCGCGGGCGGCGGCGTTGTCCTCGGCCACCTCCAGGAACAGGCGGTTTGCGCCGCCTTGCGCGGCTTGAACCGCCCCCTGCCCGACCAGACGCCCGCCGAGCCCGGCGCGCCGGGCGGCGGGCCGCACCGCCAGGGTCAGGATCTCCGCCTCGTCCAGCACCAGGCGGATCAGGATGAAACCGTCCGCCTCGACCACGGCGAAGACGCCCGGTTGGGCCAGAAGGTCGGCGAAGGCCGCCGCGTCCCAGGGCGCGGCGAAGGCCTGGGCGTGCAGGGCGGCCAGGACCGAGGGGTCGGGCGGCGTCATGCGACGGGCTGGCGCGGCTGGCCCGGCAGGCGGCTGGGTGGGGTGGCGTCGGGCGCGCGCAGATAGAGAGGGCGCGGCGGGCAGGCGGCCGGGTCGGCGGCGAGCGTCAGCCGCGCCAGGGCCTCGGGCGACGGCGCCGCACGCGGATCGACCGCGCCCGCCGCCAGGTCGGGAAAGGCCTCGCACAGAACAGACGCGCCGCCGCCGACCAGGCGCGCAGGCTGGCCGGCCGCTTTCGACAGGGCGGCGATGCGGGCGGCGGCGATGTCCAGCGTCAGGGCTTCGTCCGGCCCCAGGGCCGACCCCTCCTCGAACAGCCGTGCATAGACCTGGCCGCGCCGGGCGTCGATCAGGGCCGCGACCGGGCCGTCGGCGTCGTCCAGCGAGGCCGCCAGCGCCGCCAGGGTCGAAATTCCGACCACCGGCCGGTCCAGCGCGGCGCCCAATCCTTGCGCGAAGGCCAGGCCGACCCGAAGCCCCGTGAACGACCCCGGCCCCACGGTGACGCCGATCCGGTCCAGGGCCTCGAAGCCGCCGCCCGCCTCGGCCGCCACGTCGCGGACCAGCCCGCCCAGCCGTTCCTGGTGGCCCTTGGTCATGGGCTCGAACCGAACCGCCAGGGGCCGGTCGTCCTGGAACACGGCCGCCGTGCAGGCGCCCAGCGCCGTATCGATCACCAGAAGTCTCATGCCGGCCTTCTAGCGCTCGAAGACCGTCGGCGAAACCGTCCGGTCCGGGCGGCGGCGGTCAGGCGTTTGGGGTCAGGCGGCGGCCAGGGCGCTGACCAGCCGGGTCAGGGCGTGGCGCACGGCGTGATCCTGGATTCGGGAAAAGCCCAGCGCCAGGTTGCGTCCCTCGGGCGTCGCGGCCAGGGCGCGCATGACCGAGACCTCCCCGGTCTCCTCCGCCTCGGCGCCTGCTGGAAAGAAGGCCGCGATGGGCAGGCCGAGGGCTGCGGCCAGACTGTGCAGGCGCGCGGCCGAGATTCGGTTGCGCCCGCCCTCGTATTTCTGGACCTGCTGGCAGCTGACGCCGATCCGTTCAGCCAAGGCCGTTTGCGACAGGCCCAGCGCCGCCCGGCGCGCCGCAATGCGCTCGCCGACCGCCACATCGATCGCATCGACGGATCGGGGCGTCCTGGGCGGCGGGGCGGGATCGGTGTCCATGCCCCAGTCCTTTCACAACCTGACCGCGTATGCAACCATTTCGTTTCATTCTTCGCGGCGCGCCACAACGGCCGAAATCCGCCGGATGCGGTCACGCGGCAGGGTCTCTAGGCGATCCAGCGCCCCGGCCCCGCGCAGGCGGACCGCCACGCTGTCCTCGCCGTCGAACAATCGAACCAGGATCGCCCCGTCCGTCGTCTCGACCACGCATCCCTGGCCCGTGCGGGGAGGCTGGCCCGGCCGATAATCCACCATCACCCCCGCCCCCGCCCAAGGTGACAGGTCGTCGTCGGTCAGGCGAAGACTGCGGATTTTCAGGACAGGCGGACCGTCGAAGCCGCGCCCCTTGCCCTCCAGCCCCTGCGGCGTCCGCTCCGCGATCGGGGGAACGATGCGGGCGGCCGTCAGGGCCAGCACCTCGGGCGTGGAGTCCAGGGCGGCGGTCAGGCGGCGCTGCACGTCGGGGCGGAACAGGCCGGGACGACGACCGGATTCATAAAGGCCCCAACCCTGGCTGGTCATGTCCAGCCGGGCGCCCGCCTCGGCCTGGGACAGGCCGCGCTCGCGGCGCAGAACGGCCAGGGCCTCCCCGAGGCGGATAACTTCTGGGTCAGGGACGAAGCGGGCCATCAACTTAAGATGGCGCCCCGCCGCACGTCTGGCGAGGCGGAAACCGCCCCGGCGGTCAGATCGTCTGTTCGACCCGCGTCACCTCGGGGACATAGTGGCGCATCATCTGCTCCACCCCCGCCTTCAGCGTCGCCGACGACGACGGGCAGCCGGAACAGGCGCCGCGCATCCGCAGCGACAGCACGCCGGTCTCCTCGTCGAAGGAATCGAACAGGATGTCGCCCCCGTCCTGGGCCACGGCGGGTCGGATGCGGCTGTCCAGCAGGGCCTTGATCTCGGCGACGATCTCGCTGTCGTCCTCGGCGTGGGCCGCCTCGCCGTCGCCGCCGCGCGTCAGCGGCTGGCCCGAAACGAAATGGTCCATGATCACGCCCAGCACCGCCGGCTTCATCGCCGACCAGTCGGGACCCAGCTCATGACGCGTGACCGAGACGTAGTCGGCGCCGAAGAAGACGCCGTCGACGCCTTCCAGCTCGAACAGGGCCTCGGCCAGCGGAGAGGCGGTCGCCTCGTCGATGGTGCGGTACTCCAGCGCCGCGTTCGGCGAGACCTCGCGGCCCGGCAGAAACTTCAGCGCATTGGGGTTCGGCGTGGCTTCGGTCTGGATGAACATGGGCGGGAGATGCGCCGTCCCCCGCCCTGTTGCAAGGGGCCGGCGCAGGAACCCTCAGCGTCGCTTCAACCCGCCCAGCACGCCGCGCAGCAGTTCGCGGGTCAGGGTCGAACCGGCCGTGCGCAGCACCGACTTGGTCAGGGACTCGATCGGCGTCTCGCGGGTCGAGCGGCGCGGCGCGGCAGGGGCGCGGGCGACGCGCGCCTGTTCCCTGGCTTGTTCCTTCGCCTGGGCAGCGGCCGCCTTGGCGTCCAGCTTCGCCTGGGCCTCGGCGGCCTTGGCGGCGTCTGCCTGGGCCTTGGCCTGGGCGGCGGCCTGATCGCTGGCGGCATGGCGCGCGGCCAGGATCTCCTCGGCGGATTCGCGGTTCACGGCCTGGTCGTAGACGCCGCGCACGGGGCTGGCGGCCATGACGGCGGCGCGCTCGGCGTCGGTCGCCGGGCCCAGACGCGAATCGGGCGGCCTGATCTTGGTGCGCGCCACGACGGTCGGCGCGCCCTTGTCGTCCAGCAGCGAGACCAGGGCCTCGCCCACGCCCAGGGCCTGGATCGCCTCGGCCGTATCGAAGGCCGGATTGACCCGGAAGCTCTGCGAGGCGGCGCGCAGCCCCTTCTGGTCCGAAGGCGTATAGGCGCGAAGCGCGTGCTGCACCCGGTTGCCCAGCTGGGCCAGGACGGTGTCGGGAATGTCGGCCGGGTTCTGGGTCACGAAATAGACGCCGACCCCCTTGGACCGGATCAGGCGCACGACCTGCTCCACCTTCTCCAGCAGGGCCTTGGGCGCATCGTTGAACAGCAGGTGCGCCTCGTCGAAGAAGAAGACCAGGCGCGGCTTGTCGGGATCGCCCACCTCCGGAAGCTGCTCGAACAATTCCGACAAAAGCCACAGCAGGAAGGCCGCATACAGGCGCGGGCTGTTCATCAGGCGGGTGGAATCCAGCACATTGACCTGGCCCCGGCCGTCCAGGCCGACACGGATCATGTCTTCCAGTCTCAACGCCGGTTCGCCGAAGAAGGCGGCGCCGCCCTCCTGTTCCAGCTGCAGCAGGGCGCGCTGGATGGAAGCGATGGAGGCGGGGGCCACATTGCCGACCTCGCGTCCGATCCGGTCGGCGTTCTCGCCCACATAGACCAGAAGGCTGCGCAGATCGCCCAGGTCCAGCAGCAGCAGGCCCTCCTTGTCGGCGACGTGGAACACGACGGTCAGAACGCCTTCCTGAACCTCGTTCAGGTTCAGCATCCGCGCCATCAAGACCGGTCCGATCTCGGACACCGTGGTGCGGATCGGATGGCCCTTCTGACCGTACAGGTCCCAGAACACCGTCGGCGCGGCGCGCGGCGTCAGGGTCAGGCCCATGCTCTCGGCCCGCGCCGTCAGCTTCTCGTTCGGCGTTCCCGGTTGGCAGATGCCCGACAGGTCGCCCTTCACGTCCGAACAGAAGACCGGCACCCCGGCGTCCGAGAAACCCTGGGCCATGATCTGCAGGGTGACGGTCTTGCCCGTGCCCGTCGCCCCGGCGACGACGCCGTGGCGATTGGCCCGGTTGAACAGAAGGGTCTCCGGCGCGTTGGCGTCGGACTGGCCGATGAACAGGCCGGTGGGGGTGTCGGACATGCCGGTCTCCGCAAGCGTTGCGTCAAGCTCTAGAGCATGATCGCCGCGCCCGGAACAGCGATTGACGCGCTCGATGCTCAAGCCGATGACAGGATCATGAAAAGCGCCATCGTCACCTCGCCCGAAACCGCGTCGCGCAACGCCCTGGCCGTGATCGCGACCGTGGCGGCGGGCGCCGCCGTCTATTGGCTGCGGGACATACTGACGCCCCTGGCCATGGCGATCTTCCTTCTGATCATGATCGACGGGGTCAAGCGCACCATCGAGGCGCGCACGCCTCTGCCGCGCCGCTGGGCCGGAATCGCGGCCCTGGCCCTGGTGGTCCTGGCCTTCTTCGCCTCAATCGGCATCATCGTGAACGGAGCGGCCGGCTTCTTCGGCGAGGCGTCGGGCGTGTCCCAGAACATCGGCCCGCGCATCGACCAGATCATCCGCGACGTCTACGGCCTGTTCCACCTGGTCAATCCGCCCACGGCCCAGGACCTGATCAACAGCATCGACCTTCGGGGCTATCTGGCCTCGACCGCCATGCAGGTGCAGGGCATCGCCTCCAGCGCCTTTTTCGTCCTGGTCTATCTGGGTTTCCTGCTGGCTTCTCAGATGGGCTTCCAGCGCAAGATCGTCGCCATGTTCCCCGGCAAGACCCACCGGGACGAGGCGGTCGCGGTGTTCCAGCGGGTGCGCGGCGGGGTCGAGGGCTATCTGTGGGTCCAGGCCGTGACCGGGATCATGATCTGCGCCGCCGCCTGGCTGCTGATGCGGGCGGTCGGGCTTCAGAACGCCGAGTTCTGGACCTTCGTCATCTTCATCGTCGGCTTCATTCCGGTGCTGGGCGGGGCGGTCGCGGGCCTGGCCCCGCCGCTGTTCGCCCTGGTGCAGTTCTCCAGCTACTGGCCCGCGGTGATTCTGCTGGTGGGCCTGCAGATCATCCTGTTCGTGGTCGGCAACTTCATCCAGCCGCGCATGCAGGGCGACAATCAGAACATCGACCCGGTGGTGGTTCTGCTGGCCCTGGCCTTCTGGGGCAAGCTGTGGGGCGTGGTCGGCATGTTCCTGTCCACGCCGCTGGCGGTCATGGCCATGGCCGTCCTGGCCGAGTTCCAGGGCTCGCGCTGGATGGCGGTGCTGCTGTCGGGCGACGGCGAGCCCTATGCCGACAAGGGCCCGCGCAAAGGCGGGAAGACGCCGCCGAAACCACGCCGAAAGCCCGCGACCAAGGGCGATGCCGAAGCCGCGGGCTAGAGCCGATCAGGGCTGCCAGCCGCTGATCTGATCGGCCGCGCCTTCGCCGGCCAGGGCGCCGCGCGTCTTCTTCACCTCGGTCCAGGCGGCGCGCAGCAGGGCCGGCACCCCCTCGCCCGATACGCCCGAGACCAGCATGGGCCGGCGACCGGCGACGGCCTCCAGCTCGGCGGCCTTCTCTTCGCGCATCTCGGGCGTCAGGGCGTCGATCTTGTTCAGGGCCAGGATTTCGGTCTTGTCGGCCAGGCCCTCGCCATAGGCCTCCAACTCGCCGCGAATGATCAGATAGGCGGCTGCGACGTCCTCTTGAGTGCCGTCCACCAGGTGGATCAGGCTGGCCGACCGCTCGACATGGCCCAGAAAGCGCGTGCCGAGCCCGGCGCCGTCGCTGGCGCCCTCGATCAGGCCGGGGATGTCGGCGATGACGAACCGCTCGGTCGGCGACAGGTCCACCATCCCCAGGTTCGGCGTCAGGGTGGTGAAGGGATAGTCGGCGATCTTGGGCCGCGCGGCGCTGGCGGCGGCCAGGAAGGTGGACTTGCCCGCATTGGGCAGGCCCGCCAGGCCGATGTCGGCGATCAGCTTCAGCCGCAGCCAGATCCAGCGTTCCTGGCCTTCCTGGCCCGGATTGGCGTGGGTCGGCGCCTGGTTGACCGGCCCCTTGAAGCGGGTGTTGCCCCAGCCGCCGTTGCCGCCCTTCAGCAGCAGTTCGGTCTTGCCGGGCGCATCCATGTCCAGCAGCACCGTCTCCTTGTCCTCGTCCAGGACCTGGGTGCCGACCGGCACCTTCAGGACAACGTCCTCGCCCTTGCCGCCGTGCATCTGACGGCCCTGGCCGTGGTGGCCGGTCTGGGCCTTGAAATGCTGCTGGTAGCGATAGTCGATCAGGGTGTTCAGCCCCTCGACCGCCTCGATCCAGACATCGCCGCCGCGCCCGCCGTCGCCGCCGTCCGGCCCGCCGTTGGGAATGAATTTCTCGCGCCGGAACGACACGGAGCCCGCGCCGCCGTTGCCCGAGCGAATAAAGATTTTGGCCTGATCGAGGAACTTCATCGCGGGCTTATGCCAAAAGACGGCGGCGATTTACAGGCGCGACCGTCGCTTGGATGTGTCAGGCGGCCTGGGCCGAGGCGGTTCGTTCGGCCGTGGCGTCCAGCACCTCCGTCACCGCCGCATAGAGACGGGCCTGGGTCACGGGCTTGGCCAGATGGCCGTCCATGCCGGCGGCCAGGCACCGGGCGGCGTCTTCGGGCATGGCCTCGGCCGTGACCGCCAGGATCGGCAGGTCGCACACGGGCGCGTCCAGCGCGCGGATCGCGCGGGTGGCGGCCAGGCCGTCCATCACCGGCATGCGCACGTCCATCAGCACCAGGTCGAAGGCGCCCGCCGCCACGGCGTCCAGGGCTTCCTGGCCGTCGCGCGCCTCGGTCGTCTCGCAGTCGGCCGCCTGTAGCATGATGCGCAGGAGGTCGCGGTTGGCCGGATGGTCGTCGACGATCAGCACCCGCATCCGGCCGTCGTCGCGCGGGACGTCGGCCTCGGGCGCGGCCGCGGCGACGACTTCGGCGGGCAGGTCCAGGGTGAAGGTCGTGCCGGCCCACTGGACGCTCTCGACCCCGATCGTTCCGCCCAGGCGGTCGATGTGGGTCTTGGCCAGGGCCAGGCCCACGCCCGCGCCCTCATGCGCGCGGCTGGTGCTGGCGTCGGCCTGGGCGAACAGGCTGAACACCCCCGACAGCACGGCGTCGCTCATGCCGCATCCGGTATCCCTGACGGCGATGCGCAGCCGCTCGTCGACCCGATCCACGGCGATGTCCACGCCGCCCCGGCTGGTGAATTTGACGGCGTTGCCGGACAGATGGTGCAGGGTCTGGCGAAGGCGTCGTGCATCGGTCAGCACGGTCCCTTCGGCTTCCGGCGCGATCGAGACGGTGAACCCCAGGCCCCGAACGGCCGCCCATTCGCGAGCGGGGGCGACCGCCTCGTCGATCAGGGCGCGCACGTCGATGGGCCTCAGCATCACCTCGCCGCCGCCGCGCGACACCTCCAGCAGGTCCTCGACCAGACGCAGCATGGCCTCGCCGCACAGGCGCAGCGCTTCGACCTGACGGCGGCCTTCCTCGTCCAGGCAGGGGCGTTGCGCCAGCAGATCGGCATAGCCGGTCACGCCGGTCAGGGGCGTGCGCATTTCATGGCTCATCAGGGCCAGGAAACGGGATTTGGCGACGTCGGCCGCCTCGGCCCGCTGCAGGGCGGCCAGGGCGGCGGCGGTGCGCGCGCGCAACTGGGCCACCAGTCTGCGCCGCTCCGACGACAGGGTGGTGATCGGCAGTGCGGTGGCCACGACCATCAGCAGGAACAGATGGAAGACGTTCATCTGGCGCATGATCAGCGGAATGGAGGAGAGGGCGGGGTTCTGCGCCACATGGGTCTGCGTCACCGGGCCGTGTCCCGTTACGGTCGCCGCGCCCCCGATCACCGCGATGGCGATGACCGCCAGGGCCGTCCAGGGCGGCGACAGCCGGAAGGCCAGCAGGATCAAGGGCGGGAAGACCACGAACAGGATCGGCGCCACGGTCTGGCCAAAGCCCCACACGGTCGCGATCACGACCAATCCCATCAAGGCGACGACCTCGGCGGTGGGCGCCACGGCGTCCTTGGAGAAGCGATGACTGCGCGCCAGAAGCAGCAGGGACGGCGTGAAGATCATCATCGCCAGCAGCTCCATGTCGAATAGGTGGTGCAGGCGGAAGCTCAGCACCTCCGGCGACAGCCGTCCGGTGGCCAGGGCGATGACGCCGGCCAGGGCGGTGCTCAGGGCCACGGCGGGGACGGCCGCGCCGAGGGCGAATCGGAACAGGCGGGCGGGTCGCCGCATGTCCAGCGCGGCGCCGCACAGACGCCGGGCCAGAAGGGCGGCGGCCAGCACCTGAACCAGGTTCAGCACGGCGTTGACAAGGGTGAAGACGTCCGGTTGGCCGCGGAACACGTTGCCGATCAGATTGACCGAAAAACAGCAGACCAGAACCGCCAGGGCCGGTCGTCGGTGAAGCTGCAATACGGCGGCCAGCAGGACGGCGTTGGCCGGCCACATGACCATGACGTGCAGCGTGCTCAGGCTCCACTGGCCCAGAAGCTGACAGGCCGCGAACAGCAGGACATAGGCCCATGCGGGCGGGCCCGCCGCCTGACCGGCGTCATGGCGGAAGAACCGCCACCGTCCGCGCCCCAAGGTCTTCGTTCTGAACCCCATGAGACCGACCTTGGGCGTTCAGGTCTTAAAAATCCGCACCTGTAATTTCTACGTACAATTGCGGATGGGCGATCCGGTGCGGCTCCCAGCCCGAGGTTCGCGGTTCTCGGGCCAAGGCCGGGTGACGGACCCTCCCGGTTTCCGATATAGTCCGGGGTTCGCGTTTCCGGCCATTCCGGCCGACGCCCGGAGTCTTCCCATGCGTCCTCTGTCCTTCGTCGCGGCGGCCGCCGTTCTGGCCCTAGCGGCCCCCGCCTTCGCCCAGGCCGTCGCGACGCCGCAACAAGCCCCGGCCGCCCAGGCGCCGGCCGCGGACGACGCCCCCAAGAGCCCCGAGGAAGCGGCGTTCGAGGCCAGGGCCGAAGCCTTCGGCGAGAAGATTCAGGCCATGGCCGCAGAGATGCAGGCCGCCGCCGCTCAGTCGGACAAGGCCAAGGCCAAGACGGACCTCGATGCGGTCCAGGCCCGCTATCAGGGCGAGGTCGACGCCTTCGCCGACGACGTCCAGACGTTCGCGGCGACCCAGGCCGCGGCGGCCGACGAGATCGCCGAGGCGGTGCAGCAGATCAAGGCCATCCCGGCCATGGTCCGCGCCCAGATCGAAGGCGCGGTCGCCGCGTCGGCCGGTCCGGCCACGCCCCGGTAAGGTCGCGCCTTACCGCGATTTCACTTGAGGCCAGGGCGCCTTGGGTCGAGTTTGCGCGGGTCGTCAACGGGGCCTTCCCATGATCCGCATGCTCAGCCTGACCGCCGCCCTGGCCCTTTTGCCCCTGTCTTCGGCCCTGGCCCAGGACGGAGCCGCGCCTGCCGCCGATGCGGCGGAGGCCCGGCTGGACGCCGCCGCATCGGCGTTCGAGGCGCGCATGGAAGAGTTCGGCAAACGCGCCGAAGCCATTTCAGAAGACGCTGGCCTCAGCGAAGCGGAACGCGGTCGCCGCGTCGCCGCCCTGTGGGCCGAGTATCAGCCGGACGTGACCGCCTTCACCGCCCAGGCGACCCAGCACGCGGGCGAGGTCGCCGCCCAGGCGCTGCAGGACATCGACGTCGAGGCCCTGGTTCAGGACGCCCTGAACGACCCCGAGGTCAAACAGGCCATGGCCGACGGCATGGCGCACGGCGTCGCGGCCGGCGAAGGCGTCGTTCGCAACAGCGCCTGGACCAATCCCGACAAGGATCAGATCGAAACCTACGGCCTGATCGCTCAATACGCCCTGGACCAGGCCGCCGACGCCGTCCAGGACAGCATCGAGGCGCCGGAACGACCGGAAGCGCCCGAGGCCCCGCCCCCGCCGCCCGCACCACGCCGCCCCTGAGGCTTGATCGGCGCTTGATCGACGCTTGACCGGGGGGCGAGGCGGGGCGACACCGCGCCGCATGACCGCGCTTCCCGTCGATCCGCACCTCTATTCGACCTTCCTGGGGGTGATGGCGGTCATGGCCGTGACGCCCGGCCCGGCCAATCTGTTCGCTGTCGCCACGGGGATGGAGAAGGGGCGCGCCTCGGCCCTGGTCGGGGTGCTGGGCATGAACGTCGCCACCCTGGTCTGGTTCGGTGCGGCGGCCCTGGGTCTGGCCGCCCTGGTCAAGGCCTTCCCCGCCGCCTTCAAGGTCGTCGCCGTCCTGGGCGCCGTCTATGTCGCCTGGCTGGGCGTCAAGGCGCTGCGCGGGGCCTTCGCCACGGCCGGTCAGCCCGATCGCCTCGTCGTCAGAAAAGGCCGCAGCGCCTTCGTCGACGGCTTCGCCGTGCAGATCGCCAACCCCAAGGCCATCCTGTTCTTCACCGCCGTCCTGCCGCCGTTCGTGGATGTCAGCCGGCCGGTCGCGCCGCAGATGGCCCTGTTCGCCGTCGCCGTCATCGGCATGGATATGATGTCGATGAGCGCCTACGCCCTGTCCGGTGCGGCCCTGTCGCGGCGGATGCAGCAGCCCCGTTTTAGAAAGGCGTTCGGCGTCTTCGTCGGCGTGCTTCTGATGACGGCGGCGCTGCTGATCGTCGCAAGGCTCTAGACGCCGCCCCGCTTCGTCCTAAATTGCAGGGTGAACGCCGCCGTTCATGCTCCGTTCAGCCGTCAGCGCGCCCGAATGGGCGATCAAGGAGTTTGATGTCATGAAAGCCCTCCCCTTAAAGACCTTGGCGATGACGGTGGCGGCGGGGCTGGCGCTCGCCGCCTGCGCCACCGCGACGCCGTACCAACCCGCCGGGCTGAACGGCCAGCGCGGCGGCTATGCCGAACAGCGGCTGGAGAACAACCGTTTCCGCGTCAGCTTCTCGGGCAATTCCGTCACATCGCGCGATCAGGTCGAGATGGGCCTGCTGCTGCGCTCGGCGGAACTGACGGCCGAAAGCGGCTATGACTGGTTCGCCACCGTCAACCGCGCCACGGACCGCGACACCCGCTACGTCGCCACGCCCGATCCGTTCTACTCGCGCTACAACAGCTTCTATGGCCCCTACTGGGGTCCGTCGTGGCGCTACTATCGCGGCGGCTTCTGGAGCCCGTGGGACCGTTGGGGCTGGGGCGCCAACGACTTCGACGTCCGCCAGGTCGATCGCTTCGAAGCCAACGCCGAGATCGTCATGGGCCGGGGCGCCAAGCCCGCCAACGACCCCAACGCCTTCGACGCGCGCGAAGTGATCCAGAACCTGAGCCCGCAGGTCACGCGCCCCACGTCGTAACCGACGGCTTTCGCCGCCGTCAGCTCAAGCCCTCTCCCGCCGGGAGAGGGCTTTTGTCTATCCCACGCGCGGCGATTTCAGCCGGCGCTTGTTGGAATGGGTGGCGGGGGCCGCGCCCAGATCTTCGGGCAGTTCGCCCTTGAAATAGAACCTCTGCCAGGCCTCCTTGGCCGCGTCGGGATCGCCGCCGGCCAGGCGCTGGTTGAAGTCGGTCCGCGCGCGGTTCCAGGCTTCGAACTGGCCCTTCATGGTGGGATTGGAGTCCAGCGTCCGGATCACCGGCTGGAACTGCTCGACCTTCTTGTGCTCGATCAGATTGATGAAGCAGAAGGGCTCGCCCTTTTCGAAGGTGATCCGCCCCGGCCGGGTGAAGATCCAGTTCATCGTGAACGGGAAGGGCAGCCAGTCGGTCTCGATCAGGCCGACCAGAGGCTGAATCCCGTCCTTCACATGGTTGGGGCTGCCCGAGCAGATCATCCCCCAGCCGGGCGGCGTGCGGAACAGATACTGCGGATGCATCGTCAGCACCCCGCGCGAGAAGTGCGAGGTGACGAAATGGTCCAGGTCGTGCTGGGGCCGGTCCGGCGTGATGACGATGTCTTCCTGACGCGGGCCGCCGTTCCACTCGGCCGAGAAGCCGAACGGACACAGGATCTCCCACCCCGTGGTGTTGGCCATGTTCAGCGGCAGGCAGCGATAGGGGTGACGGCTGATGAAGGCGTCCATCCAGTTGCGCGACTGGCGGCCGGGCACCAGATCCGGCGGCCGGGCCGTCATCGGATAGCATTCCAGTTCCAGCGGGCGCGTCTGCACGGTATCGACCATGACCCTGTCCTAACGCCCGAAATCCAATGGCTCAACCATGACGACCGAACCCGCCTTCGCCCCCGCCTACGACAGGGACCGCCTGACCGCTTGGCTGGCCAAAAACGGCGTGGCCCATGAAACCCACGACCACCCGGCCGTCTTCCGCGTCGAGGAGGGGCTGGACCTCAAGGCCGACCTGCCCGGCGCCCACACCAAGAACCTGTTCCTCAAGGACCAGAAGGGCCGCCTGTGGCTGATCTCGGCGCGTCAGGACACGGTGATCGACCTGAAGCGGACGGCGGGCGTGATCGACGCGGCCAAGCTGTCGTTCGGCAATGAGGCGTTGATGTGGGAGACCCTGGGCGTGCGTCCCGGCTCGGTCACGGCGCTTGGCCTGATCAACGACATCGACCGCCGCGTGACCTTCGTGCTGGACCAGCGCCTGTGGGACGCCGACATCGTCAACTTCCACCCCCTGACCAATACGGCGACGACGGCGCTGGATCAGTCGGCCTTCCGGCGAGTGCTGGCGCTGCTGGGGCGGGAGCCGGTGGTGGTGGATTTCGGGGCGCTGGGCTGATCGAAGGCGCTGTTGCCCCCCCCCCGGCACTTGCGATGTCAGCCTTGAGCCGGGAAGCTCATGAATTGGTTCGACCCATTGCGGACCTTTGGAAGCTGAAAGATCATTGGCGAATGAAATTACCGATCACGCCGAGCGTTGCGACACCGCAGTTCCGAACAGCATTGTTGCGGACGCTCAAAAATGACTTCCCCAGCTGCGAGCCTCACATTCAGGCGGCGACGGGAGAACGTCTGGCATTCCAGCTTTTTGACGCTGACGGAAACGCTCGGAGCCAATTGGTGACCATCAACCGGCATACGGCTGACACGCTGACACGCTCAGCGTTGTCTCGGATGACCCAGAACGCAGGCACAACTGAGACCGGCTTCCCGAAAGAGCTTGGCGTTAGCTGACCAAGGACCGCTAACCGCCCGTATCAGAGGCACCCAACGTCAGCTTGACGATCAGCGCCGCCGCCCCATCTCGTAACCGACGGTCGATGCATTGGAAGAGCGGCGGGGGATTTCGCACTATTCAGACGATTCAGACGGTGTTTTTCGCAGCGACCGTCTGAAATCCCGGCGCGACCAAATCGCCGCTTGATGCCGGGGCATCCCGACGCCATCTGAACCGTTGAACCTGACCGATCTCTGCGCGGACCTCGCCCATGACCCTGCTCGACCCGACCCTGACCCCCGACGCCGCCGGCGACCTGATCAAGGAGGGCACGGACGCCTCCTTCATGACCGATGTGATCGAGGCGTCGAAGCAGCAGCCGGTCATCGTCGACTTCTGGGCCACCTGGTGCGGGCCGTGCCGGACGCTGGGCCCGGCGCTGGAGAAGGCCGTGCGCGCCGCCAAGGGGGCGGTGAAGATGGTCAAGATCGATGTGGACGCCAACCCGGCCTATGCGGGCCAGCTTAGGGTGCAGTCGATCCCGACCGTCTACGCCTTCGTCGACGGCCAGCCGGTCGACGGCTTCCAGGGCGCGATCCCCGACAGCCAGATCAAGGCCTTCATCGGCAAGCTGACCGGCGGTCAGGGCGGTTCGACCGAAACCGCGCAACTGCTGGAACTGGGCGAGGAATCCCTGAGTCTGAACGATCTGGGCGGCGCGGCCCAGGCCTTCGCCCATGTGCTGCAGATCGAGCCGGAGAACGAAAAGGCCATCGCCGGCATGGCGCGCGTCTATCTGGCCGACGGCGACCGCGAACAGGCGGCCCAGACCATCGCCATGGCCCCGCTGGACTCCAAGGACCCGTCAGTCCAGAGCGTGCGCGCCCAACTGGCCCTGGCGGCCAAGGCTCCCTCAGGCGCCGCCGCCGAACTGGAGGCAAAGGTCGCCGCCGATCCGAACGACCATCAGGCCCGTTTCGACCTGGCCGAGGCGCAAAGCGCGGCCGGCGACTTCAAGGGTGCAGTCGACAATCTGCTGTCCATCGTCAAGGCCGACCGCGAGTGGAACGACCAGGCGGCGCGCAAACAGCTCCTGACCATCTTCGAGGCGGCGGGTCTGAGTTCCGACGTGTCCAAGGATGGCCGCCGGCGCCTGTCGTCGATCCTGTTCTCCTAGCGACAGGCCAAGAGACCAGCGGCCTCAATCGGCCCGAGGGGCGACAGGCCAAGGGACAACGGCCTCAAGCAGCCCGCAAGGGCGGTAGGCCAAAGGACAACGGCCTCAAGTAGCCCGAAGGGCGGTAGGCCACAAAAGAAGGAATCAGATGCCGCAAGCCTATGTGAAAGCCTCTGATCTGCCGCAGGTGATCCCGGTCTTTCCGTTGCAGGGGGTCATCCTGCTGGCGCGCGGCCAGTTGCCTTTGAACGTGTTCGAGCCGCGCTATCTGAACATGGTGGACGACGCCATGGCGGGCGACCGTCTGATCGGTCTGGTCCAGCCGACGGGGGGGACGCGCGCCCTGCCGGCCTTGTCGCCGGTCGGCTGCGCCGGGCGGATCACCAGTTTCGCCGAGACGTCCGATGGTCGCTATCTGATCACCCTGACGGGGATTTCGCGCTTTCGCATCGCCGCCGAACTGCCGTCCAAGGCGCCCTATCGCCAGGTGCGGGCGACGTTCGAGGACTACGCCGCCGACCTGACCTCGCCGGTCGAGGAGCCGGATTTCGACCGGGACGGCTTTCTGGACGCCCTTCGCGGCTATCTGGCCCATCGCGCCATGGACATCGACTGGGACACCGCCGAGAGCGCGCCGATGGAAGCCCTGGTCAACAGCCTGTCCATGGCCCTGCCGTTCGAGCCGGCCGAGAAACAGGCGCTTCTGGAGGCGCGCGGCCTGATGGACCGCGCCCAGGCCCTGACGGCCCTGCTGCGCATCGACGCCGCCGACGCCGGCGACGGCGACGCCCCTTCGATCCAGTAGCGCGATCCCTCCGCGCCCGGTAGAACCGCCTCAAGTAGCGCGAAGCGCGCGATAGGCCCAAAAATGAGCGACGCCTTCAACACCCCCGTCTCCGTCGACCCGCGCCTGTTGGAGGTGCTGGTCTGTCCCGTCACGCGCGGCAAGCTGACGTATGACCGCGAGGCGGGCGAACTGGTCTCGGCCGGCGCCAAGCTGGCCTATCCGATCCGCGAAGGCGTGCCGATCATGCTGGTGGAGGAAGCGCGTCAACTGGACTGACCGCCGCCGCCCCCCAATCTCCACCGGCCCTCGGCGCAGCGCGCCCACCGGGCCTCAAGCAGCGCGACGCGCGATAGGCCCAAACAAAAATGACCCTCAGAGTCGCCATCCAGATGGACCCGATCGAGGCGGTGAACATCGCCTCGGACACCACCTTCCTGATGGCCGAGACGGCCCAGGCGCGGGGGCACCGGCTGTGGGTCTATGACTTCCGCACCCTGGCGCTGGAGGAGGCCCGTCTGTATTGCCGCGCCCGGCCCGTGACCCTGCGGCGCGTGGTCGGCGACCATGTGACCTTCGGCGAGGAGACCCGGCTGGACCTGGGCCGGGACATCGACGTGATCCTGATGCGCCAGGACCCGCCGTTCGACATGGCCTATGTCACCGCCACCTATCTGCTGGAGACGGTCCACCCCGAAACCCTGGTGGTCAACGATCCGGCCGAGGTGCGCTCGGCGCCCGAGAAGCTTCTGGTCACGCGCTTTCCCGACCTGACGCCGCCGACGCTGATCACTGCCGATCCCGTCCAGCTGAACGATTTCCACCGCCGCCACGGCGAGGTGGTGCTGAAGCCCCTGCACGGCGCCGCCGGTTCGGGCGTGGTGCGGCTGAGGGCGGACGACCCGAACCTGGACGCCCTGATCGAGATCCACGCCGCCGGCTCGCGCGATCCGCTGGTGATCCAGAAATTCCTGCCCGCCGTGTCCAGGGGGGACAAGCGCATCCTGCTGGTGGACGGCGAACCCGTGGGCGCCATCAATCGCATTCCGGCCAAGGATCAGGTCCGCTCCAACCTGCGGGTCGGCGGCACGGCCGCGCCGGTCGAGCTGACGCCGCGCGATCTGGAAATCTGCGCCGCCATCGGCCCGACGTTGAAGGAACGTGGCCTGATCTTCGTCGGCATCGACGTGATCGGCGACTGGATGACAGAGATCAACGTCACCTCGCCCACCGGCGCCCAGCAGTTGAAACAGTTCACCGGCATCGACGCCACGGCGGTGATGTGGGACGTGATCGAAAGGAAACGCGCCGCTCAGGTTGCGTAAGCACGACTTGAATTAGATTTCGGTTCGTGTTTTGTTCCTTCGCTACGGCGGAGGAAACATATGGTCGCGCGGGTCGTCACGGTCGCCTTCGACGGGGTGGACGCCCGGCGCGTGGACGTGGAGGTTCAGCTGGTCGGCAACGACGGGCCGACCGTGTTCAACATCGTCGGCCTGCCGGACAAGGCGGTGGCCGAAAGCAAGGAACGGGTGCGCGGCGCCTTCGCCGGCATCGGCCTGGCCCTGCCCGCCAAACGGATCATCGCCAATCTGGCGCCCGCCGACCTGCCCAAGGAAGGCAGCCATTTCGATCTTCCCATCGCCCTGGCCCTGATGGCGGCCATGGGGGTGATCGCGCCCGACGCCCTGGACGGCTGGGCGGCCATCGGCGAACTGGGTCTGGACGGCCAGATCGCGCGGGTGGGCGGCGCCCTGCCCGCCGCCGTCGCCGCCGACGCCATGGGCCTGGGCCTGATCTGCCCCGAGGCGACGGGGCCTGAGGCCGCCTGGGCGGGCGGAGCGCGCATCCTGGCTCCGCGGTCGCTGATCGGCCTGGTCAACCATTTCAAGGGCACGCAGGTGCTGCGCGCGCCCGAGCCGGGCCCCCTGGCCGACGGCGGCGCCGTGCCCGACCTGCGCGACGTCAAGGGGCAGGAGGGCGCCAAGCGGGCGCTGGAGATCGCGGCGGCCGGGGGCCACAACCTGTTGTTCATCGGGCCGCCGGGCTCGGGCAAGTCGATGATGGCGCAGCGCCTGCCGGGCCTGTTGCCGCCCCTGACGTCGCAGGAGCTGTTGGAAACCTCGATGGTCTGGTCGATCGCCGGCCTGATCGAGCGCGGCGCCCTGACGCGCGATCGGCCGTTCCGCAGCCCGCACCATTCAGCTTCCATGGCGGCCCTGACCGGCGGGGGTCTGCGCGCCAAGCCGGGCGAGGCGTCCCTGGCACACAACGGGGTGCTGTTCCTGGACGAACTGCCCGAATATTCGGCCCAGGCGCTGGATTCCCTGCGCGCGCCGCTGGAAACCGGAGAGATCGTGGTGGCCCGCGCCAACGCCCATGTCCGCTATCCGGCGCGGTTCCAGCTGGTGGCGGCCATGAACCCGTGCCGTTGCGGCCTGGGCGGCGCAGGGCGCGGGGCCTGCGGCAAGGCGCCCCGCTGCCAACGCGACTATCAGAATCGGGTGTCGGGGCCGATGTTCGACCGCATCGACCTGACGGTGGAGACGCCGCCCGTCACCGCCGCCGACATGACCCTGCCGCCGCCGGCCGAGGGCACGGCCGAGGCCAAGATCCGCGTCGCCCAGGCGCGCGCCCTGCAGGAGGATCGGGCGCGAGAGGTGGGGCTTGAGGCGTCGCAGGGTCTGAACGCCCGCATCGGCGGCGCGGCGCTGGACCGGTTCGCCACGCCGGACGAGCCCGGGCGGATGCTGATGATGCGCGCGGGCGAGGCCGGGGGGCTGACGGCGCGCGGCTGGACCCGCACCCTGCGTCTGGCGCGCACCATCGCCGATCTGGACGGCGCGACCGGCGTGCTGCGCCGTCATGTGGCCGAGGCCTTGATCTATCGTCGCACCACCGTCGGCGCCCAGGCCGATTTCGACCGCCGCGCCGCCGCGCGCGGCGGCGCCTTCGGCCTGGGCGAGGCCGGACCGCCGCAAACGCCCTTCCTCCAAACCTGATTCCCGTTTCGATTCGGCGGACAGGACCAATCCTTAACCCCCGCCGCGTAAGACTGCGCCCAAGACGGAGGCAGGCGGCATGGCGCGACGCGCGGCGAAACGGATCGAAGAGCAGACGGCGTCGCAGGAAACGGTCCCGACGACCGATCCCGCTCAGCAGTTCCTGCGTCTGATGAGCCACGAGATGCGCACGCCCCTGAACGGCGTCATCGGCATGATCAACCTGCTGCAGCGCACACGGCTGGACGGCGCCCAGCGCGCCTATGCCGAAAACGCGCGTCAGTCGGCCGAACACCTGCTGGGCCTGGTCAACGATCTGCTGGATTACGCCCGGCTTGAAGCCGACGCGCTGGAGTTCGATCTGGCGCCCGTCGATCTGGAGGGTCTGGCGCGGGGCGTCGCCGAACTGCTCAGTCCCCGCGCCCATGACAAGGGGCTGGAGATCGTCTGGTCGGTAGCCCCGGACACGCCCCATATCATGGCCGACGAGGGCAGGCTGCGGCAGGTCCTGTTCAACCTGGCTGGAAACGCGGTGAAGTTCACCGAGGCCGGTGGTGTCCGCATCGCCATCGAACGCGCCGAAGCAGAGGGCGACGCCGATCCCGACCGGCCTCGCCTGGCCTTCCTCGTCGACGACACCGGCCCCGGCGTCGCGCCCGAGGCCCGCAATCGGATATTTGAGGAGTTCGGCCACGCCGATTCCTCCGACGCCGCCCGCCACGACGGCGCCGGCCTGGGTCTGGCGGTGGTGCGCAAACTGGCCGCCGCCATGGGCGGGATCGTCAAGGTCGAGGACCGGCCACCCGCCCGCCGGGGACGGAGTTCAGGCAAGGGCGCGCGCTTCCGCTTCGAAGCCGCCTTCCAGGCCGTCGCCGACCCCAAGGATACGAACGCCAGGGACGCGACCCGCGACGTTCTTCGGGGACAAACCGTCGCCGTCCACGCAACCGATCCCTTCGTCCTGTCGGCCGCGACCGCCCAGATCGCGGCGTCCGGCGGACGCGTCGCACGCGTCGCGCCGGTCGTCCTGGTCGATCATGCGACGGCGTCAGGCGACGCCCAGGCCGACCTGTTGGCCGCCGCGCCCGAGACGGGCCGCGCCATCGTCCTGCTGAAACCGTCCGAGCGCGACCTGATCCCGCGCTATCGCGCCGCCGGTTTCAACGGCTATCTGATCAAGCCGTTGCGCCGCGCCTCTCTGGTCGAACGCGTGCTTGCCGCCGCGGGATCCGCCGGGACTGTCGCCGAAGCGGAAGGCCACGCCCCCCGCGCGCCCACGTCCGCCCCGCCCGAGGACGACCGCGTCGCACCCGTCCAATTCGCAGGGACGCGTGTGCTGCTGGTCGAGGACAATCCGGTCGGCGCCCTCCTGGCGCGGACCCTGCTGCGCCGCGAAGGCTGCGTCGTCGAAACCGCCGCCACCGGCGCCGAGGCCGTGGAGGCGTTGCAGCGAGCGCGCTACGATCTGGTCTTCATGGACATGCGGATGCCCGGCATGGACGGCCCGGCCGCCGCCCGCGCGATCCGCGCCGGGGGCGACGCCACCCCCATCGTCGCCCTGACCGCAAACGCCTTCGCCGAGGACCGCCGCGCCTGTCTGGAAGCCGGCATGAACGACCATCTGACCAAGCCGCTGGACGCCGCCTCGCTGCGCGCCGCCCTGACCCGCTGGACGAAGGGCGACATCCGCGCCAAGGTCGGCTGAGATTCAGGCGTCCGCGTTCCGGCCGCCGCCGGAGCGTTTCATGACCGACAAAGCCTCGTCCTCCGCCTCCGTCCCTGCGGGAGGCAAGCCCGCGAGCCGCTTGGGCGGTCTGGCCGTCTATGGCGAGCGTCGCGTCTTCATCATGCTGCTGCTGGGCTTTTCGGCGGGCCTGCCCAATCTTCTGATCTTCGACACGCTTTCGGCCTGGCTGCGCGAGAGCGGCCTGTCGCTGGCGATGATCGGCTTCTTCGCCCTGGCGACCCTGTCCTATTCGCTGAAGTTCGTCTGGGCGCCGCTGATCGACCGGACCCACATTCCCCTATTGACCAAATATCTGGGCCACCGCCGATCATGGATGCTGGTCACCCAGGCCGTCGTCATCTTCGGCCTGTGGTCGATCTCAGGCCTCAACCCCGCGACCGCCTTGCCGCAGGTTGCAATGTTCGCTGTTCTGGTCGGTTTCTTCGGCGCCACACAGGACATCGTCATCGACGCCTGGCGTATCGAGGCGGCGGACGACACGCGCCACGGCGCCATGGCCGCCAGCTATCAGTTGGGCTATCGCGTCGCCCAGATCGTCGCCGGCGCCGTGCCCCTGGTTCTGGCCGACCTTTATAACTGGAACCTGTCCTATGCGGTGATGGCCGCGCTGATGGGCTTCGGCGTCGCCGGAGTGCTGTTCGCGCCACGCGAGAAGGCGCATGTGATCCGGCCCATTCCGGTCACGGGCATTCCGTCGCGGCCCCGTCTCGAAGTGCTGGAATGGATCGCCCGGCTGGTGGTCATCATCGCCGCCGCGATGGTGGTGGGCTCGGGTCTGACGGCGCAGGCCGATCCGCTGAACGGCCTGCTGGGCCTGTTCGGTCTGAGCGCAGAGGGTAAGGCCGCGATCACGCAGGCCTGGGCGGCGAAACCGGGCGGGGTCTATCTGCAGGTGCTGGCGGTGTTCGGCGGCTTGGCGCTGATGGTGCTGGCCTGCTGGCCCATTCCCGGCGTGAAGACACGACCCGGCGCCTATTTGGCGGGCTCTTTCGGCGCGCCGCTGGCCGATTTCTATAAGCGGTTCGCGGGCGTCGCGACCCTGATCCTGGCCTTGATCTGCGTCTATCGCCTGGCCGACTTCGTGCTGAACATCATGAATCCCTTCTACCTGGACCTCGGCTTCTCCAAGACCGAGCTGGCCGAGGTGCGAAAGGTGTTTGGCGTGGTGATGACCTCGCTGGGCATCTTCGTCGGCGGGTGGTCGGTGGCCCGGCTAGGCCTGATCCGAACCATGGTCATCGGCGCCTTCATGAGCCCGGTGTCCAACCTGGTCTTCGCCTGGCTGGCGACCCAGGGGCCCAGTCTGTCGGCCCTGACCGTGGCTATCGGGGTGGACAACGTCGCCACCGGCTACGCCGGCACGGCCCTGATCGCCTATATGTCCAGCCTGACGTCGATCGGCTTCACTGCGACGCAGTACGCCCTGTTCAGTTCGCTCTATGCCTTGCCCGGCAAGCTGATCGCCTCCCAGTCGGGCCGTATCGTCGAGGCGGCAGCCCGGGCCGCCGAGGGCGGGGGGCCGTTCGCGGGCCTGAGAGGCCTGTTCGCGCGCCTGCCGGAGGGGTCGCTGGCGACCGGCGCAGCGACCAGCGGCGTCAGCCCGGCCGCCCTGGGCGCGGGCTATGTCGTCTTCTTCCTCTACTCGGTCGTCATCGGCCTGTTCGCCATTGTCCTGGCCTTCGTGGTGGCCGGCAAACAGACCGCGCTGGAAGCACGCCGAAAGGCGGAGGAGGACGTCGACCCGGCCATCGCGGCGACCGAGAGTCAGCCCTCCTGACGCCACGATGGCCGTAGGCTGTCAGCGTTTCAGAAAGCCGCCGATCATGTCGCCCAGGCCGCCGGGCAGCTTGCCCAGCAGGTCGTCGGCGCCGTTCAGCTGTCCGCCGGGCGTCAGGCGGTCGATGGCTTCGGGCAGCAGGCCCGCCAGGGTCTCTCCCGCCTGCTGGGGCGTGACGCCCATCTTGGCGGCGATGTCGGCCAAGGGGCCGTGACCGATCACGGCGGTGATCTGCTCGGCCGAAATATTGGCGTTGGCGCCGGTCCCAATCCAGGAGCCGACCACGTCGGCCAGGCCCGCCTGGTTGAACTTCTCCACCAGACCGCCGACGCCGCCCTGGCCTCGCAGAAGGTCGCCGACGCCGCCGGCCGCATCGCCGCCCAGGCCGTTCAGCACATTGTCCAGTATGCCCATGATCCATCTCCTTCGGATTGCGGGATCAGGCTAGCACCGTCCTGCGACGGAAACGAGAAGGCGCGTCACCCCCTCGTTTCCCCGAGCCCGCTTTAGCGTTTGGCGTCGTTGGCGCCCTGGGTCACGGCCGAACCGGCCGCTGACACGTCGCGGCCGACGCCGGCGATGGTGTTGCAGGCCGAGACCGCCAGGGCGGCGGCGACGAGCGAGAAGGCGATGATCTTGCGCATGATGAACCTCTTTATGGTCAAGCTTTGTCCGAACGCCCAAGCTTGACCTTGGTTGCAGGGACGGTGTGGCACGAAGCGTCTTCGACCTTCTGGACCCGCGTTCGACGACCGCCTCGCCTCGCGGGCGGCGGGGCTTTGGTGTATGAGCCGCCGCCATGCCCTTCACCGCGACCGTCCTGACCATGTTTCCCGAGGCCTTTCCAGGTCCGCTCGGGGTGTCGCTGATCGGCACGGCCTGGCGCGAGAAGGGGTTGTGGAGCCTGGAAACGGTTGACATCCGCGCCTTTTCCACAGATACGCGCGGCTTCCTGGACGACACCCCTGCGGGTGGCGGGCCGGGAGCTGTGCTTAAGGCGGACGTGGTGGCTCGGGCGGTCGATAGCCTGCCGGGACCAAGACGGCCGCTTTTGTACATGAGCGCCAGGGGCAGGCCCCTGACCCAGGCGCGCGTCAGGGAATGGGCGAAGGCCGACGGGATCGTCGTGCTGTGCGGCCGTTTCGAGGGGGTGGACCAGCGGGTGCTCGACGCACGCGGGTTCGAGGAGGTCTCGGTCGGAGACGCGGTTCTCGCCGGTGGCGAGGCGGCGGCGATGGTCGCGATCGAGGCGTGCGTAAGACTGATCCCCGGCGTGCTCGGTTCAGGCGACAGCCTGTCGTCCGAGAGCTTCGAGGATGGGCTTCTGGAACACCCGCAGTACACGCGACCGCGGACGTTCGAGGGGCTGGAGATACCCGAGGTGCTGCTGTCGGGCGACCACAAGAAGGTCGACCAATGGCGTCAGGCGCAACGGGAACTGACTACGCGGGAGCGGCGGCCGGACCTCTGGCAGACGCATCTCGCCAACTCACAGGTAAAGAGCGCAAAGCTCGAGGAGAAATGACATGAACATCGTTCAACAGCTGGAAGCTGAAGAAAAAGCCCGCGTTCTGGGCGAGCGCAAGATCCCGGAATTCCAACCCGGCGACACCCTGCGCGTCAACGTGAAGATCAAGGAAGGCGAGCGCGAGCGCGTTCAGGCCTTCGAAGGCGTCTGCATCGCCCGTGACGGCGGCGGCGTGAACGAGACCTTCACCGTCCGCAAGATCTCGTTCGGCGAAGGCGTCGAGCGTAAATTCCCCATTCTGTCGCCGAACGTCGAGTCCATCGAAGTGAAGCGCCGCGGCGTCGTGCGTCGCGCCAAGCTCTATTATCTGCGCGATCGTCGCGGCAAGTCGGCGCGTATCGCCGAGCGCCAGACGGTCCGCCCGGCCAAGGGCGCCGTGGTTCCGGAAACCGGCTCGGCCGACAAGGGCGGCGACGAAGCCTAAGGCTTCGGCTCCTGCCGAAACGACCAAGGCCCCGGCGGTGACGCCGGGGCCTTTTTCACGCCTGCGGTGCGATATCAGTGGGGGAAGAGGGGATTGGCCTCGGTCCGCTGGCCTTCCAGACTGTGCTTCAGGGCCTCCATCTGATCGTGCTCGGCCTTCACGGCGTCATGGGCGCGACGAATGGTCTCGCGCGTGGTGGCGGAGATGCCGCCGTCCTCCAGCGCCTTGTCGTATTTGGCGGCGATGAAGCTCTCGCCCGCGTTGATCGACCCCACGACGGAGTCGTCGTTGCGCAGCAGGGCGTGTTTAACATCCAGAAAGGCGCGGTGCGCCTTCGCCAGGATGGAGCCGTCGGATTCCGGGTCGCCGCCCAGACCCCGCACGGCGGCCGACAGGTCGTCAGCGATCTGCTGGCGCTCGGCGGCGCGACGTTGGAACAGGGTGCGATAGTGGGCGTCGTCCGTCTGTTCGGCGGCCTCGCGATAGCCGTCGGCGCTGTCCAGCGTCGTTTCGATCAAGCCGTTCAGGACCTTGATGTCGTGGGCGTTGGGATTGCTCATCTCGTCCATTCCTTCCGCAATTGCGGTCGATGGCGAAATGGGCGGGCGGCGGCTTTGGTTGCCGCCCTGCGACATCAAAGTTTGGTGCGCAGGGACCACAGTTCGGGAAAGCAGCGCTTGGTCAGGGTCGAGGCCAGATAGGCCGCCCCCTCGGTGCCGCCGGTGCCGCGCCGGCGGCCGATGATCCGTTCGACCGTCACCACATGCTTGTGCCGCCAGGTCAGAAGCGCATCGTCCAGATCGACCAGCTTTTCGGCCAGCTGATACAGGGCCCACCAACGATCCGTGTCGCGATAGACCTCCAGCCAGGCGCCTTCGACTGCTTCCGACGGCTCGTAGGGCTGGGTCACGTCGCGATTCAGCACGGCGACCGGCACGGGCAGGCCGGCGATCGCCAGCTGGGCCAGGGCGTCATCGTACAGGCTGGGCGCGGCGATGGCGGCCTCAAGCGCGGCGTAGGCGGCCGGGCGTTCGACATGGAATTTCAGGAAGCTGGCGTCCTTCAGGCCCAGCATGGCCTCGAAGCGTCGGAACTGGTCGCTCTGGAAGCCGGACGACGATCCCAGCACGCCTCGGAACCGCAGATAGTCCGCCGGCGTCATGGTCGACAGGATGTCCCAGCTCTGGGTCATCACCGCCTGGATGCGGCTGACCCGCGCCAGGCTCTTGTAGGCGGGCACCAGGTCGCCGCCGCGGACCAGGGTCTGGGCCAGCGCCACCTCGTGCAGCATCTGTTTGAGCCACAGTTCCTTGGTCTGGTGGATGATGACGAACAGCATCTCGTCATGCTGGTCCGACAGCGGATGTTGCGCCGAAAGCAGGTCGTCCAACGCCAGATAGCCGGCGTAGGTCATGTCGCTGGATTGGGTCATACGCCGCCTATCGCGCGCGAACCCCCGCGACGCAAGCCGGCGGCGGCGAGACGTGTGGTCTTAGTGCTGGCCTTGGCCGGTCGCGTTGGCGGCGATCTGGCGGCCGGCGTCGAAGGCGTCGCGGGCGCCTTTATAGATGAAGCCGTAGGTCGGATAGACCGTGGTGCCCAGGCCGTTGATCGGATTGTACCAGACCTTGACCTGCGACCAGTCGTTGGCGGGAGAGACGTCCACGACGGTGACGTTCTCCTCGACCTTGCCGCGGCTGCCGCCCCAGTTGGCGTGGGTCACGCGCACGACGCGGTCGGTCAGGATGTCGGAAACGACGGCGACATGACCCCGGCTCATGCGGCCCTCGGGGCGGAACACCAGGACGGAGCCGGTTTCAGGCGCCTTGCCGGTGCGGAAGTTGGCGGTGGCCTGGCGCCACCAGGTCCAGGCGTCGCCGAAGATATTGATGCCCGAGAACATGCGGGCGAAGGTCACGCATTGCCAATACGGCTCGTCAGCCTTTGCGGAAGCGGGCGTGACGCCCAACGCAAAAAAACCGAGGGTCGCCGCAACCGCGGCGGCTTTCAGCCGTTTCGACATGCTTAGGATTTCCCGACCTGCCTAAGGAACCTCCTTTAGGCCACGGGTTCACGTCCTGTAGCAAGTTGTTTCGGCATATCGCCGTGCTTCATATTCGTGTCTGAAACCTTGCGCTTATGCGCGACCCGCCCGCGCAAAGCCTTGCGCGCCGGGTGTTCGATCAGGTGATAGGACACGGCCGCCACGACGGGCAGCAGGGCCAGGATGGCCAACCACACGAAAATTTGAAGCTGCTTGTCCGGCGCGTCCGTCAGCTTGGCGGCCAGGCCCACGGCCAGCAGCTTCCACGGCACGCAGACCATATAGACGGAGTAGCTGATCTCGCCCAGGTAGACCGCCGGGCGCGAAGCCAGCCAACCGGCGCGCTGGTTCGGCAGCGAGGCCAGCGACAGGATCAGGGCGCCGGCCAGCAGCACGGTGATCCCGTCCCACAAACCCAGGGCGGCGCTGAGCACCATCAGGCCGAAACTGATCGCCGAACAGGTCCAGGGCGCCTTAAGCGGGGCCTTGCGATAGACGAGGTAGAGAGCGCACCCCAGGGCGAAGCAGGGCACGATCCTGAGCGCGCCCCAGCGGATGGTGGCCTCGGTCAGGGAAAAGCCCGCCGTCTGCTCGAATACGAAATAAAGCACCGCCAGAAAGGCCGCCGCGCCGATCACGGCCGCGACGGGCTTTTCGCGCAGACGCCAGAAGACGAAGGCGAACAAGGGAAAGCACAGATAGGCGAACCACTCCGCCGAGATCGACCACGACGGATGGTTCCAGCCCGCCACCGGCGCCAGACCCCAGGCGTGGACCATCAGCAGATTGGCCGGCAGCGAGGCCCAGGACAGGACATTGGCGTCCACGCTCATCCCCGCGATCAGGGCCGCCGCCGCCAGAAGTCCCACCCCGATCAGGGTGGCGACATGCAAGGGATAGACCCGCGCCACCCGCGCCCACAGGAAGCTGCGATACGAGAAACGCTTCTCGCCCGCCGACTGCAGATAGACGTGGCTGAGAATGAAGCCCGACAGGACGAAGAACAGTTCGACGCCCAGATACCCTTTGGACACCAGGCCGGACTGGCCCGCGCCGGCCAGGTTTTCCCAGAAGGTGTAGACGGCGACCCAGATGGCCGCGCCGAAACGCAGGGCCGTGATGGGCTTCAGATCGGCGGGGGTCTGGACGGGGGTCATGGTGTCACCTTGGCACGTCAGCCTTGTCGAACCGTGAAGGCCCGCAAACGCCGTGCCCGGGGGCTTCCAGGCCCGTTCAGCCGATCCACGCGCCGTGGAAACCCGCCGGCAGGGCCACCTCGGCCTGCCAGGTCGCCACAGGCCCGTCCGATATGCGCGCCACGTCGAAGACGTGCAGTTCGGTGCGGCCATCCTTCAGATTGACCGAGGGACCGACCAGCCAGGCCTGATCCTCGGCCACAGCGCCGGGCTTGGGCACGAAGACGGCCTCTTCAACCACCTGATGGACGCCGAATTCGAAGGCGTTCGACCGGTCCTTGTCCCAGTCGTGCACGGCCAGGCCGGTCGGCAGGGGGCGACCGCGCGTCTCGCCCCAGGTGTGGGCGGTCAGACGGCGCTTCAGGCCCGCGCGGCGCGGGTCGGCCTTGGGGAATTCGCCGACCACCTCGCTGGAGACCATCTCGGCGCGGCCGTCGGGGTGCAGGGTCACAAGGGCCAGTCTGGCTGGATCGCCCGGCACGACCCCGCGCCCGTCGACCAGCACCTTGGCGCCGTCCACCGCGAAGCGCGGATCGCTGCTGGCGGCCACGTCGAAACGGATCGTTCCGTCCCGCTCGGCCCAGGCGTCGCCCAGATGGAAGTGGAAGAAGGCCGGCAGATCGTAGAGCCGGCGTTGCGACAGGTCGGCCTTGTCCAGCACCAGGACCTGCGTGCCCATCTCTGGCCGCCAGTGCAGGGCCGAGACGACCGGCATGGCGTGGCCTTCGAACACCCAGGGCTGCAGCACCAGGATCAGATGCCGGTCTGTGGCGGTGAAGTCGTGCATATAGCTGGCGCGCGGCAGCGGCACGACCTGGGCGTCGTTCAGGCTGCGGTCGGGGTTCAGCCGCCAGATCACGGCCTGGCCGCCCGCCGTGCCCACGTTCCAGATCGTACCGTCGGGCGCGTAGCGCGGATGGGCCTGAAACGGCATCCCCTTCAGATCGTCGCGCAGGGTGACGAAGCCTTTCGTCGACAGGTCCGACGCCTCCATCGCCAGGGGCGAACCGGCCTCCCACAGGGCCCAGACCTTGTCGCCGGCCGCCATGACGGCGGTGTTGGCGGCGTTGGCGTCGTCGTTCGACCCGATGCGGGCGCGCGCGTCGCCTCTGGTGCCGAAGCCGGGCGTGACCACGGCGTCCAGTTCGGTTTCGGTGCGACGTTTGGGCGTGTCGGCGAACCGGGCCTCCAGCGTCGCCTGACCGTCCCGGATACGGAAGGCGCGCATCATGCCGTCGCCGTCGAACCAGTGGGTGGCCGAGCCGCCGGGTCGCCGGAACTTGGCCGGACCGTTGCGATAGAGGGCGCCTTCGAGGCCCCGGGGCGCCCGGCCGTGAATCAGGCGCATGGCCTGACGCGGGGTGTCGCCCTCCACGTCGCGGGTGGCCAGGGCCCAGTCCGCGCCGGCGGCGGCGTCCAGGGCGGCGGCGGCGCGCACCATCTCCGGCGTGGCCACGGCGGCGGACAGGGCGGCGGCGCCCATCAGGAAGGAACGGCGGGAAGGGGTCATGGTCGGGCTCCGACGGCGCACAAACCTACTTCAGGTCGATGGTCTGGGCGGTGGCGCCGGCGGCGGCGAACTTGGCGCGATCCCAGGACGCCGGCCCCATATTGCCGACCGCATTGTTGGAGAAGGCATAGGGTTCGGTCGGCATGCCGAAGGGATTGGTGTTCATCTTGCCGTCGCCGTTCAGGTCGTGGAAGGCGCGTACCGCATAGTCGCCGTCCGGCAGGCCGTCGAAGGTGACCTGCGTCTCGCCCGCCGCCGCATCCAGCAGGACGACCTTGGCCGGCTGGCCCTGACCGCCATAGGCGGCGGCGCTGTCGAAGACCGCGACCATGATCTTGCCCTGGGCGGCGGCGGTCGGGAAGGACAGGGTCAGGTCGGCGGCGAAGGCCGGCGAGGCGACGACGGCGGCGACAGCCAGGGCGGCCACAGGGGCGAAAACGGAGGACAGGGTCTTCATGGCGAGGGGTCCGGTTCTGAATGAGGACCGTCGGCCGGCCCTCGATGAACCCGACGGTGCCGCCGTCCCCGTCTCGTCGCCAGCGCGCTTGCGGAAGCGGACGCCCCGTCTTCGCCAGCGACCACCCCCGACCGTTCGCGAAGCGCCAACGCACACCCCGTGAACCGGCGGCCGGATCGGCCCACGAAAAAGGCCCGGACCTGTGGTCCGGGCCTTCGTCGTTCTTGTGCTTCGCGTCCGGACCTAGTCCAGGGTGCGCTTGATCTCTTCGACCGTGAAGCACTCGATGTAGTCGCCTTCCTTGATGTCCTGGAAGCCCTGGAACTGCATGCCGCACTCCTGGCCCGAGGGCACCTCGTTGACTTCGTCCTTGAAGCGTTTGAGCGTGTTGAGCACGCCCAGCTCCAGCACCACCACATCGTCACGGATGATGCGAACGCGGGCGCCCTTGCGCACGACGCCTTCGGTGACGCGGCAACCGGCGATCTTGCCGATCTTGGAGATGTCGAACACCTGCAGCACCTGGGCGTTGCCCAGGAAGGTTTCCCGCTGCAACGGCGCCAGCATGCCCGACAGCACGCCCTTCATGTCGTCCAGAAGGTCGTAGATGATCGAATAGTAGCGGATCTCCACGCCTTCGCGTTCGGCCAGGTCACGCGCCTGTTTCGACGCACGGACGTTGAAGCCCAGGATCGGCGCACCGGCCGACTTGGCCAGGTTGACGTCGCTCTCGGTGATGCCGCCTGCGCCCGAATAGACGATGCGGGCGCGAACTTCGTCGTTGCCCATCTTCTCCAGCGAGGCCGCGATGGCTTCGCCCGAACCCTGGACGTCGGACTTGATGACGACCGGCAGTTCGCTGATCTTCTTGGAGCCCAGCTTGGCCATCATGTCGACCAGCGAGACCGAGCCGCCCGACACCTGGGCCTTCTCGCGCTTCACCCGCTGACGGTATTCGGTCAGCTCGCGGGCGCGGGCCTCGGTTTCCACCACGGCGAAGACGTCGCCGGGCGACGGCGCCTCGTCCAGACCCAGGATCTCGACCGGGACGGACGGACCGGCTTCGGTCAGCTGTTCGTTGCGCTCGTTCAGCAGGGCGCGAACCTTGCCCCACGATCCGCCGGCGACGACGATGTCGCCGCGCTTCAGCGTGCCGCGCTTGACCAGGACGGTGCCGACCGGGCCACGACCCTTGTCCAGCTTGGCCTCGATGACCACGCCCTCGGCCGAGCGATCGGCGTTGGCGCGCAGGTCCATGACCTCGGCCTGGACCAGGATAGCTTCCAACAGGCCGTCCAGGTTCATCCGTTCCTTGGCCGACACCTCGATGATCTGGGTGTCGCCGCCCAGGCTTTCGGCGATGACCTCGTACTGCAGCAGTTCGTTGACGACCTTCTGCGAGGTGGCGCCCGGCTTATCCATCTTGTTGACGGCCACGATCAGCGGGGCCTCGGCGGCCTTGGCGTGCTGGATGGCCTCGATGGTCTGCGGCATGACGCCGTCGTCGGCGGCGACGACCAGAACCACGATGTCGGTCACATTGGCGCCGCGCGCCCGCATGGCCGAGAAGGCGGCGTGGCCCGGCGTGTCCAGGAAGGTGACCTTCTGGCCGTCTTCCAGACGCACCTGATAGGCGCCGATGTGCTGGGTGATGCCGCCGGCTTCGCCGCCCGCGACGTCGGTGGTGCGCAGGGCGTCCAGCAGCGAGGTCTTGCCGTGGTCGACGTGGCCCATGATGGCCACGACGGGTGCGCGCGTCTCGGTGGCGCCCTCGTCGTCGGCCTCGGCGATGAAGCCGGTTTCGACGTCGGATTCGGACACGCGCTTGACCGCCATGCCGAACTCCTCGGCCACCAGTTCGGCGGTGTCGGAATCGATCACGTCGTTGATCTTCATCATCATGCCCTGACGCATCAGGAATTTGATGATGTCGACGCCGCGCACGGCCATCCGGTTGGACAGTTCCTGCACGGTGATGACGTCGGGGATGACCACTTCGCGCGGACGGTTCGGCGCGTCGGTCGATCCGCCCTTGCGCTTTTCCTTCTCGCGTTCGCGGGCGCGGCGGACCGAGGCCAGCGAGCGCATCCGCTCGGCGGCGTCGCCGTCGCCGACCACCGACTGGATGGTCATGCGGCCTTCGCGGCGCTTGGGCTCGCCGCGCGTGCGGCTGACCGCCTTGCCGGCGTCGGAGAAACGCTTGTCGCGATCGTCGTCGCGGCCGACCGGACGGCCGAAGCCGGCGCCGGGCGCGCGGCTGGGACGGGCGACCTCGGCCTGGGCCGGGGGGGCGTTCGGGGTCGGACGACCGCCGGGACCAGTGCGCGCGCCGCCGGGACGGGCGGCGCCGGGGGCCGGACGCGGGTTCAGGGCCGAGTAGCGGACGGGTTCGGCCGGCTTGGCGCCCTGCGGACGCTGGCCGGGACGCGCGCCTTGCGGACGGTCGCCTTGCGGACGCTCGCTCGATTGCGGACGATCCGAATAGGCGCGTTCGCCGCCGCCCATCGCCTGTTCGCGGGCAGAGCGGCCGCCGAAGGCGGGACGTTCGGCCGGGGCGCGTTGCGGATTGCCGGGCTTGGGCGCGCGTTGACCGAAGTTGACGGCGGGACGCGTCGGGGCGGCCGGACGCGCGGGAGCGGGCGTCGGCGCGGCCGCAGCCGGGGTCGGCGCGACCGGGGCCGCAGCGACGGGCGCGGCCGGCTTGGGCGCGGGCTTGGCTGGGGCGGGCGCGGCGGCGGCCAGCTTGGCGGCCTCGGCGCGGGCGGCTTCGGCTGCGGCCTTGGCGGCGGCGGCCTCGTCGCGGGCGGCCTGGGCGGCGCGTTCGGTGGCGGCGGCGCGTTCACGCTCGGCGGCTTCGCGCGCGGCCTTCTCTGCGGCGGCGGCGCGTTCGCGCTCGGCGTTGGCCTGGGTCGCCAGGGCGATGGCGCGGCGACGGGCCTCCTGCTCCTCGGGCGACAGGGCGCCGCCGGCGGGCTGGGCCGAACGCGGCGCCTGCGGACGCGGCGCCTGGGGCGCGGCGGTCTGCGGACGCGCGACATCGAAGCCCTGCGGGCGCTGGGGCCCGCCGGCGCCGACGCGGCGCTTGGTCTCGACCACCACCGTCTTGGAACGGCCGTGGCTGAAGCTCTGCTTCACGGTGCCGGTCGAAACCGATCCCGCGGCGCGCGGCTTCAGGCTCAGCGGCGCGCGCGGTCCCGTCTGGGACGGCGTTCCGCCGGTGTTCGAACCCTGGCCTTGGTTGGTCTTGTCGTTTTCGTCGCTCATCCGGTCGCTTTACTTGGGGCGGAAAAGCCCGCCGTCGTCTCGATACCCATAAACGGCCGTGAGCCCGTCTCCGTGCCAGGAGACAGGCCCGCGCCCGCCAAAATCCTCAGTTCGCTCCTGTGGGGAGCGTTCCCGCCGTTCCGTCCGCTTCACCGGAAATGTCCCAGTGAGGGGGGCGAAGCGGCCGAAATCCAGCCAGTCGTTCGACCTCCAAGGTCCAGCGATCAGCGCGTCCGCCCGCAAGCAGGACGGCGTGTATCGCATTTTCCAGCCCAAGGGCCAAACTCAAATCGTCCGCCGCAAAGGCGCCGCAGACCTTGGCGGTCTGATGGCGGGCCAATGCGAGGATTTTGCCACGGCCGTCGGCGGCCCCGTCGGCGGCCTCGATCACCCAGGCGGCCTTGCCGGACCGCAGGGCCGCAGCGGATTTCTCGAAGCCAGAGATAAGCACGCCTTCGCGCCGGGCAAGACCCAGCTGGTCCAGACAGCGCCGCGCCAGCAGCCGCTCGACCAGATCGGCCAGGTCGGCCGGGGCGTTCAGCCGCGTCTTGGCGGCGCGGGTGAAGCCGTTCTTCTTGACCGCCGTCTCGACCGAGGCGCGGCTGGCCTCGACCCACAGACCGCGGCCGGGCAGCTTGCGCCCCAGGTCGGGGACCACCTGGCCGTCGGGCCCGGCGACGAAACGGATCAGACGAGATTCGTCCATGACCTGGTGGCTGACCAGGTCGCGGCGTTCCCTATCGATCGTTGCGTCGCGCAAGCTCATGAACGGCCAGGGTCTCCATCACGCGTTCGACGGTTCGGAGTCCTCGGCGAGGACCTCCGCATCGTCTTCGGCCGCATCCTCGGCCCCATCTTCGACGGGGGCGTCGCCGAACACCTGGTCCGGATCGTATTCGCCCTCGGCGTAGTCTTCCTCGTATTCCGGCTCGGGCTGCGGCAGTTCCGAGGCGTCGATCCAGCCGGCGGCGACGCGCGCCTGCAGGATCAGCATTTCGGCGTCTTCCTGGGCCAGGTTGAAGCTTTCCAGAACGCCCGGGACCTTCACTCGTTCGCCGTTCTTCACCTCATAACCGCCGCGAATCTCGTCGGTGGCCAGGTCGGCCAGATCCTCGACCGTCTTCACGCCGCCTTCGCCCAGGGCGACCGCCATGGCCAGGGTCACGCCCGGCACGTCCAGAACCGCATCCTCGACGCCCAGGGCGACGCGCTTGGCGTCCAGTTCGGCGGCCTGCTTGTCCAGGAATTCGCGGGCGCGGGTCTGCAGTTCCTCGGCCGTTTCCTCGTCGAAGCCCTCGATCTCGGAGACTTCATAGGCGTCGACATAGGCCAGGTCTTCCACCGTGGCGAAGCCTTCCGTCACCAGCAGCTGGGCGATGACCTCGTCCACGTCCAGGGCTTCCTGGAACAGGGCGGTGCGTTCGGTGAACTCGCGCTGACGGCGTTCGCTGTCCTGCGCCTCGGTGATGATGTCGATCTGCCAGCCGGTCAGTTGGCTGGCCAAACGCACGTTCTGGCCGCGACGGCCGATGGCCAGCGACAGCTGCTCGTCCGGCACGACCACTTCGACGCGGCCGGCTTCTTCGTCCAGCACGACCTTGGAGACTTCGGCCGGCGCCAGAGCGTTGACGATGAAGGTCGGCTCGTCCGGGTTCCACTGGATAATGTCGATCTTCTCGCCCTGTAGTTCGGCGACGACCGCCTGAACGCGCGAGCCGCGCATGCCGACGCAGGCGCCGACGGGGTCGATGGAGCTGTCGTTGGACAGGACGGCCATCTTGGCGCGCGAGCCGGCGTCGCGGGCGGCGGCGCGGATCTCGATCACGCCGTCGTAGACTTCCGGCACTTCCTGGGCGAACAGCTTGGCCATGAAGCCCGGATGGGCGCGCGACAGCATGACCTGCGGGCCCTTGGCCTCGGGCCGGACGTCGTAGATGTAGGTGCGGATGCGGTCGCCGATGTTGAAGACTTCGCGCGGGATGGACTGGTCGCGGCGCATGACGCCCTCGCCCCGGCCCAGGTCGACGATGGTGTTGCCGTATTCGACGCGTTTGACCGTGCCGTTGACGATTTCGCCGACGCGATCCTTGAACTCTTCGTACTGGTTGGCGCGCTCGGCCTCGCGGACCTTTCCGGTCACGACCTGACGGGCCATCTGGGTCTGGACGCGGCCGAACTCGAACGGCGGCAGGTTCTCGACGTATTCCTTGCCGACCTCGGCCTCGGGGTCGCGCTTCAGGGCGTCCTTCAGGCGCACCATGGCGCTGTCGTTGAACTCTTCCAGCTCGTCTTCCGGCATCCAGTCGTCCTCGACGATGGTGACGTGACGGGTCAGGGCCAGTTCGCCGGTCTTGTGGTCGATCTTGGCGCGGATGTCGTGGTGGGCGCCGTAACGCGACTTGGCGCCCTTCTGGATCGCCTCCTCGATGGCCTCGATCACGATCTCGCGGTCGATGTTCTTCTCGCGGGCGACCGCATCGGCGATCTGCAGCAGTTCGAGGCGGTTGGCGGAAATACCGGTGACGGCCATCAGGCGTTGTCCTCAGAAGGGGTCTTGGTGTCGGTTGTCGTTTCGTCCGGCGCGCCCTCGGGCAGGCCGTCGTCTTCGGGTTCGCCGCGGGCGGCGCGAATGGCGGCGCCCCGTTTCATCAGGGCGTCGGTCAGAACCAGCTTGGCGTCGGCCAGCCAGTCGAAGGGGATCAGGGCGGTGTCGTCCTCGCCGTCCAGGTCGATCAGGACATTGCCGTCCTCATAGCCGGCCAGCACGCCCTTGAACCGCTTGCGGCCCTCGATCATCCGGTCGGTCTCCAGCCGCGCCTCCTCGCCCTCGAACAGGTCGAAGTCGATGGGGCGTGTCAGGGGGCGGTCGATGCCGGGCGACGAGACCTCCAGCAGATATTCGCCGGCGACGGGGTCGGCGGCGTCGAACACCTCGGACACCGCGCGGCTCAGCTTGGCGCACTGTTCGACCGAGATGTCGTGGTCGGACGGGCGTTCGGCCATGATCTGCAGGCGCTGGCGCTTGGAGCCCGACATCAGGCGCACGCGCACGACCTCCAGGCCGAGGCTTTCGGCGATGGGGTCGATCAGCTCTAGCAGCTGGCGGTCCTGGGCGGTCTTTGCGCGCACGCGACGAATATCCAAAACAAAAGCGGCGGTCCGTCCGGGCCGCCGCTTGGAACGACGCCGTTGGACGCCGGTCTAACGATGTGAGGGGGCATATAGGCGCTTCAGGTCCGCTTGTCAGCCCTCTTATGTTCAGACCCGTTTGAACTCCAGAAAGACCGGCGTCGTGTCGCCCAGCTTCTTTTCCTCGTAGCGGGTGACGACGTGGTCGGCGGGCGGGACGAACCAGTCCTGGTCCGCAGGGCCGATCCGCTCCAGCCCCGGCGTGCGCTCCAGCCGCTCCAGCGCCCATTCGGCGTAGTCCAGCCAGTCGGTGACGAAGCGCAGGGTTCCGCCGGGCTTCAGGATACGGGCGAAGGCCTGGGCCGTTTCGTCCTGCAGCAGGCGTCGCTTGTTGTGGCGCGCCTTGTGCCAGGGGTCGGGAAACAGGATCAGCACCCGGTCGACCGAGGCGTCCGGCAGGGCGTCCACCACGTCGCGCGCGTCGTCGGCGTGGATGCGGACGTTCTTCAGATCGCCTTCCTCGACGTGGCGCAGGGCCGAGGCCACCCCGTTCAGGAAGGGCTCGCAGCCGATGACCAGGGCGTCGGGCCGCGTCGCCGCCTGGGCCGCCATATGTTCGCCGCCGCCGAAGCCGATCTCCAGCCAGACCTCGGTCGCGCCCGGCATCATCGCCCTGGGATCCAGCGGTCCGGCCTTGGGGTCCGGCACGGCGATGGCGGGCAGCAGCGTCTCCATCAGGGCCGCCTGGCGCGGCTTGATCGGGCGGGCCTTGATGCGGCCGAAGGACCGCAGGGGGCGGTCCAGATGGGGATTGTCGTCCTCGGGGGGCAGGTCGGCGGTCATGCGCCTGCCGTTAGCCGCCGCCGCTCCCGGCGTCTAGGACCGCGCCGCCCGGCGCCCGGCCGAAACCTTTTGACGCCCCAGACCGAAACACCCTTCTATGCGCGCCGGAGGGGCGCCATCGGGCGGCGTCGCATGGGATAGAGGGGTTCCGATGATCGGACATCATCTGCGGGGCGTCGGCCTCGCGGCGCTGGCAAGCGCGGCCTTGGGGCTGTCGGCCTGCGCCACCACGGGCCAGGCCAAGCCGGATGCGGCCCAGGCGCGCCCGGCGCGCGACGTCAGCTTGGCGGCCGGGCTGGACCCGTCCAAGACGCTGGATCCCTATCCTTCGACCTACCAGCCCCTGCCGCGCGAGAATTTCGCCGTGGTCGGGGCCACCGTCCTGACCGGCACGGATCGCAAGATCGAGAACGGCGTGGTGGTGGTGACGGACGGCCGTATCGCCGCCGTGGGCGACGCCTCCACCCCCGTGCCCGCCGGCTACAAGGTCGTGGACGCGCGCGGGCGCTATGTGACGCCGGGCGTCATCGACGTGCACAGCCACCTGGGCGTCTATCCCTCGCCGGGCGTGCAGGGCATGAGCGACGGCAACGAGGCCACCAACCCCAACACCGCCCAGGTCTGGGCTGAACATTCGCTGTGGCCCCAGGATCCGGGCTTCAACACCGCGCGGGCGGGCGGCGTGACCACGCTTCACATCCTGCCCGGCTCGGCCAATCTGTTCGGCGGGCGCGGCGTGACCATCCGCAACGTGCCCTCGATCACCAGCCAGGGGATGAAGTTTCCCGGCGCCCCCTACACGCTGAAGATGGCCTGCGGCGAGAATCCGTCGCGCGTCTATGGGAGCCGCAACCAGAGCCCGGCGACCGGCATGGGCAATATGGCCGGCTATCGCGCCGCCTTCATCGCCGCGCGCGAATACAAGGCCAAGTGGGACAAGTGGCAGGAAAACCACGAAGGCGCCGCGCCGACCCGCAATCTGCAGAACGAGACGCTGGCGGGCGTTCTGGACGGCTCCATCCTGATCGAGAACCATTGCTACCGCGCCGACGAAATGGCGCTGATGATGGATATGGCCAAAGAGTTCGGCTACCGCATCACCACCTTCCACCACGCGACCGAGGCCTACAAGATCGCGCCGCGCCTGGCCGCCGAGGGCGTCTGCGCGGCCATGTGGACCGGCTGGTGGGGCTTCAAGATGGAGGCCCTGGACGCCATCGAGGAGAACGCCGCCCTGGTGGATGCTCCGCAGGGGTCGTGCGCGGTCATTCACTCCGACGACGCCGAACTGACCCAGCGCCTGAACCAGGAGGCCGCCGCCGCCCTGTCGGCCGGTCGGCGCGCCGGGCTGAACATTTCGGAAGAACACGCCATCGGCTGGTTCACCTCCAACGCCGCCAAGGCCATCGGCATCGCCGACCAGACCGGGTCGCTGACGCCGGGCCTGCGCGCCGACGTGGTGATCTGGAGCGCCGATCCCTTCTCCATCTACGCCCGCGCCGATCAGGTCTTCATCGACGGCGCCCTGGCCTTCGACCGCGCCGACCCGGCTTATCAGCCGACCAGCGACTTCGAACTGGGCCAGCCCGGCTATGGGCTGAGCGCCGCCAACGTCACGGAAGGAGCCCGCTGATGCGCCTGTCTCACATTCTCGCAGGCGCGGTCGCGGCCCTGTCTCTCGCCCCTGCCGCCTTCGCCCAATCCGGGCCTCAAGCAGCGCGAAGCGCGGCAGGCCCCGACGAAGTCGTCGCTATCGTCGGCGGCCGCGTCCTGACCGGAACCTCCGTCATCGAAAACGGCGTGGTCGTCATGCGGGACGGCAAGATCGTCTCGGTCGGCGCCGGGGCCGCCCCGGCCGGCGCCCGCGTCATCGACGCGGCGGGCAAGACGGTGGCGCCCGGTTTCGTCGCCGTCGATTCCGGCCTGGGCGGAACCGAGGTCGGCTCGGTCCGCGGCACCAACGAGCTGCGCAACCGCTCGAACACCCTCAGCGCGGCCTTCGACGTCTCCTATGGCCTGGACCCCTGGTCCTTCACCTTGCCGGTGGCGCGCCTCGGCGGCATCACCCGCGCCGTGGTCGTGCCCCAGCATCCCGGCTCGTCCGGCGGCCATGTGCATGAAGAGGACACCGCCGGCGCCGGGGACGGCGGCTTCCAGACGCCCGGTCTGTTCGCCGGCCAGGCGGCCATTATTCAACTGGCCCAGGGGCCCGACATCCTGGTCAAGCCGCGCGTGGCCATGGTCGCCCCGTTCGGCGAAGCCGGGGCCGACATCGCCGGCGGCGCGCGGGGCGCCCAATTCGTCCTGTTCAAGGAGACGATGGCCGAGGTCCGCCTCTACGCCCGCAACAAGGCCGCCTACGAACGCGCGGGCCTGCGCAGCCTCAGCCTGTCGCGCGCGGACCTGGAGGCCCTGATCCCGGTGGCCAACGGAACCCAGCCGCTGATCGTCACCGTCCACCGCGCCTCCGACATCCGCCAGGTGCTGCGGCTGGCGCGCGAGGAGGGGATCAAGGTCATCCTGGACGGCGCCGAGGAAGGCTGGCTGGTCGCCGGCGACATCGCTGCGGCGGGCGCCCCGGTCCTTTTGAACCCCATCTCCAACCTGCCCTCGGACTTCGAGATGCGGGCGGCGCGGGCCGAGAATGCGGCGGCGCTGAACGCCGCCGGGGTGCTGATCGCCATCAAGGGCAACGAAGGCTCGACCCACCGCGCGCGCGAGGCCCGCTACAACGCCGGCAACGCCGTGTCGCACGGCCTGCCCTATGGCGCGGCCATTGCGGCCCTGACAGCCAACCCGGCCAGGATCTTCGGCATGGAGGGCCGTTTCGGCCAGATCGCGCCCGGCGCCGCCGCCGATGTGGTCGTCTGGTCGGGCGATCCTCTGGAGCCGCTCAGCCAGCCGTCCGCCGTCTTCATCGACGGGATCGAACAACCCCTGACCAGCCGCCCCCTGCTGTTGCGCGACCGCTATCGCCAGCAGACGCCGATGCCGCCGGCCTATCGCAACCCTTAACGAAAGCTTAGCGACAGGCGCCGGATTTGCGTGGTGCGGGACAACTCAGAGGAGTCTGTCCCGTGACGAAACAGTTGATGATCTCGGCCGCAGCGGCGGTCCTTCTATTTTCCGCCGCGCCGGCCCTGGCCGGCGGCCCCGGACATGGCGGAGGGGGCGGGGGCTGCGGAAGTTGCGGCGGCGGCGGCCACCCGGGCGGCGGCCATTCCGGAGGCGGCTTTCAAGGCGGCGGGAACTACAACCGCAACGTCAACGTCAATGTGAACAACGCCTACGCCAATAGTTCGGCGCAAAGCTCGGCTTACGCCCGCGGCTATTCCGCCATCAACGCGCGCGGCTATTCGGGTTCGTCCAGCTTCTCGCGCGGCTATGTCGGCGGCGGCACGGTCTATTCCGGCGGCGGCTATTCGGAAGGCTATTCCGAGGGCGGATACTGGGGCGGGCCGGTGATGTCCGCGCCGGTCAACTTCGTCGGTCCGGCGCCGGTCAGCGCGCCCGTCGGCTATCCGGTCTATGGCTTCGGTCGCGACTATATCGGCTGGCGTCCCTATCAGGGCGGCGGCTGCAACTGCCGTCCGGCCCCGCGCCCGGCGCCCCAGCCCCGTTACGAGCAGCGCTACGAACAACGCTATATCGAGCAGCGTCCGGCCTATGTTCAGGCTCCGCCGGTCAATATCGCGCCCCAGCGCATCTATGTCGCGCCGTCGCAGGTGAACATCGCCCCGCCGCAGATCGAGATGGGACCGCCCGCCTATATCGAACAGCCGCCCATCTATGTGCAGGCCCCGCCGGTCAACATCGGCCCGCAGCGGGTCCAGGTCGCGCCGGGTCAGGTCAACATGGCCCCGCCCCAGGTGGACGTCGCCCCGCCGGTCTATGTCGATCAGGCGCCCCTCTATGTGCAGTCGCCGGACGTGAACATTGGTCCCCAGCGGGTCCAGGTTGGTCCGGGACGCGTCAACATGGCCCCGGCTCAGGTGGACGTCGGCGGGCCGGTCTATGTCGATCAGGCTCCGGTCTATGCCCAGGCGCCGGACGTGAACGTCGGTCCCCAACGCGTGCAGGTGGCCCCCGGACGCGTCAATATGGCGCCGGCCCAGGTGGATGTCGGCGGTCCGGTCTATGTCGATCAGGCCCCGGTCTATGTGCAGTCCGCCCCGGTCAACATCGCCCCGGCCCAGGTCCACGTCGCCCCGCCGCAGGTGAACACGGCCCCGGCCTATGCGCCCAGCGGCTACTACGGCGATCTGCCGCCCGAGGGTGAAATCGCGCCGCCGCCTCCTCCTCCGCCGCCCGCGCGTCCGCGCCACGGCTACGCCCAGGAACCGGGCGAACGCGGCTGATCAGGCCCTAGATCAGGGCGATCGTCTCGGCGATCGCCAGGGCCGCCTGTCGCGGATCGGCCGCCGCCGTGATCGGGCGGCCGATCACCAGATGGGTCGCCCCGGCGCGCAAGGCGGCCTCGGGCGTGGCCGCCCGGGCCTGGTCGTCCAGGGCCGCGCCCTCGGGCCGGACGCCCGGCGTCACGATCAGGAAGTCGTCGCGGCCCGCCCGGGTCGCGATGTCCCTGACGCGCGCGGCCTCGTGCGGGCTGGCGACCACGCCGTCGATCCCGGCCTCCAGCGCCTGACGCACGCGGCGTTCCACCAGATCGGCGGGCGACAGGCTGTGGTCGTCCGCGATCAGGTCCTCGGCCGTCAGGCTGGTCAGGACCGTCACTCCCAGCACCTTCAGGCCCGAGCCCGCCACACCGCGCGCCGCCGCCGCCATGACCTGGGGCCGGGCGTGGACGGTCAACAGGTCGCACCCCGCCTCGGCCAGATTGGCGGCGGCCTTTTCGACGGTCGCGCCGATGTCGTGCAGCTTCCAGTCCAGAAAGACCTTGCGGCCGTCCGCCTTCAGATCGCGCGCCAGGTCCATGCCGCCCGCGGCGAACAGCTGAAGCCCGATCTTGTAGAAGCCGACCGCGTCCTGCACCCGTTCGACCAGGGCCGCCGCCTCGGCCGTCGTCGGCACGTCCAGGGCGCAGATGATCCGTTCGTCGGGCGCGCGGTTCGGGGCCAGGTCGGAAGCGGTTTCGGTCTGGGTCATCGACGGACTCGCGCTGAGCGGCTATGCCGGACACGCGGGCGCGTCGGCAGGGCGGCGTGACGGATTGAGGGCGAGGGCAGGCGATGAACGCAGTCGATTTGGGTGTCAACCTGTTCGTGACCCTGTTCGCCCTGCTGGACCCCATCGGCAATCTGCCGATCTTCGCCGCCGCCACGGCGGGGGCCACGCTGCGTCAGCGGATTTCGGTCTCGGCCCTGATCTGCGCCTTCGCCACCCTGTTCCTGGCCTTCTTCCTGTTCACCGGCCTGGGCCTGCTGCAGTTCTTCGGCATCTCCCTGGCGGCCTTCCGCATCGCCGGGGGCATTCTGCTGCTGTTCCTGGGGCTGGACATGGCGCGCGGCGACTTCCTGGCCATGTTCGCCGACAAGGACGCGCTCAGCGACGCCAAGGACGTGCGCGGCTATGCGCGCCGCCGGTTCCAACGCCTGGTCGTGCCCTTCGCCATTCCCCTGATGATCGGACCGGGCGCCATTTCGGCCGTCATCATCCAGGCGGGCGAGGCGGCCAAGCTGGGCTATGCCGGCACGGTCGGCTCCCTGGTCGCCATCGCGGCGGCCTGCGCCGTGTCCTTCGTCTGTTTCGCCCTGACCGGCTCGCTCAGCCGCCTGCTGGGCGAGGTGGGCATGGCCATCGTGGTCAAGGTGCTGGGCCTGATCCTGTGCGCCCTGGCGATCCAGTTCATCCTGCTGGGCCTGGGCGAGGCCATTCCCGGCATGATCTCGGGCGCGGTGACGACGCCCTATCCTTCGGACCGCTAGAGGCCCTAGTCCTCGTCCTCGATGGCGTGGATGTCGTCGTCGGACAGGCCGAAGTGGTGGCCGATCTCGTGGATCAGGACGTGGGCGATCAGTTCGGCTAAGCCCACGTCGCCGCGTTCGCACCATTCGTCCAGGATCGGGCGGCGATAGAGGAAGATGCGCGACGGCTCGGGCGCGGGCCCGAGGCCCTCGCGCCGGCCGATGTCGACCCCGTGATACAGGCCCGTCAGCTCGAACGGATCCTCGATCTCCAGGTCCTTCAGCGTCTGTTCGTCGGCGAAGTCGTCGATGCGGAACACCACCTCGCCCGCCGCCTGGCGAAACTCGGCCGGCAGGGCGTCGAAGGCGTCGCGCGCCAGACGGGCGAAGTCGTCCAGGGACGGGGCCATAAGGTCGGGGGCGGCGTCGGTCATGCCCCGCCTATCGCCGCCCGCGCGCGCCGACGCAACGGGACGCGACGCCGCGCCTCCTGTCGCGCGAGGAGATCGCCGCTTTTTCGCGCGGTTGGAGTATGGTGAACGCCGAATCGGTTCGCGCGAAGCTTCAGGATGGGAATGGCCGAGGCCGACATCGCCTATGTCGCCACTGCAGGGGCAGCCGGGCTGGCGCTGGCCGTCAGCGCCTGGGCCCTGCGCCTGCGCGCCCAGCTGAACGCCACGGTTCAGGCCGTGCAGGGCCAGCGCGCCGAGGCCGTGTCCGCCCTGGGCCGTTACGACGGCCTGCTGCGGGCCTTCGACGACGTCAACCTGGCCCTGACGCCGGACGGCGCGGCGGCCGGCCCGGCCGTCGGGCCGCCCGAACTGATCGCCCGCCTGGCCGGGGCGGAGACGCAGGCGGGCGAGGCCGTCCTGACCCGTCTGCGCCAGACCCATGCCGACCAGCTGGACGCCCTGGTGCGCGAAGGCCAGGTCTTCGACGGCCTGATCGCCCTGGACGAGGTCGAACCCTGGCGGATTGAGGGGCGGGTCGCGGGCGGTTCGGCCTGGCTGCGGCTGTCGCCGGCCTCGCACGTGACCCTGACGGGGATGGATGCGGCCGAGAGCGGCCTGGCCCTGTTGGGCGACGCCTCGCCCGTGCCGACCTGGGTGGTGGACGGCGCCGGCCGCCTGGCCTGGGCCAACCGCGCCTGGCTGGCCCAGGTCAGCGCCGACAGTCTGGAAGAGGCGGTCGAGAAGGGCCTGTCGTTCGACCGGGGCGCCGACGCCGTGGTCGCCGAGGCCGGCCGGCTGGGCGTGCGCCAGGAAGGGTTCCGCTGGACCACCGGCGGGGGCCATCGCCGCGCCTGGCGCATCGTCGCCGAACCGGCGGGCGGCGGGGCCGTCACCGCCTTCGCCCTGGAGGCGACCGAGGCGGAAGAGACGCGCGACACCTTGCGCCGCCACGTCGAGGCCCATGACGAGACCCTGAACCACCTGGCCGACGCTGTGGCCATCTTCGGCCCGGCCAAGCGGCTGGCCTTTCACAACACCGCCTTCCAGACCCTGTTCGACCTGGACCCGGCCTGGCTGGACGAGCGGCCGACCCACGCCGAGCTGCTGGACCGGCTGCGCCAGCGCCGTCGCCTGCCCGAGGTGGTCGACTACGCCGGCTGGAAGGCGAAGGAGCTGGACTTCTACGGCGCGGCCCAGGCTTCGCCCGACGACAGCTGGTCCCTGCCCGACGGCCGCACGCTGCGCGTGGTGCGCCAGCCCCATCCGCTGGGCGGCATTCTGCTGATCTTCTCGGACATCACCGGCGAACTGCAGTTGCGGAGCCGCTACAACGCCCAGATCCAGGTCCAGACCGCGACGCTGGACAAGCTGAACGACGCCGTCGCCGTGTTCGGCTCCGACGGGCGGCTGCGGCTGCACAACGAGGCGTTCGAGACATTCTGGAACCTGTCGGGCGACCGGATCGCGGCGGCCGCCGACTTCGACGCCCTGGCCGAACTGTGCAAGGCGGTCCTGCCCGACCCGACCCTGTGGCTGGGGTTGAAGGCGCGGGTGGCCGATCCCGATCCCGAAAGCCGCGTCGCCATCTCGGGCGAGGGACGCACCAACGACGGCCGCGTGGCCGCCTGGCAGACCCGGCCCCTGCCGGACGGCGCCACCCTGGTCGCCTTCTCGGACGTGACCGCCCGGCGCGGACTGGAACAGGCCCTGGTCCAGCGCGAACAGGCCCTGGCCGAAAGCCAGGCCTTGAAGCGCGAATTCGTTGGCAGCGTCTCCTATGAATTGCGCACGCCGCTGACGACCATCGTCGGCTATTCCGAACTGCTGGAGACCCTGGGCGACCTGCCCGAACGCAGCCGCCAGCACGCCGGCGCCATCCGCATCGCCGCCAGCCAGCTGGCCCGCTCCATCGACGACGTGCTGGACATGGCCCAGATCGACGCCGGCGAGATGGAGCTGTCGCTGGGCGACGTGCGGGTCTGCGACCTCCTGGCCCAGGCCGCCGAGAAGGTGCGCCCCAAGGTGGAGGGACGCGGCGCGACCCTGACCGTGACCTGCCCGACCGACCTGAAGCCGATCCGCGCCGACCACCACCGCATCGGCCAGGCCCTGGATCATCTGCTGGAGAACGCCGCCCGCGCCGTCTCCGAAGGCGGCGCCGTGGCCCTGTCCGCCGAAGGCGCGCCGAGCGAGGTGCGTCTCAGCGTCTCGGACACCGGCAGGGGCATCCCCTATCACCTGCAGCCCCACGTCTTCGACCGCTTCGTCCGGCGCGAACGGGGCGGCCCCGGCGTGGCCCTGGCCCTGGTCAAGGCCCTGGTCGAACTGCACGGCGGCTGGGCCGAGGTGGAGAGCGAGCCGGGCAAGGGGGCGATCTTCATCCTGCATCTGCCGATCAGCGCCGCGCCTGTCGCCGCCGCGCCTGAACTGCAGCTGGAACCGGCCCCCGGCCGCGCCTGACGGGTTCGACCTGGAAGGTCAGGTCTGGGCGGGTCAAGAAAGCTTCACCCCGGTCTGGATGTTCAGCGACGCCTGCCGCATCAACTGCGCCTTCGCCCGCGCGCGGGCGCCCCGTCGCCGTGCCTGTGACGATCACCTGCGCCGTCGCCCTGTCGATGAACCGTCTGGCCTTCGGCGGCCATTTCCTGTCCGCCATCCTTCTGTCCTGGGAGCTGACGGCCATGGTCATGCTGGCGCTGCACCGCATGACCTTCGTCGTGCGCCCTGTTGCCGCCTGCGACATAATGCGCTTACGGTCCCGCCAAACGTGGGAACCCTTCGATGACAGACGCCGCCGCCGCCCCGAAAGGTCGGCTTGAACTGACGCTCCGCGCCCTGGTGCTGGGCTGCTTGCTGGCGGTGATCTTCACCGCCGCCAACACCTATCTGGGCCTTCTGGTGGGCCTGACCTTCGCCTCGGCCATTCCGGCGGCGGTGATCTCCATGGCCGTGCTGCGGGCCTTCCGCACCTCGACCATCTGGGAGAATATGACCGTCCAGACCGTGGCCTCGGTCGGCGGCGCCATGAGTTCGATCATCTTCGTCCTGCCGGGCCTGGTGATGATCGGCTGGTGGCTGGAGTTCCCGTTCTGGCAGTCGGTGGCCATCTGCATCCTGGGCGGCGTCCTGGGCGTCACCTTCTCCATTCCGTTGCGCCGGGCTCTGGTCGTCAACGGCGGCCTGCCCTACCCCGAAGGCGTCGCCGCCGCCGAGGTGCTGAAGGTCGGCTCGCGCGGGGCCGAACAGACCGAGAGCGCGGTGCGCGAGAACAAGTCCGGTCTGTGGGTCGTGGTCGCGGGCGCGGTGGTCTCGGCCGGTTACGCCCTCTTGGTGGCGGGCCGGGTGTTCGCCGGCGAGGCGGCCAAATTCTTCAAACTGCCCGCCGCCTTGGGCGGCGGCGCGACCGGCATGGGCTTCGGCATGCAGTTCGCCCTGTTGGGCGCCGGCCATCTGATCGGCCTGACCGTGGGGCTGGCGCAGCTGTTTGGCCTGATCCTGGCCTGGGCCGTCGCTGTGCCGATCCTGACCAGCCCGGACACCGTCGCCTGGCTGACGGCGCACGGCATCCCCTCCGTCGCCTCGACCCTGCCAGTGGGCGCCCCGGCCGAGGAACTGGCCTCGACCGTCTGGGCGCGCGAGGTGCGTTTCATGGGCGCGGGCGTCATCGGCGTCGCCGCCATCTGGACCCTGATCAAACTGGCCGGACCGCTGATCGGCGGCCTGACCTCGGCGCTCGCCGCCAACGCCCGCCGCTCGCACGGCGAGGTGCTGGAACGGACGGAACAAGACCTGCCGATCAAACTGGTCGGCGGGCTTTCCGTCGCCTGCCTGGTCGGCATCGCCGGTCTGCTGGCCTGGTTCGCCCAGAGCGCCCCGGCGCTGGCGTCTTCGGCCCCGCTGCTGGTGATCGGCGGCCTGATCTATGTGGTGCTGATCGGCTTCGCGGTCGCGGCCATCTGCGGCTATATGGCCGGTCTGATCGGCTCGTCCAACAGCCCGGTTTCGGGCGTCGGCATCCTGGCGGTGGTGATCGCCTCGCTGCTCATGCTGGGCGTCATGGCCGTCGCGGGCGTGCCGGCCGATCCGTCGATCATCGCCTTCGCCCTGATCGTGACCGCGGTGGTCTTCGCCGTCGCCGTCATCGCAAACGACAACCTTCAGGACCTGAAGACCGGCCAGCTGGTCGAGGCCACGCCGTGGCGGCAACAGGTCGCGCTGATCGTCGGCGTCGGCGCGGGCGCCCTGGTGATCCCCTTCATCCTGAACCTGTTGAACCAGGCCTTCGGCTTCGAGGGCGGGCCGCCCGCAATCGTCCAGGGCGCCCACACCCTGGCGGCGCCCCAGGCGACCCTGATCTCGGCCCTGGCGCGCGGCGTCATCGGCGGCGATCTGCGCTGGGACCTGATCGGTCTGGGCGCGGTGATCGGCGCGATCATCATCGTGCTGGACGCCGTGGTCTCCAAGACCACCAGGGGTAAGGTCAAGCTGCCGCCGCTGGCCGTCGGCATCGGCTTCTATCTGCCGGCCGCCGTCACCACCATGCTGGTGATCGGCGCGGTCTGCGGCTGGATCTATGACAAGGCCGTCTCCAGCACCCGCTACGCCGACGTGGCGCGGCGCATGGGCGTCCTGCTGGCCTCGGGCCTGATCGTGGGCGAGAGCCTGTTCGGCGTCTTCACCGCCGGCGTCATCGTGGCCACCAGGGACGACGCGCCCTTCGCCATGCTGCCCGCCGGTTCCGCCTGGCCGGCCATGCTGGCGGGGATCGTCGGCTTCGCGGTCGCCGTCTTCGGCCTGTACGCCTGGACCCGGAGCCGGGCGCAGAAGGTCTAGGATCGGCCCAGGCCCCAAAAGGAAAGGCCGCCCTTCGGGGCGGCCTTTTTCGTTTCAGGCGTCTCGCGTCGCGACCATCATATAGTTGATCCCCGCATCGTCCGACTGGCTCCAGCGGTCGTTCAGCGGGTCGTAGTTCAGGCCGTAGGGGCCCTCGACCGTCACCGGCTCGGCGGACAGCATGGCGCGGATTTCGTCCGGCTTCAGGAACTGGCGCCAGTCGTGGGTGCCGGCAGGAACCCAGCGCAGGACGTATTCCGCCGCCACCTTGCCCAGGGCCAGGGACTTCAGCGTGCGGTTCAATGTGGCGACCATCATGACGCCGCCGGGCCGGACCAGGCGCGAACAGGCGCGCACGAAGCTTTCCGGATCGGCGACATGTTCGATCACCTCCATCGTCAGGACGACGTCGAAGGGGCCGCCGCCCTCGGCCTCGATCTGTTCGACCGTGGCGGCGCGATAGGCGATGTCCAGCCCGACCATGTCCGCATGGGCGCGGGCGGTGCCGATGTTCTCGCTGGAGGCGTCGATGGCCGAAACCTGAAAGCCCATCCGCCGCATCGGCTCGGCGATCAGCCCCCCGCCGCAGCCCACGTCCAACAGGGTCAGCCCATCGAACGGACGGATCGCATCGGGATCGCGGCCCAGCCGGCCGCACAGCTGTTCGCGGATCAGTTTCAGCCGCGCCGGATTGAACCGGTGCAGCGGCGCGAACGGCCCCTTCGCATCCCACCATTCCGCCGCCTGGGCCGAGAAACGGGCGACGTCGGCGGGGTCGATCGATGCGCCGAACGCGCCTTCGGACGAATTTTGCGAAAAACCTTTCCCCGAACGGGGTAGGCGAGGCGAGGCGGCGCCGTTAGAAGCGGTCATGACGCGAGGGATGAACCTTTGCGGCCTTTCACGCAAGCAGGGGGCGAAACGCCACGATGACGCGGCCCGATACGACACGACTGGTGATGAAGTTCGGCGGCACCTCCATGGGCGACCTCGAACGTATCCGTCGTGCGGCGCGCATCGTCGCCGCCGAGGCCGCAACCGGCAAGAAGGTCGCCGTCGTCGTCTCGGCCATGGCTGGCAAGACCAATGAACTGGTCGCCTGGACCGACGGGGCCGGCCCGGCCGGCGCGGGGCTGCCGCTGTCGGACGACGAATATGACGTGGTGGTCGCTTCGGGCGAGCAGGTCACGTCCGGCCTTCTGGCCATGACCCTGAGGAACATGGGGCTGGACGCCCGCTCGTGGATGGGGTGGCAGGTGCCGATCGTCACCGACGACGCCCATGCCCGCGCCCGCATCGTCGACATTCCGGGCGACAAACTGGGCGCCGCCGTCGACGGCGGTCAGATCGCGGTCGTCCCCGGCTTCCAGGGCGTCACCCCCGACGGCAAGATCACCACCCTGGGCCGGGGCGGTTCGGACACCTCTGCGGTGGCGGTGGCGGCGGCCCTGGGCTGCCCGTGCGACATCTACACCGACGTGGACGGCGTCTATACGACCGATCCGCGCATCGAGAGCCGCGCCAGACGTCTGAACAAGGTCTCCTACGAGGAGATGCTGGAAATGGCCTCCCTGGGCGCCAAGGTGTTGCAGACCCGCTCGGTCGAGCTCGCCATGGCCAAACAGGTGCCGGTGCGCGTGCTGTCCAGCTTTATCGAACCCGACGCCGACGGCGTCATGCCCGACAAGGGCGGAACCCTGATCTGCGACGAGGAGGAGATCGTGGAAAAACGCATCGTGTCCGGCGTGACCATGAGCCGCGACGAGGCCCGTATCACCCTTTTGGGCCTGTCCGACCGGGTCGACGCCCCCGCCGACGTCTTCACCCGCCTGGCCGAAGCCAGCGTGAACGTCGACATGATCGTCCAGAGCCAGTCGCGCACCCCGGGGGCGGTCAATCTGACCTTCACGACCGGACGCCGTGACGCCGTGCGCGCCGCCGAGTTGATGACCGCCGCCAAGGCCCAGCTGGGCTTCGAGGAAATCCGCGTCGACGAGGACGTGGCCAAGGTCTCGGTGGTGGGCGTGGGCATGCGAAGCCATGCGGGCGTGGCCCAGACCATGTTCAAGGCCCTGGCCGACAAGGGGGTCAAGTTCCAGGCTATCTCGACCTCGGAAATCAAGATCAGCGTCCTGATCGACGCCGCCTACGCCGAACTGGCCGTTCGCGCCCTGCATTCGGCCTATGGGCTTGAAACGGTATAGGTGATCTGAAGAAAGCGCCTACATCAGACGAAAGGGCGCGGGAGACATGATGCCGGCAGGCGGCGCGATGACCAGGGGACCTCGAATCCTCCTGCGCCAGATCCGCGAGGCTCTGGGCGGGGCGGGTGCGGGCGCCACGCCTGCGCAGGACCGGCTGAACATGGTCGTCCGCATCATCGCCCGTTCGATGGTCGCCGAGGTCTGCTCCATCTATCTGCGCCGCGCCTCGGGCGAGCTGGAGCTGTTCGCCACCGAGGGTCTGAATCCCGAGGCCGTCCACAACACCCGCCTGCGTCCCGGCGAGGGTCTGGTGGGCGAGGTGGCCCGCCTGGCCCAGCCGATCAGCCTGTCGGACGCGCCGTCGCATCCGGCCTTCTCCTACCGCCCGGAGACGGGCGAAGACCCCTATCACGCCTTCCTGGGCGCCCCCTTGCTGCGCGGCGGGCGGGCCATCGGCGTCCTGGTCGTCCAGAACCGCACCGAACGGCGCTACGACGAGGACGAGGTCGAGGACATCCAGACCATCGCCATGGTTCTGGCCGAGACGGTGGCCTCCGGCGAACTGCTGGACCAGGACGAGCTGCGCGACGTCGAACTGGCGCCCCACCGCCCGGAACGGCTGAAGGGCCAGAAATTCGCCGAGGGCCTGGCCTTTGGTCATGTGGTCCTGCACGAGGCCCCGCTGGCGCCCGAACGGCTGCTCAGCGACGATCCGGGCATGGAGGAGGCGCGGCTGAAGCTGGCCCTGGCCACGCTGAAGACCGGCCTGGACGCCATGCTGGACAAGGGGCAGGGCCTGGCCGGCCCCTCGTTCGAGGTGCTTGAGACCTATCGGATGTTCGCCGACGACCGGGGCTGGAACCGGTCGCTGGAAGAGGCGGTGCGGAACGGCCTGACGGCCGAGGCGGCCGTGGACCGGGTCAGGAACGAGCATCGCGCCCGCTTCGCCCAGGCGCGCGACCCCTATATCCGCGAGCGGCTGCACGATTTCGAGGATCTGGCCAACCGCCTGTTGCGCGTGCTGGCGGGCGACAAGCCGGGCGAGCGCGAACTGCCCGACGACGCCATTCTGGTGGCCCGAAACCTGGGCCCCGCCGACCTCCTGGAATATCCGCGCGACAAGCTGAAGGGCCTGTTGCTGGAGGAAGGCTCGGCCGCCAGCCACGCCGCCATCGTGGCCCGCGCGCTTCAGATTCCCTGCGTCGGCCGCCTGATGGGCCTGCGCGACCGGTTGTCGGAAGGCGACATGGTCATCGCCGACGGCGAGACCGGAGAGGCCTACCTGCGACCCCGTGCCGACATGCTGGAGGCGACCCAGTCCCGCATGGACGTGCGCCAGCAGCGTCAGGCCGAGTTCGCCCAGCTGCGCGATACGCCCGCCGTCACCCTGGACGGCCAGCGGATCATGGTCCTGACCAACGCCGGCCTGGCGGTCGATCTGGAGAACATGGCCGAGACGGGCGCCGAGGGCATCGGCCTGTTCCGCACCGAGTTCCAGTTCATGGTTTCGGACGAACTGCCGCGTCTGGACGCCCAGACGGCGCTCTACAAGCTGGTGCTGGATGCGGCGGGCGACAAGCCGGTCACCTTCCGCACCCTGGACATCGGAGGCGACAAGGTCCTGCCCTATCTGGAGGCGGAGCGGGAAGAGAATCCCGCCCTGGGCCGCCGCGCCATCCGCCTGGGTCTGGACCGGCCGTCCCTGTTGCGGATGCAGTTGCGCGCCCTGCTGGCGGCGGGCGCCGGGCGCGAACTGCGCGTCATGTTCCCGATGATCGCCACGGTGGACGAGTTCCGGGCCGCGCGCGAACTGGTCGATGTCGAATGCGCCTGGGCGCGCCGCCGGGGCCGGGCGCTGCCCGCCCTGCTGCGGGTGGGGGCCATGATCGAATGCCCGTCCCTGCTGTGGCACCTGGACGCGCTTCTGCCCCTGACGGATTTCGTCTCCATCGGCACCAACGACCTGTTCCAGTACATGTATGCGGCAGACCGGACCAATCCGCTGGTGTCTGACCGCTACGACCCCCTGTCGCCGCCCACCCTGCGCGCGCTGCAGACAATCCAGAAGGCCTGCGCCGACACCGGCACGCCGGTCTCCATCTGCGGCGAATTGGCGGGTCGCCCGCTGGAGGCCTTCGCCCTGATCGCCCTGGGCTTCACCCGCCTGTCGGCGCCGGCGGGCGGCGTGGGGCCGGTCAAGCGCATGATCCTGTCGGCCGACCTGGGCGCGGCGCGGCGCGGCCTGGCCAATCTGCTGAACCTGTCGACCGGATCGGTCCGCAACGAGATACAGGCCCTGGCCCGAAAGCTGAACGTCGCGGCGTGAGCGACGCTTTTTCAAGGGCTTGCGTTTCCAGATATGCTTTCTGCGCGCCCTGGTCGGCCGCGGCGCCATACTGCCCGCCGCATGGAGGAGGGGCGGCGATTTCGGACGGATCGGACTGTTCGGACTGTTCGGACTCTGTTTTTCGCCTGTCCGACCGTCCATCGTCGCCGGGCCTCAGGCGTCGGTTGAAGCGGGGCGAGCCATCCTCTACTAGGGCGCAATGGATCGGCCGCCCTGGCGTGTCCGGATCGATGCCAGCAGGCATAGGGAACCAGGCGTCATGACGCTGTCAGCGGGACCGGGTCCCGACCAGTCGCAGGCTTCTTCGGACGGACAGGACATGGGTCATGTCCTCGACGCGGCCGCGACCCTGGGCGAGGGGCTGCGCACGGCGCGCGACCGTTCGGGCAAGTCCCTGGCCGAACTGGCCGCCGAGACCAAGGTCCACCGCCGCTTCCTGACCGCCCTGGAGCAGAACGACTGGTCGTCCCTGCCGTCGCGCGTCTTCGCCATCGGCTATGTCCGCGCCTACGCCGCCGCCCTGGGCCTGGACGAGCAGTCGGCGGTGGAGCGGTTCAAGCGCGAAAGCCCCGACACCACCACGCCGCTGAAGCCGCCGGTCGGCATCGCCTTCGAGGACATGAAGCGCCAGTCGCCGCGCATCGTCGCCGGGATCGCCGTCGTGGTCCTGGCCGTGATCGGCTGGAACGTGTTTCAGCGCATCAGCCTGCTGCGCGCCCCTCGCGCCTCCGACATCGCCGCCGTGCCCGACGCCTGGCGCGCCCGGGCCGACGGCGCGCCGATCGCCCTGGGCGCGCCCAGGGCCGCCCCGCCCGACCAGACGACCCCAGCCCTCTATGTCACCCCGGGCCTGGAGGCCCAGCTGGCCGGGGTCGATCCCGCCGATCCCGAGGCCATGGCCGCCTTGGCCGCCGCCAAGGACCAGGGGCCGGTGCAGAAGGCGTTCAATCCGCGCGGCGCCGTCTATGGGGCGCCGGCCAACGCCTCCCAGGTGGTGATCCAGGCCCGCAAGCCCGGCGCGCTCGTGGTTCGTATCGGCGACGGTCAGGCCCTGTTCGCCCGTCAGATGGCCGCCGGAGAGGCGTGGCGCGCGCCCCTGGCGGCGGCGGCGACCATCGACGTCTCGGATCCGGCCGCCTTCGACGTGTATCTGAACGGCGAATACGGCGGGCCCCTGCCGGCCGTTCTGACGCCGCTGGCGCAGTTGAACGCCCGCGCGGGCCAGGCGACCCGTCAGTTGGCCGAGGCCCAGGCGCGCGCCCAGGCCCAGGCTCAAGCCCAGGCTCAAGCGCAGGCCCAGGCCGCCGCCCGCGTCCCGGCGGCCGCGCCGTCGCCTGCGCCGCCCTCGGCTGCGACGCCGCCGCCCGTCGCGCCCGTTTCCGCGCCCAACTGATCGGTCCGCCGTGGTCCCGCCGTCATCCTCGGCCTATATGAGCACCCGATGAGCGACCATACCCACGTCCGCCCCTGGCGCCATATCGAGCGTCGCAAGAGCCGCCAGATCCGCGTCGGCTCCGTTCTGGTGGGCGGCGACGCCCCGATCAGCGTCCAGTCGATGACCAATACGCCGACGTCCGACGCCGCCGCCACGATCGACCAGATCCGTCAGCTGGAAGAGGCGGGGGCCGACATCGTCCGCGTCTCCTGCCCGGACGAGGACTCGACCGTCGCCTTCAGGACCATCGCGCGCGAGGCCAAGGTTCCCTTGGTCGCCGACATCCATTTCCACTACAGGCGCGGCATAGAGGCGGCCCAGGCGGGCGCCGCCTGCCTGCGGATCAATCCCGGCAACATCGGCAGCGCGGACCGGGTGCGCGAAGTCATCCAGGCCGCCAAGGACCACGGCTGCTCCATGCGCATCGGCGTCAACGCCGGCAGCCTGGAGAAGGAGCTGCTGGAGAAATACGGCGAGCCCTGCCCCGACGCCATGGTCGAAAGCGCCCTGAACCACGCCCGAATCCTGCAGGACCACGACTTCCACGAGTTCAAGATTTCGGTGAAGGCGTCCGACCCCTTCCTGACCGTCGCCGCCTATCAGCAGCTGGCCGAGGCCATCGACTGCCCGCTGCATCTGGGCGTGACCGAGGCGGGGCCCTTGCGCACCGGCACGATCAAGTCGGCCATCGGTATGGGGTCGATGCTGTGGGCCGGTATCGGCGACACCATCCGCGTCTCCCTGGCCGCCGATCCGGTCGAGGAGATCAAGGTCGGCTTCGACATCCTGAAATCGCTGGGCCTGCGTCACCGGGGCGTCAACATCATCGCCTGCCCGTCGTGCGCGCGTCAGGGGTTCAACGTCATCGAGACGGTGGCCCTGCTGGAAGAGAAGCTGGCCCATATCTCCACGCCGATGAGCCTGTCTGTGATCGGCTGCGTGGTGAACGGACCCGGCGAGGCCCTCTACACCGACATCGGCTTCACCGGCGGCGGCAAGGGGGCGGGCATGATCTATCTGAACGGCAAGATCGCCCACAAACAGGCCAACGACGGCATGATCGACCACATCGTCGACCTGGTCGAACAGAAGGCCGCCGAACTGACCGCCGCCCGCGCCGCCCAGGTCCAGGCGGCGGAATAGCCCTGCGACAAGCCGCCGCACCAGGGCGGTCGTCCTGGCGGTCAAGCGTCACCGTTCCGTGATTGACGCGCGTACCGCCGCTATGCAACCTGCGCTTTAGACCCGTCGGGGAGGCGGGTCGTTCTGATATGGGGCTTCCATGATTTCCAAGACTGTCGCGCGCTTCGGCGTGCGTGCGCTCGCGCTCGTCGGCGTGGCGCTTTCCGTGCCGGCTTGCGCCACGATGACGCGCGGCACCACCCAGCAATTCACCGTCGAGAGCACCCCTCCCGGCGCGCACGTCACTACCTCGAACGGCTTCGAGTGCGTCTCGACCCCCTGCACCTTCCGCATGTCGCGCAAGGACGGGTTCAACGTGACCGTGTCCAAGGACGGCTACGTCTCCCAGACCGTGGAAGTGACCAGCAGCATGTCCGGCGCGGGCGGCGCGGCCCTGGCCGGCAACGTCCTGGTCGGCGGCCTGATCGGCGGGGCGGTGGACGCCACCTCCGGGGCCCTCAACGATCTGAAGCCCAATCCGCTGACGGTGACGCTGCGCACCCCGGCCGAGGAAGCGGCGGCGGCGCGGACGCCGGCGCCGGTCGCGCCCGCCCCGGCGGGGACGCGCTGAGGATGCGCCGTCTCGCCGTCGGCGCGGCCGTCGTCGCCCTGATGGGCCTGGCCGCCTGCGCCAGCCCGTCCAACCCGGCCCTGATGACCCTGCCCGCCACGCCGGGCCTGACCGCCTCATCGGGCGACCTGGGCTATCACGCCGTCACCACCGTGACCGTCTCGGGCGGGCAAGGCACCAATCCGCTTTGGACCTCCCAGGTCTCCAACGCCGACTTCAAGACCGCGCTGGAGAACTCGCTCGCCGCCGCCGGCTATATGGGAACGGAGGGTCAGCCGATGACGGTTTCGGCGTCCCTGATCGACCTGAAACAGCCGTTGGCGGGCTTCGACCTGTCGGTGATCAGCCAGGTCCGCTATACGGTGACGCGCGCAGAGCGGGTTCTGTTCGACGAGACGGTGGCCGCCACGGGCACGGCTTCCATGGGCCAGTCCCTGCTGGCGACCGAGCGACTGCGCATGGCCAACGAGGCCTCGATCCGCGACAACATCAAGACCTTCCTGACGCGCTTCCGCGCCCGCGCGCGGTAAGCCGACCGGATGCCGAACCAGGGCGGCGTCGGGTCTTCGGGTCCGGCGCCGCTGGCTTGTCAGATCAGCTTGAACAGTCGCAGCGCCTGGTAGCCGGCCGACAGCAGGACGACGGCCCCGACGCCATAGGTCAAGGCCCGGCGCGGCGCGATGCGGGCGACGACCCCGGCGAAGGGGGCGGCGACCAGTCCGCCCAGCACCAGGCCCGCCACCGCCGTGGCGTGGGTGGCGATGCCTTCCGCCTCCTGCCAGTGGCCGGTCAGCAGGGCGACCAGGAAGGTGGCCGACACCGCCGAGGTGACGAAGAACTCGGCCGTATTGGTGGTGCCGATCGACACGCGCGGGTCCTGGCCCGAGCCGACCAGGGTGGTCGTGACCGTCGGCCCCCAGCCGCCTCCGCCCACGGCGTCGAAGAAGCCGCCGACCAGGCCCAGCGGCCCGGCGAAACGGCGGGGAAACAGCCGCTCGCGCGTCTGTCGCGTCGCCCGCCAGATGATGACCAGGCCCATGATCGCCAGATAGGCGGTGATCCAGGGTCGGATGGCGTCGCCGTCGATGCTGGTCAGCAGGAAGGCGCCCGCGCCCCCGCCGACAACGCCGCCCAGGGCCAGGGGGGCGAACAGCTTCCAGTTCACGTTCTTGTTGACCGTGTGCGACCCGGCCGAGGCGGCGGTGGTGAAGACTTCCGCGGCGTGGACGCTGGCGGACGCCGTCGCCGGCGGCACCCCGAACGACAACAGGACGGTGGAGGAGATGACCCCATAGGCCATGCCCAGGGCGCCATCGACCATTTGGGCCAGGAAACCCACCACCAGAAACAGCAGGAAGTCTTCCATCCGGTCAGGCCTTGGCGGTCAGGCGATCCACGACCTCCAGGATCTGGGCGCCGTTGTAGGGCTTCAGCAAAAGCGCCTCGGCCAGATCGGCATGGCGCGCCGCCGCCGCCACGTCGCCGGAGGTGAAGATGACCCGCACGGCCCAACGGTCGCGCAGGGTGCGGGCCAGATCGACCCCCGTCATCTGGTCCGACAGGTTGATGTCCAGCAGGGCCGCGTCGATGTCATGCAGGGCCGCAGCCGCCTCGGCCGCCGCGGCGCTGTGAAACGGTCCGATGACGTTGTGGCCCGCCTCGCTGAGCAGTTCGGTCAGGGAGGCGGCCGCGTCCGGGTCGTCCTCCACCACCAGCAGGGTCAGGGCCTGGCCTTCGGGGCTCGTCGCCCGTTCGCCCGCAACCGGCGCCTGACGCACCAGGACGGCCCGCAGGTCGCGCCACACGTCCTGCGCCGGCCGCTGGATGTCCAGGTCGTAGACGGCGGCCAGGGCGTTCAACTCCTGCAATTCACGCGGCGACAGGGTCTGGCCTGCCTGGTCCAGGCGGTCGTCGTACAGTCGGCACAGCCGCTCGACGCTTTCGGCGACGGCGATCTGATCGGGGGCTGTGTCGGAAGCGACGGACGAATGGGGGCGATCGAACATGGATGTCCTCCTGGGCGGTGGCTGGGCGTCAGCTAAACGGTCCAGGGGCGATCCGTCACCGCGCCTGACGCCATCGTGACCAAGAGTTGACCATCGGCTCGACGGCGCGCCCGCAATCGACAGGCGCATCCGCGCCGGGTAAGGACGCCCCTCACTCCCTCTCCCTCAGGATGTCTTCCTCTTGCGACTGCCCCAGGCCCGTCTCGATCAGGTGCTCGACCGTTTCCACGAGGTCGAGGCCCGCATGGGCGCGGCGACCGACGGGGCCGAGATCGTGCGCCTGTCCAAGGAGCACGCCGAACTGAAGCCGGTCGCCGACGCCGTTCAGGGCCTGGCGCGCGTCCGCGCCGAGATGGCGGACCTGGAGGCGATGACCGCCGATCCTGAAATGGCGGCCATGGCCGAGGACGAGCTTCGCGCCCTGACTGACCGTCTGCCCGAGCTGGAACGTCAGGTCGCCCTGCTGCTGGCGCCGCGCGATGCGGACGAGAACGCCTCGGCCGTGCTGGAGGTGCGCGCCGGCACCGGCGGGGACGAGGCCGCCCTGTTCGCCGGCGACCTGTTCCGCATGTATTCGCGCTACGCCTCCACGCGCGGCTGGCGGGTGGAGATCGACAGCGTGTCCGAGGGCGACGCCGGCGGTTACAAGGAGATCGTCGCCACCGTGACCGGAGAGGGCGTCTTCGGCCGATTGAAGTTCGAGAGCGGCGTCCACCGCGTCCAACGCGTGCCGACCACCGAGGCCGGAGGGCGCATCCACACCTCCGCCGCCACGGTCGCCGTCCTGCCCGAGGTCGAGGACGTCGAGATCGAGATCCGCGATCAGGACATCCGCATCGACACCTTCCGCAGTTCCGGCGCGGGCGGCCAGCACGTCAACAAGACCGATTCGGCCGTGCGGATCACCCACCTGCCCACGGGCATCGTCGTCACCTCGTCCGAGAAGTCCCAGCACGTGAACCGCGACAAGGCGATGAAGAACCTGCGGGTGCGGCTGTACGACATGCAGCGCCAGGCCAAGGATCTGGCGCGGGCCGACTCGCGCAAGTCCCAGGTCGGGTCGGGCGACCGGTCCGAACGCATCCGCACCTACAACTTCCCTCAGGGGCGCGTGACGGACCACCGGATCGGCCTGACCCTGCACAGCCTGCCGCAGATACTGGAAGGCGAGATCGACCCCTTGCTGAACGCCCTGATCGCCGAGGACCAGGCCGCGCGCCTGGCCGATCTGGAAGCCGAGTTCGGCTGAGGCGTCAGTCCAGCACGCCGGTCAGCGGCAGCAGCAGGACCAGGGCCGTCGCGGCGGTGTAGCCGGCGAAGGCGTGAACCGCCCGGCGGCGTCCGGCGGCGGGGGGATCGTCCAGGTTCGAACGATTGGCCCACAGCAGATAGGCCGCCTGTATCGCCCAGCCCGCCGAAAACGCGATGACCGCCCAGGCGCTGAGCGCCGCCAGCGCCAGGCCCGAGGCCAGGACCATAAGACCGCCCAGCGCGATCACGCCGTCCGCCAGTTGGTCGTTGAAGGAGGTGGAGACCAGATGCGAAAGGGCCTGCTGGAGCCGCCAGTTAAGCCAAGCCTGATACAGGAGCATCAGTCCGCCCAAGACGTAAAACACTCCGATCGCGCGCGCTGCCCACTCCATGGCGAGAATATGGCCACGAAATCGGGCGCTCCGAAATGCGATAAATCAAACTTGGCTGATGATCGTGCCCTGACAGACGCCGGAAAGACACAACCGTTGGTTTTTCAGCCCGCCCGCGCGGCCTCCCAGGCCAGGACGCGCTGGACGGCGGGACGCCGGGCCATACGCTGGAAATGATCCGCGACCTTGGGGAACCGGGCGATGTCCACGCCGTCGCCGGCCAACCAGCCCGAGAAGACGAACAGATAGGGATCGGCGACCGAATAGGCGTCGCCCATCACCCATTCGCCATCCAGCCCCGCCTCGATCAGGTCGAAGCCCGCGCTCATGTTCTCGCTGACCTTGGCGGCCATGCTGGCCTGGGCGGCGGGGTCGTCGCTCCAGCGGGCGGCGCGTCGGCCGTGAGCGTGGGCGACATGGATGGAGGTGGCCAGATAGAGGTTGAAGGCCTGCATCCGGGCGAAGTCGAATGGATCGGTCGGCGCCAGCCTGGCTTCGGGCGCCAGGGCGGCGACATAGGCCAGGATGGCCGGTCCCTCGGTCAGGACGCCGCGATCTGTGACCAGGGCGGGCACGCGCCCCTTGGGATTGATCGCCAGGAACTCGGGCTGGCGCTGATCGCCGCGAGCGAAGTCGACGTAGCGGGCCTGATAGTCCAGCCCCGCCTCCTCTAGCGCGATATGGCTGGCGCGGCTGCAGGAGCCGGGCGCGGTGTGCAGCGTCAGCATCGGCGGACCCTCTTTGCGAGAACGAAAAAGGGGCGGCCTGATCGGCCGCCCCTTCGTTATTTACAGATCCAAGAGGGCCCGTTGCGGGTCTTCCAGCAGTTCCTTGACGCGGACCAGGAATGTGACCGCCTCCTTGCCGTCCACGATGCGGTGGTCGTAGCTGAGGGCCAGATACATCATCGGACGGATCTTGACCTCGCCGTTCACCGCCATCGGGCGCTGGACGATGTTGTGCATACCCAGGATGCCCGACTGCGGCGCGTTCAGGATCGGCGTCGACATCAGCGAGCCATAGGTGCCGCCGTTGGTGATGGTGAAGGTGCCGCCCTGCATCTGGTCCATGGTCAGGGCGCCGTCGCGGGCGGCCTTGCCCAGGGCGGCGATGCCCTTCTCGATCCCGGCCAGGGTCAGGGTGTCGGCGTCGCGCAGGACCGGAACCACCAGACCCTTGTCGGTGCCGACGGCGACGCCGATGTCGTAATGGTTCTTGTAGATGATGTCCGTGCCGTCGATCTCGGCGTTGACGGCCGGGATTTCATGCAGGGCCGCGACCACCGCCTTGGTGAAGAAGGACATGAAGCCCAGCTTCACGCCGTGGCGCTTCTCGAAGGCGTCCTTGTACTGGGCGCGCAGGGCCATGATGTTGGTCATGTCCACCTCGTTGAAGGTGGTCAGCTGGGCGGCCGTGTTCTGCGATTCCTTCAGACGGCGGGCGATTGTCTGACGCAGGCGCGTCATCTTCACCCGCTCCTCGCGCGGGGCCAGGGCGCGGGGCGCGACCGGGGCGGCGGCTGCGGGGGCCGGCGCTGGCGCAGAGGCCTGGCCGATAGCGGCGATGGCGTCGCCCTTGGTGATGTTGCCCTTGGGGCCCGTGGCGGCGATGGCCTTGGGGTCCAGGTTGTTTTCGGCGACCACGCGCTGGACGGCCGGCGACAGGGCGTCGTTCTTGGCGCCCGAAACCTGGGCCGATCCGGTGTTGGCCGGCGCCGCGGCGGCCGGAGCCGGAGCAGCGGCGGGGGCCGCGCCGGCCCCCGAACCCGAGACGGAGCCGATCTTCTGGCCCGGGGTGACGGTCGCGCCTTCGTCGGCGGCGATGGTCAGGACGCCGTCGGCGGGGGCCGAAACCTCGACCGCGACCTTGTCCGTCTCGATCTCGACCAGCAGTTCGTCCTTCTTGACCGCCTCGCCGCTCTTCTTCAGCCACTTGCCCATCGAGCCTTCGGCGACGCTTTCGCCCATCACCGGCACGGTGATGTCGATGGCGCTCGCGGCAGCGGCCGGGGCGGCCTTGGCTTCGCCCTTCGGCGCGGCGGCGGCCTTCGGAGCGGCGGGAGCGGCGGCGGCCGCGCCCTCGCTCACCACGCCCAGGACGGTTCCCGGCACGACGGTGTCGCCCTCGGCGGCCTTGATGTCGGCCAGGACGCCGTTGGCGGGCGCCACGACTTCCAGCGAGACCTTGTCGGTTTCAAGCTCGACGAGCAGTTCGTCCTTCTTGACCGCGTCGCCGACCTTCTTGGTCCATTTGGCGATGGTGGCTTCGGTGACGGATTCACCGAGGGCGGGGGTCAGGATGTCGGCCATGTCGGGTCCAGCTGTCTCTTATTTCAGGCGTCTAGGTGTATCAGGCGAAGGCTTCGTTGGTGAAGCTCTCGAGTTCCTTCAGGTGACGGCTCATCAGGCCGGCGGCGGTCGAGGCCGAACCGGGGCGGCCGACGTAGCGGGCGCGCTTGGCCTTGACGTCCAGCTTGTCCAGCGTGATCTCCAACCACGGATCGACGAAGGTCCAGCCGCCCATGTTGCGCGGCTCTTCCTGGCACCAGACCAGTTCGGCGTTGGGGAAGCGGGCCAGTTCCTTGCGCAGCGACTGCATCGGCCACGGATAGAATTGTTCCAGACGCAGGATATAGACGTCGTCCACCGCCTGGCCGTCCTTGGCCTTCTTCTCGCGCGCATCGAGGAGGTCGTAATAGACCTTGCCCGAGCACAGGACGACGCGGCGAATGTCCTTGTCCGCCTTGATCTTGATCCCGGCCACGTCGGGCCGCGTTTGGGCGTCGTCGTGCAGCACGCGGTGGAAGGACGAACCCTCCGCCAGGTCCGACAGGTTGGACACCGCCTTCTTGTGACGCAGCAGCGACTTGGGCGTCATCAGGATCAGCGGCTTCCTGAAGGACCGGTGCATCTGGCGGCGCAGGATGTGGAAGTAGTTGGCCGGGGTGGTGCAGTTGGCGACCTGCATATTGTCCTCGGCGCAGGCCTGAAGGAACCGCTCCAGACGGGCCGAGGAGTGTTCCGGGCCCTGGCCCTCATAGCCGTGCGGCAGCAGCATGGTCAGGCCGCTCATCCGCAGCCACTTGCGTTCGCCGGAACTGATGAACTGGTCGATCACCACCTGGGCGCCGTTCACGAAGTCGCCGAACTGGGCTTCCCACATGACCAGCGTATTGGGGTCGGCCAGGGAGTAGCCGTATTCGAAGCCCAGCACCGCCTCTTCGGACAGGGCCGAATCGATCACCTCGAAATTGGCCTGGCCTTCGCGCAGGTTGTTCAGCGGGACGTACCGCTCTTCGGTGGTCTGATCGATGACGCCCGAATGGCGCTGGGAGAAGGTGCCGCGCACCGAATCCTGGCCGGACAGGCGAACGGGGAAGTTCTCGTCCAGCAGGGAGGCGAAGGCCAGGCTCTCGGCGGTGGCCCAGTCCAGGCCCTGGCCGCTGTCGATGGCCTCGCGTCGGCCGTCGATGACCCGCTTCAACGTCTTGTGCATGTCGACGTTGTTGGGAATGGTCGTCAGGCGGTGGCCCAGGTCCTTCAGCTTGGACAGGGGCACGGCGGTGTCGCCCCGCGCCTCTTCCTTGGGCGCCTGCAGGCCCTTCCACTGGCCGTCCAGCCAGTCGGCCTTGTCCGCCTTCCAGGACTTTCCGGCCTCGAACTGTTCGTCGAGGAAGGTTTCAAACCGGCTCAGTTCGGCGTCGATCTCGGCCTGGGTGATCACGCCCTCGGCGATCAGGCGCTGCGAATACAGTTCGCGGGTCGAGGCCTGGGCGCGAATCTTCGAATACATCAGCGGCTGGGTGAAGGTGGGGTCGTCGCCTTCGTTGTGGCCGAAGCGGCGGTAGCAGAACATGTCCACCACCACGTCCTTGTGGAACTTCTGCCGGTATTCGGTCGCCACCTTGGCGGCGAAGACGACCGCTTCCGGATCGTCGCCGTTGACGTGGAAGATCGGCGCCTGGACCATCAACGCCACGTCCGACGGATAGGGCGAGGAGCGCGAGTTGCGCGGGCTGGTGGTGAAGCCGATCTGGTTGTTGATGACGAAATGCAGGGTGCCGCCGGTGCGATAGCCCTTCAACCCCATCAGGGCGAAACATTCGGCCACCACGCCCTGACCCGCGAAGGCGGCGTCGCCGTGGATCAGCAGCGGCACGACCTTGGAACGGTCCAGCGCCCACTGGCCCTCGGGCACGCCCGCGTTGGCCTCGCGGATGTCGAACGCCTGTTTGGCGCGCGCCTTGCCCAGCACGACCGGATTGACGATCTCGAGGTGCGACGGATTGGCGGTCAGCGACAGGTGGACGTGGTTGCCGTCGAACTCGCGGTTCGAAGAGGCGCCCATGTGATATTTGACGTCGCCCGAGCCCTCGATGTCGCTAGGCACGGCCGAGCCGCCCTGGAATTCGTGGAAGATGACCTTGTAGGGCTTGCCCATCACGGCGGCGAGCACGTTCAGGCGGCCGCGGTGGGCCATGCCGAGAACGACCTCGTCGACGCCCAGATTGCCGCCGCGCTTGATGACCTGCTCCAGGGCCGGGACCATGGCCTCGCCGCCGTCCAGGCCGAACCGCTTGGTGCCGGGGAAACGCTTGTGCAGGAAGCGTTCGAAGCCCTCGGCCTCGATCAGCTTGTTCAGGATGGCGATCTTGCCTTCCTTGGTGAAGGCGTTGGCCTCGAACTTGTCCGGTCCCTCGAACCGTTCCTGCAACCAGGACTTCTCCTCCGGCTCGGCGATATGCATGTACTGGATGCCGATATTGCCGCAGTAGGTGCGCTTTAGGATCGCCAGCACCTCGCGGATCGTGCCCGTCTGCAGGCCCAGCACGCCGTCGAGGTAGATCGGCCGGTCCAGATCGGCGCCGGAGAAGCCATAGAATTCCGGCGTAAGTTCGGGGTTCTCGACCGGCTGTTCGATGCCCAGCGGGTCCAGGTTGGCCTGAAGGTGGCCGCGCACGCGATAGGCGCGGATCAGCATCAGGGCGCGGATGGAATCGTGTGCGGCGGCGCGAATGGCCTCGGGCGAGGCGTCGGCGGTTGGCGCGGCCTTGGCGGGGGCGGGGGCGCCGGGCTTCTTGGGGTCGGGTTTCGGGGCAGGCCAGCGGCCGTCGAAAACGCCGGTCTCCTCGGTGGGATCGGTCGCCACGCCACGGCCCCAGCCGCCGGCCTCGGCCGCGGCGGTCACGCTGGCGGCGTTGTCGCGCAACTGGTCGAAGAAGACCTTCCATTCCGGAGAGACCGAACCGGGATCGCGCGCCCACTTCTCCTGGAGCTCCTCCACATAGGCCGCATTGGACCCGTACAGGAAGGAGGTCTCGGCAAAGACCTGGTTCAGCCGACCGGCATCGTCCGCCATGGTTCTCTCGTCTCGTCTCTGGAGCCCAGCCGGACACATCTCCGTGAAGGGCGCGCCCGTCATATAGGCCCGCTTTCCTAATGGGTCATGGCCGAAAGGGGGCATTTGGGTAAGAATTTGGTCGCAGGGGCCAGAAAAAACGCCCCCGGCCGAAGCCGAGGGCGCTGATCCCCGCCGGAGGCGGCATTTTCAATGCGTGGAGGCCGCGCGAAAGGACCGCTTCCCCTCCCGTAGGAGAGGGAGCCGGCCCGGCGTTCTCAGCCCTTCAGCACTTCCACCAGGGTCGTGCCGAGGCGCGCGGGCGACGGCGAGACCTTGATGCCGGCCGATTCCATGGCCGCGATCTTGGATTCCGCATCGCCCTTGCCGCCCGAGACGACGGCGCCGGCGTGGCCCATGGTGCGGCCCTTGGGCGCGGTGCGGCCCGCGATGAAGCCGGCCATCGGCTTCTTGCGGCCCTTCTTGGCTTCGTCGATCAGGAACTGGGCGGCGTCCTCTTCGGCCGAGCCGCCGATTTCGCCGATCATGATGATGGATTCCGTGGCGTCGTCGGCCAGGAACATCTCCAGCACGTCGATGAATTCGGTGCCCTTGACGGGGTCGCCGCCGATGCCGACGGCCGTCGTCTGGCCCAGGCCCTCGTTCGAGGTCTGGAACACGGCCTCATAGGTCAGGGTGCCCGAACGCGACACGATGCCGACGTTGCCCTTCTTGAAGATGTTGCCCGGCATGATGCCGATCTTGCACTCTTCCGGGGTCAGGACGCCTGGGCAGTTCGGGCCCAGCAGGCGCGAGTTGGAGCGATCCAGGCGCGCCTTGACGCGCACCATGTCCAACACCGGAATGCCTTCGGTGATGCAGGTGATGAAGGGGATTTCGGCCTCGATGGCCTCGATGATGGCGTCGGCCGCGCCTGCAGGCGGGACGTAGATCACCGTGGCGTCGGCGCCGGTGGCTTCCTTGCCTTCGGCGACCGAGGCGAAGATCGGCAGGGTCTCACCGTGCGAGCCGGTCCAGGTCTGGCCGCCCTTGGCCGGGTGCACGCCGCCGACCATCTTGGTGTTGTAATAGGCCAGGGCCTGTTCGGTGTGGAAGCCGCCGGTCTTGCCGGTCAGGCCCTGCACCAGGATCTTGGTGTCTTTGTTGACGAGGATGGACATGTGTCTGTGCTCTGAATTCTGTGTGTCTGCTGGGCGATAGCGGCGCTTACGCGACCGCCGCGACGATCTTCTGGGCGGCGTCGTCCAGATCGTCGGCCGCCTGGATGGTCAGGCCCGACTCGTTCAGGATTTTCTTACCCAGTTCGGCGTTGGTGCCTTCCAGACGCACCACCAGCGGCACCTTCAGGCCCACTTCCTTGACGGCCGCGACCACGCCCTCGGCGATGACGTCGCACTTCATGATGCCGCCGAAGATGTTGACCAGAATGCCTTCGACCTTGGGGTCGGCGGTGATGATCTTGAAGGCCGCAGCCACCTTGTCCTTGCCGGCGCCGCCGCCGACGTCGCAGAAGTTGGCCGGCTCCTTGCCGTACAGCTTGATGATGTCCATCGTCGCCATGGCCAGGCCGGCGCCGTTGACCATGCAGCCGATGTTGCCGTCCAGGGCGACATAGGCCAGGTCCCATTTGGAGGCCTCGATCTCCTTGGCGTCTTCTTCCGTCTCGTCGCGCAGGGCCTTGATGTCCTCGTGGCGGAACAGAGCGTTGCCGTCGAAGCTGACCTTGGCGTCCAGCACGCGCAGGCGGCCGTTCTTCATGACGATCAGCGGATTGATCTCCAGCAGGTCCATGTCCTTCTCGACGAAGGCCTTGTACAGGATCGGGAACAGGGACTTGGCGTCCTCGGCGGCGTCGCCGGTCAGTTCCAGGGCCTTGGAGATGGCGGCCACGTCGGCCTCGGTCACGCCAACTTCCGGATCGATGGCGATGGTGTGGATCTTCTCAGGCGTGTCGTGGGCGACGGCCTCGATGTCCATGCCGCCCTCGGTCGAGACGACGAAGGCCACGCGGCCGACCGAGCGGTCGACCAGCAGCGAGCAGTACAGTTCGCGGTCGATGTCGGCGCCGTCTTCGATGTAGAGGCGGTTGACCTGTTTGCCGGCCTCGCCCGTCTGGGCGGTGACCAGGGTGTTGCCCAGCATTTCCTTGGCGTGGGCGACGGCTTCCTCGATCGAGAAGGCCAGGCGCACGCCGCCCTTGGCGTCGGCCGGCAGTTCCTTGAACTTGCCCTTGCCGCGGCCGCCGGCGTGGATTTGCGACTTCACGACGTAGAGCGGGCCAGGCAGTTGCTTGGCGGCGGCTTCGGCCTGGTCGGCCGAGGTGATGGCGACGCCGTCCGCGACCGGGGCCCCGTAGGCCTTGAGGACCTGCTTGGCCTGATATTCGTGAATGTTCATGAGGGACCGCCGCGATCTGCTGGGAAAGTTGCGGGGCTTATAGGCCCCGTCCCTTCGCAGGTGCAACCGTCCACAGGCTGCGTTTTAGTCCACCCAGTCCCGCTTGAGCGTGCGAGAGGCTCCCACGAGCAGGATCGCCGCCAGCACATAGAAGCCCATGCCGGTGTAGATGGCCCACCGCAGGCTCTCGTCGCCGAAGCGCGGCGCCAGAAGGTCGCTCATCCAGCCGAAGTAGTAGAAGCCCACCGCGATCCCGAGCAGATTGTTGATCAGCAGGAACAGGGCCGAGGCGGTCGAACGCATGGCCGCCGGGACCAGATGCTGCACCGCCGCCGTGATCGGACCCAGCCAGGCCAGGTTCAGACCCGTGGGCAACAGGAAGATGAAGAAGGCCAGGGTCAACTGCTGAACGTGGCTGCCGCCGCCCGGCAGAACCAGACCGATGAGCCACGGCGAGTTCATCGCCAGGATGAAGCAGGGCGCCGAGATCAGAAAGGCGATGGCGGGCGTCAGCGGATAGGCGCCCTTGCCCTTCTTGGACAGTTTGTCAGCGATCGTGCCGCCCAGCCAGATGCCCAGCAGGCCGCCGATCAGGGCGATGCCGGCGTAATAGACGCTGGTCTGTTTCAGGGTCAGGTCGAAGCTGCGCATGAAAAACAGCGGCAACCAGCCGGCGACGCCATAGCCGCACACCGACGACGAGGCCGCGCCCAGGGCCAGCAGCCAGAAGCTGGGCTTTTTGACCACCACCGAGGCCGTGCGCCGCGCGATCATCAGCGAGACGCCGATCACCACCGCCAGCAGCCCGCCGAAGCCCAGCACCAGCGGATTGCCCAGCGACGTGCCCATCAGCCAGCTAACGCCGGCCAGAACCAGCAGACCAGCGCCCAGGGCCAGCATGATCTGGGCGGCGATCCGGCCGGCGCGATCCGCACCTGCGGGAACGGGGGCGGGGGCCAAGGTCGGCGCGGCCTCTACGGCCTGGGTCTTGACCACATCCATTCCGCCGCGCCGGGGATCGCGCACCGTCAGGCGCAGCAGCGGCGCGACCAGCAGGCCCAACAGGCCGACCACGATGAAGGCCGTGCGCCAGCCATAGGTCGCGGCCAGCAGGCCGCCGACCAGGGTGCCCGCCGCCATGCCCAGCGGAATGCCGAAGGCAAAGGCCGCCATGGCCCGCGCGCGCTGATGCGGCGGGAAATAGTCGGCGATCAGCGAATAGGCCGGGGCCACCCCGCCCGCCTCGCCGACGCCGACGCCCATCCGGCACAGGAACAACTGCCCGAACGATCCCGCCATGCCGCACAGGGCGGTGAAGCCCGACCAGATGGCGAGCGCCCCGGTCATGATCCAGACCCGGCTGAACCGATCCGCCATCCAGGCCAGCGGAATGGCCAGGGTCGAATAGACCGAGGCGAAGGCGATGCCGCCCAACAGGCCGAACTGGCTGTCGGACATGCCGAACTCGGCCTTCAGGGGCGCGGCCAGGATGCCGATGATCTGCCGATCCAGGAAGTTCAGCATGTAGATCAGGATCAGCACCGCCAGCACATAGAAGCGGTAGCCGGGTCGGTCGGGCGTCCGGGACGGGGCGTCGGTCGTCACGTCGGAGGTCATCGGCGTTTCCCTTGGGCGGCCTTTCGGCGCGTCATGTTTGGAGCGAGCCTAGCTGCAAGCCGCAGGGCTTGCCAAGCCGGGCCGAAAGCACGAAGGGCGGCGGCCCGGAGACCGCCGCCCCTCGCATCAGGCGTCTTTTGTCGCGATCAGAAGCGGTAGGTCAGGCGCGCCGAATAGGTGGTCGGCGGGCCGTAGAAGGCGCTGATCGAGTTGTTGTAGGTCGCGCCGGGGAAGCTGTAGCCGCCGACCTTGTAGCGGACGTCGGTCAGGTTGCGGCCGAACAGACCCACTTCCCACCGCTTGCTGGGCGCAGTCCAGACGACCGCAGCGTCGGCCAGGACATAGCCCTTCTGATCCAGGATGGGATCGGGCGCGTCGAACAGATGGTAGTCCGAACGGTAGGACAGCGACGGCGTGACGCGGATTTCGCCGCCCAGGATGTCGCCGCGCCAGGTCATGCCGTAGTAGGCCGACCATTCCGGCGAGTTCTGCGGCTTGCGCTGGTCCGAGATATCGACCGGCGAACCCGTCACCAGGGTGACGAACTTGTCGAACTCGTTCTTCAGATAGCCCAGCGAGAAGTTGGCCGAGATGTCGTTGGTCAGATAGGCCGACCCTTCCAGCTCGAAGCCGTAGATCGTCGAGGCGCCGGCGTTGTCGACGACCGAGGCGATGCCGACGGCGGGCGGCGTGGCCACCTGCTGGGTCGTGATCTGCTGGTCCTTGTAGTCCGAATAGAAGATCGCCGAAGCGAAGTTCATGCGGCGGTCGAAGGCCGACCCCTTCAGGCCCAGCTCATAGGTGGTGACCGTCTCGGGCTGATAGCCGTTGACCGTCTGGGGCACCAGGGCGGCGTCGCCGCGCATGTCCCAGCCGCCCGACTTGAAGCCCTGGCTGATCGAGGCGTAGCCGGTGACGGCCTCGCTGAAGTCGTAGGATACGCTGACGCGCGGCGTGAACTTCTCGAAGGTCTTGGACGCGGCGTAGTTGGTGCGCGTGGCGAAGATCGGCCGATTGACCCCGCCGGTATAGGGCGTCGGCGTGGCGCCCAGATAGAACAGGCGCAGGACCGATCCATCCTTGTCGTCGCGGGTGTAGCGGCCGCCCAGCGACAGGTGCAGGCGGTCGGTCAGGTCGTAGCTGAAGTCGCCGAAGATCGAGAAGGACTTGGTGTCCACCGAACCGGCGGCGGCGATAGCCAGACCCAGATTGCCCGCGATGGTGTCGAAGGCGCCCGAGGACTTGCCGTCCAGATAGAAGACGCCCGCCACGCCGGACCAGCGTTCGCCGGTCAGCAGGGCCTGGAACTCCTGGGTGAACTGGCGGTCGTTATAGATGGCCGGCACGTCCAGGGTCGGGTTGGGCGTCTGGTCGAAGTCGATGACCGTGTGCGTGTCCCCGGTGCGATAGGCGCTGATCGATTTCAGGGTCAGCATGTCGTTGACGCGGTATTCGCCGGTCAGGGCGACGCCCTCCGTAACCACCTTCTGTTCGCCGGTGATGCCGGCGTAGGTGTCGTACTTGCCGGCAGGCGGCGTCCACAGGCCGTCCGAGGAGGTGACTTCGCGGTGTCCGTGACGGGGGCTGGAGTCGTCCTCCACCCGATCCCAGGCCAGACGGAAGAACAGGCTGTCGTTCGGCGTCCATTCCGCGCTGGCGCGATAGGCGGTGACGTCCTTGTCGTACTGGTCCTGGCCGGTGTTCAGGTTCTTGCCGTAGCCGTCGTGGTTGTAGGTCGCCACGGCCGCGCCGATCGCGAAGGTGTCGCCCACGGGGATCGAGCCCGACAGCAGGAAGTTCTGCTCGTTATAGCTGCCCAGTTCGGCGCGGGCGGTCAGGCTGGGATCACGACCCAGACGCTTGGTGACGTATTTGATCGCGCCGCCGATGGTGTTGCGGCCGTAGAGGGTGCCTTGCGGGCCGCGCAGCACTTCGATGCGCTGAATGTCGAAGATGTCCAGCACGGCGCCCTGCGGACGCGCCACATAGACGTCGTCGACATACAGGCCCACGCCCGGCTCGAAGCCCCACAACGGGTCCTGCTGGCCCACGCCGCGGATGAAGCTGATCAGGGTGGAGTTGGAGCCCCGCGCGACCTGCACCGTGGCGTTCGGCGTCTGTTGCTGCAGGGCGGTGATGTTGACCGCGCCCGTCTGTTCCAGGCGTTCGGCGCTCAGGGCCGAAACCGCGACCGGCACGTCCTTCAGCTGTTCGTCGCGGCGGCGCGCGGTGACGACGATGTCGTCGACGGTCGCCGTATCCTGGTTGGCGTTGGCCGCGTGAGCCGCCGCTTCCGTAGTCTGGGCGGCCGAAGCCCCCGCCATAACGCCCCACGCCGCGCCGGCCAGCAGCGCGTACTTCACATGACGATTCATGATCATGACCCCTTTGTCGTTTTCCAGCCCGTTGACGCTTTTATTCAGCGTTCAATGATTTTCACGATGAGTGGACTGGATTGGCCCCGCTGTCAAACCTTGACCTTTCCGTGACGTCATGCGGGCGCCGCAGCGTGTCGCGCTTGCATCAGCGGCGAACGCTTTCCACGGCGTGGATCAGGCTCTAGCGTCGGGTCATGACCAAGTCCGAGACCGTCCCGTCCCGTCCCGTCGCCGCCGCTCGTCGCAAGGCCGACAGCGCCGCCCCCGCAAGACGCGGCCGCCCGTCGAAGGCGCGCGCCGGCGCCGCCGTCGAGACGCGCGACCTGATCCTGGACGCGGCCGAGGACCTGTTCTCCAAACACGGCTTCTACGGCGTCACCATCCGCGAAGTGGCGCGCGAGGCGGGGGTCGATACGGCTCTGGTCCACTATTATTTTGGCGCCAAGCGCGACCTGTTCGACGCCGTCTTTCTGCGTCGCGCCCAGGTGTGGAACGACGAGCGAGTGGCCGCCATCGACCGCTACGCCGAAGCGGCGGGCGAGGCCATGACGCTGGAGGGCCTTCTGGAAGCCTTCCTGCGCCCGCCTTTCGAATGGTCGCTGAAGGGCGGGCCCGGGTGGAAACACTATGCGGCCCTCGTGGCCCAGACCAACGCCAACCCCAGTTTCGGCGGCGAGACCATGGCCCGCTATTTCGACCCGGCCATCCATCGGCTGATCGCCCTGATCGCGCGGGTCCTGCCTGAGGCCAGCCAGGTCGATCTCTATTGGGCCTATCACAATCTGTCGGGCGCCCTGACCCTGACCCTGGGCGAGACGGGGCGTCTGGACCGGTTGTCCAACGGCCTGGCCCGATCCGGCGATCTGCAGAGGGCCGGCGACTATATGGTCCGTTTCGCCGCCGCCGGCTTCCGCGCCGTCGCCGGAATGGACGGTCGGCAGGGCGACCAGGACTAGGCCCAGGACTAGGCGAAGAAAACCGCCCACAGCAGTCGTCCGGGCAGGAAGGTCAGCAGGCCCGCCACGACCAGACCGCCGACGAACATGCCCGTCATGGCCCGCCGATGCGCCTGCACGCGATGGCGGCGCGCCGCATGGACCGCCATCGGCAGACCTACCAGCGTCCAACCGCTGAGGGCATGGATCAGCGACAGGCCGCCCGGATTGATCTGGTGAATGAAGAAGGAGCTGATCGCCGTCGTCGCCATGGCCAGCACCCAGGTCCAACCCAGGATGCGGTGCCGACGTGTTCCCTTCACGCCCGCCAGCAGAACGACGCCGATCGCCAGGGCGACCAGGGCCGCCGCCAGATGGACCTGGATCACGATAGGCGCATCCACCAGACGCGTCCAATCCGGAGCGTGCAAGGTGAAGCCCGCCTGCGCCAGGCCGGCGCCGTTTCGGACCATGTAGAAGGCGAGCGGCGCGCCCAGCAGCAACAGCGCCAGGGCGGACGGGGCGAGGCGGCGAAGGCGGGCGAAGCGGGTCATGGGCGTCTCCTTGCCCTGCGGTCCTTGGGCGTCGCACCGCCTGGCGCCAGAGGCCCTTCGCCAACGACCACGCCGGCTTCGTGAACACACGCGCCGCTTTCGCCCGGCGGGAAATCATGGTTTCACGGCGGCTGATCCTTGCCGTCGAAAGCCCCCATGCTCGCCCAGTCCGCCGAACGTCGCCGTTTTCTCAGAGGTCTGGTCGTGGCGGTGTCGGGCGGCGTCTTCCTGACCGTCACCGGCGCCTTCGGCAGCGGCGGCGCGCCCCTGCTGCTGCGGCTGGCCTACTGGGTTCTGGTCATGGTGATCGGCGGCCTGTGGGGTCACGTCTGCGGTATGGCGGTCGGCCGTTTCGCCGATGTGGACGAGAGACCCTGGCTGACGGTCGCCGTGTTGACGGCGGTGATCACCGGCCCGCTCAGCGTCGTGGTCTGGGCCGCCACGGGCCTTTTCTTCGCCCATCGCCTCTATCCGCTGGCGGGTCTGCCGCAGCTATTCGTTCCCGTGCTGATCGTGACGGCCGCGATCACGACGGTGAACGTCTTTCTCGGGCGGGCCGAGCCGGTCCAGACCCACGCCGATCCGGTCCGTCCCGGCCCTGCCCGTTTTCTGCAACGCCTGCCCGCCCGGCTGCGGGGCGCCACGCTCCACGCCGTCCAGGCCGAGGACCACTATCTGCGCCTGCACACCGACCGGGGATCGGACCTGATCCTGATGCGCCTGTCCGACGCGGTCGAGGAGCTGGAGGGATTGGAGGGCGCCCAGACGCATCGCAGCTGGTGGGTCGCGCGCGAGGCGGTGCGCGGCGTCGAACGCGGCGACGGCCGCGCCGTTCTCACGCTGGAGGGCGGCCTGCGCGCGCCCGTCAGCCGCCGTTACGCCCGCGCCCTGCGCGAAGCCGACTGGTGGTGAGGGGCCGGCGCGCGGGGGAACTCAGGGCGCCGGCTGCACCATGATCGCCGATTTGGAGGCGGCGCAGCCCGTCAAGGTGTCGTCCCCGATCTCGACCCGCGCGGTCAGGGGATAGACCCGGTCGCTCATCCCGTCCGAACATTCGGTGGCGATCAGCATGACGTTCAACGCCTTCTGCAGATTGGTCGAGGTGGCGTAGGTCGCCACCGTCCCCTGAACGGTCGCGCCGTGGTTGGGCGCGCGCTGCTCGGGCTGATCGACGCGGGTATAGATCAGGGCGTCGGGGGTGATCTCCACGCTCCAGAACGGCTCGGTTCCCAGCGCGCGCACGGGCTGACCCAGATCGACCCCGCCCAGGACGGCGGCGGCCTGGGGCTCGGCGGCGGCCTTGGGCTTGACCTCCTTGCGGTCATAGCAGCCGGCCAGGGCGACGCCGGCGATCAGGGCGGGCAGGATCAGACGCATCGGCGGTCTCGCTATTCTGGGGAAGGCGGCTTTCCGGAACCCGCCGCAAGTGTGGGCGCGTCAGGCCGTGGTCAAGGGTCGGGCTGCGTTATGCCGGGGCTGGGTTATGCTGGCCCCATGACGATTCGCCCCACCGCCTATGAATTCTTCGCCGGCGGCGGCCTGGCGGGGCTGGGGCTTTCGGCGGGCGCCGCCGGGATCGACACCGTTTTCGCCAACGACATGGATCCGGCCAAGGCGCGCGCCTTCGTCGCCAACCATCCGCAGGTTCCCTTTCGCCAGGGCGATGTCTGGTCCCTGACGCTGGAGGACCTGCCGGGGCGCCCCGATCTGGCCTGGGCGTCGTCTCCTTGTCAGGACGTCAGCCTGGCCGGGGCGCGAGGGGGGTTGGAGGCCGGGCGTTCCGGCGCCTTCTGGGGCTTCTGGCGACTGATGCAGGGCCTGGAGGGTCAAGGGCGGGCGCCGCGCGTCGTCGTGCTGGAAAACGTCATCGGCCTTTTGACCTCGGGCCAGGGGCGCGACTTCGCCGCCGTCTGCGCCGCCATGGTCCAGGCCGGTTATCGTGTCGGGGCGCTCGAGATGGACGCCGCCTTCTGGCTGCCCCAGTCGCGTCCGCGCCTGTTCGTGGTGGCGATCAAGGGCGAAGGGCCCGAGGCGTCCGGTCCGACCGCGCCCTTCCATTCGTCGCGTCTGGTCGCCGCCCAGGTTCGCCTGCCCCAGGCGGTGCGCGACGCCTGGGCCTGGTGGTCGCTACCGGGCCCGCCCAAGCGCAACCTGGATCTCGCCGCCGTTCTGGAGCCTGACGAGGCGGTGGAATGGCTGGATGATCCGCAGGCGATCCTGGCCTTGGCCGCCCCCGCCCACCGGGCCCGGATCGACCAGGCCCTGGCCTCGGGGCGGCGTCAGGTGGGGGCCGCCTATCGCCGGGTGCGGGTCGAGGACGGCGTCAAGGTTCAGCGGCTGGAGGTGCGGTTCGACGGCCTGGCCGGCTGCCTGCGCACCCCGGCTGGCGGCTCGTCGCGCCAATATGTGGTGGTGTGCGACCACGGCCGCGCGCGGGTGCGTCGTTTGACCGGGCGCGAGGCGGCGCGTCTGATGGGGCTGCCGGACGAGTATCGCCTGCCGGCCAGCGAAAGCGCTGCGCTGAAGCTGATGGGCGATGCGGTCGCCGTGCCGGTGGTGCGCGCCCTGACCGAGGGGCTGTTGTCGCCCGTCCTCAGTCCGCGCCGCGCCGCCGCCTGAACTCCAGGTTCAGCCACTCCAGGTTCAGCCCGGCGAGAGGCGGAATGCGCACTCGCCGGGCCTTTGACGGTTCAGCGCTGGACCCACTGGCCCTGGGCGTTGCGATACCACTGGCCCGAAGAGATGCGGGGCAGCAGCTGGCTTTCGAACATCCGGGCGCCGGCCACGTCGGCGGTGGTGCCGGCGTCGGCGGCGCTGCGGGCGTAGGCGGCGCGGCGGCCGGCGTTGGTCGCATCCACGGCGGCGCGCAGGGCGGCGTCCGAGTTGCTGTTGCGGAAGCCCAGATAGCCGTCGGCCTGTTCGCCCACGGTTCCGGCGGCCTTGGCCTGGTCGATCAGGGCCTTCTGGGCGCTGGTTTGGGCCATGGCGGCGCCGGCGACGCCCAGGGCGGCGACTGCGGCGCCGACGACGAAGAGTTTGCGGAAGGTCATGTCAGCCTGTCCTTTCAGAAGAAGCGAGGCGATCAGAAAAGGTTCGGGTTCTGCTGAAGCAGCTGCTGCAGCTCCTGATCCAGCTTGACGCGCACGTCGGCGTCCAATTTGGCGTAGATCTGGATCGGCGCAACCTCCAGCCGGATGGTGGGGGCGCAGGCGGCGACCGCCGCGAAGGCGGCGCCCAGGCCGAGGCCGGCCAGCTGACGCTTGTTGATCATGGTTCAGGCTCCGGTTCGGCCAAGGTTGAGAGGTCTAATAGCACGGCGCGGCGTGAACGGTCGCTGAATGGCGCCGCTCATGGTTCGTTTTTCCCATCGGTCGGCGTGGCTGTCGGCACGGGGGTCGGCGCCGCGCTCTGATCCGCCTGCTGACCCTGCCGGGCGCGATTGACCGCCATCAGGTCCGAGATCAGCTGGTTGGCGTTCAGCGTCGTGTCCAGGGTCAGGTCGATCTGGGTGCCGGACGGCAGGGGAAGGCTGCGATTCAGGAATTGGCGGCTGATCAGTTCGGCCAGGGTCAGACGCAGCTCCTGCCGCTGCGGCGGCGCGTGGCGGCCGCGAATGTGGAACAGGACCGCGATCCGTCCGCCGTCCAGGCTGTTCACATCGGCGCTCAACTGATCGAACGACAGGTTCTCCATGGCCTGGAAGGCCAGGTCCTCTACCACGCCGGGGGGCGCCTCGGCCGCGCCGCCCCCTGCGTTCACATCGGTCAGCACCTCGCGCTGGATCGACAGGCGGCCGGGCTGAACCGCCGCCAGGCTGCCGGCGACGATCCTCAGGCCCGTCGCAGGGTTCATGGTGAATGGCAGGCGGCCCGACACGACGGCGTCCAGCAGCACCTTGTCGTCGAAGCCCATGTCCTTGACCAGGTCGCCCAATTGCACCCGGTCCAGCACGATCACCCCGCCGTAGGGCTGGGTCGCGTCCAGCGGCACCAGCAGGGGTTCGACCGAAATCACCCCGCCGCCCGCCGTCAGCTGGGCGCCGTTGATGCGGAAACCGCCGGCCTCGATGCCGAAGGTCAGGTCCAGGGCGGTGGCCTTTGCGCCGACTTCCAGGCTGTCGACCGTCAGATTCTGGTTCGGCGCGGTGATCAGGGGCGTCAGACTGGTCAGTTCGATGTCGCCCTTCAGCCCCTTCACCGGCCCGGCGGGGCTGACGAAGTCCAGGCCGGGCACCGCCAGTCGGCCGCTGGACGTGGGCTCGGCGTCCTTGGTCCAGTCGAAGCGGCCGGCGAAGCGGACCGCGCCCACGGCGGGCGATTTTACGAAATCGTCGGCCAGGGGGCTCAGCATCCAGGGCTGCAAACCATGTTCGGCGAAGGTCACGCCCGGCACGTCGATCTCGACCCCGCCCGCGCCGGTGCGGCCGTCATGCGTCAGGGTCATGCGGCCCAGGGCCGCGCCCGCCGCCGGACCCGTGCCGCCCAGATCGAAAGCGCCGTTCCAGACCTCGCGCGCCAGGGTCGCCTGGCCCTTGGCGGTCAGGGGCTCGAACCGCTTCGGATCCAGGGCGTCCACGATGCGGGCGTCCGTCACCGTCGCCGTCAGGCCGATGCCCGCCGGCGCGCCGTTCACCGTCACCTGGCCCTCGGCCTGGGCGAAGCGCGCGCCCAGGAAGGGCGCCTGGGCCGACACCTCCTTGAAACCGCCCACGACCCGCCAGACGCCGTCCTTGGACGACAGCAGGGGCGTGGTCTCGGGACACAGCTTGCCGGCGATCTGGTGGATGTCGTTCTCGTCCAGCTCCAGCCGCTCGACCGTCAGGTCGGCGCAGTCCTGGGCGACATAGGTCAGCCGCCCGTCGCTCAGGGCCAGGACCCCGCGCGTCCGGGCGTCGATGCCGCGCGCCAGATCGAAATCCAGCTTGGCGCGTCCGTCCAGCCGGGCCTCGAACCCGCCGTCGGTCAGTCGCCACTCCGGCACGGCCACGTCCAGTTCGGGTAGGCCCTGGCCGCGCGTCGCCGTCAGTTTCAGGCCGCCGCCGCCCAGCCGGCCGGGCTCGGCCAGATAGACCCCGTCGCCCGACTGGGCCACCGTCAGGACGCCGCCGTTCGCGGGGCGCAACACGACGGGGCGCGGCAGGCTGACGCTGACGCCGCCGGTGCCCGTGGCAAACCGGAACGACGGGGCCTGCACGGAAAAGGCGCCCAGCGCCCGCTTCATGGCCGTCAATTCCGCGGCCTCGTCCTTGCCGGGCGGGCCGAACAGGGGCCAGGCGCCGTCGCGGGCCGACAGGCCGCCTTCGACCGAAATACGGGTCGCCCCGTCCTGCACCACGTCCAGGTCCACCGTCCCGCCGCCGCGCTTCAGCGTCAGATCGCCGAAACCGAACCGGTCGAAAGCGACCGCCGCCGGGCCGCTGGCCTCGAAGGCGGCGTTGCGTCCGCCCATTGAAAGACCGCCTGATCGCAGGGACAGGCCCTCGATCCGCGTCTCGCCGGCCCGGCCCGCGCCCGCCGTCAGGCGCACGGGCGTATCCAGGCTCCAGCGCAGGGCCTCGTCGCGCGCGACGGTCAGACGGCCGCCGTCGGCTGTCGCCGTCACGTTTGCGGCGTTCAGGGCGGGGCCATCGATGCGGGCGGCCTTCAGGGCCAGACGGGTCGCGCCGACGATGCGGAAGGTCTCGATCCAGCCGGCGGTGGTTCCGTCGAAGCGCGCGGTCAGGTCGGCGCCCTTGGCCTGGGTCGCGCCGGATCCCAGAGCCGCCCCGGTCAGATGCAGGTCCAACACCGCCCGCCCGTCGCCGCGCCGCGTCTTCAGATCGGGATAGGGCAGGTCGCCGGTCAGGTTCAGCCGCGTCTCGCGCCCGTTCAGGGTCGGGGTGTCGAAGGCCCGGGCCTCAGCCTGAAGCGTCACCGCCACCCGATCGCCCACGGTCTTCAGATCGACGGCGGCGCCCAGCTGCCGGGCCGCCATGTCGCCGCTCTTCAGATCGGCGGCGGGCATCTGCGCGGTCAGCCGCATCAGCTTGCCGTCCTCCAGTCGGGCGTCGCCCAGCACCTGAACCGGCCCGTACTCCGTTTCCAGCCGCGCCCGGCCCCCCTCGACGATCACCAGCGGCGCGCGCGAGTCCGGCCGTGGAGGCTTGCCGGTGAATTCCTTCAGCAGCGGGTCCAGAGAGCCCAGCGAAAACTTGCCGCCCTTCCAACTGGCGCGCACCACGGGCCGGACCAGGCGGATGCGGCTGGGCGTGACCCCCAGGCCCGCACGCGACCAGGGCAGGCCGACGGCGTAATCGACTTCGACCCTTTCGACCGTCACATCGGGATTGCGGGGGTCGCCGATGCGGATGCGGCCGACGAAGCCGTCCAACTCCACGCGTTCGACCTCGACATCGGCTGGAACGCCACGCTCGTCCAGCCAGCCGATCAGAACGCTGCGCGCCGCCGCCCTGCGGTTGAGGTACAAGGCCGCGATCAGAAGGGCGACGACCAGCACCACGACGAGCAGTCCAAGGCCCGCCGCCCGAATGAGACGGGGTGCGCGCGATCGGGCGGGAACGGTTTTTCTAGCCGGGGCTTCGGTCAAGCGCAGTGGTCGCGTCGATGAGAAAAAAGTCGCCGGATCAGCATCGCACCCCCAGACGTGAGCACAAGATTAAAGCGCGGCGATTGAAATGACCGGCCCGCGCGCTTGTTCCAGTGAAGCTGGGCGATATGTGGGCGGCGCGCGAGTCGTTCGCATCAGTGATGGTCGCGATTACTGAAGGCGGATTCTCGCCGACGGCGCGGGCGATTCACGCTTGTTAACCGTTTGTAACCGTCCGTCTTCCCAAGATGGAGCAAGCAGTTTATAGGCCATGCCTTCGCGCCGCGCTGGCTCGCGCGATCCATGGCTAAATATGCTCTGGCGCCCTCGGCGTCGCAGAACGATTGGGACCTATGGCTCAGTTCGATCCTCGCCGCCAACCGATGCGCCTGGCCCCTCACTGTCTGACGGCCGTGGCGGCGATCTCGGTGGCCTTGATCGCTGGCAGAGCTTATCAACCCGCTCAGGCCGAAGAAGTTCCGGCCCTGTCTTCCGATCAGATGGCGGCGATGGAGGCCAAGGCCTTCGCGGCGGCCAACGCCCCCGCCGGGCTGACGGCGCCGGAAGCCGTCCACGTCCAGATCCGGCCCGGTGAAACCTTCGAACAGGCCGTGATGCGCACTGGGGTCACGCGAGAGGAGGCCAGCGCCGTGGCCGCCACGGTCGCGAACGCCTTCGACCTGGGCGATTTGCGCGCGGGCCTGAAGTTCGAGACCGCCATCGCCAAGCCTCGTGACGGCCGGGGCGACGCCCGTCTGATCGGCCTGACCATGCGCACCGGCCCGGCCTCGCAATTGACCGTGTCGCGCAGTTTCGACGGCGCGCTGCGCCTGCGTTCCCTGGAAGAGAAGGTGACGCACGAGACGGTGGTCCTGAAGGGCGATGTGGAGCGCTCCCTGTCGTCCAGCGCCCGCGAAATGGGGGCGACCGCCTCCATCGTCCGCGCCGCCAGCCGTCTGTTCGCCACCAAGTTCGACATGCAGCGCGACATTCGCGCCAGCGACGAATTCACCATGGTCTTCGACCGCGAGATCACCGAAGGCGGCCGCACGGTCAATGTCGGCGACCTGATGTACGCCGAGCTGCGCGGCGTGACCTTCTATCGCTTCCAGCCAGCCGGGGCGAAGGAAGCCCAGTTCTTCGACGCCAACGGCAAGAATCTGCGCTCGGCCATGATGCGCACCCCGCTTCAGACCTTCCGCCGCGTGTCCTCGGGCTTCGGCGTTCGCACCCATCCGATCTCGGGCTATCGCAAGATGCACCAGGGCATCGACTTCGCCGCCACCACGGGCACGCCCGTCGTGGCCCCCGCCGACGGCGTGGTGGTCGAGGCGCGTCGTTGGGGCGGTTACGGCAACTGGCTGCGCATCCGCCACAACAACGGGCTGGAAAGCGGCTACGGCCACCTGTCGCGCTATGGCTCGGGCGTCCGCGCCGGCCAGAGGGTCAGCCAGGGCCAGATCGTCGCCTATGTCGGCTCCACCGGCGCCTCCACCGGCCCCCACCTGCACTATGAGCTGTGGCGGAGCGGTCAACGGATCAATCCGGCGGGCGTCCGCACCCAGGAAGGCACCGAACTGGCCGGCGCCGATCTGGCCGCCTTCCGCGCCGAAAAGGCCCGCATCGACCGTATCATCGCCTCGGGCGGACAGAAGCGCCCGGCCGTTCAGCAGGCGTCGGCGGACGGTCTGCGGCCCGCCCAGGGCTGAATTCTTTCGCAAGTCCCTTGAACGGGTTCAGCCGACCAGGCGTGGCGGCGTCCGGCCGTCCGCCGGACATGACAGGCCATGCACCGTCACGTCGGCTTCGCCGAATTTGAGACCCAGAAGGTCCAGCACCGGATTCAGAACCGCATCCAGAACCGGCCCCAGCGGCGTCAGCAACTGACCCAGGGCGCGGGTCAGGCCGCCCAGATCCAGTCCCGCCACGGTGACGTCCAGCCTTTGCAGCAGGCTGACGACCAGGCCGCTGGCGAAGGCGCGCGATGACACGCTCTTCGTGTGCTGCGCCGCGATGTCGGCCGCGTTGAATCTGACCGGCCGAAAGCCGACGTCGCCCGCCTCGATGTCCGCCTTGCCCGTTAGCGTGACCACGCCCAGCACAGACAGCAGGGTCGCCGGTCGCGGCGTCAGCGCCTTCTTGAAGTCGCCCAGTTTGCGCTCGTCGATCTCGCCGATGAAGGCGCGAGCGACGCCGGGTCGGACGCCGATCTCGACCGACTGTCCTGGTCGGCAGGCCAGGCGCTGCAGCCGCGCTTCGGACGACGCCAATTCGACCAGAACCGGCAGCTGAACCTGGGTCAGTCCGGCCAGCGACTGGGCCGTGCGCGCCTGCAGATAGAGCCGCGCCTGAGCCGTACGGACGACAGGTTCGCCGTTCGCCGTCACCGAGAGCCAGGGCGAACGATTGGGGCGCTCGCCGATCGCCAGGCTGGCTTTCAGGTCCGCCAGGCCCGCCGGAACGCCCAGGTTCAGCGCGATCTGCCGTTCGCCGCCGGCCGTTTCCAGCACGGCCGTCGCCAGGTCCAGGGCGGAGACCGCGGCGTCCAGCCCGTCGCGCACCCCGTCCGGCGCCTGGGCGTCGACGCCGATCAGGTCGCCCAGCCGCAGGGTCAGCCCCGTCGCCGTCCCCGTCAGCTTGCCCAGCGCCCCGCCGTCGCGCCCGCCCGCGACCTGCTCCAGCACCTTCAGCGCCCGCCCGGCGTCCAGCCGCGTGTCCAGCAGCCGGTCATAGTCGCCGGCCTGGACGCCCAGATCGGTCGCCAAGGCGTCGGTGAAACTCAGCAGATTGACGTCGAGATCGGCCAGCCGCCGATAATCCATCAGCTTCAGCGACACCTGGCTGCCCGTCAGCCCGCTCAGCAACTGATTGGCCAGGCCGCCGTCCAGCGAGGCCAGACGCGAGCCCAGGCTGAACATGGCCTTGGGCGTTTCGGGCATGGCGGCCGTCGCGCGGCGCGTGACCAGAACCCGGTCGCGGCCCAGCAACAGTCGGCTGAAGAACAGGGGGGCGGGACTGGTCGCCACGACGCGCACGGCGTTCGGCGTCGCGCCTCCGGCGACGAAGCGCTGATCCCGCGCCAGCGCGCGGTCAGGCGTATAGACCCCCAGGGTCGCCGTCACCTCGGCGGGCGCGTCGGGCGCGATATTGGCCTGGACCGTCTCCTTGGCCCTGTCGGCGGCGTGGCCCAGGTCGCGCGCCGCCGACAGGGCCGCCAGGTCGGCCGCGCCCTGAAGCTTGCGCGTGTGCAGGGTCAGGACGCCCAGATCGATCGTCACCGCCGTCGCCACGCACAACAGTCCGCCCGCCACCGCCGCGGTGATCGCGACCGTCCCTCGACGGTCGCCGCGCCAACGTTGCAGCGGCCGGCGCATCATCCCTCTCCCACCCGCACCACCGCGGACCGCTCGATGACGGCGGGCGGTCGCGGGATCATGCCGCCCAGCAACATGAGGGGATGGCGGCTGGCGTCATAGGTCACGACGATGCGCAACCGCCCGCCGTCCTCGGCGATCCGCACGGTCGTCAGCGAGGGATTGAGCGGCACGCCCTTGACGGCGTCGGCCACCTCGGTGCGGGCCAGGCTTTCCCGTTCGGCCGAATCCAGGCCGCCGATGGCCGCGCGGGCGCCTTCCGACGCCAGGGCCTGAACCGACTGGGCCATCAGGAACCAGCCGCCGTAGACGACGATTCCGATCAGCAAAAACACCAGAATCGGGCCTACCAGAGCGAACTCGACGGCCGCAGCGCCTTCACGCGCGGTCTTGGCGCGGCGGGGGCCGGGTGGTCGAGAGAGGGGATGGCGCACCATGACGCAACCTCACGAACTGCTCGTATAGGTTGTATATCTGGTGCAGTTAAGAGTTCGTTTGGCCGTTGCGCTTCTGCGGCTCTCACCGTCGGCCGCGTTCTGGACGAGTACCTCTGCTGACGCTGAGCGTCGAAATCCGGGTGCGCGTTCGCTTGACGAAGGACTGATGAACGGCGTTCTCTTTGTCGCAGAAAGGGGCCGCGACCGTATGACCAAAGCGCGAAAAGGCGATCTCGCGCCAGAGCTGGATCCTGCGTTGCGGGTTGGCGACACCGTCGGCGTTCTGGCCAGTGACGCGCTTCTCGCCGCTGCTTGCTTTCTGGATACAGTCGAGAGCGACGATGCTTCGGCCGCCGAGACCCTGGCCGGCAACGCCCGGATGTGCCGCGCCCTGGCCGAAGCTGTGGCTCGGGCGCCCTTGGGCAGTTGTCGCCGCATCGTGGGACCCGACGACCTGGGTGGTCGTTTCTTCACTCTGACCGAACAGACCTGGTCGAACGCCGAGGTCGCCGTCTTCCTTCTGGCCGATACGACCCGGATCATGGAGATGCTTCCCGCGATGGACGGCGCCCTGAAGAACCGGTTGCTACGGGACGCTCAAGGCCTTCGTCGGGTCGAGGCGCTGATCCGCCTGGCGCCCAATGCGACCTTGGGACCAAGGCTGGACGCCCTGACGCCGCTTCTGCGCACGCTGGAACGACCCCGCGAAGGGGAACGTCCTTTTCCGCCCATGCTGATCGACGGCACCACGAGCGATCCGGAATTCTGGGAAACCGCCCAGGATGTCTATCGCATCATTGTCGGCCGCGAGCTGGACGACCTGCCCGCCCAGGCCCAGGCGGTCTGGTCCGGCAAGCTGGCGGTGGCCTGGCACAGGCTGCGGGACCGGGCGCGACCGCTGAGCCAGGCTCAGGTCCAGCAGATCGATGACGCGGCCCGACATCCTTCGGGTCCCTGGAGCCGGCCGCCCCTGATCCCCGGCGACTGGACCGAACTGGAGCCGGAGGCGGCGGCCTCGGTGCTGCGGCTGATCGCGACCCACTTCCATCTGGGTCCGTCGTCGACGCCCCTTCCATTGGCAGCCTTCTGCGATCGGGTGCGGACCTGTCCGGCGCGCTGCTACGGCGACGCCGTTCTGGTCGAGATTCAAGGTCGCCTGGTCGGAGGGACGTCGGGGATCGCGACCTTCCTGATCACCGAGGACGACATCCACTGCGCGGACGGCGCCTCTGCCTGGATCCACGATCTGAACGAGACGCGCGGCGTCCGTCTGACCGACGAGGAGGCGCGGCTGGAATACGTCCGTCTGTTCATGAACCTGGTCCGCAATGACGACGAGCGGTTCCAGTTGGCGGAGTCGTTTCAGGTTATGGCCGACCGCGCCGAAGACGCCGAGACCCTGCGGGCCCTCTGCATCGACCACACGGCCCCGCCCGCTCCGGCCGGTTTCGACGAGGAGGGCCGCTGGCGGTTCGTAGCGACCATCGCCTACGGCGGAGCGCTGTTCGTCGCCGTCCTGGCCCTCAGGCCGGACGGCCTGCTGGAGATGACCGACGACGAAATGCTGGTCGAGGACGTGCGGTTGCGCCGCGAACGCATGGACGGCCTGTTCGTGGTGCTGGAGCCGAAGGGAGAACCTGAATGACGCTGATACCGATAGAGAACAGCCTGGCGCTTCCCGACTGTATCGACGAGGACGGCCTGATCGTCGGCTGGTCGCTGGAACGCGAGCCTCGGCGTCGGCCCATCGGCTTCAAATTCGGCGCCGCCGCCGATCCGGCGTCGGCGGTGATCGATCCCATCCTGATGGAGCGCGAGGGGCATCTGATGACCATCGCTCCGACCGGGGCGGGCAAGGGCACGGGTTGCATCGTCCCCGCCCTGCTGCGGTTCGAAGGGCCGGTCATCATCATCGACCCCAAGGGCGAGAACGCCCTGATGACCGTTCGGCGGCGAAGGGAACTGGGTCAGGAGGTGGCGGTGATCGATCCCATGGGGGTGACGGGTCTGCCCGCCGCCACCCTCAATCCGCTCGACATCCTGGATCCGGACAGTCCCACCTTCGTCGACGACGCGATGGCGGTAGTCTCGGCTCTGGCCAATCCCGACGTCGACACCGAGGTCAGCGACGGCGGCTATTGGCGCGAACGCGGCGCGACCTTCGTGCTGGGCGTCCTGTTGCATGTGATGAGCGACCTTCCCCCGGATCGTCGCCACCTGGAAACGGTACGCACCTTGGTCAACCAGGCGGTCGGCGAAATCGGCGTCTATGGGGCGGTGGCCGAGCAGCGCGGACAGACGGACGCCCTGGCTGGAACCGTGCTGGCGATGCTGGAAGCCTCGAGCAACACCGAGGCGCGGGATATCGGGCGAATGCTGCGGATCGGCGCCGTCTCGACCTTGGGCGGCATCCTGTCCTTTTCGCAAAGCCTGGTCGACGTCGTGCGGTCGGGCATGATCGGACCGGCGCTGAGAACCACCAGCTTCGACCTGGGGGCGGTGCAGCGCGGCGACCCGCTCTCGATCTATCTCGTGCTCCCGCCGCACATGCTGGAAAGCCACGGCCGGCTGCTCAGGCTGTGGGTTCATACCCTGATGACCCTGATCTCCGGGCGCAGCGGCCGACCCAGGAAGTCCACCCTGTTCATTCTGGACGAGGCGGCCCAACTCGGCGCCTTCGATGATCTGCGCCGCGCCGTGACCTTGATGCGCGGTTATGGTTTGCAGACCTGGAGTTTCTGGCAGGACCCCAGCCAGTTGCGAAACCTCTACCCGCGCGACTGGCAGACCATGGTCAACAACTGCCGCGCGGTGCAGTGCTTTGGCGCCAACACCATGCTGGCGGCCGAATCCATGTCGAGGTTGGTCGGGTTCGGTTCGCCCGAACAGTTGCTGGATCTGGACGACGACGAAATCCTGCTTCAGCTGTCGGGCGACATGCCGGTGATCGCCCGCCTGCCCAACTACCGCGCCGATCCGATCTTCGCGGGCCTGTTCGACGCCAATCCCTTCCACGACCCCGGCCGGCCCGTGCAGCGGCCAAAGCCGGTCAGGCGTGTGTTCGAACGCCCATCGCCCGTCGCCCAGACCGACACCCCGGCCGACGTCCTGAAGCGCTTGCGACCTCGGGACAGCCGATAGCGACGTCCACAGCGGACGCGCGCTATTCAAATCATGATGTGGGAAAGTGGCGCACCCGGAGCGATTCGAACGCCCGACCCCCAGATTCGTAGTCTGGTGCTCTATCCAGCTGAGCTACGGGTGCGCATGCCTTGCGGCGAGGGCGGGTCTTTAACCGCTGGATCGGGCGGACGCAAGCGGGCGATTGCAGTTTATCCGCATTGAACGGTTGGCGTGGCGGTCATGACGGCTTAGGTCCGAGGAAGACGTCTTTCCCACCGTCCGGATTCTTTCATGACCGCCTTTCGTCGCTGCCTCGCCGCCTTGCTTGCGCCCGTCGTCCTGGCGGGTTGCCAGACCGGGCCCCTGACCGGGGCGACGGTTCCGCAGGCTCCCATCCTGGCTGATGCGCCGCATCCGGCGGGGACCAGGGCGCACGGGCCGTTCGTGGCCGCCGCCAATCCGCTGGCGGTCGAGGCGGGGATGCGAGTGTTGCGGCGCGGTGGATCGGCCGTCGACGCCGCCGTGGCGATCCAGGCGGTGCTGGGCCTGGTGGAGCCGCAATCGTCCGGTCTGGGCGGCGGCGCCTTCCTGATGGCCTATGACGCAGGGACCGGGGCGATCACGGCCTATGACGGACGCGAGACGGCGCCCGCCTCGGCGACCCCCGAACTCTTCTATGAGGATGGCAAGCCTCTGGGCTTCGTCGATGCGATCCTGTCTGGCCGGTCTACGGGCGCGCCGGGCGCGGTGGCCATGTTGGCGATGGCGCAGAAGGATCACGGCAAACTGCCCTGGCGCGACCTGTTCGGCGACGCCGAGCGTCTGGCGCGCGACGGTTTCGTGGTCAGCCCGCGTCTGGCGGGAATGATCAACGGCAATGCGCCCCAAGCCAAGACGCCGGCGGCGACCGCCTATTTCACCCGCCCGGATGGACGGCGCTATCAGGCGGGCGACCTGCTGAAAAACCCCGCCTACGCCGATACCGTGGCGCGTCTGGCCAAGGACGGCCCTGGCGTCTTCTATGGCGGAGCGATCGGACGCGACATCGCCGCCGCCGTGGCGGAAGGCCCGCGCCCCGGCGGCCTCACCGAGGCGGACATCGCCGCCTACCGTCCGCTGCGACGCGATGCGATCTGCCGACCGTATCGAATCTATGTCGTCTGCGTGCCGCCGCCGCCGTCCAGCGGCCTGTCGCTGCTGCAGTTCCTGGGCATGGCGGAACAGACCCCGGACCTGGCCAAGGGCGCCGACAGTCCCGAGGCATGGGTGGCCTTCGGGCGGTTGCAGCGGCTGATGTACGCCGACCGCGACCGCTACGTCGGCGACGCCGACTTCGTGGGCGTGCCGATCGCGGGCCTGCTGGACCCGGACTATATGGCGTCTCGCGCGGCCCTGGCGTCTGGCCTGAACGGACCGGCGTCGCCGGGCCAGCCGACGGGCTCGCCTCCGCGTGGCGAGGACCGCACCGCCGAGCCGGGCGGCACCACCCATTTCGTCGTCGTGGATGCGGAGGGCGACGCCGTCAGCATGACCACGACGGTCGAGAGCCTGTTCGGCAGCGGGCGGATGGCGGACGGCTTCTTCCTGAACAACCAGCTGACCGACTTCTCCTTCACGCCGACCGAAAACGGCCATCCGGCCGCCAATGCAGTGGCGGCTGGAAAGCGACCGAGGTCGAGCATGACGCCGGTGCTGATCCTTGATCGGCAGGGGAATCTGGTCGGCGCGGTCGGCTCGCCCGGCGGCTCCAGCATCCTGGCCTATGTGGCTAAGGCCTTGATCGGCGTGATCGACTGGAACCTGTCGATGGCCGAGGCCGTCGCCTTGCCCAATCTGGTGGTGCGGGGGTCTATGGTCGGCGCCGACACCGAGCAGATGGCGCCGGACATCCGCGACGCCCTGGGGCAGGCGGGCATGACGCTGCGACCCAATGCGACCGAGACCTCGGGCCTTCATGGCGCCATCTGGCGCGATGGGCGATGGGACGGCGGGGCCGATCCGCGACGCGAAGGGGTGGCGGTGTCGGAAGCCCGCTAGGGTCGGATCAGCGGCGCGGTTTGATCGACAGCTGGAAGGCGATCAGTCCTTCGCTGACGTCGGTGTCCAGGCCGTTCGCGCCGCGCAGGCCCTTGCCGGCGTCGATCTCGCGATAGACGACGCCCACCGAGGTCTGAACGTCGCCCCGACGATAGGCCACGCCGATGGAGGCGTCGCCCAGAAAGGCGCCGCGATCCTGGGTGTAGCCCGAGCGGGCGTAGTCGCCGTCACGCGTGCGGGCGAAGTTGTAGCCGACGGCCCGCCCCGATCCGGCGGCGTAGACATACCAGCGTGGACGCTGGCCGAATCGTTCGTCGCCATCGGGCGCCAACCGGTCCAGGCCCTCGCCGATCTTCAGCGTCACGCCCGCCTCGGCGGAACGTCCCTCGCTGCCGACGCCGACGCCGGCGTGAGGCGTCAGGCTGACCTCCAGGCCCGAGGGCGTATGGCCATGCGCGCCTCGGAAGCCCCGCACATAGCGCAGATCGTAAGCTTCGGGCGACAGTTCGGCGCGCTCGCCCAGACTGACGGGCAGGGGCGAGCCGTCGGCGCGGCGCAGGCGGCCGGCGGTCTCCAGCGTCACCCGGTCGGTGAAGTCGGCGCGGTCGATCCAGACGTCGTGGCGGGTGGTGGCGACGAGGCCCGCGCCATTGTCAGCAGGACGCAAAGCCGACGGGATGTCGATTTCACCCCCGAAACGCGCCTGGGGGTCGATGTGGACGCCGGGTTGCAGGGCCGGCCGGGCCGGGCTGTCGTCAAAGGCGTTGGGAACCCGGATCTGGGCGGTCGCGGCGGTCGCGCCGGCTATCGCCAGCACGCCTCCCATTCCGATGATCCAGGCCGTCGAACGCATTCGGTCTCCCCACCGTCCGCTGACCCTTACCCTGCACCACCCGGCGCAGGAGTCCAACAGACATTATCGACACGGTTTCGTCACTTTTGAACGACGGCGACCGGGTCGGGGTTCCCGATGCGAAAAGGGCTCCGCGTCGCGGAGCCCTTTGTATGGTCTGATCGGCGTCGGCCTTACTGGCAGGCCAGGCACTCGTCGTAGTCGGTCTTGGGCATGGAGAAGAGGTCGGGCTGGTTCGGATCGATCTCGGCCTCGGCCTTGTCCTCGGCGCCGGCGAAGGCCGCGCGCTGAACCGACTTGGAGCGCAGATAGTACAGCGACTTCACGCCGCGCTCCCACGCCGACCAGTGCAGCATGTGCAGGTCCCACTTGTTGACATCGCCGGGGATGAACAGGTTCAGCGACTGGGCCTGACAGATTTCCGGCGCGCGGTCGGCGGCCAGTTCGACCACCCAGCGCTGGTCCAGTTCGAAGGCGGTCTTGAATACGCCCTTCTCGTCCTCGTTCAGGGCGTCGATGTGCTGGACCGAGCCTTCATGCTCCAGGATGGAGGACCAGACCGCCTCAGTGTTGATGCCCTTCTGGTCCAGCAGGCGCTCCAGATAGGGGTTCTTGACCGCGAACGAGCCCGACAGGGTCTTGTGGGTGTAGATGTTGGCCGGGATCGGCTCGATGCCGGCGGACGTGCCGCCGCAGATGATCGAGATGGAGGCGGTGGGGGCGATGGCCAGCTTGTGGCTGAACCGCTCCATCACGCCGCGCTCCTCGGCGTCCAGGCAGGGGCCCTTCTCTTCGGCCAGCAGGCGGCTGGCCTTGTCGGCCTCGCGGCGCAGGTGTTTGAACAGGCGCATGTTCCAGGACTTGGCCATGGCGCTTTCGAAGGCCACGCCCTGCCCCTGCAGGAAGGAGTGGAAGCCCATCAGGCCCAGGCCCACCGAACGTTCGCGCTTGGCCGAATAGACGGCGGCGGCCATGGCGGGCGGGGCGCGACGGATGAAGTCCTCCAGCACATTGTCCAGGAACCGCATCAGGTCCTCGACGAAGCGCGGCTCCTCGCGCCATTCCAGGAAGGTTTCGGCGTTGACCGACGACAGGCAGCAGACGGCGGTGCGGTCCACGCCCAGGTGGTCGCGGCCGGTGTGCAGCATGATTTCGGCGCACAGGTTCGACTGTTTGACCTTCAGGCCCAGGTCGCGCTGGTGCGGCGCCATCTGGCGGTTCACCGTGTCCGAGAAGATCAGATAAGGCTCGCCCGTCTGCATGCGGATGTCGAGCAGCTTGGTCCACAGCGAGCGGGCGTCCACGGTCTTCATGACCGCGCCGTCCTTGGGCGACTTCAGGTCGAAGGTGCCGCCGACCTTCACCGCCTCCATGAACTCGTCGGTGACGTTGATGCCGTGGTGCAGGTTCAGGGACTTGCGGTTGAAGTCGCCCGAGGGTTTGCGGATTTCGAGGAATTCCTCGATCTCCGGGTGGTGGATGTCCAGATAGACGGCGGCCGAACCGCGGCGCAGCGACCCCTGCGAAATCGCCAGGGTCAGACTGTCCATCACGCGGATGAAGGGGATGATGCCCGAGGTCTTGCCCGCGCCCTTGACCTTTTCGCCGATGGAGCGGACGCCGCCCCAATAGGTGCCGATGCCGCCGCCGTTGGAGGCCAGGGCCACGTTCTCGTTCCAGACGTTCTGAATGCCGTCCAGGCTGTCGCCCACGGCGTTCAGGAAGCAGGAGATGGGCAGGCCGCGATCCGCGCCGCCGTTCGACAGGACCGGGGTGGCGGGCATGAACCACAGGCGGCTCATATAGTCATAAAGGCGCTGGGCGTGGTCTGCGTCGTCCGAGAAGGCGGTCGAGACCCGGGCGAACATGTCCTGATAGCTTTCGCCCGGCAGCAGATAGCGGTCTTCCAGCGTCTTCTTGCCGAAATCGGTCAGCAGATCGTCGCGCGACCGGTCCACCTGGACCGATTTCACCACGGTCAGATGCGGCCGTTCAGGCGTCTGCGTCGCCGCAACACCTTGGAATTCGGTCGTCTTCAACGCCTCGCCGCCAGCCATGATCATCCGCGTCCTGAACAGAAACAGCCTAGAGCCACCTGCGCTTCGACCACATCATCTAGTGGCGTTCGCGCTCCCCGAGCCCACATATAGGGCGCATATGCCTAATGACCCGTCAACGGGTTGACGTCGGCCTTTGTGGGCGAATCGGTCGGACAACTGTTCTCACGCTGTTGAAAAGCCTGAGCCCAAGCCTGCGACATGCCGATGACGGCCCTGCGCCAAAACATCACGAACGCGTGATCGGAACGCGGCGCCAGCTTCGCCGTTCCAGTCCCCTATGACCCCCGCGCTCGATCGTCCCTTTCTGACACGTCTCGTGGCGAAGGCCCGGACCGAACTGGCCGTCTTGAGCGCCCTGTTCGTCGCGGCGACCGGGGTGCTGGTCTTCGTCGAGGTCGCCGACGACATGAACGAAGCCGACGGTCAGGCCTTCGACCATCATGTCCTGGCCCTGATGCGGCCCTACGCCGACGATCCCGGCCGACCGTGGGGGCCGTGGTGGCTGAAGGAGGCGGCGGCCGACATCACCGCGCTGGGCGGCATATCGGTGCTGGGTCTGTTCGCCCTGATCGTGATCGTCTTTCTGCTGGCGCAGCGCAAATGGCTGTCGGCGGTCCTGCTGCCCGTGGGGCTGGCGGGCGGGGTCGCGCTCAGCGAAGGGCTGAAGGCGGTGTTCGAACGCGAACGACCGCCCGCCGCCGTCCAGGCGGTGGAGACGATCAACGCCAGCTTCCCGTCCGGCCATGCGCTTCTGTCCACCGTCTTCTATCTGACCGTCGCCGTCATGCTGACCCGCGCCTTTCCGCAGAAGCGGCTGAAAGCTCTGGTGCTGGGCGTCGGCGTCCTTCTGGCCCTGCTGGTGGGGGTGACGCGCATCTATCTGGGCGCGCACTGGGCCTCGGACGTCATCGCCGGCTGGGCCGTGGGCGCCGCCTGGGCCATGGTGTTGTGGCTGGCCGCCTACGCCGTCGAGCGGTTCCAGAAGCGGCGTCATGCATCGTTGCAGGACCACGAGACGCGGGAACGGACACAGGCCGCGACGAAAGTCTAGCGGCGCGCGCCGCTTTCGAGAGAGGATAGCGATTCTGGACGCCCCCGGGATCGCGAGAGGGGCGTAGGACGGAGAGACCCCATGACCGCCGCCCGCCTCTACGCCGAACGGCTGAAGACCCCCGACCAGGCCGCCGCCCTGATCGCCTCGGGCGCCAAGGTCGTCATGGGCCTGGGCGCGTCCCAGCCGCCGGCTTTGCTCAAGGCCCTGGCCGACCGGGCCGAGCGGGGAGAGGTCGAGGACGTCAACCTCTACTATCTGCTCAGCACCGCCATCGCCGGCCAGACGGTGCTGCGCGACGAACTGATGGGGCGCATCCGGCCGTGGAGCCTGTTCCATACGGCCATCGAACGCGGGCTGGAGCAGAGGGCGCGCGACGCCGGCCGGCCCAATCCGGTCCAGTTCATCCCCACCGGCTTCCAGCAGTCGCCGCGCCTGCTGTGCCACGAGGTCGGCGTGGATACGCTGATCTGCACCGTCTCGCCGATGGACGAGGACGGCTTCTTCTCCTTCGGCACCAACACCGACTACGCCAAGCCGGTGTCCGAGACGGCGCGCACGGTGATCGTGGAGGTCAATCCGCATATGCCGCGCGTGTTCGGCGACTGCACCGTTCATGTGTCGCGGGTCGCCGCCATCGTCGAACACGCCGCCCCGCTTCTGGTCGTGCCCAAGGCCCAGCCCCAGCCGGCGGACCTGATCATCGGCCGGACCATCGCCGATCTGGTCGAGGACGGCTCGACCCTGCAGATGGGCATCGGCGCCCTGCCCAACGCCGTCTGCGACGCGCTGAAGGACCACCGCCATCTGGGCGTCCATACCGAAATGCTGACGCCCGGCCTGGTCGAGCTGATGCAGGCGGGGGCGGCCGATCATTCCCGAAAGACCCTGCACCCCGGCGTCGGCGTCTTCGCCTTTTCGATGGGGGACCGGAACACCTACGACTTCCTGAACGGCAATCGCGGGCTGGAGGCCCATCCGGTATCCTATGTGAACGATCCGGCGGTGATCGCCCGCAATGCGAAGATGATCTCGGTCAACGCCACGCTTCAGATCGATCTGACCGGGGCCTGTTGTTCGGAGTATCTGAACGGACGCCAGTTCACGGCCTCGGGCGGCCAGCTGGACTTCGTGCGCGGGGCCTATGGCTCGGAGGGCGGCCAGTCGATCATCGCCTGCCATTCCACGGCGGCGAAGGGGACGGCCTCGCGCATCGTGGCGCGGCTGGACGGGCCGGTGACGACGCCGCGAAACGACACCCACATCATCGTCACCGAACACGGCTGGACCGATCTGAAGGGCAAGTCGACCAGCGAACGGGCGCGCGCCCTGATCGCCCTGGCCGCGCCCGAGTTCCGCGACGGCCTGACGCGAGAGGCGCGCGACCAGGGCCTGATCTGAAGCCGACCCCAAGGGTTCCGTCTCGTGCGGCCTAAGGCTAAGCTTTCGGCCATGACTCCACCGCTTCTGTCGATAGACCGCGTCAGCGTCGCGCGCGGCGACCGCGCCTTGTTGAACGGCGTCAGCCTGACCCTGCCCGAGGGACGCCACACCGCCATCCTGGGCCGCAACGGGTCGGGCAAGTCCACCCTGGTCCAGCTGATCACCCGCCAGATCTATCCGACCGTCGGCGCAGGCGGCGACGGCCGCCTGGGCGAGGTCCGCATTCTGGGCCGCGCCCACTGGGACGTGTTCGAGCTGCGCAGCCTGCTGGGCGTGGTGTCGCCCGCCGTCCAGTCCGACTTCACCAGCGACGAGGGGCTGGAGGTGTTCGACGCGGTCGTGTCCGGATTCTTCGCTGCGCGCGGCGTGTGGAACCACAGGGTGACGGAGGCGATGCGCCACGCCAGCCGCGAGGCACTGGAGCGGATGGGCGTCGCCCATCTGATCGGGCGGAAGATGGCCACCCTGTCGACCGGCGAGGCGCGTCGGGTGCTGATCGCCCGCGCCCTGGTCCATCAGCCCCGCGCCCTGCTGCTGGACGAGCCCTGCGGCGGACTGGACCCGGCGACGCGGCGGCAATTTCTGGAGGCGCTGCGCGACGTGGCGCGGTCGGGCGTGACCCTGGTGCTGATCACCCACCATATCGAGGAGATACTGCCCGAGATCGACCATCTGGTCCTGCTGCGCGAGGGCCGGGTGCTGGCAGACGGGGCCAAGGACGCCCTCCTGACCCGCCCGGTCCTCAGCGACCTGTTCGGCCTGCCCGTCACGGTCGACCGACGCGGCGACTGGTTCTGGGCGCATCTGGACTGAGGCGCTTTTTCCGGTTCCTTCCTCCTATTCCGTCTTTCCGGGGCGTCCGAAGGACGAACCCGGAACCCAGGAGGCAGGCATCAGGCGTTGGATGCGTTCAGCAGCTCGATCGTAGCCCTGGGTTCCGGGTTCTTCGCTTCGCTCAGCCCCGGAATGACGAACCAAGGTTGATCGGCCTCCCGCCTTCGCCTTTGCGCAGCTTGCCGCAGGAGGTGGAAAGCGAGAAGCTGGAACCCTGATGCTGCGCCCCCTCGTTCTGATCCTGACCCTGATCGCCGCGTCCGCCAGCGCCCCCGTCAGCGCGAACGCGGCCCAGCGGGCCTATGCGACGGAAGGCCAGTGCGGCGGGCGGCCGATGACCACGGTGCGGATGGCGCCCGGCTATTGCCTGGGGCTGGTGTGGCAGGGGACAGCAAACGACGGTCCCCGAATGCCGCGGGGTCTTTTGGCGCTGTCGGGCGGCGACTGGCTGGTCACGGATCTGGGCGGCTGGCAGGCGGGGCGGGGTTCGGTGTGGCGGCTGTCGTTCGCGCCGGACGGCTCGGCGCGCTGGCGCAGGCTGGCCCAGGGCCTGTCCATGCCCCACACCGTGGCGCGCGGGCCGGACGGGCGGGTCTATGTGTCCGAGATGAACCGCATCCTGACGCTGGACCCAGACGCAGCCGATCCGGCGGCGACGGTGCGGACGGTGATCGGCGGCCTGCCCGACAACCGGCTGCACGACAATCGCCACCCGCTGTCCAGCTTCGTCTTCGACGGCGATGGCGCGCTGCTGGTCAATGTCGGGGCGCCCAGCGACCGCTGCGTGGACGACCGGGGCCGGCCGCGCACGACGGCCTCTGGCGCCTGCATCGACAGCGCCGGGACGGCCCAGGTGCGGCGTCACGCCTATCTGGGCAACGGCCGCTGGGCCGAAGACAGCACGGTCTTCGCCTCGGGCCTTAGGAACTCCATCGCCCTGGTTCGGCATCCGTCGGGCACGATCCTGCAGGGCGAGAATTCGGTCGATCTGACCACGCCCGACCATCCCTATGACGAGATCAACGTGCTGCGCCGGGGCGGCGACTACGGCTGGCCCTATTGCGTCGATCTGGCCACGCCCCTGCCGGGCTGGAGCGCGGCCCAGGCGCGGTGCGGCCAGCGCGATCGGCCCGTGGCGCTTCTGCCGCCGCACGCCGCGCCGCTGGACCTGATCTATTACGAGGGGACGATGTTCCCCGAACTTCGCGGCCGGCTGCTGATGAGCTGGCACGGCTATCGCCGCACGGGCGGGCGGATCGTGGCGGCCGAGACGGACGACCAGGGACGGCCCCTGACCGACATCGGCGGGCGTTACGCCCTGTATCCGCGCGGCTCGGCGCCCTATCCGACGGGCGCGCCCAGCGTGCGCGGCAAGGTGCTGACGCCCGGCTGGGATGCGGTCGCGGGCCGCCAGCCGCGTGGTTCGCCGGTGGTGATGGCCGTCGCCGCCGACGGGGCGATCTGGGTCACGGACGATCGCAGCCGGGCGATCCTGAGGATCGCCCGGCCGACGGACTAGCCTTCGCGCGCCTCGCGCTTGGCCAGGACGCGCAGACGCAGCGCGTTCAGCTTGATGAAGCCGGCGGCGTCCTTGTGGTCGTAGGCCTGGACGCCCTCCTCGAAGGTGACGAGGTCCTGGTCGTACAGGCTGTTGGGGCTTTCGCGGCCGATGACCGAGACATTGCCCTTGTACAGCTTGACCTTGACCGTGCCCGACACCTTTTCCTGGCTCAGGTCGATGGCGGCCTGGAGCATTTCGCGCTCGGGCGAGAACCAGAAGCCGTTGTAGATCAGCTCGGCGTATTTCGGCATCAGCTGGTCCTTCAGGTGCATGGAGCCGCCGTCCAGGGTGATGCTTTCGATGCCGCGGTGGGCCGCGATCAGGATGGTCCCGCCGGGCGTCTCATAGACGCCGCGCGACTTCATGCCGACGAAGCGGTTCTCGACCAGGTCCAGACGGCCGATCCCGTTGTCGTGGCCGTACTGGTTCAGGGCGGTCAGCAGGGTCGCCGGGCTCATGGCCTCGCCGTTGATCGAGACGGGATCGCCCTTTTCGAAGCCGATCTCGATGATGGTCGCCACGTCCGGGGCGTCCTCGGGGCTGATGGTGCGCTGGTGGACGAACTCGGGGGCCTCGACCGCCGGGTCTTCCAGCACCTTGCCCTCGGACGAGGAGTGCAGAAGGTTGGCGTCGACGCTGAACGGCGCCTCGCCGCGCTTGTCCTTGGAAATCGGGATCTGGTTCTTCTCGGCGAAGTCCAGCAGCGCCTCGCGGCTGCGGAACGCCCACTCGCGCCAGGGGGCGATGACGCGGATGTCGGGCTCCAGCGCATAATAGCCCAGTTCGAACCGGACCTGGTCGTTGCCCTTGCCGGTCGCACCGTGACAGACGGCGTCGGCGCCGACCTGACGCGCGATCTCGATCTGACGCTTTGAGATCAGCGGGCGGGCAATGGAGGTGCCCAGAAGATAGTCGCCTTCATATTGCGCATTGGCGCGGAACATGGGGAAGACGAAGTCGCGCACGAACTCTTCGCGCAGGTCGTCGATGAAGATGTTCTCGGGCTTGATGCCCAGCTTCAGCGCCTTCTCGCGCGCCGGGCCAAGCTCCTCGCCCTGGCCCAAGTCGGCGGTGAAGGTCACGACCTCGGCGTTATATTCGGTTTGCAGCCACTTCAGGATGATGGAGGTGTCCAGGCCGCCGGAATAGGCGAGGACGACTTTCTTGACGGGCTTGTCGGCGGGGGCGGACATGGCGGTTCTTTCAGCAAGGCGGTGGCGGCGGACGGGGAGTTGACGCGCGCATAAGACCGGGGGTCCGGCGATGCAACCTTTTCCGCCCCCTTTTCCGGCGACGGGACGCGCCAAGATTAAGCTTTTGTCATGGTCATTCCGCCGCGTTGTCACACGGGCGACCCTCGTTATGGTTCGGGCATCTGAAATCCAAGGATGTCTGCTTTCATGCGCCGCACCGGGTCTCTCGTCGCCGCCGCCGCCCTTCTGGCGGTTTCCACCCCTGTCTGGGCCTCGTCTCCCGCCGCCCGGAACGCCCCGGCCGCCGCGCCCGCCGTCCAGGCCGCGCCCGTGTCCGAACTGGTCCGCGAAGTGGATATTCCCTACACGCGTTTCACCCTGGATAACGGCCTGACCGTCCTGGTCCACGAGGACCACAAGGCGCCGGTCGTCGCCGTTTCGGTCTGGTACAATGTGGGCTCTAAGGACGAACCGGCCGGCAAGACCGGTTTCGCCCACCTGTTCGAACACCTGATGTTCGGCGGTTCGGAAAACGCCCCCGGCAGCTATTTCACCCCGATGCGCAACATGGGCGCGACGGACATGAACGGCACCACCTGGTTCGACCGCACCAACTATTTCGAGACCGTGCCGACCCCGGCGCTGGAACAGGCCCTGTTCCTGGAAAGCGACCGCATGGGCTATATGCTGGGCGCCATCACCCAGGAGACGCTGGATCTCCAGCGGGGCGTGGTCCAGAACGAGAAGCGCCAGGGCGACAACCAGCCCTACGGCCTGAACCAGTACAAGCAGCTGGAGGCCCTGTTCCCCGAAGGACATCCCTATCGCCACTCGACCATCGGTTCGATGGCCGATCTGGACGCCGCCTCGATGGAGACGGTGCGCGACTGGTTCCGCTCCAACTACGGCCCGAACAACGCCGTGCTGGTGCTGGCCGGCGACATCACTCCGGCCCAGGCGCGGCAGCTGACAGAGAAGTATTTCGGTCCGATTCCGCGCGGTCCCGTCAACAACCCGGCCCAGGCCTCCGTCCCGACCCTGGCCGCGCCGGTCAATGAGACCATCCGCGACCGCGTCGCCAACGCCCAGGTCGAGATCAGCTGGGCGGTGCCCGGCATGCTGGACCCGGATTCGGTGCCGCTGAGCGTCGGCGCCTCGGTGCTGGGCGGCCTGGCCAGCTCGCGCCTGGACAACGAACTGGTGCGCGGCGAACAGACGGCCGTGTCGGTCAGCGCCTCGAACGGCGTCTTCCATCGCATCGGCATGTTCGAGATCACCCTGAACGTGAAGCCGGGGCAGGATCCCGCCGCCGTCGAGGCGCGCGCCCGTGAGATCCTGAACGGCCTGATCGCCGACGGCCCGACCGCCGCCGAGGTGGAGCGGGTCAAGACCCAGTATCTGTCGCGCCGCATTCAGGGGCTGGAACAGGTCGGCGGCTTCGGCGGCAAGGCCGTGGCTCTGGCCGAGGGCCAGCTGTATGCGGGCGATCCGGAGTTCTACAAGAAGCAGCTGGCCGCCTATGCCGCCGTCACCCCGGCCCAGGTCCAGGCGGCCATGCAGAAGTGGCTGACGCGTCCGGCCTATACGCTGACGACCCTGGTCGGGGATCGCGAAGCCTATCAGGAGGCGGCGACCAATCCGGCCGGCGCCAACCATACCCCGGCCCCGCCGATCGAGCGCGTCGCCCGCATGGACAAGCCCGAGATCGGACAGGTCGCCAACGTCGACTTCCCGGCCGTCCAGCGCGCGCAGCTGTCCAACGGCATGGAGGTCGTCTACGCCCAACGCGACGCCGTCCCCGTGACCAAGATCGCCGTGGACTTCGACGCCGGCCTGGCGGCGGACGACGTCGCCAAACTGGGGCTGCAGACCCTGATGCTGGACCTGATGGACGAGGGCACCCGCACGCGCAACGCCACCCAGCTGGCCGAGGCGCAGGAAGCCTTGGGGGCCACGATCTCCACCGGCGCGACGATGGACCGGTCGGTGATCAGCCTGAACGCGGTCACGCCGAACCTGGCCCCGTCGGTCGGCCTACTGGCCGAGGTGATCCGCACCCCGGCCTTCGCCCCGGCCGAACTGGAGCGCCTGCGCGCCGCGCGGCTGTCGCGGATCGCCGCCGAACGGACCCAGCCGGCCGCCCTGGCCAGTCGCGCCCTGCCGGAACTGCTGTACGGGGCGAACAGCCCCTATGGCCGTCCGTTCAGCGGCAACGGCGACGAGGCCAGCGTTCGGTCGATCACCGAAGCCGACATCCGTACCGACTACGCCAAGTGGATTCGCCCGGACAACGCCAAGATCTTCGTCGTCTCCGACAAGCCTCTGGCCGAAATCCTGCCGATCCTGAACGCCCAGCTGGGCCAGTGGGTCCCGCCCGCCTCGGCCAAGCCGGTCAAGGACTTCTCGGCCCCGATCCCGGCGGCGACGCCCAGGATCGTGCTGATCGACCGCCCGCAGTCGCCCCAGTCCTTCATCATGGGCGGCGAGGTGCTCGACGCCTCGGGTACGGACGACCTGTTGGTGTTGAACGCAGCGAACAACGTCCTGGGCAACGACTTCCTGTCCCGCATCAACTCGGACCTGCGCGAGACCAAGGGCTGGTCCTACGGGGTCAACGCCTCCGTCTCCGGCTTCCAGCACCGCGTGCCCTATCTGGTGACGGCGCCGGTCCAGGCCGACCAGACGGGCCCGGCCATCGCGGCCCTGAACGCCCAGTTCAACGACTTCCTGAAGGGCGGCAAGGGCGTGACCCCGGCCGAGCTGGAGCGGACGGTCAACGGCAACACCCGCCGTCTGGCCGGCAGCTACGAAACCTCCGGCGCCGTGCTGGGGGCCTTGCGGACCAACGACATGCTGGGTCGTCCGGACGACTATCCGGAAACGGTCGCCGCCCGCACCAACGCCTTGACGGCGGACCAGCTGGACGCCGCCGCGCGCGCGGCCATCGACCCGGCCCGGTTCGTCTGGGTGGTCGTGGGCGACGCCGCCAAGGTCAAGCCGCAACTGGATGCGCTGGGCATCCCGGTGGAAGTGCGTTCGGCGGCGACGCAGTAAGGACCGACAGGCGAAACGACGAAGGCCCGGAGAGCGATCTCCGGGCCTTTTTTGGCTTCTGGCGTCAGGTCCAATCGACATTCGGTGCGCCGACATCCTGATACGTCATTCCGGGGCTGAGCGGAGCGAAGAACCCGGAAGCCAGTGATACGGCCACCCAGCCGGATGCATTCAACGCCAGACGCGCACGCCCTGGAATGACGATTAGAGGCTGAATGTCGCTTGGACCTACACGGCGGCGGGTCGCCCGTGACGACAGTTTTCAGTCCAGCGTCGCGCCGGTGGTGCGCATGATCTCGGCGCGCAGTTCGGGCAGGCCCAGTCCCTTTTCGGACGAGGTCAGGGCGACCACGGGGAAGGCGGCGGGGCGTTTGGAGATGGCCTTCAGCGTGGCCTCCTGCACCTTCTCGCCCTCGCCCTTCTTCAGTTTGTCGGCCTTGGTCAGGACGATCTGATAGGAGACGGCGGCCATGTCCAGGGCGTCCAGCGCCTCGGCGTCCACGCTCTTCAGCCCGTGGCGGCTGTCGATCAGCAGATAGACCCGCTTCAGCGTGACCCGCCCGCGCAGATAGTCGCGGCCCAGGTCTTGGAACTTCTTGACCGTGGTCTTGGACGCCTTGGCCCAGCCATAGCCGGGCAGGTCGACCAGACGCATCCGGCCGTCCAGGTCGAAGAAGTTGACCTCGCGCGTGCGGCCCGGCTCGTTGGAGGCGCGGGCCAGCTTGTGCATGCCCACAAGGCCGTTGATCAGGCTGGACTTGCCGACATTGGACCTGCCCGCAAAGGCGATCTCGGGCAGGTCGGGATCGGGCAGTTGCTCGATCTTGGCCGCGCCCATGACGAAGGTCGCGGGCCGCGCGAACAGGATGCGGCCGGCCTCGATGTCCTCGGGCGTGAACTCGGTCTCTTCGATCACGCCGGCGATTTCTTGAAGCGGGCGAAGAAGGCGTCGATCGGGTTCTCTGCCTTGTAGCGGTGCATGATGACGTACTGTTGCAGGATGGTCAGGATGTTCGACCAGGCCCAGTAGACCAAGAGGCCCGCCGCGAAGGGCGCCATGATGAAGGTGAAGACCAGGGGCATGAACTGGAAGATCTGACGCTGCATCGGATCGGCCGCCGGCGGGTTCATCGCCGTCTGCAACCACATGGTCAGGCCATAGGCGATGGCCAGCAGGCCCAGGTGAAGCGGACCGCCCAGCAGACCGCCGATCAGCGGCGCCGCGGCCGGATCCCAGGGGATCAGGCCGAACAGGTTCCAGATCGACGAGGGGTCGCGCGCCGACAGGTCGTGGATGAAGCCCAGGAACGGCTGGTGGCGCATCTCGATGGTCACGGTCAGCACCTTGTACAGGGCGTAGAAGACAGGAATCTGCAGCACCAGCGGAAGGCAGCCGGCGACCGGATTGATCTTCTCCTTCTGGTACAGGGCCATCGTCTCCTGCTGCTGCTTCTGCGGATCGTCTTTGAAGCGCTTCTTGATCTCCTCCATCTTGGGCTGGAGGTTCCGCATCTTGGACATCGAGGCGTAGGCGTTGTTGGCCAGCGGGAACATGATCAGCTTGACGATGACCGTCAGCGCCAGGATGGCGACGCCGAAGCTGCCGACCAGGCCATAGACGTTCTCCAGCACCCAGAAGATCGGGCGCGTCAGGAACCAGAACATGCCCCAGTCGATCGCATAGACGAAGCGCGGCAGGTGCAGGGACTGCTCATAGGCCTTCAGCACCTCGGCGCGCTTGACGCCGGCGAACAGGCGCTGGGTCTCGGTCGCGGTTCCGCCCGGCTGGATGGTGCGGGTCGTGCCCAGGACATTGGCTTCCAGCTGCTGGGCGCCGCCGTTCTCGCGCACTCGGAATTCGGTTTCGACCGCCTCGTTCTGCTGCGGCAGCAGGGCCGCCAGCCAGTATTTGTCGGTGATGCCCAGCCAGCCGCCGGTCGAGGCGTTCTCGATGCGGGGCTCCTTCAGCCAGTCCTTGTACTTCTTCTGCTCGGTTCGATAGTCGCCCGGCTTGCCGAAGGTGCCGATGGCGCCTTCGTGGACGATGTGGGACGAGCCGGCGGCCTGGGGCACGCCCAGACGCTGGACGCTGCCGTAGGGGGCGATGGTGATGGCCTGGGTTCCCAGATTCTGCACCGTGTCCTGAACCGAGAAGACATATCTGTCATCAACCGACACCAGGCGGGTGAAGCGCAGACCTTGCCCGTTGTCCCAGGTCAGGGTGATCGGCGTGGTCGGCGTCAGGGTCGAGCCGTTGGTCAGGCGCCAGACGGTGTTGGGGCCGGGAACGCCCCCGGGCACGTTGGGGCCGGTCCAGCCGAACTGGGCGAAATAGGCGTTCTGCATGCCCTGCGGACGGAACAACTCCACCGGGTCGGGCTTGTCCTGGGCCTCGCGATAGTCGGTCAGGAACAGGTCGTCGATGCGGCCGCCCTGCAGCGACAGCGAGCCCTTCAGCGTGCCCGACTGGATCGGCACGCGCGCGGCGCCCGACAGGGCCTGGGCGCGGCTGGTCACGAAGGTCGACGCCTGGGGGCTGAGGGCCGTGTGCGCGGCGTTGTCGGCCGACTGCGACTGTTCGGCGTGGGCGCGCTGCTGCATGGCGCGGCGCTCGGCCTGCGGGCGCAGCACGGTGAAATAATAGATACCCAGGATCAGGGCCGAGCACACGATGAAGATGATCGTGTTGCGCGAGTTCTCGTTTTTCATGGATTCTGGCGGTCCTGGCCGGAAGGGGCGCGGGCGGGCGAGGGCGTGTCGGCCTTCGGTCTCGCCAGCCTTGTAAGCGTCGATTTCACGTCGTCAAGCAAACGGTCCCAGGCGCGCTCGGTCGTGCCCATGCGGGCGATGAAGACATAGTCGCTGCCGGGGACGCCGTGGTCGGGCAAAAGGGCGCGGGCGGCCTGACGCAGGCGGCGCTTGGCGCGGTTGCGCTGGACGGCGCCGCCGATCTTCCTGGTGGCGGTGAAGCCCATGCCGACGTGCGGCGAACCGTCGCCCCGCTCCAGCCGCTGGATCACCACGCCGCCGCGGGCCTCAGAAACGCCTTTGGCGGCCGCCAGGAACTGGGGCCGCCGCAACAGACGTTTGATCTGTAAAGGGTCGCTCATGCGTCCTTGGTCCCGGACGCGAGAGCCGCTTACGCCGTCAGGCGCTTGCGGCCCTTGGCGCGACGGCGCGCAACGATCTTCTGGCCGTTCTTGGTGGCCATCCGGCTGCGGAAGCCGTGACGGCGCTTGCGCACGAGTCGCGACGGCTGATAGGTCCGCTTCACGGTCGGCTCCTGACGTTAAAAGGTTGGGCGACGGGGCAACAAGGCGTCCGCCGCAGGAAGGGCGGGCGTATAAGTCGCATGGTCGCGCGAGTCAACGCTCGGCCGGCATTTCGGGAACGAAGAGCGTATGGCGAAACGAACGGCGAAGGAATGGGCCTTGCGGCTGCTGCCGCTGGCGGCCGTCGCCGGCCTGGCCGTCGCCTTTTTCACCCTGGGCTGGAATCGCTATCTGTCGATGGACATGCTGCGCGAGCACGGGCTGAACCTTCAGGCCTATGCGCGCGATCACTGGTGGATCGCCCTGGTGGGCTTCATCGGCGTCTACGCCCTGGCGACCGCCTCGACCATTCCGGGGCCGGTGTTCCTGACCCTGCTGGGCGGGATGATGTTCGGTCCCTATGTCGGCGCCCTGGCCCAGTCGACGGGGGCCACGATCGGTTCGGTCGTCATCTATTGCGTCTACCGCACCTCGATCGGGACCTGGCTGCGCGCCAAGTTCGCGGCGGACGCGGGCTTCATGGACCGGCTGGCCAAGGGCATCGACCGCAACGCCTTCACCACCCTGTTCACCCTCAGGGTGATCCCCAGCGTGCCCTTCGTCCTGGTCAACGCCACGGCGGGGATGATGGCGGTGCCGCTGAGGCCCTATGTGATCGCCACCTTCGTGGGTCTGCTGCCGTCCACCTTCATCTACACCTGGATCGGGTCCGAGCTGGGCGACCTTCTGAAGGCGGGCGTGCGGCCCGACCTGCCGATGCTGCTGAAGCAGTTCTTCTGGCCCCTGATGGGGGTGGTCTTCCTGTCGCTATTGCTGCCGCTGGGACTGAAGTTGGGTCAGATGGCTCGCGACCGGCGCGCCGGGGCCAGGGATGCTGGGGGGCGGGCGGCGTGAGCGCCCTGTTCGACCGGATCGCCGGGCGGCTGGGCCTGTCGCCCGAGGCGGCCGAGACCTGGCGCGAACGCCTGCGCCCGCGTGCGCCGGACGGTCTGTCAGCACGGCTGTTGCTGCTGACGGTCGCCTTCACCCTGGCGGTCGAGGCGGTGATTCTGGCGCCCAATCTGGCGGTCTTCCACGAACGCTGGCTGCGCGACCGTCTGCAGGCCGCGGAACTGGCCTCGGTCGGGGTCGAGGCCCTGCCCTATAGCGCGGTGGAGGACGACACGGCGGCCGAACTGATGCGGATCGGGGGGGTTCAGGCCGTGGCCCTGACCGAACAGGGGGTGCGACGTCTGCTGCTGCAGGCGCCCAACCTGCCGCGCGCGCCCGAACTGATCGATCTGCGGCGCGAGAACACCTGGGCGCGGCTGACCGATCCGTGGCGCACCCTGTTCGGCCATCCGGACCGCTCGCTGCGGGTCCAGGCCAAGCCGCGCTACCGGTCGGGCGACTTCATCGAGATCGTAACCCCGGCCCAGCCGCTGAAAATCGAGCTTCGGGCCTTTCTGCTGAACAGCCTTCTGGTGTCGCTGCTGGTGTCGGCGACGGCCGGAGCGCTTCTCTATGGCGGCCTGGCGCTTCTGGTGCTGCGTCCGCTGCGGCGCGTGACCCGGTCGATGGAGCGGTTCGCCGCCGACCCCGAGAGCGATCCCGAAGCGCCCTCCGACCGGCACGACGAGATCGGCCGGGTCGAGCGCGAGCTGGCGCGGATGCAGGACGAGGTGCGCCAATCCCTGCGCTCGCGCGCCCGCCTGGTGGCGCTGGGCGAGGCCGTGGCCAAGATCAACCACGACCTGCGCAACATGCTGACCTCGGCCCAGATGGCGTCCGAGCGGCTGGCGACCTCGGCCGACCCGCAGGTGGCCAAGGCTCTACCGCGGCTGGAGCGGGCGCTGAGCCGGGCCGCCGCCCTGTCGCGCAATGTGCTGGAATACGGCAAGAGCGAGGAGCCTGCGCCGCAGAAGACCCGCGTCGTCCTGACCCAAGCCCTGACCCTGGCGGCCGAGGACGCCGGGCTGGACGCCGAGGGCGTGCGATTGATCAAGCAATTGCCGCCGCGCTTCGCCGTCCAGGCCGATCCGGATCAGTTGTATCGCATCCTGGTCAATCTGATGCGCAACGCCCGTCAGGCCATCGAGGCCGATCCCGCGCGCCCGGCCGAGCGGCGCGGCAAGGGGGCGATCACCGTCAGCGCCTTCGGCGAGACGGGCGCCAGCGTGGTGCGCATCGCCGACGACGGTCCGGGCATTCCGCCGCGCCTGGCCGAACGGCTGTTCGAGCCCTTCGTCAGTTCCAAGAGTTCGGACGGAACGGGGCTGGGCCTGACCATCTCGCGCGAGCTGGCGGCCCTGCACGGCGGCGACCTGAGGCTGGTCGCCAGCGCGGGCGGCGCGACCTTCGAACTGCGCCTGCCGGATTGAGCCCTATTCCAGGCCGTCGTCCGAGACGACGAAGGGGCGGTTGTCGGCCTTGGCCTGGGCGGCCAGTTCTTCCTGCACCAGATGCCAGCGCCGCAGCCGCTCATAGTCGATGGCATGCTCGGGCGAGGCGTCCAGCCAGTGGCGGAAATCCTCCATCTGCAGGCGCGCGTCCGGCGCTGTCGGATCGGGCAGGGCGGGCACGTTCGGCAGCTGGCGCGCGACCTCGGCCGGAATGGGATAGTCGCCGGACGCGGTGCTGAGGATCATGGGGTGTCTCGAATGTGCGCGAAGGTCGCCCGAACCATGCCGCGAAGCGGGACCGTGCGCCACCTTTTCATGTGCGGCGCGTTGTTGCGGATCGGCGCTTCAACGGCCAAGCTGGCCCGCCGCCGGATCGTCCGCCTCTTTGGAGAAGCCCCATGATCACCCTGCGTAACGCCGCCCCGATCGGGATGGTCCTGACCGTCGCTCTTCTGGCCGCGCCCCCTTCGGCCGTCGCTGCGGGTCAGGCCAAGAGCCCGGCCGCCGCGGACCCCTATCGTGATCAGCGCGCCCTGCCGGACCCGTCCGACCCGGCGTCGCGCGACGCCGTGCTGAAGGCGCGAGGGGAAGCCTATCACCGCGCGCCCGATTCTCAGCAGAGCGAGGCGGAGATGGCCGAGACCCGCAGGCTGAACGACCGGATCGCCGCGGCCAACGATGCGGCGGACAAGGCGGACGCGGCCGCCCAGTTGGACTATGACGCCGCCCTGGCCCGCTATCAGACCGAGGTGCGCCGCAACGAGGAACAGGCTCACGCCGCCGCCCAGGCGACCCGTGCGGCCCAGGAGCAGTACGACCGCGACTACGCCGCCTGGCGCGAGCAGGTGCGCCTATGCGAATCGGGCGTCCGCAGCGCCTGCGCGGCCCCGACGCCTGCGACCGCCACCCCGACGCCTGGGCCGCGTTAAGCCCCGCCGTTCTTCTGGGCCGCGACCAGGGCGTCGTCGATCTCTCGCGCGCGAACCGCGGCCGGGCGGGCGGCCAAACGCTCGGCGTAGGCCTGGAAGACGGGACGGGTCGGCAGGGTTCCGAACATCAGACCCCAGGAGACCTGACTGCCCACATAGACGTCGGCGGCGGTGAAGCGGTCGCCCAACAACCAGGGGCCGCCCTGGGACACGGCGTAGTCCAGGGTGTCCACCGCCTGATCGAACGAGCCGTAGCCGACCATGGTGGATTTTTCGGGGGGCGGCAGCAGGCCTATGGACTTGGCCGTCACCGCCGCCTCGACAGGCCCTGCGGCGAAGAACATCCAGCGGTAATAGGCCCCGCGCAGCGGGTCGTCCGTCGCGGGCGCCAGGTCCGCCTCGGGAAAGGCGTCGGCCAGATAGGCGCAGATGGCGGCGCATTCGGTGACGACGGCGCCCCGATGGGTGATGGTCGGCACCTTGCCCATCGGATTGATCGCCAGATAGTCCGGCGCCTTCATCGTCGTGGCGTAGTCCAGCGCCACGGTGCGATAGGGCCGCCCCACCTCTTCCAGCATCCAGCGGACGATGCGCCCGCGCGACATGGGATTGGTGTAGAAGACGATCTCGGCTTCGGTCATGGCAAGCTCTCCCTTTCGGCAGAGCCTACGCCTGAAAGGCGATGGGTGTCAGCCCGCGACCAGGCTCATGTCGCGGCGGGCCATCATGCGGTCGAACTCGGTCCAGACGCCGTCGGCGCCATGCCAGTTTCCTTGCGTCGCCGCCTTGGAATATTCGGTGGCGCGGGCCTCGAAGAAGTTGGCGTGTTCGACGCCCGACAGCAACGACTGCAGCCACGGCAGCGGGTTTTCCGTCACGCCGTACACTTCCGGCAGCTTCAGCTGGCGCAGTCGCCAGTCGGCGATGAAGCGGATGTATTGCTTGATGTCGTCCGGCGTCATGCCCTGGACCGAACCCATTTCGAAGGCCAGGTCGATGAACTTGTCCTCCATGTTCACCACCGTCTTGCAGCAGTCGACGATGTCGTCGGCCACCGAGGGGGTGACTGCGCCCGTCTCCTTGTTGAAGGCGTGGTACAGTTTGATGATGCCCTCGCAGTGCAGGCTCTCGTCGCGCACCGACCAGGACACGATCTGGCCCATGCCCTTCATCTTGTTCTGGCGGGGGAAGTTCATCAGCATGGCGAAGGACGCGAACAGCTGAACCCCTTCGGAAAAACCGCCGAACATGGCCAGGGTCCGGCAGATGTCGGCGTCGGTATCGACCCCGAACTGGCCCATATAGTCGTGCTTGTCCCGCATGGCCTCGTATTCCATGAAGGCGCCGAATTCGCTCTCGGGCATGCCGATGGTTTCGAGCAGCAGGGCGTAGGCCGCGATATGGATGGTTTCCATATTGCCGAAGGCGGCCAGCATCATCTTCACCTCGGTCGGTTTGAACACCCGGCCGTAGCGCTCCATGTAGTTGTCCTGAACCTCGATGTCCGCCTGGGTGAAGAAGCGGAAGATCTGGGTCAGCAGATTGCGTTCGCCATCGTTCAGGGTGGAGGCCCAGTCCTTGACGTCCTCGCCCAGCGGCACCTCTTCGGGCATCCAGTGGACCTGCTGCTGCTTCTTCCACATGTCGAACGCCCACGGATAGCGGAAGGGCTTGTAGGCGACGGACGGGGTCAGAAGACCAGCGGCTTCGGGACGGATGATCGGGGTGATGGCGTTCATCGGGGCGAGACCTGAAACGAATCCGGAAGGGGACGATCACCATGCGCAAGGCCGGCGTCGGCGCCAAGCCGGAAATCACCTATGTTGCGATCACTTTTTACAGACACGCTACATATAGTAGATTTGGCGAAGGAAGTTGGGGAAGGTCCTGGGGATGAGTCTCGCCTCGTCCCCGAGGGCTCCGCCTATTTCAGCGCCATGGTGACGGTCTTCACGTTCACATATTCGTCGATGCCGTGGATCGAACCCTCGCGGCCGTAGCCGGATTGTTTGACCCCGCCGAACGGCGCCACCGGGGTGGAGATCAGGCCGGTGTTGACGCCGCACATGCCCGCCTCGATGCGGCGGCTGAAACGCATGGCCCGATCCAGGTCGCGGGTGAACAGATAGGAGGCCAGGCCGAATTCGCTGGCGTCGGCCTTTTCCAGCGCCTCGGCCTCGGTGTCGAAGGGAAAGACCGGGACCATGGGGCCGAAGGTCTCCTCCTCGCGGAACAGGCGGTCGTCGCCGCCCAGGGTCACGGTCGGCTGGAAGAAGCGGCCGCCCAGCGCATGACGCGCGCCGCCCGTCAGGATGCGGCCGCCGTCCGCCTGGATCGCGGCGACGTGGCGTTCGACCTTATCGAGGGCCTTGTCGTCGATCAGCGGGCCGACCTTGACGCCGGGCTGGAACGCGTCCCCCACCGGGAGGCGGGCGACCTGGGCCGCCAGTTTCTCGGCGAAGGCCTCGGCGACCGGACGTTCGACATAGACCCGGTTGGGACAGACGCAGGTCTGGCCGGAGTTGCGGAACTTGCCCTTGATGGTCTCGGCGACCGCAAGGTCCAGATCGGCGTCGGCGAAGACGACCAGGGGCGCGGCGCCGCCCAGCTCCATCGACACGCGTTTCAGGGTGGGGGCGCACTGTTCCGCCAGCTTGCGGCCCACGCCGGTCGAGCCGGTGAAGCTGAGTTTGCGGATGTCGGGGCTGTCGCACAGGGCCTTGCCTATGACGGCGGCCTCGCCGGTCACGATGGACAGGGCGCCGGCGGGCAGACCGGCCCGGTAGGCCAGTTCGGCCAGGGCGATGGCGGTGAACGGCGTCTGGCTGGCCGGCTTGACCACGGCGGTGCACCCGGCGGCGAAGGCGGGCCCCAGCTTCCGCGTCAGCATGGCGGCGGGAAAGTTCCACGGCGTGATCAGGGCGCAGGGGCCGACCGCCTCGCGATAGGTCAGGATCAGATGGCCCAGCGGGCTGTCCTGGGTTTCGCCGATCAGGCGTTCGGCCTCGCCGGCGAACCATTTGATGAAGCCGTTGGCGTAGGCGATCTCGCCCTTGGCCTCTTCGAAGGGTTTGCCGTTCTCCAGGGCGCACAGGGCGCCCAGGGCTTCGGTGTTCTCGTCGATCAGCGCGGCCCAGGCGCGCAGGAAGGCGGCACGTTCATGCGGATCGCCTCGCGACCAGTCGGGAAAGGCCTCCACGGCGGCGGCGACGGCCCGCTTCGTCTCGGCGGCGCCCAGATCGGGCACATGACCCAGCAGGGCCCCGTCTGCGGGATTGTCCACCGCCACCCCGGCGCCGTTCGCCGCGATCGGCTCCCCGGCGATCAGGGCGTGTTGGCGCAGGAAGGACAGGCCGGCGTCGCGGGCGGCAGGGGTCACGGCGATCTCCAGAAATCGGGTCGGAAAAGCAAAAAGGCCCCGCCGGGGGACGGGGCCTTGGGTATCGTCAGGGAGCGGCGGTCGCCGTCCCGCGAACGATCAGTGCTTGGCGTCGTTGGCGGCGCCGGTCACGGCCTGGCCGGCGGCCTGGGTGTCGCGGCCGACGCCGGCGATCGTGTTGCAGGCGGCGGTGGTCAGAGCGGCGGCGACGGCGGCCAGAACGAAGATCTTGCGCATGTGAACTCTCCAGTTTGCCGACGCGACGCGCCGGTTCGGCCTTCTAACGCAAGCTCTGCGTTGCGGTTCCGGCCTTGTCGGCGGGATCGTTGGGGATCAGGGCCTCGGGCGTGACGAAGGTCATGCGGGCCGTCGTGCCGCCGGAAGGCGATTCGACCATTTCCGCCTCGCCGCGCAGCTGCTTGGCGAAGGCGCCCATCAGGGTGCGGCCCACCCCGGCTTCGGCGGCGTCCGATGCGCCGGGGCCGTCGTCCTCGACTTCCAGGATGCTGGTGTCGCCATTGACCTTGAAGCGGACCTTCAGTTCGCCGCCTCGCCCGGCGAAGGCATGCTTCTGGGCGTTGCTGACCGCCTCGACCAGCCACAGCGCCAGGGGCGCCAGCTTGTCGGGATCGACATAGAGGGAATCGGCCTGGACCGAACTGAGCACAAGGTGTCCGCGCCCGGCGTCGGCGGCGATGAGCTGTCCGACCAGTTCAGTCAGGAAGTCGCGGGCGTCGGCGTGGCGGATGTCGTCGCTCTGGTAGAGGGTGCGGTAGATCAGGGCCAGGGCCGAGATGCGCTGGCGCGTGTCGCCCAGGGCCGCCTTCGCCGCCGGATCGGTCACGCCGCGCTGCTGCATCGACAGCAGGGACGAAATGATCTGAAGATTGTTCTTCACCCGGTGATGGATCTCGCGCATCAGCGCGTCCTTCTCGGCCAGTGAGGCGTTCAGCTCCTGATCGCGGACGGTGATGGCCTCGGCCATTTCGTCCAGGGTGCGGGCCAGGGTGCGGATTTCGGACGGGGCGTTCATGGCCTGAAGTGGGCGCACCGAGAACCGTCCCTTGGCGTAGATGGCGGCGATCCGCTCCAGATAGTCCAGCCAGCGGATGAAGATGCGTTCGGACAGCAGCATGACCGCTGCAAAGGCGGTCAGCCAGGCCCCCAGCGGCAGGAGAAGGGCGCCGATGGGATTCAGGCGCGCCCAGGACAGAAGGCCGGGCGCGGGCGCGGACAGCAGCACATAGATGTCGCCGCTGGCCAGGACCGCGCCGGCGTAGTCGCGCCGGTGGCCCCGGCTGTCCACCGCTTCGAACACGGCCGAGCCCTGATCCCGCGCGCGATCGACCCAGCCCGACACGTCGCGGCCGCCGGACAGGCGCATGGCGTCGGGGCGGCTGGCGATCAGGATGCGGCCTTCGCTATCGGTCAGGGCGGCTTCCGACCCGGCGGGCAGGGCGGCGTCGGTGGTGTCGGGCTGCAGGGACGACAGGGGAATGACGGCCGCCATCGCGCCGTCGAACCGCCCCATCGGCCGCTCCGAGCGGATGGCGACGATCAGCGCCGAGGGATAACCCGCGCCCGCCGGCGCCCGCACCACGACCAGGCCCTCTCCGTCGCGCAGCCGGCGGAACCAGTCGGATCCCGTCGCCGGCGACAGGGCGGACGGCCGGCCGTCGGAGCGGCCGGAGGCGCAGACCGCCTCGCCTGTCGGGCTTAGGCGATAGAGCCCCTCATACCCTTCCAACTGGTCGACCAGGGCGGCGAGGCGCGGCGCGCAATAGGGGCCCAGGGCGTCGGGACTGAGCGCGCGCAGAAGAACCTGCGCGCTGTCCAGCCTGGACTTGGCGTTGGTGGCGCTGCGTTCGGCCGCCAGCTGCAGGTCGACCTGCCGCTGCACCCGCTGTTCGCGGAAGTCGGCTTGGGTCTGGATCAGGCTGAGCACGAAGATCGGCAGCAGGGCGAGGGCCATGGCCATGCCCAGGCGGAAGCGGATGCCCTGAAACCGGGGCGTGTTCCATTTTCGGCCGAAACGGACGACCGGGATCGCGTCTTCGGATCGGCTCGCGTCCGCCACCGGTCGTCAGGACCGGGAACCGGCCAGCCTGTCGGCCTCACCCAGGATGGAGCGCATGGCCTCGCCGGCGGCCTGGCCGTCCCGGCTGTAGCCGCCCTTTTCCAACGCCGCCTGAAGGGCGCGGCGCGCGCGGCTGACCCGGCTTTTCACCGTGCCGACGGCGCAGCCGCAGATTTCGGCCGCCTCCTCGTAGGCGAAGCCGCCGGCGCCGACCAAAATAAGAGCTTCGCGCTGTTCTTCCGGCAGCGTCTTCAGGGCCTGGCGCAGTTCGTCCAGGGCGACCGGCGCCTCTGGGTCGTCGACCGCCACCAGGGTGCGTTCGGCCGCCTCCTGGTCCAGCTGCGACTGGCGCCAGGACCGACGTTTCTCGGAATAGAACTGGTTGCGCAGGATCATGAAGGTCCAGGCCTTCATGTTGGTGCCCATCTGATAGCTGGCGCGGGCGTCCCACGCCTTCATCATGGCGTCCTGCGCCAGGTCGTCGGCGGCGGTCGGATCGCCGGTCAGGGTGCGGGCGAAGGCGCGCAGGTGCGGGATCAGCGCCACCAGCTCTGTCTTGAAGGCGTTGTCATCGGCCGACGGCGGTTTGGGCTCTGCGCCCAGGCGGGCGCTCATGCGTCACCGCCGGACGCTTTGGCGTCGGCGCGCTTCAGGATTTCCAGGAACTCGTCCGGCACGGGCTCATTGACCACCTCGTCGAACATGTGGCGCAGCTTCACGCCGATCGCCTGCTGGCGGAGGCGGGCTTCCTCCAGCCCGGCCCCCTGCGTCTTGCCGGCGACGGGCCGCGAGGAGTCTGAGGAGTCAATCATTGAAGGAATACCGCCCACCGAACTTTTCGCAGATGATGTAGGGCCGATAACGTGCCCTTGCCGGGCGGGTTCCTCCCATTTCGGGATTTTATGCTCAAGCTTATTCCGTGGGGCGGAACCGTGATGCATTTGATACGTTTGCCGAAACTGTAGCGCCCCTCCGTACAGGGGCCGTATGTCGGGGACTATCGATAATGAGCCTTCTGGCCAGACTTGCGCCGCACCTGCCTTATGTCCGTCGTTATGCGCGCGCGCTAACCGGCGATCAGGCGACCGGAGACAATTACGTGCGCGTGGCGCTGGAGGCCTTGGCCGCCGGCGAGCAGCAGCTGTCGCCGGACATGACGCCTCGCGTGGCGCTGTACCATGTGTTCCACGCCATCTGGTCCTCGACCGGCGCCCAGCTGGAAGACGCCTCTGACGTCGAGGTGCGCGACGACGCCTCGCGTCGCCTGATGCGGATCGCGCCGCGCTCACGCCAGGCCTTCCTGCTGACGGCGCTGGAGGGGTTCACCCCGTCGGAAGCCGCCCAGATCCTGTCGGCCGACCCGCGCGAGATCGAACGTCTGATCGCCGACGCCCAGTCGGACATCGACGCCGAACTGGCCACCGACGTCCTGGTGATCGAGGACGAGGCCATCATCTCCGCCGACATCCAGAGCCTGGTGAAGGAACTGGGCCATCGCGTCACGAGCGCCGCCACCACCTATGACGAGGCGGTTGAGGCCGTGTCGCGTCACAAGCCGGGCCTGGTCCTGGCCGACATCCAGCTGGCCGATGGTTCGTCGGGCATCGACGCCGTCAAGGACATACTGAAGCGGATCGACGTGCCGGTGATCTTCATCACCGCCTTCCCCGAGCGCCTGCTGACCGGCGAACGGCCCGAGCCGACCTTCCTGATCACCAAGCCCTTCCAGCCGGAAACGGTGAAGGCTGCGATCAGTCAGGCCCTGTTCTTCCATCCCTCGCGGCAGAAGGAAGCCGCCTGAGAGGCAGCGCGGAAATTATGTTTCCGCGCGGGAACCGGATCGAGACGCCGTCGTTATCGGCGTGCGGAGGCGGATACGCCCCCGACTTGATCGACGAAAGCCGATCGGCCGCCTTCCGCACCTCATTCTCGATGATGCCACTTCAAAGGCGGTCCGCAGGGGCCGCCTTTTTCTTCACGTTCGTATCGACCCCGCGCCTGAGCTGCGGCAGGATCGTTCTTAAAGAAAACGCACGGAGACGACGCCATGACCCAGACGAACCGGCAGTGGGTGCTGCGCCAGCGGCCGCGAGGGCTGATCCAGCCCGGAGACCTCGAACTGGTCGAAAGCCCGATCCCGGACCTGAAAGAGTCCGAGGTGCTGGTCCGCACCCTCTATCTTTCGCTGGATCCCACCAACCGCACCTGGATGAACGACGCCGAGGGCTATCTGCCGCCGGTGGGGTTGGGGGAGGTCATGCGCGGCCTGACCCTGGGCGTGGTCGAGCAAAGCCGGTCCGACCGCTTCAAGGTCGGGGATATCGTGTCGCCCCTGTCGGGCGGCTGGGCCGATTACGCCGTGGTCCATGAACAGGGTGTGCGCCCTGTCCATCGTGCGCCGGGCCTGCCGCTGACCGCCAATATGTCGGTGCTGGGGATGACGGGCCTGACCGCCTATTTCGGCGTGACCGACGTGCTGAAGGCCAAGGAAGGCGAGACCCTGGTCATCTCGGCCGCCGCCGGGGCGGTCGGCTCCATCGCCGGTCAGATCGCCAAGCAGCGCGGCTGTCGCGTCATCGGCATCGCCGGCGGACCCGAGAAATGCGCCTGGTTGACCGACGACCTCGGCTTCGACGCGGCCATCGACTACAAGAACGAGGATGTCGGCGCGGCGCTGGACCGGCTGGCGCCCGATGGGATCGACCTGAATTTCGAGAACGTCGGCGGCGACATCATGATCGCCGTGTTCAATCGCCTGAAGGTGCACGGGCGGATGGCGGTGTGCGGCCTGGTGTCGTCCTACAATGCGACCAAGGCGCCGCCCGCCCCGAACTTCGGCCGGATCATCACCCATCGTCTGAACGTCCAGGGCTTCCTGGTGCTGGACTACGCCGGCCGCGCCCGCGAGATGGTCGCCGAGATGGGGCCGTGGCTGGCCGAAGGAAAGGTGAAGTGGAAGGTCCACGTCGATGACGGCCTGGAGGGGGCGGTCTCTTCGCTGAACCGCTTGTTCACCGGCGATCATGACGGCAAGCTGCTGGTTCGCGTCTCCGAAGAACCGGGCTGAGGATTTCCATGAGCGACCCGCTGCTGATCCATTTCGAGGATCTGGAAACAGGGCAGGTCGTGCCTCTGGGCGCCTGCGCGGTCGATCAGGCCGCGCTGGACGCCTTCGTGGAGCGGTTCGCGCCGGGATGGGACACCGCCTATGGCGCGCCCGACGCCATGATCTACGCCTTGTGGAGCCGCTTGGCCGTGGAAAAGTCCGGTGCCTGGGCCCAGACCAAGGTGCTGGCGGTCGACGGCCTTCGCTACATGCGAAATCCGCCGCCGGGCGAGTTGCTGCGCGGCCGGATGACGGTGATGGGCAAGGACCCGGTCGGCGACGAGAAGGGCATCGTCATCGCCCAGCACGACCTGCTGGACGAGGGCGGGCGGCTGATTTTCTCTTGCCTGACCCGCGCTGTCTTCTCGCGCCGCTGAAAAGCGCGCCCCGATACGAAAAAGGCCCCGTCGGCGGACCGGCGGGGCCTTTCTTGTCTGGACGCGAGCCGGTCTTTAGTTGACCGACGCCGGAGCCTCCGCCTGACGCTGGAAGGCCAGGGCGATCAGGCGGTCCCAGCCCACAAGCGACACCAGGTGGGCGTAGATCTGACCCAGGGCGCCGTTGTCGCGCAGTTCGGCCAGCTTCTCGGCCGGCAGGGCCTTCAGCTTGTCTTCCGACACGGCGTAATATTCGGCCAGCTTCTGCGGCTCGCCGGGCGTGCCGTCGGGGTTGCGCGGGGTGAAGGCGGCCTCGCGGATGTCCAGCAGGTCCAGGTCCTTCAGCAGCTGCACGAAGCTTTCGGTGCGCAGGCGCTCCTGCTCGAAGTTGTTGCAGAAATCCATCGCCATATTGGTGTAGTCGCTGGGCTGCCCATCGACGAACAGCGGGTTCTGGCCGCCCTCGGCCACGATCTCGGCGCCGCGGTCGATGCACAGGATCAGGCGCTGGTTCTGTTTGTCGTCGGCGAAGACGAACGGATAGCGGCGCACATAGGCGGGAATATAGGCGTCGGCGCGGAAGTCTCCGGCGTCGGACACATACAGGTTTTCACCCTGGCGCAGGCCCATGACCACGACCGGCTGGCGGTTCTCGCCAGTGAAGATGATCGGATAGGACAGGGCCGCGGCGGCGAACTCGGTGACCGTCAGCGGCACGATATTGGTCTGGGCCACGAAAGCGTAGGGCTTGTCGGTCGGATTGACGCCCAAGCCGCCGTGCAGCGCGGGGTCCAGCGGCTCGGGGTTCGAATAGAAGAGAACGGCGCCTTCGAGCGGCGAATTGTTCGTGTCGGTCATGAAAGCCAGACGCTTTAGGAGTGGAAAGAGGCGCGCCTTCTAGCCCATGGCCGCCCGAGCGGCAAACGGCGTGGCGGAGACAGACCCCGCCACGCCGTCGAAGGGCCGCCTCAGAAGGCGTAGGTCACGCCAAGGCGCAGGTTGCGACCCGGCAGGGCCGCGATGTCCTTCAGGAAGGAGGCGTGCTCGCGCGCCTCCTGATCCGTCAGGTTGTGGCCCTCGGCGAAGAGGGTGATGTTGCGGTCGGCGAAGGGCCGGACGGCGCCGCGCAGATTGACCAGGGTATAGCCCTTGGTCGGCAGTTCGCCTTCCGAGACACGGTCCTGTTCGCCGACGCGGCGGACTTCGCCGGCCAGATCCCACAGGGTCGAAGTCCAGACCAGACGGGCCGTGGCCGACCACGGCGGGATGCGGGCGGCCGGCCCCAGGTCGGTGTCGGCGTGGACGTAATCCGCAGCGCCTTCCAGCGACAGTTTGCGGTCGCCGCTCCGCCACAGGGCGTAGGCCGCCTCGGCCTCGAAGCCGTAGAAGTCGGCGCCTGTCTGAACGAAGCGATAGACGGGGAAGGTGTCGCCCTCGTCCGTCGTGACCTCGGCGCCGGTGCGACGTTCGTCGATGAAGCCGTCGTACCAGGCGCGGTAGACGTGCAGATCGGTCGTCAGCGGCCCGCGATCGTAGTGGACCGTGCCTTCCAGGGTCGTGACCTTTTCGCTGTCCAGATTGCGGTCGCCGGTCTCATAGGCGGCGGTGGCGATGTGGACGCCGTCGGCGAACAGTTCGACCTCGCTGGGCGCGCGTTCGGTGCGCGACAGGCTGAGCCCCAGGAACAGGCCGGCCTGCGGGCGCAGGAAGGCGGCGGCCGACGCCGACCAGTTGTCGAATTTGCGCTCGACCTGGGCGGTTTCGCCCAGCGGCACGACGCTGAGGGTGCGGCGGTCGAAGCGCAGCCCGCCCTCGAAGCCGTAGCGGTCGTGGTCGTAACGTTGGACGGTATAGAGGCCCTGTTCGTCGATCTTGGTGGTCGGGACGAAGGCTTCCTCGCCGATGGCCTCGAAGTTGCGTTCCAGGGCCTGAACGCCGACGGCGCCGTTCCATCCGTCAAGGGCGCGCTGGACCAGTTCGCCACGCGTCTCCCAACCGTCCGAGTTGAAGATGGTGCCAGGCTGGCCGGGACCCTCGAACTCTGTGTGGGTGTAGTCGGCATGGCCGTAGGAGGCGCGCACCTTGGCGAAGGGGCCGGCGTCGAAGCGGTATTCGCCTCGGGCGTCCCAGCGTTCCTGCTCCAGGTTGATGAAGACCTCGGGTTCGGCGACCGTGCCGTACTCGCTTTCGGTCCTCTTGTAGGAGACGCCGACGAATCCCTTGTCGCCGATGTAGGAGCCGCCCAGGCCCCAGGCGTTCAGCTTGGACCAGCTGTTGGGCTGTTTGTCGGCGTCCTCGCGCGCCACGCCCTCCGCATCGGCCAGGGCCTGGGACATGGGCGCGGAGGGGATACGGTAGTCGTCGGTCTGGCGGGTCACGCCACTGATGTTGAAGGCGAAATTTCCCGCTCCGACGGTGGCGTGGCCCGAGGCGCCTCGGCCGTTGTCGACCGTGGAATATTGCGTCGAGACGCGGCCTTCCAACCCGCCTTCCGGCAGTTTCTCGGGAATGCGGTCGTCGATGATGTTGACGACGCCGCCGATGGCCGAACCGCCGTAGACCAGGGTCGCGGGGCCGCGCACGATCTCGATACGGTGCGCCTCGCCCGGATCGGTGGCGACGGCGTGGTCGGGCGAGACCGAACTGGCGTCGATCTGACCCAGGCCGTTGGTCAGAACCTGGACGCGCGGACCGGACAGGCCCCGAATGACCGGACGGCTGGCCCCGGGCGCGAAGTCGGTCGAGCGCACGCCCGGCAGGCCGTTGACCAGATCGCCCAGCGAGACGGCGGGGGCCTGGGCCAGATCCTGGTCGTTCAGGACGTCGGTGGCGATGGTGGTCGCACGCTGGGTCACGCCATAGGGGGTGGCGGTGACGATGACGTCGTCGACCTGGGCGGGAGCGGAATTGGCGGAAACCGTCTGGGCGTGGGCGGCGCCGCCCAGGGCGGTCCAGGCGCAGGCGGACAGGAGGAGGGGGCGCGAAATGCGGATGGGACGCATGGGGGCGTAGCCTTTTGGGGAAGAGAACGATTCTGTTATGAGATAACGTCACATGACGTCAAGCCGTGTTCTGTTGCGGCCGAGCCCTCCAGACATTAGCTGTGGCGTCATGAGCACCGTCTGCGATCACGATCACGCCCGTTCCGGCTTGCACGGGTCTGCGCTGTCGCAGGCGCTGGACGCCGCCGAGACGCGCCTGTCGCAGGCCGGGGAGCGGATGACCGCGCCGCGCCGGCGGGTGCTGTCGCTGCTTCTGGAGACCGGAGAACCGGTCAAGGCCTATGACCTGATCGCCCGGTTCGGGGCCGACGGCCAGGCCGCCAAGCCGCCCACCGTCTATCGCGCCCTGGAGTTTCTGGAGCGTCAGGGCATGGCGCACCGCATCGCCTCCATCAGCGCCTATGTCGCCTGCGCCGGCCACGCGGACGGGCCGCACGGCGCGGCGGCGCATGCGGCGGCTTTTCTGATCTGCGACTGCTGCGGCGCGACGCGCGAGGTGCACGGCCCCGACCGAGGGGCCATCGACGCCGCCGCCGCCGCCGCCGGCTACGAGATCGCGCGCACCACGATCGAGGCGCACGGCCGCTGCCAGGCCTGTCGAGCGGCCGTCTGATCATGGACGCGGCCCTGTTGACGCCGCCGCGCCGCCTCAGCGTCCCCATCGACAATCGTTGGGGGGCGGGCGAGATGGCGGTGCTGGACTTCGGCGATCCGGCGCGGCCGGTCGATCTGATCTTCTCGCACGCCAACGGTTTCAACGCCGCCACCTACCGCAGCCTGCTGTCGCCCCTGGCGTCTTCGCTGCGCATCTGGGCGCCGGACCTGCGTGGACACGGCCGGTCGACCCTGCCCACCTTTGCGCGGCCCAAGACCAGCTGGCGCGATCACCGCGACGATCTTCTGGCCCTGATGGAGACGCTGGACGGACCGCCGGTGGTCCTGGCCGGCCATTCGATGGGGGGAACCGCTTCGCTGCTGGCCGCCGCCGAACGACCGGACCGGGTCTCCAGCCTGGTGCTGTTCGATCCCGTCATCTGGAAGCGCGCGGCGGTCCTGGCCTTCAACCTGCCCTTCGCCCACCGTCTGATGGGCGGCATTCCCATCGCCCGCGCGACCCTGCGGCGTCGCAGCCTGTTCGCCAGCCGCGACCAGGCCATGGCCGCCTATCGCGGTCGCGGCGCCTTCAAGGGTTGGCCGGACGCGGTGTTGGCCGACTATCTGTCCGAAGGGCTGGTCGAAACGGCCGACGGCCTGACGCTGAGCGCGGCTCCGGCGTGGGAGGCCGCCAACTACGCCGCCCAGGCGCACGATCCGTGGCGGGCCCTGCGCCGCTACGGCGGCCCGGCGCGTATCCTGAAGGCCGAGCACGGCGCCTTGACCCATCTGCCGCTCCATCCGCGGGGGCTGCCGAATGTCTCGGTCGAGACGGTCGCGGGCGGCGGCCACCTGTTTCCCATGACCCACGCCGAGGTGGCCCGCGACGCCCTGTTCGAGGCGGCGGTCTGAGCGCCTTTTCCGTTCCGGGACGATAAACCGGGGACACGGTCCGCGCCCCATGATACGGCCCTGCTGAGCATAACCGCCGAGACGTCTCCTTGTCCTTTTTCCATGCCGGTCCCGCGCCGCGAAGCGCCGGTCCCCGCTCGGGGGCGTTGCGCGACGGGCTGATCCTGACGCCGGGGATGAAGGTCGGTCTGTTCGGCGGCTCCTTCAATCCGGCCCACGAAGGCCACGCCCATGTGGCCGAGACGGCGATGCGGCGCCTGGGTCTGGACCGGGTGGTCTGGCTGGTTTCTCCGCAAAATCCGCTGAAGGACGCCCGGCACAGCGCGCCCCTGGCCCAACGCATGGCCTCTGCCCGGCTTCAGGCGCGCGGACCGTCCATGGTCGTTTCGGACTTCGAGACGCGGGCCGGGGTGGTGTGGACGGTCGATACGTTGCGCCTTCTGGTCGCGCGCCATCCGGGCGTGCGGTTCGTCTGGCTGATGGGGTCGGATAATCTGGCCGACTTCCACCGCTGGCGCGGCTGGACCGACATCATGCGGCTGATGCCGGTGGCGGTGATCGCCCGGCCCGGCTCGTTGCTGGACAGCCGCACGGCGCCGGCGGCCGCGCGGTTCGCCGGTTTCCGCATTCCCGCCGAGCAGGCGGGGCTGCTGCCCAGCCTGTCGGCGCCCGCCTGGACCTATCTGACGGCGCCGCTGAATCCCCTGTCCTCGACCAAGATCCGGACCGCCAAGCCGTCTCGCGCAGGGTCGTGATCGGGCCGGCGGTTCACGTTCCGCCCCATCCGTGCTAAGGGTCCGCTTTAGTCAACGCTCCCGGAGCCCTCCGCTGACCCCCTCGCCCGCGTACGATACGCAAGACGCCGCCGTTTCGAACACGGCGCACGAGATGGACGCCATCGAACCCCTGCATTCCGAAGACGGCCCTGATTTCGACGACGCCGGCTCGGCGTTCGGCGATTCCGCGCCGCGCCCCATCGGCTCGACCCCTCTGGAAGAAGCCGTGCTGAGCCGCCTCGACGAGGACAAGGCCCAGGACATCGTCCTCATCGACCTGAAGGGCAAGAGCGCCATGGCCGACGCCATGATCGTCGCTTCCGGCCGGTCGCACCGCCACGTCGGCGCCATCGCCGACCACCTGCTGCGCACCCTGAAGGAGCACGGCCTGGGCAAGGCCCGGGTCGAGGGGCTGCCGCACTGCGACTGGGTTCTGATCGACGCGGGCGATGTGATCATCCACCTGTTCCGCCCCGAAGTGCGCACCTTCTACAATATCGAAAAGATCTGGGCGGTGGATTCCGCCCACCGCACCGCGCGCGACTGATCCCCTGAGGCGGCCCTTATGAAGCTGGGCGTCGTCGCCATCGGCCGGCCCGGTCGCGGGCCGGAAGCGGCCCTGGCCGACGACTACGCCCGGCGGGCCACCCTGGCCGGGCGCGCCCTGGGCCTGGGGCCGCTGGAACTGATCGACCTGGAGCCGAAAAAGCCGGGCAAGGCGCCGGAGGCGGAACTGATTCTGGCCGCCGCCGAGGGCGCGCATCTGATCGCCTGCGACGAACGCGGAAAGGCCTATTCCTCGCGCGCCTTCGCCGACCATATCGCCCGCCTGCGCGACCAGGGCGAGCGGCGCCTGGTCTTCGCCATCGGCGGGGCGGACGGGCTGGACGCCAGCGTGCGTCAGGCGGCGTCCTCGACCCTGGCTTTCGGGCCGCAGACCTGGCCCCACGCCCTGGCGCGGGCCATGCTGGTCGAACAGCTGTATCGGGCCGTGACCATTCTGGCCGGGTCGCCCTATCATCGCGATTGAGATGCGTCGCGCGGTCCCCCTTTCCCTCGCCCTGCTGACGGGCTTCGTCTGCGCCGCGCCGGCCGTGGGGCGTCAGGCGCCCGAGGGCGAATTGCCGCGCCTGCAGGCCGAATACCGCGACGAGGCCGTGCGCGCGCGTCGCCTGCGCGCCGACGCCGAGGCCGCCAGGACCGAACTGGCCCAGTTGGAGCGCCGCCTGACCGGCCTGCGGGTCGATCAAACGCGAGACGATCGCCAGATCGAGGAGCAGCGCGCCCGCCTGCGCCAGCTCAGCGAACGCGAGGCCGAACTGGTGGCGGGCCTGGCCCGTGAGCGCGGCGCCCAGGCCCGACTGCTCAGCGCCTTGCAGATGATGAGCCGCCGCCCGCCCCCGCCCCTGCTGGTGCCGGCGGACAAGGCCATCGACACGGTGCGCGCCTCCATCATCCTGAAGGCCATGACGCCCGAACTGGAGGCGCGGGCCAAGGCCCTGGGCGAGCGTCAGGCCGAGATCATGCGCATCCGGCGGCTGGCGGTGCTGTCGTCCGAACGGCTGCTGACAACCGAGAGCGCCCAGGGCGACCGCCGCGCCCAGATCGAGGACCTGACGGCGCGCAAGACCGCCCTGACCGCCGTTCTGAACGCCGAGGCCCGGGCCTCCGAACGCGCGGCGGCGGCGCTGGAGAAGCGCATCCGCGACCTGGGCGGCGCCGTGCCCAAGGCCGACGAGACGGAGGTCCCGCCGGCGCGCCTGCCCGCCGGTCGCAGCCGTCTCAGCCCGCCGGTCGCGGGCGCTCCCACTCAGACCTGGGGCGAGGGGACGCCCGGCTGGCGCTGGCGTGCGGATCGGGCGACGGTGCGCGCGCCGGCGGACGCCAAGGTGGCCTACGCCGGCCCCCTGACCGGCTGGGGCGAGGTGGTGATCCTGGACCTGGGGCCGGGCTGGCGGGCGGTGATCGCGGGCCTGGAAAGCGTGGATGTGGCGTCGGATGCCCGGGTCGCGGACGGTCAGGCCTTGGGGCGCAGCGGTCCTGGCGGGGACGTCTATTTCGAACTGCGGCGCGAGGAGCGGCCCATCGATCCCGGTCCCTGGCTGCGCTGAGGCCGGAAAAGACCCTCAGGACGGCCTGATCCGCAATCGCGCCTTGCTTTCCGCCCTGACGCTGATTTTATCGCCCTGACGCCGCGTCGCCACGATTCCGTCGTGTCTTCGGGGCCTTACCCTTTGAACGGGCGTCCATGACCGGCCCGACCGAAAGAGACCGAATGCGTAAACTGCTTCTCGTCGGCTGCGCCGCGCTCGTGCTGGGCGGCTCGGCCGCCGCCGTGTCCAGCCAGACGCCGCGCAACGAAACCTTCCGCATGCTGGAACTGTTCGGCGACGTCGTCGGCATCGTCGAGAAGGTCTATGTCGTTCCTGTCGACAACAAGAAGCTGATCGAGGCCGCCCTGGCCGGCATGATGACGGCGCTGGACCCCCACTCCAACTATCTGCCGCCGTCCAACTACGACGAACTGCGCGAACGCACAGAGGGCCAGTATTCGGGGGTCGGCCTGACCATCAGCGCGGACGGCGGCATGGTGAAGGTCATCTCGCCCATGGACGACAGCCCGGCCGCCAAGGCGGGCGTCCAGGCGGGCGACGTCATCTCGGCCATCGAGGGGCAGAACGCGGCGGGCCTGACCGTCAGCCAGGTCTCCGAAAAGCTGCGCGGCCCGGTCGGCACCAGCGTGAAAGTGACCTTCCTGCGCGACGGCTCCGACCCGCTGGAGGTCGTCCTGACCCGCGAGGTCATCAAGGTCCAGTCGGTCACGGGCCGGGTCGAGGGCGACTTCGGCTATCTGCGCGTCTCGACCTTCAACGAGAACACCGGCCGCGAGCTGAACGAGGCCATCGCCAAGATCAAGACCGAGAAGCCGGGGGTGAAGGGCTATGTCTTGGACCTGCGCAACAACGGCGGCGGCCTGCTGAACGCCGCCATCGACGTGTCCGACGCCTTCCTCGAACGCGGCGAGATCGTCAGCCAGCGGGGCAGGAAGCCCGAGCAAATCCAGCGCTATTCGGCCAAGCCCGGCGACATCACCGGCGGTCTGCCGCTGGTCGTTCTGGTCAACTACGGCTCGGCCTCGGCGTCCGAGATCGTCGCCGGCGCCCTGAAGGATCATCAGCGCGCGACCATCGTGGGCCTGACCAGCTTCGGCAAGGGTTCGGTGCAGACGGTGATCCCGCTGCGCCAGGGCCAGGACGGCGCCCTGTCGATCACCACGGCGCGCTACTACACCCCGTCGGGCGCCTCCATCCAGAAGATCGGCATCGAGCCGGATCTGGAGGTGGCCCGCAACGAGGCCGAGGCGCGCATCGTCTCACGCTCCAGCTTCATCTATTCGGAAGCCGCCTACGCCACGGCGCTGGACGCCTCCATCGGGGCCGAACGCAAGGGGCCGCACGTCCCGCGCGAGGCGCCGGGCGAAGACTTCCCCAAGGACAAGGACTATCAGCTGGAACGCGCCCTGGACGTCCTGCGCGCCGGGGGCGACCTGTCCAAACTGTCGCCGGCCCCGACTGGAATCGTGGTCACGGAGCCGGGCGCGGCCGCCAAGCCGGCGGAAGCGCCGTCGGCCGAAACGCCGGATAAACCCTGAGGTCCGTCCTGGGCCGCTCGAGCGCGCGCGCCGTTCCGGTTGCCTTCGGCTTCGTTTTCCGTCATAAGCCGCCGCTTCCGACGCAAGTGAACCTCGCGTCTCCACCGGGACGACAGCTTTTTTGTCGTGCTACCGCGCTCCGCGCTGCTTGAGCACAGCTCAAGTAGGCCGCAAGGCCGATAGCCCGCAAAAGAGAACGAGCCCGGCGAGAACCCTCCGCCGACGTGATCGTCGCCGGGGGCCGTTGTCGTATGGAGCCGTTTCACCTGCGCCACACGAGGTAGTGAATGTTCGAGGCTCTGAACGAGCGGCTGACAGGCGTCTTCGACCGGATCACCGGGCGCGGCGCCCTGTCCGAAAAGGATGTCGCCGAGGCGATGCGCGAAGTGCGCGTGGCCCTGCTCGAAGCCGACGTCGCCCTGCCGGTCGTCAAGGAATTCATCGCCTTCGCCACCGAACGCGCCACCGGCGAAGAAGTCATCCGTTCGGTCAAACCGGCCGACCAGGTGGTCAAGATCGTCTATGACGGCTTGATCGAGATGCTGGGCGGCGAAGAACCGGTCCCCCTCAACACCAACGCCAACCCGCCCGCCGTCGTGCTGATGGCCGGTCTTCAGGGTTCGGGCAAGACCACGACCTCGGCCAAGCTGGCGCTGCGCCTGACCAAGTTCGATCGCAAGAAGGTCATGATGGCCTCGCTCGATACGCGCCGTCCGGCCGCGATGGAGCAGCTGGCCACCCTGGGCAAGCAGATCGAGGTCGCGACCTTGCCCATCGTGGCGGGCGAGAGCGCGGTCCAGATCACCAAACGCGCCCTGACCGCCGCCAAGCTTCAGGGCTTCGACGTCCTGATCCTGGACACCGCCGGCCGCATCACCCTGGACGAAGGGCTGATGAACGAGGTCGCCGAGGTCGCCGACATCGCCAAGCCGGTCGAGACCCTGCTGGTCGCCGACAGCCTGACGGGCCAGGACGCGGTTCGCACGGCCAAGGCCTTCCATGAGCGTCTGCCCCTGACGGGTCTGGTCCTGACCCGTGCCGACGGCGACGGACGCGGCGGCGCCATGCTGTCGATGCGGGCCGTCACCGGCCTGCCGATCAAATATCTGGGCGCCGGCGAAAAGGTCGATGCGCTGGACGTCTTCGACGCCCGCCGCGTCGCCGGCCGCATCTTGGGCCAGGGCGATATCGTCGCCCTGGTCGAAAAGGCCGCTCAGGACCTGGACCAGGCCAAGGCCGAGAAGATGGCCCGGAAGCTGGCCAAGGGTCAGTTCGATCTGGACGACCTGGCCGGTCAGCTTCAGCAGATGAAGAAGATGGGCGGTCTTCAGGGCATCATGGGCATGCTGCCCGGCGTGGCCAAGATGAAGAACCAGATGGCCGACAGCGGCATCGACGACCGCATGATCCTGCGTCAGGAAGCCATCATCTCCTCGATGACCAAGGCCGAGCGCAAGAAGCCGGACCTGCTGAACGCCAGCCGCAAGAAGCGGATCGCGGCGGGCGCGGGCGTCGACGTGCAGGACGTTAACCGGGTTCTGAAACAGCACCGCCAGATGGCTGACATGGTCAAGTCGATGGCGCGCGGCGGACCCAGGAAGATGCAGCAGATGGCCGCCATGCTGGGCGGTCTCGGCGGCGGTGGAATGGGCGGGCCGGACATGGCCCGTCTGAAGGCTCTGGGCGGCGGCAAGATGGCCGAACCCAGCGCCGACGAGCTGAAGGCCGTGCAGGACCGCTTGGCGGGCCTGGGCGGCGGACTTCCGAACCTGCCGGGGGGGCTTCCGGGCCTGCCGGGCTTCCCCAAGAAGAGTTGATCTAGAAAGAGACTGAAAATGTTGAAGATTCGTCTGGCCCGCGGCGGCGCCAAGAAGCGCCCCTACTACCACATCGTCGTCGCCGACTCGCACTCGCCGCGCGACGGCAAGTTCATCGAGAAGGTCGGCTCCTACAACCCGATGCTGCCCAAGGACGGCGCCCAGCCGCGCGTCGCCCTGAAGGTCGAGCGCATCGCCGAATGGCTCGGCAAGGGCGCTCAGCCGACCGACCGCGTCGCGCGCTTCCTGTCGCAGGACGAGACCCTGGGCCAGAAGGTCAAGTGGACCCAGTCCAACAACCCGAACAAGGCCCAGCCCGGCAAGAAGGCGCAAGAGCGCGCCGCCGAACGCGCCCAGCGCGAAGCTGACCGCCTGGAAGCCGAAGCCGCCGCCAAGGTCGAGGCCGCTGAAGCCGCCGCCCGCGCCAAGGAAGAGGCCGCCGCCGCCGCCGAAGCCGCCAAGAACGCCCCGGCTGCTGAAGAAGCGCCTGCCGAAGAAGCTCCGGCCGCTGAAGAGGCTCCGGCCGCTGAAGCCGCCGCCGAGGAAACCGCCGAAAACTAAGGCTTTCGGCCGCGTCGCGGTCCTTTGGGCTGTGACGGAATTCGGATTGGGAAAGCAGCGTCCAGGCGGGCGCTGCTTTTCTTTTGGGGGCCAGGCATGGCAGGAAACAGCGCATGACCAAGGACAGCAGATTGATCCTCGTCGGCCAGGTCGGCGGCGGCTTCGGCGTGCGGGGCGAGGTGCGCGTGACGGCCTTCACCGCCGACCCCCTGGCCCTGACCGAATACGGCCCCCTGTTGCGCGCGGACGGCTCGGTAGGGCTGAACCTGACGTCCGCGCGACCTGACAAGAACGGCGTGGTCGGCCGCGCCAGGGAGATCGCGACGAAGGAGGAGGCCGACGCTCTGCGCGGCCTGAAACTGTATGTCCCGCGCGACCGCTTTCCCGAGCCCGAGGAGGATGAATTCTATCTGGCCGATCTGATCGGCCTGGAGGCGCGGGGCGTGGACGGCGGCGTCATGGGGCGGGTCAAGTCGGTCCAGAACTTCGGCGCCGACGACATGCTGGAAATCGCGCCCGCCGCCGGCGGTCCGACCTGGTATCTGCCCTTTACGCGTGAGGCGGCGCCCGAACTCCACCTCGCCGACGGTTGGCTTTTAGCCGTGCCGCCGAACGAGGTGGGCGAGCGAGAGCCCGGCTGATCTAGAGTTCTTCGGTGGGAGCGTCGGCGACGTATTTCTTGATCGATTCGATCGCCCGCTTGGCGCCCGACTTGTCCGAATAGCCTTCGGTCGAGAAGATGATCTCGGAATTGTATTTGAAGCGGACGCGGTATTCGCCTGCCTTGTCCTTATAGACTTCGAACTTGTGCGCCATCGGGCGTCTCCTTGAATCCGACCGACTGTCGGCCATGGCCAAGCTGGCGCCGCTGCGTGTGCGGTTCCAGACACAAGCGCGCGATCAAAACGGCGCCCATCGCGGTTGCTAAAATGCGCCGCCCTACCGACATGGAAGGCTCAACCGCCAAAGGTTCGCCCATGACCGACCTGTCCGCCTTTCCGATCACCCAGCGCTGGCCCGCCCGGCATCCCGACCGCATCCAGCTCTATTCCCTGCCGACGCCGAACGGGGTCAAGGTGTCGATCATGCTGGAGGAGGTCGGCCTGGCCTATGAGGCGCACCTGATCGACATCATGGCCAATGAGACCTGGGGGCCGGAGTTTCTGTCGCTGAACCCCAACGGCAAGATCCCGGCCATCATCGATCCGAACGGTCCGGGCGGTCAGCCGCTGGCCCTGTTCGAATCCGGCGCCATCCTGATCTATCTGGCCGAAAAGACCGGCCAGCTGCTCTCGGCCGATCCGGCGACCCGCTATCAGACGATCCAGTGGCTGATGTTCCAGATGGGGGCCATAGGTCCGATGTTCGGTCAGCTTGGCTTCTTCCACCGCTTCGCCGGCAAGGATTATGAGGACAAGCGCCCGCGCGACCGCTACGTCGCCGAAAGCCGCCGCCTGCTGGGCGTGCTGGAGACGCAGCTTGAGGGGCGGGACTGGATCGTGGGCGACTATTCCATCGCCGATGTCGCAACGCTGGGCTGGGTTCGCAATCTGATCGGTTTTTACGACGCGGGCGGCATCGTCGGCTTCAAGGACTTCCCGCGCGTCGCCGCCTGGCTGGAACGCGGTCTGGCCCGTCCGGCGGTGCAGCGCGGACTGGAGATTCCGGCGCGTCATTGAACCGTCGCCGCAAGCGGGCATTATCTGGTTTCTTCAACAGGAGCGCGACCATGGGTATCTTCTCTTCGATCTGGAACAAGATCACCGGCCACAAGCCCGCGACGGCCCCGCAGCCGACCCCGGCCCCCACCGCCCAGCCGGCCCCCGGCGCGACGCCTGCGGCTGCGCCCGCGCTCGCGCCCGTCGATGTCGAAGCCGTGCTCAGCGATCTGGCGGCGTCCAAGGGCGGCGGCGGCAACTGGCGCACCTCCATCGTCGATCTGCTGAAGCTGCTGGATCTGGATTCCAGCCTGGCGGCCCGCAAGGAGCTGGCCGAGGAGCTGAACGTCCACGCCGGCGAACACGGCTCGGCCGAACAGAACATCGCCCTGTCCAAGGCGGTCTGGCAGAAGCTGGCCGAAAACGGCGGTCAGGTTCCAGCTTCGCTGCGGGACTAGGCTGCGACTGCTCGCTGGATCAGGCCTTAGGTCTGATCCAGCGCATCGCCGCCAGAGCGGCGAAACCGACCACCAGTCCCCAGAAAGCGGAGCCGATCCCGAACAGGGCGACGCCCGACCCCGTGGCGGCGAAGGTCAGGACGGCGGCTTCCCGTTCGTCCGGCTTGGCCAGCATGGCCCCCAGCGCCCCTGTCAGGGGCGCGATCAAGGCCAGCCCTGTTATGATGGCCAGAACCGCAGGCGGCATGGCGATGAACAGTCCCGCCAGAGGCGCCGCGAACAGCGCTACAACGACATAGAATCCGCCGTAGATCACGCCTACGACCCACCGCCGGGCAGGAGCGGGGTGGGCGTCGGGGCCTGTGCAGAGGGCGGCGGTGATGGCGGCCAGATTGACCCCGTGGGCGCCGAACGGGGCGGCGATCAGGCTGGTCAGGCCTGTGGCGAGGATCAGTCGGCTGGCGGGCGGCGCATAGCCCGCCGCCCTCAGCACCACCAGCCCCGGCAGGTTCTGTGAGGCGAGCGTGACCAGAAACAGCGGCAGACCCAGGCTGACGGCGATCCTCCAGTCGAAGACGGGCATGACCGGCTCCAGCCCGCCGAACAGACCTGTCCCCGGCGGCAGGCCGATCTGCCCCCTGAAGGCCAAAACGGCAAAGGCGGCGACCAGGACGGCGGGCAGGCTCCAGGCGGGCCACATCCGCCGCGTGACGATGAAGACGGCCAGCAGGCCGACCGCCAGCCCCATCTCTTCCGGCGCCACCTTGAACAGTCTCAGGACAAAGGGCAGCAGCACCCCCGCCAGCATGGCCGAGGCGACCGAGGCGGGTATCTTCTGCGCCAGCCGCCCCAGCACGGGGAGCAGCCCCGTCAGCACCATCAACAGGGCCGCGACGACGAAGGCGCCGACAGCGTTGGCCCAACCCAGGCCCAGCGTGGAGGCCGCCAGCAGCGCCGCCCCCGGCGTGGACCAGGCCAGGACGACCGGCATCCTGAACCGCCAGCTCAGCAGCATCCCCGGCAAGCCGATCCCCAGGCACAGGGCCGTCACCATCGAAATGATCTGGGCGGGGCTGGCCCCCAGCGCCTGTCCCGCCTGAACCACCAGGGCGACCGTGCCGCCGAACCCGACGACCGTAGCCACGGCGGCTGCGGAGAAACTGGCGGGCGGGGGCAGGGACGGCGTCGTCATGGCCCACCGATAGGCGGGCCGCTGGCCCCCTAAAAGCAAAAAGGGCCGCCGGATGGTCCGGCGGCCCCTTGTTGTGCGTCGATCCGGCAGGATCAGCCCTCGATGTCTTCCGGCAGGCCCACGGCGTGGAAGCCCGCATCGACGTGGACGACTTCGCCCGTGGTCGAACGGCCCAGGTCCGAGCACAGCCACAGGGCGGCGCCGGCGACGCCTTCCATCGAGGTCTCTTCCTTGATCAGCGAGAACTGCGCCGACTTGGAATGCAGCCCCCGTCCGCCCGAAATCCCCGCCAGCGACAGGGTCCGCATGGCGCCCGCCGAGATGGCGTTGACGCGGATGTTCTTCGGCCCCAGGTCGCGCGCGATATAGCGGGTCGCGGCCTCCAGCGCGGCCTTGGCCACGCCCATGGTGTTGTAGTTCGGAATGACCCGTTCCGACCCCAGATAGGTCAGGGTGATCATCGAGCCGCCGTTGGGCATCAGCCTGGCCGAACGCTTGGCGACGTCCACGAAGCTGAAAGCCGAGATATTCATGGCCAGGAGGAAGCTGTCGCGCGTGGTGTTGTCGACGAAGCTGCCCTTCAACTCGTCCTTGTTGGCGAAGGCGACCGAGTGGACGACGAAGTCGATCGTGCCGAATTCCTTCTCCAGCTCCTCGAACGCCTTGTCCATCGAGGCGTCGTCGGTGACATCGGCCTGGATCAGCAGTTTGGCGCCGACGCTTTCGGCCAGCGGCCGCACCCGGCGCTCCAGGCTTTCGCCCAGATAGGTGAAGGCCAGTTCGGCGCCCTGGGCGGCCAGTTGCGATGCAATGCCCCAGGCGATGGAGCTGGAGTTCGCGACCCCCATGATCAGGCCCTTCTTGCCCTTCATGAGGTCTCCGGTGGGCATGTCCCAGCCTTCGCTCGTCGCCATTGTGTGTCTCCTGATGATTTGCCGGAGGGTTAGCAGGGCCGGGCGGCGGGCTCAACGCCCCACCCCCGCCGCCGGCGAAGGGTGAGACGCGGCGTGGGGCTTTACAGCAGGGCCGAAACCGCCGCCCGGGCGGCCTCGCCCAGGTCGGCGCGTTTCAGGGCCAGGGCGACATTGGCGCGCAACAGGCCGATCTTGTCGCCGCAGTCGTGGGTCACGCCGGCGTATTCGACGGCGGTGAAGGCCTGGGTGTCCATCAACCTGGCCATGGCGTCGGTCAGCTGTATCTCGTTGCCGGCGCCCCGCTCCTGGGTCGCCAGAAGATCGAAGATTTCCGGCTGCAGGATGTAGCGGCCCGCGATCGACAGGTTGGACGGCGCCGTGCCGGGGGCGGGCTTTTCCACCATCCCCTTCATGGTGATCCGATTGCCGTCGCGGGCGGCCGGATCGACGATGCCGTATTTGTGGGCCTGTTCGATATCGACCGATTCCACCCCGATCAGATTGCCGCCCGTCTCGGCATAGACCTCGACCAGCTGCTTCAGGGCGCCGGGTTGGCCGTCAACGATCACGTCGGGCAGGATGACGGCGAACGGCTCATGACCGATGATGTCACGCGCGCACCAGACGGCGTGGCCCAGGCCCTTGGGCTGCATCTGGCGGGTGAAGCTCATCTCGCCGGGCCGCGCCAGTTCGGCGTTCATCGCCGCCAGAATCTCGGTCTTGCCCTTGGCCTCCAGCTGGGCCTCCAGCTCGATCTGGTGATCGAAATAGTCCTCGATCGCTTCCTTGGAGCGGCCGGTGACGAAGACGATATGCTCGATCCCCGCCTCGCGCGCCTCTTCGACGATGTAGGACAGGATCGGCCGGTCGACGACGTTCAGCAGTTCCTTCGGCGTCGTCTTGGTGCCTGGAAGAACGCGGGTGCCGAGGCCCGCGACGGGCAGAACGGCCTTGCGCAGACGCGCGGGCGTGGAGGTCATCAATGAATCCTGACAGCTGTTCCGCCCCTTCTAGGGCCTGATCCGCGTAAGTTGAAGCGCGGCCGGCGAAAGAAGGAGCGGACTGAACCGTCGGTTCCCGCCCTTATTTGGTGGGGCGCTGCATCGGCGTCAGGGCCGAAGCGACGGCGCGCTGGGCGGCCAGCTGGTCTTCCGGCAGGGGGATCAGGCCGCGGTCGGCCAGATAGCCGCCCTTGCCGGCCGCGCCTTCCGACAGGAACTCCTGCACGAACTGCTGCAGGCCGGGGATCACACCGATATGGGCCTTCTTCACATAGATGTAGAGGCTGCGCGACAGGGGATATTCGCCGCTGGCGATGGTGTCGGCCGTGGGCGAGACGCCGTCGATGGTCTCGGCCTTCACCGTGTCCAGGTTCTGCTCCAGGAAGGAATAGCCGAACACGCCCAGCGATCCCGGCGTGCGGGTCAAGGTCTGGACGATGGCGTTGTCGTTCTCGCCCGAGTCGATCCAGGCGCCGTCTTCGCGCAGGGTGTGGGCGATGGCCTCGAACCGTTCCTTGTCGCCCTCGATGGCCTTGACTCCCGGCACCAGCTTGGCGCCCGGCGTCATGCCCAGTTCCAGGAAGGCGTCGCGCGTGCCCGAGGTGGGCGGCGGGCCATAGACCTGGATGCGCTGGACCGGCAGGCCCTTGTTCACCTCGTTCCAGGTCTTGGCCGGGTTGGCGATGAAGGTCCCGTTGGGGCCGGGCACTTGCTTGGCCAGGCCTTCATAGAGGTCGTTCAGCTCGAAGTTGAAGCCGTTGCCGTTGCGGGCGGTGGCGATGACGATGCCGTCGAAACCGATCTTGATCTCGACGATGTCGGTGACGCCGTTCTTGGCGCACAGGTCGAACTCGGACTGTTTCATCGGCCGCGAGGCGTTGGCGATGTCGGGTGTGGTCGGGCCGACGCCCTGGCAGAAGGCCTGGATGCCCCCCCCGGTCCCCAGGGATTCGACGCGCGGCGCGGCGCCGCCCGAGGTGCGGGCGAAGTTCTCGGCGACGCGGGTGGCGAAGGGGAAGACGGTCGACGATCCGGCGGCCCAGACGCCCGATCGGGCGTTGGAGGCGCTTCCGCCGCCGCCGTCTCCACAGGCCGCCAGGGCCAGGAGAACGGCCGTCGAGGCCGCCAGTTTCAATCCACGGGTCATCAAAGGCTCTCCCTGAGCGTCGATTTCGCGACGCTTAGAGCAGAGGATTATGACAATCGGCCCGACGGGTTTGTGACGGTTTTCCGTCCGTGTCCGGTCGCTTACAGCAGGCGGCGACGCATGATCTGCGACAGGGTGTCGATCAGGGTCACGGCGATCACCACGATGATCACGATGGCCGAGACGGCGCGGAAATCGAAGGCGTTCATGCTGTCGAACAGCACCTGGCCGATGCCGCCCGCGCCGATCAGGCCCAGGACGGTCGCGGACCGGCTGTTGGATTCGAAACGGTAGAGCGCGAAAGAGGTCCACAGGGGCGCGACCTGGGGCAGGACGCCCCAGACGATCTCGTGCAGCTTGCCGGCGCCGGTGGCGCGCACGCCCTCGACCGGACCCTTGTCGATGGACTCCACGGCTTCCGAGAACAGTTTGGCCAGGACGCCGGCCGTGTTCAGGGTGATGGCCAGGACGCCCGCCAACGGCCCCAGGCCGACGGCGGTCACGAACAGCAGGCCGATCACCAGATCGGGGATCGAGCGCAGCAGATTCATGATCCAGCGCACGGGCGTCACCACCCATTGCGGGGCGATGTTGCGGGCGGCGGCCAGCCCCAGGGGAATGCCCAGGATGACGGCCAGGAAGGTGCCCCACAGGGCGATCTGGATCGTCTCCCACATCTTGGCGACGAACATCTTCCAGTCGGAGAAGTCGGGCCGCATCAGATCGTGGGCGAACAGGCGCGTGCTCTCGTTGCCGGCGAACAGGCGCGAGATGTTGCCCAGGTCCACGGCCTTGACGCTGTAGAGCAGGACGACGGCGACGCCGCCCCAGACCAGCAGGTCGGCGGCCCAGGCCAGGGCCGACTTGCGCGGCGCGGCGGGGATCGCCGTCGTCAGGGAAGACGCTGCGCTCAAGGCTGGACCTCGTGCTTGGCGCGCAGGCGTTGCAGTTCGCGTTCAGCGGCTTCCGCACCGGCCTTGTCGCCCTTGGCGCGGGCCTCGCCCAGCTTCTGGTCGGCGATCATCTCGCGGATGGGGTCCAGATAGCTGTCGTCGGCGGCGGCGAAGCGCGAATATTCCAGCGCCGCCAGAATCTGACGCTGACGGTCGGCCTCCGGGCCCTGGCCCTGGCCATAGCCCAGGAAGAAGCTGCGGATCTTTTCCTTCAGCGCCGGGTCCAGATCCTCGCGCACGACGATGCCGCTTTCGGGGATGGGGGGCGAGGTCCAGATGTCCTCGATCTGGGCGGCCAGCTGCGGGTTCTCCTTGCGCATGAACAGGGTGTTCACGCTGTTGGAGGTGGCCACGTCGATCACGCCGGTCGCCACGCCGAAGGCGTTGGCCTGGTGGTTGGCCGAGCGCACGGTCTTGAAGCACTGCGACGGCGTGATGCCGCGAGGATTGAAGAAATAGGTCAGCGGCGCCAGCGTGCCCGAGGTCGACTGGGCGTCGCCGATGCCGAAATTGTACTGCTTGCCGCAGGCCACGACCTTGTCCAGCGTGATGCCCGAGCCCTTACGCACGATCAGGGTCGACTGGTAGCTGTCCAGGCCCTCGCGGTTGACGGTGCGGGCGATGACCTCGGCCTTGGCGCGGTCGATGGCTTCCACCTCGGGCTTGGCCGAGAACCAGCCGACCTGGGTGTGGTTGCCGCGCATGGCCTCAACCAGAACCGTGTAGTTCGAGCCGAAATAGGGCTTCACCGGCACGCCGATGGCCTTGGACATGTCGTCCAGCAGCGGCTGCCACAGCGGGCCGGCCGAGGCCTGGCCTTCCGCCGACAGGATGGAGAAGGTGATCTCGCTGGGCGCGCCGGTCGGCTTCTTTTCGCCGCCGCCACAGGCCGACAGGCCGGCGACCAGCACGGCGGCGCCGACACCGGCCAGGGTCTTGGAGATGAAACGACGGGACAGGCTCATGCCTTGGTCTCCCAGAACGCGTCCTCGAATTCGGGACCGTAGATTGCGATCAGGCGCTGTTGATCCAGGCCCGTGGACGGACCGTCATAGACGATCTTGCCGCCCTGCAGGGCGATGACGCGCTCGCAGTAGCGGATGGCGTAGTCGACCTGGTGCAGGGTGACGATCACCCCCATGCCGTCGCGCTGGTTCAACTCGACCAGCAATTCCATGACCTTGCGGGCCGAGACGGGGTCCAGAGAGGCGACCGGCTCGTCGGCCAGAATGGCCTTGGCGCCCTGGACGATGGCGCGGGCGATGGCGCCGCGCTGCTGCTGGCCGCCCGACAGGGTGTTGGCGCGCTGGGCCGCATAGTCGCTGACGCCGACGCGGTGCAGGGCCGCCATGGCCTTGTCCTTGTCCGCCTGGGGCCAAAGGCCCAATAGCCCCTGCCATGACGGCAGACGTCCCAGTGCGCCCAGCATGACGTTGGAGAACAGGCTCAGACGCCCGACCAGGTTGAACTGCTGGAAGATCATGCCCAGCTTGCCGCGCGCCTTGCGCACGGCGCCGGTGACGCGGCCGTCCTTCTGCACCGTCTCGCCGAAGACCTGGATGGTTCCCTTGCCGGGGTCGATCGACTGCAGGCCCGTGATCGAACGAAGCAGGGTGGACTTGCCGGATCCGGACGGTCCAATCAGGGCGACCATTTCGCCCGAGGCGATCTCGACCGAGACGCCGTTGAGCGCCTTTCGCGATCCGAAGGTCTTCGACACGTCACGCGCCAGGACTAGCCCGGGGGCGACGGCGGCTGCGGATGAACTCATGAACTCGCTGAGAAGCTGTGGCGAAGAGGCGCCGCATGACGCGACAGGCGCGTTTGGGCAAGTCTTAATCGCATGGACCGCGTCATTTCGCTAGAGCGCGAGATCGGGTGTGAGATCTGGGCGCGAAATCGCGCATCGACGCTCCCGCCTCAGGGCTTCGGCGTCCTCGACGGGTCCGCCACGAAAAAACCCCTTTACATGACAGGCCCAGACCCCCATATCGCCTCTTCCGGCGGACCCCGTAGGTCTAACCGTTACGCGCTGCTAACGCCGGTCTGGGTTAACAATTAGCAGGGGGTTACGTGAATTGCGCACGTACCAGCTTCCCCTGGACCTGGTCCGTGAGCGGCCTCCTGAACGTCCCGTCGCCCTCGTGCGGCCGCGTTCGGTTTCCGTAGCGGCGCGCTGGTTCCAGGATAATCTGAACGCCGACGTCTTCTATGCGGTGAAGGCGAACCCCTCGCGTTGGGTCATCGAGACCCTGATCGCGTCGGGCGTCCGCAGCTTCGACGTGGCCTCCATCGCCGAGATCGAACTGGTGCGTTCGGTCAGCGCCGACGTGCGCCTGGCCTTCATGCATCCGGTCAAGAGCCGGTCGGCCATCACCAAGGCCTATTTCGACCACGGCGTCCGCACCTTCTCGCTCGACTGCGTGGAAGAGCTGAACAAGATCCTCGACGCCACCGGCGGCGCGGACGACCTGAATCTGGTCGTGCGCATGGCCGTCTCGGCCGACGGCGCGGCCTATACCCTGTCGGGCAAGTTCGGCGTCTCGTCCGATCAGGCGCCGGCCCTGCTCCTGGCCACGCGCCAGGCGGTCAAGGACGGGCTGATGGGCGTTTCGTTCCACGTGGGTTCGCAATGCATGCGCCCGACCGCCTACCAGGCCGCCATGGCCCAGGTCGGTCGCTCGATCAGCCGTGCGGGCGTGATCGTGGACATCGTCGATGTCGGCGGCGGCTTCCCCTCGGTCTATCCCGGCATGGTCCCGCCGGACATGAGCGAATACGCCGACGCCATCCATCGCGGCTTCAACGAGATGCCGGTGTCGGAAACGACCGAGCTGTGGTGCGAACCCGGCCGGGCGCTGGTCGCCGAATCCTCGTCGATCCTGGCCCGTGTCGATCTGAGGAAGGGCGACGCCCTTTATCTGAACGACGGCTCCTATGGTTCGCTGTTCGACGCGACCCATTCGCGCTGGCCCTTCCCGACCAAGCTGGTGCGGGACGGCGAAGCCTCGGGCGATCTTAAGGCGTTCCAGTTCTACGGTCCGACCTGCGATTCCATCGACCATATGCCCGGCCCGTTCTGGCTGCCGGCCGATGTGCGCGAAGGCGACTTCATCGAGATCGGCATGCTGGGCGCCTATGGCGTGGCCATGTCGACCGGCTTCAACGGCTATGGCGAACACGACATCGCCGCGGTCGAGGACGCCCCGATGGCCTCGCTCTACGGCCTGGCCCCGCGCTCCATCCCCACCGTGCGCACCACGGCGGAAGAGAACGCCCGCAAGGTCGTCCGCCTGTCACGCCCGAAGGGCAAGGCTGGCCAGCGCAAGAAGGCGCGGCGCTAAACCTCTTCAATCTTTCGATGAATCAAGCCCGGTTCCGACAGGCGTCGAACCGGGCTTGGTCGTCTGCCGACCCGCTTCGGTCGGCGCCCCGCGAAGCTTGCGCCACAGGCCGGCGAACAGCCCGGCGATCTGCCCGCGCGCGTCCCACAGGATGTATCCGAGCATCGCCAGGAACAGCAGCAGGGCCAGGGTCATGACGATTTCGGTTCCCGCCAGGATGATGTTTCCGACGGCGACCGACGGCGTCAGGTGTCCGAACAGCGTGGCGACCGCCGTGGGATGCGGCGGCCCTCCCGCGTCCGGCCCCGCCGCCTTTTCGCCGATCCAGTAGAACATCTGGCCGGCGCCGAAGAAGCCGGTCATGCCGAGAAGAATGTTCAGCCACAGGCCGCGTCGGGCGGCGTCCTCGTCGACGGCCTTCTGGCGTCGGGCCGCCTCGTCCTCGCGATCTTTCCTGGCCTGCTCTTCGGTCCTGCGCTGTTCTTCCAGCTTGACCTGCTGGCGCCGCGAAAGGTCGCTGGCGTGGTCTTCCAGGCTCTTGATGGCCAGGGCGAGGGCTTCCTTCTTGCGGCTGATGCCGCGAAGCTCCTCCAGCGTCTTGAACACGTCCCGCTCGGTCTCGTAGCGGAACGGATTGGCGTAGCGAAACCGCTCGTACTGGCTGAACTCGGCCAGCTTGGCTTGGTTTATGGCTATTTCCGCCCGGCCGAGAACGTCGTTGTCGTCGAGCGTCTCCTGCTGCTCGAGAAGGGCCATCGCGCGCGTGTCCGGCAGGGGCTTGCTATAGAGCAGGGCTTCGATCCGCTCGATCCGAGTCATGGTCTTCTGCTCGTGCGCGCGGGCCAGGAATTCGTTGTGCAGGGCCAGGACGTGGATCAGGAAGGCGTAGGGGCAGGCGCCGATATAGTCGTTGCCCGTCTCCAGGCTGCGACTTTTGGGCACATAGGTGATCATGGCCCGATGGTTGGCGTAGCGGACGAAGAAGCGGTCGCTGGATTGGTCCGAACTGTCGGGATAGATCGGGTCTATGCTGTCCAGGATCTCCGACGTGTCCTGGTTCATGAAGTCTATGATGTTCTGGTTGAACCCCGCCAGGAACAGATAGTCCAGGCAGTCGGCCCGGTGCGCCTCGAAGGCGGGGATATGGTGCTTCACAGGCGCCGGAAGGGCGCGTTCGGCCAGCGGCCGAGAAGGGGCCTTGTCGTCGAATGCGTAGCGTTGAAAACACTCGCCGGCGCGCATTGCGGTCACGAGTTCGTCCAGAGGATCCCGCGCGGGTCGTTTGTCGGTCTCGTCTCCCTCTTCCAGACGACGGATCGGAGACCAGTGCGCATCTTGATCGCTTCGCAGATCGTGAGTCGGCACGTCGGGAACGGCTCGAGCGAAGGCCCCTTCGTCCAGGGCGGCGTCGTACTCCGGCCGGGTGCAGACCCATGTCCAATAGTCTTCGTCCAGGCGAACGGAGCGACGCCTGCGTCGGGTCGCCTCGTCCATCAGGGCGCCGATGCGCGTCTCGTAGGGTTCGTAGCAGTCCTGCCGGACCATCGCCTTGCGCGACACGGACTCCTTCCGGTCGGCGTCGAGAGGCATCAGCCGGTCGAAGAACCGTTCGTCGTGAAGCATGAACATGAAGCGGGATTTCGGCACCTTCAGTCCCGGCACTTCGATGAAGGGGACCAGTTCGACGAGGGCGTCGGTGTAGCCGCCCTTCTTGATCTTCAGCGTGAAGCGATCCGCTTCGTCCTTGTGAAGAAGGCGATCCGTCCGGATCAGGCGGTCGAACAGGACTTCGGCGTCGGCCTCGAACATCGTCCTGACGAAAGGCCAGAAGCGCTCCACCTTGCGTTGGCGTCCCTTTCCGCCGGGCGGTCGGTATCGCACCTCGATGTTGTCGAGCGGATCTATGCCCAGGGGATCGGGATCGAAGACGTCGATATAGGGATCCGCCTTCCGGTTGATATTCTCCAGGATCTCGGCGTCGAGGCCGTACTCCTTGGGGGCTGCCAACTTCTGCAGCAGGGACAGGAAGTAGTAGGTCGAGGGGGCGTACCCGGAGCAAGCGTCGCGCGCCTTGTCTTCGAACGCTCCGTAGAAGTGGCTGAAGCTCAGATGGTAGCTCAGCGCGCCGTTGTTGTGGGACAGCCAGAAGCGCCGCAGCTGGACCTCGCGCTCTCGATCCAGACCCGGAGGGCTGGCTTCGAACCGGACGCCTTCCGTGGTCCAGGATATGGATTTGGGCATCTTGAAGACGAGATCGTCGTACCGGCGCGCCGCCGCCGCCGCCTTGTCCATGTCCGAGACGTCCTCGTCCGTGACCGCCAGGAGGAATTCCTGCACCTCGCCCTGGGTTTCGCGGTCGGCGATGTCGTTCATCAGGGGGTCGATGGCGTTGGCCAGGGCCAGGGATGGCCGATGGCTTCTCTGCATCCGGCGGAAGGTCTCGGGCCCGATCCGGGCCCCCGGCTTCAGCCCCAGGGCCGCGGCTGCCCGGTCCGCCTCGATATAGAGGGACAGCGTCCAGTAGATGGTGCCGGATTTCGCCGACTCGTAGGTGTCCGCCGCCCTTGCCGCCTGCGACGTCATCCGCCTCGCGCCTCTCTCGCCAAATCCCGGAAACTTTCGAAACCCGTCGTTGGGCGTCCGCTCCTCAGCCAGTTCAGGGCGGGCGCCATGTCCAGCAGCGGCGCCGGCGCAACCCGGCCCGCCAGGGCCGCGATCTGGCGGGCCGCCGCTCCGCCGGGCGGTTCGGCCCGACCTTTCAGGACCGAGATGTTGAAGAAGCTCTCCAGATGGTCGTGCAGCAGGCCCGCATCGACCGCGTCGCCCGGATAGTCGATCGCGGCGTAGATCAGGCCGTCGTCGGCCTGCTGGCTCGCCGACAGGGCCGGCTGCACATAGGGAAAATCCACGACTCGCGCGCCGACTCGCGCCCAGATCGCCAGTCGATCCACCTGATCCAGGCCCGAATGGCGCGTATCCTCGGCGTATTCGTCCGACGTGAGACGCAAGGGATCGTTCTGTTCGATGAACAGTGCGGGCGGTGGAGCGTCGGACGCCATGTCCAGGGCGGCCGGAGCCAGGCGCCGGACGGCGGAAAGCGCCTGTCGCAGCAGGCCGCGTCCGCGCGCGGCCGTCTCCACATAGATGTAGTTCAGGGCGACCGAAGCCGGTGGCGCGCCCGCACGCTCGATCGTCGTGGCCAGGAAGTTCGCCCCGCCCAGCAAGTCGCCGCCTTCGGTTTCGAGCACGGCGACCAGTTCGCACTGGGTGCGGCCGTGCGCGAGGCGATGGGTCCGGTTCAACGCCAGGCAGGTTTCGAACCCGGACAGGTCCTCGCGCTCGTCCGGCAGCACGAAGGCCCGGTCGTAGCCTTCGAAGAAGCGCTTCAGGACTGGAGAGGCGGGATCGCCGGAGGCCGTGACGCGCACGCCGTCCGCCAGGTTCAACTCATAGTCCTGTGCAGCGTTCTGTTTCACGGCGGCCCCATCCATGCCTCCACTTGGCATGGGGACGGAACCGTCGCAAGCCGGCGTTATGCCGGCGGAAACACCCGCAGGCCCGGTCGGGGGCAGCAGGAAATCAGCTCTTCCAGCGCAGGGTCACGGGCGAGATCGGATTGACGAAGGGGCGGTCCTCGGCGCGGCTCTTCGCCCATTCGCGCTTCAGCTGCTGATACCATTTGGCCTGTTTGTCGGCGTCGTCGATCCAGATCAGGGCGGGGTCGTAGCGCAGGCCCTCGTTCTGAAGGTTCACCATGCCGCCGTCCTGTTTCAGGAAGGCGACGACGCCCATCCGCAGGAAGGGCTTGGCGATGTCGAACACCCAATGGTCGGACCAGAAGATCTGGGTGATCCGCGTCCTGGTCTCGGTGATCGGCGTCAGGCAGGTCAGGGCCAGCACCTGTTTCTCGCCCACCTGGATATGCTCCCAGCGATAGCCGGGCAGGCGGAAGGTGATCTCGGTCGCCGGCGCGCCGCCCAGGATCTTGTACAGGCGGCTGTTCGACGACGGGGCGTGGCGCACCATGGCCCAGCCATAGTCGGTCGGGGCGAAGGCCTTGGCCTTTTCGTGCATCGAATGTTCGGACCGCCACCACCATTGCTGGTGCACATAGGGGCCGTGGGCCGGGTCCATCAGGCCGACGACCGCGTGGTCGATATGGCTGTCGAAATCCATCGCCTCGACCAGCTTGGCGCCGCCGCCGACCACGCCGGGGAAGATCGGCGGCTCATGGTCCGGTTCCGACGGATTGCGGGCTTCCGACGCCATCCAGACAAAGACCAGGCCCTGGCTTTCACGCACCGGATAGGACCGTACGCGAATTCGGTTAGCCTCGAACGCCTGATCCTCGACCAGGGAGGGGATGGCGGCGCAGACCCCGTCGGGCCGGAAGCGCCAGCCGTGATAGGGGCATTCGACCGTCTCGCCCTCGCCGGGCTTGTTCACCAGCCGGCCCGCCGACAGGGGCGCCGCGCGGTGCGGACAGATGTCGCGCATCGCATAGACCTGGCCCGCACGGGTGCGGCCGATCAGCACCGGCTCGCCCATGATCTCATGGCGCTTCAGGCTGGCGGGCGCGACGTCGCGACCCAGGGCGACGAAATACCAGGCATCCGTCACGAACCCCTTGCCGAAGGCGGTCGGCGGGGCCTTGGCGGCGACGGGCGGCGGCGAGTTGGACTGGACGGATAAGGGCGCGTCAGGCTTCATGGCGCCTGTCTAGCAGAGTGGCGCGCCTTCTGTCGTTGCGCAACATATAGAGTTCTTTACAACGCAAAGTATAAGCGTCATAGGCGGATATCCAAAGGGGAGTCACACCATGTCCATCACCAATCTTCTCGTGCGCGCCGCCGCCGCGGCCCTTATCTTCGCTGCGCCTGCCGCCGTCGCTCAGGACGGGCATGGAGCCCATGCCGGCCAGGGTCATGCGCACGTCCGTCCGCACGCCGGCTTCCAGTCGGACCGCATCCGGGTGACGGTCGATGGCGACATGGACGGGCGCGACATCATCCTGATCCCCGGCCTCAGCTCCTCGCCCGAGATCTGGCAGGGGACGGTGGACCATCTGGCCGCCCAGGACGGCGTGGGCTGGCGCATCCACCGCATCCAGGTCGACGGCTTCGCCGGGGCGCCGCCCGCCGGCAACGCCCAGACCGGATCGGCGCCCACGCCCGTGGCCGCGCCCGTCGCCGAGGAGATCGCCCGCTATATCCAGGAGCAGGGTCTGACCAAGCCGGCCGTCGTCGGCCATTCGATGGGCGGAACCATCGGCCTGATGCTGGCGGCGCGCCATCCCGATCAGGTGGGGCGGCTGATGGTGGTGGACATGATCCCCTTCATGGGCGCGATGTTCGCCGCCCCCGGCGCGACGGCCGAGACGGTGGCACCTGTCGCCGACCAGATCTGGGCCGCCCAGGCCAACAGCCCGCGCGACGCCTATGTCGCCCAGGCGACGGCCAGCATCACCGGCATGATCAACACCGAAGCCCGCCGCGAACTGGCGTTGCAAAACATGCGCGACAGCGATCAGAAGGTCTCGGCCGCCGCCTTCCGCGAACTGGTCGCCACCGATCTGCGGCCCGAACTGTCCCGGATCACCGCCCCGACCGAGGTGCTGTACGTCAAGTTCAACGACGCCCGCATGACGCCGGAAATCACCGACACCATCTATCAGGCCTCCTACGCCGGCCTGCCCGGCGCGACCCTGAAACGGATCGACGACAGCGCCCACTTCATCATGTTCGACCAGCCCCAAGCCTTCTACGGCGCGCTGGACGATTTCCTGGCGCGATGACCCATCTGTCCGCCGAACGGATCGTCGGCCTGTACGGAGAGCGGGCCGACGACTGGATCGCCGACCGGGGCGTCGTCCTGCATCCCGGCGACGGCGGCGGCCTGGACGAGGCGACGTGGATCGAGCGGTTCAGCGACGGTCTGGCCCCGAACGCCCATGTGCTGGATGTGGGTTGCGGATCGGGTTGGCCGATGGGGGCGACCCTTCTGGCGCGGCACTTTCGGGTGCGGGGGGTGGACGCCTCGCCCGGCCTGATCGCCCACGCCGCCGCGACCCTGCCGCAAGGCGAATGGAGCCTGGGCGACATGCGCCGGGGTCTGCCCCAGGGCGCGTTTGACGGCGTCCTGGCCTGGCACAGCCTGTTTCACCTCAGTCCCGACGACCAGCAGACGGTTCTTCCCGAGCTGGCGGGCCGCGTCGCGCCGGGCGGGTCTCTGATGTTCACCTCGGGCCATGCCCATGGCGAGATGATCGGCGAGTGGCGGGGCGAGCCGCTGTATCACGCCAGTCTGGATCCGGCGGCCTATCGCGCCATCCTGTCGGCCGCCGGACTGGACATCGTGTGCGACGGGGCCATGAGCGGCGTGTGGCTGGCACGACGCGCCTTTCTTTCGGCGAAATAGCCGCTCACGTTCGCGTGAAGACGGCGGGACCGTTTCGACGGCGCTTCAATCCGGATAGAGAGGATCGAAGCGACAACCCGCCTGTGCGCGGCATCTGAGGATAGACATGGCGGGTCCAGGTTACGGGGGCGGACAGCAGCACGGCGACGCCAGGCCGCGTCGGCCATGGTGGAAGCGGCTGTTCTACTGGAGCGCGGTGCTGGCGGTGTGGGGGCTGATCTTCCTGGTCGTCTTCTTCGCCGTCTTCGCCCGCGGCCTGCCCGACACCTCCAGCCTGTACAAGGTCGATCGCCAGCCTTCGATCACCTATCTGGACCGCAACGGCGCGCTGATCGCGACGCGGGGCACCCAGATGGCGCCGCCGGCCGATCTGGACAGCCTGCCCGACTATGTGCCGGCCGCCTTCATCGCCATCGAGGACCGGCGTTTCTACAACCACCCCGGTTTCGACCCCATCGGCATGACCCGGGCCATGGTGCGCAACCTGCGCGCCGGACGGGTGGTGCAGGGCGGATCGACCCTGACGCAGCAACTGGCCAAGAACCTGTTCCTGACGCCCGACCAGAACCTGCGCCGCAAGGTGCAGGAACTGATGCTGGCCGTGTGGCTGGAGATGAAATTCTCCAAGAAGGAGATCCTGGCCCTTTATCTGAACCGGGTCTATTTCGGCGCGGGCGCCTATGGGATCGAGGCGGCGTCGCAACGCTATTTCGACAAGCCGGCCAAGAACCTGACAGTCGGGGAGGCGGCGCTGCTGGCGGGCCTTCTGAAGGCGCCGTCGCGCTATTCGCCGGTATCCGAGAGCGAGCGCGCCGCCGCCCGCGCCACCGTCGTCCTGAACGAGATGGAGGAGGCGGGCGTCATCACCGCCGCGCAACGCGAACAGGCCGTGACCCAGCCCATCATCGTCTCGCGCACCCTGGCCAGTCAGCACGCCCAGTATTTCATCGACTGGCTGGACAAGTCGATCCGCGGCCTGGTCGGCGAACCGACAGAGGATCTGGTGGTGGAGACCACCCTGGACCTGACGCTGCAGACGGACGCCGAGCGCGCCGTGCGCCGCATCCTGGATCGCGACGGCGGCAAGGGCGTGCAGCAGGCGGCCCTGGTCGCCCTGGACGGCGACGGCCGGGTGCGGGCCATGATCGGCGGCGCCTCCTACGCCGACAGCCAGTTCAACCGCGCCGTGGATGCGCGGCGTCAGGCGGGTTCGGCCTGGAAACCCTTCGTCTATCTGACGGCGATGGAGGCCGGCTATACGCCGCAGAGCCCGGTGGTGGATCAGCCGATCACCATCGGCAACTGGTCGCCCAAGAACTATTCGGGCACCTTCAGCGGGCCGATGACCATCGCCCAGGCGGTGGCCCAGTCGACCAATACGGTGGCGGCTCAGATCGCCGACCAGGTCGGCCGCGACAGCGTGGCCCGCACCGCTCGCCGGCTGGGTATCGAAAGCCGCATCGGACTGGAGCCGTCCATGGCCCTGGGCGCGGTCGAGGTGTCTCCGCTCGAGATGGCCACCGCCTATGACGCCTTCGCCAACGGCGGCGAGCGGGTTCAGGCCTATGGCATCAGCCGTATCCGCACGCCCCAGGGCCGGGTCATCTATCAGCGCCCGTCAGGCCAGGTCGGCCAGGCCATCAATAATCCGCCGCTCTACTATATGAACCAGATGCTGCGGGGCGTCGTGACATCCGGCACGGGCCGCAGCGTGGCCATTCCGGGCCGCGATCTGGCGGGCAAGTCGGGCACGACCTCGGACTACAAGGACGCCTGGTTCGTCGGCTATACAGGCGGCTTTGTCGCCGCCGTCTGGGTGGGCAAGGACGACAACACCCCCATGCGCGGCGTGACGGGCGGCTCCTCGCCCGCCGCCATCTGGCGCGGCTTCATGGCGGCGGCCCTGCCGCGCCTGAACGCGCCCAGCATCCCCAACGGCCCGCCCATGCCCGAAGGTTGGATCGCGCCCGATCCGGTCGGCGACCTGATCAGCGGCCTGAACGACGGCGGCATGCCGGCCGAACCGGTCGATCCCGAACAGGGCCAGCCCTATGTCGAGGAAAAGCCGCAGTATCCGCCCCAGAACGCGGCGCCGTCAGGAAACCCGAAACAGTCCGTCGTCCGCCCGACCTCGCCCCAGCCCGGCTATCCTCCGGAAGGCCGCCCAGCGCCCGAGAAGAAGCCTGAAGCCCTGTTCTTCTGATCTAGCGGCCCACGGCGTGCAGGGCGCCGCCGTGGTCGCGCAGCCATTTGCGATAGGGTCGGTGATCCCCGATCAGCCGTTCGACTACGGCCCAATAGGCCGGGCTGTGGTCGGCGTGGACCAGATGGGCGACCTCGTGGGCGGCCAGGTAATCGATGACCGGCGGCGGGGCCATGACGACGCGCCAGGAATAACGGATGGTGCGGTTGTGCGGGCTGCACGAGCCCCAGCGAGACTTTGTGTCGGCGATCGACACCTTCACCGGCTTCTGGCCCAGGGTCCGCAGATGGAAGTCGGTGCGCTCGACCAGGGTCTGGCGCGCCTCGCGCTTCAGAAGATTCTCGATCCGGCGGGCGTAGGCTTCGCCCTCGCCGCCGGATCGGATGACGGCGCCGTCCTCGACCAGACGCGCGGCCCCGGCGCCGGGCGTCGCCTCCAGCCGAACGGGGCGACCGCGCAGGGAAATGACCTGGCCCGGCGTCAGCGGGCGCCCTTGCGGTCGGACCGCCAGACGTTCGGCGATCCAGGCGCCCTTGGTTCGGGCGAAGGCGACGGCCTGGACCAGGCCGCGTTCGGTGGGGGCGACGACCACCGCCTCTCCGGCGCGCGCGTCGATCCGCACCGACAGGCGTCGGGCGCGCGGATTGACCGAAAGCCTCAAGGTCGGCCCGGGTCCGGCCTTGTCGTCAAGCGGCAGCCGCTGACCGTCGCGGTACGCCAATGAGGGCCTCGTTCTGGGCGATGAAGTCGCGCACGCGCGGATAGATGTCGTCGCGGAAGCGCCGACCGTTGAAGACGCCGTAGTGGCCCACCTTCGGCTGGACATAGAGAACCCGGCGGTCGTCGGGGATGTTCGAGCAAAGACCGTGGGCGGCCTGGGTCTGGCCGACGCCGGAGATGTCGTCCTTCTCGCCCTCCACCGTCATCAGGCCGATGTCGGTGATCCGGGTCAGGTCCACCTTGCGCCCGCGATGCTCCAGCAGGCCGCGTGGCAACAGATGCTGCTGGAAGACGATGTCGATGGTCTGGAGATAGAATTCCTCGGTCAGGTCCAGCACCGACAGATATTCGTCGTAGAATTCCTCGTGTTTCTCCACCCCATCGCCGTCGCCGGCGATCAGGCTGTTGAAATAGCTCCAGTGGGCGTCGCGGTGACGATCCTCGTTCATCGACATGAAGCTGTAGAGCTGGACGAAGCCCGGATAGACCCGGCGGCCGAACCCCGGATAGGGCAGGGGCACGGTGTGGATCATGTTGGACTTGAACCAGGTGAACGGCTTTTCCTCGGCCAGCTGGTTGGTCACGGTCGGGGACAGGCGCGCGTCGATGGGGGAGCCCATGAAGGTCATGGAGGCGGGCCGGTTCTCGTCCTCGGCCTCGGCCATGACGGCGGCGGCGGCCAGGACGGGCGGGCCGGGCTGGCACACGCCGACGACGTGCGGGCGGCCGCCCACCTCGGCCAACATCGTGCGGACGTGGTCGATATAGTCGAAGAAGTCGAACCGCCCCTCCAGCACGGGAACCTGGCGGGCGTTGATCCAGTCGGTCACATAGACGTCGTGGTCCTGCAGGAAGGCTTCGACCGTGCCGCGCAGCAGGGTGGCGTAGTGGCCTGACAGGGGCGCGACGATCAGGACGGCGGGGCCGGCGGCCGGCTTTCCTGCGCGCTTCAGGTCGCCGATGTTGCGGGCGAAGCGGATCAGGCGACACCAGGGGCTTTGCCAGATCACCTGTTCGGTGGTGCGCACCGGTTTGCCGTCGATGTCGAGGGTCTCCAGACGCCAGGCCGGCTTGCCGTAGCGCCGGGTGACGCTCTCGAACAGTTCGGCCGAGGCGTAGGCCGTGCGGCCGATGGCGGTGTCCGAGGCCGGGTTGAACGGCGAGGTCCAGAACTGGCGGGCCATCTGGGCGCCGATCCGGAACGGCAGGGCCGATTGATAGGCGAGTTCGTGAAAGGCGTAGAGCATGACGATCCGTGACGGCTGAACGCCGTTTGTGCAGGGCAACATAGAATGCGTCGCCCTGCAAAAGGATTATGGGGTTTGGCTCAGCCTCGCGCCATGGCGCCTTCGATGATCCTGGTCGACTTGTCGGGCCCCAGGCCATAGGCGACGGCCGCGCGGAACCGGCCGTCCGGCCCCATCAGATAGACGGTCAGGTTGTGGTTCATCGTATAGGTCTCGCCCTCGCCGACCTTCTGATAGAAGGCGCGATAGGCCTTGGCGGCCTGGGCCACCTGTTCCGGCGTGCCCGTCAGGCCGATGGTCCCCTTGGGAAAGCCGTCCGACGACAGATAGTCCTTCAACTGCCGGGGCGTGTCGCGCTGGGGATCGATGCTGATGAAGACGATCTGCAGGTCCTTGGCCTTGTCGCCCAGTTGCTGCTGCACGGCGGCCAGTTCGGCCAGGGTCGTCGGACAGAACTCGGGGCAGTAGGTGAAGCCGAAGAAGACCAGGCTCCACTTGCCGTTCAGCAGGGTCTGATCGACCGTTCGGCCGTCCTGGTTCACCAGCGTGAAGTCGCCACCGACCAGGGGCTGGCCCGAGGCGGCGACCTGGCCGTCGGAGGCGGCGCGGTCCCGTCCGCCGACCACCACCACGGTGACGATGGCCAGGGCGGCGGCGATGGCGATGCAGGCGCCGGCGAAAAGCAGGATGGAACGGCGCGGCATGACGGCCTCTCACGAAACGGACTGCAGCGGTCTATAGAAGGGTCGTGACCTCGACAGAAGCCCGCATCGCGCCGCAGTCCGCGCCTCGTATCGCGCCCCCTGGCGCGCCTGCGTCCGATCCTCTGGACGGTTGGCGCGACACGCCGCGCCGGGGTCGGGGGTTCTCCCTGCGGACCCTGATCGTGCTGCGTTGGCTGACGATTCTGGGGCAGAGCGCGGCGGTGCTGACCGCGTCGCTGGGCCTGCATTTTCCGCTGCCGCTGTGGCCGTGCCTGATCGTCATCGCCTTCAGCGCGGCGGTGAACGTGGGCGCCATGGCCCGCGTGCGCCGGCTGGAGGCCAGCCTGCCCGACGGGCGCCAGACCGCGATCCACCTGGGCTTCGACATCTTTCAGCTGGGCGTGCTGCTGGCCCTGACCGGGGGGCTGGAAAACCCCTTCTGCCTGTTGCTGGTGGCGCCAGTGACGATCGCGGCGGCGTCGCTTCCGGCGCGGCCCGCGCTGATCCTGGGGCTTCTGGCCCTGGTGGCGGTGGGGGTGCTGTTCTTCTGGTCCGCCCCCCTGCCGTGGCGGGCGCACGAGCATTTCCACCTGCCGCTGCTCTATCGGCTGGGCATGGCCATGGCCCTGGTGACGGGGGTGGTGTTCACCGCCGGCTACGCCTGGCGCGTAGCGGCCGACGCCGAAAAGCTGGAACTGGCCCTGGCCACGACCCAGGACGTGCTGCAACGCGAGCAGAGGCTGGCGGCGCTGGGCGGGCTGGCGGCGGCGGCGGCGCACGAACTGGGCACGCCTCTGGCGACCATACAGGTCGTGGCCAAGGAGCTTCAGCGCGCTTCCCCGCCAGACAGCGAAGCGGCCGAGGACGCCGCCCTGATCCTGCAGCAGGCCGAACGGTGCCGGGGCATACTGACCCAGCTGTCGCAGCAGCCCGAGGGCGACGACGCCCTCTATGCCGACGTGGCGCTGAAGGCCCTGCTGGAGGAGGTGGTGGAGCCGCACCGGGGCTTCGACCTGGCGTTCGAGGTCCTGGTCAAGACGCCGCCGGGCCAGCCCGCCCCGCGCGTGCGCCGGATGCCCGAGGTGGTGCACGGCCTGTCCGCCCTGGTCGAGAACGCCGCCGACTTCGCCGCCTCCACGGTGCGGGTTCAGGCGGTGGTCGACGCCGGCTGGATCGAGATCGACATTCTGGACGACGGGCCGGGCTTCGCCGGAGACATCCTGCCCCGCCTGGGCGAGCCCTATGTGACCAGCCGGCCGCAGGGCAAGGCGCGTCAGGCCCTGGCGGCCCAGATCGCGGCTGCGGCCCGCCCGTCGCGGCGGCGCGCCCCGGTCGAGGCCCCGATCGCCCCCAGCCAGGGCGGCATGGGGCTGGGCTTCTTCATCGCCCGCACCTTGCTGGAACGCGCGGGTGGAACGGTCAGCGTCGGGCAAGGACTTCCCCGCTCGGACGCCAAGGGGGCAGGTCGCGGCGCGCGCGTGGCGGTGCGCTGGGCCCGCCCGGCCCTGGAAGTAGCCCACTGAGCGGTTGGGTCGAAGCGTCGCAGGGGGAACCTTGACCTTGACCCGGACGCTACCGCTCCCGACTTGAAACGGCAGGAGAGATCAATGTCAGACCTTGAAACCCGCATCGCCGCCCTGCCCGACAAGTCCCTGCTGCTGCTGGACGACGACCAGGCCCTGCGTACCCGCATGGGTCGGGCGCTGGAGGCCAGAGGCTTTCAGGTGACGACGGCCGAATCCGTCGCCGAGGCGACGCAGGTGCTGCGCGACAAGGCGCCCGCCTTCGCGGTTCTGGACATGCGGTTGGAGGACGGCAACGGTCTGAAGATCGTCGAGGCCGTGCGCGACCGTCGCGCCGACGCCCGCATCGTCATGCTGACCGGCTACGGCGCCATCGCCACGGCGGTCGCGGCGGTCAAGGCCGGGGCGGTGGATTACCTGTCCAAGCCCGCCGACGCCGATGACGTGGTCAAGGCTCTGCTGGCGACCGGCGACGCGCCCGAGCCGCCCGAAAACCCCATGAGCGCCGACCGTGTCCGCTGGGAGCATATCCAGCGCGTCTATGAACTGTGCGACCACAATGTCTCGGAAACTGCGCGGCGCCTGGGCATGCACCGGCGCACCCTGCAACGCATCCTGGCCAAGCGCGCGCCGAGGTAGGACGCGTCAGTCCTCGTCGTCTTCCTCGACCCCATCGGGGATTTCGGGGGTGACGACGGTGGGGGCCAGGGTCTTGATCTCGCCCAGCTTGGCGCCGGGGAAGGCCAGAAGCACAGCCTTGACGAAGGGGTCGGCCTCGACCTGTTCACGTTCGGCGGCGCGGGCCTTCTTCTGCTGTTCGATCAGGGTTTCGCCGCCGCCCTGGCCGTTGGCGGCGATCAGCCAGGTGCGGCCGGTCCATTCCTTCAGCCGGCCCGACAGACGCCGCGCCAGATCGACGGGCGCGCCCTCGACGCTTTCATAGACGATGGCGCCGGGCTTGAACGAGACGGGTTTGACGAACCGCTCCACGTCCATCTGCAGGCCGACCTCCCGCTTCTGACCGATCAGGGCCACGACCTGTTCGAAGGTCTGCGGATCGGGCAAGGCCGGGGCCATGACGGGACGGGCGGCCAGCTGGGCCGAGGCCCCGCCCCCGCCCATGCCAGCGCCGCCGCCGCGTGGGCCGCCGCCACCGCCGATGGGTTCACCGGATTGCAGCCGCTTCAGCGCCTCTTCCGGTCCCGGCAGGTCGGCGGCGTAGGCCAGGCGCACGATGGCCATTTCGACCGCATCGGCCGGATTGGGTGCGCGTCGCACCTCGTCCAGCGCCTTCAGCAGCATCTGCCACGTCCGCGACAGGGTCGCCGCCGGAATCGCCGCGCCCAGGGCCGTCAACTTCTGCGCCTGATCATTGGGCAGGCGCGTCGCATTGGGCCCCAGCATCTTGGCCACCGAGGCCGCGTGGCAATGCTCCAACAGGTCGTTCGTCACCTGCACCGGATCGGCGCCGAAGCCGTACAGGGTGCGGAAGCTCTCCAGCGCCTCGGGCGTGCGGCCGGCCATGATCGATTCGAACAGGGCGATGGTCTGGGTCCGGTCGGCCAGACCCAGCATGTCGCGCACTGTCTCTGTCTTGACCATCTGGCCGCGCTCGGCCTGGACCAGGGCCTGATCCAGCAGCGACAGGCCGTCGCGCACCGAGCCTTCGGCGGCGCGCGAGATCAGGGCCAGGGCGTCGCCCTCGATCTTCATGCCCTCGCGGTCGGCGATCCGCCCCAGATGCTCGACCAGGATTTCCGGCTCGACCCGGCGCAGGTCGAACCGCTGGCACCGGCTCAGGATCGTGACCGGCACCTTGCGGATCTCGGTGGTGGCGAAGATGAATTTGGCGTGGGGCGGCGGCTCCTCCAGCGTCTTCAGCAGGGCGTTGAACGCCTGCGTCGACAGCATATGCACCTCGTCCAGCACATAGACCTTGTAGCGCGCCTCGACCGGCGCATAGCGGACGCTTTCCAGGATGTCGCGGATGTCGTTGACGCCGGTGTGCGACGCCGCGTCCATCTCCATCACGTCCATATGCTGACCAGCCATGATGGCGGCGTCGTGCCGGCCGTGGGCGGTCAGGGCCAGGGACGGCCGGTCGATGGTGTCTGTCTCGTTGTTCAGGGCGCGGGCCAGAAGGCGGGCGGTCGTGGTCTTGCCGACGCCTCGCACCCCGGTCAGCATGAAGGCGTGGGCGATACGACCCGTCGCAAAGGCGTTGGTCAGGGTGCGCACCATCGCCTCCTGCCCGATCAGGTCTTCAAAGGTGCGCGGGCGGTACTTACGCGCCAGCACCTGATAGGCGGCGCTGTCGTCGGCGGGCGCTTCAACTTGAGCCAAAGCCGTCTTGGGGGCGGCCGCCGCGGCCGGCGCAACAACCGGCTCGGGCGTCGAAGCGGGGGCGCCGAACATGTCGTCGGTGTTCTCGTCCCGCTCTACGACCTCGTCCTCTTCCCAGGGCGGGCCGTCCATCGTCGTGTCGCTGTCCGTCATGGGAGAAGTCTTACAGCGGGTGAGGGATGGGAAGAAGCGATTCGATCTCCCTTCTCCTCTTGGAGAGGAGGAATGGGCGCAACAGCGCGCTCAAGCCGCGAGCGACCGCGTCGCGAGCATTAGCGCAACAATGCGCTCAAGCCGCGAGCCGCCGCGCGGCGAGCGATAGCGCCAAAATTAAAGAGGGAAGTAGAGACCGCGACCCGAAGGGGAATTCGTTGTGGCTGCTGCCTTCCGGCCCTGACCAGATTGGCGAAGCCTTCGCCCGCGATCTCCGAGCGGGGATATGACGGGTGCGGCCGATGGAATCAAGAGCTACAAGGTCGCATGGCCTTTCAGAACACCTTCGCCGGCAATCCGCTCGACCGGGCGGGCGACCTTCGCAACGACCCCGACTGGATCGCGGAACAGGCCGCCAAGCCCTACGCCCAGGCCATGATCCTGTGGGAGGGGCGCCCCCTGATCGAGGAGGGGCCGGATGGTCCGCGCCTGGCCTGGGTGTCGATGGCCCATGCGCGCGACATGGTGCGCGACCGCGACCTGTTCCTGGGCCTTTGGAAGGACGAGCCGGTCTTCGCCATAGAGTTCGAGGGCTCCATCGACCCGACCGAGGGGCCGCTGAGGGGACTGGGCGCCTTTCATGAGATGCGCGCGGCGGCGGCCGTCCTGCCGGCGGCGGACGCGGCCATGGCGGGCGGGGCCAAGAGCCTGTTCGACTGGCGGCGCAAACACGGATTCTGCGCCAACTGCGGGACGCTGGGCCAGACGGCTTCGGGCGGCTGGAAGCGCGTCTGCCCGGCCTGCGGGACCGAGCATTTCCCGCGCGTCGATCCCGTCACCATCATGCTGCCGGTGTTCAAGGGCGGCGCCGAGCCGATCTGCCTTCTGGGCCGTCAGGCGGCCTGGCCCGAGGGCCGGATGTCGGCCCTGGCCGGTTTTCTGGAGCCCGGCGAAACCATCGAGGAGGCCTGCGCCCGCGAGGTCAAGGAGGAGGCCGGCCTGACCGTCGTCGCCACCGCCTATCACTCCAGCCAGCCCTGGCCGTTTCCGTCGCAACTGATGATCGGCCTGATCGCAGAGGTTTCGGACGATCAGGCGCGCCCGGACCAGACCGAACTGGAGGCCGTGGCCTGGCTGACCCGAGCCGAGGCGCGGGCGGTGATCGCGGGCGACCATCCGACCATCCAGGCCCCGCCGCCCTTCGCCATCGCCCACAATCTGATCAAGGCCTGGGCCGAGGAGGGCTGAAGCCCCTTCCCAAGCAGGGGATCAGCCGCCATCTAGCGGCCATGACCGACACCCTCTCCGCCTCCGCCGCCGCCCCGTCGTCCGTTTCGGGCAAGATTCCCGTCACCGTGCTGACCGGCTATCTGGGCGCGGGCAAGACGACCCTGCTGAACCGCATCCTGACCGAGGACCACGGCAAGCGTTACGCCGTCATCGTCAACGAGTTCGGCGAGATCGGCATCGACAACGACCTGGTGGTCGGCGCCGACGAGGACGTGTTCGAAATGAACAACGGCTGCGTCTGCTGCACGGTGCGCGGCGACCTGATCCGCGTCGTTTCGGGCCTGATGAAGCGCCAGCGTCCCGGCAAGCCCGCCTTCGACGCCATCATCGTGGAAACGACCGGCCTGGCCGACCCCGGCCCGGTGGCCCAGACCTTCTTCGTGGACGAGGACGTCAAGGCCAAGACCCAGCTGGACAGCGTGACCGCCCTGGTCGACGCCAAACATGTGATGGCCCGACTGGACGACTCGAAAGAGGCGCGCGAGCAGGTGGCCTTCGCCGACCGGATCATTCTGAACAAGGTCGATCTGGCGACGGCCGAGGAGCTGGACGCCGTCGAGACGCGCCTGCGTGGTCTGAACCCCCTGGCCCCCATCGTGCGCGCGGAACGGTCGAACGTGCCGCTGGATCAGGTGCTGGGCCTGGGCGCCTTCGATCTGGACCGGATTCTGGAGGTGAAGCCGGATTGGGTGAACCCGCCCCACGGCGCCGACGGCCACGTCCACGACGAACACTGCGGCCACGACCATCATGACCATGGGCACGAACACGGTCATGACCACCATCATCATGATCACGGCCACGGCGCGCGGGGCCATGCGCATCAGGACGACATCAAGGGGATTTCCCTGTCGCTGGATCGTCCCATGGACGGGACGAAGTTCACCGCCTGGCTGGACCGTCTGCTGGGCGAGCAAGGCCAGAACATCCTGCGCGCCAAGGGCATCATCGACGTGAAGGGCGAGGACCGCCGCCTGGTCTTCCAGGCCGTGCACATGATCCTGGAGGGCGATCTGCAGCGCGAATGGGGCGCCGCCGAACGCCGCTGGAGCCGCGCCGTCTTCATCGGCCGCGATCTGGACGAGGCCGAACTGCGCCGCGGCTTCGAGGCCTGCGCGGCCTGAAGACCTAGAGCTTCAGGCCGGCCTGGGAGGCCAGATCGACCAGCTTGACCATGGGGCGCGGGCCCCAGTGGGCGATGACCTCGCAGGCGGCCAGCGAGCCCAGCTTGCCGGCCTCTTCCAGCGTCAGACCGCGCGCCAGGCCCAGGAGGAAGCCGGCCGCGTATTGGTCGCCGGCCCCGGTGGTGTCGACCACCTTGTCGACCGGAAAGGCCGAGACCAGCACCCGTTCGGCGCCGCGCATCACGACCGAGCCCTCGGCCCCGCGCGTGACGGCCGCGACCTCGACGATGGCGGCCAGCCTGGCGGCGGCGTCGTCGAAATCCTCGGTCTCGAACAGGGCGCCCAGTTCGGCCTCGTTGGCCAGGACGATATCGGCCGACTGTTCGATGAAGCTCAGAAGTTCGGCGCGCCAGCGGGCGACGACAAAGGTGTCGGACAGGGTGATGGCGACCTTGCGGCCCGCCTTGTGGGCGGCGGCGGCGGCGCGCTCGAAGGCGGCGCGAGCCGGGGCCGGGTCGAACAGATAGCCTTCCAGATAGACGATCTGACTGGTCGCGATCAGCGCCTCGTCGATGTCGTCGGCGAACAACTGGTTGGCCGCGCCCAGGAAGGTCGCCATCGTCCGCGCGCCGTCCGGCAGGACGTTGATCAGGCAGCGGCCGGTGCCGAAGCCCTGGTCGGCGCCGCCGGTCAGGACCGGGGTGTCGAAATGCACGCCCGCCGCGCGGATGTCGTGGGTGAAGACCTGGCCCAGCGTATCGTCGGCGACCTTGCCGATATAGGCCGCGCGCCCGCCGAAGGAGCCGACGCCCGCGACCGTGTTGCCGGCCGATCCGCCCGAGGCCTCCACCCCCGGCGCCATGGCGTCGTACAGGGCGGCGCTGCGGTCTGCGTCAACCAGTTGCATGGAGTTGGGCGCAAGGTCCTGGGCCGTCAGGAAGGCGGCGTCGCAGGGGCTCAGCACATCGACAATGGCGTTGCCGACGGCGCAGACGTCGTATTGGGCGGTGTTCTGGATCATGGGCGCGCCTTAGCGGTTGAAGGGGCGCACGTCACCCGAAAACCTATAAGGAAGCCCTTATATGTATCGGCGCGGTGCGATAGGCAGGGCGCATGACCCGCATCGCCGTCCTGACCCCCGATCCCGCCGACAAGTCCTACATTGGCCGATGGCCCGAAGTGCTGGCGCGTCTGACGGCTGTGCTGGAGGACACGGGCGCGAGGGTGGTCGCGACGCCCTGGACCGATCATGTGGAGGAAGCCTCGGGGCTGGCGGCGCACGATCTGATCCTGCCGGTCATCACCTGGGGCTATCACCGCGACCACGACCGTTGGCTGGCGGCGTGTCAGACGTGGAGCCGGGCGGGCCTGCCGGTCGCCAATCCGGCCGAGGTGCTGCGCTGGAACTCTGACAAGGCCTATCTGGCGCGGCTGGCGGATCAGGGGGTGCCGATCCCGCCGACGCGCTGGACCGACCGCGTGACGCAGGAGCAGGTGAACGCCGCCTTCGCCGAGACGGGCGCGCCGGTCCTGATCGTCAAGCCGACGGTGTCGGCCGGGGCGTTTCGCACTCTGCGCCTGTCGCCGGGCGAGGCCCTGACCGAGGCGCCGGATGGAGCTGCGATGATCCAGCCCTATCTGAAATCCATCGAGACCGAGGGCGAGACCTCGCTGCTGTTCTTCGGCGGGCGGCTCAGCCATGCGGTCAACAAGCGGCCCGTGCCCGGCGACTTCCGCATCCAGATGCAGTTCGGCGGCCTGTACCGGACCGTGACGCCGGACGCCGAGGCGATGGCCCTGGCCGAACAGGTGCTGGCGGCGATCGCCGAGCCGCTGCTCTACGCCCGCATCGACATGGCGCGCGACGACGCGGGCGCCTGGGTGCTGATGGAGGCCGAACTGATCGAGCCGGACTTCTATCTGGATTATGATCCGGCCAACGGCGCGGGTTTCGCCGCCGCCGTGGCGGCGCGCCTGAAAGCCTAGGCCGCCTCGCCCAGGGCGATCAGCCCGGCCCGCGACGGACACAGGTCGGCGATCAGGCAGGACAGGCATTTGGGCTTGCGCGCCGTGCAGGTGTAGCGGCCGTGCAGGATCAGCCAGTGGTGCGCCTTGGGCAGCCATTCCTCGGGCACGACCTTGAACAGCTGATCCTCGACCTTGTCGGGCGTACTGGCGTTGGCCAGGCCCAGCCGGTGCGACACGCGAAAGACATGGGTGTCCACCGCAATGGCCGCCTCGATCCCCAGCTCGTTCAGCACCACCGAGGCGGTCTTTCGCCCCACGCCGGGCAGGGCCTGAAGATCGGCGCGGTTCAGCGGAACCTGGCCGCCATGCCGCTCCAGCACGATGCGGCTCAGGGCGATGACGTTGCGGGCCTTGCCGCGATACAGGCCGATGGAGGCGATGTAGGGGATCAGCCCCTCTTCCCCCAAGGCCAGCATCTTTTCGGGCGTGTCGGCGACCTGGAACAGCCGATCGGTGGCCTTGTTCACCGACACGTCCGTGGCCTGGGCCGACAGGGCGACGGCGACGACCAGGGTGAAGGGGTTGGAGAAGTTCAGCTCGGTCTTCGGATCGGGCATGACCCCGGCCAGACGTTCGAAGATCGCTTCAACCCGTTCCTCGTCCGGCGGCCAGCGCAACACCGGGATCGCCGCACCGGTCATGACGGCGGGCCGTTTGGCGGCGGGTTTGGCGCGCCTGACGGCGGGGGTCTTTGGCCGGGTCGGCTTCATGGCCCCGCTGTCGCCGTTGAGGCCGGGCGGGTCAAGGGCGCCGCAGCCGGGGTTTTTCTTTCGCGGGTCATTGATTTCTGGACGGTTGCGTCCATTTTAGCCCCGCTTCAAAACGCCGCACCCTCCCCGGAACGTCTCATGTCGCCTGAACTGAAGAAACGCCTGCCCCTGGTCATCGCCGGCCTGGTGGGCCTGGTCCTGATCGTGGGCGGGGTGGTCTGGTGGCTTAACGGCCAGCGGTGGGAAAGCACCGACAACGCCTTCGTCCAGGCCGACACCACCCTGGTCAGCCCCCAGTTGTCGGGCCGCGTGGTCGAGGTGCTGGTCGGCGACAATCAGAGGGTCGAGGCCGGTCAGATCTTGGTCCGCCTGGACGATTCCGACCAGAAGGCGCAACTGGCCCAGGCCGAAGCGAACCTTCAGGCCGCCGTCGCCGCCGTGGGCCATGTCGACGCCCAGGCCGATCAGGAGCAGGCGACCATCGCCGCCCGCGCCGCCGCCGTCAGCCAGGCTCACGCCCAGGCCGGCCTGGCCCAGGCCGAGGTCGATCGCTATGGCAAGCTGGCCCAGCAGGGCTGGGTCTCGCAGCAACGCATCCAGACCGAGCGGGCCACCGCCGCCACCGCCGCCGCCAGCGTGCAGCAGGCCCAGGCCGCCCTGGTCGCCGAACAGCGCACGGCCGGCGTCCTCGGCTCGACCCGCCAGCAGAGCGTCGCCGCCGTCGAACAGGCCCGGGCCGTGGTCGATCAGGCCCGTATCGCGCTTGAGCGCACCGTGATCCGCGCGCCGGTCGCCGGCGTCGTCGGCGCCCGCAGCGTGCGCGCCGGCCAGTTCGTCACGCCCGGTGCGCAACTGCTGTCGATCGTGCCGCTCAGCCACACCTACATCGTCGCCAACTTCAAGGAGACGCAACTGGCCAAGGTGCGCCTGGGTCAGACGGTGGAGATTTCGGCCGACGCCTTTCCCGGTCGCAAGATCGAGGGCCGGGTCGACAGCTTCTCGCCCGCCACGGGCGCCGAATTCGCCCTGATCCCGGTCGAAAACGCCACCGGCAACTTCACCAAGATCACCCAGCGGGTCCCCGTCCGCATCGTCCTCAGCGGCGCCGACCGCGGTCTGGTGCTGCGGCCCGGCCTGTCGGTGGACGTGAAGGTCGATCTGAAGAGCCAGGGCGGTCAGAGCTTCGCAGAGGCGGTCGGCACGGTCGCGCCCGCGTCGGCGAACAATGCGGGCACGACCCAGGGCGCGACCCAAGGGGCGGCCCGGCCGTGACCGCCGCCGCCCCGGCCGACGGCGCCGCCGTCGCGCCCTCCAGCGGGCCGGTCGCGGGCCGGCCCGAGATCAACTGGACCATGCTGCTGCTGGGCTTCGCCGGCATGGTGGTCGGCCAGTTCATGGCCATTCTGGACATCCAGATCGTCGCCGCCTCCCTGCCGCAGATCCAGGCCGGCGTCGGCGCCTCGGCCGACGAGATCAGCTGGATCCAGACCGCCTATCTGATCCCCGAGGTGGTGATGATCCCCCTGTCGGGCTTCCTGTCGCGGCTGTGGGGCACCCAGCGGCTGTTCCTGGCCTCCTGCGCCGGTTTCGTGCTGATGAGCATCGCCACCGGCCTGTCGTCGTCCATCGATACGATGATCCTGTTCCGCGCCATCCAGGGCTTCGTCGGCGGGGCCATGATCCCCACGGTCTTCGCCGTGGCCTTCACCGCCTTTCCTCCCGAGCGGCGGGTCACGGCCAGCGTGGTCATGGGGCTGATCGTCACCCTGGCGCCGACCGTCGGTCCGACCTTGGGCGGGCACCTGACCGAATGGCTGAGCTGGCGCTGGCTGTTCTTCATCAATGTGGGGCCGGGGCTGATCGTCCTGTTCCTGGTCGGCCGCTACGGCGCCTTCGACAAGGGCGATCCGTCCCTTGCCAAGGGCTTCGACTGGTGGGGCCTGGCCCTGATGGCGACCTTCCTGATGTCGATGCAGTTCGTGCTGGAAGAGGGCGCCAAGAACGACTGGTTCGAGGACAATCTGATCCTGATGCTGACGGTCGTCGCGGCCGTCGCCGGGCCGGTCTTCGTCTGGCGCTCCCTGACCTATCGCCAGCCTATCGTGGAGTTGCGGGCCTTCGGCAACCGCAACTTCCTGGTGGGGGTGATCATGACCTTCATCGTCGGTTTCGCCCTGTTCGGCGGCACCTTCCTGTTGCCGCTGTTCCTGGGGCGTGTGCTGCAATACTCGTCGTCGGAGGTCGGGACGACCATGGTCGTGTCGGGCCTGGCCATGTTCGCAACCGGCCCCTTCGCGGGGCGGCTGGTGCGCAAGCTGGACGCGCGGGTGCTGATGTTCGGCGGCTTCATGATGTGCGCCTGGGGCATGTGGGAGGCGCGTCTCGTGACCGACGACTGGGGCTTCTGGAACTTCGCCTCGGTCCAGGCCTTCCGGGGCGTGGGGGTCATGATGGCGATGATCGCTTCGCAGCAGGTCACGATGGCGACCCTTCCGCCGCAAATGGTCAAGAACGCCTCGGGTCTGGTGAATCTGTCGCGCAACGTCGGCGGCGCCTTCGGCCTGGCGATCCTGAACACCAGCCTGACGTCCAACACCGCCCTGCACATGGCCGAACTGACCAGCGCCATCGGCCAGGGCGACCAGGCGATGCGGGGCATGCTGGCCGGCATGGCCCGGCGGTTCTCGGGCTCGATCGATCCGGCCGCCTCGGCTCTGAAGGCGATCTACGGCATGCTGCAGAAACAGGCGACGACCATGGCCTTCGGCGACGCCTTCGCCCTGTTGGCGGTCATGTGCGCGGGCGCGGCCTTCGTCACCCTTCTGGCCCAGCCTGTGCGGGCGCCGACGGGCGCGCCTCCGTCCGACGCCCACTGATGGCGCGCCGCCAGGGCCAGATCGACGAACGCAAGCGCGAAGCGGTGCTGGACGCCGCCGCGACCCTGTTCGCCGACAAGGGCATGGCGGTGTCGATGGAGGAGATCGCCCGCGTCGCCGGGGTGTCGAAACAGACCCTTTACAACCGCTTCGCCTCCAAGGCCGAGATCGCCAAGGCCCTGGCCAACCAGAGGTCGGACGCCATCGTCGCGCCGCTGATGGGAACCGGCGAACCGGCGCAGGTGCTGGAAGCCCTGGCCGTCAGCCTGCTGGAGCGGATCTGCCGTCCCGACAAGGTGGGTTCGATGCGAGGCGTGGTCCTGATGTCGGCCGAGGCCCCAGACATCGCCCTGGCGGTCTATGAAGGCGGTCCGCTGCGCAGTCTGAAGCTGTTGTCGGCCTGGCTGGCCGAGCAGACGCGCGCCGGCCGGCTGGACGTGCCGGAACCCGAGGACGCGGCCGAGATGTTCAACGGCATGGTTCTGGGCCACGCCCACCTGCGCGCCATGTTGAACGTCCCGCAACTGGACGCCGCCCGTCGCGCCCGTCGCGCCCGCAACGCCGTGCGCCTGTTTATGGCCGCCTATGGCCCCAAGGTTTCTGTCGCTTCCAGGACGGCTTCCGACGCATAGTCGGACGTCGTCCCCGGAGTTCGCCGTGAGAGTTCGCCCATGTTGATCCACCTTTCCGCCTGGCCCGAGATCGAGGCGCGCCTGACCTCGGGGACGCCGTTGTCCAGGACGGTTGTCGTGCCCATCGGCTCCAACGAGCAGCACGGGCCGACAGGGCTTCTGGGCACCGACTGGATGTGCCCCGAGATCATCGCCCATGCGGCGGAACGGACGGACGAGGCCCTGACGGTGGCGCCGACCTTCAACGTCGGCATGGCCCAGCACCATCTGGCCTTCGCCGGCACAATCTCCCTGCGTCCCTCCACCTTCATGGGCGCCATCACCGACTGGGTGTCGTCGCTGAGCCGGCACGGGTTCGAGCGCATCTACTTCCTGAACGGCCACGGCGGGAACGTGGCGACCATCGAGGCGACCTTCTCTGAGATCTACGCCGAGTGGAGCTTCGTGGAGGAGGCGCCGCCGTTCGTGCTGAAGCTGCGGAACTGGTGGGACCTGCCCGGCGTGACCGGCCTGTGCAACAGCCTGTTCCCGACGGGCCACGGCATGCACGCCACGCCGTCCGAGATCGCCGTGACCCAGGCGGCCTATCCCGACCGGATCAAGAGCGCCGACTACAGCCCCCGGATCGCGCCGAACGGGCCGATCCGCGACGCCCTGGACTATCGCGCGCGCTTCCCCGACGGCCGTATCGGCTCGGACCCGGCCCAGGCCAGCCCCGAGAAGGGCCAGCGGATCATCGACGCCGCCGCGCCCGCCCTGCTGCGCGACGTGGCCGACTTCGCCGCCGAGGTCCGACCCTGACCCGCCGCCGCGACCCCGCCGTGGTCGGCGCCGAACTGCTGGCCGCCTCCGCCGAGGTGATCGCCGCGCGCACGACCCGGATGGCGTTGGACATGGCCAACCCGAAGGGCCAGGATCTGGTCGAACTGTCCCTGATGGGGACAGAGAAGGCCGAGGCGGCAGCGGCCTCTGCGGCGGCGCTGGCGGCCAGCGCGGGGGCCATCGGCCAGCGTCTGGGTCAGGCGGCGCTGGATGAAGGGAGCAAGGCTCTGGACGCGGCCGAAGCCATGATGACGGCGGGCGACCCGGCGGCGGCGGCCGGGGTTCAGCTACGCTACATGGTCGGCTGGTGGGGCCGGGCGGCGGGCCAGGCCCTGGCCCTCAACGCCGCCCTGATGAAGGCCCAGGCCGAGGCCGTGGCGCCCATTCACAAGACGGCGACGGCCAACGCGCGGCGGTTGCGAAAAGGAACCTGAGGTCAGCGCTCCGGGTCGACGCCGACGACCTTCAGCTTGGGCCGCTTGACCTTGGCGGGGCGGTCGGCCTTGCGGGCCGCCTTTTCGACCTTCCTGGCCTCTTTCTCGGCCAGCTTCAGCGCCTTCTTCTCGGCCTTGGCCTGGGCCTTGGCGGCGTCGGGCGCGGCGTCGGCGGCGGCGGCCAGCTCGGCCAATTGGGCCAGGAAGACCTCGCGCTGGCCCTTGGGCAGCAGGGACAGGATGCGCTTGTCGGCGGCCTCGACCTGCGGGCGGGCGGCCTCCAGCCGGGCGGCGCCCTCGGGCGACAGGCGCACGGCCTTGGCGCGGGCGTCCAGGGTCGAGCGTTCCCGCTCCAGCAGGCCCTTGGACGTCATGCGCGTGACCAGATCGGCCAGGGTCGAGCGGTCGATGCCGGTCATCCGCACCAGTTCGGTCTGGGTCAGGCCGGCTTTCAGCGAGGCGGCCTCCAGCACGGCGAACTGGCGCTGGGTCAGGCCGTCGGCGCCACATTCCTCGGCGTAGATGTCCAGCGCCAGTTGAAGGGCGCGATGCATCAGATGGCTGGGCGAGGCGCCCAGCGGGCCGACGCGCCGCGCTGTCTTGCCGGGCTTGGACCCGCCCTTGCCGTCCGTCTTCACCATGGCGCGCTTCCCCTGAGTTTCGTCCGAACGCGTATCATCGACGCTTTAAGGTTTGACGGGGAATGCATGTCGGTTCTGCGACACTTGTTCTGGAGGTTAGCCGTTCAGAGGCCGGGGTCTGGCGAGACAGGGGCGGGATCATCGTCCTTGGTCAGGTGTTTCATGATGAAGAAGACCTGCCAGATCCCGAAGGCGGCAGAGGCGATCCACAGGCCGCCCCGGAAGGCCACCCAGGTGTCGTCCGACTGGGTGCGCCAGACGATCTCGTTCACGATGCAGACGGCCGCGAAATAAAGGCCGTAACGCAGGGTAAGGCCGCGCCAGCCCTGGTCGGTGATGCGGATGGCCTCGCCCAGCAGATATTTGAACGGATAACGGCGCAGCGGCAGGGAGCCCAGCAGCACCACGGCCAGCAGCCCGTTCTGGATCGATAATTTGATCTTCAGCAGGTTCGGGTCGTGGAACACGATGGTCAGTACGCCGAAGATCAGGGCGAAACCGCCGGTCAGCAGCGGCAGGGGCGCCAGGCGACGTTCCACCACGAAGCCGACGATCAGCGCCAGGGCCGAGGCGCCGACCAGCACCCAGGTCGCCTGGACCAGGGCTTCCTGTCCATCCAGGCCGCGGGCGAAGCGGTTGACGGCATAGGCGGCCATGAAGGCGACCAGGGCGCCGAAATCGACGGCCTGGCGGATGTTGGAGGCCTTTCTCGGCGTCTCGGTCATGTCAGTCTTCCAATCCCACCAGGGAGCGCGAGAAGGCGCGGGCGTCGAAGGGCTGCAGATCCTCCACCCCCTCGCCCACGCCGATCAGCATCAGGGGGGCGTCGGACGCCTGGGCCACTGGCACCAGAACCCCGCCGCGCGCGGTGCCGTCCAGCTTGGTCATGACCACGCCGGTGACGAAGGCGGTGCGGCCGAAAATCTGTTCCTGGGCCAGGGCGTTGCGGCCCACGGTGGCGTCCAGCACCAGCAGGGTGTCGTGCGGCGCCTCGGGATCGACCTTTTTCAGCACCCGCACGATCTTCAGCAGTTCGTCCATCAGGGCGGACTTGTTCTGAAGCCGGCCGGCGGTGTCGATCAGGACGACGTCATACCCTTCGGCCCTGGCCTTGGTGTAGGCGTCGAACGCCAGCCCGGCCGCGTCGGCGCCGTCGCGACGGCTTTCGAAATCGGCCCCGGCGCGTTCGGCCCAGACCTTCAGCTGTTCGCGGGCGGCGGCGCGGAAGGTGTCGCCGGCGACGATCATCACCCGGGCGCCCTTGGCGGTCAGGTCGGCGGCGATCTTGCCCAGCGTCGTGGTCTTGCCCGAGCCGTTCACGCCGACGAACAGGACGACATAGGGTTTGGGGCCGTTCAGCGGGTCGAAGGTCGCCTGACGCGGCGACAGTTCGGCGGCGACCGCCTCGGCCAGCGCCTCCTTGACCTCGCGCTCGGGCGCGTCCTTGCCGAACTTCAGCGACCGGAACCGCTCGACGATCCGCGCCGAGGCGGCGGGGCCCAGATCGCTTTCCAGCAGATGTTCTTCCAACTGCTCCAGAGAGGCCTCGGACAGGGGCTCCTTGACGAAGGTGGAGACGACCTGGTCGGTCATCTGTTTGGACGAGCGGGACAGCCCCTGCGAGAGGCGCTGGAACCAGCCCTTTTTCGGCGTATCGGTCATGACAGGGCTTTAGCGGGGGCGAGAGCGGACGTCATCCGCATTCGCGTGGGAGACAAACGGTCCGACCGGCAGGGCGACGCCGGATCGGACGCGAAAAACGGAGTCCAGACAGTCCGAAACGTCCGATTTAGCGCCTTTCGTCGCCCTGGGTCCGCCGGGTCGGTCAGTGTAACCCGGGCGGAAGGGGCGCTGCCTCGATTGCGGCCGGGGCGCGCCAAACGATTGAAATTCCTGAGACGTCGACGGCGAATTTGGCGACCGGGCCGCGATGAGGCAGGTTGGGCCGACAAGGCGGAGGAGGGGCGATGCGCGACGATTTCCCGCAAGGCGCGGTTCACCGTGCGAGCGCGGACCTGGAGGCGGCGGTGCGCGCCGATCCGGCGCTGCTGGACCTGTGGGCCGGCCTGACGCCGCTGGGCCGCAATGAATTCATCTGCTGGGTCGAGGACGCCAAACAAGAGGCGACCCGCCAGCGCCGCATCGTCCGCCTGACCGAGGAACTGCGCGAAGGCCAGCGCCGCCCCTGCTGCTGGCCCGGCTGCCCCCACCGCCCCGACAAGCCGCCGAGCCGGTGGCGGAGGGCGATGGAGGAAAAGAGAGACGGTAGGGTTTGACCTGAGGACGAGGGGTTCGAGGTGTCTGCGACTGACTGACAAGCCAACTTCGCTTCACGACCCGTAGGCGACATTCAGAGATAGGCGAGGCTACCGCCCCCCATCGCAATGATGGACACGGCGTTGCCGTCGCGGTCGAAGCCTCCCTGCCAGCCTTCGTAACCGGAGGAGTTGTTGAGTAGATCAAGGCGAAGGCCGTTCGAAAATCGCAGACACAGGTCTGCGGTCAGGCGGTCGACTGTCGCGGAAGACACGGTTGCTCCGGCGAGGAGTTCGTTGGCATTGGTTTCGGCATCGACCGGAGCTGGCAAGCCGAAGCGTTGCCCATCATCCTCGTCCGTAAGCGCGATCCCATCGGCTGAAACTAATCTCCAGTGACAACCAACCGCCAAACCCACATTGTCGCGGAGGTCGAACATCCAGTCTGCTTCGCGGCGTTCGACGCGGCAGGACCGGCCAACAATTGCTGCTTCAAAGGCGAGTGCGAGATCGTCCATGCGCGTCTCCAAAAGGATCGGCAAGCTATCGTCTGATATGTCCGCAAACCATCACTTACTGAACTTCCCCATGTCCGCCCCACGCCATTCCCCGCTATAGAGGGGCAACCGGCGCGGGCCGGGTGATGCGGACGATCCGATGACCGAGAGCCATCCCTTCTTCTCGCCCAAGACGCACGGTTTCGTGCGCGTGGCGGCGGCGACGCCGGTGGTCCATGTCGGCGATCCGAAAGCCAATGCGGGCGAGCATCTGGCGCTGATCCGTCAGGCGGGCGATCAGGGGGTGGACCTGATGGTCTTTCCCGAGCTGTCGCTGTCGGCCTACGCCATCGACGACCTGCATATGCAGGCGGCCCTGCTGGACGAGGTGGAGCGGCAGATCGCCGTCGTGGCCGAGGCGACGGCGGACGCCGATCTGATCGCCGTGATCGGGGCGCCGATCCGCAGCGGCGACGCCCTGTTCAACTGCGCTGTGGTGATGGGCGGGGGCGAGGTGCTGGGGGTCGTGCCCAAGACCTACCTGCCCAACTACCGAGAATATTACGAAAAACGCTGGTTCGCCCCGGCGACGGCGCGGACCGAGGACGTAATCCGGCTGAACGGCGAGACGGTGGATTTCGCGCCGGGCCTGATCTTCGAGGCGGCGAACCGGCCGGGCTTCGTCTTCGCGGTCGAGATCTGCGAGGACTATTGGGCGCCCCTGCCGCCCTCGACGCGGGCGGCGCTGGCGGGGGCGCGCATCCTGTTGAACCTGTCGGCGTCCAACATCGTCATCGGCAAGGCGGACGAGCGGGCGATGCTGAGCGCCAGCCATTCGGCGCGCACCCTGTCGGCCTATGTCTTCGCCGCCTCGGGCTGGGGCGAATCGACCACCGACCTGGCCTGGGACGGTCAGGCGACAATCCACGAACTGGGCGCGAAACTGGCGGAAGGTCAGCGGTTTGCGCTGGACAGCCATCTGACGATCGCCGACGTGGACGTGGACCGGATCGGCCTGGACCGCCTGCGGAACGGCACCTTTTCCGAATGCGCCCGGAACGAGGGCGAGACGGCGACCGTCGTGCCCTTCCTGGCGCGCGAGGATCATGAGGCCAGCGAATTGATCCGGCCGCTGGATCGGTTCCCCTTCGTTCCCGACGACGCCGGGCGGCTGGACCAGGACTGCTACGAAGCCTTCAACATCCAGGTGCAGGGGCTGATGCGCCGGATGACGGCGACGGGCGCCAGGTCGCTGGTGATCGGGGTGTCCGGCGGGCTGGATTCGACCCAGGCCCTGCTGGTCGCCTGTCGCGCCTTCGACCGGCTGGACCTGCCTAGGTCCAGCATCCTGGCCTATACGATGCCGGGGTTCGCGACCTCGGACGGGACGAAATCCAACGCCTGGGCCCTGATGAAGGCGCTGGACGTCACGGGCGCCGAGATCGACATTCGCCCCGCCGCCGAACAGATGTTCAAGGACATCGGCCACCCCTATGCCGAGGGTCGGCCGGTCCACGACATCACCTTCGAGAACGTGCAGGCGGGCCTGAGGACCGACTATCTGTTCCGGCTGGCCAACCAGAACAAGGCGTTCGTCCTGGGGACCGGCGACCTGTCGGAACTGGCGCTGGGCTGGGCCACCTACGGCGTCGGCGACCATATGAGCCACTACAACGTCAACGGCGGGGTGGCGAAGACGCTTATCCGCCACCTGATCCGCTGGGTGGCGGGGGGCGACCTGATCAGCGGCGCGGCGCGCGAGACCCTGCACGCCATTCTGGACACCGAGATTTCGCCCGAACTGGTGCCTGCGAAAGACGGCGTGATCCAGTCGACTGAGGGGACGGTCGGCCCCTATGCGCTGAACGACTTCTTCCTGTTCTACATCAGCCGATTCGGCCTGGCGCCGTCCAAGGTCGCCTTCCTGGCGCATCAGGCCTGGGGCGACCGGACTGTGGGCGAATGGCCCGCCAATACGCCCGAGGACGAGAAGGTCGAATACGATCTGGCCACCATCAAGGCCTGGCTGAGGAAGTTCCTGATCCGCTTCTTCCAGACCGCCCAGTTCAAACGCTCGGCCCTGCCGAACGGGCCCAAGGTGGTGACCGGCGGCTCTCTGTCGCCGCGCGGCGACTGGCGGGCGCCTTCGGACGGCAATGCGCGGGTGTGGCTGGACGAACTGGACGCGAACGTGCCGGACGCGTGAGGCGAAATCCCGCGCTTGCCGTATGGATATTCGAACCGCCGGGCGCTAGAAGCTTGGCCATGACCGAAGACGTGACCAAAGACTCCAACGGCAACATCCTGGCCGACGGCGACAGCGTGACCCTGATCAAGGACCTGAAGGTCAAGGGATCGGGCGGCGTGACGCTGAAGCGCGGCACGCTGGTCAAGAACATCCGCCTGACCGGCGACCCCGACGAGATCGAGGCCAATGTCGAGAAGGTGCGCGGCCTGGTCCTGCGCACCGAGTTCGTCAAGAAGGCCTGATCGGGTTCACCCAGCGATCCGGCGCGCGGCCTCCAGGTCCGCCGGATTGTCGACCGACAGCGGGGCCTCGTCGATGACGGCGGCCCAGATCTGCATCCCCATCTCCAGGGCGCGCAGTTGCTCCAGCTTCTCGCGGCGCTCCAGCGGCGACTGCGGCGCGTCGCAGAAGCGGTTCAGAGCGTCGCGGCGATAGCCGTAGACCCCGATGTGGCGCCAGATCGGCGTCTCTCCGTACAGGGTGGAGCGGGTGAAATAGAGGGCGCGGCCCTGGCGCTCGGCGTCGCCCAAGGCCAGGACGGCCTTGACCACGTCGGGATTGGTCCGGTCGGATGGATCGGCCTCGGCCGCGACCAGGGTGGCGATGTCGCAGGCGGGTTCGCCGTGCAGGACGGCGGCGCAGGCCGTGGCCAGGCCCGGACTGGCGAAGGGCATGTCGCCCTGGACGTTGATGACGGCGTCGAAATCGCCTTCCGGGTCGATGGCGTCCACGGCGGCGCGGATGCGGTCCGAGCCCGAGGGCAGGCCCGGATCGGTCAGGACGGCGCGGCCGCCGGCGGCTTCCACCGCCTCGACGATCTCTGGGTCTCCGGCCGCGACGACGACGGGCAGGCCCGACATTTCGGCCTGTCGATAGGCGCGCACGATCATGGGCTGGCCGCCGATGTCGGCCAACGGCTTGTTCGGCAGGCGGGTCGCCGCCATGCGAGCGGGTATCATTATCAAAGGATTCATCGACTTCCCTGACGCCGGTGGAGGCCCGTCGTGCGCGGGCGCGGTTGCGAAGGCCGCGCTACCGTGCCAGACACGCCGACGCAAGAAGATGTCCGGGGCGTGTTCACGCGGGGGCCCGGCGCGGCAGAGGGAGCAGACCAGGCGCATGAGCGGCGATCTGAAGTGGAACAAGATTTTCGGCGCGGCGCTGGGGACGGCCTTCGTCATCCTGGTGGTCCAGCAGGCGTCGGGCCTGATCTATCATTCCGAACCTCCCAAGAAGATGGGCTATTTCGTCGATGCGCCGGAAGAGGCGGCGGGCGGCGAGAAGGCCGAGCTGCCGCCGGATTGGGGCACGGTCCTGCCGACCGCCGACCTGGCCGCCGGCGAGGCCGCCTTCGCGCGCTGCCAGGCCTGTCATGACGGCCACCAGGGCGGCGCCGACAAGATCGGCCCGAACCTTTACGGCGTGGTCGGCGGACCGGTCGAACACCGCGCCGGCTTCGCCTATTCGGACGCCATGACCAAGCACAAGGCCGAGGTTCCGACCTGGACCTATGACGCCCTGAACAGCTTCATCACCGCTCCGGCGAAATACGTTCCGGGCACCAAGATGTCGTTCGCCGGCATCCGTGACACCCAGACGCGCATCAATCTGATCGCCTGGCTTCGGACCCAGGGCTCTTCGGGCTATGCGATTCCCGCGCCCGATCCCGCGCGCCAGCCGGGGGCCGCGCCCGCCGCCGGCGAGGCCGCTCCGGCGGAAGGCGCTGCTGCGACCGAGGCGACCGGCGCGGCGCCCGCCGCCGCAGGCGCTGCCGCCCCGGCCACGACCCAGACGACGCCCGCCGCTCCGCCGGCGGCCGCCAGCCCTGCGCCCGCGAACCACTGATCGCGGCCGGACGGCGAAACGGACTGAAAAACGGAAGGGGGCGGCCCGACGGGCCGCCCTTTTTCGTGCCCGATCCGCCGCCGTCTCAGACGATGCGGGCCGCCGTTTCGAACGGCAGGCGGGGCGAGCGCGGATAGAGATCCTGGTCCGAGCCATAGCCCAGGTTCAGGATATAGTTCGGCTCTACATTGCTGTCGGGAAAGAACTCGGCCTTCACCCCGGCCGCGTCGAAGCCTGACATGGGGCCGACATCCAGGCCCAGGGCGCGCGCCGCAATGGTCAGATAGCCGCCCTGAAGCGAGGCGTTGCGAAACGCCGTCTCGCGTCGGGCCGCCTCGTCGGCGAACCAGTCGCGCGCGCCGGGGGCGTGGGGGAACAGCGTCGGCAGATGATCGTGGAAATCCAGATCCTGGCCCAGGATCAGGTTCACCGGCGCCTGCAGCGTCTTGGCGCGGTTGCCCTCGCTCATCAGCGGGGCCAGCCGGGCCTTGGCCTCGGGCGAGGTGACGAAGACGAAACGGGCGGGGCCGGCGTTGACGGCGGTGGGACCGAACCTGGTCAGGTCATAGAGTTTCCGCAGAAGTTCGGGCTCGACCGGCCGGTCAGTCCAGGCGTTGCGGGTGCGCGCCTCTGTGAAGAGCTGCGCCAGGGCTGCGTCCGACAGGGGGGCGTCGCGGGCGGGGAGGGCGTCATAGGCCATGTCGGAAACTCCTGATCTGAACGGCAACAAGAACGGGAGCTAATTAAGGCCTGTTCCGCCGCGTTCAAGGTCAGGAACGGCGACGCTGCGTTTCCGAACACGCGCCCTGTTGCGACAGATGCTGAAAACCCCTGTCGTCGGCGCGGTCTTGCCCCTATCTAGGAGGCATGAAAGATCTGACCCAACTGATGCAGCAGGCCCAGGCGATGCAGCAGAAGCTGCAGGACGCCCAGGCCAGGATGGCCGAAACCACCGCCGAGGGCTCCTCGGGCGGGGGTCTGGTCTCGGTGGCTCTGAAAGGGCCGGGCGAGATCACGGCGATCCGAATCGACGACAGCCTGTTGACGCCCGGCGAGGGCGACATCCTGGCCGATCTGATCGTCGCGGCCCACGCCGACGCCAAACGCAAGCTGGACGAACAGAACAACGCCCTGATGCGCGAGGCGGCGGGACCGATGGCGGGGATGAACATTCCCGGAATGCCGAAACTGTTCTGATGGCCGCCTCCGCCGGGCCGGAGATCGAACGGCTGATCTCCCTTCTGGCCAAGCTGCCGGGTCTGGGGCCGCGCTCGGCCCGCCGGGCGGCCCTGGCCCTGCTGAAGCGCCGCGAGCAGCTCCTGGTCCCGCTGGCGGCGTCCCTGGCCGAAACGGCGGAGAAGGTGGTGTCCTGCTCGGTCTGCGGCGCGCCGGATACGCGCGACCCGTGCGCCATCTGTTCGGACGGCGCGCGCGACAACGGCCTGATCTGCGTGGTGGAGGAAGCCGGCGCCCTGTGGGCGATGGAGCGGTCGGGCGCCTTTCGCGGCAAATATCACGTCCTGGGCGGGCTGCTGTCGGCCCTGGACGGCGTAGGGCCCGAACACCTGCGGATCGCCGAACTGGTCGGACGCGTGCGGGGGGGCGGGGTGCGCGAGGTTGTCCTGGCGCTGCCGGCCACGGTCGACGGCCAGACCACGGCCCACTATGTCGCCGAGCGGATCGCCGGACCGGAGGTGGAGATCACCAGCCTGGCGCGCGGCGTGCCGGTGGGCGGTGAACTGGACTGGCTGGACGACGGCACCATCGTCCAGGCGCTGAGAGCGCGCCGACCCGCCTGAACGCTCAATTCGACGAAGCGGTCGGGCCGTCGTCCGCGAAAATCTGGGTTTCGGCCGCGGCGGCCTTGGGGCCGGTTTCGACATTCCTGGAATCGAAGACCCCGTTCGTCAGAAGCCAAAGGCCCAGCAACAGGATCGCGGCCGTCAGGGTCGAGATGGCGAGGATCACGAGGATGCGCGGGTTCTTGCGGCCGCTGCGCACCAGCTCGGCGTCCACCGGGCGACCCTCTTGCACCGCATCGGCGGCCTTGTCGTGTCGGCGGGGTTGTTCCGGGGTCATGACGGCCTCTCGCGTGGTGAACATGTGCAAAGGCCAACGTCGTCGAAAGGGCGCCGTTCCGCATCGGTCGTGCGGCGCGACCGCGCGCTTCTAAACCGACGCGACTCCCGCTAGGAACGGAGCATGAACATGATCGCGCCCCTTCTCGCCGTTCTGGCTCTCGCCCTTGGGGGCGGCTTTCTGTGGGCCTTCATGGGCTGGCAGCGGACGCGCGGTGAACTGGCGGCGGCCCAGGCGCGCATCGATCTGATCGAGGAAGGCCGCGCGACGATGAACGAATATCTGAAGGCCCAGGCCGCCCAGTCGGCCCAGGCCGTCGCCGACCAGATGGTCAGCCGCGCGACCGAGACCTTCCGCGCCCAGGATCTGTTGGCGCGAGAGCGGATGGCCGCCCAGCTGAAGCCCGTCGCCGACACCCTGACCAAATTCCAGGAACATGTCGCCGCGCTGGAGAAGACCCGGTCGGAAGAGACGGGGGGGCTGCGCGAACAGTTGGCGGCCCTGATGGCGGCGTCTTCCGCGACGCGCGACGAGGCGCGCAAGCTCACCGAGGCCCTGCGCGGCAACACCGGCCGTCGCGGGCGCTGGGGCGAGCAGACCTGCCGCAACGTGCTGGAGGCCGCCGGCATGGCCGGACGGTTCGACTTCACCGAACAGACCTCCAGCACCGACGACGACGGACGGCAGAACCGGCCCGACTTCATCGTGCGCCTGCCCGGCGGCGGCATGTTCGTGATCGACGCCAAGGTGCCCCTGGCCTTCGACGACGAGGACGGCGACGAGGAGGCGCGCGTCCGATCCGTCGGCCTGCGCACCGCCGCCAGCCTGAAGACCCATGTGCGCCAGCTGTCGTCCAAGGCCTATCAGGACCAGTTCCGGCCCAGCCCGGACTTCGTCGTCCTGTTCGTGCCCGGCGACAGCTTCCTGGCCACGGCGCTGGACCATGCGCCGGATCTGCTGTCCAACGCCATGGAATCGCGGGTCGTCATCGCCACGCCGTCGACGCTGTTCGCCCTGTGCAAGGCCGTGGCCTATGGCTGGCGGGCCGAGGAGCAGGCGGTCAACGCCGACAAGGTCGCGGCCCTGGGGCGCGATTTGTACAAGAGGCTTTCGGTCATGGGCGGCCACGCCGTCGCCGTGGGTCGGGCGCTGGACACGGCGGTGGGCAAATACAACCAGTTCGTCGGCTCGCTGGAGAGCCAGGTCATGGTCGCCGCGCGTCGTTTCGAGGACCTGCAGGTGGACCACGAAGGCAAGACCCTGCCCGAACTGGCGCCGGTCGAGACCGCGCCCCGCGCCGTCAGCCGGCCGGAACTGATCGGGTCGCCCGCTGCGGACTGACGCTTTCCTTTGTATTGGAAAGTGTGCTTGACATCGTGAAGGGCTGATGTAAAAGATGCTTGTCTAAGCATTCAGCGAACGGCGAGGCCCTTCATGAAATCCGTCAAACCTCTCGGTGCAGCCGGTGTCATCGGTTTGGTCGTCGCGTTGTTCGTCCTGGGGGTGGGCGCCGGGATCGGCGCGGCCTTCCTGTCGGATCAGCCCGGCGTCGGCGGTCTGGTCGGATCGGGCGCCTTCCTCATCGCCGTCATGGCCGCCGTTCTCGTCGTCACGATCTGGTGGTGGCGTCGTCTCGACGAAGCCGCCCGCGAGGCCCACAAATGGGCCTGGTACTGGGGCGGCAGCGCCGGGATGGCGGTGGGTCTGGCCCTCCTCTTGACCGTTACGACCCGCAACGTCGATCTCAGCCGGTTCGTAGCCGCAGACACGAGCGCCGGCGACCTGATCCTAGGCGGGATGATGAGCATCCTGCTGTTCCAACTGGCTGGCTACACCCTGGCCTGGGGCTGGTGGTGGCTGGCGCGGATGCGGGGTTGAGCCATGAACAATCGTCTCAAGGTTCTGCGCGCCGAACGGGACTGGTCGCAGGCGCATCTGGCCGAACGGCTGGGCGTGTCGCGCCAGACGGTCAACGCCCTGGAAACCGGCCGTTACGATCCGTCGCTGCCGCTGGCCTTCAAGATCGCCCGCGTCTTCGAACAGCCCATCGAATCCATCTTCTTCGAATAGCCCGGCTCGCTCGTCGCGCCGCGCCGATCGCCGCCTTCCGTTCAAACAAGGACCAGACATGACCTTCGTTCGCCTGCTCAAGACCTCGGTCTTCACCGTCGCTCGGGGCGCCGTCGGCGTCGCCGGCGGTTTGGCCCTGTTCGCCGCCGTCGCGGGCGCCCCCGTCCAGGCCCATGCCGAGGCCTTGGCGCAAGCCCAACCCGCCGCCCCGGCAGCATCCCCGGCGCCGATCCAGGGCCAGGGGCCGGCCCTTTGGGTCGTCAAGGACGCGGATTCCACCCTGTATCTTTTCGGTTCGGTCCATGTGCTGCGTCCGACGACGGGTTGGGCCAGTCCGCGCGTTCAGGCCGCCTTCGACAGCGCCTCGGACATCTGGTTCGAGATCAGCAACCCAGACGATCAGGCGGCGATCGTTCCCTTGATCCAGCAGCGGGGTCTGTCGCTCGACACGCCCTTGTCCAGCCGCCTGACGCCCGAAGAGAATACGCAGCTGGACGAGGCGGCCAAGGCCATGGGCGCCTCCGCCGCCCAGCTTCAGCCGATGCGCCCCTGGCTGGCGGCGCTCAGCCTGTCGGTCGCGCCGCTGGTCAAGGCCGGTTACGATCCCAAGTCGGGCGTCGAACTGGTGCTGAAGGCGCGCGCCGAGGCGGCCGGCAAGCCGATCCACGGCTTCGAGACGATCGACAAACAGATCGGCATTCTGGCCGACCTGCCCGACGACGTGCAACTGGCCTTCCTGCGCGAGACGCTGAAGGACTACGACGAGGCGACGGTCAAGCTGGACGAGATGGTGGCGGACTGGGCGCGCGGCGACGTGCCGGCTATCGAACGACTGATGGTCCAGGAGATGAAGACCGACTCTCCAGCCCTCTACAAGGCGCTGCTGGTCGATCGGAACACCGACTGGGCGAACCAGATCCAGACCCTGCTCCAGGGCTCGGGCACGGCCTTCATCGCCGTTGGCGCGGCCCACCTGGCGGGCCCCGACAGCGTTCAGGCCCAGTTGAAGGCGCGCGGCGTGGACGTCGAAGCGGTTCAATGACGCATCGTGCTTGAGCCGGGGTCGGCGGGCGGCTAAGGGTTCGGGAGAGGGCGTGTCCACGCCGCCTTCGACCGACCCGATGCGGGCATGATGTAGTGGTAGCCTGGCAGCTTCCCATGCTGCTCGTGCGGGTTCGATTCCCGCTGCCCGCTCCAGTCGGTCGCCTTCTTCCGAAAATCGTCGGTTACAGGTGGATTGTTTCTCCTGACGATCCCTGATAGGCTTGGGTGTGGTAAATTCTTTCGCCTCGCTCCTGACGGCCTCGCCCTGCGTGCTTTCGCGCGCGGGTCTGCGACTTATCGGCTGCCGCCGGGACTGACGGCTGCCCGGCGGCGGAACACGCTGTCGTAAACCCCTTTCAAGATCGCAAGACGTTCAGGAGACGCACGGTGCTGCGCGACCCCTCCATCAAATATCGCCCCTTTCCGGTCGTGGACCTGCCGGATCGCCAGTGGCCCGGCCGGACCATCGACAAGGCGCCACGCTGGCTGTCGACCGACATGCGCGACGGCAACCAGGCCCTGATCGACCCGATGAACGCCGAGAAGAAGCAGCGCTTCTTCGACCTGTTGGTGAAGATCGGCGTCAAGGAGATCGAGATCGGCTTTCCCTCGGCCGGGGCGACCGAGTTCGACTTCATCAGCGGCCTGATCCGCTCGGGCGCCGTGCCGGAGGATGTGACGGTGCAGGTGCTGACCCAGGCGCGGGCCGACCTGATCGCCCGCTCGTTCGAGAGCCTGGAGGGCGCGCGGACCGCCGTGGTCCATATGTACAACGCCGTGTCGCCGGCCTGGCGCCAGATCGTCTTCGGCATGGATCGCCCCCAGGTGAAGGCCATCGCGGTCGAGGGCATGAGCCGGATGCGCGAGCAGGCGGAACGCCGCCCCGACACCGACTGGCGCTTCGAATACAGCCCCGAGACCTTCTCCACCGCCGAGCTGGATTTCAGCCTGGAGGTCTGCGAGGCGGTGATGGACGTGATCGAGCCGACGCCCGAAAAGCCGATCATCTTCAATCTGCCCGCCACCATCGAGGCGGCGACGCCCAACATCTACGCCGACCAGGTGGAATGGTTCTGCCGCAACATCTCACGCCGCGACTGCGTGATCGTGTCGGTCCACCCGCACAATGACCGGGGCACGGGCGTGGCGGCGGCGGAGCTGTCGGTCATGGCCGGCGCGGATCGGGTCGAGGGCTGCCTGTTCGGCAATGGCGAGCGCACGGGCAATGTCGATCTGGTGACGCTGGCGCTAAATCTCTACACGCAAGGGGTCGATCCGGGGCTGGACTTCTCGGACATGGATGCGGTGATCCAGACGGTCGAGCATTGCAACGCCCTGCCGGTCCATCCGCGCCATCCCTACGCCGGGGAACTGGTCTTCACCGCCTTTTCGGGCAGCCACCAGGATGCGATCAAGAAGGGGTTCGCGGCCCAGGCCAGGCGCAACGACCACATCTGGAACGTGCCCTATCTGCCTATCGACCCGGCCGATCTGGGTCGGTCCTACGAGGCCGTGATCCGGGTCAACTCCCAGTCCGGCAAGGGCGGTTTCGCCTGGGTGCTGGAGCAGGACAAGGGATTGAAACTGCCCAAGCGGATGCAGGCCGACTTCAGCCCGCATGTTCAGGCCTATGCCGACGAAGTGGGCCGCGAACTGACCGCCGCCGACATCTGGGATGTTTTCCGTTCGGTCTATGCGCCGGAAGGCGGCAATGGCCCGTTCGCCCTGGTCGACTACGAAGAGGGGCGCTCGGCGCCCGGCAAGGAGCGCCGTTTCACCGGCCGCATCCGCCTGAACGGCGAGGAGCGTCGCATATCCGGGCGCGGCAACGGCTTCCTGTCCAGCGTGCTGGACGCCCTGCGTGAAGACTGCGGTCTAGTGCTGGACATCGCGGACTATCACGAACACGCCATCGGCCAGGGCGGCGACGCCCAGGCGGCGGCCTATGTCGAGTGCCGAACGGCGGACGGACGCGCCATCTTCGGCGTGGCCACCGACCCGGACGTGGCCACCGCCTCCTTGAAGGCCCTGCTGGGCGCTGCCAACCGCGCCGGCGCGGCGGTTCGGGCGGCTTCGGCGAAGACGCCGAGCCTGGCGGACGGCTAGGCTGTTTCGACCTGCGGCTCGTCCTTCAGACGGGCCGCATCTTCGCGGGCGTAACGCTGGGCGATGATGGTGCAGGCGAACAGCTGGATCTGGTGGAACAGCATGATCGGCAGCACGATCAGCGGCACGGAGGCGCTGGCGAACAGGATGCTGGCCATCGGAACCCCGGCGGCCAGCCCCTTCTTCGATCCGCAGAACAGGATGACGATCCGGTCGCCGCGGTCGAACTTCAGCGCGCGGCCCGCGAGCAGAGTCAGGCTGAGGACGATGCCCAGCAGCGCGATGTTCAACGCCAGAACCTTGGTCAGGTCGCCCAGCGAAACCTGCGACCAGACCCCCGCGACCATGCCCTCGCTGAAGGCGGCGTAAACGATCAGCAGGATCGAGCCTCGGTCGACCATGCTGGTCAGTTTGGCGTGTTTCGTCAGCCAGCCCACCAGCAGCGGACGGAACAGTTGGCCCACGGTGAAGGGGGCCAGAATCTGCAGGCCGATGTCCAGGATGGACTGCAGCCGGACGCCACCGCCCGCCCCGCCGATCAGCCAGGCGACCAGCAGGGGGGTGATGATGACGCCCAGCAGGTTCGAAAGGCTGGCGCTGGTCAGGGCGCCCGCCACATTGCCCTTGGCGATGGAGGTGAAGGCGATGGACGACTGCACCGTGGACGGCAGCAGGCACAGATAGAGCATCCCCGTCAGCAGATCGGGCTGCAGCGACCCGCGCATCAGAAAGACGATGACCAGACCCAGCAGGGGAAACAGCAGGAAGGTGCTGAGGAAGATCGCGCCCTGAAGCCGCCAGTGCATCAGGCCCGCGCCGATGGCGGCCGGCGACATCCGCGCGCCGTACAGGAAGAACAGCAGGGCGATGGCGACCTTGACCACCCTGTCCAGCACCACCGCCGCCTGACCTGCGGCGGGCAGCAGCGCCGCCAGAACCACCATGCCGATCAGGGCCAGAAGATAGCCGTCGATCGGCAGGCGGGACAGGAAGCGGGGCATGGCGAACTCGGGCTGAGGGGCGCGCAGTGGTGATAGGCCGCCCGGGCGCGGGGGTGAAGCCCGGGCCTTTGCTCAATCCTGCGTCAGGCCCCCGCGCGGTTCTTGACCAGATCGTCCACCACCGAAGGGTCGGCCAGGGTCGATGTGTCGCCCAGCGATCCGATCTCGTTCTCGGCGATCTTTCTCAGGATGCGGCGCATGATCTTGCCGGATCGGGTCTTGGGCAGGCCCGGCGCCCACTGGATCACGTCGGGGGCGGCGATGGGGCCGATCTCCTGGCGAACATGGGCGACCAGGGCTTTTCTCAGTTCCTCGGTCGGTTCGACGCCCTTGTTCAGGGTGACATAGGCATAGATGCCCTGACCCTTGATGTCGTGGGGGAAGCCGACCACGGCCGCTTCCGCCACCACGTCGTGCAGCACCAGGGCGCTCTCGATCTCGGCGGTGCCCATGCGGTGGCCCGACACATTGATGACGTCGTCCACCCGGCCGGTGATCCAGTAGTAGCCGTCCTCGTCCCGGCGGCAGCCGTCGCCGGTGAAATACCGGCCCGGATAGGTCGAGAAATAGGTGTCGAAGAACCGCTGGTCGTCGCCATAGACCGTCCGCATCTGGCCCGGCCAGCTGTCGGTGATGCACAGATTGCCCGACACGGCGCCGGTCAGTTCCTGACCCTCTGCATCCACGATCTGCAGTTCGACGCCGGGCAGGGGCAAGGTGGCGGAACCCGGCTTCAGGTCGGTGGCGCCGGGCAGGGGGGTGATCAGATGGCCGCCGGTCTCGGTCTGCCACCAGGTGTCGACGATGGGGCAGCGGCCGTCGCCGACCACCTCGTGATACCAGCGCCAGGCCTCCGGGTTGATCGGCTCGCCCACCGTGCCGAGCAGACGCAGCGAGGCGCGCGAGGCGGCCTTCACCGGCCCGTCGCCCTCGCGCATCAGGGCGCGCAGGGCCGTGGGGGCGGTGTAGAAGATCTCGACCTTGTGCTTGTCCACCACCTGCCAGAACCGGCCGGCGTCGGGATAGTTGGGCACGCCCTCGAACATCAGCGTCGTCGCCGCGTTCGCCAGCGGCCCATAGACCAGATAGGAATGGCCCGTCACCCAGCCCACGTCGGCGGTGCACCAGAAGACCTCGCCGGGGCGATAGTCGAAGACGATCTCGTGCGTCCAGGCGGCCCAGAACAGATAGCCGCCCGTGGTGTGCAGTACCCCCTTGGGCTTTCCGGTCGAACCGGAGGTGTAGAGGATGAACAGCGGGTCCTCGGCGTTCATCGGCTCGGGCGGACAGTCGGTGCCGGCCTTGGCCGCCTCCAGCCCATAGTCGAAGTCGCGTCCCTCGGTCATCGGCACGTCGCGGTCGGTGCGGCGCACGACCAGGACCGTGTCGACCTTCACCTTCTTCAGCGCCTCGTCGACATTGGCCTTCAGCGGCACGTGCTTGCCGCCGCGCAGGCCCTCGTCGGCGGTGATGACCAGGTTGGAGCCGCAGTCCTCGATCCGGCCGCTCAGGCTGTCGGGCGAAAAGCCGCCGAACACCACCGAATGGACCGCCCCGATCCGTGCGCAGGCCAGCATGGCGTAGGCGGCCTCGGGGATCATCGGCAGATACAGGGTGATGCGGTCGCCCTTCTTGGCCCCGTGCGCCTTCAGCACATTGGCCATGCGGCAGACTTCGTCATGAAGTTCGCCATAGGTGATGCGGCGGCTGTCGGCGGGATCGTCGCCTTCCCAGATGATGGCCGTCTCGTCCTTGCGATGCGGCAGGTGGCGGTCGATGCAATTCGCCGAGACGTTCAATACCCCGTCCTCGAACCAGCGGATGCGGAAGTCTTCTTTCTTGAAGGAGACGTCCTTGATCCTGGTCGGCGGGGTGATCCAGTCCAGCCGTTTGGCCTGTTCGGCCCAGAAGGCGTCGGGCGTCTCGCGCGCGGCGATACGGGCGGCCTCGTAGGCCTGGCGGTCCATGTGCGCCCGGGCGGCGACATCGGCCGGGACAGGATAGAGTTCAGGTTCGGACACGCGAGGAAGCTCCAGCATCGGATCATGGCGACGCTGGCGATCAAGGCAGCAAGACGGGGCCAGATCAAGCGGTTCCGACGCCGAAACCGATGCGGAGATCAATCGGCGGTCAGGCGGGCCAGAACGACGGGGACGGTGCGCCCCAGCAGAATCAGATCGTCGCGGAACGACCAGCCGGCGGCGTAGGCGACATCGGCCTGGACCCGGCGGGCCATGCAGCCCAGTTGATGGATCTCGCCGTGCAGACCCGAGGCCTGGGCCAGGCCCGTCAGCCCCGGCAGGACGGCGAACCGCGCGCCGTAGTCGGGCAGCAGGGCGGCGTAGTGTCGGTCGTGCGCCAGGGCGTGCGGGCGCGGCCCGACCAGGGACATGTCCCCCTTCAGAACATTGATCAGCTGGGGCAGCTCGTCCAGGCTGGCGGCGCGCAGGACGGCCCCGACGCGGGTGACGCGGCGGTCGTGGCGGAAGCTGTGGCGCACCGTGTCGCCGTCTTCCGTCACCGTCATGCTGCGGAACTTCAGAATGACGAAGACGCGGCCGTCCTTGCCGGTGCGGTGCTGGCGGAACAGGGCCGGGCCGGGCGTCTCCAGCACCACGGCCAGGGCGATCAGAACCAGGGCGGGCCACAGGGCCAGAAGCACCAGGCCCGAGACCGCGATGTCCAGCGCGCGCTTGCAAAACAGGGAGCCGGGGCCGCGCCGATAGCGGGGCGTCCAGGACTGGGCGCTGGCGGGCGGGGTCGGGGCGGCCGGCGCCTTGAGGCCGACGGCGGACAAGCTGTCGAACATTCCTACCTCGGGCTCAACGCCGTCGAGAGGGTTAATGAAAGGTGAACGTCGGCGCTGCAAGCGAAAACGCCGAAGCGCGCGGGACATCGCGGTCTAGCCGTCGATGGAGACGACGGGCTGGAGGGTCGGCGTCGTCGCCCGCCCGCCGCTGCGCCGCTTCAGCCAGGCGCGAATGCGGGTCTGCAACGGATTGTCGATGGCGAAGTGGAAGGCGAAGGCGAAACCGACCGCCGCCATCACGCCCAGGACCCACAGACCCCATTGGATCGGCGTCGACAGGGCCAGCTTGGCGCTGGCGGCGTTGACCACACCGAACCAGGCGATGCGCACCACCTCGTTGGTGATGAACATGGAGAAGGAGACCATGGCCGCCGTCTCGACCAGTTTGGACGGGCGTTTCACCGGCACGGCGCCGGCGGCCAGGATGATGACGGATATCAGGGTCAGGGCGATCAGCGCATGCTTGTCGTGCAGTTCCAGGGCGAAGAAGCCGACGGCGGCCAGGACGCCCGCCCAGCCGGCCAGGCGCGGCGCGATCCAGACCTTCTGGGCGAACCAAGCCAGGCACATGCCCAGGAAGAACAACGGCAGGGCGCGGATGAAGCCATAGCCCATCGGCATCTGATAGACGGGATAGCCCAGAAGGCTCCAGCACAGCTGATTGGCCGCCAGATAGACGCCGACGCCTGCCGCCAGCGCCGCCCACGGCCCCAGCCGCATCAGGCCGCGAATGATCCAGGGAAAGCACAGATAGCAGCCGATCAGGGCCGAGATGGACCAGGTCGGGGCGTTCCAGCCCAGGCCGCCGTGCACGCCATAGGACTGGAGCAGCAGCAACTGGGCCGGCAGCTGGTCCCAGCGGAACCATTCCGGATTGCGCGGGGCGAAGCCGACCGCCGTGCCGACCACGACCAGGACGACCAGCGACAGGCCCATGATCAGATGGGCGGGCGTGACGCGCAGGAACCGCTTCAGGAAGAAGTCGGTCGGGGACATCCGCCGCTGGTTCACCGCCGCCCCATAGACCCGCATCAGCACATAGCCGCTGTCGATCAGGAAGAAGTTGGTCAGAAGAAAACCGCCGCGCTCGAAGATCGGATTGACGAGGTGCGCCAGGGGGACCGGACCAGCGGCCTGGAAATGATGCAGGATGATCAGGAAGGCGACGATGAAGCGCAGGGCGTCCAGCCAGCCGCCGCGCGCGATGCGGACTGTCTCATTCCGGGTCGAAATCAGGGTCCAGGGCATGGGGAACGCCTCCTTGAACCCCTGGCCCGCAAGATGCGGGCCGCGCATCCTCAGCCCCGGACCAGGCGCAGGAACTCCTCGCGCGTGCGGGGATCGTCGCGCACGACGCCGATCAGGTGGCTGGTCGACAGGCTGGCGCCGGGCGCATTGACGCCGCGCAGGGTCATGCAGGAATGCTCGGCCTCGACGACCACGCCGACGCCATGCGGGCGAAGCACGGTCTGGATCGCCTCGGCGATCTCGGAGGTCATCTTCTCCTGAATCTGAAGACGGCGCGCGAAGCCGCGCACCACGCGCGCCAGCTTGGAGATGCCCACGACCCGGTCGGTCGGCAGATAGGCGACATGCGCCTTGCCCACCACGGGCAGCATATGGTGTTCGCAGAAGCTGACGAAGCGGATGTCCTTCAGCACCACCAGCTGGTCGTAGCCGCCCGTCTCCTCGAAGGTCTTCTCCAGATAGGAGAGGGGATCGACCTCATAACCCTGGAACAGTTCGCGATAGCTTCTGGCGACACGGGCCGGGGTTTCCAGCAGCCCCTCGCGGTCGGGATCGTCGCCCGCCCATTCGATCAGGGTGCGGACGGCGGCTTCGGCGTCGGCCTGGGAAATCTTGGGAGCATGAGGAGCGTCGGTCATGGCGGGCTACATAGCGGGGCCGGCGGGGAAAGGGGAGGGGGCGCATGTTGGGTGACGAACGCCCCCGACGGGTGCAGATCGCGCCGGCGGGTGCGGGGATGAGGCCCGACCTCTTAGCGTCCCGTTAACCATCCTGTCGGCATTTTCTGCCCAGTATTTGGCGGGAGCGTTAAGCCGATGAACGGCGCGGAAGTTCTGGATGTTGGCCGCGACGCCATCTGGCTGACGATCCAGCTGTGTCTGCCGGTGCTGTTGGTCGGACTTGTGGTCGGCGTGGTCATCGGCCTGTTTCAGGCCCTGACGCAGATCCAGGAACAGACGCTGATCTATGCGCCCAAGATCATCGCCATCTTCATCAGCCTGATCGTCTTCCTGCCGTTGATGGGGGCGCTGCTGGGCGGCTTCATGCGCCAGATCGCCGCCCGTATCGCGGGGATGTAGGTGGAGGCTTACGCCACCGCCGATCAGGTCTGGGCCGGCGGGCTGATCTTCGCCCGGATCGGGGCGGTCCTGATGCTGATCCCCGGCATCGGCGAGGCCTATGTGCCGCCGCGCGTGCGGCTGTCGCTGGCGCTGCTGATCACCTTGGCCCTTTGGCCGGTGGTGCGGACCACCCTGCCGCCCCTGCCCGAGAGCCTGGCTTCCATGGTCGGCTGGATCATCCGCGAGGCGGTGGTCGGGCTGATGATCGGCCTGTTGCTGCGGATGTTCATGGCGGCCCTGACCACGGCGGGGGAGATCATCTCGCTGCAGACCACGCTCAGCTTTTCCCAGACCGCCAACCCTATGCAGGCCCAGCCGGGTACGACCATCGCCGCCTTTCTGACCCTGTTGGGCGTGACCCTGCTGTTCGCCACCGACACCCATCACCTGTTCATCGGCGGACTGGTCGGCTCCTACCAGCTGATCGCGCCGGCCAAGCCGCTGATCATGGCGGACTTCGCCCAGATGGCGGTGCGGACCCTGGGCCAGAGTTTCCTTCTGGGGGTGCAGCTGGCGGCGCCGGTTCTGGTCTTCGCCCTGGTGTTCAACGTGGCCTCTGGCCTGGTGGCGCGGGTCATGCCGTCGTTCCAGGTCTATTTCGCCGCCGCGCCCCTGAGCGTCATCCTGGGTCTGTCGATCTTCGCCCTGAGCCTGGGCGCCCTGGGCACGGTCTTCATCGACCGCTACCGCCGCCTGGCCGAGTATTTCGTCTTCGGCGGTCCAGTTGGAGGCGCCGGTGGCTGAAGGCGCCGATCCCGAGTCGAAAACCGAAGAGGCGACCCCGCGGAAGCTTGAGGACGCGCGAAAGAAGGGCGACGTCGCCAAATCGCCGGACGTCGCCCAGGTCCTGTCCCTGGCGGGGGCGGCGGCGGTCATACTGATGGCGGGCGGATGGTTCGCCTCGTCCATCGCCGAGCAGATGCTGCCCTTCATCGCCGCGCCGCATCAGATGCTGGGGGTGCTGAACTCGGGCGCGGGCGCCCAGATCATGGTGCGGGCGGTCTGGGCGGTGGCGCCCTTCCTGGGGGCGGTCATGCTGGCCACCATCCTGGGCGGGGCGGGGGGAAACCTGGCCCAGTCCGGCCTGATCTTCACGACCGAGAAGCTGAAGCCCAAATGGTCGTCGGTCAGTCCGATGCAGGGGTTCAAACGCATCTTCGGCCCCGACGGCCTGGTGCAGTTCCTGAAGACCTTCCTGAAACTGGTCGCCGTCTGCGTGGTGTGCTGGATGGTGCTGAAGCCCCATGCGCGCGAGTTCGGCAACCTGGCGGCCGTCAGTCCGATGGCCATTCTGCCCCTGGCGCGGGACATGGCCATGTCGCTGTTCGTCTCGGCCATCATCCTGCTGGGCGCGACGGCGGGGGCCGACTTCATCTGGCAGAAGATGCGCTTCGCCAAGCGGATGCGGATGACCAAGGAAGAGCTGAAGGAAGACTACAAACAGTCCGAGGGCGACCCGCACGTCAAGGCCAAGCTGAAACAGATCCGCATGCAGCGCAGCCGTCAGCGGATGATGGCCAATGTGCCAAAGGCCACGGTCATCGTCACCAACCCGACCCACTATTCGGTGGCCCTGCGCTACGAACCCGACCAGGGCGACGGGGCGCCGGTCTGCGTGGCCAAGGGGGTCGACGCCCTGGCGATGCGCATCCGGGAAGTGGCGACCGAACACGGCGTGCCGATCGTCGAGAACGTGCCCCTGGCCCGCGCCCTCTACGCCACGGTCGAGGTGGACGAGGTCATTCCCCGCGAACATTTCGACGCCGCCGCCAAGATCATCGGCTTCGTCTTCCAGTCCCGACGGCGTCGGTAAGGCCTGGGCAGGATTTGAGCGTATGATCAGCCTACTGATTCGCGAGGCCGCATGACGTCCACCCGACGCCCGTCGTTCGATCTGTTGTCGGCCCTGATCGCGTTCGGCGTCGTGACCGTGGTCGCGGCCTTGGCCTATCCGGCCTTTCGCGCCAATCCGACCTCGGCGCCAGGGATGGTGCTGATCCTGACCGTGGCGCTGATCGCCCTGATCGCCCTGTTCGGTTTTCGCCGGGCGGGCCACGCCCAGCCGTCCAGCGACGCGGCCGTCGACCTGCTGGACGCCATGGCCGAGCCGGCGGCCCTGGTGTGGGATTCGGGCCAGGTCCTGGCCTTCAACGCCGCCTGGGCCGAGGCGAACGGCGCGACCACGGCCCTGCCGCGCGGCAAGTCGGCCCAGGCCCTCTACATGGCCTTCGCCCAGGCGCGACAGGGCCATCCCGGTCACGCCATCGTCCAGATCGGATCGCGCGAGGTCGAGGTGGTGATCGGCCGCGCCGGCGAGGGCCGGTTCCTGATGCGCGCGGCGCCCGAGGCGGTGCTGCCCCTGCCGGTCATGCCGGTCCAGTCGGCCGCCGCCTCCACCGGAGAGGCCCGCGCCATGGCCGCCGGCGCGCCCTTTGGTTCCGCCGTGATCGCGGGAGAAGACCTGTTCGCCGGGCGTGCGGAAGAAGCCAATCCGGCCCTGGCCGTCCTGACGGGCCCCGCAGCGGCGCGCGACGCCGCCTTCGGTCACCTGTTCGATCCGGCGGGCGTCGTCGAGGCGCGGGCCAAGTTGGCGGCGGGCTCGTCCGGGCCGATCGAACTGGTGGCGCGCGCTTTTCCCGACAAGGTGCTGCATCTCTATGTGGCGGCCGAGGGCGAGAGGCGGCGCATCTGGCTGTTCGACGTCTCGTCCCAGAAATCGATGGAGCTGCAACTTAGCCAGGCCCAGAAGATGCAGGCGGTGGGTCAGTTGGCCGGGGGCGTGGCCCACGACTTCAACAATCTGCTGACGGCGATCCAGCTTCAGCTGTCAGGCCTTCTGGAACGCCACCCGGTCGGCGACCCCTCCTACGAGGGGCTGAACGAGATCCGCCAGACGGCGATCCGGGCGGCGGACCTGGTGCGCAAGCTTCTGGCCTTCTCGCGCAAATCGACCGTGCGGCGCGAGCGGCTGGACCTGGGCGAACTGGTGGGCGAGTTTTCGATCCTGCTGAGACGGCTGCTGCGCGAGGACGTGCGGCTGGAAACCGACTACGGCCGCGACCTGCCGGTGGTCCTGGCGGACAAGAGCCAGTTGGAGACGGCGGTGATGAACCTGGCCGTCAACGCCCGCGACGCCATGCGCGGCGTGGTCGAGCCGGGCGCGGGCGTCGTGACCATCACCACCCGCCGCCTGACCGCCCAGGAGGCGCGCGGCCTGGGCTGGGTGAACGCCTCCACCGACGAGGTCGCCCTGATCGAGGTGTCGGACACCGGCTCCGGCGTGCCGCCCGAACTGCTGGACAAGATTTTCGAACCCTTCTTCACCACCAAGGCGGTGAACGAGGGGACGGGCATGGGTCTGGCTACCGTCTACGGCATCGCCCAACAGGCGGGCGGTCATGTCTCGGTCAGCAACATCGAGGGCGCCGGCGCCGCCTTCCGCATCTTCCTGCCGGCGGCCGGCGAGGCGGAATTGGCCGAGGTCCAGCCGGTCGAGGTCAAGGCCAAGACGCCGCGCGATCTGTCCGGCGCCGGCCGCATCCTGTTCGTCGAGGACGAGGACGCCGTGCGCGGCATCGCCGCCCGCCTGTTGCGCCAGCGCGGCTATGAGGTGATCGAGGCCGCCGACGGCGAGGAGGCGCTGCTTCTGGCCGAGGAACACGCAGGCCAGATCGACATGCTGATTTCCGACGTCATCATGCCGGGACTGGACGGGCCGTCGCTGCTGAAGAAGGCCCGACCCTATCTGGGCGACGCCCCGGTGATGTTCATCTCCGGCTATGCCGAGAGCGACTTTTCGGACCTGCTGCAGGACGAAACGGGCGTGTCCTTCCTGCCCAAGCCGCTGGACATCAAGACCCTGGCCGAACGGGTAAAGCAGGAACTGCACGCGGCCTGAGGCTGCGGCGTCGCCTCAGGCGGCCCGGCGGATCGCCGAGGGCGCCTTCACATAGAGGCCGCGGCGACCGCTGACGGCGCGGAAGGCGACGGTGTCGCTTTCCAGCCGTTCGTCGGCGCCCAGGAACAGACAGCCGTCATCGACCAGCCGGCGCTCCAATCCGTCCAGCACCCGGGCGCGGCGCGACGGCTCCATGTCGGACAATACGTTGCGGCAGAAGATGATGTCGAAGCGGGCGTCGTCGGCCGGCTCGTCCAGCAGGTTCGCGCGGCCGAAGCGAACGGCGTCGGCCAATTCCGGCTTGACGATCCACTGGTCCTCCATCGGTTCGAACCAGCGCAGCATGGTCCGCGCCGTCAGGCCTCGTTGAATCTCGAAGCCGGTGTAGAGGCCCGAACGCGCCTTATCGACCGCGCGCTGGGACAGGTCGGTGGCGACCAGGTGCAGCTGGGTTCGGGTCTCCAGGCCGCACATGGCCAGGGACCAGGCTTCCTGTCCGGTCGAGCAGCCCGCGGACCAGACCCTGACGATCCCATCGGGCCGCACCCGGCTCAAGGCAGGCAGCAGTTCGTTTTCGAAGACGTCGAACGGCGCGCGGTCGCGACGGAACCAGGTCTCGGCGTTCAGCAGGGCCTCGATCACGGCCCAGCCCAGCGATGCGACCGGATTGGCCCACAGATTGGCCAGGAGCGCCTCGACATTGGCGTAGCCCTCGCGCCGCGCGATCGGCCCCAGCCGGTGCTCGGCCAGGTGGATGCGATCCCGCGTCAGTCGATAACCGGCGCGGGTGGACATGATGGTCTGCAGCTTGTCGAAGTCTTCCGGCGTCATGCGGCGATCGCTCCGACCTCCACCAGCTTGGACTGCAGGATCTCGCCGTCGAACGGCTTCATCACATAGTCGTCGGCGCCGGCGGCCAGGGCCTCGGCGATGCGGTCGGGTCGCGTCTCGATGGTGCAGAAAAGGACCTTGGGCCGCTTGCCGTCCGGCAGGGCGCGCAGGCGGCGCAGGAAGCTGATGCCGTCCATCACGGGCATGTTCCAGTCGATCAGCAGCACGTCCGGCATCACGCCGGTGCAATAGGCCAGGGCCTCGGCGCCGTCGGCGGCCTCATCGACCTCATAGCCCAGACCCTCGACGATGCGACGGGCCACCTTGCGGATGATCCGGCTGTCGTCGACGATCAGGCAGGTTCTGAAATCCAACTTCGGCTCCCCAACGGCGCGGCCGCTTCGGCCCGGCGCAGGCCCCTTTGACTATCCCAGACCCCAGTTAACGAGTCGTTGGGAAACGGCGTCAGGCGGGCAGGGTTGCGGTCAGGACGACCCGCCCCTCCTCGACCCTCAGGTCCAGGGTTCCGCCCGCCTGGGTCGCGGTCAACCACAGCCAGTAGGGTTGAATCCACTGGCCTGCCAGGCCCTCGGTCAGGCGTTCGCCCTTCAGTCCCACGACGGCTTCGGGCTTCAGTCGGGCCCGGGCGCCGTCCGCCACGCCCTCGATCGTCAGCCGGCCGTTTTCGGCGCGCGCCTCGACCACGGCGTTTCCGCCCATGGGCAGGGCGCCGACCGTCAGATAGGCCAGGTTCACTAGAGCTCGGGCCTGGGGCTTCGAGAACTCGCCGTCGGCGATGCGCCAGTCCAGCGCAGCGCGGCCGCCGTCGGTCATGCCGGCCACCAGATCGTGCAGTTCGCGCGCGGTGAAGCGTTCGCTGGTGGTCGCCGCGCCGAAGGCGACGCGGGCGAAATGGACCAGGGCGACCATCTTTCTGGCGCTCTGCTCGATCAGGGCCAGGGCGTCGTCGCGCATGTCCTGGGCGGTCGGATCGCGCATCAGGTCCAGGCCGGAAACGATGGCGCCCGAGGGGCTGATGAAGTCGTGGCACAGCTTGCCGGCGATGAAGGCGGCCAGATCGGGGCCGTCGACCGGCAGGTCGGACGCGGTCAAGCCGGAGGCTTGCGCATCGAGCGGGGCGGCGGGATCGGCGTCGGTCGGGATCATGATGGCTGGCGCGCTCGGGTCACAGTTCGTGTCTCAGGCGAGCGTGACGTGATTTGCCGGTTCATGGAACCGCCGCGATGGTCTATCGAGCGGCCGATGAAGACCCCCGACACCGACCGCCTTGCCCAGGATCTGAAGTCCGGCGCCCTGGCCCTGGCCATCGCCGAGATCGCCGAAGAGGCCGCGCGCCTGATCCTGCCCTATTGGCGGGTCGACACGGCGGTGGAGACCAAGGCCGACGACAGCCCCGTGACGCAGGCCGACCGCGCCGCCGAGGCCCTGATCCTGGAGCGGTTGGAAACCCTCTATCCCGGCGTGCAGACGGTGGCGGAGGAGGCGGTCGCCGCCGACGGCGCTCCGACCGACGTTCAGGACTGGTTCTGGCTGATCGATCCCTTGGACGGCACGCGCGGCTTCGTGCGCGGGGGCGAGGCCTTCACGGTCAATATCGCCCTGATGCACGCCGGCTATCCGGTGGCGGGCGTGGTGACGGCGCCCGCGACGGCGACGACCTGGCGCAGCGACCGTCCCGAAGGCGGCGCTTTCCGCCGGCAGTTCGGCGCCCTGCAGGCGGGCGAGGCCCACGCGGGCGAGGATTGGCGGCCGATCCGCGTGCGCGACCGGCCGGCCGAGGGGCTGGCCCTCTTGAGCCACAGCGTCACGGACGAGGAGGCCGCGCGCCTGGCCGCCCGTCACGGCTGCGCCCATTGGCAGGGCACGGATTCCTCGCTGAAATTCTGTCTGATCGCCGAGGGGCGGTTCGACGCCTATCCGCGCACCGGCCCGACCTCGGAATGGGACACGGCGGCGGGCCAGGCCGTTCTGGAGGCCGCCGGAGGGCGCGTGCTGGCCGACGACGGCCAGCGCATGGCCTACGGCAAGCCCGGCTTACTGAACGGCGCCTTCGTGGCCATGGGCGGCTGAGACGTGGTCAGCCGCGCCCCATAAGGGCGGCGGCGCGTTCGGCAAGCACGGTCACGCCCATCTCGCGCGCCGTGCCGGCCGCCTCGGCCAGGATCAGGCCCAGGCTGCGCGGTTCCGGACCGCCCAGGCGGCGACGCGCCAGCATGATCTCGCCCATGACGAGCTGATCGGCGACCCAGTCCAGGGGCGCGGCCGTCGCCATGCGCGCGTGCAGACGTCGTTCCAGCGTGTCCAGACCGGCCCGATCGCCCAGGGTTTCGGCCAGGGCGACCTCGCGCGCGCCGCGCCGTTCGCGCGCCAGGGCCCCGACGATCAGCCCCTGACCCTGGGTCAGGGTCTCGGCCTGGACCAGAACCATCATCGGCAGGGCGTCGTCCCCGGCGCGCAGGGTCTGGATCGCGGCCCAGTCCAGGGGACTATGGTCGGGGGTGAACTGGTCGGCGGCGGCGTCGAACAGGATGCGACCCTGCACCTGGGCCTCGGCGTGGCCGGCGACGCTCGCCAGGGCCGCCAGGCCCGCGCCGCACAGGGCCAGGGCGCGCGCCCGCGTCAACGGCCGATGGTCGGGGGACGTCGCTTCCACCAGTTCGCCCAGGTCGCGCCCGGCCTGGTCCAGCAGTCGCACGTCGCGTTGCAGCACCCCGGCCTCCAGCGCCAGCATGGCGGCGTCCATGCGCAGATCGACGTCCTCGGTCGCTCCGGCGTGGCGGGCGACGTCCATCAGGGCGGCGGCGTCCAGCAGGGCCTCGGGTTCGCCGGACAAACGGGCGCGGCGGGCGCTGATCCGGGCGTGGACGGCCGACAGGGCGGCCGCCGGTCGGGCTTTTCGCGGCGGCGCGACGGCGTTCACCGTCTGAAGGGCGCGATCCAGATGGACCGGGTCGCCGCACAGGTCGAACCGCAGCATCAGACCCTGCGCGCGCGAAACGGCCGCGACGGCGATCTGTTCGTCGCCCACGGCCGTGCGGACCAGGCTGTCGGCGCAACGGTCGGCGCGGGCCAGGCTGTCGGCGGCGCCGGTGCGGCGGGCGTGGTCGCGCCACAGGGCGGCGGCGCGGCATTCGGTCTGGAAAGGGCGAGGGCAGGACACGCGGCCGGCGTCGGTCGCTTCGCGCCGCGCCTCGATCTTCAACAGGTCGACGCCGATCAGCTCGACCCAGCCCAGGTCTTCGCTCTCGCGCGCCTGGGCGAAGATTTTGCGAAGATCACGGCCGAATTCGAACATGCGCTGGACCTCTGTCATCCCGCTTCGGGACGGCGGACGTCCCTTCGCATCACCATTGCAAACGCAGCGCCGCCGCGCGGGTTCGACTTGGCCTTATCGACAGCGTCTTCGGGCGCGGCGGATCACCCCAGGTTCGGCGTCCGACGCCGGCACGCCTGAAGCGCGGACCGCGCGGCGCGGGCGTCGGTGTTGAACTGGCGCACGGCGGCGATACGGGCGCGGGTCTGATCGGCCTCTGCGTCCTGGGGAGAGCGGCCAGAGGCGCCGCCGGCCTGCATGGCCGCCAGTGACCAATACAGGGCCGCGTCGTAGAGGGCGCGCCCCTGACGGCTCTCGCCGCCCTCCAGTTCGGACGCCGCCTGGGTCAAGCCGGCGCAGCGCACCGCCTCCTCGTAGGAGGTCAGGCCGACGCTGGGCGTGGCCTGAAACGCCAGCGCCAGGCTGGACAGGGCGAACAGTGCGATCATCGTCTCTCCGGCGCGGTTGCGCCTCACCTCAAGCGAACCATGGCGCCGCCGCGTGGCGAATGGAAGGCGATGTGGCCAAGGTCAGCCGCGTTCCCTGGTCTTGGTGAAGGCGATCTTGGGGAAACGCTCACCGACATAGCCGGTCTCCCAGCTGGACTTGGCCAGGAAGACCGGGGCCTGGTCGATGTCGCGCGCCATCTGCGGCCGGTATTTGCCGCTGAAGTCCTCGACGTCCGCGTCCGTCCCGCCGATCCAGCGCGCCTCGGCGTAGGGGCTGGGTTCGAAAACGACGTCCAGACCATATTCCTCACCCAGACGATCGGCCATGACCTCGAATTGCAGCTGGCCCACCGCGCCGACGATGAAGTCAGATCCGATCTCGGGCCGGAACAACTGAGTCACGCCTTCCTCGGCCAGACCCTCCAGCGCCTTCTTCAGGTGTTTGGCCTTCAGCGGGTCCTTGACCCGGACCCGTTGCAAGATTTCGGGCGCGAAGTTCGGCAGGCCGGCGAACCGCACCACGCCGCTCTCAGACAGACTGTCGCCGACGCGCAGCACCCCGTGGTTCGGAATGCCGATCACATCGCCGGCGAAGGCGTCGTCGGCCAGTTCGCGGTCGCTGGCGAAGAACATGATCGGCGCATTGACCGACAGCGACTTGCCGGTGTTCTGCACCTTCAGCTTCATGCCGCGCTTGAAGGCGCCCGACGCCATGCGGAACATGGCGATCCGGTCGCGGTGGTTGGGGTCCATGTTGGCCTGGACCTTGAAGACGAAGCCGGTGACTTCGTTCGAGCCCGGCTCGACCTCGGTTTCGACGGGGGCGGGGGCGTTGCGGGTCTCGGGCGGGGATTCCTTTCTGGCCTTCATGACCTTGGGCGCCGGGGCCCAGTCGCCGATGGCCTTCAGCAGTTCGTCGATGCCGAAGTGGCGCAGGGCCGAGCCCCACAGCACGGGCGTCATATGCCCTTCAAGGAAAGCCTGCCGGTCGAACGCCGGATAGCCGCCCTCGACCAGTTCGACCGCCTCGGCCAGATCAGCCTGCTCGCCCGCCTCGAAATACTGCGCCGCCTGATCCAGCGGCAGGGCGGCGGGGTGTTCGGGGTCTTCGGCCGAACCGGCGGCCTTGCGGGTATAGGGCTGGAAACGGCCGGTCCCGACCTCGACCATGCCGCGCAGGCGATTGCCGCTCTCGGCCGGCCACCAGATCGGCGCAGGGTCCAACTGAAGGCGCGATGCGATGTCGTCCAGCAGGGCCATCGGGTCCTGCGCCTCGCGGTCCAGCTTGTTGATGAAGGTGATGATCGGAATGTCGCGCAGGCGGCAGACCTCGAACAGCTTCAGCGTCTGCGGCTCGATCCCCTTTGCGGCGTCCAGGACCATGATGGCGCAGTCGGCGGCGGTCAGGGTGCGATAGGTGTCTTCCGAAAAGTCCTCGTGCCCCGGCGTGTCCAGAAGGTTGAACATCTTGCCGTCGTGCTCGAACGTCATGACCGAGGCGCTGACGGAGATGCCGCGCTCCTTCTCGATCTTCATCCAGTCCGACCGCGTGCGCCTGTTCTCGCCCCGCGCCCTCACCGCGCCCGCCGCGCGAATGGCGCCGCCGGCCAGCAGGATATGCTCGGTCAGGGTCGTCTTGCCCGCATCGGGGTGGGCGATGATGGCGAACGTCCGCCGGCGCGCGGCTTCTTCGGGCAGGGTCAATGAGGACATGGCGCGCGACTACCCCGCCGCGCGCCGAAAGTCACCCGGCAGAGGGTGCGGGATCGTCGGTTGCATCCTCGTCGGAGGGCTTTTCGACCATGGCCTGCTGGTATCGCGTGATCAGGCCGCGCGCCAAGACGGTCGCGCCACTGCTGTGCGGGTTGGACGCCAAGGGCTGAAGCAGGTTGATTGCGGCGTCATACTCGCCGCGTTTCGCGCGCGCCTGGGCGGTGAAGAGCCTCAGCGACGCCGACTGCGGGGCCAGGTCGAGCGCGGCGAGCAGCGTCTCGACATCGTTGTCCGACGGAAAGTCGGGAGACACCTGCCGCGTCTCCGCCAGCAGATAGAGGGTGCGATAGTCGTCCGGCTCAAGAGCGTAGGCCTTGGCCAGATAGCCTCTGGCCTCGCGCACCAGCGTCAACTGGTCCGAAGCGTTGTCCTTGGCGTCGTCCCAGACGGCTTCCCCCATGAGACGCAAGGCGACAGCATCCTCCGGCGCCTCATCCAGACGTGCCGAAAGCAGACGCCTTGCCGCCGCTCCGTCACCCAGGCGAAGTTCCGCACGGGCCAACAGCAGATTGGCGAACGGGTCGTCGGGATAGGCGGCGGCCCTGCGGCGAATATCGGCCAACAAGGCGTCGTCCTTGCCGAAGGTCGACGACAGGCGCAGGCCTGACAGGAGGAGATCGCTTTCGGCAGGAGACAGAGAGGCGATCTGCACGTCCGGGCGCGGGAAGTTGTCGCTGGTCGCGACCTGGACACGGAAATTCTGGCGCAGATAATCCCGCTGCACACGTTCCAACCGACCGATCGGCATGCCGACCGCGGCTTCCATAGCCGCGACGGGCTCCTGACCCTGCCGGAGGTTGGCCATATAGGCATAGAACATCCTGAGCCGATCCGGGTCCGATATGAACCAGTGCGCCAGAAGCCAGGACTGGGCGTAGTAGGAGGTTACGGCGTTGGAGTCGGAGAATTCGAACGGGCGGCGCGTCAGCAGCAGATCCATCGGCATCCAGCTGGCGTAGTTCAGCCATTCGCCGCTGTTGCGGTTGACGCCGCCCACCACGACGCGCCGGGAGGAGATTTCCGCGTTGGCGAAATACTCCGCATAGCCTTCGACGAACCAGGCCGGAAATCCTCCGGTAAGCGAACCCATCATGAAATGGTGGGCGTATTCGTGCAGTAGAGTGGACTGATCGCGCCGTTCGCGGATTGCCAGTGCGAAAATATCGTCGTCCGTCGCCTGGTAGAATCCGGCGACCCCGTCACGCAGTTCAGGCTCCACCTGTTTCAAGGCGGCCTGGTCGCGCACCAGATAGATGGCGATCCGGCGGGCGGGTTTTCCGGATGGGTCCATCCGGTGCGCCATTCGCATGGCGCTTTCGAACAGCTCCAATTGTAAAGCCGCGTCGCGCAACTGGCCCTGATCGCCATCGCTGTAAACGATGAAGCGCGGCGTTTCCGCCCGCTTCCACTCCGCCTTCGCCGCCGACGCGCCGAGGGCGATAACCATTCCCAAAACCAGCGTGGCGCTCGACGCAAGTCTCTTCACCTTGCATGCTCCCCATTCAACCCCGCGGCAGTCTTGCAGCCTGGAGTGGAGCAGGTCCAGTTCAAACGCCTGTGTCGATCGGTCGATAACCCCTCGCCAAGAGAGGTTATCGGAGTCATGCTCCGGTCGTCGAGAGGATCGGGCCGTCAGAGCCCGACGCCGGCCCAGGGCGACTTGGACACCCAAGGCGACCTGGTCACAGGGAAAGGAAACGAACGATGGCTGTGATCCATCCTCAGGACCGTGTCGCCCATACACGCCGCGACGGGCGACCGTTGCATCCGGCCGTGGGCCTCATGATCGGTTTCGGCTTCATCATCGTGGTGGCGACGTTGGTCCACGTCGTCTTCAACGGGTTGATGTAGGCAGGCTTCACGTCGTCGGTCAGGCGGCCATGCGGTTCCAGACGGCGCGGTCGGCGGCGACCGCGTTGAGGCGACGTCCCTTGGCCTGAAGCTGGTCCATGACGGCGGCGGGCAGGGCGCAGAAGCGCGGCTCGACCAGGTCGGGATCGCAGGCGGCAGCGGGGGCGGCGAACAGGGCCGCGTTCACGTCCGGGCTGCGGTCGGCGATCAGCCAGGCCAGACGGCGCGCCCGTTCGGGATCGTTGCGGTGCATCAGCGGGTCTTCGGCGAACAGTTCGCAGCCCAGCGCCAGCACATAGTCGAAGTCCAGCCGATCGAACCGACGGGCATCGGCGGGCGTGACCGGGCAGGCTTCGTCCAGATCGAACACGACGTCGTTCAGAAGAAACAGCATGGGCGATACGCTCGATCGGGCGGACGCGATGTCGTCCGTGGGCCCACATTAGGCGCCGGCGCTTGCAGTCCCGTTCACGGACGCGGTTAAGCAATCCTCACCGACAAGGGCCGGTGGTCACCTGCCCAGCAGGCCGACCATCAGATTGACGGTCAGGGCCAGGATCACGGTGTTGAAGGTGAAGGCCGTCAGGCTGTGGACGCTGGCCACGCGGCGCATCTTCCGGTCGGATATCTGGATGTCGGCCGTCTGGGACGCCACGCCGATGATCAAGGAGAAGTGCAGAAAGTCCCAATAGTCGGGTTCGGTCTCGCCCGGAAAGATCAGGCCGCCGTGGTCCTTGCCGCCGTCGCCGGCGCGATAGAAGTCGTGGGCGTAGTGGACGGCGAACAGCAGGTGGATGAAGGTCCAGGAAATGCCGACCGTCACCAGCGACAACACCCCCTCGACCACAGGCGAGGCCGGGCCGCGCACGGCCTCGCCGATCACCACCACCACGCTGGCGACCGCGGCTGTCAGGCTGAGCGGCAGGATCAGGCGGCCGGCCTGGTCCAGGGCGGCGGCGCGGCGGCGGATGGCGTTGGCGTCCTGGGCGCGGGCCATACGGAACAGGGTGGCCAGGATGAAGCTCGCCGCGCCGACGTCCCAGCCGATGGCGATGCGGTTCAACCAGTCGCCCGACACAGGGGCGAAGAGGGTGGTGATCAACGTCAGCAGTATGGCCGCCACGATCGGGGCGTGCAGGACCAGGGATCGGGTCACGGATCGGACCGGGGAGCGTCTGTGCGTCATGGCGCGATCATGACGCCGGATCGCGTTGCCGCAAGCGGCCGTCTGGAGGGGGCTGCGAAAAGAGACGGCGATGACGCGACGTGACCCTTGCGGACCGACGCCGCCTTGGCTTAGCTGATCACGCATTGTTACAAGGGCTCGCTTCGGGCCCGGAAAGGCCGCCATGACGACCCATGAAGATCGCGCCGGGCTGAAGGTCGCGGGCGAACTTATCGCCCTGATCGAGCAGGAGGTGCTTGCGGGCTTGGGTCTGGACGCGGCGGGCTTCTGGTCGGGGACGGCGGCGCTGTTCGAACGGTTCGCGCCCGAGAACCGCGCCCTCCTGGCCACGCGCGACCGGCTGCAGGCCCAGATTGACGACTGGCATCGCGCCCGCAAGGGCCAGCCGTATGACGTCGCCGCCTCCACCGCCTTCCTGCGCCAGATCGGCTATCTGGCCGATGAACCGGCGCCGTTCACGGTCGGCACGACCGGGGTGGACGAAGAGATCGCCCACATGGCCGGGCCGCAATTGGTCGTGCCGGTGCTGAACGCGCGCTTCCTGCTGAACGCCGCCAACGCCCGCTGGGGCAGTCTGTACGATGCGCTTTACGGGACCGATGCACTGGGCGATCCGCCGACGGGCGCCGGCTATGACGCCGCGCGCGGCGCGCGGGTCGTGGCCAGGGCCAAGGCGTTTCTGGATCAGGCCGCGCCGCTGGCGGACGGATCGCACGCGGATGTGACCGGCTGGTCGGTGATCGACGGCGCCCTGTCACCGGCCCTGAAGGACCCGTCCCGGTTCGTCGGCTTTTCGGGCGAGGCGGCGGCGCCCTCGTCCATCCTGCTGAAGAACAACGGACTGCATATCGAACTGGTGATCGACCGGACCCATCCGGTCGGGCGGGGCGATCCGTCGGGCCTGGCGGACGTGGTGCTGGAATCGGCCCTGTCGACCATCGTCGATCTGGAGGATTCGGTCGCCGCCGTCGACGCCGCCGACAAGGTTGCGGCCTATCGCAACTGGCTGGGGCTGATGAAGGGCGACCTGTCGGCAAGCTTCCAGAAGGGCGGCAAGACCCTGACCCGCGCCCTGGAGCCGGATCGGACCTGGACCGGGCCGGACGGATCGGCGGTGACGTTGAAGGGGCGGTCGCTGCTGTTCGTGCGCAACGTCGGCCATCTGATGACCACGCCGGCCATCCTGTTGCCCGACGGGTCCGAGGCGCCGGAAGGGATCATGGACGCCGTCGTCACCAGCCTGATCGCGCTTTACGACCTCAAGGGTCTCGGAGGGTTCGGCAACAGCGCCACGGGTTCGGTCTATATCGTCAAGCCCAAGATGCACGGCCCGGAGGAGGCCGCCTTCACCGATCGGCTGTTCGATGCGGTTGAGGATCTGCTGGGTCTGGCGCGCCACACGATCAAGGTGGGGGTGATGGACGAGGAGCGGCGCACCTCGGCCAATCTGGCGGCCTGCATCGAGGCGGTGAAGGACCGGATCGTCTTCATCAACACCGGCTTTCTGGACCGCACCGGCGACGAGATCCACACCGCCATGCAGGCCGGGCCGGTGGTGCGAAAGGCCGACATCAAGTCCAGCGCCTGGATCGCGGCCTATGAGGCGAGGAACGTCGCCATCGGCCTGGAATGCGGCCTGTCGGGCAGGGCCCAGATCGGCAAGGGGATGTGGGCGGCGCCCGACCGCATGGCCGACATGCTGGAGCAGAAGATCGGCCACCCCAAGACCGGCGCCAACACCGCCTGGACGCCCTCGCCCACGGCGGCGACCCTGCACGCCCTGCATTATCACGCCGTGGACGTCTTCGCGGTGCGCAAGACCGTCGCCGAACAGCCGACGCCGGGGCTGGAGGCCCTGCTGACGCCGCCCCTGGCCAACGGGGCCAACTGGTCCGAGGACGAGGTGACGGCCGAGCTGGACAACAACGCCCAGGGATTGCTGGGCTATGTGGTGCGCTGGATCGATCAGGGCGTCGGTTGCTCGAAGGTGCCGGACATCCACGACATCGGCCTGATGGAGGACCGGGCCACCCTGCGGATCAGTTCGCAGCACATGGCCAACTGGCTGCTGCACGGCGTCTGCACCGCCGATCAGGTCGAGGCGGCGCTGCAGCGCATGGCGGCCAAGGTGGACGCCCAGAACGCCGGCGATCCGCTGTATCGGCCCATGGCGCCCGATCCCGACGCCAGCCTGGCCTATCAGTGCGCGCGCGCCCTGGTGTTCGACGGGGTGAACCAGCCCAACGGCTATACCGAGCCGCTGCTGCACGCCTGGCGGCAAAAGGCCAAGGCGGTCTATTCGGCCTGACGACCCGAGGGCGGGGCGGGCGTCGTCTCCGGCGTCTCCTCGTCCTCCTCGGTGGCCATGACGTCGTCGGCGGCGTCGTTGGCGGTGCGGACGCCGCTGTCGGGACCGACGGCGGCGGGCGGCGGGCCCTCTCCATAGCCCAACCGTTTCAGGGCCGCGTCGCCCTCCAGGCCGAAGGCGCTGCGCAGCCGCAGGTCGGTCTGGCTGACCGGCGCCTCTATGCCCGCCGCATCCAGGGCGTCGGCGATCAGCCAGGTATAGGCCGCGTGCATGGCGGCGGGGCGTTTCACCGCCTCGCGCGTCGGCCAGACCACGAGTTCGAACGCCAGTCCCCTATCGCCGAACGCCACCAGCCAGACCTGGCTTTTTCTCGCCTCTGTCTCCGGCAGGGTGAAGGGGCTGGCCTGGGCCGCCTTCAGCACGGCGTCGCGCACCGACCCCCGGTCCGATCCATAGGCCACGGTGAAGGGGACGTGGATGCGGCGCGTATCGCCCTTCAGCGTCCAGTTGGTCACGGGCTGTTCGATGAAGCGCGAGTTGGGCACCAGGACATTGACGTTGTCGTTGGTGCGCACGCGGGTGGCGCGGGGACCGATCTCCATGATGGCGCCGCGGATGCCGATGTCCTCGATCTCGATATAGTCGCCGACCGACACCATCCGGTCGAAGATCAGGAACAGGCCCGAGACGAACTCCTTGACCACCCCTTGCAGGCCCAGGCCGACGCCGATGCCCAGGGCGCCGGCGAAGACCGCCAGGGACGACAGGTTCACCCCCGCCGCCGACAGGGCCGACATGACGCCGATGACGATGATGGCGTAGCCCGCCAGCCGCTCCAGCAGATAGACGGCCTGCCGGCTGCGTTCGGCCCGTTCGCGCACTCGGCGCAGGGCGCGCGTCACCAGCCAACTGGCGGCGAAGGCGATCAGAAGGATCACGGCCGCGCTGACCAGCCCCCCGAGGGTCAGCTTCATCCCCGCGACGCGCAGCACCTGAGACTGTTCCAGCGCCGCCAGGTTCAATTTGTCGATGGAAACGGACATGGCTCCCAAGCGCACGGCCAACGGCCAAGGTTCCGGACGCCCGGGGTCCAGATGCAAAGAAACCCGGCTGCTTTCGCAACCGGGTTTCAGGAAACTGGTGGAGCTTAGCGGAGTCGAACCGCTGACCTCTTGCATGCCATGCAAGCGCTCTACCAACTGAGCTAAAGCCCCGGACCTTGCGGTCTGGATCGCCCGGTTCATCTTGCGATGGCCCCCGGCGAGGCGGCGGAAACTATGTCAGGCCTTTTCTGCGATCAAGCCTGTTTCGACATTTATTTTCACCTCGCGTCCAAAGGTGAAAATCGACAGCCTTTTCAATCGCAAAGGCTGTCGCCTACCGCGTCCCAAACAATGCAAGACACGGTAGGCGCGCTCAAAAGGATCAGTCATCGTCGCGCGTCGGCTTGGCGATCTCGTCCTCCAGGGAGTCGTCGTCCTCGTCCTCGATGAAGGGGACGGAGTCGTCGTCATCGTCGGCCAGAAGATCGTCGTCGTCGCCGTCGGTCGAACCCATGCCGGATTCTTCCGAGGCGTCGGCCGGGGAATCGTCGTCGTCGTCCGGAGTCAGGATCGGCTCATGACCTTCCTCGTCGATCTCCGGGGCGCGGACGTCCTCTTCCTCGTCCTCCTCGGCGTCGGCCGACTTGTCCTTGACCTGGTCTTCCGTGTCCTCGTCGTCGGACGGATAGCCGGGACGGGCGCGGCGGCTGCGCAGCTTCAGCGCCTCTTCGGGATCGAAGTCCGTGCCGCATTTGGGGCAGTGGGCGGGGCGGCGGTTCAGGTCGTAGAATTTCGCCTGGCAGTTCGGGCAGACCTGTTTGGCGCCCAGTTCGGGATTGGCCACGGTGGGATGCTTTCAACGGGTTGAATTCGGGGCGGTCCCTTGCCACCCCTTAGGGCCGCTGTCAAAAGCGATCTTCACGCGCCGCCCGCGCGCCTGTCCGTCCTCCAGCCTGAAGCGGGCCAAGATGACCTCTCAACTGACCGCCCACCGCTCCGCCCCGCTTGCCGGGACCGTGCGCGCGCCCGGCGATAAATCCATGTCGCACCGGTCGATGATCTTCGGCGGCATGGCGTCCGGCGTGACCACGGTCGAGGGTCTGCTGGAAGGCGACGACGTCCTGGCCACCGCCCGCGCGGTCGAGGCGTTCGGCGCGAAGGTCGAGCGGACCGGCGAGGGTGAATGGCGCATCGTCGGCGCCGGCGGGTTCAAGACGCCGAGGTCCGTGATCGATTGCGGCAACGCCGGAACCGGGGTGCGCCTTCTGATGGGGGCGGCGGCGGGTTATCCGCTGACGGCGACCTTCGACGGGGACGCCAGCCTTCGCAAACGCCCGATGAAGCGGGTGACGGGGCCTTTAGCCGACATGGGTGCGCGGTTCGACTGGCTGGCGGCCGAGGACCGGGTGCCGGTGGCTCTGACCGGCGGGGCGCTGAAGGGGATCGACTATGTGCAGACCGTGGCCTCGGCCCAGATCAAGTCGGCCATCCTGTTGGCGGGGCTGAACGCCGAGGGCGTGACGACCGTGACCGAGCCGGAAAAAAGCCGCGATCACACCGAGCGGATGCTGCGGGCCTTCGGCGCCGAAGTCGGGGTCTCGGATCAGGGCGAGGGCTGGACGGTCACCCTGAAGGGGCGTCAGCCGCTGAAGGGGACCCATGTGGCGGTGCCGGGCGATCCGTCTTCGGCCGCCTTCCCGCTGGCGGCGGGTTTGATCGTTCCGGGATCGGAGGTGACGGTCGAGGGGGTGATGCTGAACAGGCTTCGCACCGGCCTGTTCGACACCTGGATCGAAATGGGCGCCGAGCTGACCATCCGTAACCGCCGCCAGGCCGGGGGCGAGGACGTCGGCGACATCACCGCCCGCCATTCCCGACTGAAGGGCGTCGTGGTTCCCGAGGATCGCGCCGCCTCGATGATCGACGAATATCCGATCCTGGCGGCGACGGCCGCTTTCGCAGAGGGCGTCACCGTCATGCGCGGCGTGGGCGAGATGCGGGTCAAGGAAAGCGACCGGATCGTCCTGATGGTCAACGGCCTGCGGGCCTGCGGCGTTCAGGTGGAAGAAGAGGCCGAGGGATTTCTCGTCACCGGCGGACCCGTGCGCGGCGGGGCCACGGTCGCCACCGCCCACGATCACCGCATCGCCATGAGCCATCTGGTCCTGGGCCTGGCCGCCGAACAGCCGGTCTCGGTGCTGGATCCCGAAATGATCGCCACCAGCTTCCCCGGCTTCGTCGAGATGATGAACGGGCTGGGCGGGCAGATCGTATGACTGACGGCCGGCGCGTTTGGTCCTCGCGCCAGGCGCTTGGAATGCTCGCCGTGTCTGCCGGCTGTCTGCTTGTTCTGTGGGCGGCAGCCTCATTCATCGATTTGAGCGACGGCCACACTTGGGCGCACACAAAGCGTCGCTACGCGGCGATGCTTGAGGCACAGGGTTTCGATGTCAACGATCTCGGTTTCTACAAGGTCGCCCGCGGCCAGCATCCACGTGAGTTCAAGACAATCGTGGTCCTTAGGGGCGTGATGCCCTCGGTGTTTTTGGGCGTCCTCTGCGTTGTCAGCGCCTTGGGTTGGTCGGTGCAGCCTAAACCTATCCGGCTAGGGCAAGAGAAGCGCTAGAGCTTGTGTGTCTGGCTAAGGAAAGGCTAGGCGTCCTCTGCGCTCGATATCGTCGCTCAGGGCGCCTTTCAGCACTCGCCATATCCTCGAAAGAACCATTCTGACACAGCCTCTCGTCATCGCCGTCGACGGACCGGCCGCCTCGGGCAAGGGAACCATAGCCGCGCGTCTGGCCCGGACCTATGGTTTGCCGCATCTGGATACGGGGCTGTTGTATCGGGCGGTGGGGCTGAAGGTGCTGCAGGATGGCGGCTCTCTGGACGACGAGGCGGCCGCGACGGCGGCGGCGCGGGGGCTCGACGCCACGGGCCTGTCGGACGACGAGCGCCTGACCACGGGCGAGGCGGGCGAGGCGGCCAGCCGCGTGGCGGGCTTTCCCGGCGTGCGTGCGGCGCTTCTGGACTTGCAGCAGGCGTTCGCCGGCCAGACGGGCGGGGCGGTGCTGGACGGGCGCGACATCGGCACGGTGATCGCCCCCGACGCGCCGGCCAAGCTGTTCGTCACCGCCACGCCCGAGGTCCGCGCCACGCGCCGGTGGAAGCAGCTGACGGCGCGCGGCATCGACATTTCCTTCGAGGCTATGCTGGCCGACATTCAGCGCCGGGACGAGCGGGACGCCGGGCGCGGCGCGGCCCCCATGGTGCCGGCCGCCGACGCGGTCTTGCTCGACACGACCTATATGGATATAGAGGCCGCCTTCGATGCGGCCCGCCGTATCGTCGAGGCGGCGCGCGCGACAAAGGGTCTGTGACCCGACACTCGCAAATCCAACGCGTCCATCCTCGGCTTCCGCGGACGTTCTGGTCTATCCGGCCTCGCATCTGACGACCGACTACCCTTCCTGATATCCACCGCGCGCGGGGCCATACGGTCGCGCGCCCTAGCCCCTACAGGACGCTTCTCAGCTCCATGACTGACACCCTCAATCCCACCCGCGACGATTTCGCCGCCCTGCTCGACGAACAACTGTCGGGCCGCGACTTCGGCGAAGGCCAGGTCGTTCACGGCCGCGTCGTCGGCATCGAAAAAGACATCGTCATCATCGACGTCGGCCTGAAGACCGAAGGCCGCATCGCCATGCGCGAATTCGGCCAGGGCGAAGACGCCAAGCTGCCCAAGGTCGGCGACAACGTCGAGGTTTACCTGGAGCGCGTCGAGAACGCCCTGGGCGAAGCCGTCATCAGCCGTGACAAGGCGCGCCGCGAAGAAGCCTGGACCCGTCTGGAAGTCGTGTTCGCCGAAGGCCAGCCGGTCAACGGCGCCATCGTCGGCCGCGTCAAGGGCGGCTTCACCGTCGATCTGGGCGGCGCCTCGGCCTTCCTGCCCGGCTCGCAAGTCGACATCCGTCCGGTCCGCGACGTCGGCCCGCTGATGGGCAAGGAACAGCCCTTCGCCATCCTGAAGATGGACCGTCCGCGCGGCAACATCGTCGTCTCGCGCCGCGCCATCCTGGAAGAAGCCCGCGCCGAACAGCGCACCGAGCTGGTCGGCCAGCTGCAAGAGGGTGAAATCCGCGAAGGCGTCGTCAAGAACATCACCGACTACGGTGCGTTCGTCGACCTGGGCGGAATCGACGGCCTGCTGCACGTCACCGACATGTCGTGGAAGCGCGTCTCGCACCCGTCGCAGGTGCTGGCCGTCGGCGACACCGTCAAGGTCCAGATCGTCAAGATCAACCCCGACACCCAACGCATCTCGCTGGGCATGAAGCAGCTGCAGTCGGACCCCTGGGACGGCGTGGAAGCCAAGTACCCGGTCGGCGCCAAGTACACGGGCCGCATCACCAACATCACCGACTACGGCGCCTTCGTGGAGCTGGAACCCGGTGTCGAGGGCCTGGTGCACGTCTCGGAAATGTCCTGGACCAAGAAGAACGTCCATCCGGGCAAGATCGTCTCCACCTCGCAGGAAGTGGACGTGGTCGTCCTGGACGTCGACGCCTCCAAGCGCCGCATCTCGCTGGGCCTGAAGCAGGCTCAGGACAATCCGTGGGACGCCTTCGTCGCCAACCACCCGATCGGCTCGACCGTCGAGGGCGAAGTCAAGAACGCCACCGAGTTCGGCCTGTTCATCGGCCTGGACAACGACATCGACGGCATGGTCCACCTGTCCGACCTGGACTGGTCTGTGTCGGGCGAAGAAGCCATCCAGCGCTACCGCAAGGGCGAGATGGTCAAGGCCAAGGTGCTGGACGTCGACGTCGAGAAGGAACGCGTCTCGCTGGGCATCAAGCAGCTGGGCGGCGATCCGATCGGCGAGGGCGACACCTATCGCCGCGGCCAGCAGATCACCGTCACTGTCTCGTCGATCGAGTCGGGCGGCATCGAGGTCAAGTTCGGTGAAGACGACGCGCCGGTCACGGCCTTCGTTCGCAAGTCGGACCTGTCGCGCGACCGCAACGAGCAACGTCCGGAACGCTTCGCCGTCGGCGACCGCGTCGACGCCATGATCACCGCCGTGGACAAGGCCTCGCGCCGCGTCTCGGTGTCGATCAAGGCGCTGGAAATGAAGGACGAGCAGGAAGCCATCGAACAGTTCGGATCGTCCGATTCGGGCGCTTCGCTGGGCGACATCCTGGGCGCCGCGCTGAAGAACGCCGGCTCCAAGGAGTAAGGCTTCGCCCGCAGGGGCAGGCTGTCGAAGGGCGGCGGGAGACATCCCGCCGCCCTTTTTCTTGCTTCATGGGCGCCGAAATGCGCCGCATGGGGGCGTCGCGGTGTCGATGGGGGCTTTTTCATGCGCGCGCCGGGCGTTAGGGTGCCGCCTTCCGACGGCGGCGGGCGACGCCCGGCCGGTCGGACGCTGGCAAGGGGGCCTGATGATCAAGTCCGAACTGATCGAGAAACTGGCGGCCGAGAACACGCATCTCACCCACGCCGAGGTCGAGCGGCTGGTGAACGTCATCCTCGGCAAGATGACCGGCGCCCTGGCCGAGGGCGGGCGGGTCGAACTGCGCGGTTTCGGCGCCTTTTCGGTGCGGTCGCGCCCGGCGCGCGCGGGCCGCAATCCCCGCACCGGCGAGACCGTCGAGGTTCCGGCCAAGGCCGTGCCGTTCTTCAAGAGCGGCAAGGAGCTGCGAGAGCGGCTGAACGCTTCTGGCGACGCCTGAGGCGACGCCTCGCAACACAATACGACACTGGAGAGATCGTTATGAGTTTGCTGTCGGAATTCCGCGAGTTCGCCGTCAAGGGCAATGTCGTCGACCTGGCCGTCGGCGTGATCATCGGCGGGGCGTTCGGCAAGATCGTCACCAGCTTGGTCGATCAGGTTGTCATGCCGCCCATCGGCTGGCTGATCGGCGGCATCGACTTCGCCGATCTGAAGATCACCCTGCCGGTCAATCCGACCAATCCGCAGGGCGCGCCGGCGGTCATCGAATACGGCGCCTTCATCAATGTGCTGATCCAGTTCGTGATCGTGGCCTTCGTCATCTTCATGATGGTGAAGCTGATCAACAAGCTGCGCCGTCAGCAGGCGGCCGAGCCGGACGCCGCCCCTGCCGCCCCGACCGCAACCGAACAGTTGCTGATCGAGATCCGCGACGAACTGAAGGCCCGGCCCTGAGGTTCCAAGCCCTCTAGGCCTTGGAAACCCGGCCGGCGGGCGTCGCCGCCCGAACCGTCCCACGCCGGACGCGCGGCAAGGGGACGGGGCGCGAACAGACGCCGTAATCGCCGTCGAACGGCGTGGGGGCCCAGGCGGCCGCCAGCGCCGGATCGTCGACGATGGCGTGACAGTGGCCCCAGCCGCCCTCTCGTCGCGCCTGCTCGCCCAGCTCGCCCAGGGCCTGCAGCAGGGCCGGAGTCGCCATCTGCAGCCGCGCCTTGGCCGCGCCCAGACCCCGCGCATTGTCGATCAGGCATCGGGCCAGCCGGGCGACGGCGTCGGGCGCGTCGTTCAGGGCGATCAGGTCCAGAATGTCCAGGCAGGGCGGTTCGATCAGGCTGGTCTTGGTCATCAGGGCCTGGGCCACGCCGACGATCCGACCTTCCCGAACGCAGGCCAGCAGCACGGGCGGCGTGGTCAGGTCGGGATCGGCCAGCCGCCAGCGCAGAACCTCGGGGCTGCGGTCCGCCAGCAGGCGATCCTCCTGCGACAGGGCGCGCCAGAAGTCGGCGTAGGGCGATCCGTCCGACAGGTCGCGCAGCGGCGTGATGTCGGGGGGCAGGCGCAACGCCTCGGGCTGGAACAGGCGCCGGTTCGTCAGCCGTTCGCCCAGCCGAGCGGCCGTATCGGCCGAGGTCCGACCCAGGAGATGACGCAGCGCCAGCCCCTGGGCGCAGGCCAGCCGATCGACGATCCACGACAGCTTCACATCATGGGTGGCGTCGGGCCAGGGCTTTAGACCGAACAGTTTGTACAGCGGCGCCGAGCGGGCGTTGGCGTTGAAGGTGTAGCGGGCGAACAGGCCCGGCTGGGCCAAAAAGGCGTGGATCAGGCCCCGGCTGGCGCCCTTGCGCTCGGGCGGCACGATGATGGAGAAGCCCGTGGCCCCGTGCAGCCGGCGCGAACCCAGTCGGAACCGCTGCACGAAATTGCCCAGCATGGCCGCAGGCTCGTCCTCGTCGTCGGTCACGACCCAGCCCATCGGCGCATCCAGATCCCGGCGCGCGGGATTGTCCTCCAGCCAGCGCCATCCCGCCGGCGACCGCTCGGGCCAGCCCACCGCGCGATGGAGGCGGTTCAGGCCCTCATGGTCGGATCGGCGGATCGGTCGCAAGGACAAGGGGTGAAATCCCATAATGAACACGCGCCGGATTGGCGGCCTCCTTCATTGCAGGGGTTGCGCCAAGAGAAACATCCATAGGTTGTAAATTCATTGCGCGCGCCGCCGCGACCACCGGTCACGTCGCGTTAGCGCTTGTAAACCAACGGACCCGGTGGTCTTTTCACCCTTTCGCCACGGGGGCGGGGAGGCGCGCTTTCGCCTCCTCTCAATGCGACCGAGGACCGGAACGGTCCCGATGACAAAGGGTAGGCATGAATATCGTCATTCTTCTGGGGGTGGTCATCACCCTCGCCACGGGCGTTCCCGTGCTTCTTCAGATCCTGAAGAACCATCCGAAAGGGTTGATCATCCTGTTCTTCGCCGAGATGTGGGAGCGGTTCTCCTACTACGGCATGCGCGGGATTCTGATCTTCTTCCTGACGCAGCATTTCCTGTTCGACGACGCCATGGCGGGGTCGACCTACGGCTCCTACACCTCGCTGGTCTATCTGCTGCCGCTGCTGGGCGGCATCATGGCCGACCGTTTCATCGGCACGCGCAAGGCGGTGGCTTTCGGCGCCCTTCTGCTGGTCGCCGGTCACGGCATGATGGCCTTCGAGGGACGTCCGGCGACGGAAACCCTGACCTATGCGGGCCAGACCTATCAGATCGATGCCGAAGGGCGCGGCGCGGCGCGTGAGGTGGCCATCGTCATCGACGGCCACAAGTACAAGTTCGAACCGGCCGAGAACGGCCTGGCCATTCAGGGCCTGCCGGCGACCTCGACCCTGCCGGCCGTCATCCCGACCGCCGACTACAAGATCGAGACGACCCGCGACATGGCGGGCGTGAACGTCTTCTATCTGGCGGTTTCGCTGATCATCATGGGGGTCGGCTTCCTGAAGCCGAACATCTCCACCATCGTCGGGCAGCTGTATCCGCAGGGCGATCCGCGACGCGATTCCGGCTTCACCCTCTACTATTACGGCATCAACCTGGGCGCCTTCTGGGCCGCCGTCCTGTGCGGTCTTCTGGGCCAGACGGTCGGCTGGTGGGCGGGCTTCGGCCTGGCCGGGGTCGGCATGGCCCTGGGCTGGGTCGTCTTCGTGCTGGGCAAACCCCTGCTGCAAGGCAAGGGCGAGCCGCCTGCGGAAGCCAATCTGAAGAAGCCCGTCCTGGGTCCGATCAACCGCGAATGGTCGATCTATCTGGCCAGCATCCTGGGCGTCGGCGTCGTCTGGTTCATGGTTCAGCGCAACGCCCTGGTGGGCTGGGTGCTGGGCGCCGCGACCGTGGCCTCGCTGCTGTTCATCCTCTACGTCATCGTCAAGGTGTGCGAGAGCAAGGCCCAGCGCGAGCGGATGATGCTGGCCCTGGTGCTGATCTTCGGCTCGGTGGTCTTCTTCACCCTGTTCGAACAGGCCGGCACTTCGCTGAACCTGTTCGCCGACCGGAACGTGGACCTGTCCATCACGCCGCACGCCTTCCAATTCCTGGGCATGACGGTGGGGACGCCGGCGCAGCTGGCGGCGGCGGGCCTCACGCCCACCGGCCTGTGGATCGACGCGACCATCACGGCCGCCCAGACCCAGTCGTTCAACGCCGGCTTCATCCTGATCTTCGCACCGATCATGGCGGCGCTGTGGGCCTTCCTGGCCAAGCGCAATCTGGATCCCAATCCGACGATGAAGTTCGGTCTGGGCCTGCTGCAGGTCGGGCTTGGCTTCATGGTGGTGGTGTGGGGCGCCGGTATGGCCAACTCGGCCTTCCAGATGCCGCTGATCCTGTTGGGCCTGCTGTATCTGTTCCACACGACGGGCGAGCTGTTCCTGTCGCCGGTGGGCCTGTCGGAGATCACCAAACTGTCGATGGCCAAGGTGGTCAGCTTCATGATGGCCGTCTGGTTCCTGGCCAGCTCCATCGCCCAATATGTCGGCGGCTGGATCGCCGGCCTGGCCGGAACGGAAACCGTGGGCGGTCAGGTGCTGAACCCCGGCGTGGCGCTGCGCACCTCGCTCGAGGTGTTCGGCATGCTGGGGATGTGGGGCATGGGCATCGGCGTGGCCTTCATCGTGGTCAGCTTCTTCATCAAGGGCTGGTCGCATGGCGCCAACAGCGGCGGCGACCATCCCGGCCCCGATCTGACCGATCGAGGTCAGGAAGACGGCAACATCGCCGCGCCGCGGACCTCCACCGTCGGCTGATCCAGAAGACGGATCGATCAAAGGGAAAGGGCGGCGTCCACGCGGACGCCGCCCTTTTCTTGTAGCGCCGAAGCCCCGATCAGAAGGTCTTGCGCACCCGGATCGAGACGAAGGTGCGGGGATCGACTTCGCTATCCTCGGTGAACAGCACGGCGCGGGTCTGGCGGTCGGCGAAGACGGTGCGGGTCTGGGTGAAGTCGTTCCAGACGTTCAGCTGGGCGCGCAGCGACAGGGTCGGGCTGGGCTTGTACTCCACGAAGGACTCGAAATAGTTCGCCCCCCTCCACTTGGACACCTGATCCGGCGAATAGCTGCCCTGGCCCAGGCGCGGCAGCCAGTTGACGCCCCACTGCAGCTTCCAGCTGGCGATGTCCTGCTCGAAGCCGACATTGGCCTGGGAGGCGCGAACGCCGGAGATCGGCCGCTCCAGCCCCGTCGTCGGATCGGTGACGGCGGTCTTGTTCCAGTCGTTCTTGAAGGTGAAGCGGGCGCCGGGCACGCCCAGTTTGGTCAGGGGCACGGTGACGTTCAGCGACAGCCGATCCAATGTGCCGTCGCCGATGTTGCCCACTGCCGACAGGCCGTCGGCCAGGGGGATGCGGTCGATGGCGTCGATGATCTGGTCGTGGCGATAGCCGATTGAGACGATGCCCTCGCCCCAGAAGCGACGTTCGTAGGCCACTTCCGAGATCCAGCGCTGCTCGGGCACCAGATTGACGTTGCCGCCATAGACGTTCTCGGAGTTCAGGTCGGCCGAGGCGGCGAAGTCCGAGAAGTCCAGTTGCCCGACCTCGCGCTCGAAGCGCAGACGCAGTTGGTTGTTCGGACGCGGCGTCCAGGTGGCCAGAAGGCGCGGCTTGGCGAAGAAGAAGCTCTTTTCCTGGTCGGCGTCGCCCGATTGACTGATGGTCGAGGTTTCCAGCCGGAGGCCGGCCTCCAGCGTCAGATTCGAACGCACCCGCCAGGTGCCCTTGGAGAAGGCCTCGCCGCGCGTCTCCTCGACCTTGACCGAGGCGCTGGGCAGGGGGATGGCGACGCCGCCTTCGCTATAGGCCTGATCCGTCTGGCGCATATTGTAGGCGATTTCGGCGCCGGTCTCGACCGTCAGCTTGGGCGACCATTCCTGGCGCACCAGGGCGCGCAGGATGGTTTCGGACCGATCGCCCGAATAGGCGAAGCGTTGCTCTGGCGCATCGACGCCGTTGTTCAGCACATTGTAGGTCGACAGCCCGTCCCAGCTGCCGAATTCGTGCATCAACCGGGTTTCCAGGTTGAAGCGCGGGCTGAGGGCGCGGGTCCAGGTGGCGCCGAACTCTCCGCTCTTGGAATCCTGATCGTCGAGGCTCTCGCGGAAGGTCGCGGCCGAGCGGCTGACGTTGGGGCCATGCCAGTCGTTGATTCCGTAGCGGGCCGTCAGATCGATCTTGCCGCCCGCCAGAGGGCCGGCATAGGTGCCGCGGATCGAGTTTCCACCGCCATAACCGTCCTGCTCGGTCTGCTCGTCGCGGATCACCGTGCCTGCGGCGTTGCGTCGGATGGTGCGGCCGGGCCCGTTGGAATCGCTCATGCTGATCCCGTCGGACAGGGTCACGCCCCAGCTGCGGTCGCCGTTGCGGGCGGTGAACTGATAGCTGCCGCCGTACAGATTCTGGCCCGATCCCTCGAACTGGGTGGTGTTCAGGGTCAGGATCGACTGGCGGCTGGTCTCCTTCTTCAGGATCACGTTCACCACGACCGAAAAGCCCTGCATGTCGATGCCGGCGGCGCCGCCCCGGATCAGCTCGATGCGCTCGACCTGACTGGCCGGCGTCCGGCTCAGCACGTTGGAGCCGGAGTCGTTCTTGGACGCCGGGCGGTTGTTGTTGATCAGCACATTGCCGACCGCGCCTTCGAAGCCCCGTGCGCCCGAGCCGTCGTCGACCGAGAAGCCCGGCACCCGGTTGACCATGTCCAGGGCGGTGTTCGGGCGCTGGGCGGTGAAGAAGTCGGGCGTGAAGACCAGCACGCCGCGTTGTGCCGCGTCGCTCAGCGGCGCCTGGCTGGTCGGGCCGGTGGGCACGGGGGCCTCGGCTACCTGGGGCGCCTCGCCGGCGAAGGCCACGCCGGCGGTCAGGAACAGGGCCGTGCCGGCCATCAGAAAAGTCTTGGTCATCGATTTCCCCTCGATTTGTCGAAGGGAGATGTGCCGGCGCGTAGCCCTGTTCTCCAGTTACAAGGCGGCAAGGTGGATTAAATCGACGACATCATTACAGGGATTTCATTACGTCGAATACAGTAAAGTGTATTACCGTCATGTAATGAGAAATCATCTACTGATCATTGCTGCGGTTTTCCTTGCGACGGCGACGCCTTTGGCGGCGCAGGAAGCGCCGGCCGAGACGGTGGAGGACATCGTCGTCACCGCGCGCCGGATCGAGGGGCCGATGTGGGAGGTGCGGCGCGGGGACAGCGTGCTGATCCTGGTCGGCGCCATCGACGGCCTGCCGCGCGATATGGAGTGGCGCACCGACGCCCTGGTCTCGGCGGTTGAGCGGGCGGATCGGGTGCTGTTCCCCGTGGAGGGGCGGGCGTCGCTGGCGGACCTGGGGCGGGTGATCTGGCGGGTGCGGACCCTGACGCGCCTGCCGGACGACCGGACCAGCGCCGACTATCTGCCGCCGGCGCTGGAGGCGCGGCTGGAGCGGGTGACGGGCCAGGGCCCGAGCCGTCAGAGCTTCCTGATGCTGTCGTCGGACCTGATGGAGCAGGGCGGCTACGCCCGACGGGCGCGGCCGGTGTCGGAGGTGGTCAGGAAGGCGGCGCGGGCGGGTCGCAAGCCGGCCGAACCTGTCGGCGTGTTCCGGGGCGACGAGATCATCGACCGCTTCCTGACCACGCCGCCCGAAGCCTATGACGGCTGTATGGTCGCGGCGGTGGAGGCGGCCGAGGCCGGCCCTGCGGCGGGGGTGCAGCGGGCCGAGGACTGGCGGCGGCGACGGGTTCAGGCCGTTGTGGCCTCGCCGCTGGAGCAGGCGGTGAGCGCCTGTTCCTACTGGTCGGTCATGGGCCAGTCGGCGCGGCTGCGAGAGGTCTGGAACCAGGCCGTGGACAGGTCCCTGGCCGAGCCGGGCGTCACCCTGGCGATCGCGCCGCTGCGTCTGCTGGCCGAGCCGGACGGCCTGCTGGACCGGCTGGCGCGGGACGGGCTGGAGCCCCTGGGCCCCGACTGGCGCCCGCCCGCGCCCTAGGCATGTCTACCTAGCGGGCCGGCGCAGACTGGGCCGGCGGAACGGCGTCGCGGGCGGCCTGACCGATGTTGTCGGCGGCGTTGCCGACGCTTTCGGCCGCGCCGGCGACGGCGTTGGATTCGATCGCGTCGTTGCGGTTCATGTTCATCAGGAAATAGCCGATCACCACGATGGCCAGGAGGCCGATGATCAACGCGACAACGGCGCCCATGCCGCTGCTGCGCCGTTCGACCACGGTGGGACCAGAGTTTTCGGTGATGCGTTCGACGCGACCGTCAGGGTGTTCGACCGTGCGTTCTGTGGGCATGGGGTGTCTCCTCTCCAGTGTGGCGGGGAAACTCACGGTCGCGCGATCCGGTTCCGCACGCGGTCAGACGGCGGTGCCGCCGACCGTCAGGCCGCCGATCTTCAGGCTGGGCTGGCCGATGCCGACCGGCACGCCCTGACCCGCCTTGCCGCAGACGCCGACGCCGGGATCGAAAGCGAAGTCGTCGCCGATCATCTGAATCTTCGTCAGGGCCGTGGCCCCGTCGCCGATCAGGGTGGCGCCGCGCACGGGGGCGGTGATGACCCCGTCCTCGATCAGATAGGCCTCGTTGCACTGGAACACGAACTTGCCGTTGGTGATGTCCACCTGACCGCCCGAGAAGTTGGCGGCGTAGAGGCCGCGTTTCGTATTGGCGATCATGTCGGCGCGGCTGTCCCGGCCAGCCTCCATGAAGGTGTTGGTCATGCGCGGCATGGGCATGTGGGCGAAGGACTGGCGCCGCCCGTTGCCGGTGGCGGCGACGCCCATCTGACGCGCCGACAGTCGGTCGTGCATCAGCCCGACCATGATCCCGTCCTCGATCAGGACGTTGCGCTGGGTCGGGGTGCCCTCGTCATCGACGGACAGGGAGCCTCTGCGCCCCGCGATGGAGCCGTCGTCCACCACGGTCACGCCGGGGGCGGCGACGCGCTTGCCCATCATGCCGTTGAAGACGGACGAGCCCTTCCTGTGGAAGTCGCCCTCGAAGCCGTGGCCGATGGCCTCGTGCAGCAGCACGCCGGGCCAGCCTGCGCCCAGCACCACGTCCATTTCGCCCGCCGGGCAGTCGATGGCGTCCAGATTGACCAGGGCCTGCCGCAGGGCCTCGTCCACCTGGGCCTGCCAGCGGTCGGGGGCGATCCATTCCTCGAAGCCCGCGCGGCCGCCTGCGCCCGATGAGGCGCTCTCGCGCTTGCCGTTCTGCTCGACCGTGACCGAGACGTTCAGCCGGACCAGCGGGCGGATGTCGCGCACGGCCCGGTCGTCGGCGCGCAGGATCTCGATGGCGCGGCGTTCCCCGATCAGAGAGGCGGACACCTGGACCACACGCGGATCGCGCGCCCGCGCCCAGGCGTCGATCTCGGCTAGAAGCGCGATCTTGTCCGAGAAGGCGGGCGAGGCGAGGGGATCGACCTCGCCATACAGTTTCTGGTTGGTGGCGCGCGGGGCGTCGGCGACCATGGCGGCGTGGCCCTGTTTGGCCAGGGCGGCGCTGTCGGCGGCGCGGCGCAGGGCGGCGGCCGAGATTTCATTGGCGTGGGCGTAGCCGGCGGTCTCGCCCGCCACGACACGCAGGCCGAAACCTTCGTTGGCGTCATAGGCGGCGGATTTCAGCCGACCGTCGTCGAACACCAGGCTTTCGCTCTCGGACCGCTCCAGGAACAGCTCGCCGTCGTCGGCGCCGGTCAGGGCCGCCTTCAGGATGGACAGGGCTTCGTCCGGATCGACGCCGGCGGCGTCGAGGATGGGGGGAGGTGCGGCGTGAACGGTCATGGTCGCTAGGTAGGGTCTCCGGGGCCGTTCGTCACCTGCCGCGACGGATTCGGACAGGGCGTCGGACAGGGCTTCGGACGGGGCGGCGGAAAAAACAGAGTCCGAACAGTCCGATTGGTCCGAATTCCGCTGGCGGCCGCCGGGGCGGGGCGTCGTCCGAAGGATGGCATGCCGACCGACCCAGGCGACGGGAAACGTCCGGGGGCGCGGTAAGCGGTTGAAACGAAAGCGGCGACGGCGCCCGGTCGCGCGACATCCATCGGATCGGCATGGCGGACGTCTTCCCCTCATGCCGCAGCGAAGAACCGGAATGAGGAGAAGGCGGGAACCTATCGCGCGAGCCGCCCCTTGGCCTTGGCGGCGGTGAGGACCACGTCGGGGTCGGGCTTTTCGATCTTGGCGTCGGTGTGATCCAGGGTGCGCAGGACATAGCGCAGCAGGTTGATCCGCGCGATCTTCTTGTCGTCGGTGGCGATCACGGTCCAGGGGGCGAAGGGGCGGTCGGTCTCGTCCAGCATCCGGTCGCGGGCGTCGGAATAGGCGTCGAACCGGGCCTCGGCCTCGGCGTCCAGGGACGACAGTTTGAACTTCTTCAGCGGATCGACGCGACGTTCCTTCAGCCGCTTGGCCTGTTCCTGGCGCGAGATGTCCAGCCAGATCTTGATCAGGACGACGCCGTCGTCGGTCAGCATCCGCTCGAACCGGGGGGCGTCGGTCATGAACTGGGCGTACTGTTCGGGCGTGCAATAGCCCATCACCGGCTCAACGCCCGCGCGATTGTACCAGGAGCGGTTGAAGATGACCGTCTCGCCCGCCGCCGGCAGGTGGGGGACGTAACGCTGGAAATACCACTGGCTGGTTTCGCGGTCGCTGGGCTTGGGCAGGGCGACCACCCGCGTCTGACGCGGGGACATGTATTCGGTCACACGCTTGATGGCGCCGTCCTTGCCGGCGGTGTCGCGGCCTTCCAGCACGATGACCACGCGCGAGCCGTGTTCGATGGTCCAGGCCTGGGTCTGGACCAGGGCCAGCTGCAGATGTTCGAGTTCGGCGTCGTAGGCGTCGGATTTCTTTCCCATGCACCGAGAGTGAGCCAGGTTTGACGCGGGAGCAAGGGCGGAGCCGATGGACCGGCCGGACGTCGACCGGGTCGCGGCGGTGGGCGCGAAAGGGGCGGGATCGGCAAGGCGGCCCCGATGCCGCGCGCCCTGTTTCCCAATGGGCCGAGCCCCGAATACAAGGCTGCGCACAAGGGCCGTCCGCACCTGGATGCAGCCTCGGGCGGGGTCCGCCGTTAAGGGTGTTTGGGCCGGGCGCGATTCGCTTTGCTGTTGACCGCCCGGAAAAGGCGGGTGACAACATCGCCGCAATCCGGATTTTGCGTGGGGTCCACACCCGCGTCTCGCTCCTTCACTGAACGAGCTGTCCAGATGGATTGTCGGATCACCTCGAGAGGGATCCGCCTGGAAAAGCGCGTTTACGGAGACGCAGACATGGCGACCGGTACGGTCAAGTGGTTCAACCCCACCAAGGGCTATGGTTTCATCCAGCCCGACAGCGGCGGTTCCGACGTGTTCGTGCACGTCACCGCCGTTCAGAAGGCCGGCCTTCAGGGGCTGGATGAGAACGCCAAGGTCGAATACGAGCTGGAAAACCAGCGCGGCAAGACCTCGGCGGTGGACCTCAAGCTCCTCTAAGCTGAGACACGGGAAGCGGGCGTGGATGCGATCCACGCCCGTTTTCTTTTGCGCCGTCTCTCAGGCGCCTTGGCCCTGCGTCCGCGCGACGGGGCTTTTCGGTGTTTCCAGCACCGGCGGTGGTCAGCGTCAGGTTTCAGGCAAAGAAAAAGGCCGGCGTCGCCGCCGGCCCTTTCCAGATCGTGCTTGCGTCGCCCGACTTAGGCGGCGGCCTGCTCGGCCAGCTTGGCGCGGACCTGGCGCTTGATGCGCTGGGCGGCGATCGACAGCTGCTCGTCGCGGGCCTTGACGATGAAGGCGTCCAGGCCGCCCTTGTAGTCCAGGGTGCGCAGGGCGGCGTTCGAAATCCGCAGGCTGAAGGTCTGGCCCAGGGCGTCCGAAGTGACCTTGACGGTCTTCAGCGACGGCAGGAAGCGGCGCTTGGTCTTGATGTTCGAGTGGCTCACGCTGTGGCCGACCATCGGGCCGATACCGGTGAGTTCGCAACGACGCGACATCGTCAGATCCTTAAGGTGCGGCGTCCGACCCGATACGGGGAGCGAACGCATGAAACGAGTGCGCGCGGGAGGGTGTCCCGCGCGAGAGGGGGCCGTATAAGGGATCAGCGGCGCGGGCGTCAAGCCGAGTCTTGGCGCCGATGCGACTCCGCCGAGTCTGGACGGCAGGGAACCGGCCCGTTCAGGCGTCATTCAAATGACGCGGCCTATGGACCATATGATGAAGACCTCAGATGAACAGAAGTCCGCCATGTCCCGTTCGAACCTGATCGATCGTCTGCCCCGTCGCAGCCTGCCCCTTCGCAGTTTGGCCGTCCTGGCGCCTGTCGTCGCCGGCGGGGTGCTGCTGGCCGCCCCTGCCCTGGCGCCGGCCCAGACGGCGGCCCAGACCGAGATTCTGCCCGGCTACTGGGAATACACCACCAGCGCGGTGGGCCAGCGCGACACCGAACAGAAGTGCGTGCGCCCCAGCGAGATCAACCGCTTCTTCGGCGGCCTGTCGACCAACAAATGGCGCTGCACCTATCCGACCCGCGTGGTCGGCGATGGAAACGCCCGGTTCGAAGGGACCTGTCAGGACCGCAAGGGCCGCCGCATCGCCGTGCGCCTGAGCGGGACCTATACCGACACCAGCTTCAGCTTCCGCGGCGGCGCCCAGCTGGTGCGCGGCACCCCCTACATCCCCGCCAGCATCACCGCGCGCCGCCTCGCCGCCCAGTGCCCGGCCAACGCCGAGTATTTCTGACATCGGCTTCATGACTCAGGCTTAAGTTGTTCCCGCCTGTCCCCTCGGCGCAAAGCTTCCACGCTTTCAAGATGGATGGCGAGGGACATGGACGAGAACAGCTTTACGCGCCGGACGGCGATGCTGGGCGCGGCTGGTGGAGGGATGGCCGCGGCCCTGACCGCTTCATGCGCGTCGGCCGGGGATGATCCGGGTCAGACCGATCTGGAGCGCGCGATCGACGAGGCGGTCCGCAAGGCCATGGCCGATTTCCAGCAGCCGGGGGCCGCTGTCGCCGTCGTCAAGGCGGGTCGGGTGATCCTGGCGCGCGGTTATGGCGTGAAGACCTTGGGACGGCTGGAGCCAGTAACGGAGCGCACGGCGTTCAACATCGCTTCGGCCGCCAAGAATTTCACCGCCGCCTCGATCGCCATTCTGGTCGACGAGGGCGCGCTGGCTTGGGATGAGCCTGTGCGCCGACGCCTGCCCGAGTTCATGTTGTCGGATCCGGTGCGGTCCGAACAGATGACAGTGCGCGACCTTCTGGTGCACGACAGCGGTCTGGCGCTGGGGGCCGGCGACCTGATGGTCTGGCCCTACACCACCCATAGCCGCGCCGAAGTGGTCGCGGGGCTGCGATATCTGCCGTTGGATAAGGGATTCCGCGAGGGCTACGCCTACGACAACGTCCTTTATGTCGCCGCTGGCGAACTGGTCGCCCGCGTCGCGGGGCGGTCCTGGGAAGAGGTGGTGCGCCAGCGTCTGCTGGCGCCGGCGGGCATGGCGGACAGCGATCCCCAGTTTGACCTGGCCGGGAACGGCGACCGAGCGTCTGGCCACGCCCGCCTGGGCGATCCGCGCGGGACGGGCGCGCTGGAAACCCTGCCGCGCGCGCCGCGCGCCTTCAGCAACGCCGCTCCGGCGGGCGGCATGGGGTTGAGCGCGCGCGATGCGGCGCGCTGGTTGCAGATCCAGCTGGGAAAGGGCGCGGCGCCGGACGGATCACGGCTGTGGTCAGCCGCCCAGGCCGAGGCGATGTGGACGCCGCGCGTCATCGCTCGCGTCACCGACGGCCCGACGGCCGAGCGTCCCGACCGGGGAATCTTCAACCTGTACGCCCTGGGCTGGGAGGTGCAGGATTATCGCGGCCGCAAGCTCATCTGGCACGGCGGCTACAGTTCGGGCTTCACATCGGCCCTGGTGCTGGTTCCGGGGCTGGACGCCGGTGTGGCGGTCTTCGCCAACGCCGAGGGCGGCTTCGTGCAGGCGGCCCGCAACATCCTGATCGACCGGCTGATGGGGGTGTCGGACAAGGACTGGTCGGCCTTCTTCGCCGAACGGGAGGCGCAGGCCCGCGCGCGGGCGGCGTCGCGGGGCCCGACCTCGGAACTGATGCGACCCGCCGACGCGGCCGCGCAGGCCCTGCCCTGGTCGGCCTATGCCGGCGTCTATCGCGACGCCTGGTACGGCGAGGTGCGCGTCGCTCGCGCGCGCGCTGGTTTGGCGGTGGATTTCACGCGGACGCCGGGTATGCAGGGCGCGCTAGAGCCGTGGAGCGGGGAAAGCTTCCGCACGCGTTTCGGCGACCGCAACATGGAGGACGCCCTGATCACCTTCGAGAGCGCGGCGGGCCGGGTGACGGGGGCGACGGCGCGGCCGCTGTCGCCCAACGCCGACTTCAGCTTCGACTTCCAGCACCTGTCGTTGCGGCGCGCTGGCTGACGCCGCCGCAATTGAAAAAGCCGGGGCTGGACCGCCCCGGCTTTTCGTCGCCGTTTGGTGCGCCGGGTTCCACGGCTCGACTGCGCGACGATGTCTTCGATCAGGCCGCTTCGGCGGTGGGGATGGGCTTCTTGGCGCTGAGGGACTTGGCCAGCAGTTCGACGGCGGCGTCCTTGTCGATCTTGTTGGCGGCGGCGACTTCGCGGGCCATGCGGTCCAGGGCCGATTCATAGAGCTGGCGCTCGGAATAGGACTGTTCCGGCTGGGTGTCGGCGCGGTGCAGGTCGCGGACCACCTCGGCGATGGAGATCAGGTCGCCCGAGTTGATCTTGGCTTCGTATTCCTGGGCGCGACGCGACCACATGGTGCGCTTGATGCGGGCGCGGCCCTTCAGGGTGGTCAGGGCCTTGGTCACGACGTCGTCGGCGGCCAGCGAACGCAGGCCGGCCGTCACGGCCTTCTTGGTCGGGACGCGCAGGGTCATCTTCTCGTGGTCGAAGGTCACGACATAGACCTCAAGCGACATGCCCGCGACTTCCTGGGTCTCGATCGCCGCCACCTTGCCGACGCCGTGCGCCGGATAGACGACCGCGTCGCCAACCTTGAACTCCAGACCAGTCTTGCTCGTCATATTCGTCCTTTCCCGGTCAGGGACGGGCGAAGCGAAGGCGCGTCGAACGCAAACAGGGCCTCGCCGGCGGAACGGTCCGTCGGGCGAAGGCTGTCAGGCGTCAAATGCGGAAACGGATCACCAAACCTCTGGCCGCTCCCGTGAGGGCGGGAGTCTGTCGCAAACACGGGCGGCGCGAAGATTTCGCGGACCGCCCGATCCAATGAAACAGAACCTATCACAAATCTGCGGAATTTCAAAACGTCCACAAGGCGGACGTGGATTTGCGGCGAGGCCCGGCCGGCCCCGCGCCCGGACTTCAGGAGCCCTTGCCCGGTTTCGGGCTGAAGTATTTCTCGTACTTGCCGGTCTCGCGCTCGTACTGTTCGCGGTCGGCGGGAGGCGTGCCCTTGACGGTGATGTTGGGCCAGACCTTGGCGTATTCGGCGTTGACCTGAAGCCATTTGCCGTCCGGCTCGTCCTCGGTGTCGGGGACGATGGCGTCGACGGGGCATTCGGGCTCGCACACGCCGCAGTCGATGCATTCGTCGGGCGCGATGACCAGGAAGTTCTCGCCCTCGTAGAAGCAGTCGACCGGACACACCTCGACACAGTCCATGAACTTACATTTCACGCAGGCGTCGGTGACGATGTAGGTCATGAGGCGAAGGGCGGGCGTCGGTCTGTGGGCGAGAGGCCTGCGACATGGCGGCCGCGCAACCAACTGTCAACAGCGGGGCTTAAGGCGAGAGCGGTTCTCAAGGCCGGCGCGTCCGCCTTGACAACGGCAGGGCTTAATCGCAACTGTATCGATTGCATATTCATCCCACCGACAGGATTCCTCCATGCGCTCTCCCTTCGTGAAATACGCCGTTGTCGGCGCCCTGGCGCTCAGCCTCGCCGCCGGCGGCGCCGTGGTCGCCCAGGCCGCCCTGACCAAGATCCCCGCCGAAGTCACCGCCGGGAACTACGACCTGGAATCCAGCCACGGCAAGATCACCTGGTCGGTCAACCACTTCGGCCTGTCGACCTATACGGGCCAGTTCGTGAACGTGAAGGCCCAACTGAAGCTGGACCCGGCCAACCCGTCCGCCTCGACCCTGACCGCCACCATCCCGCTGACCGACGTGGCGCCGAACGACGACCGGTTGAAGGCCCACCTGCAGACCGCCGACTTCTTCGACACCGCCAATCACCCGACCGCCACCTTCGTCTCGCGCTCGGTGACGGTCGATCCGTCCGATCCGAACGAGGCCACGGTGGTCGGCGACCTGACCCTGAAGGGCGTGACCAAGCCCGTCACCATCGAGGTCGAGTTCAACGGCGCCGGAACCGTCATGGGCGCCTACAAGGCCGGCTTCGACGGCGAGGCGACCATCAAACGCTCGGACTTCGGCATCAACTACGCCCTGCCGGCCGTGTCCGACGAGGTGAAGCTGCACATCGAAGGCGAGTTCGTGATTCAGAAGTAGGCCTACCGCGCTTTGCGCTACATGAGGTCATTCCTGGCCTACCGCGCTTCGCGCGACTCGAGGTCATTCCTGGCCTACCGCGCTTCGCGCGACTCGAGGCCATTCCTGGCCTACCGCGCTTCGCGCTACATGAGGCCGTTTAGGCTGTAAGCGAATAGAGGGCGCGGGCCTCCTCGGCGGGTCCGCGCCTTTCGCCCAAGGCTTCCACGCGCAGGCTGACGACGCGTCCGTTCTGGGCGAAGGTCAGCAGGTCGCCGACGTGGACGCCGCGACTGGGCTTGTCCAGCCGCGTCTCGCGCCCGTTATGCGTCAGCCGCACCGCGCCGCGCTCGACCAGATCGGCGGCCAGCCCCCGCGTCTTCACGAACCGCGCGCGCCACAGCCAGATGTCGATGCGGCAGGCGTCCTCGCTCAAGCCTTGGCCTTCCGACGCGGGCGGCGGCGTCTGGGCCGCGCGGGCGGCGTCTCCGTCAGGGCCGCCAGCGCCGCGAAGGGCGAATCCTTCACCGGCCTGGGCTGGACGCCGGGCTTGTCCGGCTGGCGGGCGCGTTCGGTCTTCAGGGCGGCGATGACCTGTTTCGCCTGAGCGGCGTTCCAGCCGAGTTCGGTCAGGGCTTCGTCCGACAATCGCCCGTGATTGGCGGCGCGCAGCTCGGCCATCTTTTCCAGCGTCTCCACCGGCGCCAGCCAGCGTCCCGCCAGCCGCAGGCCGTGGGCCGACAACAGGCGCGGCGAGGGCGTCTCGACCGGGGCGGGGATCAGGTCGGGCGTCGCCGGGATCAGAGGGGCGGCGACGAAGGCCTGTGCGAAATGGCGCGCGCGCGGCTTCTGCAGGCCCGGAAGCCAGATGGAATGGACGCCGACGCGGATGGCGAAGCTTCTCAGGGTGCGCCGCTCCACCTGGCTCAGGGCCGCCAGATCGCGCTCGACCTCGCGCCGGTCGATCAGGCCCCCGGCCTCGATCAGGCGGAAGGCGACGCCGCGCGGCAGGCCCTTCAGGGCGCCGGTCTCGACCGCCTGGCGAAGACGGCGCAGGTCGCGCAGCGCCCGGCCCGCCTCGGACGCCAGCCAGGCCTCGATGCGGCGCTGGGCGCGCTCGCGGGCGGGTGTCGGACCCAGATCGCCCAACAGGCGGGCGGCGGGCGAAAACGGATCGGCTCCCTGCGGCGTCGCCGTGACCTGGGCCGTCAGCACGCCGCGCCACAGCACCGCGCCGTCGGGCGTGACGGAAAACGCCTCGTCCGGCTCTGACGCCAGACGGCCCAGGCGGCGGTTGATCTCGGGCGTCACGGCGCGCACCGCCGCCTGACGCAGGGTGCGGTCCTCCAGCGCCGAGGCGCCCTTCTCCATCTGGAAGCGCACCCCCTCCAGCTGGCCCACCACCTGACCCTCGACCGTCACCTCGCCGTCGTCGGCGACGCCTGCAAATGTGTCGTCGCGCACGTTCAGGGCGCGCATCAGGGCCGTGGTGCGCCGATCCACGAACCGCGCGGTCAGCCGTTCGTGCAGCACGTCGGACAGCCGATCCTCCAGCGCGCGGGTCCTGTCGCGCCACCCTTGCGCGTCGTGAACCCAGTCGGGCCGGTTGGCGATGTAGGACAGGGTGCGCACCGCCGACAGCCGCGCTGACAACTGGTCGATCTGGCCGTCGTCGCGGTCCACGAAGGCGAAGCGCGGCGCCATCCAGTCGTCGTTCAGCCGCCCGCGTTTGCCGGTCAGGGCGTGGAACACGTCCTTGGCCAGACGGGCGTGTTCGTCCAACGTCGTCTTCTGGAAGTCCGGCAGCTGGCACGCCTCCCACAGCCGCATGATCGCCCCGCGCGACCGGCCGATGCGGGCGATCTCCTCGTCCTTGATCAGGCGGCGCAGCAGGGTCTCGTCCAGCGCCTCGGCCGTCAGGCTCAGGCCCGACCGCCCCGGCGTCACCGTCAGCGACCGCAACAGGTCGGGCAGGGTGTCGAAGTCCAGACGGGCGTTGCGCCATTCCGCCGCCTCGACCGGATCGAACCGATGCTCGACCACCTGTTCGACCAGATCGGGGTCCAGATCCTCGGCCTCGGCCGTGACGCCGAAGGTGCCGTCGCGCAGATGCCGGCCGGCCCGCCCGGCGATCTGGCCGATCTCATGGGCATGCAGCCAGCGGGTCCGGCGCCCGTCGAACTTCCGCAAGCCCGCAAAGGCCACATGGTCCACGTCCATGTTCAGCCCCATGCCGATGGCGTCGGTGGCGACCAGGAAATCGACCTCGCCCGACTGATATAGGGCCACTTGGGCGTTGCGGGTGCGGGGCGACAGACTGCCCATCACCACGGCCGCCCCGCCCCTCTGGCGCCGGATCAGTTCGGCGATGGCGTAGACCCGGTCGGTGGAGAAGGCGACGATGGCGCTGCGGCGGGGCAGGCGGGTCAGCTTCTTCGATCCGGCATAGGACAGGGTGGACAGCCGGTCGCGCGTCACGATCTCCACGTCCGGGACCAGGCGGCGGATCAGCGGCTCCATGGTCCCGGCGCCCAGGAACATGGTCTCGAACCGGCCGCGCGCGTGCAGCAGCCGCTGGGTGAAGACATGGCCGCGCTCCGGGTCCGCGACCAGCTGAATTTCGTCGATGGCCAGGAATTCGACCGACCGCTCCAGGGGCATGGCCTCGACGGTGCAGACGAAATAGTGCGGGCGCGGCGGGACGATCTTCTCCTCGCCGGTGATCAGGGCGACGGCTGAGGCCCCGCGCTGTCTGACGATCCGCTCATAGATTTCGCGCGCCAGCAGCCTGAGCGGCAGGCCGATCATGCCCGAGGCGTGACCCAGCATCCGCTCGACCGCCAGATGGGTCTTGCCGGTGTTTGTGGGGCCCAGGACCGCGGTGACGCGCGAGGGGGCCAGACCTGCGGACCGGTCGCTCATGATGGTCTCAAGGTGGCGACGATTTCCGGCGACGGCAAGCGCGGCCGCTACCGGCCCAGCGCGCGAAGGCCCATGCGGACCAGCACCGACAGACTGCCGGCCTGCATCTTGGTCATGACCTTGGCGCGGAAAATCTCGACGGTGCGGGGGCTGATGTCGAGCGCCTGGGCGATCTCCTTGTTGGAGCGGCCCTCGATCAGGGCGTCGAACACCTGTCGTTCGCGCGGGGTCAGGGTCAGCAGGCGGGACTGCGTCTCTTCTTGCTGTGTCCGTTCCGCGGTCAGCACGTCCAGCGCGGCCATGCAGCCCCGAACCGACTCCAGGATGCGGTCGGGATCGAACGGCTTTTCGATGAAATCGGTCACGCCGGCCTTCATCGTCTGCACGGCCAGGGGCACGTCGGCATGGCCGGTGATGACGATGATCGGCCAGGCGTCGCCGCGCAGCGACCGCAATCGACGGATCAGCTCGGGTCCCTCCATGCCCGGCATCCGCACGTCGGTCACCACGCAGGCGTAGCGGTCGTCCGGCAGGGCGTTCAGGAAGTCGGCGGCGCCGACGAAGGCGCGGGCGCGCAAGCCCTCCCCTCGCAACAGCATCAAAAGCGAGTCCCGCATGGGCGCGTCGTCGACGATGAACACCGAATAGGGGGTCAACATGCGGTCTCTGCCTCCGTGACGCGGGGCAGGCGGAAGGCGAAGACGGCGCCGCCCAGAGTGCTGCGGTCGATCTTGAGGGTCGCGCCGTGGCTCTCGACGATGGAGCGGGTGACGGACAGGCCCAGGCCCATGCCGCCGGTCTTGGACGTGGCCATCGGGCGGAAGATCTGGTCGATCCGGTCCTGCGATATGCCGGGGCCGTTGTCCTCGACACGGAACTCGTAGGCTTCGGGTCCTATGCGACGGCCGACGATCAGGACCAGCGGCTCGGCCCGACCGTTCACGGCGTCCACCGCATTGCGCACCAGATTGGAGACGGCCTGTTGAATCTGGATGCGGTCGGCCATGACGTGATCATCCTCGCCGTCGATGTCGAACCGTATGGTCACGCCCGCGTCTCGGCCGATCATGGCGAAGACGGGCGCCATCTCCTCCACCAGGGACGACGCCCGCTCGGGCCGGATGGCGTGGTCGCCCGTCGAGATCCGCTCGCGCATGTGCCGGATGATGTCGCCGGCGCGCAGAATCTGGGTCTTGGCCAGATCCAGCGAGCGGGTGACGCTGTCGCCCATCGGCCCGGCCAGGGCGGCGTCGCGGCGGCCGGCGTGCAGATAGACGGCGGCCGCCGACAGCGGCTGGTTCAGTTCATGCGCCAGGGTCGCGGCCATTTCCCCCATCGCGTTCAGCCGCCAGACGCCGTGAGGCTGGTCTTTCGGACCCTGTTCGCGCGGGGACTGGACGAGATCGACGGCGTCGCGCGCGTCGCGCAGCGCCTCGACGGCTTCGGCGAAGCGGCGGCACAGTTCAGCGACGACGGCGGCGACGACCACGAAGACGACGGCTTGGACGATGGCGTCCGCCTGTTCGCTGCGGGTCAGGACAAGGTCGACGGCGACGCACAGCGCCACGGCGACCGCCGCCGCCCGGCGATCCGCCATGAGCGCCACGACCATGACGGCGGGAAGCAGCGGCAGATAGTGAAAATGGCCGACGTTCTGAAGCAGCGCCCGCAGCGTCGCCGCGACGCCGACCGAGACGCAGGCGATCAGAAGTCCGCTCCGCCAGCCTTTCGCCACCGAAAGCCACGGCCGCTGGGGATCGGCCGCGATCCTGCTCGCAACCTGATCCCGCGTCATGCGGAACAGCGCATCCGAAATTTTCCCGCTCCCGGCCGGCCGAATTCGGCGCGACGCCGTTTAGGATACTATTCCGTATAAATACGCAATCAATCGCCTGTTTTGAAGCGATTTTGCTTTTCCGACGGACCCTCGCCGTCAGAGCCGGGGCTCGGTCTAGGTAATCTTACTTATTCCCCGGTTCAGGAATAATATGAACCGCCAAGGCACCTTCGTCGCGATGCAGCAGCCATGCGCTTCGCGATGCGAGGGAACCGTCCCCTCGCCATGACCGCGCGCGGCTGCTTTGTGACAGATTTTTGGGGTGTAAGCGCGTGAAGTTTCTTGAGAATATGCCGGTCGGCCGGAAGTTGTTCGTGGCCTTCGCCATGGTGCTGGCGGCGATCGCCGTCATGGGCGCGGTCGTGGTCAGCAGCCTGGCCGCGCTGAATGCGGCCGGCAAGGCGAGGGGACAGGAGAACGAGATCAACCGGACCGCCGCAACGGCCGAATTCTATCTGGCGCGCCAGGAGAACGCCTATCGCGGCTATCTGTTGTCACGAGACGGCTATTACCTGGACCGTGTGAACCAGCATCGCGCCAAGTTCCTGGAGGCGATGCAGAAACTGCGCAGCGATCTGCCGACCGAGCGCGAGGCGCCGGTCGATAAGGCGCTTCAGGCCAACGCCGAATGGTACAAGAACGTGGTCGAGGCCGGTCAGGCCTTGGTCGCCGAGGGCAAGGTCGCCGAGGCCGTCGGCATGGTCGGCCGCCAAGGCGTCGCCGACACCTACATGGGCCCCAGCGAAGACGCGATCGACGAACTGCAGGAGATCAACCTGGCGGCGCTGGCGGCGTCGAAGACCGCGCAGGACAAGGCCGCGCGGGATTCCATGATCGCCGTCATCGCCGGATTGATCGCCGCCTTCGCCATCGCCCTGGGTTCGGGCTTCGCCGTGACCCGCGCCATCGTGCGGCCGATCTTCGCCATGATCGGCTACATGCAAAAACTGATGACCGGCGACACCGCCATCCAGGTCGTCGGCGCCGAGCGCAAGGACGAGTTCGGCAAGATGGGCCAGGCGATCACGGCCTTCCGCGACGCCGCCATCGAGAAGACTCGACTAGAGGCCGAGGCCGTGTCGCAGCGCTCGCTCTCGGAACAGGAACGCGCCGCCCGTGAAGCCGAAAAGGCCCGCGAGGCCGAGGCCGACCAGATCACGATCGCGGCCCTGGGCCAGGGACTGTCGGCCATGGCCAACGGCGATCTGACGCATCGTATCGAGGTCGAGTTCGCGCCGAAGGCCATGCAGCTGAAGTCCGACTTCAACGCCGCCATCGCCCAGCTTCAGCAGGCGGTCTCGGTGGTCGTGTCCAACGTCGCGGGCATCCGTTCGGGCGCCGGCGAGATTTCGCAGGCGGCCGACGATCTGTCGCGCCGCACCGAGCAGCAGGCGGCCTCGCTGGAGGAAACCGCCGCCGCCCTGGACGAGATCACCGCCACGGTGAACAAGACCGCCTCGGGCGCCCGCCAGGCCTCGGACGTGGTCCAGGCCGCGCGCGGCGACGCCGAACGCAGCGGCGTGGTCGTCGCCGACGCCGTGTCGGCCATGACCGCCATCGAACAGTCGTCCAACCAGATCAACCAGATCATCGGCGTGATCGACGAGATCGCCTTCCAGACCAATCTGCTGGCGCTGAACGCCGGGGTCGAGGCTGCGCGGGCGGGCGAGGCGGGACGCGGTTTCGCCGTGGTCGCCTCGGAGGTGCGGGCCCTGGCCCAGCGCTCGGCCGAGGCGGCCAAGGAGATCAAGACCCTGATCTCGGCCTCGGCCGGACAGGTCGGCGCGGGCGTCAAACTGGTCGGCGAGACGGGCGAGGCGCTGCAACGCATCGTCGGCCGCGTCGCCGAGATCGACAGCCTGGTCTCCGAAATCGCCGCCTCGGCCCAGGAGCAGGCCGTCGGTCTGGCCCAGGTCAATACGGCGGTGAACCAGATGGACCAGGTCACGCAACAGAACGCCGCCATGGTCGAGCAATCCACCGCCGCCAGCCATTCGCTGGCGCAGGAGGCGCAGTCGCTTCAGTCCTCAGTGTCGCACTTCCAGGTGGGCGCTGTCGCCTCCCTATCCGTGTCGCACGCCCGGCCGCAGGCCGCGGCTCCGGCGGCCGCGCCCAAGCCCGCCGGCCGCATCGTCCAGGCCCTGAAGACCCTCGGTCGCGGCGGCGCGGCCCTGAAGCCACAGACCACCGTCGTCGAAGATGGATGGGAGGAGTTCTGATGAGCGAGCCCCTGCTTCTGCCCGCACAACTGGACCTGAAGGCGGCCGACGGTCTGAAGGCGGACATCCTGGCCCGCAGGGGCGAGGACCTGACGCTGGACGGCTCCGCCGTCGAACGCCTGGGCGGTCTGGGCCTGCAGGTGCTGCTGGCCGCCCGCAAGACCTGGGCGGCGGACGGTCTCAACCTAAGGTTAGGCTTTGTCTCCGAAGCTCTGGCCGAGCAATGGGCGGCGTTCGGCGCGCCCGATTTCAACGCCGAGGGGGCGCTTGCATGACCAAGACCGTTCTGACCGTCGACGATTCCCGCACCATGCGCGACATGCTGCTGATGGCGCTGGAGGATGCGGGCTACACCGTGATCCAGGCCGTCGACGGCGTGGATGGGCTGGAGACCCTGGCCGCCAAGGGCGCGGACGTGGTCATCACCGACATCAACATGCCGCGCATGGACGGTTTCGGCTTCATCGAGGGCATGCGCGCGGATCCGAACCATCGCACCACCCCGGTGCTGGTGCTGACGACCGAGAGCGACGCCGAGAAGAAGGCCCGCGCCCGCGCCGCCGGCGCCACGGGCTGGATCGTCAAACCCTTCGACCCCGCCAAGCTGGTGGACGCCGTCCGCCGCGTGGCGGCTTAACCCAAGAGATCGATCAGGCTGGACGCATGGACGCCTTCGAAGCCATCAAGGCCACCTTCTTCCAGGAATGCGACGAACTGCTCGCGGACCTGGAACAGAAGCTGATGCTGCTGGAGCAGGGGCAGACCGACCTGGAGACGATCAACGCCGTCTTCCGCGCCGTCCATTCGGTCAAGGGCGGCGCCGGGGCGTTCGGTCTGGAGGACCTGGTGCGGTTCGCCCACGTCTTCGAGACCCTGATGGACGAACTGCGCGCGGGCCGTAAGCCGTGCGATCCGGTGACGATCAAGACCCTGCTGCGCGCGTCCGACGTGCTGGCCGACCATATCCAGGCCGCGCAGGGTCTGGCGCCCGCCGTGGACGAGGCCCGCTCGGCCGGTCTGGTCGCGGAACTGGAGATGCTGACCCACGGCGGCGAGGCGCCGGTCGTCGTCGAGGCGGAGGAAGACGACTTCGGCTTCACCCCCATGGCCTTCGACATGCCGCTGGAGCTTCCGGACATCTCCGCTGCCGTGGAACCCGCATCGGGCTGGCGCATCGTGTTCAGGCCGCATGGCCGCATGTACGCCAGCGCCAACGAGACCGGCCTGCTGCTGCGCGAACTGGCGCGGCTGGGGCCCACCACGGTCGCCCTGGACGAGGGCGGAGTTCCGATGCTGGAGAGCCTGAACGTCGAGGACGGCTGCCTGACGTGGACGGTCGAGCTGAGCGCCGCCGTCGACGAGGCCGCGGTGCGCGAAGTGTTCGACTTCGTCGAGGCCGACTGCGACCTGACCATCACGCCGCTGGACGCCGCCGGGTTGGCGCGGGTCTTCGAGGACGAGCCGCCAGCGGTCCTGCCCGCGAGCGACGACCTGGACATCGCCGCCTTGCTGGCCAAGGCGACGGCCGTCGCCGAGCCGGTCCCCGCGCTCCAACCAATCACGCCCCAACCTGTCGCGCCCGAGCCGGCGCCTGTGGTCAGCGCGCCGCCCCAATCCGTCGCCCCCGCCCCCGCCGCCGCTCCGGCCGCTCCGGCGCCCGTGACGATCCGCGTCGATCTGGATCGCGTCGACCGGCTGATCAACGTGGTCGGCGAATTGGTCATCCAACAGGCCATGCTGTCCCAGCGCGTGCTGGAAAGCGGCCTGGCCCGGTCGTCCGGCATCGCCCTGGGCATGGAGGACCTGGAACTGCTGACGCGCGAGATCCAGGACAGCGTCATGGCCATCCGCGCCCAGCCGGTGAAGTCGGTGTTCCAGCGCATGCCGCGCCTGGTCCGCGAAGTCGCCGACATGGTCTCCAAACAGGTGCGTCTGGTCACGGCGGGCGAGGACACCGAGGTCGACAAGACCGTGGTCGAACGCCTGGCCGAACCGATCACCCACATGCTGCGCAACGCCATCGACCACGGGCTGGAGACGCCCGAGGAGCGCCTCGCCGCCGGCAAGCCCGCCGAGGGCGTGGTGCGGCTGGCGGCCCTGCATCGCTCGGGCCGAATCGTCATCGAGATTTCCGACGACGGCAGGGGCATCAACCGCGAGCGGGTCCGCAAGATCGCCGTCGACAAGGGGCTGATCGCCGCCGACGCCGTCCTGACCGACGAACAGACCGACAATCTGATCTTCCTGCCCGGCTTCTCAACAGCCGCCGTCGTGTCCGACATCTCGGGCCGAGGCGTGGGCATGGACGTGGTCAAGCGTTCGATCCAGGCGCTTGGGGGCCGCATCTCCATCAGTTCCGTTCCCGGCAAGGGTTCGACCTTCACCCTCAGCCTGCCGCTGACGCTGGCGGTGCTGGACGGCATGGTCGTCACCGCCGCCGAACAGACGCTGATCACGCCCCTGCCGACCATCGTCGAGAGCCTGACACCCCAGGCGGCCGATCTGCACCACGTCGGCGGCGTCGATCCCGTCATCCGATTCCGCGACCGCTTCCTGCCGCTGATCGACGTGGCCCTGACCCTGGGTTTCCGCGACACGCCGATGTCGCCGACGGACGGCGTCGCCGTGGTGGTCGAGACCGAAGGCGGTCAGCAGGCGGCCCTGCTGTTCGAGGCCATCCAGGGCCAGCGCCAGGTCGTCATCAAGAGCCTGGAGACCAACTATCAACCGGTCGAGGGCGTCGCCGCCGCCACCATCCTGGGCGACGGTCGCGTGGCCCTGATCCTGGATGTCGATGTCCTCGTCACCGACATGCGCCGAAAATCCCTTCGACCCGACTTCAAGCTTGCGAGCTGACCCATGACCGAAGCCAACGATTCCCGCGAACTCATCGCCTTCCGCATCGGCAGCCAGGAATTCTGCGTCGACATCATGTCGGTGCGCGAAATCCGCGGCTGGACGCCGGCGACGCCGCTGCCGCGCTCGCCCGGTTACATGAAGGGCGTCATCAACCTGCGCGGCACGGTCCTGCCGATCATCGACCTGGGCGCCCGCTTCGGTCTCGAGACGTCCGAGCCGACGGCCCGCCACGTCATCATGGTCGCCCATATCGGCGGGCGGATGGTCGGTCTGCTGGTCGACGCCGTGTCCGACATCCTGCAGATGAGCGACGCCGCCGTGCAGCCGACGCCGGACGTGGCCAGCGACCGGGTCAAGACCTTCGTGAAGGGCATCTTCTCCATCGACGGCCGCATGATCAGCCTGATCGACCTGGAACACATCCTGCCCCAGGTCGAGGCCGAGGCGGCATGAATCCCGCTGCCGGCCGGGGCTCCATCGTCGAAGGCGAATTCGTCTTCACGGCCGAAGACTTCCGCCATATCGCCGAAATGCTGCACGCCCATGCGGGCATCGCCCTGAACGAGGGCAAGGCCGCGCTGGTCTATTCCCGCCTGGCCAAACGCCTGCGGACGCTGGGGCTGTCTAGCTTTCGCGAATACTGCGCCCTGGTCGAGGGCGTGGACGGGGTGGACGAGCGCCAGAAGATGACGGCGGCCCTGACCACCAACGTCACCCGCTTCTACCGCGAGCCGCACCATTTCGACGATCTGCGCGACCGGGTCATGCCGCGGCTGGCCGAGCGCGCACGCGCCGGCGGGCGGGTGCGCTTGTGGTCGGCCGCCTGTTCGAACGGGCAGGAACCCTATTCGATGGCGCTGACGGTGCTGTCGGTCCTGCCCGAGGCGGCGGACCTGGACGTGCGCATCCTGGCCACCGACATCGACCCCAACATGGTCGCCCAGGGCCACCACGGGACCTATTCCGAAGAGGCGCTGGAGCCGGCGCCAGTCACGCTGTGGCGCAAATATTTCGACCGGGCGGATCGCGGCCAGTGGACCGCCGGCGCCCAGCTGAAGCGGCTGGTCGCGTTTCGCGAACTGAACCTGATCGGCGACTGGCCGATGAAGGGCCGGTTCGACGTCATCTTCTGTCGCAACGTGGTCATCTATTTCGACGAGACGACGCAGGAGCGGGTGTGGAAGCGGTTCACCCCGCTGATGACGCCGGGCGCGACCCTCTATATCGGCCATTCCGAGCGCGTGTCCGGTCCGGCCGCGGCCCAGTTGCAGACCGCCGGCCTGACCACCTATCGCCTGGGGGGCGCGGCATGACGGCGCCCGTCCGCGTCCTGGTCGTCGACGACAGCCTGACCATGCGCGGGCTGATCTCGGCCGCGCTGAAGTCGGATCCCGAGATCGAGGTGGTCGGCACGGCCGCCGATCCCATAGAGGCGCGCGCCGCCATCAAGGCGCTGAACCCAGACGTCGTCACCCTGGACGTCGAAATGCCCAACATGAACGGGCTGGAGTTTCTGGAAAAGATCATGCGGCTGCGGCCCATGCCGGTGGTCATGGTCTCGACCCTGACGGCGGCGGGCACCGACGTGACCCTGGCGGCGCTGGAGATCGGGGCCGTGGACGCCGTGGCCAAGCCGGCCGTCGCCAGCGCCGAGGCCTTCCACGAACTGATCGCCAAGGTGAAGGCCGCCGCCCGGTCCCGGGTGCGCGCGCGCGGCGATGCGCCCGCCGGCGCCGCCGCGCCCAGCGCCTATCGCGCCGCGCCCGACCACATCCTGGCCATCGGCTCGTCCACCGGCGGGGTCGAGGCCCTGTTGACGGTGTTGGGCGGGTTTCCCGCCGACTGCCCGGCGACGGTCATCACCCAGCATATGCCGGCCGCCTTCACCGCCAGCTTCGCCGCGCGTCTGGACCGGGTCTGCGCGCCGACCGTCAGCGAGGCGGTCGAGGGCGCCCCCCTGAAACCCGGCCATATCTATCTGGCGCCCGGCGGCGTGGCCCATCTGGAGGCGGCGCCCGGCGTCCAGCCGCGCTGCCGCCTGGTCGCCAGCGATCCGGTCAACGGTCATCGCCCGTCCGTGGACGTGCTGTTCGAATCCGTCGCCCGGCTGAAGCGTCCGATGACCGGGGTCATCCTGACCGGCATGGGCAAGGACGGCGCGCGCGGTCTTCTGGCCATGCGCGAGGCCGGCGGCCATACGCTGGGTCAGGACGAAGCCAGCTGCGTGGTCTACGGCATGCCGAAGGCCGCCTTCGAACTGGGCGCCGTGGAACGGCAACTGCCGCTGCACCGCCTGTCCACCGCCATTCTTGACCTGTGCGCCGATCCGGCCGCGCGGTCCGTCGCCTAACCGGGAGCCTTCATCATGCCCGCCGCCGCCTCTCTCCACTGCCTGGTCGTCGACGATCAGATGACGATGCGCTCGCTGGTCCGCACCAGCCTGCAGCAACTGGGGGTGAGGGAAATCCGCGAAGCCGCCGACGGCGAGATCGCCCTGCGCGAAATCGTCACCAAGCCCGCGCACCTGATCATCTCGGACTACAACATGCCCAATCTGGACGGGCTGGGGCTGCTGCGCGCCGTGTGCGCCCACCCGCCGATCTCCAAGACCGCCTTCATCATGCTGACCGGCCGGGCCGATCGCGAACTGGTGCAGCAGGCGGTTCAATTCGGGGTCAACAACTATCTGGTCAAGCCGTTCACCGTGGCCCAGCTGAAAGGCAAGCTGGAAGCCGTCTTCGGCGCCCTGACATGACCCACGCCGCCCTGATGATCGGCGCGGAACGGCGCCTGCACGTCGGTCAGGGCGAACATCACGTCACGGCCGATCCCGATGTCGTGCTCTCGACCATCCTGGGCTCGTGCGTGGCCATGTGCCTGCGCGACCCGCTGGCGGGCGTCGGCGGCATGAACCACTTCCTGCTGCCCGAGGGCGCGGGCGCGGGGACCGACGCCGGCCGCCGCTACGGCGCCTATGCGATGGAACTGCTGATCAACGACGTGCTCAAGGCCGGCGGGCGACGCGAACGCCTGGAGGCCAAGCTGTTCGGCGGCGGCCGCATGTTCGATTCCCTGCGCGACGTCGGCCGCGCCAACGCCGACTTCGCCGAACGTTTCCTGCGCGACGAAGGCATACCCGTCGTCGGCGGCAGCCTGAGGGGCGACGGCGGGCGGCGCGTCCACTATTGGCCGGTCTCGGGTCGGGCCCTGCAGCGCGGCGTCACCGACACTGTCGCGCCCCGTCCCGTTCCGATCGCGCCGCCGGTCGAGACCGGGGCGCTGGAACTGTTCTGATGACCCTGCCGTCCGATCACGCCCGACTGCTGGAGGCCGTCGCGGACGAACTGGCGCAGGTGCGTCAGGAACTGGGCGGCGTCGAGACCCTGGTCGGCGATCTGACACCCCATGCCCCGTCGCAGGACCGCCCCCGCATCCTGACCGAGGCGCAGAGCCTGGATGTGTTGATCCAGAAGGTCGAGGCCCTGTCCGGCGTCCTGCGCAGCCTGGGCGCCGGCGTCGCGCCCGCCCGCGCCGTCGCGGGCGTGACCCTGACCGATCTGGCCGCGCGGCTGAGTCTTGCGGAGGGCGAACCGACGGTTCCCACCGCCAATGCGGGCGATCTGCTGCTGTTCTGACCGACGCGCCCGCCAAAGCCATCGATGGATATTCCCGCCTGGGCGGCGTGTGACGCGCGACCGCGCGCATTTCGACGGCTGTCGCCAGCAGTTAACGCGCGTCGCGGGCGCGCGGAACAGGGGAGAAACGAATCAGGACCGAATCATCGACACGGCCCGATTCGCGATTTGTTCACTGCAACATATTGTATCTTAACGTGGATTAACCACAATCGGCCGTCGCCCCGCGCTGGCGGCGCCTTGTCGCGTCCGGCTTTTTGGCGAACTGACATCGAACGTCTTTCGCCTCGCCGCGTGAACCGCTACTGCACACGGCATGGCCCCGTAGCTCAGCTGCATAGAGCAAGGCTTTCCTAAAGCCGAGGTCGCAGGTTGGAGTCCTGCCGGGGTCGCCATTTCCCTGTCGGGACCACTTAGAACTGGCTCAAAACCAGTTAGAAGTGGCTCAACATGAGAGCCGGTCGCAATTCGCGCCAAACCTCGAAGCAGCCAGTTCTGACTCATCTCGGCGGTTCGGGGCGTCCGCTTTGGGCAATGGGTCGATCAACGGCCGAACGCGCAAATCTGACTGACGCGCGCGCGAGACGCGGCTACAGCCAAATGGCAGGATGTAAGTGTTTGGTTGCAAACAACGAAGGCGAGGGCGGCACTGGGATCGATCATGGGGTGAGGCTGGCCGAGGCGGCGGGCGTTGAGAACATGTGAGATACCCATGCAACCACGCCTTTAGCCGAAGCCGGGACATACGCGTGGGCTGCGCCGGACTTGGTCGACCCTAGTGCGCTGGTCCGAGAAGCGGGGATCGCGAGATCAATATCGGGTTTATGCCAGCTTGAAGAAGGTCGCGATCGCCGTGACGGCGACGCCGACCAGAATCGCCACCACGATCTTGTCTCCGACGTAAGCGGCCACGCGGGGCCCCCAGGCGGAGATCGTCTTTCGGTCGGATTTCTTAGGAGTCGGCTCGGGCCGGCTGGCACGGTCGATGGCCTGCGTCAGCAGTGCCTTCCCTGCACGGTCTCCAAGACCAACGGCGTCCATTCTTGCGCTGATCTTCGCAGCGAAGGCGGCGATTCGCTCGGACTGGAATTCCGCGTGCTTAACCCGAAGGACGACGGAGTTCCGGTTGCCGAGCGCCTTGCGTCCCTCGAGCACCGCCTGCCTTGCGATGGGCTCTACGGCCTGGACGATCCTTTTGATTGTTCCGCCGGAGCGAACGAGGCCGCGCGCCGCGTGGTCTGCAACGATGACGGCGATCTCGTCGCTGATGGTTCGATCGGCCTCATCCCAGGCCTGATCGATCCCCCGCTTCATCGCGGTAACGTCACTGGTCATTCGGCTTCTCGGCTTTCCGGGCGTAGGCGGCGTCAATGTGGCGGTAGAGCTCGGGCGCGTTGTCGTCGCGAACGGACATTGCGAACAAAGCCCCCCGGATCATCTCGACGGGAAGGCGGGGCGGCTGGGGCACGTCCGCCGCCCCCTCTCCCGCGCGGGCGAAATCGAACAGGTTCGACGCGCGGGCGTACAAGTCGGCAGAGTCGAGAAGCACCATCAGAAAATGGCTGTCCCCGACGATCTTGCGCTTGGGGCCGCTGAGGTCGGCGTGGAGGCCTCGCAGCCGCGCCATCTGCACCTGGAGAACGTTCAGAAGTTCGACGAGCGGCTCGGCCTGCGAAGGCGAGCAAGCCTCGATCATGTCACGAATGTCGGGGACGATCCCGTCCGGCACGCTGGGGATGTCGAACGCCGGCGCCGCTTGATCCTCGAAATGTCCCCCGTTCGGCTTCTTGCGGCTACAAGGCACGAGCGTCTGAACGCAGCGATCTGCGTAGTCGCACAGCTTGCTCAGCGTCAGCGGCATCGTCGCACGGACGGCGAGGTAACGTTGCTCCCGACGATCCTCGACCTGCCGTATCTGTCGCTGGATGAAGACCGCGCCGATCAGCGCGGCCAGGAGCGCCAGAGCCCCCGCGAAAATGGTCTCCCAGTCGGACACCCACAGAAAGAGGACGGCGCTCTCGAAGCGCGTCCAGGCTGTCGCGAAACACACCGGGCGATCGAGGCAAACCTCTCGGCGGGCCGTCAGAACCGTAAAGAGCAGGAGGTAGGCGCCGAGCAGCCAGAGCCAGCGTCGCGCCAACCAGTCAAGGATGCCGCCTCGGGTCGAACGACGTTGACCTTGCGTTGACGCCGAGGGTCTTGGAGCCGCCGGGCGGGTCATAGCCAGTCTCGCTGCTGAGCGCTGATATCTTCCCGTTCAGCGTCATGGTCGTAGGTGGAGGCGATCCGCTCGAGACAAGCGGCCGTCCGTGGCCAATCGAACCGGAGGGCTTCGGCATCGGCCCGGTATCGAGCGGCGAGATCCCGTTCCTGGTCGCCCCCATCGTGAGGCATTCGCGTCGTGACGCCGCGGCGATTGTACACGCCGATCTCGAACCCCGACTCCAGATGTCGGCTGCGGACCATTTCGATGATCTCCCTCACCGGCTGGGGCGGCCAGGGCTCGTTCGTTGTACGCTTGGCGGCGGACAGGATGTCACCGATCTTGCTATCGCCGATGTCGCCACGCCCGACTTCATGGAGTGTCTTGCGAACGACCTTCACCCAGTCCTCCAGTGCGGATGCGTCGATCAACCCTTGATCGTCGGCTCCGGGCACCCGGGACCACTCGTGAAGGACATCGTAGGCCTGACTGGCCAGGTCCGCTGTCCGTTCCGGGTTCTCCGGCGGATCTTCCACGACTCCGCTGTCCTTGGCGGGGAGGTAGATCAGTTTGATCAGATAGGTGAACAGCTCCGGATCCCGGGCCAGGGCGCGCTGGATCGTTCGTGGCGGCCGCTGCGAATGCCGGAGGGCCTGAAAGTAAATCCACTCCAGTCCAACGATATCCTGTTCGGTGACGTGGGGATCCTCGTCAAGCCGATCCAGGATGAGCCCGACATAGTAGCCGAACATCGTCGCATCGTTGCCTTCGAGGCGTTCATCCGACACCGCCGCCGCCTTGAGCGTACGGATCAGGACCTGACCATCAGGCTTGCTGCCGATGATATTGCCGAGCCAGGCGACCGCTTCGCGTGACCGGTTCGCGTCGATCAGATGATCGACCACGGTCGCGGCGTCGGCGTCGTCGGGGAGGCGGAAGATCGAGATCGCCTTCCAGTAGGCGATCGACAGGGTTCGGGAACGCGCCGCGACATCGGCCCAGACGGCCGCACTCGGCGTCAGGGCATCTACGATTCTCGCCTGGGCGATCTCGCCCCAATCTCCGTCGATCGCCTCGCGCCAACGGTCGCGCGTCCAGATGTCTTTGTCGCCGCCGTCCTGTTCGCGCAGACCATAGAAAAGACCGATCCCCAGTCCGGCTTCAGCGGTGTCCGTCGACCGAAGACCCCGGTGGAGGAGCGCACGTTTGAGCTCGGCGGAAGCGGCTGAGCGGCTCAGGGCCAGCCCCAGCGCGGAATGAAGTGTCGTCGTTTGCGCGAACGTGAAGATGCCCTCGACATCGAGTTCGGCGACAAGGTCGTCCGCCGCTTTCGACTGATCGGCCTCAAGTTCGGCTTGTTGATCTTGCCAGCTGATCCCCGGGCGCCGGGAGCCCGCTCCGGCCTTGAAGAGCCAACGGACGCGATCTTCGGCCTGCTTGGGTTCGAGACGATCCAGAAGATCGTCGAGCGGTGCGAGCTCGGTCTCTGGAGCCGCCCACTCTGCATCGGCGAAGGCGCGGTGCTGGTGCAGGAAACCCCGCAGAGTATCTCTGAGGGCTTCGGCGTCCTCAGGCTCAAGGGGGCTGGCCGCGAGTTCGCCAAGCTTCGTGATCGCCTGCTTTCGCCATTCCGGATCGAAGCTGCCCCAAAGCTTGATCAGCTTTCGCCAGCGCCTGACGTCGTCGCCGGCGGCGACCAGGAGGCGCTGTCCGATCTCGCGAGCCGCGGTTCCCACGGTCTGCCAGGTTACGGTCTCGGGTACATCGGGGGTGAAGTCCCGCCAGCTTGGCTTTGATGAGGGCTCAGAAACGTCGTGGGACTTCGGGGCCAGATTCAACAACAGCTTCCAGCCGGCGCTCGGGACGGTCTGCAGAACGCGGTCAATGACGCGCAGGCGCTGTTCTGGCGAGGCGTAGGTCTGAGGGGACCAGGTCACGAATATTCTTCGAAGCGAGGCTCCTGGCCGATTTCCCCACTTTCCGCCCGGGTCGACCGCGTCAAGGCGCGCCAGCAGCAGAGCTGCGCGGGTGAGGTAGTCTGGACTGCGGGCGAGCATTTCGAGCGCCCAGAGCAGATGAGAGAGATACTCGGTGGGATGGAGGAAGCCTTCGTCACTCCGGAACAGCGAGAGCACGGCCGGATCGGTCCCTTCGAGACCATCCTCGAGCGCATCGAGGAAGGCGGTGGGGGCCGCTTCCGCCAGATACTGGAAGTCATTGGACAGGGACCACCAGAGCCCTGCCGGCGCATTACCCAGAAGCCGTTTGACGGCCCGGCTGGGCCGGTCGGCGACGCTGGCCGCCGGCTGTGCGCGGTCTGGGTAGACCGCCAGGGCGATCATCGCCTCCGTCAGTCCCCGACGCAGCACAGGAGACGGTTCGTCGTCGAACTCGCCTGGCTCTTCATAGTAGGGGCTCTTCGGCGCGCGGTCGAAGCGGGGGTTGATCGACCCCATCACCCGTTCGAAGGCCTTCTCGAAACGGTCGAACTGATCACTGCTGACCTGACCCGCAATTTGCGTCCACAGGTCGAGAAGCGACACGACCTTCCAGACCGAACCCGCCCGAACCAGAGGGCCGCCCAGTTCAGCCAGTCGCGCCAGGCCGGCTGACACTTCCGCATAAGGGCGGCCAGCGAGTTCGCTGACGATCTCCCGATCGACCGAGTTATGATCGACCCATGCGCCCGCGAACATCGCCGCGATCAGGTCCGGCGACGCCGTCTTCGCCCAGTCGGTCCGGAATTGCGGAGCCGCCGGCATCAATCGACGAAGCACCGTAATGCTGCGGCCGGAGAGATGAGCCCATCTGTGCGCATCCTCCTCTGCCACGCCTGCGGCGGAGAGGGCGCGTTCAAGGTCATATCTCCATGGCCGAGGAAGGACCTGTAGTCCGCCGACCCCGGTCGCGTTCGCGCCGAAGACCGCAAAGACGTGGTGCCCGTCATCGACCAACTGGCGGGCCAGTCCTGGTTCCGGTTCCGTGACGACAACGATCAGAGGGGTTCCAAGACCGATCAGTCGACGCGCGATGTCAGGGCTGTCGGCGACGACGCAACGGCTCCAGTAGGTGAGCCTGAAAGGTTCCGGCAGAGGGCTCGCCGAGGCGTAGAGGAAGGCCATGCCCTCATCAGGAGCCTCCGCCTGTATAGCGAGCACCTCCGGCGGATTGCGCAGCCACTGAAGGACGGACTTCTGTTCGACATCGCGCCCTACCAGGACGACATCAGGCGTCAGCGGCGTCTCCGTCGCGCGAATCCACTCGGCCCAGACCTCCTCCATATTACGGAGACCTTCCGGTCGGCGACCGATCCTGACTGCCAGCCACTGGGCCACCGCGGGCGCCCGCTCGAGCCAGTGTACGAGATCGTCGGCGTCGATGACGATCACGTCGCGCCAGACGCCCAGAGCCTTCTTCTCTGCGACCCAAGCCTCTTTTGAGGGGAATCGCTGTGGGGTTACGAAAACGAAGGTCGTGTCGTCGGGCCTCCGTCCGAGGGGATCGCTCGTTCGCTTCGTGAAATCCTCTTCCGCTTTCGCACGGATCGCATTCCGTTGTGCGCCGATCTCCCATACTGAAGCGCCGGTGGGGATGAAAGGTGCGCCCGCCGCCACCACGCACACCCCGTCCCATCCAGGGAACTGGATGCTTTCGTCGGACGGAAAGCGGATTTCGGCGTCGGCGCCGACCGTTGCGTAAATGAGCCGGCTGATGAGCTCCGGCATGCCTGATTGACCATCTCGCCGTTCGCCCCATTGGGAGAGGTCGGTCGCGTTGATCCAGCGAACCAGCCCGCCGGCCTGAGGTGCCGGTGGCGGCGCCGTCATGGACTTCGCCACGACTCCGCCGGCCACGAACTCCAAGCCCTCTCCTTCGAGTGCGCCCCGGATCGCCTGGGCGTTGTTCGTGACCGGCGTTCGTACCCCTCGTTCGAAGTCAGCCACGGTCGAGGTCGCGACCTTGGCTGCAGCCGCGAGATCCTGCTGTGACCAAGCCAGAAGCGCTCTGGCGGCCTTGACCTGCTCGGGGAGTAGGGTGTCGGAAGGTAAGATCATATTTTTACTATGACATCCATTGATGCTTCGGTCAAACGCTGATCTTTGAGCCGATTGTGTGGGGCGCGCCACAGACCCGCGCTCAACCCTACCTCAATGGACAAGGGGACCGGTTGGTGATCGGGTGACCCCATGCTGCAGATCGCGACAGGCAAGCTGTTCACCCGCGCGGCGTCGCGGACCAACCGGCTTCGGGGCGTGCTCTACACCAACGCCCGCTTCGGCTTTGACGAGCGCAGGATCGAGACCGCGGCCGGGGTGCTGTTGAGCACCACGCCGGAGAACGGGGTCCATCCGGTCATCTTCGAGATGGACGAGCAGATCGAAAGCCATGAGTCCGGCAGCGACTTCCTGATCTCCCACACCATGGGGCCCTACCTCGACGACTTCGCGATCGTGGCCACCTTCGGCCTTCAGGTCCTGGTGTCGCCGGATCGGGATCTGGTCCGGGACCTGACGCCGAGCCGAGGGGAGGGCGAGCTCGGCCTGTCGCGCTATGTGGCCCGGGTCTTCGACCCCTTTGTCGCGGTTCTGGAGGAGGACATCCGCGACTTCGAGAGCTTCGTCGGCCAACTCATCGGTCTGGAACGCCGGCGTTTCCTCGCGGCGATGCGGGCGATGCGCACCTATGTCTCGGCGTTGCATCGCCTGCCCGACAATCCGACGATGGCCTATGCCCTGATGGTGTCCGCGGTCGAGGCGCTCGCTCAAGACTTCGACGCCTTCGAACCCTCCTGGGCGGAGCTCGATCCCCGCAAGCGGACCGCGGTGGACGACGCCCTGAAAGATGCGCCCGATAGCTTGGCGGACGCGGTACGCGCGGCGATCGTCTCGACCGAGCATATGGCGCTCGGTCGGCGCTACCGGGCCTTCGTGACCGGCCATGTCGACGGCACCTATTTCCGTTCGGCGCCCGCCGACGGTCGGCCGGTGAACCGCTACGAGCTACAGCCGGTCTTGCGGAATGCCTACCGGTTCCGCTCGGAATACCTCCACACCCTCCAGCGCCTCCCGGACGACATCGGCGAACCCTACGGCGTCTGGGAGACAGTCATGGTCGACCGGGAGGCGGCGCTTACCTTGAGGGGCCTGTCTCGTCTGACGCGGCATGTGATCCGCCGGTTCGTCGAGCACGGCGCGGTCGTGGCGACCGAACCCTATGATTATGTGATGGAGACCTCCGGCGTACGGATGGCCCATATGGCGGCGGAATACTGGGTGTGGCACCCACTGGAAACGTCCGGCAGGGCCCGGCAGAAACTCGAAGGCTTGCTCGAACAGTATGCAGCGGTGCTAACTCGGGAGCCCGGTGCCAAGATCACTGACCTGCGATCCGTCCTCGCCGACGTCGAGCGGCTGATGCCTCAGGCGCCAGAGGTCGACCGACCGGCCATGCTGGCGCTCCACTACCTGTTCAACGGCATCGTCCCGGACGACATGGAGACCCCAGGCTGCGAGGCCTTTCTGGCCGCCTGGGAGGCCGCTGCCGAGGCCCCTTGTCCGGAGACCTTCATCGCTCGCACCCTGTTCGACAACGCCCAGACCTGGGACACGATGACCTTCCGCAAGGCGCACGATCTCTATTTCCAGCAGCGGACTCGGCCCGGGGGCCTCCACGCTCCGAGGATCTTGGAGGCCGCCGCCATCCTCGCCTTGACGGAACGTGTGCGGGCCGAAGGCGAGACTGGAGAGGCGCGGCACCTAGCCGCTTCTGCAGTTGAAATTTTCCCAGAGAGTTTCGCCCTGCGCGTTTTCGAGGCGAACCTCGATCTCGACGCCCCGATTGACTGGAGGGCGGTGCTCCTCCCCCAGAACGGTAAAAAATCGCCGGGTGATTAGCCTCGAAACTGGCTTGGCTCGACTAGGAAGTCGTTGTGTGGCCGCCTCGCTTCGTTGATTGAATGTCGTGCTTCCGCTCCTGAGCCGACGTCCGCCCCTGGCGCAGAGCCGAACCGGCCGGCCGACTTGGTTCGTGATCGCTCCTGAGGCCAAGCTTCGTGAGGCAGCATCCAGAATATGTAGTATAGTACATATTCTTCCGATTGAGTCCTGTTGGTGCTCGTCGGAAGTAAAAAATCCTTGTGACTTCGCTTCTTCGCTCTGGAACACTATGTGAGCCAGCGATGAGTCCTCTCAGAGTCTCCCGCTAGGTCTTGGATCCCAATGGGTCGATTAAAGGCAGGAGCAACAATGTCCCGACCGCCCTGAAAATAAGGCGTAAAATCTGCAGCTTAGTGCAGAAACGACGCGAGCCTCAGGTATAAACCCAAGGCCCGGTCGGAGGATCAAGTCCCCAATCGTTGTGGCGACGACGGGCAAATGATCCTCCGCACCGCGCAAGAAGTCAAACGCGTTCTCTTAGAGACGCGTCTCGCCTGAGCTCGCCTGAAATCCAACACAGCGTGAATACGTGGAGATCAAGATGGACATCGTTCATCCGCGGGCAGGCACGCCCGCATTTAGATACCCAGCGCCCCTAAACGACGCGCTCCTCGGTTTGGCCTGCGTCGAAAACAGGGAGGCGTGGGAGAGCCTTTCCGCAACCGCTACGATGGTTTTGTCGAAGTCTGGCGGGTCCATCAGGACCATCGTCACTGGCCGGCGCATCATCACAACAGGTGTTTACGCCAGTCGAAAAACCGGCTGCGGGCACCCCTACGAGAGCATGCTCGAAAAGGCGTTCTTCATGCTCTGTGAAGTCGACACCGACGTCGTCGACTACCGGGCGCAACCGTTCCGGTTCGAGTTCGTCATCGGCGGCGTCAAGCGCGCTTACCTGCCTGACGCGGTCACGCTTCGGGCCGATGGAGTCGTCGAAGTAATCGAGATCAAGCGCGATCCCCGGGACCTGGGAGATCCGGAGTATCGGTTGAAACTTCAGGCGGTTCGCGAGATCTGCGACCGGATCGGTTGGCGGTTTCGCATCTTGTTCCGCACCGACCTGACCGAGCCATCCCGTTTCTTTCGTGCGGTGGAGGACGTCCAGTCGTGGGCCTTCACAAAGTTCAGCGATGCTGAGGTCTTCGAGGTCGTACGACAACTGCGCCAGCATGATCAGCTGCCACTCGGCCAGCTGGCCGACAGCTTTGATGAACGGCTGCGCGGCCTGGCCAAGCTGAAGGCCATGATGGTCGGCCGCATCGTCCGGCTCGACCTCACCAACATCCCCGACAGCTCGACCCTCGTGACGCTGGTCGAAGGGCCGCAGGAGGAACTCCAATGAACACCATTCGACTTACCGCCGGTGAAACCTGGGCCATCGGCTCGAACCGCTACGTCCTTGATCAGGTGATGGGCAACGGACTGCTCCACCTGAGATGCGAGCGGACCGGAGCTCCGCTGCAGGTGAGGGGAGACCAGAACGATCTGACTTGCCCCAGTTCGGCTTGGCTGGTGGAGCAGTTCGCTGCTGGCGAGGCTCGTCGTATTGACCTCAAGCAAGCGAAGTCGGCAGTCCGAAGGGGCGCTCTCGCCTTCGGAGGAGACTACGAGATGATCGTGGCGCGCGATCCGTCGGCGACCTTCCGTTTGGCAGTGATCACCTCCCTGGATCGCATCGCCTCGTTTTCTCGAAGCGCCGAGGGGATACGCAAGGCCTTGGCGGTCGTCTGGAGCAAGAAGCCAGAGTTCTTCAGCGGCAAGAAACCCCCGTCGCCGACGACCGTTCGCAGATGGCTCGACGATCGAGGCGATGTCGGCGAGCGACCGTTGAAGGCGATGGTCAACATGTCTGGGAAGGTGCCACGCAAGCATCGCCTTCCAGCATCAGTGCGCCGACGGATGCATGAGGAGGCGACGGCCTACTGGGCCGACCATAAGAAGTCCCTCTGCGACGCCTACGACGACCTCTGTGAATATCTCGGCGCCCTGAACGGCTGGATAGGCAATCGTTCGTCGCGATGGATGATGGTGCCGGTACCGTCGAAGGAGACATTCCGAAAGTATGTCTGGTCGATCGAATGCCACGAAACAGTAGCAGCGAAGTTCGGCAAAAAATTCGCCGACCAACGGTTTAAGGCCTGTGGTCAAGGGCTAGCCTCCCAGCGCCCCCTGATGCTGGGTGCGATGGACCACACCCAGGTCGACTATCACGTCGTCATCAACTCCAAGGGCTGGAAGCTGCTCGGACGGCCTTGGCTCACGATTATCCTCGACGTTTACACGCGCTGCATCGTTGGCTGGGTTTTGAGCTTTGAACCGCCCTCACTCTACTCGGTCACAGAGTGCATCAAGCGCGCAAACCGGCCTAAAATTCGGATGGGGGACCGCTTTCCCGAGAAGCCAGAGCTCGTCAGCATTCACGGGAAGTTCGACGAGATCGTCGTCGACAACGGCTGGGAGTTCACCGGAACTTCCTTTGAGTCGGCCATGATCGATATGGGCGTCAGTGTTCGCTGGGCCCCCGTGCGGTCCCCGACCTACAAGGCCGTGATCGAGCGCTTGTTCGGGACCTTGAACACGCGCTTGCATCGCAAGATGCCCGGCGGGACCTTTCCGGTAGCGCAACTGCGGCAATGGGGGCTCGACCCGAGGAAGGATGCGGTCCTCACCCTCCAGCAGGCTGAAGACCTCCTGATCTCCGCCATCGGTATCTATCATCAGGAGCTGCACTCCACCTTGGGAGAGGCTCCGGTGACAGCGTGGGACCGAAAAGTTCGGGAGCAGGGCGGGGTACAGGTTATCGGTGACGATAGTCAGCTCGATCGAATGCTTGGCGCCCGCCGCGACGCCACTCTGACCCGCTCTGGCGTGAACCTCTTCAATCTTCAGTACCAGGATCCAGCAATAACGGATCGCCTGCTTGAGGATCTCGCGAGGCGTGAGCCACGAAGGGGACAGCGGAAGGGTTCTGCTACTGCCAAAGTGGTGATCAAATACAATCCTGCCAACCTCGGCCAGATCTATGTCTGGTGTCCGGGCAATGGCGAGTTTGTCGCTTTGCCCTGTACCGACCCGGAGTATGCCGAAGGGCTCTGCAAGTGGCGTCACGACCTGATCGAGGCCTGGTCCCGCGAGGAGAAAGACTCGACGAAGGACGACAGGCGTCGACGTCGCATCGAGCTGAGGAGGGAAATCGAGGCTGAAACGCCAGTTCGGGTGCTCACCCGGAACAAGCGGACCCAAGCCCGTCTGTTGGCTTCACCGAAGGTCGAGGCAATGGCGCAGGGAAGCCTCCGCATCGAGTACGCGGAGGCGCGGCATGACGGCATGGCGCCGGTCATCTCCACCGTGGCATTGGCACCCGAACGGACAGATGACCACGTCAAACCTGTTCGTCCAGCACGTGGCGGAAAGCCAAAGACCAAGCGTCTGCCAAAAGCTAAGCCAGAGTCTGATGTCTCGGCAGCCCCCGTATGGACCGCCACCGCTGCCACCGCGGATGAGCAATGGAAGGCGTTCCAATGACCGGGAGCGCAGCGGAGCTGAACGACTATGCAGCGGAAATGGTCGCACGCTTCAAATCGGTGTTTGTACCGTACCCGCCGCACGTTCAGGTCCATAGCCGACTGGACTACATGCAGAAACTGGGCCGCAATCTCGCGGGGAAGCCTCAGATGGGTCTGCGTGTTCTCGGTCCGTCGGGATCCGGCAAGAGTGCAGCGGCAGAGGCCTACATCGAACTGGTAGAGAGCCAGCGACCTCGCAGGCCTGAATTCGTGCCGGTCATCAAGATCGATCTCGAACGGCATACGACACCGAAGAAGCTGATGATCCTGATCCTCGAGGCTTATCGGGATCCGTACGCCTCTTACGGCAACGAACTAACGCTCAAACGGCGAGTGCTGAGCTGCTTTGAACGGTTTGGAACAGAGCTGCTGATCGTCGATGAAGTGCAGCATCTCAACTACCGCAATGGTGTGAGGAACGACGTTACCGACACCCTCAAAGGGATGCTCGACACGGGTCTGGTCCCTATCGCCTTTTTCGGCACGGACGAGGCGCTTCCGATGTTCAAGAGGAACCTGCAACTGAACGGTCGGCTGTTGTCTCCTTTCGACCTGCATCCGCTGAGCGTCAGAAGCGACGGTGATCAGAAGCTGTTTACTGGCTACGTCACCCGCCTCGACCAGGCCTTGGTTGATCAAAGCATCTTTCATCAGCTCTCCGACCTGAACGAACCGGAGATACTCGGTGCTTTGTTTGATGTGTCGAAGGGGGTGATCGGACGGGTTAACCGCCTGATGCATGCAGCGATCGAGGTCGCTGTTCGTCGAGGCGCTGCCCGGCTTGAGATCGCCGACCTCTCCTGGGCGGTCGATGCCTGGGCGGTGGAGCAGTCGTTCATCGACCACAATCCGTTCAGGAAGCGGCGCCATGGCTGATGGTTCGATTGTGGCTTCGTGTGAGGCTCGGTCGTATGCGGGGAAGAGCTTGCTCTTCCCCGTTGAGCCTAGTGCAGGCGAAACGCTTCTGAGCTACCTCGTCAGATGCGTGGAGCGAAACCACCTACAATCTCCCGTGCAGTTTCTTCGGCAAGCCGAAATCGATCTTTCGATCTCCGGCGATCTAATGGGCCGGCTACAACGGTCGCTTCCCGTGATCGAGATGTTGCTGGGGGTGCCCGCCCATGCGCTTGCCCAGCTCTGGGGCGCTGAGCCCTTGGACGAACTCGGTCGTCGCCGTCTGGGTGGTGTATTCCTGAGGCCCCACCTCATTGACCAAGCGCGTCGGCGTGTAAGGCCTGGCCTGACCAAGCTGGATGGAGATCAGGCCATCTGGATGCTCCGGCATTTCGACTTCTGCCCGATCAGCTGGGACATCCTGATCCGCTCCTGTCCCAACCGGTTCTGCGGCAAGCCGCTGACGTGGCCACGCGCCGATAGCTTAAGAGAGTGCCGGCACTGTCGTGAGCCTTTGGTCTCGGCTGCTTCGGACAAGGTCGCCAAACATCACCGGCCGAATCTTCGCTGGCTCGCGGACCTGTTCGAGGAAAGGGCGGAGATCCGGCTTGCTGCGATGCGCCGCGTGCCTGTTGCTTTGCCGTTGCATTGCGAGACCGACGTCTACGAGTTTGGTCTCGCGATCGTGCGGGCGCGGCAACTTGTGTCTGGCGCAGGGCTGGACATGGACGACGCCCCTGTCGGTCATCGGGCGCTCTGCGAAGCTGTGAGCTTCGTTCTCGAATACCCGAAATCGAGATGGGATCTTCTCCAAAGGTCGCCTGGAGAGCGCGATAAGCTATACGGCGTCATGGCCCGGATTTCTCGGGACACCGCCGTGCCTGTTGTCTGACAGGCGCTGATCGAGATCCTCGCCGATTGCCCGCTGATGCTGGTGAAACAGGACCGCCGGCCGCCGCCGGGCGAGTTGAACTCGCGAGCTGCTGCTTCCGTCCTTGGCGTGCCGCCAGGCGACGTGGGACGCCTTGTCGGCAGGCTTTCTCACCCCGCTGTCGAGCTCAGGCACGCAGCGTAAGCAGTACCTTTTCGACATCCATATTGTAGAGGGCATGCGGGCGGAGTTGACGGCTGGGATGAGTGCCCGTCGTGCCGCGCAGCTTTTGGGTCTGCCTCTCTATGCAATCCCGCAACTTCTTGCGCTCAACATCCTGCAGCCTCAGCCAAGTGAGCTCTCGATGTTCTTGCGAGGAGATCATCGGGTGGGCGCCGAGGACGTTGAGACGATTGCTGATTGGCTAGCGGCTCTCCCACTTGTTCCGCCATCGCGAGAATGGGTTTCGCTCAGCAAAGCCTTCACGGCCGTTGGGGGTAGAGACAAGCCTTGGGCCGCAGTGATCAAGGCAGCGCTCTCGCGGGAACTGCCCGGCGGTCTCGTGTTCGCGGCCTCCTCCCATCACGAACGCGGTACGCTTTCGATGGCCCGCCTCGCGGCCCGAGAGTTCGTCGCAGGTGGGCCAGGTTCCCGATCCCCTTTAGCCGTCCTGTATGAGACCTCGGGAAGCGCTGCGCCGCCTACTATGACGCCAGGTGAGGTGATGGACTATCTCAACTGCTCCGCCGTAGAAATTTCTTGGCTGCGGGAACGCGACCTGTTGGCACCGCGACAGTGGGTCTCGCCTACCAGTTATGAGCGCATCAGGGTTGAGGCTTTCGGACGCCAATGGATGAGCACGCGGGAAGCGGCGGCAAGGCTGGAAGTCGAACCTCGTAGCTTATGGCGTCTCATCGAAGCCTATCCCATCGAGTCTGGCCTTGGTCGGGGGTTCTATCTTCGCTCTGATCTCGAGGGGATAGTGTCCACCCTGACCTCCAAGCAAAGGGCACTGGGGAAGCGCTGGCCAGCGCTCCAGGCCAGAGGCTTAGGAGGGGGCTGGCCCAAGGCTTCTATGAGCGAGCAGCGGCTGCGGCCCGGATGAAAGGCTAGGCATGAGCAAGGATGCCAAACGAAAGGTCCGCCAGCGCCAGATTTTACATTGGGCGCAGGGTGGGCGCTGTGCAGGTTGCGGTCGGCCGATGGCCCTTAAGCGCGGTTTGCCGAGAGACCGATCTGACTATCCGACCTATGATCATATCGTGCAGAAGAGCCGAGGTGGTGGGCACGGTCTGATAAACGGGTTGCTCAAACACTTCGCCTGCAACATGCGGCGAGGATCAGATCCGCCGACGGGATGCGACCGCATTTGGCACGCGTTGGTGTTGGAGCGAATCTACTCTCCCGCCGCGACCGCGCGTTGGCGGCTCGAAATGCACAGGCCTCAAACCTTCGTAGTTGGACGCCGGGAGGTGGACTGAAACCATGGTCTGCGCCTAAGCGGCAATCTCGGAAGGCGAAGCTGTGGCGAGTTTGAGGATGAGCCGGCTTCGGCGGAGCGATAAAAGAGTCGCCGCTTCATATCCTTGGCGTTGCATTAGTTACTTGAGTTGGCGCACAGTCGAGCTCGATGGCGGGCGGGTCACTCAACTTTGGGTTCTTGGAGCGGCATGATCTGCGGTTGGCGCAGGTTGCGACGCTGGCTGAGCGCTATTTCCACGATGATCCGTCGGGTTCCCTGTTTCGACTGCGGCAGCTAGCCGAACTGTTGAGCAAGGAGATCGCCGCGCGACACGCCCTGTTGCCCAAGGGCAGGGCGTCCTTCGATGAGGTCTTGTCGGAGTTGAAGGCAAAGGGCGTCCTGCCGAAGGCGGCGGCCGAGATCTTCTATCACGTCAAGCGAGTGGGCAACGCGGCGGCGCACGAGAACGTTGGCTCTGCGGATGACGCCCTTCAGGCCCTGAAGATGATGCGGGCCGTCGCCGTCTGGTTCCATCAAGTCTACGGGAACGACAAGGAGTTCACCGCCAGCCCTTTCGTGCCGCCGAGACCGCCGGCGGATACTTCCGATGATTTGCGCCAACAACTCAAGGCGCTGGCTGACAAGGTCGCCACCAGTGCCGATGACGCGGCCAAAGCGCGGTTGGCGGCCGAGCGCGCGGAAGAACAGCGACAGAAGCTGGAACTGGACGCGTCGGCTCAGGCCGAAGAGCGCGCCTTCTGGGAAAATTACGCGCGCGAGATCGAAAGCGGTTTCAAGGCGGCCGAGGCCAAGCTCGCTGATGTCCAGGCTCGAGCCATGGCCGGCCCTGTCAGCCAGCTGGACATGCTCGCGGGTCTAGCGGCCCAGACGGCCGAAACCATTGATCTCGATGAGCGTGCGACGCGGGTGCTAATCGATGAGCAGCTGCGTGCGGCAGGGTGGGAGGTCGATAGCGCGCTCCTGCGCCATGCGGCAGGCGCGCGGCCGGAGATTGGGCGCAATCGCGCGATCGCAGAATGGCCCACCCGCAGCGGTCCGGTCGATTACGCCTTGTTCGTCGATGAGAAATGCGTCGGCGTCGTCGAAGCCAAACGTGGGGCGAAGGACGTCCCCGGGCGGTTGGGGCAGGCCAGGCGCTATGGCCGCGATATTAGGCTGGAGGCGGACCAGTATCTTCCCGGCGGCCCGTGGCGCGATGGAGATGACCGGCTTCTCGTGCCGTTCGCCTTCGCCACCAACGGGCGGCCCTATGTGAAGCAGCTCGACACCAAGTCGGGCATCTGGTTCTGGGACGCGCGCCGTCAGGAGGCGCCCCGGGCCGTGGCGGAGTGGTTTTCGCCTCGAGACCTGATTGAGCGGCTTGAACAGGCGGTGGGGCCGACGGCCGGCGAGCTGGCTGAGCGGGAGATCGGCGTCACCGGTCTGCGACCTTATCAGAAGGATGCGATTGAGGCGGTACAGAAGGCGCTTTCTGGTGGGCAGCGGACGATGCTGCTCGCCATGGCGACCGGCACCGGAAAGACCCGTCTGGCCATCGCCCTAATGTATGAACTGCTACGGACTAAGCGGTTCCGACGCATCCTTTTCCTAGTCGATCGCAACGCACTCGGGCGGCAGACGCTCGACGCCATGAGCACCACGGATACGGCGGGATTCCTGAAGTTCGACCAAGTCTTCCCGGTCGCGGACCTGACCAGCAAATTCCCAGAGGCCACCGACCGTGTGCAGGTCGCGACGGTCCAGGCCATGATCCGCCGTCTGGCGACCGAGAACGTCGCCGAACGGCCGACCCCGGGCACCTACGATCTGATCATCGTGGACGAGGCGCATCGTGGCTACACCTTGGACGCCGAACTGCGGGAGGACGATCTGGGCTTCCGCAGCCTGGACGACTATCTGTCGGCTTATCGTCGGGTGCTGGACTATTTCGACGCTGCGACGATCGCGCTGACAGCGACCCCCGCCCTTCACACGCGCGAGATCTTCGGGCCGCCGGTCTATCGCTACGGCTATCGTCAGGCGGTGATCGACGGTTGGCTGATCGACCATAGGCCGCCCCGGCGCATAACCACGGCGCTGAGCCAGACCGGCATCTCGTTCGATCGGGGGGAGACCGTCTCCATCGTCGATCCACGGACCGGCGAGGTGGATCTGGCGGATCTGGAAGACCAGGTCGATTTCGAAGTCGCCCAGTTCAACCGCAAGGTCCACACCGAGGCCTTCAATCGCGCGGTGGCCGAGGCCGTGGCGCGCGAGTGCCCGCCGGATCAGCCCGGCAAGACCCTGTTGTTCGCGACGCGAGACGACCACGCCGACATCCTGGTGAAGGCGTTGAAGGCGGCGCTGGCCGAGGAGTACGGCCCCCAGCCCGACGATCTGGTCGATAAGATCACTGGTTCGGTCGACAAGCCGCTGGATAGGATCAAAGCTTTCAAGAACGATCCACGGCCCAAATACGTCGTCACCGTGGATCTGCTGACAACGGGCGTCGATGTCCCGGCCATCACCAACCTGGTCTTCGTGCGCCGGGTGAACAGTCGCATCCTCTATGACCAGATGATCGGTCGGGCGACGCGGCGGTGCGATGAGATCGGCAAGAGCTATTTCCGCATCTTCGACGCCGTGGATCTGTATGCGAACCTGCAGGAGGTTTCGGACATGCGGCCCGTGGTGGTGGATCCGGGTCTGACCTTTACGCAACTGCTGACGGACTTGGAGCGGGCGCCGAGCGAGGAGGACCGCGCAGTCGTGCGCGATCAGATCGTGGTCAAGCTGCGCGGGCGGCTGAAGCGTCTGGATGATCGGGAGCAGGAAGCGCTGGAAGCCACGCTGGGCGACCTGGCCGATCTGCCGGATCGGTTGAAGGACGCGCCGCCGGCGGAGACGGCCGCCCTATTCGCGGCCCATCCTTCCCTAGCCAAGGTGCTGGATGCCGCGCCGGACGGCGGCAAACGCGATGGAATCTACATCTCGGAACACGAGGACGAACTGGTCTCGGTCGAGGACGACTTCGGCGCGAAGGCCTCGCCTCAGGACTATATCGAGAGCTTCGAGGCTTTCGTGCGATCGAATATGAATGCCCTGCCGGCCCTGATCGCCGCGACGCAGAAGCCACGCGATCTGACGCGGGTCGAGCTGAAGAGCCTGGCCCTGGCGCTGGACGAGCAGGGCTTTTCGGAGGCCAAGCTGCGCCGCGCCTATGGTCGGGCGCGCAACGCTGACATCGCCGCCCATATCATCGGCTTCGTGCGTCAGGCGGCGATCGGCGATCCGCTTGTCCCCTATGAGACGCGGGTGGATTCGGGCGTCGAGCGGCTGCTGGCCGCGCGTTCGTGGACGGCCGGCCAGCGCAAATGGCTGACCCGGATCGGCAAGGCGCTGAAGGCCCAGCCGGTCAGTGATCCGACCTTGCTGGACGACCCCCTGTTCGCCCAGCACGGCGGCTTCGAGACCATCGACCGCGAGTTTGATCATCAGCTGGCGCAGGTGCTGATGGACCTGAACGCCGCCATCTGGGATAGCGGCGACGCCGCCTAGGAGTGCCTTCAGTGAATCCGTCGTCCGACCTCGTGAACCGCCTGTGGCGGCTCTGCGCCCTGCTCCGCAAGGATGGAGTGACCTATCAGCAATATGTCACCGAGTTGACCTATCTGCTGTTCCTGAAGATGGCGTCCGAGCAGAAGGACGAGAGCCGCATTCCCGCGCGCTATCGCTGGTCGGCGCTGAAGTCGGCGAACGAGACCGAGGTGCTGCAACGCTACAAACAGGCGCTGATCGACCTGGGCGATCATGAGAAGGTCGACGATCGGACCATTCTGGCGATCTTTCAGAACGCATCCACGATCATCCGTGAGCCGGTCAATCTCCGTAAGCTGATTGACGCCATCGACGGCCTGCATTGGTTCAGCGTCGAAAGAGACGCCTTTGGCGATGCCTACGAAGGGCTGCTCCAGCGCATGGCGGAGGAAACCAAACGCGGCGCGGGGCAGTACTTCACGCCGCGGGTGCTGATCGATGTGATGGTCTCGCTGACCAAGCCCCAGCCTGGCGAGGTCATCCAGGACCCTGCGGCGGGCACGGGCGGCTTCTTGATTGCGGCCGATCGCTATTTGCGCGCCTCGACAGACGGCTACTTCGAGCTTTCGCCGAAGCAGCAGGTGTTTCAGCTCCAGAACGCCCTTCGTGCGGTGGAGAACGTCGGGGACACCTTCCGACTCTTGATGATGAATCTCAGCCTGCACGGCATCAACAGCTTCGATCCGGCGACCACGATCGAGCTTGGCGATACGCTTTCACAGCGCGGAAACCACCCGCGCTTTCGCAACGCCAACCTAATCCTGACAAACCCGCCTTTCGGGCCGGCGGGCGGCCCGCCGACGCGGGACGACCTGACCATCACCGACCGGGTGTCGTCCTATCAGCTGCCCTTTGTGGAGCATGTGATCCGCGCCCTGGCGCCCGGCGGGCGGGCGGCGGTCGTCGTGCCGGACAATGTGCTGTTCGACGACGGGCGGGGGCGGCTGTTGCGGCAGATGCTGATGAACCGGTGCGACTTGCACACCATCCTGCGCCTGCCGACCGGCATCTTCTACGCCCAGGGGGTGAAGACCAACGTCCTGTTCTTCACCCGGTCCGAGGATGAGGCGCCGGCTGTAGATGCGACCGAGGCCGTCTGGATCTACGACATGCGGACCGGCGCCCCCGCCTATGGCAAGACTAATCCGATCGGGGAGGCCGAGTTCGCCGACTTCGTCACCGCCTTCGGCGACGACCCCTGGGGACGCGCCGCGCGGACGGATCAGGGCGAGACCGGCCGTTTCCGCCGCTTCGGGCGTGAGACGCTGTCCGCCCGCAACGATAATCTGGACATCACCTGGCTGAAGGCCGAGAGCACCGATTCCGAGGACGGTCTGATCGACCCTGAGGACATCGCCGCCGCCATCGAGGCGCATCTGATGCTGGCTCTGGACGAGGTGCGGGGGTTGGTCGAGGAACTGGGAGCTGGAGCGCCTGTGGCGGCGCTTGAAGAGGTGACGGCGTGAGCCTGCCGCGTTGGGATGTCCCCACGTCTTGGTCTTGGGTTCGTGCCGGAGACGTCGCCAGCATCGTCGGCGGAGGAACGCCTCCCTCCAAAGTGGAAGATAATTTTGCTGAGGAGGGTATACCCTGGATTGGACCCGCTGACCTGACTGGGTTTGATGGCGCCTACATTGGTCGCGGCCGTCGCGACTTGTCAGAGCGCGGCTACGCCGCATCTGGCGCCACGCTCATGCCTGCCGGTGCGGTGCTTTTCTCTTCCCGAGCGCCGATCGGTTACTGCGCGATCGCCGCCAATCCCGTCAGCACGAATCAAGGCTTTAAGAGTTGGGTGTGCGCGGAAGGGGTCGCGCCCGAATACGTGCGATACTACCTTCTCAGTTCGGTGGATTACGCCGATAGTCTCGCCAGCGGGACCACCTTTCGCGAAATTTCCGGCAAACGGGTCGCTGAGATGGCGTTCCCGCTCGCGCCCCTCGCTGAACAGCGTCGCATCGTCACCAAGCTGGATGTTCTGACCGCCGGCCTCGCCCGCGCGCGGGAAGACGCCTCTCGAGGCTTGGCTCTATCGAAAAAAATGCGATACGCGGTGCTTGAGCAGGCCTTCCGCACGGTACAGAGCCAAGTTTGCATTAGCTCCCTATGCTCCTCGATCTCAGACGGCGATCATCAGGCTCCGCCTCGCTCCGAACATGGTGTGCCGTTCATCACGATCTCTGCGATGAACGATGGAAAGGTCGATCTTTCTAGAGCAACCCGTTTCGTTCCAAGTGAATACTTCCAGAATTTGAAGCGAGAACGCCAGCCATCGGTAGGCGACGTTCTTTACTCCGTGACCGGTTCGATAGGCATTCCTGCAGCGGTCACAGCCGCACAAGAGTTTGTTTTCCAGCGGCACATCGCGCTGCTTAAGCCTAACGCAGAGTGCGACCCCGACTGGCTGGCATACATGCTGGCTGCCCCTCAGTTTCGCTCGCAGGCCGAAGCGATAGCGACAGGTACCGCACAGCTTACCGTACCGCTAAAGGGACTGAGAAGATTGACGGTGCCGAAGGTTGGCCTCGCTGTGCAACGGGAATGCGCGAGTTACATTCGTGCCGCCTTTGCCCGCACTGACCGCCTCGAAGCCGAGGCCAAAAAAGCCCTCGCGCTGATCGACCGGCTGGAGGCGGCGATCCTGGCCAAGGCGTTCCGGGGCGAGCTGGTCGCGCAGGACCTGAACGACGAACCGGCCTCGGTCCTGCTGGAGCGCATCCGCGCCCGCCGCGCCGCCGAACCCAAGGCCAAGCGCGGCCGACGACCGAAACTGGCGTCCTGAGACGGCAAGGGGGAAGCATGAACGAGGCGGGTTTCAAGGCGTGGCTGGAAGGCCGGGAGATACAGCCGAAGGCGATGAGCACTCGCATGAGTGCGGTTCGCCGGATCGAGCGCGTGCTGGCTGATCTCGGCCAACCTTACAGCGACTTGGATGAGGCTTTTGACGCCGACCGGCTCGCCTCGGTCAGCGCTTCGATCAAGGCCCTGAGAAGTGATGCGTTGGCTGGAGGTCAAGCCTATCGCGCTTTGCTGCCCGACTCGGAAAAGCCTGCCGGTCGGCTTTCGAACTTCGGCGCCTGGCTGGGCCAGTATCGCCAGTTCCGGGCGGGCGAAGCACCGGGCGACAGGCCCGCAGATCTCATTCGGCAATACGCTTTGGACGCCTACATCATCCCGGCGCGCGAGGAGGAGCTGGTCTCTGTCGCCATCCCCGTCCGCGCGGTTCATGACGCTTTGGGCCTCACCCAGGCATGGGCCAATGTGTGCCAGGCTCTGACCGGATCAAAGTTTTTGGATCTCGCCGAGGTCGATCCGCCCCGGACCGAAGGGCCACCGGTCAGCTCGACCACCATCTTCCACTACGACGTTGAGCCGATCCCCTTCACACAGGAAGCCGTTGAAGCGGCTCTGGCCCGTCTCGGCGACGTCATCAAGGATGACGCGGTCAAGATGTTCGCCGTCCGCTTGCCCGAGGGGCGGGAAATCGGCGTCCAACGCGACAGACCGCCCGCGCAGATCTGGGTAGAGGGACATGTCGCGGCGCCGCTGGCCGATAAGGTTGAGCTCTATGCGCCGGACCGCGGTCGGCACTCCGGTCTGACGCCGAGATTGAGCCATCGCCCGCCGAATGCGCGGACCGTCACGATGGTGAAAGTCAGCGGCTGGGCCGCTTTCCAACAACTTGTTGATCAGTACGTCCAGGGCGGCAGAAGCACGCCCGATTCCGCGCCCCAGGAGCACGCCTCGTCTATGCCCGTCGTCAGCCCCACCAACCTGATCCTCTATGGCCCGCCCGGCACAGGCAAGACCTTCGCCACGGCGCGCGAGGCGGTGAAGCTGTGTTCGCCGGGCGTGAACCTGGATGACCGCACCGCTGTGGAGATTGAGTACCGGCGACTGGTCGAGGCGCGACAGGTGGAGTTCGTCACCTTCCACCAATCCTACAGCTATGAGGACTTCGTCGAAGGCCTGCGTCCGCCCGTCTCGAGCAAGGACGGCGAGGGGGACGAGGACAAGTCGGGCTTCCGCCTGGAGGTCAGCCCCGGCGTCTTCCACCGCATCGCCACCCGCGCCGCCGCCAGCAAGGGTTCGACCGGCAAGAGCTTCGACCTGACCGGGCGGCAGGTGTTCAAGATGTCCATCGGGGAGGCGGCCAATCCCGAGGACGCCTATCTGTTCGAGGAGTCGCTGAAGAACGGCTACGCCCTTCTCGGCTTCGGCGAGATCGACTGGAGCGACGAACGGTTCGCCAAGCGCGACGCCATGATCGAAGCCTGGAAAGAAGAACAGCCTGACGCCGAGCCGCCGACCCCGCGCAGCGCCTCGGTTCAATGCCCGGACATGTTCCGTAACTGGATCAAGCCGGGCGACATCATGATCGTCTCCAAGGGCAACGGCAGTTTCCGCGCCATCGGCGAGGTCACCGGGCCCTATGAATACGCGCCGCGTGAGGACGGCGGCTATTTCCATCGGCGCGCCGTCAACTGGCTCTGGAGCGACCGAACCGGCGTGCCCGTCGAGGAAATCTACGCCAAGCGCTTCAGCATGCGCACCCTGTACATGCTGACGCCGTCAGACCTGAATATGGTCGCCCTGGAACGCTACATCACCAGCCAGGAGCCCGGCGGCCCATCCGAGCCCTTCGTGCTGATCATCGACGAGATCAACCGCGCCAACATCTCCAAGGTCTTCGGCGAACTGATCACCCTTCTGGAGCCGGACAAGCGGACTACTCCGGAGGGCGGCGGCCTGACGGTGCGTCTGCCCTATTCGAAACAGCCGTTCGGCGTGCCCGCCAACCTGCACGTCATCGGCACCATGAATACGGCGGACCGATCTATCGCCTTGCTCGACACGGCCCTGCGTCGCCGCTTCGAGTTCCGCGAGTTGATGCCGGACCCGGACCTGCCCGAACTGAAGACGGCCGGCGCGCGCTGCGGCGTCGATCTGAGCAAGCTGCTTCGAACCCTGAACGATCGGATCGAGTATCTGTTCGATCGGGAGCACCAGATCGGCCACGCCTACTTTATCAAATGCGCCTCACGCGACGACGTGGACGCCGTCATGCGTCACAAGGTGATCCCCCTGCTAGCGGAGTACTTCTATGAGGACTGGAGCAAGGTCGCCCTCGTGCTCGGCGATGCGGACGCCGATACATCGGGGAAGTTCCTGGATCGCACAGAGCTGAAGCCGCCCACCGGTCTCTCCTTCGAAGGCGGGGATGCACGTTGGCGCTGGACGGTGCGTCCGGAGTTCGCGTCCGACGCCTACGCCGACTTCCAGTGATCCGCCGAACGGTCCTTGAGTGGGGGTCTCTTCCCTATGGGGAGGGCGAAGACGCTATTCCGGCGGATGCAGCTGACCGACTGATGGCCGTGGCCCGCGCCTCGCCGCTGGGCGGCAAGGATGGCGGTCGAATTCTCACACATGGTCGCCGAGCTTTGGGCGCTCGACAAATTGTCGGCGTGCTGGCCGCCGACGGCGTCGCACTGGAGATTCTGCCGAAGATCGACGTCCCTGGGGAGAACAGCTCCTCAGGTTACGGCCAAATCCGTCAGCGCCTGGTCCACATGCTGGGGGTCGCCCTGGACCTCGACATCGCCGCCGGCGCCATGGCGGAGCTGAGCTGGCAGAAGGAAACCATGCTTGAGATCCTGATCGGCCTGTTCGTGCGCAAGCTGGCTGATGAGGTGCGCAAAGGCATGCCGCGCCGTTATCTGGCGCATGAAGACGATCTCACGGCCGTGCGTGGCCAACTGGACATCACGCGCCAGTTCACCACCCTGCTCGCTCGACCCGATCGGCTCGCCTGTCGCTACGACGATCTTTCGCCCGACATCGTGCTGAACCAGATCATGAAGGCGGCGGTGGAGCGTCTTGTTCGGGTCTCGACGTCCGTTGAGAACCAGCGCCGCCTACGCGAACTCGCTTTCTTCTATGCCGACATCAGCAGTGTGCCGCCCAGTGCACTGGCCTGGGACAATCTGATCTTGGATCGTACCAATAGCCGCTGGCGTGAACTGGTCGAGCTGGCGCGCCTTCTGCTCGGCGACCGGTTCCAGACCACGTCGAGCGGCGCCACACGGGGATTTTCCCTGACCTTCGACATGAGCCGCCTATTCGAGGCGTATGTCGCGCGCCAGCTCAAGAAGGCCTTGGCGGGTACGGACCTGACCGTGCACCCCCAGGGCGGCCGACTATACTGCCTCGAAGAGGCTGAGACCGGCACGGGTCTTTTCATGACCAAACCCGACATCCTGGTGAAGCGCAGAGGCGTGGTCGAATTGATCATCGACACCAAATGGAAGCGCGTCGCACGCCAGATGGACGATCCCAAGCGAGGCGTGAGCCAGAGCGACATCTATCAGATGGTCGCCTATGGCCAGCTCTACGACTGTACGGATCTGCTGCTGCTGTATCCCCATCATGCCGAGCTGGGATCGACCTTCGGCGTGTTCGGAACCCACCGGATCACAGGCACGGCACGGCTTCTGCGAGGCGCAACCCTCGGCCTTCATGGAGACTGCAAGGCGGAACTCGGTGCTCTAGCGACTATCCGACCATTGAGCAGCCCGCCGTCACACCAGCGTCCTACAAGCTCAGACCCTCAACAAACCGCCGATTAACGACAGGGTCGATCCGATCGGCCTCGGCGAGAGCCCACGAGGTCCAGTCATCCAGGCCACTCGGCGCTTCCTGAGCCTCTGAGTATGATGCGCGGACAGCAACAACATAGCGTCTGATCCGAGCGGCTCGCTCCAGCGCGTCGGCCCCGCTGATTAGCGCTTCAATCCGTGCGGCGGCTGCAGCTTCTTCTCTCGCAATGCGATCGGCTTCGGCCTTCTCCGCCGCCAGCTTAGCCTCTCGGACACTACGTTCGTGATCTTCGCAACGCCATTTGTACCGTAGTAGCGCCCATTTTCGGGTGTCTTCCTCGACCTGAAGAAGCAAGCCTTGGATTATCTCCGTTATCTGTTGGTCGAGGGGGACCTTGTCTTCCCGCCAGGTTTTCTTCGCAGGTGTACGGTCGTCGTGATCGACGATGTCGAACCGCAGCCCCTCGGGCGCGGCGCGCTTGGAGCTTCGCTGGCTCCTGTAAGAATACGTTGCGGGTTCAACCTCGACATGGAGAAATATGTAGGTCCAGAACCCGCCAACACTTACGCTGAAGCGCTCCCCGGCATGGGTGCTGCCGCTGGCCTTGCAGCCGAGACGGGCCAGTTCCGTGAGGATGCAAGACAGGACTCGCAACCGACGCTGCTGCACGGGCGGAGAAAATTTGGGGCCTCCGTAGGTGGAGAAGGAATAGGTGGAGCTGGAGGCAGGTTTTCGCTCTGCATCCTGCTTGAGAAGCCGGGCGACGATGGGGTGCGGCGTCGTCAGCGCGGCGGGTGCCTTGACGGATTTGACGGCGGCGCGGATTTCGGCTTGGACCTGCGCGAGATCCCGGAAGACTGGTCGCTCCGGAAGCGCGGCAACTTTCCCTCTATCCGATTGGTCGACGTCTCGACCTTTGGGGACGTCCTCATAAGCCGGAAAGTAATTCGCCAGTGCGAACGGTAGCGGAGGGAGCGGCTCCACTTTTACCGCCTTACCAGCTTCCTTTTTGGCCCACCAACCCCGTGGCGGAACTGGGACGTTCGCGGCTTTGCACCGTTTGGCGAGGGCGACGTCGGATATCCCCATAGAAGCCGCCAAGGTCCTCATCGGTTGAGACCAGACCTGCTCGTAAAGTTCTTCGCGGGTCATGCAGCCTGCCGGGTTCCCTGTCGTTCCCACCTAGCACGAAATGGATGGCGAACTGTGACGGCACTCTATTTGCGGCACTTGCCGGTACACGATTGGGCAGGCAGGGCCGGCGATGTGCATAGGCCTTGCTCAGCTCGAAATTTGATTGAGCAGGCCTTAGGTGGTTTCCGCTCGCTTTGAGCAGCTCTTAGGTGGTCACGCTAAGTGGTCGGTTTTCCCAATCCCAGCGGCTATCGCGTTCGGATGAGCCGCTGTTAAGTGGTCGCGACATTCCCGCCAAACAAAATCCGTTCGCGCTCGGACCTCGAACACACCGCAAGGGTGCGCAGGGCGGACAGGGCGACGTCATGGACATTGACGTTCGTGTCGTGATCGGCCGGGTTCCCGTGCGGCGGGAGCCTTCGCGGCGACGCGACGTTGGGTTCAACGACTGGCGCAGGCGATGACCCGGGAGGGGCGGATGGCCGACAAGCTGGCGCCTTACCGCGCCAAACGCGACTTCAAGCGCACCGCCGAGCCGCGCGGAAAGCAGGAGCGCGCCAGGGGCGAGGGCGGGACCTATCTGATCCAGCGGCACGATGCGACGCGCCTGCACTATGACTTCCGCATCGAACACGACGGGGTGCTGAAATCCTGGGCCGTGACCAAGGCGCCGTCGCGCGACCCCGCCGTCAAAAGACTGGCGGTGGAGGTGGAGGATCACCCGCTGGCCTACGGGACGTTCGAGGGGACGATCCCTCAGGGCGACTATGGCGGCGGCACGGTGCAGCTGTGGGATCGCGGGACCTGGACGCCGCAGGAGCCGGACGTGGACGCGGCGCTGAAGCGCGGCTCCCTGAAGATGATCCTGCACGGCGAGCGGCTGTCCGGAGGCTGGGCCCTGGTGCGGATGAAGTCGGACCGCGGCAAGCCGTCCAAGCGCAACAATTGGCTGCTGATCAAGGAGAAGGACGCCTACGCGGTGCCGGGCGAGGGCGACGCCAATATGGACATCGACGCCTCGGTGGCCACGGGCCGGACCCTGGCGGAGATCGCGAAGGGCGACGCCAGCTGGCCGACACGGCCCAAGGCCGGCGGCGCACGGGCCAGGGCGAAACCCGAGCCGGCGCCCAGGCCGAAGGCGCGGCGGACGGCGGCCGGGCCCCACGCCTTCCTGCCCCTGCAACTGTGCAAGACCGCCGATCACCCGCCCGGCGGCGCGGGCTGGGTGCATGAGATCAAGTTCGACGGCTATCGCATCGAGATCGCGACGGGCGGGGGGCAGGCGCGGCTCTATACGCGCAAGGGCCTGGACTGGAGCGACCGGTTTCCCGAACTGGCGCGCGACGCCGCCGCCTGGCCCGAGGGCGTCTGGGACGGCGAGGTCTGCGCCCTGAACGCCGAAGACGCGCCCGATTTTTCCGCCCTGCAGGCGGCCCTGTCGGAACAGAAGACCGGCGGCCTGGTCTTCTTCGCCTTCGACCTGTTGCGCGACGGGGACGAGGACCTGCGCGACCTGCCGCTGGCGCGCCGCAAGGCCCGGCTGGAGGCCCTGGTGGATCGCGTTCCGGCCAAGGCGCACGGGCGGCTGCGCTATGTCGATCATTTCGGCGCCTCGGGCCAGGCGGTGCTGGAAAGCGCCTGTCGCATGGACCTGGAAGGGGTGATCTCCAAACAGCTTGACGCCCCCTATCGCGGCGGCCGGTCCGCGACCTGGGTCAAGTCCAAATGCCGGGGGCGCGACGAGGTGGTGATCGGCGGCTGGTCGTCGGAGGCAGGGCGGTTCCGGTCCCTGCTGGTCGGGACGATGAAGGGCGGCAGGCTGACCTATCTGGGCCGGGTCGGCACGGGCTATTCCGCCGCCCTGATGAAGACGCTGCGCCCGGCGCTGGAAGGGGCCGCGGCCGACGCCTCGCCCTTTGTCGGCAAGACGGCGCCGTCGGGGCGCGGGGTCCATTGGCTGAAGCCGACCCTGATCGCCGAGGTCGAGCACGGCGGCTATACCGAGGCGGGATCGCTGCGCCAGGCCGCGTTCAAGGGACTGCGCGAGGACAAGACAGCCAAGGAGGTGACGGCGCGGCCCCAGATCCCGGCAAAGGTCGGGAAATCGGGCCGTACGGTGATCGCCGGAGTCACCCTGTCCAATCCGGACAAGGTGCTGTGGCCGGCCACCGAGCGCACGCCGGAGGTGACGAAGGCCGACCTGGCGCGCTTCTACGAGAGGGCGGCCGAGCGGCTTCTGGCCCATGTCGGCGACCGGCCGCTGTCCATCATCCGCGCGCCCGAAGGGATCACGGGTCAGACCTTCTTTCAACGCCATGCCGGTCCCGGCGCCGGCCCGCGCCTGAAGCGGTTCGAGGTCGGGGACCGCCAGCCCTATGTCGGGGTGACGGACGTGGGCGGCTTAGCGGCCCTGGCCCAGTCGGGCGGGCTGGAGTTGCATCCCTGGGGCTGCCGACCTGGCGATCCGGAGACGCCCGACCAGGTGACGTTCGACCTGGATCCCGACACGGCCGTCGATTTCGCTGCCGTAATCGCGGCGGCCAAGGCGGTGAAGGCCAGGCTGGAGGACCTGGGCCTGACGCCCTTCGTCAAGACGACCGGCGGCAAGGGGCTGCATGTGGTGGCGCCGATCCGGTCCGACGGCCGCAGCCGGGTGGACTGGGATCAATGCAAGGCCTTCGCCAAGGCCGTAGCCGAGGCCATGCGCCAGGACGCGCCCGACCGCTTCACCACCGCCCTGGCCAAGAAGGCGCGGGGCGGAAAGATCTTCATCGACTATCTGAGGAACGGGCGGATGGCGACGGCGGTCGCGCCCTGGTCGCCGCGCGCCCGGCCCGGCGCGCCCCTGGCCATGCCGATCGCCTGGACCCAGGCGAAGACGGGCCTGGACCCGCGCGCCTTCACCCTGTCCGAGGCGGAAAACCTGTTGAAGCAGCCCGACCCCTGGACCGATTTCCGCGCGTCGGAAGCCAGCCTGCGACCGGCGTTGAAAGCTTTGAAGCTGTGAGCCTCAGCGGGGCTGCGGAGATGCAGCTTTTCGTCATTCCGGGGCCGAGTGTAGCGAGGAACCCGGAAGCCAGGACCACCTCACCTCACGGGGCGGATGAACTGGGCCATCGGCAATGTCCACCTGGGTTCCGGGTTCGTCCTGCCGGACGCCTCGGAAGGACGCCGCAGGGGGTGTAGATGGAAGCTAGGCCGCCTTTCCGGATGAGGTCTTTTTCTTGGGCCTAGCCTTCTTTGCGGCGGGGCGGGCGGCGCCCTTCAGGCTGTTCTTCAGCGCGGCCATCAGGTCGATGACATTGGTGTCGTCCGGTTCGGGCGCGGCGACCACGCCCTTGCCGCCCTTCTGCTTGGCCTTGATCATGGCGCGCAGGGCGTCGTCGTAGCGATCGACGAACTTCGACGGATCGAAGGGCGCCTCCTTCTGCGCGATGATCCGGCTGGCGATCTCGACCATGTCCTTGTCGGCCTTCACCGCCGGGATGTCGTCGAAATAGGCGTCGGCGTCGCGCACCTCGTCATGCGAACGCAGGGACCAGGCGATTAGCCCCTTGTCGCGCACTTCCAGCGCCAATTGCCGCTCGCGCCCGCGCAGGACCAGACTGCCGATGGCGACCTTTCCGGCCGATTTCATCGCATCGCGGATGACGGCGAAGGCCTCCACCCCCACCCCCTCGTCGGGCACGACATAGAAGGGGGCGTCCCAATAGACCCGGTCGATGTCGGACACGTCCACGAACTGGTCGATGCCGATGGTGCGGGTGCTGTCCAGCCGCACCTTGTCGAAGTCGGCGTCGCTGAACAGGACGTATTCGTCCTTGGACACCTCGTAGCCCTTGACCAGATCCGACCGCTCCACCGGACCGGCGTCGGGGTCGGTGGGCACCATGCGGATACGGTTGTTGGTGTCGGGATTGATCAGGTGAAAGCTGACGTGGGCGCTGGAACTGGTCGCCGGATAGAGGGCGACGGGGCAGGTCACCAGCGACAGTTTCAGATGGCCTTGCCACAGGGGGCGGCCGGAGGTGCGTCCGGGCATGGCGGTCTCCGCGCGGTTCGATCCCCACCAACGCGCCGGACGCCTGATCCGTTGCTCTCTAGCGCAGCACGCTCCAGTCCAGGGCGTGGACGCGGTCGCGGCCCAGGGCGGCGGCGAGGGGCGGGGACGCGAACAGATCGGCGACGACCGGATCGCGCACGTTCAACCCGCCGGTGAAGGCGCCGAAGGCCGGCAGGACGATGCGCGACCCATCGGTGACGAAGCAGGGCCGCCAGACGCCGCGGCCATAGGCGGCGACACGGGCGGCCGGATGAAGGTGGCCGGCGACCTCGCCGAACCGATCATCCTGGTCCGTGCGGGCTTCAGGCTCATGGGTCAGGCGAAGCTCGCCCAGCGAAAGGTCGCCGACGACGGCCCCAGGCAGCCCCACGTCCTGGGCCATGCTCTGGTTCAAGGCGTCGCGGTCGTGATTGCCTTCCAGCCACAGCCAGGTGCGACCCTCGGCCAGACCGTCCAGGCGGCGGCGGTCGTCCGGGGCCATGCGGGCCAGGGCGCGGGTGTCGTGAAAGCTGTCGCCCAACAGGACGACGACGGCGGGGTCCAGATCGGCGATCTCGGCCGCCAGCCGATCCAGGGTCGCGCGACTGTCGTAGGGGGGCAGCATCTGGCCGCGCGCGGCGAAGGCTGAGCCCTTCTCCAGGTGCAGATCGGCGGCGATCAGCACGCGCCGGGCCGGCAGCCACATCGCGCCCGAACACCGCAGCACGCAGGACTCGCCCGCCACCCGCACGTTCAGCCCGCCGCACGGTCGGCGCGCCAGCGACTGTCGCAGGGCGGCGTTCATGCGACGTCGTCCAGCACCTCGGCGATCAGCATTTCGGCGCTCTCGTCCAGGATCATCTCGGCGGCGTCTCCACCCACCCGCTCGCGCCCGATCTGGACCAGCACCGGCACGCAGAAGGGCGACGGCCGCGTCAGGGGCTGATGACGGATGCGCCCCTCGATCCGCGCCAGCATCTGGCCCAGCCGCGCGACGTCCAACAGGCCCGAGGCCGCGTCGGCGCGGGCGGTCTTCAGCAGCAGATGGTCGGGTTGGTGGCGGCGTAGCACGTCGTAGATCAGGTCGGTGGAGAAGGTCACCTGCCGGCCGGTCTTCTCGGCGCCCGGCTGGCGGCGTTCGATCAAGCCCGAGATCAGGGCGCAATTGCGGAAGGATCGCTTCATCATGAAGCTTTCCTCCAGCCAGGCCTCCAGATCGTCGCCCAGCATGTCGGACTGGAACAGGGCGTCCAGGTCGATGTCGTCCATCGGCCGGATCGACCAGATGGCCAGGGCATAGTCGGTGACGACGAACCCCAGCGGCCCGACGCCCAGCCGGTCCAGCCGCCGGGTCAGCAGCATGCACAGGGTGGTGTGCGCCAGATTGCCCTCGAACGGATAGGCGACCAGGAAATGGCGGCTGCCGCGCGGAAAGGTCTCGACCAGCATGGATTCGGCGTCGGGAATGACCGAGCGGGTGTCTTGCAGCTCCATCCATTCCTGCACGTCGGGCGGCAGGACGCGCCAGTGGTCGCGGTCGTGGATCATGGTGCGAACGCGGTCGGCCAACGAGGTGGACAGCGGGAACTTCGACCCGCCCCAGGACGGAATCTTCGGATCGCGGTCGTTGGCGTGTGTGACCAGGGCGTCGGTCCCGGCGATGCCCTGAAAGGCCCAGACCTGACCGGCGAACAGGAAGGTGTCGCCGGGCGTCAGCTGTTCGAAATACCATTCCTCGGCCTCGCCCACCTTGCGTCCGCCGATCAGCTGGCGCGAGGCCCCGCCGCGGCGGCTGGCGACCCGCACGTTCAGGGTTCCCGCCGAGACGATGGCGCCGACGTTCATCCTGTGCCGCTGGGCGATGTGCTGGTTTCTGACCTTCCAGCGGCCGTCGGGCGTCCGCACGATCCGGGCGAAACGGTCATAGGTCCGCAGAGCGTAGCCGCCGGTGGCGACGAAATCGACCACCTCCTCGAACTGCTCCCACGTCAGGTCGCGATAGGGGCCGCAGCCGATGATTTCGTCATACAGGGCCTGGATGTCGAAGGCCTCGGAACAGGCGACGCCCATGACGTGCTGGGCCAGGGTGTCCAGGGTGCCAATGTGGATCGGCTCCCAGTCGAAGGCGTTGGCGGCGACCGCCTCGCGCGCGGCCTGGCACTCCAGCATCTCGAACCGGCTGGCGGGCACCAGAAGGGCGCGCGACGGTTCGTCCAGCCGGTGATTGGCGCGGCCGATGCGCTGGACCAGACGGCTGGATCCCTTCGGCGCCGCCATCTGGATCACCAGGTCCACGTCGCCCCAGTCGATGCCCAGGTCCAGCGTCGAGGTGCAGACCACGGCGCGCAGATCGCCCCGCGCCATCGCCGCCTCGATCTTTCGGCGTTGCTCGGCCGCCAGCGAGCCGTGGTGCAGGCCGATGGGCAGGTTATCGTCGTTGATCGCCCACAGCTGCTGGAACACGAACTCGGACTGCCAGCGAGTGTTGACGAAGATCAGGGCCAGGGTCGCGCGCTGGATGGCGGCATAGACCTCGGGGATGGCGTGCTGGCCGGTATGGCCCGCCCACGGCACCTTCCCCTCCGAGATCAGCACGTCGATGACGGCGGGCGCGCCGGGGTCGCCGCGCACCAGTCGCACCAAATCTCCCCCCGTCGGGGAGGGAGGACCAGGCGCAGACTGGCGAGGGGGGCTTGCAAGAGATTCAGTGTCTGGTCCGGCCCCCTCCACGACTTCGTGGTCCCCCTCCCCCGAGGGGGGAGGACCTTGACGGGGCGCCAGCCACCGCCGGATCAGGTCAGGGTCTTCGAGGGTGGCGCTCAGACCTACGCGGCGCATCGACGGGGAAAAGCTTTGCAACCGCCCCAGACCCAGCGACAGCAGATCGCCGCGCTTGCCGCTCCAGATCGCGTGGACCTCATCCAGCACGACGCATTTCAGATCGGCGAAATAGGCCCGCGCGCCCTCCCAGGCGCAGAACAGGGCCAACTGCTCTGGCGTGGTCAGCAGGATGTCGGGCGGAAAGTCCCGCTGCCTCTGGCGCTTGGACTGTTTGGTGTCGCCGGTGCGCGTCTCGACATGGATGTTCAGGCCGATCTCGCGGATCGGCGTCATCAGATTGCGCTCGACGTCCGTGGTCAGCGCCTTCAACGGCGACAGATAAAGGGTATGCACCCCCGATCCCGGCCCGGTCTGCGGCCTGGGCCCCCGTTCGGCCAGATCAATCAGACTGGGCAGAAACCCTGCCAGCGTCTTGCCCCCGCCGGTCGGCGCGACCAGCAAGGCGTGCCGCCCCGCCTCGCCCGCCGCGACCATCTCCAGCTGATGCCGCCGAGGCGACCAGCCGCGCGCCGTGAACCAGTCGGCGAAGAGCGGGGGGAGCGTTGCGGGCGCGGCGGTGATCGTCACAGACGGCATATAGCATGTTCCCGTTCCGTTTCAGCCCCAAGGCCGCTATCTATCGGTCGTGTCCGACGAATCCGTCATTGCTGAAACCCGCCCGACCGGCGTCGAGTCCTGGGCCGATCTGCCGCCCGCGCTCGCGACGCCGCCGGGGGCGGGGGCGGTTTGCGATGGGGCAGGGGCCAGGAAGATCGGCCGGGGGGCGGCCGAGGGGGTGTTCTCGACCGGGCCTGTGATGGTCGCCCATGCGTCGCTGACAGCGCGGCGGCTGGGGCTGACGCCGCCTGGGCGGTCGCCGGATCTGATGGATGTGCTGGAGCTGTACGCCTTCGTGCGGCCCGCGCGGTTCTGCGCCCCGTCGCCGACAGGGCTGGCGCTGGCCCTGGGACTGGCTGAGCCGAAGTCGGCGGAGGAACAGGCGACGGCGCTGCGCGAGGCGGTGGGTCTGCTGCTGCGCGAACTGGCGCAGCCCGCCTATCCCGATCGGGAGGCGGCCTATGGGCTGGCGCTGACGATGCAGCGTGCGGGCTGGGCCTGGGGGGATCGGGTGGTTCAGGCGCTGGAGGCGGGCGGGGTGCGGGCGCGCCAGCATCGCGGATCGGGGCTGGACGTCTGGTCGCGCCTGACGGAGTGGGAGGACGAGGTGCCGCGCGGCGAGGCGGGGTCCGCGCCGGTCGACAGCGAGAGCGCGCGCATCCGGCTGGAGAAACTGCTTCAGGCCTCGGGTCTGGACGAGACGCGGCCCAGCCAGTCCGACTACGCCGCCGAGGCCGCCTTCGCCTTTTCGCCGAGGAACGAGGATGGGCGGCCCCGCGTCCTGCTGGCCGAGGCGGGGACCGGCACGGGTAAGACCCTGGGTTATCTGGCGCCCGCCTCCCTGTGGGCCGAGCGGAATCAGGGGGCGGCGTGGATCTCGACCTACACCCGCGCCCTGCAACGCCAGATCGACCGCGAGAGCCATTCGCTGTGGCCCGATCCGGCCGAGCGCAGGAAGAAGGCGGTGATCCGTAAGGGACGCGAGAACTATCTGTGCGTCCTGAACCTGCAGGACATGGTGCAGGCGGCGCAGCTGGGGAACGGCGACCTGATCGGCCTGGCCCTGGTCGGGCGTTGGGCGCTGCAGACGCGCGACGGCGACATGACGGGCGGAGACTTTCCCGGCTGGCTGCCCGGCCTGTTCGCCACGCCCGCGGCCCATGCGGCGGGGGCGGCCAATCTGGTGGATCGGCGAGGCGAATGCGTCCACGCCGCCTGTCCGCATTACCGCAGCTGCTTCGTTGAAAAGACCATTCGCGCCAGCCGCCGCGCCGATCTGGTCATCGCCAACCACGCGCTGGTCCTGACCCAGGCCGCGTTCGACGGGGCGCGGTCGGCGCGGGGCCAGCAGCAGGACGGCGAGACGGCGGCGCTGAAGCGGATCGTCTTCGACGAGGGCCACCACCTGTTCGACGCCGCCGACAGCGCCTTTTCCGCCTGTCTGTCAGGCCAGGAAGCGGCCGAGCTGCGCCGCTGGATACGCGGGCCGGAGGGGCGGGGTCGTCGCGGGCGCGGGCTGGAGCAGCGTCTGGGCGACATGGTCAACGACAACGAGGCGGCGCTGAAATCGCTTCAGGACGCCATCCGCGCCTCGGCCGCCCTGCCGGGCGAGGGGGTGTCGGGCCGGGTCGCCCCCGCCTCGGGCGAGGTCAATCCCATCGGGCCGATCGAGGCGTTTCTGGCCGCCGCCCTGGATCAGCTGCGGGCGCGGACGGCCGAGACGAATACCTATGGCGGGCCGGAGTTCGGCATGGAGTGCGCGCTGAAACCCGTCACCGATCCGGTCGCTGAGACGGCGCGGGCGGCGGCCCAGGCCTTGGCGGCCATAGAGGCGCCGCTTCTGGCCCTGTCGCGGCATCTGGAGGACATTCTGGACGACGAGGCGGCCGAGCTGGACGGGTCGCAGCGGTCGCGGATCGAGGGGGCTTTGCGCGGACTGGACCGGCGCGCGCGCATGACCCTGCCGGGGTGGCGATCCATGCTGGCGGCGCTGGAGGACGGCGGGAATCAGCCCGATCCCGATTTCGTCGACTGGTTGTCGGCCGAGACGGCGTTCGGCCGCATCCACGACGTGGCCCTGCGTCGCCACTGGATCGACCCCACCGTGCCGCTGGAGGCCGCCGTGATCGCGCCCTCGCACGGGGTGCTGGTCACGTCCGCCACCCTGTCCGATCCCTTGCAGGACGATCCGTTCGATCTGGCGCGGATGCGGACCGGATCGGCGCGGTTGATCGAGCCGCCGCGCACCCTGAAGGTCGAAAGCCCGTTCGACTACGCCGCCAACAGCCGGGTCATCGTCGTCAACGATCTGGTCAAGGACGACCCGCGCCAGACGGCGGCGGCGATGCGCGAACTGTTTCTGGCGGCGGGCGGCGGGGGCTTGGGCCTGTTCACCGCCATCCGTCGGCTGAAGGCGGTCTATGAGCGGCTGGGGCCGGACCTGGCGCGGTCGGGCGTGCCGCTGTACGCCCAGCACGTCGATCCGCTGGAGGTCGGGGCGCTGGTGGATATGTTCCGGGTGGAGGAGAACTCGTGCCTTCTGGGCACCGACGCCGTGCGCGACGGGGTGGACGTGCCGGGCCGATCCCTGCGCGTCCTGGCCTTCGACCGCGTGCCGTGGCCGCGCCCGGACCTGCTGCACAAGGCGCGGCGCGAGCGGCTGGGCGGTAAGGGGTACGACGATGCGCTGGCCCGCGCCCGCATCGCCCAGGCGTTCGGGCGGCTGATCCGGCGCGGCGACGACAAGGGGGTGTTCCTGATGCTGGACTCCGCCACCCCCACCCGCCTGTTCGCCAGCCTGCCGCCGGGAACCGAGGTCCAGCGCATGGGTCTGGCCGATGCGGTGGAACTGACCCGAAGCTTCCTCGATCCCGAGACGACCTGAGATGTCGAAGACCACGCCCGCGACCGTCGCCCTGACCCGGGCCGGGATCGCCTTCGCCCTGCATCCCTACGACTACGATCCCGATGCGCCGCGCACGGGGTTGCAGGCGGCCGAGGCCCTGGGCTGGGCGCCGGAGCAGGTGTTCAAGACCCTGATGACCCTGGTGGACGGCGCGCCCGCCTGCGTCGTGGTTCCGTCGGACTGCGAGGTCAGCATGAAGAAGCTGGCGGCCGTGTTCGGAGGCAAGTCGGCCCAGATGATGAAGCCCGCCGACGCCGAACGCCTGACCGGCTTCAAGGTCGGCGGCGTCAGCCCGTTCGGCCAGAGAAAGGCGGTGCGGACCGTGATCGACGAGACCGCGGTCCTGTTCGACCAGGTGCTGATCAATGCGGGGCAGCGGGGGCTGCTGCTGGCCATCGCGCCCGAGGACGCCGTAAAGGCCGCCAGCGCCGCCCTGGCCGACGTGGCCGCCTAGAAGGCGCACGCCGCCCGCGCTATAGGGAGCGTCGAACACCGGAGCCTTCATGATCGACGCCGCCGTCAAGCGCCACAGCCGCCGGGGACTCTATGCGCCGTTCATCCTGGTGCTGGTCGCCCTGGCCGTCTGGAGCGGCTGGTGGCTGTATCTGACGCGCCAGATCGACGGCCGGCTGGAGGCCCAGGCCCAGGTGCTGCGGCAGGCGGGCTGGGAGGTGCGCTACGCCGGCAAGTCCATCGCGGGCTGGCCCTTCCGCACCCGGCTGGGTCTGACGCAACTGGAGTTGAAGGCGCCTTCGGGCCATGCCCTGGACTTCCCCGTCCTGAACGCCGAGGCCAACGCCTATCAGCCGACCAAATGGGTTCTGGTCGCGCCCGAGGGCCTGATGCTGACCCGTGCGGGCAAGGGGCAGGTGGCGGTCAAGGGCGACGCCATCCGCATGAGCGCCAGCGGCATCGATCGGGTCTGGCCCGATCTGGCGCTGGAAATGGTCAATCCCGTCTTCACGACCCAGACCCAGGCCGAGCCCTTTCCCATCGCGCGGGCGGCGCGGGTGGAGTTCTACGTCCGGCCGCATGCGAAGGCGGCGCCTCCGCCCGCTGCGCCAACTGACGCTTCCGGCGACGCCATCGACGTGATGTTCCGCCTGGTCGACGGCCAGGGCCGGGCCGACGGGCCGGTGGAGGGCTTCGCCCAGGACGGCAAGCTGACGACCCAGCTGGAGGCCACGCTGGACAAGGCCGGCCTGCTGAAACGGGGCGGAGACGCCGCCGGGGTCTTCGCCGCCTGGGCCAGGGCGGGCGGCGCCTTTCGCAGCGTGCGCGGCGATCTGCAGGCGGGCGAGAGCCGCGCCACCCTGTCCAGCCCCGTCCTGGGCGCGGATGGGAACGGTCGTCTGACCGGCGTCCTGACCCTGCAGGCGCAAAAGCCCCTGCCGGCGCTGGCGGGTCTGACCTCTGGGCGCCAGGGCGCGATCAATCGCATCGGCGCCGCCGGGGCGGTCGCCGCCGCCGGGGCCGCCCAGGCGGCGGGTCAGGCGACGGGGCAGGACCACACGCCCCTGACCCTGGTGTTCCGCGACGGCCGCACCTGGCTGGGCCCATTCCCCCTGGCCCCGGCGCCCAAGCTGTTCTGATGACCCTGCTCGACGCGCCCGAACCGAACGACGCCCTCAACGCCCTGGACCGCGCCCTGGTCGACGCCGTGCGGGCGCGGGCGGTGGCCGGACCGCGCGCGCGGCTTGACGATGCGGCCATCGCCCTGCGTTCGCTGCTGGCCGATGTCGGCCCGGCCGAGGCGGCGGCGGTCAAGGCCGTCTGGGGGCGGGTGGAGGCGGCGAACGGCCCCGCGATGGTCGCCTGCGGCGGCCTGGCCCAGGCGCTGGCGACGGATCGGTTCGGCCTGGGGGCGCGGCCTCTGTCGGCCGACGACGCCCTGAAGGCGGCCGAGGCGGGATCGCGCGCCCTGATCGACCTGACGCCGGATCGGCCGTGGTGGGGACGGCTGCTGGCGCGGCCCGACATCCGCATCGTCTGGGCCCTGCCCGACGACCGACGCGGACGGCCGCAGGCCTATATGGTCTCGCGCGAGGCGTCGGGTCCGACCGGCGAGGACCGCAGCTTCTGGGTCACGGACAGCGGCTGGTCAGAGACCAAGATCGTCGCAGCCCTGGGCGAACTGGGCCTGGTCGGAGAACCCCTGGCGGCGGCGGGCGGCTTGAAGCTGTTCGTGCTGGCGGGCTATGTGCAGATCGACGACGGGCGGCTGAGGACTGCGCCCGGCCGTCTGAACGGCGTCATCGGCGCCGCCCCCGTTTTCTGAGATCAAGGCTTCCCATGACCGACGCGACCGCGCCCAACGCCCCCGCGCAACAGGGCCCCACGCCCAAGCCCGGCATACTGGACATCGCCCCCTATGTCGGCGGCAAGTCGTCCATCGCCGGCGTCGCCGAGCCGATGAAGCTGTCGTCCAACGAGAACATGCTGGGCGCCGGCGAGAAGGCGCGCGCGGCCTATGAGGCGGCGGTCCGCAACATCCACATCTATCCCGACGGCCGGGCCGGCAAGCTGCGCGCCGCCGTCGCCGAGGTGCATGGGCTGGAGCCCGAACGGCTGATCTTCGGCAATGGTTCGGACGAGGTGTTCGCCCTTCTGAACCAGACCTATCTGACGGCCGGCGACAATATCGTCAGCGGCCAGTACGGGTTCCTTGCCTACCGCATCAGCGCCAAGGCCTGCGAGGCCGAGGTCAAGCTGGCGCCCGAGCCGAACTTCAAGGCCGAGGTGGACGCCCTGCTGGCCCAGGTCGATGACCGGACCCGGATCGTCTATGTCTCCAATCCGTCGAACCCGACCGGCAGCTGGAACTCGGGCGAGGAAATCCGCCGGCTGCACGCCGCCCTTCCGGCCCATGTCCTTCTGGTGGTGGACGAGGCCTACGCCGAATATGTGACCGAGCCGGACTGGGAGACGGCCTTCCCCCTGGCGCGCGACGCGTCGAACGTCGTCGTCACCCGCACCTTCTCCAAGATCCACGGCCTGGGCGGTTTGCGCATCGGCTTCGGCTATGCGCCGGTCGCGGTCGCCGAGGCGGTGGACCGCATCCGTCTGCCGTTCAACGTCTCGGTTCCGGGGCTGGAGGCGGCGACGGCCGCCCTTTACGACACGGCCCACCAAGAGGCGTCGCGCGAGCTGATCACGACGTGGAAGCCGCGCCTGACCCAGGCGCTGCGAGGCTTCGGCTTCGAGGTCCTGCCCAGCGCCGGCAACTTCGTGCTTGTGGTGTTCAAGGGGGCCGAGGAGGCGACCGCCGCCAACGACTATCTGAACCTCAAGGGAATCATCGTCCGCCCCGTCGGCGGCTATGGCCTGCCCCAGGCCCTGCGCATCACCATCGGCACTGAAGACCAGAACCGCGCGGTGATCGACGCCCTGAGCGAGTTCGCGGCGAGCTGACCGGATGCGACTATAGCTTCTAAGGCGTGCAGATATAGATTCTTGGAGGCGTAACGTTGAGCGTTTGGGCCGGGCTTAAATCCAGTCCTGTATCTTCGCGCGCCTGCGCCAAATGATTCGTGTGCTCGGTGGTGAAATCGTAACCCGCAACAGATGAAGGCGATGGCGTGCGAGTAAAGGCGCCGACATAGGTGATCGATCCAACGGGAACCATCCATGCTTGGTCGTGGTGATCCCGATGAGACATGAATGGACTGATGACGTAGGCCCCTGCCGGCACATCGAATGCAAAATAGGCGGGCGAGCCTGGCTTGCCTGCGATCTTCGCCTGAACGATGTCCCGGCGGCTGAAGCAGCCGCCCACGATGGTCTGGCGTGTCAGGTCATAACGATCCAGGTCCACTTCATATCGGCCGGCCGGCTGTTCAGGCGATGTGCTGACAGGAGCGGCGTCTTCAAGAACCTGAAGCGAGAACAGGACAATAGCCCGGTTGGGCCTTGGGGTCAGATCGGTCAATGCAATCGGGCGCGCAGCTGTGCCGCAGGCGCCCGCCAAGAGCGGCAAGCCAAGAATCAACAAGCTTCCGATGATGCGCAGCGTGATCGACATGACGCCATGCTACGCTCGTAACGCCGGGCTTTGAAAGCCCGCGCGACCACGCGAACCGCGAGACCGGCTTCAATCCGCGCTGGAGAACCGCACCACGCCGATCAGGCCGGCGCGCCAGACGTGGTCGTCGCTGACCAGGGGGCTGTCCTTCACGTCGCCCAGCCGCTGTTCGTAGTTGACGAAGCCGCCGAGGCCGAACCGTTTGCCGACCGGAACGGCCAGGAAGGCGACGGCGCCCGCGCCGGACAGGCCGCCCGACGCCTGATAGGGCTGGAAGCCGCTGCCCGGCGCCTGTTCGGCGGTGACGCCGTAATAGCGCTGGATACGTTCGTCGCTGCCGCCGACGACATAGCCGGTGACGCGCAGCAGACCCACGGGTGTGACGCGCTGGTGCCCGACCGAGGCGAAATACTGGGTGCCCGCATGGTCGCCCGAGACGTCCTGGGCGATACGGCCGCCGACCACGATCCCGCCGAACCGCTTGTAGGCGTAAAGGGCCGCATCGGCGCCCAGGCCCGGCCGATCCAGGCTGGAGCCCTCGATGTCGCCGGCGGCGAAGCGGGGGCGGATCTGAACGCCGGCGCGCAGATCGTCGGTCTTGACCGCGTTCCAGCCCAGGCCGTCCAGGCCGTTAGCGTAGATCACATCCTTGTAGCTGGCCGAACCCCAGGCGGTATAGTTGACATCGTCACCCGTATTGCCCGTGGCGCTGAAGCCGTGGGTGATCCCGCCGCCGACGTCGACGCGCCAGGTCCTGGGCGTTTCGACCTGCTCATAGGGCTGGGACTGGGCCAGGGCCGAACCGGCGACGGCGGCGAAGGCGACGGACAGAAGAAGGGGACGAAGCACGGGCGTTTCCATTGACTGCGCCCGAGCGGGGAGGCGTCAGGCCGGGTCGGAATGCGCCAGCGCCGCCTTTGGCTCCAGCAGGGCCAAAGAAGCCGTCTCGATGCGACTTTCCAGCAACGCCATCATGGCCCCGCGCTTCAGCCCGGCGGGGATCGGCTCCAGGAAGTCGAACACCACCACGCCCGGGTAACGGCGGAAACCATGGGCCGGCCAGTGAACGCCGGAGTTGGTGGCCACGGGCCAGCAGGGGCCTTCCAGATCGCGATAGATGGCCGCGACGCCGGGCTTGTAGTCGCCGGGCGCGCCGGGATCGTTGCGGGTGCCCTCGGGGAAGATGACGATCTGGCGGCCTTGGCTCAGACGATCCCTGGCCTGGCGGGTCATGTCCTTCAGCGCCTTGGCGTGACCGGCGCGGTCCACGGGGATCATTCCGGCCTTCCAGGCGAACCAGCCGAAGAAGGGCAGGGGCATCAGTTCCTTCTTCATCACGAAACAGGCGTCGGGCAGCAGGGCCAGCAGAGCCACCACGTCGAGCATGCCCTGATGCTTGGAGGCGACCAGGGCCGCGCCCGACGGCATGTTCCCAAGACCTCGCACCTCGACCTTGACGCCCGCGATCCAGCGCAGGCCGAACAGGGCGGTCCTGGCCCACAGCTTGACCACGCCCATGGCGAACCGATGCGGCATCAAGAGCGCCGGCGACAGGCCGATGGCGAAGATCGGCATCGACAGATAGAGCCAGGCCGTGAACAGCAGGGAGCGCAGCGTCAACACTTAGGCAGGGGCCTTTTCGGTCGGAACGGAGGGTGGGGTCCGGGCCGGCGGTTCGCGCAGGATGCGACGCATCCCCTCGCGCCCCAGGACGGCCAGATATTTCATGTATTCCAGCGTCATGCGCCGGGCCGTGACCGCTGCGCGCCACCAGCGGGCGTTGTCCAGCGACGGGGTGGAGACGGCGTAGGGGATCAGTTTCACGCCCGGCAACTGGCCGCGAATCTCCACCAGCGAACGGGGCATATGATAGTCGGAGGTGACGACGATCAGGCTGTGATAGTCCTTGTCGCGCGCCCAGGCGGCGATCTCCTGGGCGTTGCCGACCGTATCCTCAGCCTCGAAGCCCAGATCGACGCAGCAGTTGAACAGACGGCTGGAGCCCGGCACCAGTTCGCGCAGTTCGCGCCGCCGCACGTCGCGGTTCACCCCCGAGATCAGCACCCGCTCGCCCTTGCCCTGCTCTAGCAGGCGGATGGCGGCGTTCACGCGCTCGGCCGAGGGGCCGGTCAGGGCCACGATGGCGTCGGCGGGGGCGGGATCGTCGGCCGGCGTCAACTCGCGCACCCGGTGGGCGAAGGCGAACAGGCCGACCAGCCAGATCAGGGCGACGATGGCGATGACGGTCAGCAGCCTCATGCCTCTCCCCTGCCTGAGGCCAATACGCGCATTGCGGCGAATCTGGCCGCGAGGAGCGCCACCGTAGCGGCCAGCAACGGGCATGGCGAGAGCAGCAGAAGGTCGCTCCACGCCACCGGCAGGGCCTGGGTCAGGCCGCCTGATCCGCCCAGGAACCGCAGGAAGGCCAGGATCAGGGCCGCCGCCCCGGCGCCGATAGCCCCCGCGCCGGCGGCAATCAGGGCGAAGCGTCGCTGGAACAGCCAGGCGATGCGGCCGTCGGTGGCGCCGTTCAGGCTCAGTGTCTCGATCACCCCGCGCCCGGCCGCCAGACCGGCGCGGGTCGCATAGGCGATGGCGGCGGCGGCGGCGAAGGCCACGGCCAGAAAGCCCGCGCCGGCCAGGGCGGTGATCAGGGCGGCCGAACGCTCGACCTCGCCGCGCCACAGGCTGTGGTCGTCGACCGTGGCGTCCAGACCCGCCTCGGCCAGGGCCCGGCTCAGGGTCGCGGCGCCGGCGGGCGCGTCGGGGTTCAGCCGCACGGCGACCAGATGGGGCAGGGGCAGGTCGGGCAGGACGGCGTCGCCCAGCCAGGGACGCACCAGGTCCTCGGCCGCCTTGCGGTCCAGGGCGGCGGCCTCCTCGACCCCGTCGACCCCGGCCAGGGTCTCGGCGGCGCGGGCGGCGGCGGTGTCGCCGGTCTCGCCGACGCGGGGGCGGACCTGCACGGTCGCCTCGGCGCCTAGGCGGCGCGCCCAGCCGTGGGCGGCCCGGTCGGCGGCCGAGGCGGCGACGGCGGTCAGACAGGCCAGAAAACACAGGACGGCGATCACCGTCATCAGCCAGGGCTCGCCCGCCGCCGTCGGCGGCAACAGGCCCGGACGCGCGCGGGGTCGAAAGTCGGACAGGCGGATCATGCGGCGGCCCGTCCCGTCTCGGACAACCGGCCGTCGTTCAGCCGCAGCACCCGCGCGCCTGACCGTTCGGCCAGAGCCTGGTCATGGCTGGCGATCAGGACGGTGGCGCCCAGCCGGTTCAGCGACTGGAACAGCCGCAGCAGCTTGTCGGCCATGGCGGCGTCCACGCTGCCTGTCGGTTCGTCGGCGACGATCAGGCCGGGGCGGGTGATGACGGCGCGGGCGATGGCCAGGCGCTGCTTCTCGCCGCCCGACAGGGTGGGCGGAGGGGCCGACAGCCGGTCGCCCAGCCCCACCCATCTCAACATCTCTTCCACATCGGCGGCGTAGCGGGCGCGTTCCTGGCCCGCCAGGCGCAGCGGCAGGGCCACGTTCTCGAAGGCCGACAGATGGTCCAGCAGGCGGAAGTCCTGGAACACCACCCCCATGCGGCGGCGAAAGGCCGGGATGTTGCGGCGCTGAATGCGGGTGACGTCGGTCCCGAACAGGCGGATCGTCCCCTTGATCGGACGGTCCGCCAGGGTCAGCAGGCGCAGCAGGGAGGACTTGCCGGCCCCGGACGGTCCGGTAAGGAAGTGGAAAGAGCCGCGCGGCAAGATGAGGTTAACGTCTCGCAGCACGTCGGGCGCGCCCGCATAGCCGAAGCCCACGCCCGACAGGCGGACGGTCTCGGTCACGGCGGAGGAAACGGCGGCGCTTGCGGACGGGGACGGCATCGAGTTTGTTTCTGGAACGGGCGCGGCGTCGCGCCTTACGGGAGGGGGCGACAGCCTCGCAGTCAGCCATATGATACTGACCTGCCCCGCCTGCGCCACCAGCTATTTCATTCCCGACGACGCCATGGGGCCGAACGGCCGCAAGGTGCGGTGCCAGGCGTGCGGCGAAGTGTGGCGCGCCAGCAGCGAGGAACCCCTGGAGTTGACCCTGGCGCCCGAGCCACATGCGGTCGCGCCGGCCGAGCCTGCAGCGTCGCCCGCAGCGGTCGATCCGGAACCGGAAAGTCTGGCGGAGACCCCGGCGCCCGAGTTGCCCAAGGCCTTTCGCGCCCGGGCCGAGCAGCAGCGCCGCCTGCGCCGCGCCGCCGCCCACGGCATCGTCTGGGCGGGCCTGGCCGCCGTCTTCATCGGCCTGATCGTCTCGGCCTTCCTGTTCCGGGTCGAGATCGTCAAACTGTTGCCGCGCGCGGCCTCGGCCTACGCCATGGCGGGGATCGATGTGAACACCGTCGGGCTGGATTTCGAGGCCCTGTCGGCCAAGCCTGCGCCCAACCTGCCCGGCATGGTCGTGGTCTCGGGCGCCCTCAGGAACGTGCGCGACGCCGAAATCACCGCCCCGCCCGTGCGCGTGGCCCTGCTGGACGATCACGGGGCCGAGGTGGGGTTCAAGATCGTCCGCATCGACGCGGCCCCCGTCTTGCCCGGCAAGGTCCAGGGTTTCGCCGCCCTGATCCCCGATCCCAGCGGGCACGCGGCCGGAATCAACGTCGACTTCGCGCCCCCGACGCCAGCCCCCCACGCCAGCGTCGCCAAGCCTGACGATCATGCTGCGCCTGCGCCGGCCCGGACCGAGACCGCGCCGCCGAAGGTCGAGACGCCTGCTCCGGCCGCCGCCGGCCTGCGTTCGGCCGTGTCGCCGGGCGTGGCCGCGACCGCCCCGATCGACGCCAAACCCGTCGCCTCGACGGACGCGGCGGTGGACAAGGGGCATGGGGCGACGGTATCGGCCGGCCATCATGGCTGACACCCCGCTTACGCCCACGGTTCTTCTGGCCGAGGCCGACATCGCCCGCATCGTCGCCGACCTGGCCGAACGAATCGCGCCGGTCATAGACGACGACACCGTCGCCGCCGTCCTGCTGACCGGCGGCCTATGGTTCGCCGCCGACCTGACGCGCGCCCTGGCCCGCGCGGGGCGCCATGTCCGCTTCGACGCCCTGTGGCTGGCCTCCTATGGGGACGAACAGTCCAGCCGGGGACGGATCGACGTCTATGCGCCGTTCCAGCGCCCCATCGCCGGACGCCGCGTCCTTATATTGGACGACGTGTTCGACACCGGTCTTTCGCTGGCCGAGGCGGTGCGGATCGCGCGCGAGGCCGGGGCGGCCGAGGTGCTGACCTGCGTCTTCGCGCGCAAGCCCTGGCCCAAGCCCCGCGCGCCCGAACCCGACTTCGTCGGCTGGGAAGCCCCCAACCGCTTCCTGGTGGGTTATGGGCTGGATCATGCGGGCGGCCTGCGTGGCCTTCCGGACATCTGCGCGCTGGACTGAGCATAAAGCGGCCGGTTCGGCGTTGACTCTCGGGCGGCCTTCCGTATATGTCGCCGCTCTTCGCCCGCGGGGGTCCCTCCGGCGGGCGCATTCTTTTTTGCGTTTGCGCTGAGGCTTCAACATGTACGCGGTGATCAAGACCGGCGGCAAGCAGTACCGGGTCCAACCGGGCGACACCATCGTGGTCGAAAAGCTGGACGGCGATGCGGGCTCCGAGCTGAAGTTCGACAGCGTGCTGATGCTGGGCGGCGACAAGGGCGTCACCGTCGGTGCGCCGCTGATCGACGGCGCCTTCGTCGGCGCGACCCTGATCGAGACCCGCAAGGGCGAGAAGATCAAGGTCTTCAAGAAGATCCGTCGTCAGGGCTATCGCCGCACGAACGGCCACCGTCAGCTGGAATCGGTCCTGCGCATCACCGGCATCGAAGGCGCCGGCGAAACCGCCAAGTGGGACGGCAAGATCGAACTGACGACCAAGGCCGAAATCAACATGCGGGCCCGCAACCTGGCCACCCGCGGCGCGACGTCCTCGCTGGGTTCGACCGAGACGGTCGTGACCAAGGGCGAAGGCGCCGAGGTCAAGGCCGCCGTGGTCGAGAGCTCGGCTCCCGCCAAGAAGGCCCCGGCCAAGAAAAAGGCCGCGCCCAAGGCCGAAGCCGCCGGCGACGAAGCCTGAGACATTCACCGGCGCTGCAGGGCGCCAGATCTGATTGCAGGGACGTCCTCAACTAGGCCCACAGGCCGGTAGGACACCCAAGAGAGACGGAGCATTACGATGGCTCACAAGAAATCCGGCGGTTCGTCGCGCAACGGTCGCGACTCCGAGTCGAAGCGCCTCGGCGTGAAGAAGTTCGGCGGCGAGCGCGTGCTGGCCGGCAACATCATCGTGCGTCAGCGCGGCACCACCTTCCACCCGGGTGAGAACATCGGCATGGGCCGTGACCACACCCTCTTCGCCCTGACCGGCGGCGCAGTGAAATTCACGACCAAGCGTGGCGGCCGTTGTTACGTGTCGATCCTCGCGGCCAACGAAGACGCCCAAGTGGCGATGGCCGCCGAGTAACGCAGTCTGGATTTCACCGGATCGCGTTGCTCTCCAAAGCAGCCGATCCGGACCAGGGAATTATTCCGCGGGGAGTCTGGATCACCAGGCTCCCCGTTTGCGTTTCCCCGCCTCGAAGACCGCCCGAGCCCTCCAAGGAGGCGGTCCGACCAAGAGGCGAAGCCTATGTGCGTCATCGAAACCTCCCCTGTCGTCGAGACGCGGCGCCTGCTGCTGCGCGCGCCTGCGCCCCAGGACGCGCCGCGCATCGCGGCCCTGGCCAACGACCTGGACATCGCGCGCATGACCAAGCGGATGCCGCATCCGTTTCGCATGGCCGACGCCGACGCCTTCGTGTTGCAGGTCGCGGCTCAGGATCCGGCCCGGGCCAACACCTTCGTCATCGAGCACGAGGATCTGGGGCCGGTCGGGGTCATCGGCCTGTTCGAGGGCGAGGATCGCGTGCCGGAGACCGGCTACTGGATCGGGCGGCCCTACTGGGGTCGGGGCTTCGCCACCGAGGCCCTGGACGCCGCCGTCGTCTGGGCCAGTCGCAAGTGGAAGCGCCGGGCGCTGATCGCCGGCCATTTCGCCGACAACCCCGCCTCGGGCCGTGTGCTGGAAAAGGCCGGCTTTCTCTATACGGGCGAGACGCGCCGGGCCTGGAGCAAGGCGCGCGGCGCCCAGGCCGATACGCGGATGATGGTCTGGCTGGCCTGACGGCGGCCTCAGGGCAGGCCGGCGCCGAACACAGCGACGGCGCCGACCGCGCCGGCCGCCAGCATGGCCCCGGCTCCGGCGACAAAGGCCATGGCGGTGCGGGCGCGGCGACGGCGCATGCCGCCCGCCCGATATTTGCGGATGATGACGGACGGCCCGCGCGTGAAGGCTTCGGAACCGATGATGTTGTGCTGGGACAAGAAACGCATTCCCCCGACTGTGGCCTGAAAGGGATCACTCCGGGGCGCTGACGGCCAGAAGATGGCGACCCGCGTTACCGGGGTCGCATCTTCGTGAGGTGCGGGGTCAGAGCGTCAGGCTGACGGCGCGGCCGCCCCGCGTCTCCACCCGACGCATCAGGACGACCGGGCCTTCGGCGCCGGGCGTCGTCACCGGCACGATCAGGAACCAGCCGCCATCGGGCAGGCCGGTGAAGGCGAAGCGCCCGTTCTCGCAGCGTTCGGAGCGGACATAGGCGCTGTAGTTGGCGTTGGCGTCGGCTACGGTGCGGGCGCGCACCACGGCGGCGGGAACGGCGGCCCGGTCGGTCGAGCCGTACAGGGTGCGGAACCGCGCGCGCGTATAGGGGGTGTCGGGCGTCAGCCCGGCGGAGCCGACGCAGCCATAGGCCTTGCCGTCCTGGACATAGGTCACGCGCCCCTCGATGGCGGCCTGACCGCCGCGCTGGGACCAGGCGAACTCGTTCTCGTTGAAGACGGCGGCGGCGGGGATCGGCGTGCGGGGCGAATAGGTGGTGGGGGCGCAGGCGGCCAAGGCGGCGATCAGGGCCGTGGAGGCCAGGCCGGCGGCGGCGATGGGGCGGATCGACATGGGCATTCCTCCTGTTGGCGGCGGCGGGGGCCGGATCGCGCTCGCCTTATCGCACGGTCGGCGGGGCCGACGCCATCGGCGTCGATGCGGCCTCTGGACCAGGGGGCGACAACGCGCGAAAGAGGCGAAAGAAAATTCGCCGGCCCGACCGGCGACAGACCGGGAACGCCCTCATGACCGTCAGTTTCGCCGATATTCAGGCCGCCCGCGCGCGAATCGCAGGTCAGGTCGACCACACCCCCGCGCGGTATTCCCGCCGGCTGTCGGAGCTGACGGGCGCGCAGGTGTGGGTGAAGTTCGACAATCTTCACTACACCGGCAGCTTCAAGGAGCGGGGCGCCCTGAACCGTCTGCTGCTGCTGAGCCCGGACGAGCGTCGGCGCGGCGTGGTGGCGGCCAGCGCCGGCAACCACGCCCAGGCCCTGGCCTATCACGGCGGGCGGCTGGGCGTGCCCGTGACCATCGTCATGCCCGAGGGCACCCCCTTCGCCAAGATCAACGGCACCCGCCAGCACGGGGCGACGGTGGTGATCCACGGCCTGGACTTCACCGGCGCGACCGAGGAGGCCAAGCGGCTGGAGGCCGAAAAGGGCTATGTCTTCGTCTCGGCCTTCGACGACGAGGGGATCGTGGCGGGCCAGGGCGTCTGCGCCATCGAGTTCCTGGAGGACGCGCCCGAGATCGAGGCCCTGATCGTGCCGATCGGCGGCGGGGGCCTGATCGCCGGCTGCGCCATCGCGGCCAAGGCGATGCGACCGGATATCAAGGTCTATGGCGTGGAGGCGGCCCGCTATCCGTCCTTCACCGCCAAACGGGCGGGACAGCCGCCGGTCTGCACCGGCCAGACCATCGCCGAGGGCATCGCCATCAAGGCGGTGGGCGACATCCCCTTCGGCCTGGCCGACCGGCTGATCGACGAGGTCTTCGTGGTGGACGAGGCCGATTTCGAACGGGGCGTCTCCTATATGGCGACGATGGAGAAGACGGTGTGCGAGGGCGCCGGGGCCGGCGGCCTGGCGGCCCTGCTGCGCTATCCCGAGCGGTTCAAGGGGATGAAGGTCGGCATCGAACTGACCGGCGGCAATATCGACGCGCGAATGCTGGCCGTGGTGCTGAACCGCGAGATGGTCCGTGAACGGAGATTGCTGGTCTATCGCATCCTGGGCGACGACCGGCCGGGGATGCTGTCGGCCATGGCGGCGGTGATCGGGGGGCTGGGCGGCAACATCATCGACGTGGTCCACAACCGTCTGGCGCTGGACGTTCCGGCCAAGGGCGCCGAGTTCGACATCATGGTCGAAACGCGCGATAGCGCCCACGCCGACGAGATCGGCGAGGCCTTGAAGGAACGCGGCTATGAACTTCGGATGGGGTAGGGCGGCGCTGCTCTCCAGCCTTTTGGGCGCGGTTCTGCTGGCGGGTTGCGGCCAGACCCAGCCGATGGACCCGAACGCGGGCAAGGCCGAGGCGGTCGCCTTCATGGCCAAGAACGCCAAGGAAGACGGCGTCGTCACCCTGCCCAGCGGCCTGCAGTACAAGGTGGTCCAGTCCGGCCCGGCTGGGGGCGTCAGCCCCGACCGCAACGACCTGGTCAAGGTCGATTACGAGGGCAAGCTGGTCGACAACACCGTGTTCGACAGTTCGTTCGCGCGCGGCGCCCCGGCCATCTTCACCCCCGAGGAGGTGGTCAAGGGCTGGACCGAAGCCTTGCAGAAGATGCGGGTCGGCGACGAATGGATCCTCTATGTGCCGCCCGAGCTGGGCTACGGCGACACGCCGCGCCCCAGGATCCCGGCCAATTCGGTGCTGATCTTCCGGCTGAAACTGCTGGATGTGGCGCCGGTGCCGGGCGGCGGATCGGGCGTCGGCACGGCCATGGGCTGAGGCGCCGTTCAACGCAGACGAAGGCCTGTGGCGGTTACAGATACGGCGCCCACATGAAGGCGACGGTCCCGAACACGCCGACGGTCGTATAGAGGGCCGCCAGGCCCATCAGGACAGCGGCCGCCACCTTCGGCGCTGTCCGACGACTGCGCCCGGCCGCCAGATAGAGCTCCAGAACCGCCAGCGGGATCAGATAGCTGCCGAAAACCAGGACGATGTCGACCGGGCCGGACAGGGTCTCGGTGATGCCGACCGGACCCTGGCAGAGGATGATCCAGGCCATCAGGCCGATGCGCAAGAACCAGACCCCGCTGACCGCCATGAAGGCGCGCATCGCCCAGACGCGGTGCGCCTCGAACCTGCGTTGAAGCGCGCGCCGCCAGGCCAGGGCGGCGAAGACGAGGATGAGGACGGCGTCGCCCAGGATGGCGACGGCCGAGACTTCGGACAGCCAGGTTCCCCGCACGATCGTCAGCCACGCCCCGCTGAGCGCCATGAAGAGGGCGACGATCAGAAAGACGCGGCCGGTCCAGCGGTGCAGGCGTGGCAAGCGGCGGCGCAGGGCGGGCCACAGCTGCATCAACCCGCCCAGGGTGACGACCGCCGCCATCAGGACGTGGGTGATGAAGACCAGGTTCCCCAGGGCGTCGCCGGCCACATAGCCGTCGATCAGCGGCTTGTCGTTCCATCCGGCGAAATTCCCTGTCGCTGTCCGCACCCCGTAGAAGGCCAGGATGAAGACGATGAAGGCGGCCTGACCGGCCACGGCCGCGACGAACCAGGCGGCGCCGGCCCAGCGCAACAGGCGCGAAGCCAGGGGGAGAGAGGGCGAGAGGACGAACATTGGATATCCGACGATAGGAGGAAGAGACGGGCTCGCATGCGGTCCGGCCGGGGCGCGGTCTCGCCGATTTGGAATTCGGCCGGTCTTTTTCCGTCTCTTTCCCTGCCAGGCCCTGCTGGACAGGGGCGACCGTCCCGGGCGATGACGGGGGATCGCTTCAGGAGGGCGGATGACCGCGACCGCATTCAAAGCCGCGATCCTGTCCGGACTGGATCGACAGGGGACGGCGGGGCCGCGCCAGACGCCCGACCGGCTGGCGGCCTACGCCTGCGCGGCCATCGTCGCGTTTTGCGCCTACATCCTGGCGCGCGAGACGCACGGAGCATTTTCCACGGCTTTCGCCGCCTTCGGGGTTTCGGCCTGCGGCTGGTCGTGGCTTCTGGCCCGGGCCCTGTTCGACCCGGCGAAACACGACGCCCTTTGGCCGCGTCTGGTCGTGCTGGTCCTGGCGGCGTCGGGGGCGACGGCGGTGTTGGCGCCGCCACATCAGCCCGTCTGGACCGTTGCGAACAACCTCTATGTCCTGAGCGGATCGGGGGCCTTGCTGATGACCTTCGTGGAGCCGTTCCAAAGACGCGGCTGCGCCCTGGCGCGGGACGAGGTCCTGTTCCGGGCGATCTTTGTCGGCGTGTTCGCCCTGCTGGTCGGCGTCGCGGTCCTGGCCGCCTGGAAGGCGCCGGAGCAGGTCGAGACCGCTTGCGCCGTCGTGGGTGTGGCGGGCGCGATCGGAGCGACGGTGTATCGCCTGAAGCGCCCCCTGGTCCTGGTCGAGCGCGCGACGGCCGCGAGGAAGCCCGCCACGGCGGACGAACTCTTGCTGGCCGAACGGCTGGAAAGGCTGTTGCGCGACACGGCCCTCCATCTCGATCCCGATCTGAGGCTCGGAGACGTCGCCGCCCGGCTGAATGCGCCGGAACATCGGGTTTCACGCTGCATCGGCGCGGCGACCGGCTTTCCCAACTTCAATCGCCTGATCAATCATCACCGGGTGGAGGCGGCGAAACGTCTGTTGGCGTCGTCCGATCAGGCCCGGTCCATCCTGCAGATCGCCCTGGACTGCGGCTTCGCCTCCCTGGGGCCGTTCAACCGGGCCTTTCGCGAGGAGACGGGAACCACGCCTCGGGCCTATCGCGCGCTTCAGCGTTCCACGGCCGTCGAGGGCTGAAGCTCGGCTTGGTCGGACAGTCGCCCGACCGCCCAGGCCGCCGCGTCGCGCACCACCGGCGCCGGGTCTTCGATCAGGCGTTCGGCGCAAACCCTCAAGGCCGGATCGCCGCTGTTGCCGATGGCGTAAAGGACGTTGCGGATGAAGCGGTCGCGGCCGATGCGCTTGACCGGGCTCTTGGCGAACAGGGCGCGAAAGCCTGGGTCGTCCAACGCCGCCAGTTCCGCCAGCGGCGGGCTCTCCAGCGCCGGACGGGGTAGAAGCCGCATCTCGCGCGCCTCCTGGGCGAACTTGTTCCAGGGACACACCGCCAGACAATCGTCGCAGCCGTAGATGCGCGAACCGGCCGCGATGCGGAATTCCTCGGGCCAGGGGTCGGCGAATTCGATGGTCAGATAAGACAGGCAGCGCCGGGCGTCGAGCTGGAACGGAGCGGGAAAGGCGTTGGTCGGACAGGCGTCGAGACAAGCGGTGCAGCGGCCGCAATGCTCGGTCTCGGGCGCGTCCGGTTCGATCTCGGCGGCGGTCAGTATGGTCCCCAGGAACAGCCAGTTGCCGTGGGTGCGGCTGAGCAGATTGGTGTGTTTGCCCTGCCAGCCCAGGCCCGCGCGCTGGGCCAGCGGTTTTTCCATCAGGGGGGCGGTGTCGACGAAGACCTTGATGTCCTTGCCGTTTCGGGCCGCGATCTGGCCCGCCAGCTGTTTCAGCCGGCCCTTGATGACCTCGTGATAGTCGTCGCCGCGCGCATAGACCGAGATGTATCCGGCCGAACGGTCGGCCAGCTGCTCCAGCGGGTTCTTGTCCGGACCGTAGTTCAGGCCCAGGACGATGGCGGTCTTCGCCTCGTCCCACATGGCGGTGGGGTGTTGGCGGCGATCCAGCGTCGTCTCCATCCACTCCATGTCGCCATGCCGGCCCTCGTCCACGAAATGACGCAGCCGCTCGCCCGCCGGCCAGGCGTCGGCCGCCGAGGCGAACCGGCAGACATCGAAGCCCAGCTCGGCCGCGCGCTGGCGGATGAAGGTTTTCAGGCGGTCGGACACGGGGGCGGGGGATAGCACAGGGGCGACGCGGCGTCTTGGACGAGCGATTTCAACGAAGAGGCCGAGCGTCGTTTCGACCCGTGGGTGAACTTCGGTTCTCGACCCGTTGCGGGCGCAGGAGAGTCAAGCGACACTGGCGCCCGATGGGCCTTCACCACTTTCCCTTCATGGCGGTTACAGTCATTGCGTTGTGCGTTCACGTTGTGAGCGCAACTGCTGCGATGCTTCTGCAGCCGGTTTGGAAGGGGGACACAATACTTTACCGCTGGTGGCGACCCGCCTTAGCCATCAGGTTCTTCAGTGTGAAGAGAACCGATGTTCGGAAGCCGATCACATGGGGTTGCATTGTGGTGGCGCGCGCTGCGCTAATTGCTGCCGCGCTTTCGTTTGTACTGGACCTGTTCATCAACTGAACTCGGGGTGGCCGTGTCAGCTATCCATCCTTCGCGGCCATCGAAAACGTCAGCTTGGGGTCTAGAAATCCAGGTCCGCGTACCACGCCGACGGCGGCACGCCGACGAACCTGTCCGCCAGCAGGGGGCGGAAGCAGGGGCGGGATTTCAGCTTGGAGTACCAGGTCTTTAGGGCGGGCCAGGTCTGCCAGGGGATTTCGCCGAAATAGTCCAGCACCGACAGGTGGGCGGCGGCGATGAGGTCGGCCTGGGACAGGCGGCGGCCCGCCAGCCAGTCGCGCACGGCGACCAGGTCCTCCAGCATGGCCAGGTGGGACTTCAGGGCGTCGCGGCCGTCGCGCAGGGCGCGGGCCTCGGGCGGGCCCAGCTTCAGCAGGGGTTTTTCCATCCGCTCGTGCAGCAGGACGGCGTCCACATCGTCGGTGAAGCGACGTTCGAACCAGCCGGTCAGGCGGCGCGCCTCGGCGCGTTCGGCGGCGTCGGCGGGCAGCAGCAGCGGACCCTTCTGCTGATCCTCGATCCAGCCCAGGACGGCGGGCAGTTCGCACAGGGTCAGGGGGCGGCCGCGCTCGCTGGTCTGAAGCACGGGCGGCAGGCCGGAGGGGTTCAAGCCATGGACCGGGCAGTCCTCTTCCCAGGGGCGGACAGGTGTGTCGATCCAGTCGATCCGCGCTTCGCCCAGGGCCAGCCGCGCCGCGCGCGAGGCGGGCTGGAACGGGAAGTGGTAGAGAACGCTTGGGTCGGCCATGGCGCCTCAATGCGCCCACACCTGTTAAACGCGCGTTTACCGCGTCAGGACCACGGGCCCTTGGCCGGTGCGGCGTCCGGCGTCGCGTCGCGCGGGGCGGGCTCCGAAGGCGGCGCCGGGTCGGGCGTCTGATCCGTCGTCTGATCCGTCGTTTGGGCCGGCGCGGTCCGTGTCCGGCCGCGCGGATCGGCGTGGATCAGGATGTCGGCGGCCGGATAGAGGGCCAGGATGCGGTTCTCGGCCTCGACCACGATGGCGTGGGCGGCTTCCAGCGTCAGGGTCGGGTCCAGGTCGACGTGCATCTGGACCATCATCACCTGGCCCGACAGGCGAGTGCGCAACTGGTGGACGCCCGAAACGCGCGGATCGGCCAGGACGGCGCGGACCACGGCGGCGCGGTCCGCCTCGGGCGCGGCGCGGTCCAGAAGGGGATCGGCGGCGTCCTTGAGCAGGCCCACCGCCCCCCAGAACAGCCAGACGGCCACGATCAGGCCGGCGGCGGCGTCCAGGCCGGGCGCGTGCAGGAAGGCGCCCGAGACCACGCCGATCAGAACGACCAGATTGGCCCCCAGGTCGGCGGCGTAATGGGCGCGGTCCCCCGCCACGGCCAGGGAGCCGGTGGTTTTCATGGCCCTGGTCTGCATCCAGACCAGGCCGGCGGTAATGGCGATGGAGACGACCATCACCCCCGTCGCCCAGCCGCCCGAGACGACGGGGCGCGGGTCGAAGATGCGCTGGATCGCCTCCCAGCCGACGAAGACGGCCGAGGCGAAGATCAGCCCGGACTGGACCAGGGCGGCCAAAGCCTCGGCCTTGCCATGGCCATAGCGGTGATCTTCGTCGGGCGGGGCGGCGGCCCAGCGCACGGCGAAGAAGACGGCCAGGGAGGCGACCAGGTCCAGGGCCGAATCCGTCAGCGAGGCCAGGACGGCGACCGAGCCCGAGGCGCCCACGGCGAAGGCCTTGAGCGCGATCAACAGGACGGCGACCCCGACCGACAGGCGGGTGATGCGCCGCGCCGCGCGATGGGCGTCGTCCAGCGGGCCGGGGGGAGAGGACGGAGGGGCGGAAGGTGTCGTCATTCCGGCCCCTTGTCGCGCAAACGGGCGCGAAAGCCAACCGAAGCCGGAGCGATTGACGGCTCGCCTAGCGCGCCCCGACTGCGCTATGGGAGGCGCGAACCGGCCGCCTGTCGCGCGCCGGGGGAACGGGAAATCCATGTCTGACTGGCTGTCCGCGATCATCCTGGGTCTGGTCGAGGGCCTGACCGAGTTCATACCCGTGTCTTCGACCGGGCACCTGCTGCTGCTGGGCCATTTCATGGGCTTCGAAAGCGCGGGCAAGACGTTCGAGATCGTGATCCAGCTGGGCGCCCTGCTGGCCATCATCAGCGTCTATTTCAAACGCCTGTGGGCGCTGGCGACGCGCTGGCCTTTCGATCCCGAGGCGCGGCGTTTCCTGATCGGACTGCTGGTCGCCTTCGCCCCCGCCGTGGTGATCGGCTTCTTCGCCTATGACTTCATCAAGACCGTGCTGTTCGAGACGCCCATGGTCATCTGCATCGCCCTGATCGTCGGGGGCGTCATCCTGTTGGCGCTGGACAGGATGGACAAGCGGCCCCAGTGGCTGAACGCCGAAACCTATCCGATGCGGGTCTATTTCCTGATCGGCCTGTTCCAGTGCCTGGCCATGATCCCCGGCGTGTCGCGATCCGGCGCCACCATCGCGGGCGGCCTGCTGCTGAAGACCGACAAGCGTTCGGCGGCCGAGTTCAGCTTCTTCCTGGCGCTGCCGACCATGGGGGCGGCGGTCGCCTATGACCTGCTGAAGAACCACAAGACGCTGGATTTCAGCGACATCGGCCTGATCGCCATCGGCTTCGTCGTGGCCTTCCTCTCGGCGCTGGCGGTGGTGCGGTTCCTGCTGGACTTCGTGTCCAAGCGCGGGTTCGGCGTCTTCGCCTGGTGGCGGATCGTGGTCGGGGTGGTGGGCATCGTGCTGTTGCAGATGGGATTCTGAAGACTGGCCCGCGCCGTCTCGCGGCGTTAAGGGGCGGGCATGACCACGCTTCTCTATGGCCGTCCGCCGGTTGTCTTTGATCCTCCCCAGACCGGGCAGGGCGGCGCGACCCAGACCTCGCCCCTGATCCCCGGCTCAACGCCGATCGAGACCGTGCCGGACGGCTCGGTCGATGCGGTGATGATCTACGCCCCGCCCGGCGTGCTGGAGCGGCGCTATGTGCTGGCCCAGGCGCTGCGGGCGTTGAAGGTTGGCGGGCGGCTGGACGTCATGGCCTTCAAGGACAAGGGCGGATCGCGCCTGAAGAAGGAGCTGCTGGCCTTTGGCGTCGAGGTCGGTGAGACGGCCAAGGCCCACCATCGCCGCTGCATCGTGGTGAAGCCCGAAACCCTGAGCGGCCTCGACGCCGCCATCGCCGACGGGGCGCCCCGGATCGTGCCGGGCCTGGAGGCCTGGTCGCAGCCGGGCGTTTTCGCCTGGGACCGGATCGATGCGGGTTCGGCCTTGCTGGCCGAACATCTGCCGGCGCTCAAAGGGGCGGGCGCGGACCTGGGCTGCGGGTACGGCGCCCTGGCCACGGTGGCGCTGCGGTCGCCGGGCGTGACCGCGCTGCGGCTGATCGACCTGGACCGCCGGGCGGTCGAGGCGGCCCGGAAGAATATCGAAGACCCGCGCGCCAGCGTTGAATGGGCCGATGTGCGGACACTGGCGGCGGACGGCGAACTGAACTTCGTCATATCCAACCCGCCCTTCCACGACGGCGGGGCCGAGGACCGACGGCTGGGACAGGCCTTCATCCGAAAGGCGGCCGAACTGCTGAAGAAGGGCGGCGTGGCCTGGATCGTCGCCAACCGGCACCTGCCCTATGAGACGGAGCTGAGCGCGGCGTTCAACCGGGTGCGGCTGGTGGCCGATGCGGGCGGATACAAGCTGTTCGAGGCGGTGAAGTGACCGTGCTCAGGCAGCCCAAAGGGCGATAGCGCATGAAGAAAATCCCGACCTCCCGCGTCGACCGGCTGCTGGGATCGATGGGCTATGGCTCGCGGGCCGAGATGGTGCGGATGGCCAGGGTGGGCGGCATCGTGCTGGACGGCGTGGACCTGACGGATGTGTCGAAGCGCATTCCGGTGACGCCGGACCTGCCGACCCGCATGGAGATCGACGGAGCGCCGCTGGACCCCGTGCCGGGGCTGGTCCTGATGCTGAACAAGCCGCTGGGCATGACCTGTTCGCACAAGGAAGAGGGGGCGCTGGTCTATGACATCCTGCCCGACCGCTGGCGTCGGCGCGATCCGGCCATATCGACCATCGGGCGGCTGGACAAGCAGACGACGGGCCTGTTGCTGCTGACCGACGACGGCGACCTGCTGCACCGGGTCATCAGCCCCAAACGCCATGTGGCCAAGGTTTATCGGGCCGGTCTGGCGCGGCCGCTGACCGGGGCGGAGGGCGACCTGTTCGCGGCGGGCGAACTGGTTCTGGAGGGCGAGGACAAGCCGCTGGCGCCCGCCGTGCTGGAGGTCGTGACGCCGACCGAGGCCCTGCTGACCGTGACCGAGGGCCGCTATCATCAGGTGCGGCGAATGTTCGCCGCCGTCGGCAACCATGTCGAGACCCTGCACCGTGAGCGAGTGGGCGGGCTGACTCTGCCGCCCGATCTGGCGCCCGGCGAATGGCGGCTGCTGAGCCAAACCGAGATCGACAGCCTGTTCGACTGACGGCTGCGGAACCCGAAGCCTGCCTGCGCCCTATCGCTTCGCCTAGGCGGAGTGGATCATGGACGGCGCGACGATCAAGCGGGATTTGCGGACCGGACGGTCGCTATGGGCGGACAGTCCCGGTCTGGGCGTGAAGACACGACCCCTGACCGAGGCGATCTCGGTCGATGTCGCCATCGTGGGGGCGGGGATCAGCGGCGCCTTCGTCGCCCATGAGCTGGCGCACGATCACAGGATTGCGGTGCTGGATCGACGCCCGCCGCTGATGGGTTCGACCCTGGCCTCAACCGCCATGCTGCAGTGGGAGATCGATCTGCCGCTGAGGACGCTGGGCGCGCGGATCGGCGAGGCGAACGCCCGGCGCGCCTATCGCCGGTCGCGTTCAGCGGTGGACGCCCTGCAGAAGATCGTCGCCGACGAGGGCATACGCTGCGGCCTGAAGCCCAAAGGCAGCCTCTATCTGGCGGGCGACGAATACGGCCATCGGGCGCTGGAGGCGGAGGCCGAGGCGCGGGCGGCGATGGGACTGGAGAGCCGCTACATCGGTCCGGCGGAACTGCGCGAACAGTTCGGCATCGAACGGACCGGGGCCATTGTCTCGGACGGTTCGGCCAGCGCCGATCCCGCCCGTCTGGCGGCGGGCCTGCTGCGCCGGGCGACCGAAAAGGACGCCAAAATCTATTCCAAGGTCGAGGTGCTGGAGGCGGTCAGCGATCCCGACGGCGTCACCCTTCTGACCGATGCGGGCCATGCGGTGCGGGCGGGAAAGGTCGTCTTCTGCTGCGGCTATGAGTTTCCAAAAGGCGTGCCGACGCCGGGGGCGAAGGTGATCTCGTCCTGGGCGCTGGCGTCCAAGCCGCGGGTGCATTGTCCGACCTGGCTGCGCGACACCCTGGTGTGGGAGGGATCGGACCCCTACCTCTATTTCCGCATGGGCGGCGACGGTCGGCTGATCGTCGGCGGCGAAGACGAAGCATCCGCCACCGCACACGAAGACAAGGCCAAGCTGAAGCGCAAGTGTGCGACCATCGCCGCGAAACTGCGTGATCTGCTGCCCGATCTGGACTTCGACATCGATTACGTTTGGGCCGGGGCGTTCGGCGAAAGCGCCACCGGCCTGCCGCAGATCGGTCCGGTCGAGGGGCAGGAGCATCTCCACGCCGTCATGGGCTTCGGCGGCAACGGCATCACCTATTCGGTCATCGCCTCGCAAATCGTCGGCCGGGCGATCCGGGGGCAGGCGGATCCCGACGCGGACCTTTATCGAGCTTGACGATCCAGGGGGCGACGCGCACCTCCATGGATATGACGACCCTGATCAAGATCTGCGGCCTGACCACGCCAGCCGCTCTGGACGCCGCGCTGGACGGCGGGGCGGATTTCGTGGGGGTGGTGGTGTTCCCGAAAAGCCCGCGTCACATCGCGCCCGAGGCGGCGGCGACGCTGTTCGAACGGGCGCGGGGGCGGGCCGGGATCGTGGCGGTGACGGTCGATCCCGACGACGCCCTGCTGGAGCAGATCGCGCGGACGCTGAGGCCCGACTTCATCCAGTTGCACGGGTCGGAGACGGCCGGACAGGCGGAACGGGTGCGGGCGCTGACGGGGGCGGGGATCGTCAAGGCCCTGCCGATCCGGCGGGCGGACGACTTCGCAGCGGCGGACGAGTGGGATTATCACGCCGACCATCTGATGTTTGACGCCAAACCGCCGGAGGGGTCGGTCCTGCCGGGCGGTGTGGGGCATAGTTTCGATTGGACCCTGCTGGCCGACCGGGCGTTTCGCCATCCCTGGTTCCTGGCGGGTGGTCTGAACCCGGACAATGTCGCCGAGGCCCTGCGGATCACGGGCGCGCCGATGGTGGACGTCTCCTCTGGCGTCGAAAGCGCGCCGGGTGTTAAGGACGCGGGCCGGATCGCGGCCTTCATCGAGGCTGTGCGCCGGTCGTAATTCCGACGCCTCCCCGCGTGAAAGTCGAACCGTGAACGCTCAGACGCCTCTGCAAGCCGCCGATCCCGCCCCGCTGACGAACGCCTACGCCTGGCCCGACGCGGCCGGTCGGTTCGGCCCCTATGGCGGTCGGTTCGTCGCCGAGACCCTGATGCCGCTGATCCACGAACTGGACGCGGCCTATAAGGCGGCCAAGGCGGACCCCAGTTTCCAGGCCGAACTGGACGGCTTCCTGACCCACTATGTCGGCCGGGAAAGCCCGCTCTATTTCGCCGAACGCCTGACCGAACATTTCGGCGGGGCGAACATCTGGCTGAAGCGCGAGGACCTGAACCACACGGGCGCGCACAAGATCAACAACTGCATGGGCCAGATTCTGTTGGCCCGGCGGATGGGCAAGACGCGCATCATCGCCGAGACGGGCGCGGGCCAGCACGGCGTGGCCTCGGCCACCGTGGCGGCGCGCTTTGGTTTGCCCTGCACCGTCTATATGGGCGCGGTGGACGTGGAGCGGCAGCAGCCGAACGTCTTTCGCATGCGCCTGCTGGGTTCGGAAGTCTTCTCGGTCACGGCGGGCGCCGCGACCCTGAAGGACGCGATGAACGAGGCGATGCGCGACTGGGTCACGAACGTCGCGGACACCTATTACATCATCGGCACGGCGGCGGGTCCGCACCCCTATCCGGCCATGGTGCGCGACTTCCAGTCGGTGATCGGCAAGGAGATCAAGACCCAGTCGCGCGCACAGATGGGCAAGCTGCCCGAGGCGATCGTGGCCTGCATCGGCGGCGGATCGAACGCCATCGGCGCCTTCCACCCCTTCATCGCGGACGAGGGGGTGCGGCTGATCGGGGTGGAAGCGGCGGGTTATGGGCTGGATACGCCCGACCATGCGGCCTCGCTGAAGGGCGGACGGCCCGGCGTGCTGCACGGCAACCGGACCTATCTGCTGCAGGACGACGACGGCAATATCGTCGAGGGGCATTCGATCTCGGCGGGGCTGGACTATCCGGGCATCGGGCCGGAACACGCCTGGCTGCACGACATCGGCCGGGCCGAATACCGCTCGGCGACGGACAATGAGGCGCTGGAGGCGTTTCAGCTGTGCTCCAAGCTGGAAGGCATCATTCCCGCGCTGGAGCCTGCCCACGCCCTGGCGCGGACGGGCGAGATCGCAAAGGAAGTCGGCAAGGGCGGCGACGTGGTGCTGCTGATGTCGGGGCGCGGCGACAAGGACATATTCCAGGTCGCCAAACATCTGGGAGTGGAACTGTGATCCGCAAGCTGCTGGCGGCGACCGCCGCTCTGATGATTTCGACCGCGGCCCAGGCTCAGGAGGCGGCGCAATCGCCTGCTCGACCACAAGGCGCCCCTGCGACGGACATTCCCCTACTGCCGGGCGCGCAGGTGGCGGCGGATTGTGGGGGGCTTTTGCACCGGGCTGGAAGCGCTTTCTGCGTGACGGCGCCGCTGGGTGAAATCGGGGCCTTGGCTGACGCCTACATCGCCGACCTGGCCAGCCGCCAGTGGCTGGCGGCGGATGGGGACGAAAACCGTGTGGTCTTCGTCAAACGTCGGGATGGCGGCGGCTGTGACGGTCTGCAGATGCAGGCCTTCTATGACACCTCCAAGGCTGAGGTGACGGCGACCGATCCGGGTTACCTGGCCTTCGCCACTATTCCCGGCAATGTCTGCGCGGCCCAGCCTGCCGCCCCGGTCAACGGAAGCGTTCCGCAATGACCACCGCCCGTATCGATGCGCGCTTCAAGACGCTGAAGGCCGAGGGCCGTGCGGCCTTCATTCCCTATGTGATGGGGGGCGATCCCTCGCGCGAGGAGGCGCTGGCGATCCTGAGGGGCCTGCCCGCGGCGGGCGCCGACATCATCGAACTGGGCTTTCCGTTCAGCGATCCGATGGCCGAGGGGCCGCCGATCCAGAAGGCGGCGATCCGGGGGCTGGCGGCCGGTTTCGGCCTGCGCGCGACGATGGATCTGGCGCGCGAGTTCCGCAAGGGCGACGACGCCACGCCCATCGTGCTGATGGGCTATCTGAACCCGATCGAGAGCCTGGGCTATGACGCCTTCGCCGCCTATGCGGCCGACTGCGGCGTCGACGGCCTGATCGTGGTGGACTGCCCGCCGGAAGAGGCGGGGCCGCTGGTTCAGGCGCTGGACAAGGTGTCGATCTCGCTGATCCGCCTGGCCACGCCGACCTCTGACGACGCGCGGCTGAAGGTGGTGGTCCAGGGGACGTCGGGCTTCGTCTATTATGTCGCCGTTGCGGGCGTGACGGGGGTCAAGGAGGCGGACGCCGACGTCGTGGCCCCCGCCGTGGCGCGGGTGCGTGCGGCCTCTGGCCTGCCGGTCGCGGTCGGGTTCGGCATAAAGACGCCGGAACGGGCCGCCGCCATCGCACGGGTCGCGGATGCGGTCGTGGTCGGATCGGCCCTGGTGGAGGAGGTCGCCGCCGCCGTCGCCGCGAACGAACCGGCCGCCCCGCGCGTTCTGGCCCAGGTGAAGGCGCTGAGCGACGCCGTTCGATCTGTTGCTAGTGCTTCCGTCGCGGAAACCGTCTAAGAGCGCGCCCATGAACGACAAGACCAAGCCGCAGGAAAAGCGTGGCGGATGGCTGAGCCGCTTTGCGCCCGGCGTCCGCAAGATCGTCTCTCGCCGGGACACGCCCGACAATCTGTGGGTCAAGGACCCCGACACGGGCGACATGCTGTATCGCTCGGAGCTGGAGAGCGCCCTGTGGGTCACGCCGTCCGGCCGCCATATGCGGATCGACGCGCCGACGCGCCTGAAGGCGACGTTCGACGCCGGCCGCTATGAGCCCATCGAAACCCCGGACGTGCCGGAAGACCCGCTGAAATTCTCGGACGGCAAGTCCTACAAGGACCGGCTGAGCGCGGCGCGCAAGGCGGCGGGCCGCAAGGACACCATGGCCATCGGCTACGGTTCGGTCGGCGGTCAGGACGCGGTCGTGATCGTGCAGGACTTCACCTTCATGGGCGGGTCGCTGGGCATGGCGGCGGGCGAGGCCTTCATCAAGGCCGCGCGCGAGGCCGTGGCCCGCAAGGTTCCGCTGATCTGTTTCACCGCCGCGGGCGGCGCGCGGATGCAGGAAGGCGCCCTGTCCCTGATGCAGATGGCGCGCACCACCCTGGCGGTTGAAGAGGTCAAGGACGCCAAACTGCCCTATGCCGTGGTCCTGACCGACCCGACGACGGGCGGGGTGACGGCCTCCTACGCTATGCTGGGCGACGTGCATCTGGCCGAGCCGGGCGCCCTGATCGGCTTCGCCGGGCCGCGCGTGATCGAGGCCACCATCCGCGAGAAACTGCCGCCGGGCTTCCAGCGCGCCGAATATCTGCAGGAAAAGGGCATGGTGGACCGGGTTGTGGCCCGCGCCGACCTGCCCCGCGTGCTGGGTCAGATCCTGTCCATGCTGATGGGCGGAAACCGCCAGGCGGCCTGACCGCCGTGGACCCGATCTCCGCGCGCCTGCGGGCGCGGCATCCGCAACGGATCGACCTGTCGCTGGATCGGATGAGGGCGCTGTGCGCGGCGCTGGGCGACCCCCAGCACCGCCTGCCGCCGGTGGTCCATGTGGCGGGCACCAATGGCAAGGGATCGACCGTGGCGATGATCCGCGCCATCGCCGAGGCGGCGGGCCTGCGGGTCCACGCCTACACCTCGCCCCATCTGGTGCGGTTCAACGAGCGGATCAGGCTGGCCGGAAAACTGATCGAGGATCAGGCGCTGAACGCCATCCTGGACCGGATCGAGGCGGCGATGGCCGAGACCGGCAGCGAGGCCACGGTGTTCGAAAGCACCACCGCCGCCGCCTTCGTCGCCATGTCCGAAACGCCCGCCGACCTGGCCATCGTTGAGGTGGGTCTGGGCGGGGTGCTGGACGCGACCAATGTGATCGAGCGGCCGCTGCTCAGCGTGATCGCGCCGGTCGATTACGACCATGCCGAGTTCCTGGGGACCGACCTGGCGGGCATCGCGGCGGAAAAGGCCGGGGTGCTGAAGCCGGGCGCGCCGGGGGTGATCGCGCGCCAGCAGGAGGTCGCCATGGCGGCCATCGAACGGGCGGCGCAGGCGGTTCATGCCCCGCTGACGGTCATGGGCGTGGACTTCGACGCCTGGGCGGAACGGGGCGGGCTGGCGTTTCAGGATCAGGAACGGTTCCTGGACCTGCCCGCGCCGGGGCTGGCGGGCGCGCACCAGATCGACAATGCGGGCGTGGCCGTCGCGGCGGCGCTGGAGCTGGATCTGCCGGAAGCGGCCATCGCCGAGGGGCTGAAATCCGTGCGCTGGCCTGCGCGCCTGCAACGGATTTCGGCCGGTCCTTACGGCGAGGCGGCGCGGGCGGCGGACGCCGAGCTGTGGCTGGACGGGGGGCATAATCCCCATGCCGCGCGGGCGCTGGCGGCGTTTCTGGCAGAGCGTCAGGCGCGGGCGCCGCGTCCGCTGGCCCTGATCTGCGGCATGCTGGCGAACAAGGACGCGGGCGGGTTCTTCGCCGCCCTGAAGGACAGCCACGCCACCGTCTTCACCGTCGGCTTCGACGGCGCGGCGGCCGACCCGGCAGCCCTGGCCGCCGTGGCGCGCGGACACGGTCTGGCCGCGACGCCCGCCGGATCGGTCGACGAGGCCTTGAGGCTGGCGCTGCGGTTAGGCGCGGGCCGCGTGGCCATCTGCGGGTCGCTGTATCTGGCGGGGGAAGTGCTGAGCGCCAGCGAAGAGACCTGGCCGGTCTGAGCACCGCTTGAACCTCTCCCTCCCCTGCGGGGGAGGGTGGCCGAGCGCAGCGAGGTCGGGCGGGGGCGGCCGTGCGACGCCGTGGAGACCTGTCCTTGATTCACAAAGCGCGTCCCTGCCGGGCCGCCCCCACCCGGTCGCTGGCGCGACCACCCTCCCCGGAACGGGGAGGGAGAGGGGCTGCGCGCGCTAAACTACCGCGTCATCCAGGGCTTGGACTTTCCCGCCGCGATCCGGGCGGCCTGTTCGCGCTGGAAACGGCCGCCGCGCGGGGGCTTGGGGCGGGCGTCCATCTTGGCGTTCTTCAGGCGCAGGGCCTTCTGGACCGGGGTTTCGCCGGGGATGTCGTCGGTCGCCGCCGGTGCGGTGATGGGGTCGTCGTCGCTCATGGCGGCATCCTAGCATGAAAACGCCCGCCGGTCGGGACCGGCGGGCGTTTGATCTTCAAGGGCGGCGAAGGATCAGGCGTCGGCCTTGACGCCCGCCTCGGCCAGCCATTCGACGATCTTGCCCTTGGGCATGGCGCCGACCTTCATCGAGGTCATCTGGCCGTCCTTGAACAGCATCAGGGTCGGGATGCCCTTCACGCCCAGTTTGGAGGGGGTCATGGGGCTGTCGTCGATGTTGATCTTGGCCACCGTGACCTGACCGCCCAGTTCGTCGGCGATCTGCTCTAGCGCGGGGCCGATCTGTTTGCAGGGGCCGCACCATTCGGCCCAGAAATCGACCAGCACGGGGGTCGAGGCTTTCAGGACGTCGGCGTCAAAGCTTTCGTCGGTGACTTTTACAGTCGCCATGAATGGTCTCCCTTTGTGGCGCTATCGCTCGGCCCGCGGGGCCTCGCTGCTTGAGCGCCGAATTATGGCGCGCCGGACGGCTGTCCAGCGTTCAGTCGCAGATGTGGGTGCGAATCGCGGGCAAATCAACCGCCCGTCAGCGCCGCCTCCAGCATCGCCTGCGGGATGGGCATCAGCTTCGGCCCATCGGTCCAGACCAGGGCGGCCTCGACCGGGCGGTCGGGATAGAGGCGTTTCAGGACCGCGACATAGACCGCCGCCTGAAGCACATAGGCCGGATCGACGGCGTCGAGGGCGGCGGGGGCCGGGCGGTTGGTCTTGTAGTCGACCACCAGAACCCGGTCGGGCGTGACCACCAGCCGGTCGATGCGGCCGTTGATGGCGACGCCGGGCGGCAGGTCGGGGGCGGACCCCGTCAGGGCGACCTCGGCGCGAGAGCCGGGGCCGAAGACGGGGGCGAACCGCGCGTCGTCCAGCACCGAGAAGGCGGCGGCGATCATCTCGGCGCGCTGGGCCGCGTCCAGATCGGTCTCACGCGACAACAGGCGCACGGCGGCGTCCGCCCGGTCGGCGGGGGCGATGTCGGGCAGCCGTTCCAGCAGCCGGTGGATCAGGTCGCCGCGCCGGAACCGACCCAGCGCGGCGCCGCCGGACTCGCTCCTGGCCAGGGGCGAGGGAGCGGGGATGCGGATCGATCCTTCCATCCGCGACGGCGAGGCGAAGCGGGCGGCGGCGTCGGCGGGCGGGGGCGCGGCGGCCCAGGCGGGCAGGGCGGCGGCGTCCGTCGTGGTCCGGCCCAGGCGCGGCGCGGTTTCGGGATCGGCCCCGAACCTCAGAATCCCGCCGTCCAGCCACTGCACCGCATCGGGACGGTCCTGCGCCAGCCGGTCGAAGGTTCCGGCGATGACGTCCCACCAGCTGCCTTCCTCATAGCCGGTTTCCTTGGGGCGGCTCATCCTGCGGCCCATGACGATCAGGCGGTCGCGGGCGCGGGTCAGGGCGACGTAGAGCAGGCGCAGGGATTCGGCGTCGGTGCGGTCCACCCGCGCCTGTCGCACCTCGGCGGAGACGGCGCAGTCGGACCGGGCGCTGGACGGACACATCAGCCAGGCCTCGGCTCCATCCGGCAATGCGGCGGGCATCAGGGTCGGCCCCTGCGGCTTCGCCTTGCCGGTGGTGTCGGGCAGGATGACGATGGGCGCCTCCAGCCCCTTGGAGCCGTGGACGGTCATGACGCGGACCTCGTCGCGCGCCCCTTCCATCTCGCGCTTCACCTCGACATCGGCCTGTTCCAGCAGGGCGAGACAGGTTTCCAGATCGCGCCCGCCGCGCTCCTCGACCGCCAGGACCTGGGCCAGGGTTTCGTCGATGGCTTCTTCCGCCTCGCGGCCCAGCCGGTCCAGAATCCGCGCGCGGCCGGATCGCCCATCGGGACCGACGCGGTTCAGGGCGGTCGAGAAGAAGGCGAAGGGATCGCGGTCGCGCGCGGCGATCAGGGCCGCCATCAGGTCGCGCGCGGCGGTCCAGGCCGGGTGTTCGTGGGCGCGGCGCTGGAGTTCGCGCCACAGGCTGCGGCCCTCGCGGCCCACCTTGTCCGCCAACGGATAAAGGGCGTCGGCGGGACCGAAATCGGACACATCGCAGAAGGGGCTGCGCAGGATTTCCGCCAGCGACAGGTCGTCGTCGGGGAACAGGGCGAACCGGGCGAGCGCGATCAGATCATCGAAGACGATATGGTTCGACAGTTTCAGCCGGTCGGCGCCCGCGACCGGAACGCCCTCGGTCTTCAGAGCGCGGATGATCTCTTCGAAGGTGGCGTCGCGGCGGCGCACCAGCACCAGGAAGTCGCCGTAACGGACGGGCCGCATCGCCCCGCGCTGTTTCGGATCATGGATGGCGGCGCCCGTCCGGACCTGATCGCGGATGTGGCGGGCCAGGGCCAGGGCCAGTTGTTTGCGGGCGCTGCGGCTGTCCTCCTTGTCGACGGGGGCGTTCCAGGCCTCGCGCTCGGGGGCGGCGGGGTCTTCGAACAGGGGCCACAGGTCGACGGACCCGTATTGCCCCAGACGGGCGGGGCGGTGGACAGCGATCTCGCCGGTCTCTCCGACCAGGGCGCGGGTGCGCATCGGGCTGGCGAAGGCCGCATCGACGAAGTCCAGCACCTCGACGGTCGAGCGGAAAGAGGTGTCCAGCGGCACTTCGCGGAAGTCGGCGCCCGCCGCACGCACCAGATCGTCATAGACCCGCGCCTCCTGCCGCAGCCGCTCGGGCCGGGCGCCTTGGAAGGAATAGATCGACTGTTTCTCATCGCCCACGGCGAAGACGGTGCGGGGGATGGCCGCGTCCTTCCGCTCGGCGCCTGACCCTGCGAAGAAGGGTTCCGTCAGGGCACGGACGATGTCCCACTGATCCGGGGCGGTGTCCTGCGCCTCGTCGATCAGCACATGCTCGATGCCGCCGTCCAGCTTGTACAGCACCCAGGCGGCGGTGGCGCGTCTGGTCAGCAGCTCGACCGTGCGTCCGACCAGATCGGTGAAGTCCAGCGACCCTTGCGCCCGCTTGGCGGCCTCATAGAGGGCGGCGTGGACGCGGGCAAGGGTCAGGACCTTCTCCGTCTCGTCCGCCACGCGCGCGGCGCGCACCCGGTCCAGGGTCGAGACGTATTTCAGCGACACATCGGCCAGATAGGAGGCCGCGCCGGGCGGGGCCTTTGACGTGCCGAACCTGTCGCGCGCCACGCCCTTGGAATCGATGAAGACGGGCGTCATGGCCTGAAGCGTCGTGGCGGGCGGAACCGCATCGCGCATCTGGCCGGCCAGTTTCTTGTCATTGGCGCCGCCCGTGGCGAACCCGTCGGCGGCGGCCAGCCAGTCGGCGGGATTCAGCCAGTCCATGAACCCGGCCTCGATCTGGGCGGGCGTCTCATCGCGCGTGACGCCGACCAGTTCGTGCGGGCCGGGCGCCTCGCCCGCGTCGATGCGGGCCAGATAGTCGAGCAGCGGCTCGCGCTTCGCCTCGATCGTGTCGAGCAGGGCATGGAAACTCTCCCAGGCCAGTTCGACGGCGAAATGGGCGTAGGCGCGGCCCACCGGCCCGTCGCCGTCGTTCAGGGCGTAGCGGGCCAGGTCCTGACGCGCGGCGTGGGACAGGGCCAGGGCCGCCTGATCCTCTAGCACCTCGAACCCCGGCGCGACTCCGGCCTCCAGCGGGAAACGCCGCAGCAGTTTTTCGCAGAAGGCGTGAATGGTCTGGATCTTCAGCCCGCCCGGCGTCTCCAGCGCGCGGGCGAACAGGACACGGGCCTCGGACAGTTCGGCGTCGGTCAGGGTGGCGGGATCGCGCCCGTCCAGCCGTGCCAGATCGGCGGCCAAGGCCCGGTCGTCGGCGACCGCCCATTCGCCCAGCCGTTCGAACAGGCGGGCCTGCATCTCGGCGGCGGCGGCCTTGGTGTAGGTGACGCACAGGATTTCGCCCGGCCGCACCCGCTTCAGCAGCAGGCGCGCCACGCGGCTGACCAGGGTGGTGGTCTTGCCCGACCCGGCGTTGGCGGTCACGAAGACCGACAGGGCCGGATCGGCGGCAGTCGCCTGATGGGCGCGGGCCATTTCCAGGGGATTGGCGTCGACGGGAGAGATGTCGGTCATTCGGGCGCTTCGTCCTCTCCGCCGACGACGTGCCATTCCCAGACGCGCGCCAGATGGTCGTAGTTGCCGCCGAAATTGCCCATGAACTGCGGCGCGACCCATGAGGTGTAGGGGGTCGCCGGGTCGTCAAAGGCGGCGACGCCCAGCTTCAGTCGGTCCAGTTCGCGCGTCGCCAGCTGGGCGGCGGTCAGGTTGTTGCCGCGGCCCTGGCGCGAGACGTCGTCCACCTTGCCCGGATCGCGGCGGCCAGTGACCTTGACATACAGCAACTCGGTCGCCTCGGTCGGGGGCGCGTCGAACCCGCCCTCGGCCAGGATGGCGGCGGTCAGGGTCAACTGGGGTGCAAAGCCCTGGACCACCTGTTTCTGGCTGGGCGTCTGGCCGGTCTTGAAGTCCAGAACCGCCGCGCCCGTGGCGTCCAGCTCGATCCGGTCGGCGCGGGCGGTGACGGTGAAGGGGCCGCCGGGCGCGTCGAAGGCGATGGCGCCCGACTGTTCGATCAGAAGGGTAGCGCCGCGCGCGCGCCGTTCCCGCTCGAACCGCTCCAGCCACAGGGCGGCGTTCCTGGCCAGCGGGCGTTCGCGGGCCAGGGCGGCGTCCTCGAACCCCGCCTCGGTCATGGCGGCCATGATGAGGTCGGCGATCTGGTCGGCGCAGTCTTCGGGCAGGACGTTGGGCCAGAGGCGGACCATCTGTTCGATCGCTTCGTGGACGGCGTTGCCGCGCGCCATGGCCTCGGCCGAGGCGCCGGGCCGATCCAGCACCTTCAGCCCCAGAATCCGCTGGGCATAGACGGCGTAGGGATCGCGGACCCAGCGTTCGACGCCCGTGACAGGCAGGACGCGCGGGCGGCGTTCGACCGGCGGGGTCGGGGCGGGGCGGCGTGCATAGTCGGGCGTGTCGCGCACAGGGGCGTCCAGGGCGCGGGTCCAGTCGGCGACATGGGCGGGGGCGGCGACGGCGACCGGCGTCTCATCCGTATTCGCGCCGCGCGTCAGCATGTCCAGACGCCACAGCCAGCGGGACCGCACGGCGGGCTGGCCGACGCGTCGCTCGGTGTGGATCAATATGGCCTCGTCGGCGCAGGCGGCCTGGACGAAATCCTGGGCGCTCTGGCCGATGCGGCGTTCGGGCGGCGGCAGGCCCAGCGCCTTTCGCATGGGGCGCGACAGGAAGGGATCGACCGGCGCGCCCTGGGGCCAGACGCCTTCCTCCAGCCCGGCCAGGATCATCCGGTCGGCCCGCACCAGCCGCGCCTCTATGGCGCCCAGAATCCGCAGCGACGGATGGGTGGCCCCGCCGGTGCGCACCACGGCGTCGGCCAGCAAGCCCTTGACCAGTTCGACCAGATCATCAGCCGTGACAGCCCCCAGCGCCGCGCCGCCCGTGATCAGGTTCGACAGCAGACCAGCGGCGCATTCGCCGTCCGGTCCGGCCCAGGCCTCCTGGCCCGCCAGCGCCTCGATCAGCACGGTCAGGGCGCGGGCGGCGGCGTCCAGCGGCGCGGCGGGGGCGAAGGCGGCGCAGGCCGTCGTGACCAGAGCTTCCAGATGATCCGACAGGGCGCGGGCCTGGGCCAGGCGTTTCAGGCGGCCTTCGGACGGCGGCTGGCCGTCGCGGTCAGGGCCTGCGGCCTTGTCCAGCTTGCGGCGGATGCGGTCAAAATGGGTCTGGCGCGGGCCGCGCAGGGCGAAAAGCTCGAAGGCCGAAACGGCGCGGTCGGCGTCGATCCCGTCGCCTAAATCCAGCCTGACCAGCGGGTGTTTCAACAGGCCCAGCAGCACCTGCGGATCGGTCGGGTCGGCGATCCAGCGGGCGCACAGCTCGACCAGAACGCCCGCAGGCATCCGGTTCAGGGGCTGACCGGCCGAGGCGTCCGGCACGACGCCCCAGCGTTCCAGACGCGCGGCGACGCGGCGGCCCAGACCCTGATCCGGCGTGACCAGGGCGCAGGTCCTGCCGGGTGTCTCCAGCGTCTCGCGCATCATCAGGGCGATGGCGGCGGCGGTCTCTTCGTCATGGCGCAGGTTCAGCACCGACAGGCCCTGAAGCCCCTCGGCGATCGGGTCGGCGGCGCGGCCCGCCTCGACGGCGCGGGCGCGGATGTCGCGGATGGCCGCACGCCAGTCGCCCGTCGCGTCGGCGGGACGCAGGGCCTCGTTCAGCAGGCGCTGGCGGGCCAGACCGCGCTGTTCAGCCGGGGGCGAGACGGGCGGCTGGAACCATGGACGCACCGCGCGGCGGTCGATGGCGTGCCGCTCCAACAGGCGTTTCAGCGCGCGCTGGGGGTGTTGCTCATTGTCTTCGTCGATCTGGGCCCAGACCCGGTCGTCCAGGTCGAGATCAAGGCCGGGCAGGACGACGCAGCCCTGGGGCGCGCGGGCCACGGCGCCCAGAACATCGGCGGCGGCGGGCACGGTGCCGGTGGACCCGGCGGCGATGACGGCCTGGGTCGGCGGATGGGCGTCCCACAGCTCGGCCAGACGGCGCAGCAGGGTGGCGCGTCGCCAAGCGGGATCGACCAGCCCCAGTTCGGCCAGGCGTTTGGGCCAGGCGATGACGCCCAGCCGCAGGAACTCAGCCGACCGCTCCCAGTGTTCGGCCATTTCGCCATCGACCAGGGTGGCGACCCGTTCCGGCTCGGGAACCTCCTCCAGCTGGCAGGAATCGAGGAAGCCGCCCAGCGCATCGGCCAGGTCCAGCGCCCGCATCGGGGTCAGGTCGTTGTCGAACTGCTCCACGATCATCCGCGCCATCTCGAACCGTCGCGTCAGGGCGGGAATGGCGGGCGGCAGATCGAGGCCCAGGGCGCCGGGGGTGAAGGGCGGCTCGTCCTCCTCCAGATCGCCCAGAGGCCGCACCTGCGGCAGCAGGACGGGCCGGTCGCCCGACAGTTTGGACAGGGCGCCGGTGAAGGCACGGGCGGCCCGGCGGTTGGGCAGCAGGATCGTCGCGTCCGACAGGGTCTCGGGCGGCAGATCGCCAAGCCACGCCAGCACCCCGGCCGCCAGGTCTTCGAGGAAGGGCCGGTGCGCGGGGATGGCGTACCAGCGCGGGCGCATTCCCGTTTCCCTGGCGCCGACCGCGCGGCGGTCGGCTGCTTGAGGGGCGTCCGAGAAAGGATCGAACAGGCTCACGCCGCTCCCGCCAGTCTGGCCTCGGCCTGATCCCGCGCCTGCGGGTCGCCGACGTGCATCCAGTCGCCGTCCAGAACGCAGCCGAACAGGCGCCCCGCGGCGGCCGATTTGCGCCACAGGGGGCTGAGGGAGAAGGCGCCGGCGGGGCCGTCGTCGGCATAGCCGGGGCGGGTGATGTGGACGCCCATATAGGCGAAGGGGGCGGACGGGGCGTCGCCCCGGAAGGTCAGGCGGCAGTCGTCGTCGAGGAAGAAATCGCCGTTACCCTCGAAGCCGATGGAGCCCTCGCGGCGGGCCAGCAGCAGGGCGGCGTCCATCGTCTCGGGGTTCCATAGGCGGATCAGGTCAGCCAATGCATCGCCCCGGTCGATCCAGACGCTGTCGATATTGGCGATGAAGACGGGGTCGTCGCCCAGCAGGGGGCGGGCCTTCTTCAGGCCGCCGCCGGTCTCCAGCAGTTCGGCCCGTTCGTCGGAGATGAGGATGTCGGGACCGCGACCGCGCGCCGCCAGATGGCTTTCCAGCCGGTCGGCGAACCAGTGGACATTGACCACGGCCCGTTCGACCCCGGCCTCGGCCAGACGGTCCAGCACATGGTCGATCAGGGCGCGGCCGCCCACCTCGACCAGGGCCTTGGGCCGGTCGTCGGTCAGGGGACGCATCCGGGTGCCCAGCCCGGCGGCCAGCACCATCGCCGTTTTGGGCGCGGTCTTTGGAACAGCGGTCATCCGCGCACCTCGGCCGGGACGTGGCGGTCGAACCAGCGGGCGACGGGCGCCAGCGACGGCTGGTCCAGATTGGCGTTCAGATGTCGCCACATCCGCGGCAGGAACTGGCGATAGCGGGGCTTGCCGTCGCGGGCGATCAGCCGGGCGAAGACGCCGATGATCCGCGCCTGGTTCAGCGCCGCCAGACCCGCATAATCGGCCATGAAGTCCGCGCGGTCCACGCCGGGACGCAGGGCGAAATAACGGTCCAGCGCCTCGGCCTCCAGCGCGGGCGAGACGTCGCGCCGGGCGTCCTGAAGCAGGGAGTGCAGATCCCAGGACGGATGGGCGCGCACCGCGTCCTGGAAGTCGATCATGCCGACGCGCGCGGCGCCGTCGCGCTCGGGCAGCCAGATCAGGTTCTCGGCGTGATAGTCGCGGTGCGCCATGACCGAGGCCCCGGCCGCGCCCGAGGCGACAATGGGCGCCCAGGCTTCGCGCCAGTCGGCGACGGCGGCGGCGTCGAAGGTCACGCGGTCGTCCAGCCGGGGCAACCAGTCGACGAACAGATCGGCCCCGCCCTGAAGCGCCGTCTCGTCATAGGTCAGCAGGGGCCAGTCGCCCCCAAGGCCGTGCAGGGTCGCGGGCGGATCGCCCGCCGCGTGCAGGACGGCCAGGGCCTCGATGGCCGCCAGATACAGCGGCGTCTCGTCCGCGCCGTCCGCGATCACGCGGGCGAACAGGGCGTCGCCGAAATCCTCCAGCACCGCCAGACCGTTCGGTGCGTCCAGCGCCGGGATGTCCGGGGCGGACAGACCCAGCGATTTCAGATGGGCGGCGACGGCGGCGAAGGCCTCGATCCGTCCGGCCGACAGGCGGGCGACGGCGTTCCAGCCGGCCGCGCGGCGCTGATCCGGCGCCCACGACGGATCGCAGGGCGGGCTTTCGGCGGCCGGCGCCTGGTCCATCAGCATCAGGGTCGGGCCGGTCGCGGGCGTCAGCCGCTCGTAGCGCCGGGTGGATGCGTCGCCGGGCAGGGGGGCGCGCGCGGCCTCGGACAGGCCGGCGGCCTTCAGGAAGTCGAGACGGAGGGTTTCGCGGTCAGAGGCGGACATGGTCGATCAGGGTTTCCCACCGGCCTGCGCCGGAAACGGTCGCAAGGCGGCCTTCGCCGTCCTCCGCGATGATGAGGGTCAGGCGGTTGGGGCCGAGGAAACGCTCGGGCGCCTCGCCCAGCCGCTCGGGCCATTCAATGACGGCGCAGCCTTCGTCCAGCGCCTCGTCCAGACCGATCTCGAAGGCTTCTTCCGGCCGGGTCAGGCGATAGAGGTCGAAATGGGCGACGGGCGGTTCGCTGTCGTAGAACTGGACCAGGGTGAAGGTGGGCGACGGCACGTCCTCGTCCGGCGTGGTCAGGGCGCGGATCAGGCCGCGCGCCAGGGTCGACTTGCCCATGCCCAGGGGGCCATACAGCAGGACGCTGTCGCCCGCCGCCAACAGGGGGGCGATGATCTGGCCCAGACGGGTGGTGGCCTCGGCGTCGGGCAGGGCGATCTTCATGGGAACACCGCGTCAGGATCGGCGGCCAGGGTGCGTTCGGTGAAGGTCTTCAGCGCCTCGGTGGCCCTGGCGGCGTCCACATCCAGCCGGTCGGCGGGGATGGGCAGGCCGACGTCGACGCCGAAGTCCTTGCCTTCCTTGTTCAGCAGTTCGTGGAACAGGGTCACGTCGCGCAGCTCCTTAGAGAAGCGGTCAAAGGTGTGGAACAGGCGGCTGTAGGGGCCGGTGACGTGCATCGGCACCACGGGCGCATCGTATTTGCGCGCCATCGAGGCGGCGGTAGGCGCCCATTCGGGATCGGTGACCAGACCATCCTTGCCCACCCGCGCCAGACGCCCGGCGGGGAACATGACCACGCAGCGCTCGGCCTCGAAGGCTTCCTTGGCCGCGCTCAGGGTGGCGCGGGTCTTTTCGCGGGTGCGCTTTTCGTGGACCCATTCGACGGGGATGATGGTCTCGTCCAGACGGGGCGAGACGCGCAGGGCGTCGGCGTTGGCGAAGAAGATCATGTCGCCGCGTCGCCGCCTGATCGCATCAAAGACGGCGACCCCGTCGGCGATGCCGGTCGGATGGTTGCACACCACGACGCAGCGGCCGGTCGCGGGCAGGCGGTCCAGATGGGTCGTCGTCACCTTCAGCCTCAGCAGGTCCGAGATGTAGTCGAAGGTCCCGGCCCCCGACAGCGGCTGGATGGCGTCGGCCATACGCACCGCCGCGCGGTAGCCCAGCACGGCATAGAGCGCCGGACGCACCATCGGCCACAGCGGCGAGGCGGTCAGGCGCGGCGCACGCTCGGCGATCAGCGCATCGACGATGTGCGGTCGGTGTCGGGCGGGAAGGGCGGCTGAATCCATGGAAGACCGCTTGTCGCCGGTTCGCTCCCAAGGGGCAAGATGCGCGACTTCCACCTCCGTTCACGACAACTTTCGCCCGAGGGACGGCGGTGCTACGCCTGCCACAGCAAGATTTCCGAGGAAGACCCATGCGTCACCGTTCCCTTCTGTCCGCCGCCTGCGCGAGCATCGCCTTGTCGGGCGCCCTGATGGCCGCCGCGCCTGCGCTGGCGCAGGTTCCGCCCGCGCCCCAGCCGGCGGCGCCGGCGACGTCGGACGCCTTCACCTATCAGGACATGATCTCGGCCAACCGGCTGGGCGATCCGCAGGTGTCGCCGGATGGGCGTTACGTCGTCTATTCGGTGACGACGACGGATGTGGAAGCCATTCGACGCGCGGGCAGCCTGTGGATTCTGGACCTGAACACGCCGGACGCCGCGCCGCGCCGTCTGGCCATCTCGGACCAGGGCGCCAACACCGCGCGCTGGGGCGGGGACGGCAATCTGTATTTCCTGTCGGGCAAGTCGGGGACCAGCCAGGTCTGGCGCGTCGCCTCGCCCACGGCGGCGCCGGTGCAGGTGACGAACCTGCCGCTGGAGGTGAACGCCTATCGCATCAGCCCGACGGGCGACAAGGTGGCGGCGTCTCTGGCCGTCTATCCGAACGCGGCCGACCTGAATGCCTCGGTCGAGATCGGCAAGGCGATGGCGGATCGGAAGTCCACCGGCCAGGTCTATGACCGGATGTTCGTGCGCCACTGGGACACCTGGAACGACCACACCCAGAACCATCTGTTCGTCCAGTCCATCGGCCGCGACGGCAAGGCGACCGGAACGCCGGCCTGGATCACCAAGGGCTTCGACGGCGACACGCCCTCCAAGCCGTTCGGCGACGAAAGCGATTTCGTCTTCACGCCGGCGGGCGACGCCGTGGTCTTCTCGGCGCGCCTGGCGGGTCAGACCGAGCCGTGGAGCACCAACTTCGACCTGTGGAAGACCAACGGCCTGTCGGGCGACGGGACCTTCACCAACCTGACGGCGGACAACAAGGCCTGGGACGCCGGCCCGGTGTTTTCGCCCGACGGACGCACCCTGGCCTATCGCGCCATGGCGCGGCCGGGCTTCGAGGCCGACCGCTATCAGATCGTGCTGATGGACGTAGCGACGGGCCAGAAGCGCGAGGTCGCCTCGAACTGGGATCGGTCGGCCGATACGCTGCAATGGTCGCGCGACGGCCACACCCTGTACACGACCGCCGGCGACGTCGGGTCGACCAGACTGTTCGCGGTGGATACGCGCAACGGCGTGGTGACGCCGATCACGGGTTCGGGCCATGTTTCGGCCTTCCAGCAGACGCCCTCCGGCTTCGTCTTCGCCCAGGACAGCCTGCGCGAGCCGGGCGACCTGTATTTCAAGACCTATCTGGGCCGCGAGATGCCGCGTCGCCTGACGCAGTCGAACCCCGCCTTCGCCGCCAAATCGTTCGGCGAATATGAGCAGTTCAGCTTCCCCGGCTGGAACAATGAGACGGTCCACGGCTATGTCATCAAGCCGGTCGGCTACGTCGAGGGCCGCAAATATCCGGTCGCCTTCCTGATCCACGGCGGGCCGCAGGGCTCGTTCGGCGACGGCTGGTCCTATCGCTGGAACCCCGAGACCTATGCGGGCGCGGGCTATGCGGTGGTGATGATCGATTTCCACGGCTCGACCGGCTACGGCCAGGCCTTCACCGACGCGATCAGCCAGCACTGGGGCGACCGCCCGCTGGAAGACCTGCAGAAGGGCTGGGCGGCGGCGCAGGCCAAATACAGCTTCCTGGACGGTCAGAACGCCTGCGCGCTGGGCGCCTCGTACGGCGGCTATATGATCAACTGGATCGCCGGCAACTGGTCGAACGAATTCAAATGCCTGGTCAATCACGACGGCGTGTTCGACACCTTCGCCATGGGTTACTCCAGCGAGGAACTGTGGTTCACCGAGTGGGAATACGGCGGCGCGCCGTGGCGTAACCCGGAAGGCTATCAGAAGTTCAACCCGGCCAACCACGTCGACAATTGGAAGACGCCGATGCTGGTGGTTCAGGGCGACCGCGACTTCCGCATCCCGACCGCGCAGGGGTTGTCGACCTTCACCGCCCTGCAGGGCCGCAACATCGACAGCCGCCTGATCGTCTTCCCCAACGAGAACCACTGGGTGTTGAAGCCGGCCAACAGCCTGCAATGGCACAACGAGGTGTTCGGCTGGCTGAACAAATATCTGACGCCGGCCCGATAGACCTGGGCGACATCGGAACGGATCGGGGGCGCGGTCGCGGATCGCGCCCCTTTTTCGTGCGGCGCCAAACCGGCCTTCGCGCGTTGGCACAGACCTGAAGGGAGCCGCGCGTGTTCAGGGACTGGTACGACCGAAGGATCGCCCCGCCCGCGCGTCGCATCGTCGCGGCGACGGGGACGCGGCTGCGCACGGGCCAGGCCTTTCTGCAGGACCGCGAACGCGTTCGAGCGGCGGTGCGACGCATGGTCCCCGCGGCGCGGATCGTTGGCGGCGTGCTGCTGTCCCTGGTGGTCGCCGTGGTTCTGTTCGCCGCCCTGTTCGACTGGAACCTGCTTCGCGGGCCGATCGGTCGGTGGGCCTCGGCCAAATACGACCGGCAGATCGCCCTGACCGGCGATCTGGACGTGAAGCTGCTCAGCTGGACGCCAACGGTGGTGGTGCGCGGACTGAAGGTCGGCGGGCCGGACTGGGCCAGGGAACGCGACACCGCCGATGTGGACGAGGTGCGCGCCTCGGTCCGCCTGGCGCCCCTGCTGATCGGCCGGGTGGAGATGCCGTTGCTCAGCATCACCCGGCCGCGCGTGTTGATGATCTCCGACCGGCAGGGTCGCAAGAGCTGGCGGCTGGACGCCGACCGCCCCGACGACGGACGCGGCGCCAAGCTGCCGCCCATCGAGCGACTGATTATCAGGGACGGCGCCCTGACCTTCGAGGAGCAGCGGCGCGGCCTGTCCCTGACCGCCACGGTCAATGCTCAGGAGACGGCGGGCGGAACGGCCGGTTTCGTCCTGGACGGCCGCGGCGCCGTGCGCGGTTCGCCCATGACGGTGCGGATCGAAGGCGGTCCTTTCGTCAACATTCGCCGCGACCGTCCCTATGCCTTCCAGGCCGACGTGCGGGGCGCGGGATCGGCCCTGACGGCGCGGGGGCGGATCACCCGGCCGTTCGACCTGGGCCGGTTCGACGCGGTCATGACGCTGGAGGGACGGGACCTGTCGGACCTTTATCTGCTGACGGGCGTGACCCTGCCCAATACGCCGCCCTACCGCCTGTCGGGCGCGCTGAACCGCGACGGGCGGGTCTGGACCTTCAAGGATTTCGATGGGCGGGTCGGGGCGTCGGATCTGTCGGGCCAGGTGCGTATCGAGAGCGGCGGGCGGTTGCGGGTCGACGCCGAACTGGCGTCGCGGCGGCTGGACATCGACGATCTGGCGGCGGTCCTGGGCGCGCGGGTGCGCACCGATCCGTCGGGTCGGAACACGGAGGCGCCGATCGTGGTCGGCGGCAAGCTGCTGCCTGACGCCAAGCTGCAGACGGACCGCCTGCGCACCATGGACGGCAGCCTGACCTATCGCGCGGCGGCGGTGAAGGCCAATCACCTGGATGTCCGCAAGGTCGACCTGGGCGCGGTGTTGAAGGACGGCATACTGAAGCTGGACCCCATCAGTTTCGACTTCAATCGCGGTTCCCTGAACGGAACGGCGCGGATCGACGCGACCCGGGCGATCCCGCGCAACACGGTCGATCTGCGTCTGGCCGGCTATCCGCTGGAATCCATCGTGCCGGCGCGAAACGGATCGGTCCCCGTCAGCGGCCTGGCGCTGGGCCGGGCGAGGCTGGAGGGGCCAGGCGCCTCCATTCATGAGTTCGCGGCGGCGTCGAACGGGTCAATGAGCCTCATCGTGCCCAACGGTCGGATGCGCGCCGCGTTCGCCGAACTGCTGGGCGTCAACGCCAGTGCGGGCCTGCTGAAACTGCTCGGCGGCGATCAATCGGTCAGCACCATCCGCTGCGCCGTCGCCGACTTCGACGTGCGGAGCGGCAAGGCCCAGGCGCGCACCTTCGTCATCGACACAGACGTTGTCCTGGCCCAAGGCAAGGGGAGCATCGACCTGGGCGCCGAGACCCTGAACCTGCGGATCGAGGGAGAGTCGAAGAAGCCGCGCCTTCTGCGGCTGTGGGCGCCGATCAACGTCTCCGGTCCGCTGACCGCGCCGCGGATCGGGGTGGACGCCGGCGGGGTGGTCACGCAGGGCGGGCTGGCGGGCCTTTTGGGGACGCTTGTGGCGCCGGTGACGGCCCTGTTCGCCTTCGTCGATCCAGGCCTGGCGGAAGACGCCGACTGTGGTCGCCTGATGGCGGGCGCGCGCTAGTTCGCCCACACCGAAGACGAAACGGCGCGTCGGACGTAGATAGCGACATATGGACCTTCTCTCATGACCCGACGTGGCCTGTTCGCCCCGACGCTGGGCCTTCTGGCCTCCGCCTGTTCGCCCCTAGGCCTGCTCAACGCCCTGGGGCCGCGCGATCCCGGCGTGCGGCGCGTGGCGCGCGACATGGCCTATGGCGACGATCCGCGTCAGCGGCTGGACGTCTATGCGCCCAGAGGGGACGGCCCCTATCCGACCCTGGTCTTCTTCTACGGCGGCGGCTGGGATTCAGGCTCGCGCGAACTGTACGGCTGGGCGGCCCAGGCCTTGGCGGCGCAGGGGTTCGTGGTCGTCCTGCCGGACTATCGGCTGGTTCCGCAGGCCCTCTTTCCCGCCTTCGTCGAAGACGCGGCGACGGCGACGGCCAAGGCGGCCGAGGTCGTGGAACGATACGGCGGCGATCCCGCCCGGCTGGGCGTGCTGGGCCATTCGGCCGGGGCGCACCTGGCGATGATGATCGCCCTGGATCGGCGCTATATGGCCGCCGTCGGACAGCCGGGCCTGATCAAGGCGGCGGCGGGTCTGGCCGGACCCTACGACTTCCTGCCGCTGGACGTGGCGGCCTCCCGTAACGCCTTCGGCCGTGCACCGGACCCGACCCTGACCCAGCCCGTCACCTTCGTGCGCCCTGACGCCCCGCCGATCTGGCTGGGCCACGGCACGGCCGACACGGTGGTCCACGACGAGGATACGGTGATCCTCGATCAGCGGATGCGGGCCGTGGGCGGACGTTCGGAGGCCAAACTCTATCCCGGCCTGGACCACGCCGACCTGATCGCGACCTTCTCGCCCCTGTTCAGGAAGAAGGCGACCGTGCTGGCGGATGTGACGGGGTTCTTCCACCGGCAGCTGGGCTGAACCGACGAAGAGTGGTGCGGGCGGCCGGGGTCGAACCGGCACTCCTTTCGGAACTGGATTTTGAGTCCAGCGCGTCTACCAATTCCACCACGCCCGCAGCGGAAGGACCGCCTCATGCCACATGGGTCGAGGCCGCGTCCAGCGCAACCTTACGCCACGACCTCGACATGGTCGTCCAGGCGGCCGGCCTGGACGCGGCGGGCGCGGATGTACATTTCGACGCGCTGCATGACGATCAGCGCCATGGCGAAGACCAGGAAGGCGTCGGTGACGGCCATGGCGTTCAGATGCCACTGGGCGGCGTGGCCCTCGATCAGGTCGCGCAGCAGCGACCGGCCGGCGAACAGGGCGACCAGCAGGATCAGGCCCAGGGGCGAGGCCTGGGCCATCAGGACGCCATTGGGCTCTTTCTCGATGGTGACGGTCTTGCCGCGATACCAGCCGGCGATCCCGCCCAGGACGCCGCCGACGGCCAGAACCGCCCAGGCGTCGGGGCCGAACGGGGCGTGCGCGGCGTTGGGGTTCTGCGCCATGCCCCACAGGCCCAGGCCGATCAGAGGCAGGACGATGGCCGGCATGACCCACAGGAACTGCGGCTTCAGAACCCGCTTCCTGCGGTTCTTCAGCAGCACCACCACCAGCATGATCGGGATCATGAGCAGCGGGATCAGTTTTTCAGGCGGCACGTCGTCTCTCCCCAAAGACTTGACGGCCATCGGGCCGCTGCGATCAGCCTAGCGCCGTCAGCCCGCGCTGGAAAGCGGGGCCACGGTCTGTTCGATGGCGCCGAAAATGGTGTGGTGGCGGTCGTCCAGCATTTCGATCCGCACCGTGTCGCCGTGTTTCAGGAAGGGCGTTTCGGCGGCGCCGCGCAGGATCGTCTCGACCGTGCGTACCTCGGCGATGCAGGAATAGCCCAGGCCGCCCTCGCTGACCGGCTTTCCGGGGCCGCCGTCGGCGTCCTTGTTGGAGACGGTGCCTGAACCGATGATCGTCCCGGCTGACAAAGACCGGGTCTTGGCCAGGTGGGCGATCAGGGTTCCGAAGTCGAAGGTCATGTCCACCCCGGCGTCGGCGCGGCCGAAATCCCGGCCGTTCAGCTGGACCGACAGGGTTCCGTGCAGCTTGCCGTCTTTCCAGTGGTCGCCCAGCGCCTCGGGCGTGACCAGGACGGGCGACAGGGCGCTGGCGGGCTTGGACTGGACGAAGCCGAACCCCTTGGCCAGTTCGGCCGGGATCAGGTTCCTGAGCGACACGTCGTTGACCAGGCCGACCAGACGGATGGCCGCCAGGGCCTGATCCCGCGTCGCGCCTTGCGGCACGTCGCCGACGACCACGACGATCTCGGCTTCCAGATCGCAGCCCCAGGCCTCGTCGGCCAGCGGGATGGGATCGCGCGGCGACAGGAAGCCGTCCGAGCCGCCCTGATACATCAGGGGGTCGGTCCAGAAGCTTTCGGGCATTTCGGCGCCGCGCGCGCGGCGCACCAGCTCGACGTGGTTCACATAGGCCGAGCCGTCGGCCCACTGATAGGCGCGGGGCAGGGGGGAGGCGGCGTCGCGTTCGTGGAACCGGCCGCGCGGCACGCCCTCATGCTCCAGGCTTTCGGCCAGGGCCTGAAGCCGGGGGCCGCAGTTGTCCCAGTCGTCCAGCGCCGCCTGAAGCGTCGGGGCGATCAGGAAGGCGTCGGTGAACCAGTTCAGGTCCTGGGAGACGACCACGAGGCGGCCGTCGCGGCCGTGCTTGAGCGAGGCGAGTTTCATGACCAAGGCCTAGACCGGATTTGCGGGATTGGGAACCGACCGGATCATTCGGCGGCCGTCAGAAGGGCGCGGGCTTCGGCGCTGGAGCGGGCGGCGCGGTCGCGCACCTCGACCTCGACGATGACGCCGCCTTCCGGCTCGACGGCCCAGAGGTAGCGACGCTCGATCTCGACCGTGCGGCCGGACGGGGCGAAGCCTTCGTAGCTGTCGCCCCAGGGCGTGATTTTCTTCACCTCGACGAAGGGCATGGCGCAGGCCGCGTCCAGTTCTTCATTGGCCATCAGGGTCAGTTCGTCGTCGGGGGCGGGCATGGGTTGGGGCTCGAAGAGAAACGTTGTGGTTTAATACGCCTGAACTCAGCGTTCATCGGCGTAGATGGCGATACGGGCGGGCGTGTCGGAAGATACCGCGCCGCGATACATGCCCGAGGTCGTCATGGCGAAATAGGGAACGCCTCCGATCGGCATCACGATAACACCGCCAAGTCCGCCAAGCGCCTTGGCCTCGGCAAGCTCGGCATTCGCCGCTGCGATGGGAATGGGCATCATGTTGGCCACGCATATCTGATCGGAAGAGTAACCCCTGCAGGCAGCCTCGGAGCCGGACCGTTCTCGCTCGAATTTTTCTTCGTCGCTCAGGCTGTTCCAGAAGCCTATCCGGGCGCAGATGTCGCGGGCGACGGTGGCGCGGATAAAATATTCGCCGTCGCCGGTCGCGGAGACCGCGCAGCCGTCGGCGTTGGAGGCGTAGGTCCCGGCGCCGATCACCGGCACGTCCCCGACCCGACCCCATTGCTTGGCGGTGGTCCCGCCGGTCGAGGTGGCGGCGGCGAGGCGGCCCCGGCTGTCCAGGGCGACGGCGCCGACGGTGCCGAACTTACGCTCGTTCAACGGCGGCGCGGACGGATCGTTGGCGGCCATGGGCACGGCCGGAGGCGGCGGCGCGCCCTGGGGCCGTTCGGGGATCGGCAGGCCCTTGGCGGTCAGGGCGTCGACCAATCCGCGCCATCGGCGCTCGGTGAAGAAGAAGGCCGGATCGACCTGTTCCAGGCCCTGCTGGGCCGCAAAGGCCTCGGCGCCGGGGCCGATCAGGAAGACGTGGGGCGATTTTTCCATCACCGCGCGGGCGGCGGCGATCGGGTGACGGACGGTCGTCAGGCCGGCGACGGCGCCGGCGGCGCGGTTTGTCCCGTCCATGATCGCGGCGTCCAGTTCGTTGCGTCCGGCGGCGGTGAAGACCGCACCGCGCCCGGCGTTGAACAGGGGGTCGTCCTCCATGACCTGAACGGCGGCCTGGACCGCATCCAGCGCCGAGCCGCCCTGCGCCAGCACGGCCGAACCGGCGTCCAGCGCCTGCTGCAAGGCGGCGCGATAGGCGACGTCCTGTTCCGGGCTGAGATTGGCGCGTTCGATCACCCCCGCCCCGCCGTGTATCGCCAGAGACCAGCGTGGCGCCTCCTGGGCCTGGGCGGCCGATCCCAGAAAGAAGAGTCCAAAGAGTCCGATGAGTCCGATGCGCGTCATGCTGTTCCCCGATGAGGCGCGCGCATTGTAGCCCGACGCGCGCGCGTGTCAGGTCGATTGGGTCGAGAATCTGAAGCGAGGCGTCTTTCGCCCGTCATTCCCGGGCCGTGCCCGAGAGTGACGAAGCAGGGAGGGGGACTTCACCCCCGGTGGTGCAGCCGCTTCCACACCTGATAGCCGATGATCGGCGCGAAGCCGCAGATCAGGGCGGCGAACAGCACCACCCAGAACCCGCCTCCCAGCCAGTATTCGCCCGCCAGGGCCCCGGCGCCGGCCGCGAGGACCGGGCCGAGCCAGGGCAGCCATGTCGGCGGACGCAGCCGCATTCAGGCGTCGACCTTGATGACGCCGCGACGGATCTGGTCCAGCTCGATGGAATCGAACAGGGCCTGGAAGTTGCCGTTGCCGAAGCCTTCGTTGCCCTTGCGCTGGATGATCTCGAAGAAGATCGGGCCGAACGCGTCCTGGGTGAAGATCTGCAGCAGCAGGCCTTCCTCGTCCGAACCATCGATCAGGATGCGGTTCTTGCGCATCCGCTCCACGTCCTCGCCGTGGTTGGGCAGGCGTTTGTCGATCAGTTCGAAATAGGTCTCGATGGTGTCCTGGAAGTCCACGCCGCGTTCGCGCATGGCCTCGACCGTCTCGAAGATGTTCTCGGTGGTCAGGGCGATATGCTGGATGCCCTCGCCGTTGTAGCGGCGGATGAACTCCTCGATCTGGGAGTTCTCGTCCTGGCTTTCGTTCAGGGGGATGCGGATGGCGCGGTCGGGCGCGATCATGGCCTGGGAGAACAGGCCCGTCGCCTTGCCCTTGATGTCGAAATACTTCTGCTCCTCGAAGTTGAAGATCGAGTTGTAGAAGCCGGACCAGGTGCGCATCTCGCCGCGACGGACGTTGTGGGTCAGGTGGTCCAGCACCTCCAGCCCGACCGAGTTCTTGCGCTCGGCCTCTTCCCAGCCCTCGATCTCGTCCCAGCTGTCGTAGAGAGAGCCGGTCTCGCCGTACTGGTCGATGACATAGAGCAGCGAGCCGCCGATGCCTTGCAGGATATAGGGATAGTCCTGGCCCAGGGCGCCGCCGGCCGCGCCTTCGGCCTTGACCGCCCCGCGCGCCAGGGCGCCCTCGAAGGCGGCCTTGGCGTCGGCGACGCGGAAGGCCATGCCGTTGGCCGAGGGGCCGTGGTCACGGGCGAAGTCCGCCGCCTGGCCCTGGGGCGAACGGTGAACCAGCATGGTGATGTCGCCCTGCTTCAGGCGCACCACGTCCGTCGTCGGATTCACATGGGTCTGGGTGAAGCCCATCGTCTCCAGGCGCGCGATCATCGCCTCGGGCTCCGGCCCGGTGAATTCGACGAATTCGAAGCCGTCGACGCCGAGGGGGTTTTCCTGGTCGATCTGTTGGGCCGTCGGCTGGCCCTGGGTCATGTCGTTCATGGCGCGTCTCCCGCACGGATTTTGAGGCGGACTTAACCGAAAGGGGCCGCCGATTGGCGCGGAACCTAGTCGTGGAAGGCGACGGAGCCAAGACGAAGCCACGGGGACGTGATGACCCGCCCCGGCGCAGGGAGCGAGAAGTCAGGCGCTGCGGGTTTTCAAGGACGGGGTCGCCGTGACGACCCAGGCCTTGGGCGTTGCGAGCGGGGCCTTGCAGACCGCCTCGACCGATCGGCCGTCCTGGAATCGATAGCGCACCGGCAGGTCGGCCGCGCAGCGGGCCTGGACGGCGAAGAACATGGCCTCTGCATCGGCGTAGGGGTCATGATCCTCTATGGCGGCCAGAACCGGCGATCCGGCCAGGACGCCGCATTTGTCCGTGGTGTCCAGCTTAATGCCCTCTGGAACCTGATAGAAGCCTGTCGAGCCGCCGGTGCAGTTCTGGTCGTTCAGGTGGAACAGGGCGGCGAGACGATAGTCGCCTCGGCCGGGTTGGTCCTTCAAGGCGACGCCCAGGGCCGTCAGCCGCGCCTCGATCCCCGTCCAGCGGTCTGCGCCGGGGCCGTCCAGCAGGATATGGACCCCGCTGTCGTTGGGCAGGAGGGCGCGGAAGTCCGCCACGCCGTAGCCGTCGCCGGCGCGCCCTGCGTCCAGCATCGTCTTCCACAGGTCGAGGACATCGCGCCCGCCTTGGGACGCCTGGCGGGCCTCCAGATCGGCGATCCACTGGATCACCACGCCGCAATCGTAGATGCCCGAGCCGGACCGCAGACGGCGGGGATCATAGTCGCGGTTTCCCAGGGCGGATCGGCAACCGTTCAGTCGCTGGGCCAGGGACGTTCTGGTCTGGGCGTCGTCGATGACGCCAGAGGAGGCGGCGGCGACCAGGGCGCCGTATTCGGCCCCGCCCTCGTGCAGCCAGGGCGCCGTATCGCCGTCTTTCACAGTGAGGCCGTGGCCGTTCCACAGGTGGAAGGTCTCATGCCAGACGAAGGTCGACAGGGGCCCCGCCACGTCCTCGGCCGGCGGGTCCCAGGACGCGCCGAAGAATCGTGTGGAGACGACGCCCGTGTCGGTGACGTCGCCGCGAAAGGTCGAGGGGCCGGGGCTGTCGGTCGTGACGATCAGAACCGCCTGATAGGGCAGGTCGCGGCCCAGCCGGGCGCCATAGAAGGTCTGGGACGCCAGGAAACCCTCGCTCATCAGCTTGGACAGCGATGCGGGGACCGAGGCGCCGGACACCACCGTCCCGCCGTCGCGGCGCGTGACGGCCGCCTCCGGGCCGAGATAGGCGTAGCCCTTGATCGCATCGGTCCGGGGCAGGGCGGTTTCGCCCCCGACCGGCTGCGCGGTCAGTTCGGCGTCCATCCCCTTCAGCGCCAGGCCGGGGCCGTAAAGGACATGGCCCGCGCCGACGCGCGCCAGGGCCATATAGACGCGGTCGACCTCGGCTGCGTCCGGCGCGATCAGGATTTCGAAGGCGTCGAACGGCCGATCGGACTTCACCACCCCGTCCGCCAGCGTCAGACCGGGCGTGGTCATGGTCCACGCGGTTCGAATGACGTCGGGGTCCAGGAAGGCGACCTCGGTGGTCGGCTGGGCCAGCCGCCAAGTCACGGCGACGCCGCCGGGAGCGGTGCGCGCCTCGATGGTCGCGCTTTGCTGGGCCTGGGCCGGAGCGGTCATGCCCAAGGTCAGCGTCAGGGCGACGGCGAGTGCTCCGAACCGAATCGTCTTCATCTGGGCCGGAGCTCCTACGGGGAAAGCGTCAGCATACTGGTGTTTTTGATTCAGGCGATTTTGCGGCAAATCCAATCCGGCTGCTTTCGACGCCAGCGACGGTTTGCATCAGGCGTGGGCGGATGACGCGCCATTGCGCGGCGTGTTATCCGCGTCGGAAAGGGTGTCGGTGGCGGCGCCGGGGATCCGCATGCTTCGCAAACTGTATGACCGCGTGTTCGAACTGGCCCGCAGCCGGCATGCGACCAAGGCCCTGGCCGTGGTCTCCTTCGCCGAGAGTTCGTTCTTTCCGATTCCGCCCGACGTGATGCTGGCGCCGATGATCCTGGCGCGACCGCAGAAGGCCTATTTCTACGCTGCGGTCTGCACTGTCGCCTCGGTGCTGGGCGGGATTCTGGGTTACGCCATCGGCTATTTCCTGACGGATATGGGCTTGGCGATCATGCGGGTGCTGGGCCATTCGGACGGGCTGGAGCAGTTTCGTCAGTGGTTCGACCAGTGGGGGCTGTGGGTCATACTGATCAAGGGACTGACGCCCATTCCCTACAAGCTGGTGACGATTGCTTCCGGTCTGGCGGCGTTCAGCTTCCCCATCTTCATCGCCGCGTCGGTGGCGACGCGGGGCGGGCGCTTCTTTCTTGAGGCGTGGATACTGAAGACCTGGGGCCCCGCCATGCTGGCGCAGGTGGAGAAGCGGCTGGCGCTGTGGACCGGCGTGGGGCTGGTCGCCCTGATCGGGCTGATCGTCGTGCTGAAGCTTCTGTAAGTCGACGGCGGGCTGGCGGCGGAGTATGACCGGAATACGATGAGAGACCTCTATCGCCTTCTCACCCGCTGGTGGACCGCCTTCGCCCTGGCCGCGTCGCTGGCCATGCTGGGCGCGGCCCATGCGTTCGAGCGGTTCGGCGGCCTGGCGCCGTGCAATCTTTGCCTGAAACAACGCGAGGTCTATTGGGGCGCCGTCGTGGTGGCGGCGCTGGCGACGGGCTGGACCCTGTTCAGCGGCGGACGGCGGGGCACGCCCCGGATCGCCTCCTTCCTGCTGGCGGCGGTCTTCGCCACGGGAGCCGTCACGGCTGTCTTCCACATGGGCGGTGAATACGGCTGGTGGGCGCTGCCGGCGACCTGCGCCTCGGTCGGCGGCAAGGTCGATCTGGACAGTCTGACGGCCCTGGCCCTGGGCACGGGGCCGGCCGTCAAGGTCATCGGCTGCGGCGACGTGGCTTGGCGCTGGGGCCTGTCCATGGCCGGATGGAACGCAGTGATCTCGGCGGCGCTGGCGGTGTTCAGCCTGTTGGCCGCGAAACGCCCCAAGGACGCCCGCGCGCCCCGGATCGAAAAGGCCTGAGCCGATGAGCGACGCCGCCCACATTCCCCTGCCACGCCCCGGCGCCGGCGCCGACAAGGCCCGGATGGACGAAATCCTGCGGGTCGATCATGCCGGCGAATACGCCGCTGTCCTGATCTATCGCGCTCAGAAGGCGGTGTTCGAGGGTCGAAAGGCGCATGGCGACATGGTGCGCGACCTGTCGGAAATGCAGGACCAGGAGGCCGTGCACCTGGACCGATTCAACCGCCTGCTGAACGAGCGCCGGGTGCGGCCCACCGTCATGACGCCCTTGTGGCGTCTGGCGGCCTCGGCCCTGGGCGCCGGCACGGCCCTGATGGGCGAAAAGGCGGCTCACGCCTGCACCGAGGCGGTCGAGAGCGTGATCGAGAAACACTATGCCGACCAGATCGCCGAGATCGGCGACCGCGATCCGGACCTGGCCGCCGAACTGAAGCAGTTCCGCGAAGAGGAACTGGCGCACCACGACCACGCCATCGAACACGGCAGCCGCGAGGCCCCGGCCTATCGTCTGCTGTCCAGCGTGATCAAGGCGGGATGCCGGGTGGCCATCAAGGTCAGCGAAAAGGTCTGATACGAACCCCTCCCAGTTCATGCGCAGGTCGCGGAGGGGTTCTCAGAGAGACGAATCGCGCATTCGATCACGCGGTCAGTCGCGCCGGTCGTGAAATCCGTGGGGCGCAACGGAACGGGAATGTCGGGCGCGACGCCGACCCCTTCGAACGGCCGACCGTCCGGGAACCATTGACGGCGCGCCCCGACCCAAAGCTGCATGCCTTCCTCCCATTCGACATGGGTCGGCTGACCGCTGCTCCCCAGGGTGGTCTCTCCGATCAGAATCGCCTTGGGGGACAAGGAAAAGGGCATGGTGAAGTCCTCGCAGGCCGAAGCGCAGTTTCTATCGACAAGCAGGATATAGCGCGGCGCGACGGGGCGCGGACGTGAACGAAGGTCGGGCGGCGTCGTCGGCGCCGTGCTTCGCCAGGACCGCCAGTCGCCGCCGAGTGATTGACGGCCGAGACGACTGGGCGTCACGCCGCCTCCGTTGCCGCGAACATCCAGAATGACGATCCGGGCGCGGCCGTAAAGGCTCCGCATCGTCGCCTGGGCCTCCCGTTCGGCGGCGGGGTCGGAGAATGTGGCGATCTTGATGTAGGCGACGTCGTTCGGCGTGATCCAGCGATGCGCCATCGGCGCCGCGGGAGGAGGCGCGGCGACGCTAGGCGGGACGGATCGGTCGATGTCCGTCGTATGACCGTCTGCGAAGATCAGGGTGAAGCGCAGGGGAAACAGCGAGGGAAAGGCGCTTAGCGCGCTGCGGCGCGCGCGATCGCTGGAGGCCGACAGTTGCGGCGCGACGGCGCTGTAGAAGGCGTCGAACGGTTGGCCGTCGAGGGCGGAAATCACAGACCCCGCCGGGACTTCGGGACGTCGCGACCGTGTCACCGTCCAGCCGTCTTCCAGTTGGGTGAGGGAAAATCCGAGCCCGCCCGGGTCGCCTTGATAGAGGGCAGGATCATGAAAGGCCGTATGTCCGTTGGAGAGGCCGGCCACAAAGGCGCGGGCCCGGCGACTGAAGGCCATGCGATCGGGCGCAGCCAGAGCGTCGGCGCGAAAGGCGGTGAACGCGGCATCATAGTCCAGCCCTTGCGTGCCCTGCCAGTGAGCGAAACGCTGTCGAACGGTTCGGTCGATGTCGGAGATGATGATCTCTCGGCGGGCTGGCGCCAGATCGCCCTGACCGGACGTCTGGGCCTGACACGAGAAGCCGGCCGCCCAGAACAGGGCGACGGCGAAAGCCACCTGGAGAAAGGATCGCATTCTGAGCCTCCGTTTCCCTCGGCGTGTGCGAAGGCGATGCGCGAGACATAGAGACCACGGGACGCTCCGCGACAGGGCCGTTTCGTGAATCGCCGCCGATCATGCGTGATCGACCACGAGGCGTTCGCCGAACGCCTATCATGCGGTGTGACCAAGGTCGGCAAGATCAGCGAGAAAGTTCGACGGCGGCGTCCTGCTTTCTTCGTTAGTCCCTTGTGGCAAGGTGCGGCTTTCGAGCGCTCTCAGCAAAACTCGAACAATCCCGCCGCGCCGCTTCGAAACGCTGGCGTTTCGAAGCTTTGTTTGATGTGGGCGCGGCTTTCGGGCGATCTCAGTAGATTTCGAACAGCCCGGCCGCGCCCATGCCGCCGCCGATGCACATGGTGACGACGCCGTATTTGGCGCCGCGCCGCTTGCCCTCGATCAGGACGTGGCCGGTCATGCGGGCGCCGGACATGCCGTAGGGGTGGCCGATGGAGATGGCGCCGCCCGAGACGTTCAGCCGGTCGTCGGGAATGCCCAGGGTGTCGCGGCAGTACAGGACCTGGACCGCGAAGGCCTCGTTCAGCTCCCAGATGCCGATGTCGTCGATGGTCAGGCCGTGGCGCTTCAGCAGCTTGGGCACGGCGTAGACCGGGCCGATGCCCATCTCGTCCGGCTCGCAGCCGGCGACCGCCATGCCGCGATAGGCGCCCAGGGGCTGCAGGTTGCGCTTGACCGCCTCTCCGGCCTCCATGACGACGCAGGCCGAGGCGCCGTCGGACAGCTGGGATGCATTGCCGGCGGTGATGAACTCTCCCTGTTGAATTTCCTCGCCGCCGCCGAAGACGGGTTTCAGCGCCTTCAGACCCTCCAGGGTGGTGTCGGGACGGTTGCCTTCGTCCTTGGACAGGGTGGTTTCCTTCGACGAGGTCTGGCCGGTGGCCTTGTCCATCACCAGCATGGAGGTCGTCATCGGCACGATCTCGGCGTCGAACCGTCCGGCCTTCTGGGCGGCGGCCGTGCGCTGCTGGGACTGGAAGGCGTATTCGTCCTGGGCGTCGCGGCTGATCCCATAGCGACGGGCGACGACCTCGGCCGTCTCCAGCATCGACATATAGATGTGCGGCGCCAGCTTCAGCAGCGCCTCGTCCTTCATGCGGTACAGGTTCATATGTTGGTTCTGGACCAGAGAGATCGACTCCAGCCCGCCGCCGACGGCCATCTTCTGCTGATCGAAGATGACCTGTTTGGCCGCCGTGGCGATCCCCATCAGCCCGGAGGCGCACTGGCGGTCCAGGCTCATGCCGGGAACGGAGGCGGGCAGGCCGGCGGCCAAGGCGATCTGGCGCGCGACGTTCGTGCCGGTCGAACCCTGTTGGAGGGCGGCCCCCATGACCACGTCCTCGATCTCGGCCGGATCGACCCCGGCGCGCTGGACGGCGTGACGAACGGCGTGGGCGCCCAACTGCTGCGCCTGAGTGTCGTTGAAGGCGCCGCGATAGGCGCGACCGATCGGGGTGCGGGCGGTGGAGACGATGACGGCTTCGCGCATGGGGATTTCCTTCCTGTCCGCGCCGTTTCGCTGCGACGCGGCTGTGTGACTTTGCAAAGGGACTTTAGGCGCCTCACCCCGCGTCAAGGCAAGCGGTCAAGGAAGGCGGAAAAATCGCCGATCAGGGTCATTTTCTCGTTCTGAGACAAATAATGTGTTGGAACGGCGCCACAGTCGCCACAATCGCCGCTATAAGCGGGAACCGCCCCCTGCCGACGCCGTTCGGCTCGGGAACGCCGTGCGACAGCTCGGCTTCGGGCAAATCTTATTCGAGTGAGGATGCATATGAAGAACCTGCTTCTAGCCTCCGTCGCGACCGTTGGGCTGTTCGCAGCTGGCGCGGCGTCGGCGGAACCGAACGGTTGGTACGGCGCGATCGACGCCGGCTACCACATGATCGACGATATCAACGCCGAGTCGTCGACGACGGGCGCCAACTGGAACTATGAAGTGAACAACG